>Ga0316209_1000010_pt1 | contig 475306 bp, 426 predicted proteins | sample 6monopyrite_MG_FD_204945 | JGI IMG/M metagenome (GOLD analysis project Ga0316209, IMG submission 204945) | Microbial mat bacterial communities from mineral coupon in-situ incubated in ocean water Damariscotta River, Maine, United States -... | ecosystem: Environmental > Aquatic > Marine >... | reverse complement strand
CTTGAGACGGCTCTACGATTGCTTCGGCTTTGGCTATTGCTCTTGGAACAAAGCAAAATACGTTCAGAAATTTAATGGACAGTGACAAAGATTTTCACTTTCATTTGCGAAAAAAGTCATCAACCAACATCAAAACCGCGCAGCAGCGGAATAAAAATTAGTGCCGAAAAGTCCTTCGCGTTGCTCAGTGTATCTTCCGGCAGTTTAATATTGTCAAAGCAATCTTGAGACGGCTCTACGATTGCTTCGGCTTTGGCTATTGCTCTTGGAACAAAGCAAAATACGTTCAGAAATTTAATGGACAGTGACAAAGATTTTCACTTTCATTTGCGAAAAAAGTCATCAACCAATATCAAAACCGCGCAGCAGCGGAATAAAAATTAGTGCCGAAAAGTCCTTCGCGTTGCTCAGTGTACTTTCCGGCAGTTTAATCGCGACAACCGCTTTAAACACTTTCAAGATCATCAATAAACGAAGAAATAACCGACAAACCGCGTCCCCAAAATTCTGGGTCGGTGGCGTCCAAATCAAAAGGTTTCAGTAAATCTTTATGACCCAAAGTGCCGCCAGATTTGAGCATGGTGAAATATTTATCTTCGAACCCATCATGGCCGCATGAATAGACATCATACAGTGAATTAACCAGACAGTCGCCAAAGGCATAGGCATACACATAAAACGGCGAATGAATAAAGTGCGGAACGTATCCCCAAAATGATTTGTATTCAGGATGCAGTTGAATGGCATTTCCTAAGCTTTCCGACTGGGTTTGCATCCAAATATCACTAATCTCAGCATGTGAAAGTTCAGCCTTAAGGCGGGCTTTATGAACCTCTACTTCAAATTCATGAAACGCGATTTGCCGAACCACGGTGTTCATCATGTCTTCGACTTTGCCAGCTAATAAAATACGTTTACGTTTGGCATCTGTTTCCGCTGCCAACAACGATTTAAAAGTCAACATTTCACCAAAAACTGATGCAGTTTCCGCCAATGTTAAAGGCGTATCGCTCATTAACGTACCTTGCGCGCGAGCCAATATTTGGTGCACACCATGACCCAACTCATGGGCCAAGGTCATCACATCGCGGGATTTCCCATGAAAATTCATTAAAATATAAGGGTGGCTGGACGCCACCACCGGATGGCAAAATGCACCAGAATTTTTACCCGGTCGCAGCTCCGCATCGATCCAGTTTTTATCAAAAAATTGCTCGGCAATACCCGCCATTTCCGGTGCGAACCCTGCATAGGCATCCAACACTATTTGTTTTGCATCATTCCAAGTGTAAGTCCGGTCCTGATCACCGGGCTGTGGTGCGTTACGGTCCCAATAATCCAGTTTTTCAACACCGAACCATTTGGCTTTCATCGTATAATACCGATGAGATAACTCACCGTAACGGTTTTTGACCGATGAAACCAAAGCATTAACCACCTCATCTTCGACCCGGTTGGCTAAATTGCGGCTGGATAGTGGTGACGGGTATTTACGCCATTTGTCGTCTATTTGTTTGTCTTTGGCCAATGTATTGGTAATGTGTGCCAGTACACGTTGTTCTTCACCCAATCCTCGGGCCAAGGCATGGGCTGCGGATTTACGTTTAACTTTATCGGAATGGCTTAAAAAATTCAAAACCCCGCTCAGATTAAGTGCGTCTTTTTCTCCCTCCATTTGAAACTGCATTGAAGCCATGGTTTCGTCAAACAAACGTATAAATGCCGACCGCCCGGTTAGTGATTTCTCCTGTAACAAAGCTTCGATATCGTCCGACAATTGATGGTTTTTGTACAACCGCACACCGTCAATCCAGGATTTAAAATGGGCCACGTCAGAATCGTTTAAAAAGTCGTGAATAACGTCATCATCCAAACGACCAATTTCAAGGGTGAAAAACAAAACCGATGTTGAAATAGCGGTTACGCGTTCTTGGATGCCTTGATAAAAACGCCCCACTTCAGTATCCGTCACTTTGCCCGCTTGTAACAATTGCCCATAAGCAAAGACCCGACCCATATCATCCGTAATGGCTTCATAGGTTTGAATGGCTTTGGCGAATTGCCCAGATGTTAAATTTTTAACTTGGCCTTGATGGTTTATTTGAAAGCTTTCAGCATTTGCCGCAACACGCATTAAATCTTGTTCAATCTTTGGATCTGTTAAATTTTGATACAGATCAGATAAATCCCAATCGGGCATGTTATCAACGTCACGTTTTGTTGAAACGGGTTCGTCCATTGCGGTTTCCTTTTGCTAAAAATGCGTTACCCAAATATAGTCCGGATAAACGTGCGCACAATATCAAGATTAAACAACGAGGCACCCTTTATGACGTCATCAGCGATTACGACTTCATGGCCCAATCTGGCTGCAATGTTTTTCAAGCAATCAGCCAAGCTCGGTGATAAACCTTTTTTATGGCGCAAAACCGAAGGCCATTATCACAGCCAAAGTTGGAACCAAATCGCATCCCGCATCAAAGATTTAGCAAACGGGTTAATCGCATTGGGCATTGAACCCGGTGACCGTGTTGTATTGCTATCTGAAAACAGGCCGAGCTGGGTGGTTGCCGACCTAGCGATCATGGCCATTGGTGCCATCACGGTTCCCGCATACACCACGAATACGACCGACGACCACAAACATATTTTAAATGATAGTCAGGCCAAAGGCGTGATTGTTTCCACACCTAAATTAGCAGCCAACGTTATGCCTGCTGCCCGCACTTATCCTGATTGTCAATTCATAATGCAATTTGAAAGCGACATATTAAAGTCGGAACAAGGCATCCTAAGTCTATCCATTGATAGTGCTGTCGATGCGGGCCGTAAAAATCCTACCGACATTGAAGCCTTGGCCGCGACGTGGGCCGCCGACGACACGGCTTCGATCATTTACACTTCGGGTACAGGTGGGCAACCCAAAGGCGTCATGTTATCGCATAAAAATTTATTCCATAACTGTAATGGTGCCACCGACGCGTTGTTGGAATTGGGGCTGGATGAAGAAGTGTTTTTATCATTCTTGCCGCTAAGCCATTCATACGAACATATGGCCGGACATTTTTTCCCGATGACCATTGGGGCTGAAATTTATTACGCCGTCGGCATTGATACGTTGGCAGCCAACATGGTTGAAGCCAAACCAACGATTATGACCGCCGTCCCTCGGTTATACGAAACCATGTACCAACGTATTTTATCAGGTGTTCAAAAATCAGGCGGCTTCAAAGAAAAGCTGTTTATGAAAACGCTTGAATTGGGGGCGAAAAAATATGCCGATCCCCAAAGCCTGACTATAACCGAGCGTCTTATTGACCACATCGTCGACACATTGGTTCGCGATAAAGTCCGCGCCCGGTTTGGTGGTCAATTAAAAGCTTTAGTGTCTGGTGGCGCACCATTACACCCCGACATTGGATTATTTTTCACCAGTTTAGGATTGTGTATTTTACAAGGTTATGGGCAAACGGAAACGGCCCCTTTAATCAGCGTCAACCGGCCATCCAAACCGACTATGCACACGGTTGGGCCGCCGGTTATCAATACTGAAATTAAAATTGCCGGTGACGGTGAAATTATGGCCCGTGGTGATTTAGTTATGCAAGGCTATTGGCGAAACGAAGCCGCCACAAAGCAAGTCATACAGGACGGTTGGGTATTGACCGGTGATATCGGGCATTTGGACGACCATGGGCATTTGATCATTACTGATCGTAAAAAAGATATCATCGTTAATTCCGGCGGCGATAACATTGCGCCAGGGCGCATCGAAGGCATTTTATCGTTAACTGAAGCCATTGCCCAAGTTGTGGTTTTTGGCGACAAACGCCCGCATTTAATTGCATTAATCGTGCCCGATGAGGCGTGGTTGAATACTTGGAAAGTTAAGGTTGGGAAAAATGAAAACTTATCAACATTATCGGCGGATAAAGATTTACACAGCGCCTTAGCAAAAATCATATCCGACGTTAATCAAGGATTATCCAATATTGAGAAAATTCGCAAATTCATCATTGCCGATGAAAAATTCACGATCCATAACGAACAACTTACACCGACGCAAAAAGTCCGACGCCATAAAGTTACAGATGTTTATGGGGAGCGTTTAAATAGCCTTTATCGGTGAAAAATTTTAGGCCGCAAGTTCGCAACAACCAGCCCCGATAAAATTAAGACCAAAGCCGCCAGTGCTTGCCATGCCAATATTTCATTTAAAAACAAAACGCCCCAACCGACGCCCAACACCGGGATCAGATAATTTATAAATGCCACAAACCCCGCACCTTTGGCATGGATGATTTTAAAAAATATCACCGTGGCTATACCTGTCGGCAACACACCTAAATAAATAGTCGCCGCCCAACCCTCGACACTGGGTTTCAATTGCCATGGTTGATCCATGACAAACGCCAACGGCACCATGATCATTGATCCCATAATCATCACCCATACAGCACGCGGCAATAACGGTGTATCCGGAGCGTTTCGGGCAAAAATCGCTGCCAGTGCATAACTTACAGCCCCACCTGCGACCGCGATTTGGCGCCATAAATCACCGCCTAATTCTTTGAAGACTTCAGGGCCAACCAAGACAACAACGCCTAAAAAACCAATAACAATGCCAAGGGATTGGCCCATCGTTAGTCGTTCACCACGGGCAAAAAAATGCGCCAGCACCACCGTTACCAATGGCATGACCGCCATTAAAATAGCCGCCAATCCACTGTCGATTTTGACCACACCCCAGCTGATTAACATAAATGGGAAAGCGTTGCCAAAAAATCCGATGAGAAAACAAAACCGCAGCACTTTCCAGTCAAAGGTCAATTTTTCACCACGCCAAACCATGACCGCCCACAACACCACACCACCAATAACCAGCCTTAAGGCGGTTAAAGTGATCGGTTTAATGGTTTCAACACCGATTTTCATCATCATGAAAGACGAGCTCCAGATCAGCGCCAACAGCCCTAATAGCAAAAGATATTTAACCGTGCCCCTGGATAATATGCGCGCCACGTTCATGGGCATCAGACCTTATAAAAATCGCGGTACCAATTCACCAGTTCTGGAATTCCAACATCGATGGGGGTTGTCGGCAGAAACCCAAAATCACGCGTGCTGGCGCTGATATCAGCAAATGTTTCTTTAACGTCGCCGATTTGCATGGGCATGAAATTAATATCCGCTTTGATGCACAATGCGTCTTCGATCAAGTGAATATATTTCATCAATGGCTCGGTTTTATTGTTGCCAATATTATAAACTTTTAACGGTGCTGTGATGCCATCATCAATGGGCGGTTTAGCAAGACAGGCGACAACACCCGAAATGATATCATCAATATACGTAAAATCCCGGGCCATTTCACCGTTGTTATAAACGTCAATTTTTTCACCCGCGATAATTTTCCGAATGAACGTCATCGCCGCCATATCAGGTCGGCCCCACGGCCCGTAGACTGTAAAAAACCGCAATCCCGTCATAGGAAAACGGTACATATGGGCATAGGCATGAGATAATGCTTCGGCGGCTTTTTTTGTCGCGGCATATACGGATATTGGTGTATCGGTACGGTCTTCGGTAGAAAATGGGTATTTCGTATTAGTCCCATAAATTGAAGATGTGGATGCGAAAACAAAATGTTTTAAAGATTTTAATTTCAATGCGGCCTGCATCAAAACCACTTGTCCCTGAATATTGGAATGGACATAAGCCAACGGGTTTTCAATTGAATAACGCACACCCGGTTGGGCGGCTAAGTGCACAATACGGTCAATCTCTGGATAGCGGTCAAACAAACCCGATACGTCATCTAAATCAGCCACGTCGATGCGTTCGAATGTAAATCCAGGTTGCTTTTCTAATTGCTCAAGGCGGGCATTTTTTAACGCCACATCATAATAATCATTAACAATATCAAGCCCGATGACGGTTTCCCCGGATTGCAGTAAATTCACTGCTGCATGAAAACCAATAAAACCGGCGGCCCCTGTGACTAAAACGCTCATTCTTTGACTAAAACCTTTTTTAAATAACCTGAGTATTGTTAAATTTATGACGGTACAATCGAAATTATCTGCTACACAAGTGTGTTAAAGAGTAAATAATTCTTCCCTTGAAAACAAAAATATGTCAATAATGCTTACCTATTTTTCAAACCTAACGTTCTACCTCAGTTGTGACTCCATAAAATAATAAACTAAGCTATAATTAATACGTAAAACAGGACAGGTATCATGGTAAACACCTTTGAACAATCCAGCGAACGGTCGCAAACACCAACACCCGCGGGTTCCGACGCCGACACATTAGCCGATGTCACCCTAGACGACAAATACCGTCTTGAAAAAGGTCGGGTGTTTTTAAATGGCATCCAAGCCTTGGTCCGTTTAACGTTAATACAACAACAATTGGATAAAAAAGCAGGCCTCAACACAGCCGGATATGTAACCGGATACCGGGGATCACCATTAGGCGGCGTAGACCGTGAATTTCACCGTGCAAGTGCCTTTTTGCAAGAACACAACGTTAAATTCCATCCCGCCGTCAACGAAGATTTAGCCGCCACCGCTTTGTGGGGCTCACAACAGGTCAACATGTATGAAGGCGCCAAATTTGATGGCGTGTTTGGCATGTGGTATGGCAAAGGCCCGGGTGTTGACCGTTCGGGTGATGTCTTCCGTCACGCTAATTCCGCAGGCACATCGCCCAATGGCGGGGTATTGTTGTTAGCAGGCGACGACCCGGCTTGTAAATCATCCACCGTTCCCAGCCAAAGCGAACACGCGCTGATCGATGCCAATATTCCGGTGCTTAACCCGGTTAATGTTCAAGAAGTGATTGATTTTGGTATTTTGGGTTGGGCTATGTCACGTTATTCCGGATGTTGGGTCGGCATGAAATGCATTACCGACAATGTCGATAGTTCAGCCGCCGTTTTGGTTGATCCAGAGCGCATCAAAATTCAAATCCCCACCGATTTTGACATGCCCGAAGACGGCCTGCATATCCGTTGGCCCGACCCGGCACAAGAACAAGAATTGAGGCTTCAGGGTAAAAAAATCTATGCCGCATTAGCTTTTGCTCGGGCCAACAATTTAAACCGCGTGACCATTGATGGCCCCAAAGCTCGGTTTGGCATTGTTGCCACCGGCAAATCTTATTTGGATACGTTACAAGCCCTATCCGATTTAGGTATCGACGAAGATGTCGCCAAAAAAATTGGCCTCCGGTTATACAAAGTTGGTATGCCGTGGCCGCTGGAACGCGAAGGCGTGCGTGAATTCGCAGATGGATTAGAAGAAATTCTGGTCATCGAAGAAAAACGTGCGGTCATGGAAAACCAGATTAAAGAACAGTTGTATAATTGGCGCGAAGACGTGCGTCCCAAAGTGGTTGGTAAATTCGATGAAGACGGCAACTGGATTTTACCATCAGCCGGGGAATTAACACCTGCTCGTATTGCCCGGGTGATTGCGGCGCGCATCAAACGGTTTCATCAAAGTGATAGCATTGATCAACAGTTGGCGTTCTTCGATCGCAAAGAAAAAGCGTTGGATGACCGCAAAACAAAAATTCAGCGCATTCCGTTTTATTGTTCCGGATGTCCGCACAATACATCAACCAAAGTCCCCGAAGGGTCCCGCGCCACGGCGGGTATTGGTTGCCATTACATGACCATTTGGATGGACCGCGATACATCGACGTTCACCCATATGGGCGGCGAAGGTGCCAATTGGATTGGCCAGGCCCCGTTCACCAATACCGAACACACGTTCGTTAATTTAGGCGACGGCACGTATTTTCATTCCGGCATTTTAGCCATCCGGGCTGCAGTCGCAGCAAACGTTAACATCACTTATAAAATTTTATATAATGATGCGGTCGCCATGACCGGTGGACAAACCATGGATGGACCGTTGGACGTCGCCATCATGAGCCGCCAAGTTCATGCCGAAGGCGTAAAACGCATCATGATCATTTCGGACGAGCCGGATAAGTATCCCATCGGCACACAATTTGCGCCAGGCGTGACATTCCATCACCGCGATGATTTTGATGCGTTGCAAAAAGACATTCGCCGCGTTAAAGGCGTCAGCATCATTATTTATGACCAAACGTGTGCCGCGGAAAAACGTAGACGGAGAAAACGGGGACTCTATCCCGATCCTATGCGACGGATATTTATTAACCCGGATATTTGTGAAGGTTGTGGTGATTGCGGGGAACAATCCAACTGCGTTTCGATCACGCCGCTTGAAACCGAGCTGGGCCGCAAACGCGCGATTGATCAGTCGTCTTGTAATAAAGACTACACCTGTATCAAAGGTTTTTGCCCAAGCTTCGTCAGCGTCGAAGGTGTGGACGTCAGAAAGCCCAAAGGCAAAATTGCCAATCAAACATTCCCTGTTATTCCTGAACCGACCATCGCCGATTGCGACAAACCTTATTCCATCATTGTTAATGGCATTGGTGGCACGGGCGTCATCACCATTGGTGCTGTATTAGCCATGGCTGCCCACCTAGAAGGCAAAGGCATAACGGTATTAGATATCGCTGGATTAGCACAAAAAAATGGCGCGGTTTATTCCCATATCCGCATCGCCAAAAACCAAGACGATTTACATGCGGTCCGTGTTGCGGCAGGGGACGCTAACCTATTACTGGGGTGTGATTTAATATCGTCCGGCAGTTCAGAAACGTTGGGAAAATTACGCACCACTTTATCCAAAGCCGTGGTCAACACGCAAAATACCATGACATCGGATTTCACAACCAACCCGGACGTCGAGTTCCCGGAAAAAGCATTACATGACAGCATTCAAAAAGCCACAGGCGAAAACAATGTCGACTTCATCGAGGCGACATCGTTGGCATTGGGATTATTAGGCAATACCATTGCCGCCAATATGTTCATCGTCGGTTTTGCCGCGCAAAAAGGTTTATTGCCTTTGTCCATAGCCGCCGTCGAACGGGCTATTGAATTAAACGGCATTTCCGTATCCTTTAACAAACAAGCGTTTTTATGGGGCCGCCGCTCTGCCCACGATAAAAATGCTGTTGCTGTGATCGCAGGAATCAATGAAAAACCGCCTGTGAAACTCGACCCACAAGATTTTCCCCGCCGCCGCGCCCAAGATTTAGTGGCTTATCAAAACCAAGCCTTGGCCGATAAATACACCCAACTTTTATCCCGCGTGGCATTGATCGAAAAGGCTGCCACACCGGGACAAACGGCACTGCACGATGCGGTGGCACAATCTTATTTCAAAGTGTTGGCCTATAAAGACGAATACGAAGTCTCAAGGCTTTATACCGATGGCCGGTTCGATGCCGCCATCCAGAAAACATTTAATGACGGTCACAAAATAAAATTTCATTTCGCATCGCCGTTATTAACGTGGCAGGCAGGGCCAAATGAACGCCCTAAAAAATCGACCTTTGGTCCATGGGTGATACCGGTACTTAAAATTTTATCCAAATTGAAAGTCTTGCGCGGCACGGCTTTTGATGTTTTCGGGCTTGCCCATGAACGCAAACTTGAACGGCAAATGATTGTCGATTTTGAAGCCACCGTTGATCAGGTGTTGAAAAACTTAACGCCTGATAATCATGGGCAAGCTGTAGCCATTATTAAACTGTCGATGACCGTTCGTGGTTTTGGGCCGGTCAAAATTGAGGCCCTTGAAAAATACAAAATCGAATTAGCTGCACGCATGATCCTATTAAATACCAACGCCCCAGCGCAGGCGGCTGAATAGCCTTTGAACACAGAGAATAAAGGCATCGCCGCACTTGTGGCCGCCGCTATTATGTGGGGTTGCTTTCCGCTGTATTGGAATTTGTTGGGCTTTACCAGCTCCTTAGACGTGTTGGCCAACCGGGTTATTTTTTCGCTGCTGTTTGGTCTTGTTATTTTGCGCATCATTGATGGGCGGTTTCTGCCCAAACGCATTCACAAACGCCAATTGTTATTATTATCCGCGGCGTCTATCGGGCTCAGTTTAAACTGGGGCATTAGTATTTATGCAGTCCAAAACGCCCGTGTTGTCGAAGCCGGTATTGGTATGTATTTCGCACCCATCTTTCAAATTATCATTGGCTCAATTGTATTCAAAGAAGCTTATAATCGGACAAAACTCTATGTGACGATTTTAATGATTATCAGCTTAGTTTTTTTAATTTTTGACTTAGGGAAGTTCCCGGTCATTGCGTTGGTCATGGGATTATCCTTTGCATCCTACGCCAGCTTCAAAAAACTGATTACGCTCTCCCCGCGTGACAGTTTTATCTATGAAGCCAGTGTGATGGTGATCCCGGCAACAGTCTATTTATCACTATCGGGATCGGCCTTAACCGCGCAAAATTTTACCAATACAAATGAAATTTTATTGCTGATCGGGGCTGGGTTGATCGCCGCCCCACCGTTGGTGTTGTACGGTTACGGCGCACAAAAAACCGCCCTTTCAACATCGGGCATGACATTGAATTTCATCCCCATCATCAGCATTTTAATCGGTGTTTTTGTTTTAGGTGAAAGTTTTTCAGCAAATGTTGCCATATCGACAGGGCTAATCACGGTTGCCGTATTTTATTATTCATTGGCCCGCGGCAAATAGTTATTTCGGTGGCGTTTCGCCGCATCAAAACTAAAAACAAACACCCCGGCCCAAATGAGTGCAAAAGTCACCAAATGAAGCCCCGTGAATTCATCCCCATAATAAAACACTGCCAGTAAAAAATGCCCCGTGGGGGCGATATATTGAAAAAAACCTAAGGTCGATAGGTTTAATTTACGGGCAGCGGCGGCGAAAAATATCAACGGGCTGGCGGTAATGACCCCAGACGCCATTAACGTTAAATCCAGATCAACTTGCGGGTTTAAAAACGCTGCCTGACCGATCCATGCCAAATACAATAAATAACCCAAGGCAATCGGTAAAATCAATCCGGTTTCAACAAACAATCCCGGCAATGCATCAATATTGACTTTTTTACGAACCAATCCGTAAAACCCAAAACTAATAGCGACGGTTAATGAAATCCACGGAAATTCGCCCAAAAAGAAAATCATATTGAGTACGGCGGCCACGGCCAAAGCCACGGCGAACCAACCTAAATTGCTCAGTCGCTCTTGTAAAAACACCACGCCCAGCACCACATTGACTAATGGATTGATGTAATAACCAATGCTGACTTGCAATAAAAACCCGTTATTCACCGCCCAAATAAACACGCCCCAATTCAAAGAAACCAAAGCCGCTGATAAAGCCAATGCGCATAAATTCTGACCATTAAATGCAACAGTCGCTACGTTTTTCCAGCCCCGCCACAACGTCAACAGGACCATCACAAAAAACACCGACCACACAATGCGGTGGGCAAGAATTTCCAGTGCCGGAACGTCTGCGACCAATTTGAAATAAAGAGGGAACACGCCCCACATGGAAAAAGCCGTCAAAGCATACAGGCTGCCTTTAACACCATCATGATCCGATGTGGGATTGACGGGCGCGCTCAATCGACCCAAGCAATGCGTAAAATATTGGTCGCCCCGGGTGTGCCAAAAGGAACACCGGCTGTAATCGCCAAAGCATCGCCGATTTTGGCAATGTCTTCATCTTTAGCCACTTTGATAGAACGTACAACCATGTCGCGGAACGCTTTGCAATCTGGCGTTATCACCGAATGCACACCCCACACCAACACCAGACGCCTAGCCGTTTCAAGGCGTGGCGTTAATCCAAGTATCGGGGCGGTTGGCCGTTCACGGGCACAGCGCAACGTGGTAGATCCGGTTGCTGTAAACGTAACAATAGCGGCGGCTGTTATCGTTGTCGCGACTTGAGTGGCGGCGGCCGTTATCGCGTCGGCGGCTGTGGCTTCGGGTGCATGGCGGGCATGGTCCAAACCTTTGCGGTAAGACGGGTCTTGTTCAACGCGTTGCATAATACGGTCCATGATGGTCACGGCTTCGATAGCGTAATCACCAACGGCTGTTTCTGCGGACAACATCACTGCATCAGCACCATCATAAATAGCCGTTGCCACATCCGATGCCTCGGCCCGGGTCGGCATCGGGGATGTAATCATGGATTCTAACATCTGTGTTGCCACAACCACCGGCTTTCCGGCTTCGCGGCACGTTCGGACGATAAGTTTTTGCAAAATCGGTACGTCTTCGGGCGGCATTTCAACACCTAAATCACCGCGAGCGACCATCACCCCATCTGACAATTCAATAATTTCTTCGAGTTTTTCCAAAGCTTGCGGTTTTTCAAACTTGGACATGACCCATGCTTTGGAACCAACAATTTTACGAATTTCTGCGACGTCTTCGGGGCGTTGGACAAATGATAAGGCCACCCAATCGATACCCAATTTCAATCCATACCGCAAATCTTTGTGATCTTTTGCCGTCAGGGATGATAAATTCAATATCACACTGGGTACATTGACGCCTTTATTATTGGACAACGTGCCGCCGTTGATAATTTCTGTTTCGGCAAAATCATCGGCGCAATCCAACACCCGTAATTTTATACGGCCATCATCCAGCAATAAATCTGCGCCTTGTTCCAAAGCTTTAAAAATTTCCGGGTGGGGCAATTGCGCCCGGTTTAAATCACCGAATTTGTCCGATAAATCGAGGCGAAAACGGTTCCCGGCAACCAAGTCAACAGATCCATTTTCAAATTGACCAACGCGTAATTTAGGCCCCTGTAAATCCAACAAAATGGCAACGGGGCGATTATATTTTTTTTCCAAATCACGGATGGTATCATATCGTTTTTTATGGTCTTTATGATCGCCGTGGCTGAAATTAAGTCGGAACACATCAGCACCGGCGACAAATAATGCGTCGATCATATCAGCCGTTGACGAGGCCGGGCCCAATGTAGCGAGAATTTTTGCGCGTCTGTTTCTTTTCATCATCACTTGACTGTAAACGGCTTAATCCGATGTTTCAATCAGACGTTAATAATTTAACTTTATTGTCATATTGGTTCGTTCTAAATTATTTTCATAAGCCCTGCATCAAAAGTCTGTTCAATATTATGATTAAAAAATTCGTCACCAACGCTTTGCTATCCATCCTTATGGATAAAAAAGCACGCGCCCATTTAAACAAAACCCCTACAGAAGGCAAAAACACTCATGCTAAATCTTTATTGGCAGATGATGTGGATACCGGGCCGGCAACCCCGCATGTAGATACGCCCAAAACAAGACCAGCATCGCTACCCATGAGCCATGACGAAACCGAAGCTTTAATCCGGCAATCGCTTGACGAAGCCGAGCGGGAAATGACCACCCGTAAGAACATGCCACCGGAACGCCGGGCATTGATCGAAAATGCATTGAGCGTGCGCAAATCTAAAGAACATATTTTAGACGATTTAACAGATGAACAGCGAGAAAAACTATTTGTCATCGCCATGAAAACCATGGATCCGGATTTTGATCCCAGCGGCAAAAAATGAAAAAACCCAACCAACTGGTCAATAATTTAGCGGCGCGCGTCATTGATGGCGACAGGCGAGCATTGGCACAAGCCATCACGTTAAGCGAATCGCTGCGCCCCGATCACCGGGAACAATCGGCCCAATTACAGGATTTAATCATCCCCCACACCGGGTCCAGTAAACGCATTGGTATTTCCGGTGTCCCCGGCGTCGGCAAATCAACATTTATCGAAAGTTTTGGGCTTTATACCATCCAACAAGGCTTATCCATTGCGGTCCTCGCTATTGATCCATCCAGCCCTAAAAGTGGTGGCGCGATTTTAGGCGACAAAACCCGTATGGAAGAATTATCTAGGCACCCTAATGCGTTTATCAGACCATCCCCATCACAAGGCATATTAGGGGGTATTGCCCGAAAAACAGCGGAAGTGACGTTGTTATGCGATGCCGCTGGATTTGATTTAATCGTCATTGAAACGGTCGGTGTTGGCCAATCTGAAACCGCCGTATCCGAATTAACTGATATTTTTTTATTGTTGTTAAGCCCCGGCACCGGTGATGAATTACAAGGTATTAAAAAAGGCATCGTTGAATTAGCCGATCTGTTAATCATCAACAAAGCTGATGGCGAATTGAAAAATGCGGCGGAACGCGCTAAATCAGAATACAGCTCGGCTTTATCCTACGGGCGACACAATGATGATGCTTGGCGCCCCCGCGTTTTAAAGTGCTCGGCCCTTGAAAAAATTGGCGTTAAAGAAATTTGGCAAGCCATCGAAGATTTTTATCAACAGCAAACGGTATCCGGTCAGTTGCTATTAAAACGCAAAGACCAGGCACTAAACAGAATGTGGGCGGATACCGAAACATCCGTGATGGATGCCATCAAACAAAACCCAGATACAAAACAATTAATAAATCAACTATCAACAGACGTTAAAGCCCATAAAACCAGTCCATCTATGGCCGCACAAAAAATTTTGAAACATTATTTCAAATAATTTTTCCACTTCTTCCCTTGGCAGACTATTTTTTTACCCGTACGGTAGACATCTGTGGGGGGCACGATAAAGTGTATTTATCTTTGTTATGCTGATGCATAAAGGTTTCAGGAGCGCTTAAATGGCCGAAGAGAACGTCACCTTGTTAAAAAAAGAAGTCGATGGTTTGATGATGTATGTGGAACGTGTGCGCAAGGAAATCGCCGCTATGGACCGCCCCGCGGATGAAGACCACCAAATGGAAAATATGAACGACCAGTTGGATGCCATCGTCAGTGCCACAGAAGAAGCGTCCAACACCATCATGAATGCCATGGAAAGCACCAGCGATGCGGTTTTTACATTAACCGAAAAACTGACCGACCCGGAACAGTTAAAGCTGTTGGATACCATCACCAATAATGCTAACGATGTTTTTGAAGCCTGTTCGTTTCAGGACATTACCGGGCAACGGGTGACCAAATTGGTCCGCTCGCTCGCTTATGTGGCCGACCGGGTCGATTCGTTAACGACTTTATGGGGCCGCGATCAACTCGAAAAAGTCGACGTTGTCGACGTCCATGAAAAAACCGAGGACGAGGCCTTGTTACGGGGCCCGGCTTTAAAAGGTGAAGGTATGGCACAGGACGAAATCGACAAGCTTTTTGATTGATTTTTAATCCCCCGTATTGGATAAAAGACACCCATTCACCGTGCTGAAAGCTCATTTATGACCTTATCCCGCCTGACTTCCATTTTGGCTACCTTTGCCGTAGCCTTGATTATTGGATTAACAACCATGACCGATACCAATGCCCAATCCACAGATCCTGAAAACACACTTTATCTGGATTTAAAAGATGGCCGAGTGGTCATTCAAATGCGCCCAGATTTAGCGCCGAAACACGTCGCCCGTATTAAAAAACTGGTCCGCGACGGTTTTTATGACGGATTGAATTTCCACCGCGTGATCCCGCGTTTCATGGCGCAAACGGGTGATCCAAATGGTGATGGTACCGGCGGATCCGATGAAAATATTGATGCGGAATTTTCTGCGGAAGAACATGTGCGCGGCACCGTATCCATGGCCCGTTCATCCAATCCCAACAGTGCCAGTTCACAGTTTTTTATTGTTTTTGCCAAATCCCCTTGGTTGGACGGAAAGTATTCGGTCTGGGGCCAAGTGGTCGACGGCATGAAATATGTATCGATGATTAAACGTGGGGACGAAAACAACAATGGCGCTGTTGATGACCCGGACAAAATCATCCGCATGCGAATAGCCGCCGACGTCAAAGAGTAATTTTAGCGAATTAAATTATAACAATGCAGATTTGGATAAATCCATATCCACATGCATTGTTTCGCCTAAACTTTGCAGTTTGTCGGCTAAATCATCCTCATCCATGTCCACACTGGCTGAAAAAATAATTTTAGCATGAAAAAAAGTGCCACCGGATACCGGCGCGGGCTTTATTGATGTTTCCATTTCTTCGACGCTTATGTGTAGCGACGCCAAACATTTTGTCAGTTCCATCATAAGCCCTGATCGATCAGGACCAACGACATCTAATTCAAAACAGGTGGCGGCTTGCTCAACGGCTACAGGCGATGTGCGTTCCACAAAGATATGAAAGCCTTCTTCTTTTAACGCCAACAACGATTTTTCTAAGCCCGTCGCCACATGATCAGCAACATCAATGCGGGCAACACCTGCAAACCGTTCGGCTAAATGGGCCATCCGGCTTTCCAACCAGTTGCCACCGTTTAAAGCGACGGTTTTAGACAGTAATTCAACAACGCCGGGCCTATCATTTGCAGAGAAGGTAATAATCATTGTTGTGGCCATGGTCTGCTCCTTTGTTATCAGGTGCTTATAGTATCAGAGATTTATTATTCTTATATTATTATATTCCATAATCATATAATGTTATGGAATATAAATCCATGGCTTTGTATTAATCCGGGCAAACAGAGTTAGCTATTATACAAACGCCGGCGTTTGAAATCGAGCTTTTCCCAGGGCGGCACAGGCAAAAATTTATCACACAACAAATCGACAAAGGCTCTGACTTTGGGTGACAGATGCCGGTTTTGTGGATAAATGGCATAAATATTACTTTCGCCTTGGGTTTCAAATTCGCTCAAAACTGGAATTAATCGTCCGGCTTGGATATCCGGGCCGATGATAAAATTGGCGGCTCGGATCAAACCTAATCCCGATAACGCCGCATCATGCAACGCCGTCGCATTGTTAGATTCGAAATTTCCCTTGACCCGGTACCTTTTAGGTCCATCGCCACCTTCGAACTCCCATTGGTTTAACCCGGTCTCAAAGCTTAGGGTTAAACAGTTATGCTGGCTAAGTTCATCCGGCGATTTAGGCATGCCGTGTTTGGCAATATAGGATGGCGCGGCTGCCACCAACCGTTTAGCCGGGGCCAATTTACGGGCGATCAAAGTGCTGTCAGGTAATTTTGCAATACGGATCACCACATCGACTTCTTCTTCGACCAGATTAACCAGACTATCGGACATCGTCAGCTGTATTTTTAAATCGGGGTATTGCCCTAAAAACCCAGGGATCAAGGGTTCAACATGGTATTGGGCAAAAGCCGTCGATGCATTGATTTTCAACAACCCTTTGGGGGCTGAATTTAAATCAAGTACGGCACGTTCTGCGTCTTCGATATCGGCTAAAATAGGGCGACAGCGTTCGTAATAGGCCCGGCCTTCACCCGTTAAACTTAACCGTCTGGTAGTTCGGTTTAATAAGCGTGCTCCCAAACGGTCTTCTAAGCGAACAATAAGTTTACTGATGGCAGATGGCGTTAATTTCAAAGCTCGGGCAGCGGAGGAAAAACTGGCGTCATCAACAACACGGACAAAAACCGCCATTTCACTTTGTTTATCCATGATGTTAACGATACCTTCGCCTTTAATTTTTCATCTTACCAAAAATGATCCATGAATTTTTATCACTAATAACCCCTTATTTGCAAATATTTAATTGTTTTAAGAATTTAAGTTATTGATAGCCCCGTATATTAGTCGTTTCTAGCGCTATACTCTTTGACCCCAATCACATAACCTTCCCCACAAACAATATATTTAGAACAAAGGAATAGTCGATGACGATGACCCGGCAATACCCATCATTTGTTTTTTCCCACGCAGTTTTGCGTAGACCCTCAAAAAATATTGATCAAGGGTTGCGTGCGGTTGATGTCGGAGCACCGGATTATGCGAAATTTTTACAGCAACATGAAAATTATGCCGCGGCATTAACCGACGCGGGTGTCAAAGTTGACATACTACCCGCATTAGAAGACTTCCCCGATGCCGTATTTATCGAAGATGATGCATTATGTTTACCAAATATGGTCATTCAATTAAGGCCTGGCGCAGAAAGTCGACAAGGTGAGGCCAAAATTCTGTTTCCCCATATAGCACCGCGTTTTAAAACAAGCCATATCGTGACGTCACCGGGGCACATCGAAGGCGGCGATATATTGGTCACCGAACAAGAAATCATCATCGGGTTATCGGCGCGCACCAACCAAGCTGGCGCCGAAGCCGTACGCAGGCTAGCAGAAACCATCAACCGCCCGGTACGTATCGTTGAAACACCGTCCGGTGTGTTACATTTTAAAACCGATTGCGCCTTATTGGATAAAAACACCATTTTAACAACCAAGCGACTGGCTGAAAGTCATGTTTTTGACGGCTACCACACTTTATTTGTCCCAGATGATGAACAAGCCGCCGCTAATTCGATCCGGGTGAATGGCCACGTCATTATACCAAGCGGGTACCCTAAAACGGCAAAAATGCTAAACAGTGCAGGATACAACGCCGTAACCGTTGATATTTCCGAAGCCGCCAAATTGGATGGCGGTCTATCTTGCATGTCACTGCGTTATGGATGATTTGTTCAAAAAAAAATACGGACTAAATCGTTGGTTGGTTAAACTGATATTCACAGTATAGTTCACAATGTTTTTTTCTGATCAGTAATTTTTAGGTGACTTGATGCCCCTTTCAAAACCCAGTCCGCGAAAATTAATGCATAACCGCACCATCATATGCCACGGATACGAACGTGAAGACGGCATGTGGGATATCGAAGCCGCATTAACCGATACCAAAACATATACTTTTGATAACGTTGACCGTGGCGGCATCACAGCAGGGGAACCCATTCACCACATGTTGATCCGTCTGACCGTCAATGATGAACTGACTATTCAACAAGCCGAAGCCGTATCAGATGCCCATCCCTTTACCATGTGCGGTGACGTCACCGCTGATTTTAACGCATTAAAAGGATTAACCATTGGCCCCGGTTGGCGGCGGAATATTTTAAATCTTTTTGGTCGGGTTAAAGGCTGCACCCATTTAACGGATTTATTAATTGGTCCCTTAGCCGTAGCCACGTTTCAAACGGTCATTCCTGCCCGTAAAGTACGCAATTCCGGAAGCAGCGGCAGCCGTCCACAATTAATCGATACCTGTCACGCGTTTCGAGGTGACGGCCCCATTGTCAAACGTGAATGGCCCGAATTTTATCAAGGCGATTAGTAAGCCATCAAGCAGAACGTTCAAAGGCGGTAATTACGCCCCGTACCGGTCGCCAAAAACAAATGCTTCGGTTTCACGAATATTTTCTTCTAATGTTTCTTTGGCCGCTGCATATAAATCGCGGATTGAGACCATACCGATACATTTACCGTTTTCGGCAACGGGTAAATGCCGATAGCCACGGCTTTGCATCAATTCCAAAGCGTCCCCTGCGGATGAACTTGCTTCTAACGTATCGGGGTTGGCCGTCATGATGGCTTGACAAAGGGTGGTTTTTGCATCCAGTTCTTTGGCCATCACGCGCTGGGTTAAATCGCGCTCCGTTAAAATCCCAGTAATCATATCATCCTGATCAACCACGATTAAAGCGGCAATATTGGCATCGGCCATCAATTTTGCAGCTTTGGTAATACTATCTTCGCCAACAACCGAGGCGATGCTTTTACGTTTTACAATATCCGGAATAATTTTTCTTTGCATAATTTGCCAAGCTCCTGATGTTATTCAACTTTTACATTTTTAACATATAACAAAAATAGATTTCGAGATAACAATAGCACCGATTTATTTCAAGATGTTAAATAAAATCCATTTTTTAGTTGAAAGATGTGGGGCGCTTATAATTTTGGTGGAAAAACTCGGATTTGGGTAATTTGATGGCGTTCCCGTCCGGCAATATCAAATTCAAAATCAAAAAAACGAAAACGTTGACCCACATCGGGAATACGTCTCGAATGATGAAGGATAAATCCGGCCAAGGTCGACGCTTCTTCGTCAGGTAATCCCCAATCGAATTCACGGTTTAAATCACGAATGGTTACCGTGCCGTCAATTAAATAACGGCCATCGGATTGTTTGTGAACACCGCTGACTTGAACGTCATGTTCGTCATCAATTTCACCAACAATTTCTTCCAAAATGTCTTCTAATGTGACAACACCCATCAATGCACCGTATTCATCAACAACCAGTGCAAAATGTTCTCGCCGTCTGCGGAATTCCTGTAATTGTCCCAACAACAATGTTTGTTCCGGAATGAACCAAGGATCAGCCGCTAGCGATTTGATATCAAGCTTCGATACATCATCACGGGAACTGCGAAATTCCCGTAATAAGGCTTTGGCATGCAATACCCCTATTACATTTTCCGGTGTGCCTTGCCATAAAGGTAGTCGGGTAAATGGACTTTCAAGGACTTGTTCAACGATATCTTCAGGGCTTTGATCGACATTGATAGCCACCACATTTTTACGGTGAATTAAAATTTCCCCGACTTGGACTTCGGCTAAATCCAAAACGCTGCGTAACATTTCACGTTCTTGGCGGGCACCGGTTTCATCCCCATCGCCTTCGTGTAATTCAATGGCACCGCGTAATTCATCATCGGTTAATGTTAACGCTTCGCCATTTTCATAGCGTACACCAAACACCAATAATAAACCGCGAATAAAAATGTGAATAATGAATGTAAACGGACGACACAACCAAACCAGAATTTGAACGGGCCTTGCCAACACCAACGCCATCGGGTTGGCGTGCCGCAAGGCATAGGTTTTTGGTAAAATTTCGGCAAATATCAAAATCAGAGCCGTCATGGTTAATGTGGCGTAGGCGACCCCGGCTTCGCCATAAATTTGGATCATCAAACTTGTTGTTAAAGCGGATGCCAGAATATTAACAAGATTATTGCCAAATAAGATCGTGCTGATAAATCGGTCTTTGTGGGCGTGCAGCTGATTAACCCGGCTTGCGCGTGTATCTCCGTTTTGTTCCAATTGGTGCATAAAGGGCCGTGAAACAGCCGTTAACGCCGTTTCAGATCCAGAAAAAAATCCCGATAAAATGATCAGCGCAAAAACGATAACAAGGGTTGTTAACATGGTGGTGTGGTCGCTACCTTAACTGTATGTGAAAAATAGAATTAACAGTCTACGCCATTTTTAAGGGCTAATTCCAGTGCTGCGTTTAATTTATCCCGACCCACGTCATTTGTTATAAACGCATCGCCAATAGATTTCATCAAAATAAAATTAATCGTTCCAGATTCTGTTTTTTTATCACGCCCCATATGATCCAACAACCCAACCGCCGACCAACCGTCATCAACCAAGCCTTTTAACGACACAGGCAAACCTACATTTTTAAAATGTCTGGTCACCCGTTTCAGATCCGCTTCCTTGCACAATCCTAAACGAACGGATAAATCCAAAGCAACGATTGTGCCGATGGCCACGGCTTCGCCATGAAACAATCGGTTGCCGTATCCAGTTTCGGCTTCGAAGGCATGACCAAAAGTATGGCCTAAATTCAACAAAGCGCGCACACCATGTTCATGTTCGTCGGCGGCGACAACCAAGGCTTTATGCTGACAGCTTTTATAAATGGCCTGTTGGCGTAATCCTTTATCGCCTTTGACCAATTGCAAGCCATGCTGTTCCAGCCAATTGAAAAAATCAACATCGCCAATCAGCGCGTATTTAACAACTTCGGCATAGCCTGATAAAACTTGGCGGTCATCCAGCGTATCCAACGTTGCCACATCAATCAGAACGTATTTGGGTTGATGAAAAGCGCCCACCAGATTTTTTCCAAAATCCGAATTAATGCCTGTTTTGCCGCCTACCGAGCTATCAACTTGCGACAACAAGGTTGTTGGAATTTGAATAAAATTAATGCCGCGCATGGTAATGGCGGCGGCAAATCCAACCAAATCACCAACAACCCCGCCACCAAAAGCAATGACCGTGGATTTACGGTCAACACCGTTTTTTAACAACCAGTCGGTGATGGCTTGCAACTGGTTAAAATTTTTACTGCTTTCACCGGCGCTTATGCACAGCATTTTGGCATTAATACCGGCATTTTTTAATGACCGTTCTAATGCCGACCAATGATGGGCCAGCACATTTTCATCCGTGATGACAAAAATAGGGGCTTGGTGGATGTAGTTTTTAATGTGGTGGCCCGCATCAGCCAAAATCCCATCGCCAATTTCAATGCGGTAACTACGTGCCCCCAAATCCAGATCCAATATTTGAGGATCAGAGTTATCGATTTTATTCATGGAGCTTCACTCGTTTTGTTCTGATCATCCGTGACCGATGGACGGCTTCGTTGATCTAATTGATCCAGAATACGTCCAACTGTCGCATCCAGACTATCGTGACCTGTATCAATATGAATATCCGCTGTTTCATATTGCGGGTCACGTTCTGTCATTAATTTTTCCAATATTTCCTGTCGATTGCCGTTATCCAACAACGGCCGGCCACCGCGGCGGCGTGTGCGCTCGGTTAACACCTGTAAATCAGCACGCAACCAAATAGAAACAGCTGTTTTTTTGATCAATGCCCGAGTTGATGTATCCATAAACGCCCCGCCACCTGTGGCGATTACCGGACTGTTTTCACCAAGCAATCGCTTGATCACGCGTTTTTCAACATCACGGAACGCAGCTTCGCCATAATTTTTAAAAATATCATCAACAGAACACCCGGCTGCTTTGGCAATTTCATCATCGGCATCAGCAAAAGCCACACCTAAATGTTTTGCCAAGCGCCGACCAACACAGGTTTTACCAACGCCCATCAATCCCACTAAAACAAGCGGCTGATTTATTTCTGGTCGCGGCAATTCGGGCACCGCTTTTTTTGTTTTTTGCACAGTCTTTAGCATGGGCTTTGCAGCAATTTTATCCATCATTTAATTTTACACCGTGATCGACCAAGACAACAAACACCAAATTTATAGAATTTTAAACATAATCAAATTATAACCCCCACAAACAAGAAATTTTAAACCACGCCTGAAAATTGCCACACTTGAAGAATATTTTTCAAATGGTTATGGTGTTTTTAATAATTTAGCTAAATATTCAGCAACAAATAATTTTCTAATTAAACGAGTGTAATTGATAATTACCGCAATAACAAAAGAATTAATTTACGCGCTGTCCTATCCTGCACCCGGTGCAGTACGTGACAGTCTTAATTAAAACAGTATCTATTCACTATAAAGGTAAAACCTAAAACATGAAAAACCTGTCCCGACTGGTTCTATTAACACTTATCGTATTCATCGTCGGTGGTGGAATTTTTTTAACCACATGGAAAATTCCCGCCCCAAAAACGACCATTGAGAAAGTTCTGCCGAATGACCGTTTCCCGTCATAATAATAGACGTTTTATGAACGTTTACAGATTAACACAAAAATTAACATTTTTTTGTTTAAAACGCCGGCATTTGTTTGCTTCTGTATTAATTTTAAGCGCAGTGTTCGTGCCTGTAAATCCGTCATCAGCACAACAAAACGCACCGCTTAGGTTAGCGCCGACAGCGTTGACACCGCCCCCCCCGACACAGCCTGTTCAAACGCCACCCCCTGTTATCAAACGCACGCCAACCGCCCCATCAACAGTGACGTCGACAGTACCATTAAATGGGGCGATAGAAGTCAACAGCTTGCAAGCGATAAATCCTGATTCCGGGGGGGTTTTAAATACTGATCAAGGTGGGTTTGGCATCGGTTTATGGAAAAACTCTAATCGACCTATAGTTGAACGATTGATTAAACTGCTTCCGGTTAATGCCCCTTCACCCGCCATGCGCGACATCATGCGACGGTTATTATTAACCACTTCCGTTGCCCCAATTGGTAACGCCACCCCCGGCAGTTTGATGGATTTACGTATTCAAACCTTGGCCGCCATGGGTGACCGCCAAGGCGTGATTGACCTGATTAACCTAATCCGTGGCAAAGGATTAGACGAAAATTTAATTAAAATAGAAACCGACGCGTTATTTTTAGCCACAGATAATGCCCGTGCATGCGCTATTGCCGCTCAACAAATCCAAAAAACCGGTGCGGATTTCTGGCAGAAAGCTTTTGTATTTTGCCAAATTTTATCAGGCGATGTGAATAAAGCTCAACTCGGCGCGTCGTTAATGCAAGAAGCCAACATTAAAGACGGCTTATTTTATCAATTGGTGGATAGTTTTAATAGTGGTCAGGCGCCGGTTATTTCAACCATGGCCAACCCGACACCGCTGAATTTAGCCATGAGCCGGGCCGCCAAAGCAACGCTTCCTGTTGATACGGCCAACTCTGACAACCCCGGTATTTTACGGGCCATCGCCATGAGCCCCAACGCATCCAAAGGATTACGCCTAGAAGCCGCTGAACGAGCCGAAGCCGGTGGTGCATTAAGTGTTGCTGCACTGCGTCAACTTTATAACAGCGTGCAATTTTCTGACGAAGATCTCGCCAACCCGTTATCCCGCGCCGATGTTGAATTTGGCCCCACCGTGCGTGCCTTACTCTATCATTCTGCATTGATACAAACGGTGCCTACCGCTCGCGCCGAAGCCATGGCCCGGGCGTTCGAGCTGGCCCGTCAAGAAGGCCGTTACCCATCAACGGTTCGGGTATTTTTACCGATTTTAAAACAACTGCCACCGTCTAGAGATTTATTGTGGTTTGCCCCCGAAGTTGTGCGTGCCTTGTTATTTGCCGGTGATTTTGAAAGCGCCGATATTTGGTATCAAGTTTTAAAATCCGCAGCCTCTTTTGATGCCAGAGCCAAAACCGATTTAGACTTGTTATTACCAGCAGCAATTTTAATTGGATTTAACGTAGATGAAACGACTTCTGATTCGGCTACAAACAACACAGCAATTAACATCATCAACAATTGGAAACGTGCGGCGTTATCCGAAAAAGCAACATCGCCGGACACCTATTCCAAAGAACAATTCCTTGATCAATCGGTGCAACTTTATACGCTATTTAATGCTTTTGGAAAATCGTTGCCGGATAATGCGTGGCTCGATTTAATCCAAGGCACCGGCCGTCATGACAGCGCATTACCCAACCCGGCCATTTTATTTTTACTGGACCAAACCGTACAAGCTTTGATTAAACAGCAGAACCTATCGGCATCATTGGCTTCAACCGTGAACCAAGATACAGCCAAATTTACAGCACCACCGCAAACAACCTTGCCCCCGGCAGTTACGGCTCAGACCACATCAACCTTGATAACATCTGTATTAACCCCGTCGCCAACCAAAATCACTCAAATTCCAGTTGCTTCTACTGAAGTGGCTGTAAAAAACGCCCCACCCGCCGGTTCTGGGCAAGCTATTCTTTTATCCATGATCGCCATTGGTGAACAAGGCCCCGGCAAAACTGATACCGTCATTTTAGGTCAAATTATCAAAAACCTACGATTGATCGGATTAGATATAGAAGCCCGTAAACTCGCAGTCGAAGCGATTTTGGCCTGGGGTTTGTAAACCATGAAACCGACGGTGGCTAAATCCCGCGCACGGTCGGCACGCATATCCCGTCATGTAGCATCGCGTCACGTGGACGGTTTTTTAGACATGATGGCCTCTGAACTCGGCGCCAGCACAAATACTTTGGATGCTTACCGCCGGGATTTATCAGACTTTCAAGATTTTCTGGCCCCCCGCAAACGATTGGCCGAAGACGCCGGAAAATCCCATATTCAAGGGTACCTTAAAAAACTTTCAAACCTAGGCATGATGGCGTCGACCCAAGCCCGACATTTGTCATCCTTGCGTCAGTTTTTTAAATATTTATATGCCGAACGCATCCGGGGTGACGATCCAACCACCACCATTGACAGCCCACGCCAAGGCCGCCCGTTACCTAAATATCTAAGCGAAGACAACGTGACCCAATTACTGGAAACGGCGGAAAAAGACACGTCGGATAAAGGGTTGCGGATGTTGGCATTATTAGAAATTTTATACGCCACGGGTTTACGCGTTAGCGAATTGGTGTCACTGCCATTACGCGCTATCAGCCGGGATGGTCGGTTTTTGATCATTCGCGGTAAAGGCGATAAAGAACGCATGGTACCGCTAAGCGAGCCTGCATCGGACGCCATAAAAAATTATTTTGGAACCCACAATTCGAAAAAACCCGGTCCCCATCCGGATTTCATGTTCCCATCCCGTGGCAAAGAGGGTCATTTAACCCGGGCCCGGTTTGGACAATTGTTAAAACAACTGGCCCGTGATGCCGGGCTGGATGCCAAAAAAATCTCACCGCATGTGCTGAGGCATTCCTTTGCCAGCCATTTATTGGCCCACGGCGCCGATTTACGCTCATTACAAAAAATGTTAGGCCACGCCGATATTTCAACCACACAGATTTACACGCATATTTTAGAAGACCGCTTGAAATCGCTGGTCGAAACAGCCCATCCCTTGGCAAAAAGTTAGGGGCAAAAAGTTAGGGGCAAAAAGTTAAACCAGCTTATCCTGCGGTTCAGTTCCTGCAAAAAAGGCATCGATGTTATCAAGGGCTCGGTATCCCATGGCGTCCCGCGTATCAAAGGTGGCGCTACCGATATGCGGCAACATAAACACATTGTCATGGCTGGCAAATTTGGGATTCCCACCCGGTTCTTTTACAAACACATCCAAACCTGCGGCATAGATATGACCGCTGTCCAAAGCATCCAACAACGCATCTTCGTCAATAATGGCGCCGCGCGCGGTGTTCACGACAACGGCTCCTTTGGGTAGTAAACTTAAGCGTTTTTGGTTGATCAGGCCCTTAGTTTCTGGTGTTGCCGGGCAATGAATAGATAAAAAATCCGATACCGACATTAAACTTTCCGGCGTTTCGTGAAAAGTCGCCCCTTGTTCCAAATCGACGGCCAAACGTTTACGGTTATAATAATGCACGTCCATATCAAATCCGCTTGCCCGTTTAGCCATCACTTGCCCGACCCGGCCCATACCGATAATACCCAACCGTTTACCAGTAACTTGGGCGCCGACCATGAACGATGGCGACCAACTATCCCAGTTTCCGGTACGTACCATACGGTCGCCTTCGACCGCACGGCGGGCTGCCCCCAACATTAATAAAAATGCGATTTCCGTGGTCGCGTCCGATAGCACATCGGGGGTATTGGTAACCACAATGCCTTTGGATTTAAAAGCGTCCAGATCACAATGATCAACCCCCACCGAATGATTGGCGACGATTTTTACTGAATTGGGTAAAGCCGCCACTAAATCAGCATTAAAAATTTCCGTATGGCAGGGTAATATGGCGTCGATGCCTTGGCAGTTTTTGATTAATTCTTGGGCCGTCCATAATTTGTCCGCTGGATTATTCACAACATCATAGGTTTCAAGAGCGCGGCGTTCCACATTATCAGTTAGTTTTCGGGTGATCAGCAAACGGGGTTTCGTGGTCATTGTTGAATAACTCCTTTTATGTTCAGCATACTCTACTGTATGTAACGCCAATAATCTTGTGAACTTATAGCATAACTGTGTTACCACAATTCTTTATAAGATTGTCTTGTATATGGCCGAATTTTACGGGAAAACAATGAACAAGCAACATACCATATATACAGTTTAGTGAATATGGAAAATTGTCTGACTTTATAGTTGCCCATTCATTTTTGCCATCGCCATCAAAGGATGTTTTTATGAGTTTTACCATTACCCAACAAGCCACAGCCCGGCTTAACCGCTCCGAACAAGCTGTTCCCGGCTCCAACGCCCGGTTTTTAGAAAAAGCCGCAGCCGGTAACGCCGATGTTGTATTCCTTGATTTAGAAGACGCCGTAGCACCCAGTGATAAAGTCCAGGCACGTAAAAACATTATCGCAGCATTGAACGATTTAGATTGGTCAGGGAAAACCGTATCCGTTCGCATCAATGGATTAGATACCCATTACATGTACAAAGACGTCATCGACATCATGGAACAGGCCGGCGACAAATTGGACATGTTCATGATCCCCAAAGCAGGAACAGCTGCGGATATTTACGCCATCGATATGTTGGTGACACAAATCGAACAAGCCAAGGGTTATACAAAACGTATTGGTTTTGAGATGATCATCGAAACCGCATTGGGCATGCAAAACATCCATGAAATTGCTGCTGCCAGTCCACGTAACGAATCGCTGCATTTTGGTGTCGCTGATTACGCCGCATCAACCAAAGCCCGGACCACCAATATCGGTGGTGCCAATGGTGATTATCACGTGTTGACCGATGCCGATCTAAATGGCAACCGTGATCAGCACTGGGGCGACATGTGGCATTACGCCATAGCCCGCATGGTGGTGGCGGCCCGTGCCAATGGATTACGCCCTATTGATGGGCCATTTGGTGATATTGGCGATGCCGATGGGTTTATCGCCCAATCCAAACGCTCCGCCGTTTTAGGCTGCGAAGGCAAATGGGCCATTCACCCGTCACAGGTGGATTTAGCCAATCAGGAATTCAGCCCGTCAGATGACGATGTCACCAAAGCCAAACGCATCATCGAAGCCATGGACCAGGCACAAAAAGAAGGCAAAGGCGCGGTCACTCTTGATGGTCGTCTAATCGACATCGCATCTATTAAACAAGCCGAAGTCATGGTTAAAAAAGCCGAACAAATCGCCAAGCTAGGCTGATTTTCAACATAAACGACCATAGATTAAGGGGGGGTAACTTTTGTTCCGCTCCTTTTTCGTAGCGGTGGTTAAAAAATAGAAAAAATCATGTTAATTTACATCGCCAACCGGGAAATGATGTGATAATTATCGGCCATGCATAATTATTTAGATTTTGAAAAACCTATTGCCGAGCTTGAAGGTAAAATCGAGGAACTGCGTCATTTGACCGGTTCCGGCGACATCAACATCGCCGACGAAGTAACCAAGTTGCAGGCAAAGGTCGATAAACTGCTGATACAAACCTATAGCAAGCTATCAGCATGGCAAAAAACACAGATTGCCAGACATCATGACCGGCCTCATGCGTTGGATTATATTGACGCCTTATTTAATGACTTCACACCGCTTGCGGGTGACCGGGCATTTTCGGATGATGCAGCGATTGTTGGTGGCATGGGACGATTACATGGACGTTCTGTGGTGGTTATCGGTAATGAAAAAGGATCCAACACCAGCCAACGCGTTAAACATAATTTTGGCATGGCCCGTCCCGAAGGCTACCGCAAAGCACAGCGGTTAATGAAAATGGCCGAACAATTTAAACTCCCCGTTGTCACATTGGTTGACACCCCCGGCGCTTATCCCGGCATTGATGCCGAAGCAAGAGGCCAAGCCGAAGCCATTGCCAAATCCATTGATGTTTGTTTGGGGCTTAAAACCCCCTTAATCAGTGTCGTCATTGGCGAAGGCGGATCAGGCGGGGCCATTGCATTAGCCGCCGGCAACCGTGTGCATATGTTAGAACATTCCATTTATTCTGTGATATCACCCGAAGGATGCGCATCGATTTTATGGCGCGACGGTGCTCGAGGCGAAGATGCCGCCGAAGCCATGCGTTTAACCGCACAAGATTTAGCCAAACTTGGCGTTATCGACAAAGTCATTAAAGAACCGTTGGGTGGCGCCCACCGTAGCCGTATGGATGCCATGCAAAGCGTTGGTGACTGCATCAATGAAGATTTAATCGAACTCGCCGAATTGGACGGAGATCAACTAATCACGCAGCGCCGGGAAAAATTTTTAGCCATGGGCAAACAAGGTCTGTAAGCACTTAAGTTCTTTTTAGTTTTTTCGGCAGCTTTATATAGACTTGGGTGCCTTTGCCGACCTCGCTTTCAAGACGCAGGGAGCCGCCATGCAACCGAGCCAATTGATCAACAATCGCCAACCCCAATCCAGTGCCTTGCTTCCCATCGGGTGGGTTGTTTTCTAACATGACAAAAGGCTTAATTAAGTCGTTTAATTTATCTGCTGGAATGCCTTGGCCGTTATCCGCCACAATCAGCGTATGATGGGTTTCGTCCTCAATAATACGGACATCAATTCGCCCGCCATGAGGTGTGAATTTGATAGCATTTGAAAGCACGTTAATCAGAATTTGCATAACAGCACGTTTATCAGCAAAAATAGGAATTTTAAGTCCATCCGTATTCACTTGGAAATGAATGTCTTTGTCATCCATAGCGCCGTGTACAATCTCTTTGCAGCGCGACAAGCATTGTTTAATATCAATTTCCACTATATCAATATTGCGTTTTCCGGCTTCTATGGCCGATAAATCCAGCACATCATTGACCAATGCCAACAAGTGCTGACTTGAACCATGAATATCTTTCACATATTCTTCGTAGAATTTAAGGTCATCAAACCCTAAATAACGACCCAAAATCAATTCTGAAAAGCCGATAATTGAATTCAAGGGCGTGCGGAATTCGTGGCTAAGTGCCGCTAAAAACTCTGATTTAGCCTGATTGGCGTTTTTTACATCCTGCATACTTTGACGGAGTTTATTTTCCGTATCTTTACGCCAGGTGACGTCGCGTATAGTGCCAATAAAATTACGTTCTGAGCCTATTAAAAACTCAGCAATATTTAATTCGATTGGAAAAATTTCACCATTTTTACGAACGGCTTCAAATTCGCGTTCGCGAACGCCCAATATTTTAGCCACCCCTGTTTGTTTATAGTTTTTCATGTATTGATCGTGATGGTCATGATGATGCCCGGTCATCAGTATATTAATTGATTGACCAAGAATATCTTGTACCGCGTAACCAAACATATTTTCTGCAGCGGGGTTAAAAGTTTTGATTTTTGATTTCTGGTCAATAACAATCACCGCTTCAACGACATTGTCCAAAATGGCCCGTAATTGTTGCTCGCTTCTGGTTAAGTTATCATGATCAAGATATTCCTGTGTCACGTCGCGTCCGTTACCTCGGTACCCCAAAAACGTGCCATTTTCATCATAAAATGGTTTGCCGTTGATTTTAATTCTTAATAATTTGTCATTGGAAGTGACTAAGTTATAAGCGTATTCCTTAATTTCTTTATGAGCTTCCAAATCAGCAGTATGGGCGACCCATTTATCCCTGTTCTTGGTTTCTGCTGCAATTTCCAACCGTGTCCGGCCAATGTATAAACGACTATCAAAACCTGTGACGGCTTTGTTTTCTTCGGATAAATATGTGAAACGTAAATTTTTATCCATTTCCCAAAACCATAAAGAATGCTGGGAACTGAATTCTTTGAGTTGAGCTTTTATTAAATCTGACTTTTGTTTTAATGCGGTCCGATCTTTACCATCTAAAAAAGCCCGAATAGCCAACAGAGACATAACAGCGGCTATGGCCAAACTGTAATAGTGGGTATCTGATAATTGTTTCTGGTAAAGATAAGATACGTTAAATATGCCCACCCCCACGTTGAGTGCCGCATAAAAAAGCCAAAACAACCGTTTTGTCAACGTGTAAGCCACGCGTACAGACAACGCCACTGTCAGAACGTGGAAGACAACAATAACGATTATTATGATGATCACATTCAATCCTTGAATATCATGTTGTTAAAGCCCAGACTTCATCAATCCTATACTTCATTAAACTAAAAGTTTTTATCACAACACGCGTATCTACTAAAAACTGGCCTCTAAAACAATACGTACATAGGTTTAGATCATTTAAACAAGACCTAAAAACTATATAAACATACTTTATATGCTGGACTGATATATGTTTAGTCGATATATGTATTCATAATATCCAAATATGAGAAAATCTATTTTTGTAAAAGGATTATTCCTTGAAGGTAAAAGATCTGTGTTTAGGCGCATTATCATTAGGCGATGCCAGTGGTTATGAAATAAGAAAATTGTTCGAAGTTGGGCCTTTTAGCCACTTTGCCCATGTTAGTTATGGATCCATCTATCCCGCGTTAAACCGGCTGCGTGTCGATGGCTTGGTGGATTGCCAACAACACGTTCAAGACGGAAAGCCAGATAAAAAAGTCTATGCATTAACGGCTTCTGGTTTAGCGCAATTAAAACATGCCCTTAGCCTGCCACCGGCCGCAGATAAATTTCATTCCGATGCTTTGTTTATGTTATTTTTTGCCGACATTATGGAGCCACACAATTTACAAAGCGTGCTTGATAATTACATCGGCCATTTTGATGATGCCGCGAACACAATTGATGGGCTTGATACGGATGGCATATCCCAACCCAGACAACACATCCGTTCTATGGGTGTTATTTTTTACCGCACCATGGCCGATTATTTAAAACAACACCGTGAAGAAATATTAGCCTCTCCGGATCAAGGACCTGAATTTATGAAAAAGGCATCGTTATGACCGATACCAAACCGCGCCTTAAAAAATTCAATCTACGTTTTTCAACAATTTTAGCCATCTTCGTCGCTATTGCCGCAACGGTATGGGTCGCATCCGGTTATTGGCCTGAGGGATCCAACCCATCGCCAATGGTTGATGAAAAAAACACCCCCGAAAATACACCTGCGTTGCCTTTGGTAACCATTGTTTCAAGCACGGCCCAAGCCAAAGCCCAAAGCATTATTTTGTTTGGGTTAACCGAGCCCGTTCTGGATATCAACGTGCGTGCGGAAACGGACGGGCGCATCCGCGCAAGGCCTGCTGTAAAAGGTCAGGTCATAAAATCTGGCGCCGCAATTTTGTCCTTATTCTTGGACGATAGGTCGGCTAAAAAACAACAAGCCGAAGCATTGTATGAATACCAAAGAATCGCTTTTGCCGCAGCCACAAAATTATCCAAAAAACAATTCCAATCCCGTCTTAAACTGGCCAAAGAAAAAGCTGATTTAGCCAAAGCCAAGGCCGAGCTGAGTTCTATTCAATTGGATATTCGGCGCACAACCATTACATCCCCCATCAATGGCATCGTCGAAGATTTACTCTATGATGTTGGCGACCGCGTCAAAACCGGTGACATCATCGCCCGTATCATTAACTTAAATCCCATCAAAGTCACAGGGGCTGTATCTGAACGCCAGTTTTCCCAATTAATAACAGGACGCCGCGCTGATGTCACATTCCCCGATGGGACTACGGCATTTGGCAATATTACCTTTTTATCAAAAGCATCATCAGGCAGCACCCGCACATTTCGTATCGAAGTAGAAATTGCCAACCCTGATCAACGTATTGCCGCCGGATTGACCAGCGAATTACGTTTATCCGGACTTCAATCCATGGGACATAAAGTTTCACCGTCAATTTTAACGCTGAATAAAAACGGACAAATTGGCATCAAAACTGTCGATAAAGATGGCCTCGTGCAGTTTAAACCCATTATAATTTTATCCGATACGCCCACAGGCATCTGGTTAGGCGGATTGGATAATCAAATCAACATTATCACCAACGGCCAAGAATTTGTTATTTCCGGACAACGTGTGCGCACCGTTCAAGACCCACAACAGCCTTTGGGTCAATCCAATTCAGATAATAAGCCGTCATCATGAACGCCGTTATCGATTGGGCCATCAGCCACGCACGCACTGTATTGACCGGGTTATTGATGATTTTGGTATCGGGCAGTATTTCTTACATTAATATTGCCAAAGAATCCGACCCGGACATTAATATTCCCATTGTTTATGTACTGATGTCATTAGAAGGCATTTCCCCCGAAGACGCCGAACGGTTATTAGTCCGCCCGATGGAGCAAAAGTTGCGCTCTATCGAAGGCATCAAAGAAATGAAATCCCGCGCCTATGAGGGTGGCGGCAGCGTCACATTGGAATTTGATGCCGGTTTTGACGCCGACCAAGCCATGGATGATGTCCGTCAAAAAGTCGATCTAGCCAGACCTGATTTACCAGACGATGCCGATGAACCCACCGTCAACGAGGTCAATGTCGGATTATTTCCTGTCATTGTCGTTGCTTTATCCGGTAATGCCCCAGAACGAACGCTTTTTAAACTAGCCCGTGATTTACGTGATACTCTTGAAACCATCCCTACGGTTTTAGAAGTCAATATCGTCGGTGAACGTGAAGAAATGGTCGAGTTCCTGTTGGACCCCATCAAAGTTGAAAGTTACGGATTATCACCTATCGAAACCGTCAACGCCATACGCGCATCGAATTTGTTGGTGGCCGCTGGATCACAAGATACCGGGCTAGGACGGTTTCAGTTAAAAGTTCCCGGATTATTCGAAAATTTACGCGACATTCAAAATATGCCGTTACAAGCTGATGGCGACAGTGTCGCCTTGTTTGGTGATATTGGCGAAGTCAGACGCACGTTCAAAGATGCCACCTCCGTCGCCCATATTGATGGCAAAAGCGCCGTCGCTTTGGAAGTCGTCAAACGCACGGGCGAAAATATCATCGACACTGTGACTATGGTCCGCTTGGCCGTTGACCGTATTCAGGAAAGTTGGCCGGAAACATTAAACACACAAGTAAAAATCAATTTTACCAACGACAAATCAAACGACATTGAAACCATGTTGGCTGATTTACAAAACAATATCATTGCCGCTATTTTATTGGTTATGATCGTGGTCATTTATGCACTGGGGCCGCGCACGGCAGGTTTGGTGGGCATATCCGTGCCCGGATCATTCTTAATGGGCATTTTAATTTTATCGGCAATCGGTGTGACCATTAACATGGTTGTGCTGTTTGCATTGATTTTGGCCGTTGGCATGTTGGTCGATGGAGCCATTGTCGTTACCGAATTTGCCGACAGGAAAATGGCTGAGGGAGAACCTCGTAAAACCGCCTTTGGATTGGCGGCCAAACGCATGTCATGGCCGATTATCGCGTCAACGGCAACGACTTTGGCCGCGTTTCTACCGTTGGTTTTTTGGCCCGGCGTGGTTGGTGAGTTTATGAACTTTTTACCCCTAACACTGCTTTTAACTTTATCCGCATCACTGTTAATGGCGCTAATTTTCATCCCCACATTGGGTGCTTATTTCGGCAAATCAGGTGTTGTTGCCGACCCAGAGAAAATGCGTCAATTAGCCGGCGACGCCTCCGATGATTTATCCCATATCGGAGGCTTCACCGGGAATTACGTTAAAGCTTTAGGCCTTGCGCTTAACCATCCGGGGAAAGTTTTACTGGCAACGGGCTTAGTTTTAATTGGCGTTCAGGTTCTGTATTCACAGTTTGGCCGTGGTGTTGAATTTTTTCCAGACGTTGAGCCTGACATCGCCCAATTACAAGTCAAAGCCCGCGGCAATTTATCAACCAACGAAAAAACCCGGTTGGTCACGCAAGTCGAAGACATTGTGTTAAAATTAAACCGCAAAACCAAAGAGTTTAAAATTGTCTACAGCCGTTCCGGGGCGCAACAAAACAGCGATCTGGCAGAAGACGTTATTGGCATTATCACTCTTGATTTTATGGCTTGGGATCAACGCCGAAAAGCCGACGTCATCATGGATGATTTATCACAAAAATTGTCAAACATTGGCGGCATTATCGTTGACCGCCGCATTGAACAAGCCGGTCCGCCTGTTGGTAAGCCCATTCAAATCGAAATTTCTTCTAAACAACCGGACCTGATTCCACCAGTGCTTGTTGAAATCCTGAACGCCATGAAAAAAATCGGCGGTTTTCAAGGATTAGAAGACAGCCGCCCGTTACCCGGTATTGATTGGCAAGTGGACGTGGACAGGGTGCAAGCGGCAAAATTTGGTGCCAATGTCGATTTAATTGGCCGCGCCGTGCAAATGGCCTCAACGGGCATCCGGCTTGGTGAATACCGTCCCGATGACGCCGACGAAGAATTGGATTTGCGTATTCGTTACCCGGAACGGTTTCGAAACATTGCCCAATTAGGGGCCATTCGCACCACCATTAACAACCAGATTGTGCCCATTGAAAATTTTGTGTCCCTTAAAGCTAAACCCAAAACCGGGGTCATTAACCGCATCGATGCCAAACGCATTATGACCATCCAAACCGATGTTGCACCGGGTATACTGGTCGATGATAAAGTCAAAGAAATTCAAAACTGGCTGGCCACAACAGATCTAGCAAACAAAGTTGATATCCGTTTTAAAGGCGAAGACATCGAACAAAAAAAAGCCGAGGCATTTTTGGGCAAAGCTTTTATTGTCGCATTATTTATCATGGCGATCATTCTGGTCACACAATTTAACAGTTTTTATTCAGCACTATTGATTTTATCGGCAGTGATTATGTCAACAATCGGTGTGTTTATTGGCTTGCTTGTAACAGGGCAACCGTTTGGCATCGTTATGGGCGGCATCGGAATTATTGCCTTGGCCGGTATTGTCGTCAACAACAACATCGTTTTAATCGACACCTTTGACCGATTAAAATTGACCGAGGCCAGCATCCGCACGGCCATTTTGAAAACCGGCGCACAACGGTTACGCCCGGTATTGCTAACCACCATCACCACAATGCTCGGCTTGATGCCCATGGTGTTGGGCGTCAACATTGATTTCATTAACCGTCATGTCAGCATCGGCGCGCCTGCGACCCAATGGTGGACACAAATTTCAACATCAATTGTTTTTGGATTGGGTTTTGCCACACTGTTAACGTTGGTGGTCACACCCAGTTCGCTAATGATCCGTGCTAATCTACAAAGTTGGCGGTTAAGCAAAAAAAAATAACTAAAAAATTTTGATTAGCTATCCGTTTTTGTTTTTCCAGATCGGCCCTGACTAAACCTTAGAAAAGCCCGGTAACTAAACGGGATCGAGATTAAATATAGCCCCAGAATAACAATCAAAGTTAGCCACGGCACACTAACAACAAAGGCTGCAAAAACAGCGACACTTAACATTGTCGGCAGAACAAGCCGGTTGGGTATTTTTAATTTTTTAAAGGAATATGTCGGCACAGAACTAACGGCTAATCCGCCAACGGTTAATAAAAATAAAGACACGATCCAAGGGTTACGGAAAATATCAGTTTCAAATTCCAGCGACAAAATGACCGGCAACAACACCAATCCAGCCGCCGCAGGTGCCGGGGTACCGGCAAAAAAATTAGCTTTCCAACCGGGCTGATCATCGTCATCAATGGCGACGTTAAAACGGGCTAACCGCAGCCCCATACACATGGCGTATAACAACGCCAATATCCATCCCGGATTACCGGCTTTTTCCATGGCCCATAAATATAAAATCAACGCTGGCGACACACCAAAACAAACGAAGTCTGATAACGAGTCCAGTTCCGCACCAAATTTGCTGGACCCTTTTAACAACCGGGCGACCCGCCCATCAAGAGCATCCAAAATGGCGGCGGCTGCCACCGCAATCAAGGTAAATTCCCATTGGTCCTGAAGCGCAAAGCGAACAGCCGTCAAGCCCGAGGCCAACGCCAGTAGCGTTAAAATATTCGGGATCATCGTATTAATGGACAGCCGTTTCAGTCGACGCTTTTTAAACGACTTTGAACCTGTTTGGCTGCTTCCATCTAAAGGGTTTTGGGATTTATCCGCCATGATAACCTTGTCTTATTTCGCCATTTCGTTTGTCGTCTTTGTTTAAAAAATCGGCAATCACGGTTTCACCAGCTACCGCTGTTTGCCCTAAAACCACCAACGGTTGGATATCTTTTGGCAGATAAATATCTACACGACTGCCAAACCTAATCATACCAAAACGTTGGCCTGCTTGCATTTTATCACCCACCGACGTCCAACACAAAATACGTCTGGCGACTAAACCGGCGATTTGAACAAAAGCTACGTCGGCGCCGTCATCCGTGGTTACTTTCAAACTCATGCGTTCATTATAGTCGCTGGCTTTATCCAACGACGCATTTAAAAACTTACCGGGCCGATATGCGATTTTGGTGATTTCACCATCAATCGGCACCCGGTTCACATGCACATTAAATACATTCATAAAAACGGCAATGCGGGTTCTTGTTTCCGGCCCCATGCCCAATTCTTCGGGGGGGGCGGCTTCATCAATCATTTGCACAACGCCATCGGCGGGGCTGATCACTAAACCTGATCGCGTTGGTGTGTAACGGTGCGGATCGCGGAAAAAATACACACACCACAACGTTAAAACTAATCCGACAAAGGCCAACGGTTGATAATACCAAGCCATCAGCATACCAAGTACAGCAAAGATCGCGATAAACGGCCATCCGGCTTTATTAATGGGAACCAATACGATTTTCAGCAACAAAGTTTCTTTCCTTAAAAATAGGTTACGCCATAATTACTCGATTATGGAAAAGTTTTAAATTCTTTTTTCCGGTATTCCTAGGGCTTAATCATCAGCGTCAAGCCAGCCATTTAGAATATCATCATACTCGTCGCCTTCCAGAAACTGTGTAAGATGATCTGAGGCTTCAACCTCGGGCGCAAAGAAATTAATCAAATCTTCAGATAACCGTGCCCGCATCAAGGACGGAACATCTTCGGCGGCAATCGCTCCTTTGAGAAGTTGCATACGGAAAAATTCTTCAAAAACCTGTGTTAACTCCTCATTATTCAGGTGTCCATTGGGTCTCTCATCAGTAGCTTTTTCGACAACATGCGCCTGATGGGACAAAGCTTTTTCAACCGTCCTGATAAAAACCTCTTTCGGACAAGGTTTGGATAGAAAATAATGATCCGACCCAACCAGTCGAAAAACGCTTTCCTGTGTCGCTGCCCCCGTCAGGACGATACGAACCGTTTCCGGGCTTTCAATCATAACACGGTTGAGAAGTACGTCCCCGGACATCGCCGGCATATCCATATCCGAAACGATCACATCGAATTTCGTATTCGCCATTAATTCCAGCGCTTCCTGGCCGCTGGAGGCAAAACTCATATCCCATTTATCGCGCATGTCGTGTAATGACCGTTTAAGCCCATCCAGCACACGGTATTCATCGTCCACAAAAATAATTTTAACGACCATATGAACGCATCCTGGAAATAGGATTCCTGTCACGGCAAGATTTTTTGCAATCGTAATTAGTCATGATTTGTTGCCGTGACTGTTCTTCAACATAATACAAATCCTTTGCAATCTTTGCGTATTGCGTCGCTTAGGTTCATAACCAAACACTGATTAGGCAGGGTACGCTCCAATGAATTTACGGATAAAGGGTCGTCAACAAGCATCTAAATCCGGCGCGTTATTATTTGCTAATTTCGATGACCGCTTTTCCGAAAAATAGTACGACTCTGACAGTTTCCCCTGACACCCGGATATTATTCCAGTTTTACCGATGTTGCAACTTTGGCTTCCGAATTTGCCTTGGGTATGCAAATTTTCATTGTCATACGGGGTGACAGCAAGGCACTGTTCACGTTATGATCAGTTTCGATCGAGACTTAAAACAAATGGCTTGCATACTTAAATCAACAAAGCCATCAGGATCAGCAATGCACATGTCACAAAATCAAACCGCAGCAATCACGTTATTTCAACGCAATGACCAAGTTCCAGAAGATTTAGGCGATGCGCTTGTTATGTCGGGTCAACAAACGGACGGATCTTTTAATTTTGCTTTTTCCTATTTAGGTTTTATTTTTGCGGTTAAAGCACAGGCTAGCAAGAAAAAAGCCGCCCCACCAAGCAAAGAAGACCAAGCTCATTCATCCATTCACATTCATGGCCATTTAGGGCACTTGCCCTATTCCGGACAAAATTTTATCGCTCGCATCAATGCTATGGCTATTTTACATGAAGCCAGAGAAATCCCTAATAACGATATTTCGTTGACACATGATCAACAAATCGTTTTCAAAACCAACCTTGACCTTGATCTGCCTTTAACTCCAACGTTATTGGTAACAGAAGCATCAAAACTATTGCTACGCATCGGGCCATATCTCGAATTGCTCTCGATGTTTTTGATGGCCCCCAAAAATCAGTAAAACTTTTAATTAGATATGGCTATTTATTCTGTCGGAATAGAAAAAACCTGTCCGGGAAAAATCATATCCGGATTTTTAATACGGTCTTTGTTCGCCGCATAAATCAGCGTGTAACTCAAACCTTTGCCATAAGTTCGCCTTGCTAGGCGCCATAAACTATTGCCCGGTTGGACAATAATAAACGGCTCGTCCGTCAAACCGGTATCGGGTTCCGCCCTTGAAAAAGGGAACGAAAGCCTAGCGATAACTTTGCCCGCCGCATTAAGTTCATCGGCACGCAAAGTGTATAATCCGGGGTCAACAGCTTTTTCAGGCACCAATTGCCACGCACCATCAATATCGGCAACAACTCTTCCGATATACGTGTTATCCAGATACAATACCACTGATCGATTTTTTTCAGCACGCCCACTGATGGAGAGTTTGCCTTGATCGTCATAATCGATTACGTCAACGGACAGCACCGCCGCCGTTCCAGTTGCAAGGGATGGTTTTTGCAACAATTCAATTGGTTTACTGTTGCTTCTGGAGAGTTTAATCGCAACGGCTGAGGACGTGTTTTTAATTTTAGCTGTTTTAGCATCCCCCGCACCCGGCAACAAATTAGCCAAAGGTGGGTTTTCTGATGAGGATGAAGATGAGGTAGTGTTTTCAGCCGTTTTCTGTGGTTTATTTTCCGGCACCATCAACATTACAACATCGTCGGAACGCACGCTGGGTTTACCATCAACCCGCATTTCCAAACTGAATTGGCGATTGCCTACACTGATGGGTTTATTCGATAAAAACACCCACTCGCCATTTGCATCCGCTGTTAATTGGCCAAGAATGTCTTGGCCATCATAGATAATCACTTCGGCACCGGGCACCGCCCTTCCTGCAAATAACGCATTCCCATCAGGCGCGACACGAACCACGTCAAAAGATGGCAAAGACTCTGGCACGGATTTTACAGAAGAAGACGCTGTTGGCGACGTCGCTTGATCAAGGGTGTTCTCAGTCGCCGGGTTGTTTACCGTTATTTCGCGAACAACACCCGGTTTTTGTGTCTGTTCAACACTGCTAATTTCTTGTTTCCACAGCACGACGTTGGCGACAATAACACCTGTGACAATAACCCCGCCAAGTGCGGCAATGAGAACTGGTTTGTTCAAAGGCTTTATTTCCAAACAATTACAATTTAACAATTCAAGTGATCTTGATTTTTGCCGGAGCTTAAGAAAAGATCAAGTAGACAATGCCACTTTTTCTGCCTTCCGCCAATAATTTTTCAACATTCTAGGAGATAAAATAATCATATGCCTCTTAACCAACCTAAATATGTAAAGTCCGTATGCATTTTTTGTGGATCCCGTTCAGGGCGTGATCCTGTGCATAAAAATGCTGCTATCGAACTCGGCCAATTACTGGCTAAGAATAGAATCCGGCTGGTCTATGGCGGCGGTCATGTTGGATTAATGGGTATCATTGCCGATGAAGTGCTTACAAACGGCGGTCATGTCACCGGTGTCATCCCTGAATTCCTTGAACGCTTAGAAGTCGGCCACAATGGGTTAACCGAAAAAATAGAAACCAACAGCATGCACGTTCGCAAACAACGTATGTTCGACTTGTCCGATGCTTTTATTTCCATGCCCGGCGGCCTTGGCACATTGGATGAAACTTTTGAAATTATCACATGGAAACAATTACGCCTGCATAACAAACCAATCATCATCATGGATAACTGTGGTTATTGGCAGCCACTTGAAGCGCTTATTCAAAGCACCATAAACGATGGTTTTGCCGACCCACAGGCAACTCAACTCTATTCAATTGTTGATGGTCCTGATCAAGCGTTAAAAGCATTAGAAATCAATACCTCTCACCCCGAAACCTTTGCTGCAGAGACAGCAAAGCCGGAACGTTTTTAAACGCCCGGCTTCATTAAATACTGTCTTAAACCACATTAGTTTTTGGATTTATCAACCAGTCTGTTTTCCGTAATCCACGGCATCATGGCACGTAATTTTTCGCCAACTTGTTCAATGCCATGTTCGCTTTCACGCCGACGGGTTGCTTTAAAGCTTGGCTGTCCGGCTTGATTTTCCAACATAAAGTCACGCACAAAACGTCCTGACTGAATGTCTTCTAACACGTTTTTCATGCGGGCTTTGACGCTGGCATCAATAATCCGTGGCCCGGATACATAATCACCGTATTCAGCGGTATTGGAAATGGAATAGCGCATGTTGGCAATGCCGCCTTCATAGATCAAATCGACGATTAATTTAACTTCGTGTAAGCACTCGAAATAAGCCATTTCCGGTGCGTATCCGGCTTCGACCAAGGTTTCATATCCGGCTTTGATCAACTGCGTTAATCCACCACAAAGGACGGCTTGTTCGCCAAACAAATCGGTTTCGCATTCCTCTCTGAATGTGGTTTCGATGACGCCCGAACGTCCGCCGCCGATGGCTGATGCGTATGACAATGCCACTTCTAACGCGTTGCCGGTGGCGTCTTGGTCAACGGCGACTAAACACGGCACCCCGCCACCACGAAGGTATTCGGAACGCACTGTGTGGCCGGGGCCTTTCGGTGCGATCATAAACACGTCTAAATCCGGACGGGCTTCGATCAAATTAAAATGGATGTTTAATCCGTGGGCAAAAGCAATGGCTGCACCTTGTTGCAGGTTAGCGGCTAAATCATCCCGGTACAACGCACCTTGGTTTTCATCGGGCGTTAAAATCATCACCACGTCGGCCCATGCTGCAGCATCGGCGGGTGTCATAACTTGCAAACCTTCGGTTTCGGCTTTTGCCGCACTTTTTGATCCCGCGCGCAAGGCCACAGCAACATTTTTAGCGCCCGAGTCACGCAAATTTAATGCATGAGCATGGCCTTGGCTACCGTAACCAACGATGGCCACTTTTTTTGATTTAATAAGATTAACATCGGCATCCCGATCATAATAAACGCGCATAGTTTTTTTCCTTTAACAGTAACGATGGATAGAATGGAACTTAATTGCCATTCTGTGAAAGATATTTAATTTTAATAAACGGCATCAAGTGATCGCATGCCCCGTGAAATCGCTGCTATCCCAGTGCGTGACACATCGGTTAAGCCCAGCGGCTTCATTAATGTTATAAAAGCATCAATTTTTTCCGTTTTACCAACAATTTCAAATATAAAAGATGAATTAGTGCTGTCGACGGCGCGGGCGCGAAAAATATCGGCGATTCGCAGGCTTTCAACGCGCACCTCGCCTTCGCCAACAACTTTAATCAACGCCAGTTCCCGTTCAACAGATTTACCCTGCAATGTTAAATCTTTGACATTATGTACAGGCACCAACCGCCCCAATTGGGCTTTGATTTGTTCAACAATCATCGGAGTGCCCACCGTCACCAGCGTGATCCGTGACAGATTGTCTTCCATGTTGGTTTCAGCCACCGTCAAGCTTTCGATGTTATAACCGCGCCCGGAAAACAAACCAATAACACGCGCTAATACGCCCGGCTCATTGTCCACTAAAACAGCAATGGTATGGGCGTTTTCTTTATCTTCTATGCGCGTCACGGTGTGGACTCCAATTTCATATGAACCATATAAATGTTCATTTCTGTTATAGGCAGGGATATCAAAAAATCAACTCATGCCATTCTGTTCCAGGACTTTACATCTTAAACCAAAACTTTTCCGGCGTCCGATATAGATGATTGCAAATCTTCTTCGGGCCCTAATATCATTTCATTATGGGCGGCACCTGACGGGATCATAGGAAAACAGTTTTCTTTTTTATCAATATGGATATCGGCGATAACCGGACCATCATGGTCCATCATTTCTTCGATTACATCGTCTAAATCATCCGGTTTTTTAGCGCGCAACCCGCACATGCCAAAAGTATCCGCCAATTTAACAAAATCAGGCAAGCTTTCCATATAGCTTTCAGAATATCTGGACCCATGCAACAATTCCTGCCATTGGCGCACCATACCCATGTAAAAATTGTTCAAAATGAAACATTTAACGGGCAACCGGTATTGGGCAATCGTCGATAATTCTTGCATATTCATCATGAACGAAGCTTCGCCCGCAATCCCCAAAACAAGCGCATCGGGGTGGGCAATTTGTGCACCCATGGTGGCCGGCAGTCCGTAACCCATGGTCCCCAATCCGCCGGAGGTTAAAAAATGATTAGGTTCCTCAAAATCAAAATATTGTGCAGCCCACATTTGATGTTGGCCGACTTCGGTGGTGACATAGGTATCTTTACCGGTTTTTTTGGCAAAATGTTGCAGCCGCTGAATAGCGTGTTGCGGTTTAATGATATCCGGGCCTTGAGTGAAATTCAGACAGTCTTTGCCGCGCCAGCTTTCAATGATTTGCCACCATTTCTGCAAAGCGCTTTGGTTCATTTTTAACTGCTCGGACCGCCAGCATTTGATCATGTCTTCTAAAACATGGGCAACGTCACCAACAACAGGCACGTCAACCATGACGTTTTTGTTGATGCTCGACGGATCAATATCAATATGAATTTTTTTCGAATACGGAGAAAACGCATCTAGGCGGCCGGTGATACGGTCATCAAACCGTGCGCCGACACAAACCATCACATCACAATCGTGCATGGCCATGTTGGCTTCATATGTACCGTGCATACCAACCATACCAAGGAACTGTTTATCAGATGCCGGATAAGCACCCAAGCCCATCAACGTTAATGTACAAGGTGCCCCCGTCATTTGCACCAAATGGCGCAATAACTTAGACGCCCCAGGACCTGAATTAATCACGCCACCGCCTGCATAGACGATCGGTTTTTTTGCTTTTGCTAACAACCGGACAGCGTCTCGAACTTGGCTAATTTCAGCTTTGACGCGCGGTTTATAGCTTTTGGTTTTAACTTTGGCTTTGGCCGTATAATCGCCAAGCGCCATCAGCACGTCTTTCGGCAAATCGACCAATACAGGACCCGGCCTGCCGGTGGATGCAACGATAAAGGCTTCATGCATGACGCGGGCCAAATCATTGACGTCTTTGACCAGATAATTATGTTTAGTACAGGCGCGGGTGATGCCCGTGATATCGGCTTCTTGGAATGCGTCATTGCCGATCATGTGGGTGGGGACTTGGCCGGTCAAACAAATCACCGGAATGGAATCCATCATGGCGTCCGTTAATCCGGTCACGGCATTGGTGGCACCGGGGCCGGATGTAACCAAAACCACGCCGACTTTCCCCGTTGAACGGGCATAGGCTTCGGCAGCATGAACCGCCCCACCTTCTTGACGAACAAGAATGTGGCGTAATCTGTTTTGCATAAAAATGGCATCATAAATCGGTAACACAGAACCGCCGGGGTAACCAAAAATCACCTCGACATCTTGTTCGACTAACGCTTTCAGAACAATTTCCGATCCATTGAGTTGCTCTTTCGCCATTTTTTTAATCCTTATCAAATTTTATTCCTGTTTTAATTACTTAAAAACAGGTTGAAGATATTGCACCGCACAAACTATTTTGCTGAATTCCATAAAAACAGCCTTAAACTAAAATGCCAACCGACATATGAACCGTGTCAACCGTCATATGAACCGTCGTAGAACCATTGGCTAAACACACACCTCACGTAACAAACACCTCAATTCATTAGGTGTTTGGCTTAGGGCGTCACCAAGCATGGGAACCTAATCCGTGAATGCCGTCGGGTCAACTGCACAAACGAATATTAATAAAGTTTATTTATCAATTAGAGTAATAATATTACAAAAACAATCAAAGGCGGCGACTTGATTTATCGCAATGCAGTACGAGAAACATACCAAAACAGCAACACAGGCACAATTAATTGTAAACAATCCGTGTATTTTCCTAGCGAACACCCATTTATTGACTTAGTCTATTCGAGGTGCTGGATAAATTAGGAGTTTTTCTATGCATAAAAAAATGTCCATGCATAGAATATGTAGGGCCATTATAAAATCACGAAGGCCATGTTCATTGTCCATCGTGTTTGGTTTTGTCGCTTTTGCATTGCTGTTTGCGAAGACATCTATGGCAGCTAATATCGCTCAACCCACAGGCCCTGTGATCCTAGAAATCAGCGGTAAAATTTCGCATACGAACTCGGGTGAAAAATTAATACTGGACCGAGAACAACTGATCGCATTGGGCATGGCAACGCTGACCGTCACCACACCGTGGACTGATGGCATCGTGACGTTTACAGGCCCCAAATTAATTGATGTCTTAAAGCTTGCTGGTGCCAAGGGCAATAATTTATCCACATTTGCCATTAATGATTATGAAGTTAAAATTCCAGTATCCGATGCCCGGAAATTCCCGGTCATACTCGCGCTTAATAAAAATGGCCAACCATTAAACATCCGCGACCGCGGGCCCGTTTGGATTATTTACCCTTGGGGTGATAATGCTTCACTACGAACGGATATATATTATTCACGTTCAGTTTGGCAATTAAAATTGGTTATTGTTAATGAATGATTTTCCGAAAAAAATACTGCAGTGGGTGTTGTTATCCATCATCACCGTCATGGTCATTAGCTCGGCCTATTCAGCATTTATTTTCCGCGAACAATCGCTTCAACAAACACAGGCATTCCAAGAGAACGTTGCTTTTATTGCCAGCAAATATGAACGCGATATCAATATTTCCATCATCGCTTTTGATAGCTATCGACTAGATATACGCAACAAAAAAACATGGCTTAAATACATTGAAAAAATCGATATACTCTGGAGCCGCATCAATGCTTTTGATAAAGGCAGCCAAGGACTTAAATTTATGGCCATTAAAAACAGTTCGGAAATTATAAAAAATGCTCGTTCCTTAATCAAAAAAGTCGATGTGTGGAACATTGAAATCAAAGCGTCAACAAAGCCAAAACAAACCACAGTTGAGAAAATTCGTGGGGCGTTAGACCAAATGGCTGACGATGGGCGACTTTTGATCCGCAGCGCCCAAGATTTTCAAAACGCGCATAGTCAGATCCGTCAGCAGCATTTTTTTGATAGTTATCTTCGTATTTTATTTCTTAGCATGGGAATATTATTTGCTGGTGGATTGATGATCGTTATTTATTATCGGCAAAATAAGTTTTTAAGCCATTTAGGAGCCGATTTAGAAGACGCCTTAAAAGATCGCAGTCATCAATTAACTCGCACAAAGGCCATCGTCGCTGCTTTGCCCGACGTTTTGTTTATCATTGATGAAGATGGTAAATTTATCGAAGAAATAACCGATAACCCTGAATTATTATTGGCCGAACGCGAAGACTACATCAATAATAATTTATTTAATATTTTGGGACACGATAATGCAACTATAGTTATGGAAAGCATAAAAAATTCTCTTCAAACAGGGAATTTAAGCTTTGCAGAGTTGCAAATCTACAATTTAAAGCATTCTGGGTTTTTCGAGTTGCGCATAGCACCGTTTCCATTAATGCATCATAACAAACGCCAAGTTTTGATTATCCGCCGCGATATCACCGCACAGAAAGATTTGGAAAATCGGTTGCGGCGGGCGCAGCAAATGGAAGCCGTGGGCCAATTAACAGGCGGCCTCGCCCATGATTTCAATAACTTGCTGACCATTATGTTAGGCAATGCAGAACGTATTCAGCGGCGCATGACCAAAACCAGCAGCCACACAAAAAACATTTCATCGATTATTGATGCCGGGAAACGCGCCGCTTCGTTAACACACCGCTTGCTGGCTTTTTCACGGAAACAACCGTTACTGCCGCATTCCACGCTGATCTCTGAAATCATCACCGGATTAGAAGATTTGTTAAAACACACTCTCGGTGAAACCATTCACATCAGGGTACACAGTGTGCCTGATTTGTGGCCTGCGATCATTGATATCAGCCAATTTGAAAACGCACTCATAAATTTAGCCGCAAACGCCCGTGATGCCATGCCAAATGGTGGCACGTTAGGCATCGAAACCGCAAACATTACAATCAAAGACGAATTGCCAACCTCACATGGGCATGTCATCCCCGGTGACTATGTGCTCGTCAGTGTTTGTGACAGCGGCCAAGGTATGACCACAGACGTCCTTGATAAAGTGTTTGAACCTTTTTATACCACCAAAGACGTTGGCAAAGGAAGTGGGCTGGGATTAAGCATGGTTTATGGTTTTGCCCGACAATCCAATGGATATATTTTAATCGATAGTGAAATTGGCATAGGCACGACCATTCGTTTATTTGTACCCAGATCATACAACCAGCCACAAAAAGCTTTTGAACCCAATGCGCTGCCCCGATTATCCGGCGGTACTGAACATATTTTAGTTGTCGAAGACGAAGACAGTGTGCGCGAGATCATCACAACCATTTTAAGCGACCATGGCTATAAAGTTACTGAAGCCCGTCACGGTCAGCAAGCCCTTGAAATATTAAAAAAACGCCAAAACTTTGAACTCTTATTTACCGATATTATTTTGCCCGGTGGCATGAACGGATTTGAAATCGCAGAACACGCAAAACATATACAGCCTGAAATTAAAATTTTATTCACTACGGGTTATGCGGAAACCGATATCATCGAAAACAGCCGCCATAAAATTGGTAATAATTTGCTCAAAAAACCTTATCGGCAAGCTGAAGTTTTAGATAAAATCAGAGAGATGTTTGATCAATAAGCCAGGGACCGGGTTTTTAATTTGGTATTATATTTTTTATATAATCGGTGACGCGCCGCAAATCATGACCATCATAACGGTTGGTCAAATCCAGATCTGGTGTAATTTGATTTCGCAACCATGTCATTTGGCGTTTGGCATATTGGCGACTTTTTTGACGAGCTAAATCAATGGCTTCGCATTGCGATAGGTCACCCTTTATAAACCGGAATAATTCATCAACGCCCAAGGCTTTCATGACGGGTAAATTTTTATCCAGATTTAATGCCAATAATTTTTTGACCTCGCCCAACGCACCCATCGTCATCATTTTTTCAAAGCGTCGATTAATAGCATGGTACAACGGTTCCCGGTCTGGCAAAATACGAATAATGATAAAGGGTCCTTTGACCGGGGATGGTTGATGGTTGCTGTTTTGCCAATCGTTCAACGTCCGCCCGGTGCCATGGAATACACTATCGGCGCGGATCAAACGTTGTCGGTCATTGGCATCTAGCTTTAAAACGCTGACATCATGTTGCGCCAAAGTTTTTTGGAATTCAACGCCGCCGACTTTTTCATATCGGTTTTCCGATTTGACAATTTGCTGAGGGTCAATAGATGGCACTTGGGCCAATCCCTGCATCAAGCATTTTAAATACATGCCCGTGCCGCCAACCACAATCGGCAATTGATGATTTATTCTGGCATCATCAATAGGGCCTGATACCAAATCCAACCATGCCCCCACGGAAAACTGTTGTGCCGGATCAATGACACCAAACAAACGGTGCGGCACACGTTTTTCATCATCGGCACTGGGTCTTGCCGTTAATACTTTTAAATGCGAATACATTTGCATGCTGTCGCCGTTGATCACCACGCCGTTCAAAGCATAAGCTAAATCAACAGCCAAGGCCGATTTTCCGCTTGCGGTTGGGCCTTGAATAATGACAACTGGCATCAACTCAGACACGGTGGCACCTTACATCATTTTTGCCCTGTCCTTTTTTTTGACGTTTCATAACGGACCTTATTTCATATGACGGAAACCTATTCACACATTCTCACGCTGATTGCATCCCGACAAGGCTGTTTAACAGAACAAATCTGTAAAGACAGCGCAAATCTACTTTCACAAAGTGACTTAAATTTACAGTGGCTGCGTAACGCCACAGCATGCGACATTACACTAACCATCACCGACAAAGCCAAAGCAGATCAGGTGTTACGGCCCTATTTATCGATCCACGCTATTGATTTTTTTATTCAAAAACCAAAAAACCGGCGTAAAAAAATATTACTGGCAGATATGGACTCGACCATTGTTACATCAGAAACGCTAGATGATTTAGCCGAATTTGCCGGCCTGGGTGAACAAGTGTCATCGATTACTGCTCGCGCCATGAACGGTGAACTGGATTTCGAAGCGGCCCTAAATGAACGTGTTTCAATGTTAAAAGGGCTAAGCCAAGAAATGCTCGGCCAAGCATATCAACTGATCAAAATCACACCCGGTGCTAACGTATTGGTCAATACCATGACCGGCAACGGAGCCTATTGTGCACTGGTATCGGGCGGTTTTAGATTTTTCACATCGCGCATTAAACAACGATTAGGTTTTGATGTTGATTTCAGCAACGATTTTATCATTGAAAACGGTCAATTAACCGGGGATGTCGTTAAACCGATTTTAGGCAAAACCGCAAAACTTGAAACCTTAAAAAAGTTAGCAAACGAACAAAGCATCGATTTATCACAGACATTAACCGTCGGTGACGGTGCTAATGATTTAGCCATGATCCAAGCCGCCGGGCTTGGCGTCGCCTATCACGGCAAACCCATTGTCACAGCCCATGCCACACACCGTGTTGATCATGGTGATTTATCGGCGTTACTGTACGCCCAAGGGTACCGGTTTGAAGATTTTACGGGTCATTAAATATGCAAAAAAAAACAACGGCCCTAAGGCCGCTGTTTCTTCGATACATACAATTTAAATTTACTTTTTAAGCTTAATGGCGACAAACCGTGAACCGCCTTGGCCTTGCATTAATAATAAAACCGAGCTCAAGCCCGCTTTTTTAGCTTCGTCAATTTTTTTGATAACAGCCGTTGGTGAATTTACAGCCTGTTGGCTAATTTCAACAATTAACACACCGGGGCGCAAACCTTTTTCAGCAGCCGGTCCATCGGCATCCACGCCTGTCACGACCACGCCTTCGGCATCGTCGCTGAGTTTGAATTGTTTGCGCAATTCATCGGTTAATTTACCAACAGTAATACCGAGTACGTCAATTTTTCGAGGGCGCTGTTTTTCCGCACCGCCACCCTTTGTTGTCGACGCGACTGTAGCTTGAGCAGGTAATTCACCAATGGCGACTTGAACGGTTTTCATTTTCCGCTTACGCCAAACTTTAACATCAACCGCTTTACCAACTTCGGTGGCGGCAACAATACGTGGCAATTCACGCATGCTGGCGACTTTTTGGCCATTAAATTCCAAAATCACGTCACTGGGTTTAATGCCGGATTTGGCCGCAGGGCCGTCTTCGACGACGTTGGCAACCAACGCACCCGAGGCATCTTTAAGCCCAAGTGATTCGGCAATATCTGCTGTGACTTTTTGAATGTGAACACCCAACCAACCACGGCGGACTTGGCCATTTTCGATCAATTGACGGATTACCGGTTCAGCCGTTGATGATGGAATTGAAAATCCAATACCGACACTACCGCCCGATGGTGAAAAAATAGCCGTATTAATACCGATCACTTGACCCGCCATATTAAACAACGGTCCACCAGAATTACCACGGTTAATCGATGCATCGGTTTGAATAAAATCATCATAAGGACCGGCATTAATGTCACGTCCACGGGCGGAAATAATTCCGGCTGTGACCGAGCCACCTAATCCAAACGGATTGCCAATAGCCAATACCCAGTCACCAACGCGGGAGCCTTTATCTTTGGCAGTCGACGGACCAAAAGCAACCGAAGAAAAAGGCGTATCAGATTTAATTTTTAATACCGCAAGGTCGGTTTTTTGATCGGTACCGACGACTTCAGCTTTAATTCGCGTATTGTCTTGTAAAATCACAGTGATTTCATCGGCATCACGAATAACATGATTATTGGTAACCACATAGCCGTCTTTGCTGATGATAAACCCGGATCCCAACGATGTTGCTTTTTGCGAACGTTTTTGTTGTTGGTTGCGCTCAAAAAAATCTTTAAAAAAGTCTTCGAACGGGGACCCCGGTGGCAATTGTGGGATTTCAGGTCTGGGGCGACCTTCGATGGTTTGTGTGGTTGAAATATTAACCACGGCCGGGGACAATTTAGCCGCCATTTCAGCAAAATTATCAGGAGCTGCCACCGCCGATGCCATATAAGTAGTTGATAAAAACACCATGACCAGCAAAGCTGAAATCATGCGTTTTGCAGAAAAATTATTAAGTTTGGAAACATTCATGGTTTTAAATCCATCTTACTGTTTGATTGTTTGTTTGTCTTTCAATTACTAGCTTTTTGACTACCAGCTTGATCATCTTAAATATCATTTAACACATGGATTGTGGTCTAACTATGTCGGGCATATGACAATACCTAGACATATGAGGTCGGCCGTAGACAGTATTCAAAACACTCTAATTTAATCAAAAAACCGCATAACCAACCACACCGCCCCGACCCCAATGGCAGCGGTCATTATTCCAGCAACCCGCATTTGCTGATCAGGCCATTCCATAACCCGGGCCATCATGCGTTTCATGGTGTTAGGAAACAGGGCGTATAACAAGCCTTCTAATACAACGGCCAACGCAGCGGCACTGAGAAAGTCTTTCATTACCGCTGCGTCCGTTTCGTATAATAAACCAAGCGTTCCCGGTTACTTGGCATTAATTTTTGGAACATCACCTAAGAACTGAAACAAATCAGAATCCGGGCTAAGAACCATCATCGTATCTTTATCGATGGCTTCACCCAAAACGTCCATAGAGCGGTAAAAATCAAAAAAGCTCGGATCTTGGCCATAGGCATTATTCAGGATACGGGTTTTTTCACCGTCGCCTTGACCACGAAATGTTTCTGATTTTCTTTTGGCTTCGGATGCGATAATCACCCGTTGCTTGTCTGCACCGGCTTGAATATCCAGCTTCTTTTCTTCACCTTCGGCACGCAACCGTTTAGCAGTCGCGATCCGGTCAGACCGCATCCGGTTATAAACAGCTTGTGCTGTGGTTTCCGGCAAATCAGTACGGCCAATGCGCACATCAACCACTTCGATACCAAATTGCGGGGCTTCGAACTGTAGTCTTTCCGTGATACTTTGCATCACTTCCAAACGTTTAGCCGTCAACATATCCCCTAAGAAAATTTTACCAATTTCGGCACGTACGGCTGAATTCAACCGGTCGCCATAAATGTTGCGGAAATTGCGATCAGTGAACGCTTTTTTTCGAAATTCCAATGGATTGACAATTTTATAACGGGCAAAAGCATCCACATTAACACGTTTTTGATCAACCAATGTGACTTCTTGCGGAGGCGGGTCCAGATCCAGAATACGGCTGTCATAATATTCAACGTTTTGCACAAATGGCAATTTGACTTTAAGTCCCGGCGTGCTTTCAACACGGACCGGGTTACCAAATTGCAATACCAACGCTTGTTCAGTTTGGTACACCGTGAACAAGGAAGCATTGGCAACAATACCTAGTAAAACAACGATGACACCGAGGACACCAAGGGTAAACTTATTCATAATCAATTGCCCCCTTTACGTTTTTTTAATTCCGGTAATGGCAGATAAGGCACAACACCCGATCCATTTTTGCCACTATCGATAATAATTTTATCAACTTTACTCAAAACTTCTTGCATGCGCTCCAAATAAATCCGCCGCTTCGTCACTAACTTATTTTCTTTGTAAGCCCTATAGACAGACAAGAAACGCTGGGCTTCACCTTTGGCTTCGTTAATGACTTGCTGTTTATAAGCTTCAGCTTCTTGGATTAATTTTTTAGCTTCACCACGGGCGCGCGGGACAATATCATTTAAATAAGCCTGCGCTTCGTTGGATTTGCGTTCCTGATCCTGTTTGGCCCGCTGAACATCATTGAAAGCGTCAATAACTTCACTGGGAGGATCCACTTTTTTCATTTTAATCTGATCAATGAACACACCCGCTTTATAACTATCCAGAATTTTTTGCAACGCCGTCCGGGTTTGCAGTTCGACTTGTTGACGTTTTTTAGTAATGGCTTCTTCTAATGCCGTACGGCCAACAACTTCGCGCATAGCGCTTTCGGCCGCAATTTTAATAGTCGCTTCGGGGTTTCTGATATTAAACAAAAATTCAGATGCATCTTTGATACGCCACTGCACAACAAAATCAATATCAATAATGTTTTGGTCGCCCGTTAACATCAAACTTTCTTTGGGAACATCTTGAATTCCGCCGCCGCGGTTAACATCACCGCGGCTGCGAAACCCAATATTAATGGTATTGGTACGTTCGACATTTGGCGTCAAAGCTTCGCCAAAAGGGGCTGGGAACCAGTAGTTTAAACCCGAAGACGTTTGTTTGACAACTTTACCAAACAACAATTCCACGCCTTGCTCGCCGGGACTAACCCGGTAAAAGCCGCTGGCCATCCACAAACCAATGGCTGCGATCAATAATAATATGATCCCGCGTGCACCGCCCAAACCGCCCGGCAACATTTGTTTTACCCGGTCTTGGCTTTGACGTAAAAGTTCTTCGATGTCCGGTGGTTGTGGTCCTTTTTGAGGTCCGCCGCTTCCGCCGCCGCCCCATGGTCCGCCACCTTGTGATTTCCATGGCATAAATTTAATTCCCTTAAAATTTCAGTTATTTCTCGATCCGGTCTTGTAAATCAGACAAGTTTCGCTACTTCATATAAACGTTATCGCTGCCTTATACGGCAGTATTTAGGCAACCGCAACCAACACCGCAACCTTTGGCGTGTTATTTAATTATGCGGCTACCGTTATTAATATGTATTATGCTTTGGAGTTTGCAAGAATGTCTTCCCTAACAAAAGAACAAATTTTAGATACACTCGCGCGTGTGATCGATCCCATATCCGGTAAAGACGTTGTCAGCAGCGGTATGATCAGCGGATTGCAGTTGAAAGATGGTCACGTTGCTTTCGCCATCGAGGTTAGCCCAGAAAACGGGCCGAAACTTGAACCTTTGCGCAAAGAAGCGGAAAAAACGATTCATGCTTTGGATGGTGTGTTAACAGCCACGGTTGTGTTAACCGCTGAACGCGCCCAAGGATCAAACCAGCCGCAACAACCACAGCAACAAGCGCCACAAACCGGTCCCGGCAGCCCTGGCACACAGCAATTATTATTGGAACAAGTCGGCCACATTATCGCTGTCGCGTCGGGTAAAGGCGGCGTTGGAAAATCAACAACTTCGGTCAATTTAGCCCTTGCTTTGGCCGCATCGGGTAAAAGCGTTGGTTTGTTGGATGCCGATATTTACGGTCCCTCCATGCCGCGTATGATGGGCATCTCTGGCCAACCCACATCCAGCGACGGGAAAACCTTAGACCCGCTCGAAAATCACGGCATCAAAGTCATGTCCATCGGATTTATGGTTGACGAAGACACGCCCATGATTTGGCGCGGACCGATGGTTCAATCCGCACTAGAACAAATGATGCGTGATGTGAACTGGGGCGTATTGGATGTTTTGGTCATCGACATGCCGCCGGGCACGGGTGATGTGCAGTTAACCATGGCACAACGGGTACCGTTAAGCGGGGCTGTGATTGTATCCACACCACAAGACATTGCTTTGCTGGACGCACGTAAAGGCTTAAACATGTTCAAGAAAGTCGATATTCCGGTTTTGGGCATCATTGAAAATATGAGCTATTTTGTCTGCCCTCATTGTTCAGAACGTTCTGAAATCTTTGGTCATGGCGGTGCCCGCGAGGAAGCTAAAAAACTGGACATTCCGTTCCTTGGCGAAGTCCCGCTGCACATGGATATTCGGTCTACATCGGACGAAGGCCACCCTATTGTGGTTAGCGAAAGTGACGGCGAACATGCCAAATGTTATATGGCTATTGCCGATGAACTGTGGACAAGGTTATCCGAAAGCGAAGCTGAACGCGCGGCACAAGCGCCAAAAATCAGTATTCATTAAGGCTGTTGTCTGCATTATTTGAAAAAAATTACAGTATTTTAAAAAAGTCGTCCCTGCCCTCTTGGGCCGGGGCGGTTTTTAGCCTACCATGCCGGGCATGATCAGACGCCACATAAAAACGCTTTTTGTTTTCACCGTCTTGTTGATGGGCAGTTTACTGAACAACTCTGTTCAATCGGCCCAAGACGGACCCAAAGTTGTACGCGCTCTGCCTGCTAGTGAATGCAACGAGGTACGTACCCTGTTGGAACAAGGCGTTCCTATCGGACCTGGTTTTCGTCGTATGTTATTTGAATTTCCGCCCAACGATTTAGGCATCAGCGGCGGCCTGTGCCGCCTGCAAACGGTTGGATCAGGGGCTTATATGGAAAGCCAAAACATCACCACCTTGGCCGATATGAGCGCATACGTCAAAACCAGCCTGATGCAAGGCGGGTGGCGTCCCACCCAAGAAACCGAAGAATTCCGCGATACATCACAAGTCGGCAAAGACGTTTTTGCATTATATAAAAACAATGCCATTTGTGTCTCCAGTATTCAAATCGGTGTTGTCGAAGGCTACATCCCGGATACCAGCGTCAAAGAAGAAGGCCGCATATTTTTAGGCGCCTTATTTCCTTATGAACGCGATTGGTGGATCGCGGTCGATTGTTTCACGCTGTAACGGTTTGGTTAAAAGTCCTTCGCTTTGCTCAGTGTACTTTTAACCAGTTTCAAGAATCCATATTGAGATAGTTGATCTTGAAGCGGTTCTACGATCAACTATCTCTTGTTTTTTGTGCGGTTCAGCGATGGTCTTTCGCTTGTTTTTTATACGGCGCAAAAAAAGGCCTTCGCTTTAATTAATTTGCGGCTTTGACTTCCATTTTTTTCATCACGGGCATGATCTTTTCTTTAAAAAAACCCGAAGCCAGAAGATAGGGCGCAGATTTTTCATCATCCTGCCATTCGTACTGGAACGAATATACGGCCTCTGGCGTTGCATAGACTTTATCAATAATAAAACTATTTTTACGCACAATAAAATTTGTCGGCATTTGGGAAAGGTCCACATCATTACACACTAAAGCCCCGGTCACGAAAGGCCGACTTGTTTTTGGCAAATCAAAAAGAAATATTTTACTCGCACCACATTTGCCCTGATACCCTTTCAGGGTTTTCGCTAAAATGATCTCCGCAATATTCGCAGTGGGTTTATTCAATTTACTGATAACAATCGTTATCATCTGTCGCCAATCTTTGGCTGTCTCATCAATCGGGACATATTGATAAATTTGAGAATTCTTGTAAGCGTTTTTAAAAACCAGTTTAAAATCTTCTGGCATAGCCATGACGACATTGTATTTTTTTCTAGGCGTTGTTTTTATACCGTATTTTTTCAATTTTTCTTCAAGTTGCGCACCGCGTGCCCCCTGATTACTAGCCATTGTAAAATCTTGAACAGCTTCTTTTGTTCGTCCCAAAGCCTCATAAACAAGCCCTCGATTGATGATCGCATTTGCAAGTCGTGGATTGAATTTCAATGCGGCTGATAAATCTTTTATAGCGCCGTCAAAATCATTTTTCATAGCTTGTGCCATACCGCGTTCGTTATAAACATCGGCATCTTTGGGATTTAATTTGAGCGCTTCATTAAAATCACTGATTGCTTCGTCAGCTTGATTATTCCTGCGGCGGGCGACCCCACGTTCTTTATAGGCAATCTCCAAAAACCGTTTACTCAAATCACCTTCGTTAATGCACCGCGTATAAAGCCCAATGGCCTCGGATGCATTACCTGAATTAAGTGTTTTTTGTCCTTTAAGACAATATTCCAGACTTTCAGCCTGAGCTTGCCCAGAAATAAACAAAACCATAGCAATAAATACAAAACCGCGAATAAAATTAAATAAATTGAGCATTTACTACCCTCCCCCTGATAGAATAACCGAAATGAAAATCAATTGATTGATTGGTTGATCATGGTATAAATTATATACACATATCAGCTTATAATAGAAATACTAGCGGTTATTAATTTATAGCAAAAAACAAAGAAAACAATTTTTGGGATTTTTAAACTCGGTCGAGTTGACAGAAGCTATAAGCCGGACCGTCAGGGGTCTCTGATTTCATGTCTTTGACCGACGTTTGCCGCCATTCTTTGTCATTCAGTTCCGGGAAAAAGGCGTCGCCCGGCAAATTTTGGTGAATCCGCGTTAAATAAATCCGGCCCGTTTGAGCCAAAGCTTGTTTATAAATTTCAGCGCCGCCGATAATCATTACTTCATCCACACCATCAATCAAAGCAAATGCACTGGCTTTTTTAATGGCCGCATCCAGTGAATGCACAACATCAATGCCGGGACGGGTATATTTTTCATCGCGGGTAATGACAATATTAGCCCGGCCCGGTAACGGCCCCCCAATGGAGACGTGGGTTTTACGTCCCATGATAACGGGTTTTCCCAATGTTGCTTGTTTAAAAAATTTAAGGTCACCCGACAAATGCCACGGCATGCCACCATCCAAACCAATGGTGCGGTTTTCTGCACAAGCCACAATCATAGATATTTTTATATCAGACATTTTATTTATACCGCTATTGGCGCTGAAATATGCGCATCAGGATCATACCCCAGCAATTCAAAATCATCATAAGTAAACGCAAATAAGTCTTTGATATCAGGGTTAATGTTCATGGTTGGTAATTTTTTAGGGATTCTAGATAGTTGTAAGTCAGCCTGTTCCACATGATTGTTATAAATATGTGCATCGCCAAAGGTGTGAATAAATTCGCCAGGCTTCAACCCAACGACTTGCGCCATCATCATGGTTAACAATGCATAGGATGCGATGTTAAACGGCACGCCCAAAAATATGTCGGCGCTGCGTTGATAAAGCTGGCACGACAGGCGGCCATCCGCCACATAAAATTGAAACAAACAATGGCACGGCGGCAACGCCATTTGGTCCACGTCGGCGACGTTCCAAGCACTGACGATATGGCGCCTTGAATTAGGATTGTTTTTTAATTGATCAATCAAAGCTGAAATCTGATCAACTTTACCGCCATCCGGCGTTGGCCAAGACCGCCATTGATGACCGTAAACCGGGCCTAATTCGCCATTTTCATCGGCCCAATCGTCCCAGATTTTAACACCATTTTCATTCAATGCCCGAATATTGGTATCGCCATCCAAAAACCATAGCAATTCATGGATAATGGATTTCAGATGCAATTTTTTAGTGGTCGTAACAGGAAAACCTTGCTCCAAATCAAACCGCATTTGATAACCAAAAACGCTGGCCGTACCCGTTCCGGTGCGGTCACCGCGCTGGACACCCTTTGTACGAACATGTTGAAGCAGATCAAGATAAGCTTGCATAAATTTTTATTTCCCGTGTTTTAAAACGCCATATTCAGTACATCATAATTAACAAACAGCGATAGCTAAAGCCATACCTACAAGAACGACTTCAAAATAATTTGCAAATATTCGTTTTCGAACCACATAATTAGCATGCATATCTGGAAATGACAGGAACCTACCCATGACGACAAAAAGCACATTATCGGAAAAAACCTGCATCCCTTGTCAAGGCGGTGTTCCCAGACTTGATCTGGACACCTGTTTAGAAATGATTAAACAAATACCCGATTGGCAACTTAATGAGGATGCAACTCGCATTTCAAGGCGATTTACATTTAGTGATTTTTTAGATGCGCTTAATTTCACCGGAAGAGTTGGCGAATTGGCAGAATCCGAGTTTCATCATCCGGACATCAATGTCGGTTGGGGTTATTGCCAAGTCACCTTTCAAACCCATAAAATACGGGGGCTGCATGAAAATGATTTCATCATGGCAGCAAAAGTTAATCAGCTGCCGACCACCATGAATTTATAAATTTCGGAACCCGCATGATTATGAAGACTAAAACCCCATCCAAATGCACCGACCAATCCATCCAAGATATCAGCGATTGGATTGTTTCCCAAGCCTTAACATCACAAAGCCTAGACGATGTGTTGGCCGGATTTTGCCAGCATTTAAACAAGAATTGCTTTAACCTTGTTCGGGTCAATGTAGCGATGTCGGCTTTGCACCCAACCATTGTTGCGCAAACCATCAGCTGGATGAAAGACCACGGCAGCGACGCCGAAGACGTCATGCATAGCGACGCACCACGTACAGATTGGCTGAGCAGCCCGATCAGGATTTTGACCGAGGGCAGCGATGAAGTTCGACACCGTTTAGATCAGGGGACCAGTTGGCAAGGCTATCCTATTCTTGAACGTCTACGTGATATGGGCGCCACTGATTATTTTGCAGCAGCAAGTTCATTCAGCAACACATTCAGCGAAGATAAAGATGCAATCGCCCGCATCGATGGCGTTATTGTTAGTTGGGCCACCGATCAAAAAGGCGGTTTTACAGAAAACCAAATTAACGTTTTGAAACGGTTATTGCCTCGGTTTGCCATTGCTGCAAAAATTGCCAACCGCGAACGCACAACGTTAAATATTCTGGGTGCTTATTTAGGCGGCGATGCTGCCGAACGCGTACTTGACGGGCAAATCCGCCTCGGCGACGGCAATGTAATACCGTCGGTCATTTGGTATTCTGATTTGCGCGATTCAACACCATTAGCCGACCGTTTGCCGGGCCCTGAATTTTTATCCTTATTAAATGCTTTTTTTGACTGTACGGCGGGTTCCGTGTTGGCCCAAGGCGGCGATGTATTGCGTTTCATCGGTGATGCGGTATTGGCCATTTTCCCTATCGAAGAAGGCCGGTTCACCGTCAAACAAGCTTGTGAAGCCGCATTAAAAGCCGCATGTGAGGCCGAGCAACGCGTTGCCACATACAATAAAAACCGCCTCGACCCCGATGCGCCCGAAATTAATTTCGGATTAGGATTGCATAAAGGTGAAGTTTTGTTTGGCAACATCGGCATTCCGGAACGTGTTGAATTTTCCGTGATCGGGCCAGCGGCCAACGAAGTCGCCAGATTAGAGGGCATGACCAAAGAACTTGGCAAAACAGTGTTGGTTTCCGATGCTTTTCATCATGGTTTAAGCGATCAAACAGACATGATTTTAGACTATTTAGGGGCATTTCCCATGAAAGGCGTCAGCAACCCGCAAAAAATCTATACTCCGAAAATCGTATAGATCAAAAGCTTGCCGCCGCTGCAGATCATGCTTATATTAGCCATGCCAGTTCGCTGGCTATGACGATAAACGCTTGTTGGAATAAGCGTTGCGGACCCGGGGGCAGTGCCCGGCACCTCCACCAAATTTGTAGCCTTGGTGTTTTAACCGACACATCGGCGGGGGTGAAACAGGATCGACGCGCGTAGTAAAGAATTAGTTTTCGTTCGGCATGGTACCACCGTTACCGGGCCATTCAGAAGAGTTGCCAATGACAACTTTGCTGAGGCTCGCCTCGCTGCTTAAAGCAGTCAGGTGAACCTACATTTAAGTCCTATACCCTAGCCGGTGTAGGCGGGGTCCGAAGGGCACCTGGCAACAGAAGCCCTTCACTTTTCTGATTACAGTCACTAACGCATAAAAAATAAAACAAAACTGTGTTTTCATGTCTGGTCAGTGCCGATTTTTAAGTCTAAAATCACAGGCATGAATGATATTATAGATGACGACGACGTCCTTAAATACGATGCTTGGATCGAAAACGCCCTTAGAAGCGTTATCCGCCAAGCGTTAAATTCCGCTTCTGACTATGGTCTAGCGGGAGAACACCATTTTTACATCACTTTTCGTACCAATGATGAAAACGTTGCCATTCCCACTCATTTAAAAGCCCAGCACCCCGAAGAAATGACCATTGTCCTACAGCATCAATTCGATAGCTTGACAGTCAAGGAAGATTTTTTCTCTGTGGTTTTGCGCTTTAATGGTAAACCGGAAACCATGACTATACCGTTTATTGCCATCACATCTTTTGCTGATCCATCGGTGAATTTTGGTTTGCAATTAAAAATGACCGAACTAGATGACGACGATCTTGGTGAAATCGAAGATTTGGAAGCGTACCTTTCCGATGCTTTGATTGAAGGCGATATAGAAAATGATGTTTCAGATACGAATAATGTCACCAAGATTACGGACGATAGTGCTAAAAAAACACCGACCAAGCTGGTACCGACAAAATTAATTCCGGCTAAAAAAACCAAAACCAAAAAATCTAAAACAGTTGACGGTGAAATTAAACCCGCTAAAAAATCCAAAAGCTCAATCGACAAACAGGATAAAAACAGTTCAAAAAAATCCGGTGAAGTTATCGCGCTTGATGCGTTCCGGAAAAAGTAAAATACTGCTACACCCGCCCCGCGTCACTATTTCACGGGGATCATTGTCGTCAAGCCGCCGTTTTCGGCATGTTTTACAAACAACGTCGGCATACCCCGTTATCATTCCGGCGCTGCGAAGTTATTTTTGAACATCTTTCAAGGAACGCTGCCGATGTCTGATTTTATCCATCACCCTATGTTTACCTTAGATGCTGATGACACACCTTACCGGTTACTGAGCACTGATTATGTTGAAACGGCTGAATTCCAAGAGCAGACGATTGTTAAAATTGCGCCTGATGCTTTAACATTATTAACTCGCCAAGCGTTCATCGATACATCACATTTATTGCGGCCCGGTCATTTGGCACAATTGCGTAAAATTTTGGATGACGACGAAGCTTCGAAAAATGACAAATTTGTTGCCCTCGATTTATTAAAAAACGCCAATATCGCCGCCGGTGGTATTTTGCCCATGTGCCAAGACACAGGGACCGCGATTATAATGGGTAAAAAAGGCGGACAAATCTGGACCGGCGGTGGCGATGAAGCTGCCATTTCCCAAGGCGTCATGGAAACCTATACCCAGACTAATTTACGTTACAGCCAAGTCGCGCCGCTTGATTTATTTACAGAAAAAAACACCGGCAACAATTTACCAGCGCAAATCGATTTATATGCGGATGAAGGCGATGCTTATAAATTTTTATTCATGGCCAAAGGTGGCGGATCGGCTAATAAAACGTTCCTTTATCAACAAACAAAAGCGTTGCTGAACGAAAAATCTTTGCATGATTTTTTGGATACACAAATACGCACTCTCGGCACTTCGGCCTGCCCTCCTTATCATTTATCCATCGTTATCGGTGGCACTTCGGCCGAAGCCAATTTAAAAACCGTAAAAATGGCAAGTGCCGGATACTTAAACGGTCTGCCCACCGCAGGTAATGAACACGGCCAAGCATTTCGCGATTTAGAATGGGAAGCCCGCGTTCACAAAATGACCCAAAACATGGGCATTGGTGCACAATTTGGTGGCAAATATTTCTGTCATGATGTGCGTGTTGTGCGCTTGCCCCGCCACGGTGCATCGTGTCCCGTGGGTATAGGTGTGTCGTGTTCAGCCGACCGTCAAATCAAAGGAAAAATTACCGCCAAAGGCATATTTTTAGAACAGTTAGAACATAACCCAGCGCAATATTTACCCGAAGTCACAGAAGACGACCTGCATGATGATGTGGTTGAAATAAACCTCAACCGTCCCATGAAAGACATACTGGCTGAACTGTCTAAACATCCCGTAAAAACTAGGCTAAGTTTATCGGGATCATTGATCGTGGCGCGCGACATCGCCCACGCGAAGTTAAAAGAGCGCCTAGACCAAGGCGAAGGCTTGCCCGACTATTTCAAACAACTCGGCGTCTATTACGCAGGTCCTGCAAAAACACCGGATGGCATGGCATCGGGATCGTTCGGGCCGACGACAGCCGGACGGATGGATCCCTATGTCGATGAATTTCAAGCCGCCGGAGGATCAATGTTCATGTTGGCCAAAGGCAATAGATCCAAAGCTGTTAAAGACGCCTGTCATCGTCACGGTGGGTTTTATTTAGGATCTATCGGTGGCCCCGCCGCAAGGCTTGCCCAAGATTGTATAAAAAAAGTTGAAGTCATCGAATACCCTGAGTTAGGAATGGAAGCCATCTGGAAAATTGATATCGAAAATTTTCCGGCATTTATTATTATTGATGATAAAGGTAACGATTTTTTCGACGCCTTTCTAAAATAACAGGACTTATTCACATGCGCGCATCCATTCCGGATTTATTGGCCCCCTTCCCTCAAGCCCACCTTAGTTCCGGGGCAAATTCAAGTTCCGGGGCAACGCCCGTCCGTTTGTTAAAAAACTTATCAAAACAATTGGACGGCCCGGATATTTACATCAAACGTGATGATTTCACGGAAATCCTATTTGGTGGCAATAAAATCCGGCAATTGGAATTTTATCTAGGCGAAGCGCAAAAACAAGGTGCCGACACAGTTTTAATTACAGGTGCCGTGCAGTCGAATTTTGTAAGGTCCGCAGCATCGTCAGCCGCCATTTTGGGCATGGATTGCCACATCCAACTCGAAGAACGCGTGCCTGATGTCACCGATACCCACCGCATATCGGGCAATGTGTTGTTGGATCAATTGTTAGGTGCCACCATGCACAGTTACCCAACGGGCGAAGACGAAGCCGGGGCTGACCGACGGTTACATCAAATCGCCGATGATCTTAAACAACACGGTAAAAATCCATATATCATTCCGCTTTCCCCCGGCCATAAACCGCTTGGCGCATTAGGCTATGTTAAAGCGGCCGATGAATTATGTAATCAAATAGCCGCGCAAAATATGCGGCCTTTTGATGAAATTGTTGTGGCATCGGGTTCGGGCGCAACCCACGGCGGGTTAATTACAGGGCTTCGATTACGGGGCGATCAAACCAAGGTTTTAGGGGTTTGTGTACGGCGCAAAGCATCCGAACAAACACCCAGAATTTTGGCGCGCGCCCAAGAAGTTTGTGATTTATTAGGTACAACCAACCCGGTTCAAAATAGCGATATCCACATCGTTGATAACACATTAAGCCCCGGTTACGGGCAACTGAATGATCAGGCGTTTAATGCGATTAAGCTCTCTGCCAAATATGAAGGCATTTTCCTCGATCCCGTTTACACATCAAAAGTCATGGCCGCATTGATCAGCCGCGTAACTTCTGGAGTTTATAAAAAAACGGATCGCATCTTGTTTATTCATACCGGTGGTCAAGCCGCATTATTTGCTTATCAACCCGAATTACAACAACGTTTAGACGCGGATACATAATAATGGCCTTGCCGGAATTATTAATCGATGGGCCGGATAATGCTGCACAAACCATTGTTTTGGCCCACGGTGCCGGCGCGCCGATGGACAGCCCGTTCATGGAAACTTTTGCCCATTCATTGGCGGAACATGGCTTCCGAAGTGTGCGTTTTGAATTCCCTTATATGGATTTTAGACGACAACACGGTGGCAAAAAGCCGCCCGACCACGCACCCATATTATTGGCAACATGGGCTTCGGTGATCGATCATTTAAGTCATGATCATTTAATTATCGGCGGCAAGTCCATGGGCGGTCGGTACGCATCCATGGCCGCATGTGAAAGCGAATTAAACGACCATCCGGTGGCTGGGGTTGTGGCATTGGGATATCCGTTTCATCCGCCCGGCAAGCCAGAAAAAACCAGAACAGATCATTTGAAAAAATTAAAAACACCAATGCTAATTTGCCAAGGAACGCGGGATACTTTGGGATCGCGCGTTGACGTTGCGGGATACACATTGCCACCCCATTTTCAATTCAGCTGGTTAGAAGACGGCGACCATAGTTTTAAGCCGCGCAAAAAATCCGGGATAACAGAAACCGAAAACTGGCATCAAGCCATCCAAGCCATTGTAAAATTTTGCCGTGATTTAAAATAAACAGGGACACCGCCATGACAGGACCGCACCTAGGATATTTCACGCACCCATTAAAAAATATGGATGGTGAAGTTTATGACGCCCTTCAAGGTGAGCTTAACCGTCAGCAAAACTCCATTGAATTAATCGCCTCTGAAAATATCGTATCAACGGCGACCTTGGACGCATTATCATCGCCAATTGTTAATAAAACAGTCGAAGGGTATCCCGGAAAACGCTATTACGGCGGCGTTGAATTCGCCGATAAAATCGAAACACTTGCTATAAATCGTGCTAAAAAATTATTCGATTGTGATTATGCCAATGTGCAACCGCATTCCGGTAGCCAAGCTAATCAGGCGGTTTATTTAGCATTACTCAAACCCGGCGACACCATTTTATCCATGGCTTTATCCGCTGGTGGTCATTTAAGCCACGGCGCCAAACCCAATTTAACCGGTAAATGGCTATCACCCGTGCATTACGGCGTTGATGGCAAAACGGGGCTCATCGATTACTCAGAAGTTGAAGACTTGGCTATTAAACATCGCCCTAAACTGATCATTTGCGGCGGGTCGGCCTATTCCCGAGCCATTGATTTCAAAAAATTCCGCGCTATTGCCGATCAAGTTGGTGCTTATTTAATGGCCGACATGGCGCATTTTGCTGGACTTGTGGCAGGCGGTGAACATCCAAGTCCAATCCATCATGCCCACGTATCAACGGCCACGACGTATAAAAATTTACGCGGGGTGCGCGGTGGATTGATTTTATGCAACGATGAAATTTTAGCTAAAAAGTTTAACTCAGCCGTTTTCCCCGGCATCCAAGGCAGTTCTATTTTAAATGCCATCGCTGCCAAAGCCGTGTGCTTGGGCGAAGCATTGCGCCCGGAATTCAAAGACTACGCCAAAAATGTTTTATTAAACGCGCGCATGTTATCAGGGACCTTAGTTAATCGTGGCATTCATGTGGTATCGGGTTCCACCGACACGCCATTGGTCTTAGTCGATTTGCGGTCTATTGACCTGACCGGGGACGTGGCTTCAACTAGGCTCGAACACATGGGATTAACTTGTAATAAAAATTCAGTGCCCGGCGACACCCAGCCACCAACCATCACATCGGGTTTACGGTTTGGTGTATCGGCCGGGACAACGCGAGGGTTTAGAACGGATCATTTTAAAACCATTGGAAATTTAATAGCCGATGTGTTGATGGATAACAGCACCCCAGAGACCATACAAAACCGAGTCAAAAAACTCACCCAAGATTTTCCAATTTACCCAGATTTATAAGAAAAAAACGATGATGTCCCAAGGTTATTCGGATTATATTGTGGATATGTTAAGCGCCCTAGGTGACGTTTCCACGAAACGTATGTTTGGCGGGGGTGGGGTTTATGTGAACGGCATCATGTTTGCGTTAATCGCCGATGATTGTTTGTATTTCAAAGTTGATGATTTTAACAAATGCGACTATGAAAACGCCGGATCAACGGCGTTCGCGTATCATAAAAACGACAAACCCTATGCCATGTCTTACTGGTTGGTGCCTGAGGACATTATGGAAGACGACGAATTACGTATTGAATGGGCGTCGCGGGCATGGGACGCGGCCCGGCGTGGAAAAAAGAAAAGTAAAAGCTAATGACTGACAGCCCGCAAAAAATGCGTAAACATTCAGTTTTGATCTCAGGTCACCGCACAAGCGTGTCATTGGAAAATGCATTTTGGCAACAATTACAAATCATCGCTGATGATAAACAGCTATCGCTAAATGCTTTGATCACACGCATCGACGCCAACCGCACCAGCAATTTATCCAGCGCCATCCGTGTTTTTGTCCTAGAAAAAAAGTTATGAAATATTTATTTAAGAACGGCTTCATTTAATTTTTTTAATTCATCATCAATTTTTTTGATCAACCCATTGCTAATAATTTTACTGATGCCGATCAACCAATCCAATTTCCAAACAAGTTTAGCAATGGTCCGCAAAATACCGTTGGGAATAGCCGCGATTAATCTTGGCACAACGGCTTTGACCCTGAAACGCAGTTGTAGTTTTAAATCATCTAGATCAATTTCTGCGGCCCGTGGTCTGTCTGGCACTGCGATCTCATCAAATACAGCTTCACCCATTTCTTGAATAACCGGGATAATGGGTAAATGCGGGCCTTTGCGATGCGGGACCGTGTATTTCATTTTCATGGCCTCAGACCAATCCTTGAATAAGGGGTTGTTTTCAGGCAGGACAAAGTAATTTTTCAAAAACTGTTGTGCGTTACGGCGGCCTAATTGAAAATCATGGCGGCGGAAACTTTCCGATAAAAAAGCCCCGAACGATCCCAACAGTTCCCCATAGATCGCAAGTGGTTCAATTTTTAACTGATTATTGGCATACACCGGCGCGATGACAAAGCGGCTATAAACTTCATCATCCAAAGACAGTTTTAATTCTTCGGGTTTAAAACGCATTTGGCTGGTGACAATCGAAACCAAGCGTAAAACAACTTCGAATATATTTTTTTCTGGTTCATAATTAATGTTTACATCCGATGTGTTGGGAAAAGGATCTATCATGATAACTGCGGCTTTGGCTGGGTCTTGGCCCTCACCATCTCTTGGGTTTTTTATCTTTTTTCCACCGGATAAAGTCTGACGCGCAAGTTCCAGCGGTTCATTATTCATGACACCACCATCAACATTCATATACTGATACGTATACCCGTTCCCCATCGCTTTAATGTCACCCGGCCAATGCGGTGAGCCATAATTATCATACCTTGGGCTGACATCATAATCTTTGACGTTACGTGACAGGAATCTGGGTGACAATCCCACCGGAAATGCACCGCTGGCAATCGATGACGATACAAAATCAAGCCAATGGCCATCTGCCGAGACATGACGCGGGTCTAGCCATGTGGGTTTATTGCCGGGGAAGGTGTTCTCATCCCAGCTAAGTTGGAAATGTTTGTATTCGGCATGAACATCCATCATGTGACGATAATTTTCTACTTGGCCTTTGAATCCAAGACCATATGGCACGCCGCGTAAATTAGTTGAGTTTAAAAACAGATCGAGTTTATCCGCCACATAAGCCGGGCGTTCTTTTTTAATCTGTTCGCCAATATTTAAAACATTGCTCCCGATATATGGCAATGCTGTGCTGTCCAGCAACGACATTAATTCAGCTTTTTTAGTTTTTAAATCATCAGCTTTCAATAAATGTTTGATGTCGATGCTTTGCACCCACGTCGCATAAAACGGGTTTAAAAAAGGTTTTATTTCATCTTTAGGGTTATCAGCAGGCCTATCGGGTGGGTTATTAACATCCCTTACCGGCACTACGTTTGATGCCAACGCACGCGCACAAACAGCGGCACAAATTGATCCCGCCGATGCGCCCGAAATGGCCCGAATTTCAAATTTATGATTAGGAATATCATGCAAATTTGATTTTTTTGCTGCTTCCCATGCTTCTAATGCTTGAAGAATATAATCCAGTACCCCGGCCATATAAGCACCGCCCGAAACCGCCCCGGCTAAAACCAGACCGCCACGGAATGTTGGAATATTTTCTGTGGTTTCAGCCATTTAGGAGACCTTTTTAAAACACATTTTTAATGATATTGATGTAGTCCAGAATTGGGATCGGTCCTGACACAAGATACGGCGATAAAATTGCTAACACTTGTGTGGCTTGCGCTTTAAAATCAAAACTTGCCCCGCGTTCCAACAAAAAAGTTTTCCGAGCTTTATCGGAACTTAATCCCGGATCAACGAACGCGACATCATTGGCACGCTGTTTTAACACCACCGCCATAGGTACAAAAATAGCCGCTAAAATAATGGCAAAATGAAAAGCTTGAAACTGAACACTGGCATCAGCCAATTGTTTATAAATATTTTTTCCTGCAAAATTAAATATATTCGGCCAGCCACGCCACACAGTCATAAAGACGACGCCAGAAACCAATACAGCCGTTGCTGCAAGCAATAAATATTTCAACCGTTTCATACGCCCGGCGACAGCGTTTAGTTCTTGGTCAATCCAATTTTGTAATTCAGGTGCCGATGTATTTTTAGGCGGAAGTGAACGTGATGGCTGTAACGTGGCAATACCACAGACAATCACTGTTGCCGCCCCAACAGCCAATGCATTAGACCAATCAATTAATGTTTTAAGCGGGCAAAGGGCTTTGCATGTTTCGGGCTGAACATCGTATCCTACAGAAATTAAATACGCACCGACTGTTTTATCAAATACACCTATGCCCAGAAACGCATACAAATTATCAGGCACAAAATTGATAATGCCGATAAAAATGACCGTGAACAGCAAAATCGAAATCCAATAAAACGTCACTCTGGGACCGTTGTTGTTATGCAAAGACACATCACGGACGGTAAAAACAACAGCCGCTACGGATGTTAAAAACAACAATAAAAAACTTGTAACCAGCCAATACGGATACCCGACCGTCGTATCGTTTATTAATTTATCGGCGGATAATTCGCCGACAGAAATCGCGACCTCGTCAAAGGTCATCATTTTAAAAATCATCAAGCCAACGGCCATGACAAGTACGGGCAGCAAAAGAACCCAATACTGCTTTATATTGTTTGACATATCCGCCCACCGCTCCATCGTGACCAAAGGAAGGGTACATGCATTGAGCAACTTATCAAAGAATTATTTCATCAACACACTTTGGATCATGCGCTTCATTTCAAGGGATTTTTTAAAAAAAAACGACACACGCCCGTGATTAATTGAAAATACTTTTGAATATATCTACAGGATTTACTTTTTGTTGTTGCGGCTGTTGCGGTTGCGGTTGCGGCTGCTGTTGCGGTTGTGGAGATGGTTCGTTCGAACTGGGTTCTTGCGTTTGTGTTTGTTGATTACCACCCCCCAAAAGTCCTTGCAATAACCCTTGCAACGGCTTCGGTGCTTTTTTGATCAAACTACCTGCGGCATTGCCAATTCCACCCCCTACATTTCCGGTTTTAATTTTCACGGCCGGATCATCAATCGCGCCTTTTACGGAAAAAGGAATTTCGTCAAGCACGCCCGTCACCCGGCTTGCCAATAATGTTGTTAATAGTCCCGGTGCAACTTTTACAGTTCCGGCCACATCCATCTGCCAAGCTGGTAAATCGACAAAGCCCGTTGCCGAACCATTGGCGACTTTTGAGGTTAATTTAAAATCTGCAGTACGGGCGACTCCATTGACAACGTTGAAACTACCCGTCGCATCGGCTTTGCCGCCTTTGCCGCCGCCTAATTGGTTGAGGGATAAAATCAAATCGAACAACCCAGCCAATGGTGACCCTTTGGTAGCCGATTGCACGTCCAGGGCTTTTACAGCAAATTGACCGTCGCCATTAACCGACGACACAGCACCCGCTATTGACCGGGCTTGTCCTTGTACATTTATATTAAATCCTGCAACACCGGATGCCACACGGGTTCCGGTCATGGCCTCGGTCATGCGCGCGACATTGCCGCCTTTTAATTCTGCGGACACATTAAAATCGTTGTTATCCCCACCCAGAGTGCCCGCCATAGCCACCTGACCACCAAAAATGTTGGTTGTGAATTTTGACAAGTTCAAAACACCACGGTCTAACACCAATGCCACGTCGGATTTTTCTAGTAAATAAGGACCATAGGTCAACAGCGGTGATTTAAATTGGATATCAGCATCGACCGTTGTCAACGCCGACAGATCAATGCGGTCTTTCGACCATCTAGGCGACATGTTCACGGCCACCCGATTTAACAGTTGTGCGAAAGATCGACCCGTGGAAGGAACTTGCCACGATGCAAGCATTATTTTCCAAGGGCCCGGACTTTTAAGTCCAGCATTTTGGACAGCTGGCATTAGTGCATCCAATGAAATGCCGTTGCTATTTAACGCGGCGGTAATTTTCGGCCTAACACCAAATAATTCAACCTTGGCATCCCCGGATATATTGAGTTTTCCAAGTTTGGCATTCAGGTTCGTGAAATTAATTTTATTCGGCCCGCCCTGAATTTTTGTTTTCACATCAAGCGCCCCTATGGGCCCTTTAGGTCGGTATGTGCTGCCCAATATTTTCAGCAAACGAAGCGGTTTTTTGTGGCGCACGCGGACAACGGCATCGATCGTTTTTGTCGCATCAAACACATTCATTTGCCCGTTCATATCGACCGTGGCACCGGCTGCTGTAATGTTGCCTTTGATTTTTGGTTTCAATAAACCGCCATCTAAACGCATATCAATTGATACCGCGCCAATACGTTTTGGTGAAAGCGGCGGGTCTTGTTTTAAAATTTTAAACAGTTTTGCCGTATTCCGCGTTTTCATCGCCACACGCACACCATCCATCACTGGTTTTTTTGTCAGCGCAGTGATTTTACCAGACGTTTTAACGGCCGCCCCGCCTAAATCAGCGATGCTAAAATTCCTGATATCTAAATTATTGTTAAATAACGTGCCATCTACATTGATTTTTTTAATGCGTTCCCCTTGATAAACCACGCTGTTCACGCGGGCTTTGATATTAGCATCAAAAGCAGCCAAAAAAGCGGGCAACAATCCCGAAGGGCGAGCGGCGTTGGTGGCCGTTTGCGGCAGCTGATTGGTCGGCCCTGTTTGGGTGGTCGATTTTTTGCTCGGTTTACTGTCCGTATTTTTTGGCAAATAGGCTTCTAAATTAATTTTATCGAGTTGGAAGTTCGCGCCAAAAGATGGCCGTTTGCGCAACGCTACGGTCACAGCACCGGTCAATTTTGATCCATCAAAACCCAAATTTAAATCTTGAATTTGCAATTGGTTTTGTTGAAACTTAATTGCCGTTTTCAAAGATATTTTACGCAACCGATCTTTGGGGATGGTGTTTATGTCTTGATCCAGCCAACGCAAAACGCCGCGCAAATCACCAATATTGCTTTCAAGTTCGCCTTCAAAAGCGGGTTTGTTATTAACACTGTTTAAAAATCCAAACAACGCAATGTCTGATCCACCGGGGAATTCAGCCGATACTTGGCTGATCGTCACTTCGCCTGCGGTCAATTCCGAATTAACAATGATGTTTCGCACCAATCCATCGTTATAAGACGCGGCTTCGGCAAAAAACTGTAAACTGGCATTGATGTTTTTTGGCAATTGAAATACCGCCGCCGTCTTTGGATTTACAGATAGTGTTTTTTTTATTTTTTGTTCCGATTTTGTTGTGTTGGTGGCTGATGGATCGGCTGCATCGGTTTTTTCCACATCTGTTTTCTGCCATTGATCAAGATTTAGTTTTTTAGCCGTGAGCACGGCTTTAATATCTAATATATCGCCCGGCACAACATCCACTGTTCCCGTTATTTTATCCGCTCCAAAAATTATAGATAACGCCGATACATTGACCGCATCCGCACGTGCGGATACTTCGGCTCTGGTTTTAAAGGGGCGGCTTAATACGTCAGGCAAACCATTGCCGGTAAGAGCTGCTAGCAATTCAGACGGCGCATCAGCGGATACCGCCACTTGGCCTTGGAATTCCGGTTTCCCGTCCAAACCCACCACGGCACCATTTAATGACAGTTTGCCTTGGCCTGCGGCAATCGCCACATTGAGGTTAAATTGTAGCGTCCGGTTTTGAATGATTTCGCTGATATTAATCTGATAAGTCATCGGGAAACCGCGCAACGACAACGATCCACTACTTTCCATAGGCCCCAATAACGACACTGCCGAAATTTCCGCATTGATGGCGTCAATTTTTTCAACAGTGCCCGATTTTCCATCCCGATATATTAATTGCCCGTTTTCAATAGAAAAACGGTCCACCGCGATGGCGGCAGCGGCATTGTTATTGTCATTCCTTGCTGTACTTAACGATTGTGCCGCAGCGCTTTCAGATGCAGGTGCATTAGCGGACGTATCGCCCGCATTCCCAGTCAATCCTGAAAATGTCCAGTTATTACTACCGTTTTGCAGTTGCTCCAGTTCAATGACCGGAGATATTAATTTCACGGTTTCAATTTTCACCCGGCCACTTAGCAATGGGGCCAAGGCAATTTTAACTTCGGCCCGATCAACGGCCACCATGTTTTTGGCACGACCACCATCCATATTGGATAAGCGCACACCGTTCACAATGACTGCGGGTTCAGGCAACACCGTGACTTGAATATCGCCATCAATCGATAATGCCCGTCCCGTGGCTTTTAACACTTGCTCGGATATTTCCGATTTATAGTTGTTCCAATCGACAAAACCCGGGCCAACGACAACAGTTGCGATTAACACAACCAAAATCGAGGCAACAAACCACATAATTTTTTTCACAAGCCCACTCCGATTTATTTTAACAACCGCTACAGTGTAGAACCAGCCCGGCTTTAGGACAATACCAGCACGGCGCGAAAATCGTTCACGTTTGTGAGTGTTGGACCGGTTATCAGCAGATCGTCTAGTTTCTGGAAAAAACCATAACTGTTATTGGCCGTTAAATATTCCGTAGCATTCATTGCCAAAGACTGAGCCCGCAACAATGTATCAGGCACTGCAAAGGCCCCAGCGTTGTCTTCGCTGCCATCAATACCATCGGTATCACAGGCCAAAACATAAATACCGTCCGTTCCACCCAGTTCAATAGCCGCGGCCAAAGCATATTCACCATTGGGTCCGCCGGCACCACCACTTTTAAGGGTGACCGTGCATTCGCCGCCAGATAACAACACAAAAGGCGGTTTATGTTGACCATCACTCTGTAATGATTTTGCCAACCTTGCATGTTCTTTTCCTAAATCCCTTGCTTCGCCTTCGATGTCATCGCCCAAAATAATCGGTGTAATGCCTGCTTCCATCGCTGATTTTGCCGCCGCATCAATGCTGTCTTTAGGTGTCGCAATCATTTGGGTTGTGATGCGATCATCGTTTTTTTTAATCAAAGATGCTTCTTTTATCATTTCCTGATTTAAATAGCGCCGGATCCGTTTCCCCGGATCAATATTGAATTTATTTAAAATACCGACGGCATCATGGACCGTCGTTTCATCAAAAACCGTCGGGCCTGATCCAACCATTGCCGGATTGTCGCCGGGAATATCGGAAATCAGCAACGTATGCAACCGCGCGGGCATTACGGCGTTTGCTAATTTTCCGCCCTTTATTGCTGATAAATGTTTACGCACCGTGTTGATATCGCTAATGGGCGCACCAGATGCCAGCAATTGACGATTAACTTCGGTTTTATCAGCGAATTCAATACCGGGTGCAGGCAATGTTAACAATGCTGATGCGCCGCCTGAAATTAACGCAACACATAAATCACCCGGCCCTAATGATGTCGCAAGGGCTAAAATACGTTTTGCGGCTTCCAGCCCGGCTTGATCCGGTACCGGGTGCCGAGCTTCGATAATTTCAATATGATCACAGGTTTGAGAAAATCCATAACGGGTCACCACCAATCCCGATACCGGGCCGTTCCAGTTTGCTTCGAAAGCCCTCGCCATGGCAGCCGAGCCTTTCCCCGCCCCAATCACGACCGTGCGTCCATTTTGTGGTACATCCGGTAAAAAATCAGGCAAACACAACATCGGATCGGCGGCATTAACCGCGTCATCGAACCAGGTGCGCAACAAAGCCCGTGGATCAGATAAATTATCGGATGTTTTATTCACAGACGGACAATTTTGCCGGGGTTCATGATATTGCCCGGATCAAGTGCTTTTTTCAACGCCCGCATAACATCTAACGCTTCACCATGTTCGGCTTTCATATAATCCAGTTTACCATACCCCACTCCGTGTTCACCGGTGCAAGTCCCTCCCATTTCAAGGGCGCGGGCAACCAGTCGGTCGTTTAACGTTTTTGCCGCCGCTAACTGCACCAGATCATTGGGATTGATCATCGTCGCTAAATGAAAATTGCCGTCCCCCACATGACCAACGATGGGTGCGTAAAGTCCCGTTTCATCAATGTCTTTGCGGGTTTCAAGGATACAATCAGCAAGGCGTGAAATCGGTACACAGACATCAGACACCACACCTTGGTAGCCCGGTCGCATGGCAAGGACGGCTAAAAATGCATCATGGCGGGCTTGCCATAAACGGGACCTGTCTTCGGCTTTGGTCGCCCAACAAAAATCCGTGCCGGCGTTATCTTTAGAAAGCTCGTCAACTAATTCCGATTGTTCTTTGACTGATCCGAGCGTGCCGTGAAATTCAAAAAATAGCGTTGGTTTAACAGGATAATCCAGATTGGAATATCTGTTAACGGCATCAATTTGGGCTTCGTCCAATAATTCTATGCGCGCCACAGGAATGCCGCACTGGATTGTTGATATCACCGTATTAATAGCACCTTCTAATGTGGCATAGGAACAAACGGCCGCCGATATCGCATCGGGAATACCATATAAACGTAGTGTAATTTCGGTAATCACCCCTAATGTGCCTTCGGACCCCACATACAAATGTGTTAGATCATACCCAGCCGATGATTTTTTAGCCCGGCTGCCGGTACGGATAATACGGCCATCAGCCATGACCACGGTCAACGCCATGACGTTTTCCCGCATGGTGCCATAACGCACAGCATTGGTGCCCGATGCCCGTGTCGCTGTCATCCCGCCAATAGTCGCATCCGCACCCGGATCGATAGGGAAAAACAAACCAGTATCACGCAAATGATGATTGACCTGTTTGCGTGTCACGCCGGCTTCGACGGTGATGTTCAAATCATCCGCATGAACGGCAACGATATTATTCATGGCGGATAAATCAAGACTAATGCCGCCTTGTAATGCAGCCACGTGGCCTTCTAATGATGTGCCTGCACCAAATGGAATGAGCGGCACAGATTTTTCCGCGCACAATTTAACGATAGCCGACACTTCTTCGGTATTTTCGGCGAACACCACGGCATCAGGTGGCGCACCTTCATGATAAGACATGTCTTTACCATGTTGCGCACGCACATCATCGGATAAACTGACCCGCCCCGGGGCAATTGTTTCTAATGCTTGGATTACATCATTTGTAAAATATTCAGATTTATGGGCGTTCAAAAGTTCCACCATCAAATTAAGGGCCATCAATTTAAGGAAGAGGAACTGTAACAGATCAATTGCGGATTTCACTCATTATTTTAATTATCTTAGATGGTGTTTTTTGCGATCAATTTTTTCAGATCAATAACTTTTTTTTGCGCACCTCTATTTTGCGGATAAATGTCCAGTACTTTTTCAAAAACTTTTAATGCAGTTTCCGGTTGCCCTGACAACATATGGATCAGCCCCAACCCCGATAACGCGCCAAAATGACGCGGTTCTAGCACCAATGTTTTTTGAATATCAATAATAGACGGTTTAATTTGACCCATCATATAAGCCACCGTCGCCCGTTTATTCCAACCCTCCGCATAGGTGGGGGCTAATTTAACAACATCGCTAAAAACTTGATAAGCCATACCTAATCGACCTTGTTGCATGAAATAAACACCGATTTGCATGCGTGAAGCGACCAATGGCTGGTCATTGTCCATCCATATATTCCAGATCGACTGTTCTATATTGCGGGCTTTTCCATAGGTTGTTGCGGATTTTAATTGCTGGAACAAACCATCCAATCCTGAGATTGGATCAGATCCGTGTTTCCCAGCCATTACTTGCCAAGGTGTCAGCAGTAATAAACCACCCACAACCGCCAAAATCATGATTTTTTTGGCAATGGAATGCATGTATAAATAAATTGGTTTGAATCTGAAAACCATAACACACAGCATACACGTTAATTATAATCGTTCCAAATCACGTTTTGCTGAGACCTTATTTAAACGGGCTTTAAAATTCAGGTTTTACCCCACCCAGCACCCAATCGATGAGTTCAACGGTATGCACAACGGCAAGCGATTTGGCTTGATCATCGGCTTTTTTCATGCCGCCCGTGATTTGCACAATACAGCCAATATTACCGCTGGCGACGACATCAGCGTTGGTGTTTAAAATGTTATCGGTTTTCCGTTTTTGTAACTGACCCGCAATTTCCGGCTGCATGATGTTATAGGTGCCCGCCGATCCGCAACAAAGGTGACCTTCTTTGGGTATACGGACATCAAAGCCTGCTTTTTTCAACAATTGAACGGGTTCCGATGACAGTTTTTGTCCATGCTGCATGGAACATGCCGAATGATAAGCCACAATCGGACGCTTTTCATCGGCGATTTTACTGTCTGAAAAATCTGGGTCCAGTTCGAGCACAAATTCAGTAATGTCCCGGGTTAAATCTGACATAACTTTTGCACGTTCAGCCCAGTTTTCATCCCCTGATAACATAAACCCGTAGTCTTTGACCATTGTCCCGCAACCGGATGCATTGATAACAATAGCATCCAGACCGCCGTCATTTTTAACATTTTCCCAAGCTTGAATATTATTTTTAGCCGCTAAATGTGATTTCTGTTCTTGGCCCATATGATGGACTAACGCCCCGCAACATGCGGCCCCGCCCGCGATCACCACGTCACAGCCAAGCTTAGTTAACACCCGCGCTGTGGCTTCGTTGATAGATGATTTTAATACTTGTTGCGCACAACCGTTCATCAATACCACACGTTTGAGGCGGGGAATTTTGGCACGGATGGTTTGGGGCTGATCGATCGGGGATGGGGCTTCAATCGTGTCCGGAGCCAAAGCCATCATCGCGCCTAATCGACCCGGCAAAAACCGCATCAATGGCCCGCCCAACTTAGCACCTAGCAACGCCATTCTGAATAATCCCGGTCGCGGCAAAACAAGCGCCAACAACATCCGCAACAACCGCTCAGGCAATGGCCGGATATAGGTTTCCTCTATCCGAGTGCGGGCAATATCGACCAAATGCATATAGTGCACCGATGCCGGGCATGTGGTCATACACGATAAACAGGATAAACATTTATCAATATGGCCGACGGTTTTTTTGGATGGTGCCTGATCCGTTTCCATCATGTTTTTGATCAAATAAATGCGCCCACGCGGGCTATCCAATTCATCACCCAATGTAACATAAGTCGGGCACGTTGCCGTGCAAAATCCGCAATGCACACATTTACGCAAAATATCGTTGGCAATTTGCGTCGATCGGTCGGTTAGCTGTTGAAGGGTAAAATCTGTTTTCATGGGCTTTCCGCCTCGTTCAATGATCCCATACGTCCGGGATTAAGCAATCCCTCGGGATCAAAAGCGCTGCGAATTTTTATCGATAAAGTCGCAAGCGGTCCCGGCAACGGATGAAACACGGGAACCAATTGTTTGATGGCTGATGGTGCTGATATTAATGTGGCGTGGCCTTGCACGCTACCCACAACCGAACGCACTATTACGTTGGATGCATTATTGTCAGCTGACACCGACAGCCACAACAACCCGCCACCCCAATCAAACACAACATTACCCGGACATTGATTAAGAATATGTGCAGCCACGTGAGCGCCCATGGACGGCGGTACCGACAAACGCCACAGCGCGGCACGATCAGACGGTTTATTAAATTCCGGTTTCAAGGCATCCACATCGCGGATTTCTTGCCAGAATTTTTTTGAATTGGCCGTGTGTAGTTCTTCGGAAAAAGCTGCAGACGCAAACATATCTTTGATGGCTTGGCAGCGGAAATGGACCGAAGATGGTGGGCCTTCGATACGAATGGCGGCCACCCCGCACCCCGCACCATTGACCAAATCAACCGATGAACGCGGACCTAAGTTTTCAGGAACATACGCCGCGCCAGATATATCATGAGGGCTGTTCATCGCCGTCATTAAACGTTCAATTCCCAACTGTATGGCTCGGTCCCCGGTATCGCCACCGATTAAAACCGTGCGGATTTTTTCTGGGGCTGGTAAGGTTTTAACGATCACACGGGTCATCACAGCCAACGTTCCAAAAGACCCGGCCATCAATTTTGATAAATCAAACCCCGATACATTTTTAATGACACGACCACCGGATTTAAAAACTTCTCCGCGACCGCTTACCGCATCAAAACCTAAAAAATGATCGCGGGCCGATCCGATTTTAACCCGTCTGGGTCCTGCTAAATCACAAGCCAACACCCCGCCCAAAGAGCCAGCCCCCCCAGTGCCGCCAAAATGAGCCGATAAATTGGGGGGCTCGAAGGCCAACTGTTGATTACGATCATTTAATAATTTTGTGATTTCATCCATCGATGTGGCCGGACCTGCGGACAACACCAATTCTTCGGGTTGATAAAAATCTATGCCGGATAATTTTGATAAATCCAGTTTATGATCGGCTTGAACGTCGTGACCAAAACCCTGTTTACTGCCAGCCCCGGTGACATCAAATGTCGCTTTTTCAGCCAATCCCCATTTCAGGGTGTCCAGAACATCGTCGGCAGACGTCGGTTGAATTGTATCGGACATATTTAAAACCTCGGCAAATCAGGGAACCGGGTTTTGCCTTTATGCACATGCACCCGACCCAATTCGGCACAGCGGTGCAAGGTCGGATAAACTTTCCCCGGATTAAGCAGTTGCTTGCCGTCAAAGGCACATTTCAAACGTTGCTGTTGTTTCATGTCGTCTTCGGTAAACATTTCACCCATTAAATCACGCTTTTCAATACCGACACCGTGTTCGCCGGTTAATACACCACCAACAGCAACACAGAGTTTCAAAATTTCACTGCCAAATTCTTCGGCTTTTTCAGCTTCGCCTTCGATATTGGCATCATATAAAATCAAAGGATGCAAATTCCCATCACCGGCATGAAATACATTGGCCACGCGCAAATTATAACGTTCCGACATTTCCGACATTTTACCCAAAACTTCGCCCAAACGACCCCGGGGGATGGTGCCATCCATACATAAATAATCCGGCGACAAACGACCAACAGCCGGGAATGCGGCTTTGCGTCCGGACCAGAATTTCAAACGTTGTTCTTCGTTTTCGCTAATGCCAATGGAAGTCGCGCCACAATCACTGGCGATGGTTTTGACGCGTTCGACGAGTTCCTGAACTTCAACGTCCGGGCCGTCTAATTCAACGATTAATAATGCTTTGGCATCCATTGGGTACCCAGCTTCGGCAAATTCTTCGGCTGCTTGGATGGCAAATGTATCCATCATTTCCATGCCCCCCGGAATGATGCCGCCAGCAATAACTTTGGCGACACATTCGCCCGCGTCCTCGGCACTGCTGAACCCCAACAACAATGCTTGCGCACATTCAGGGCTACGTAATATCCGCACCGTAACTTCGGTGATCACACCCAACAACCCTTCGGACCCGCTCACAACACCTAATAAATCATAGCCTGACTGATCCAATGCTTTACCGCCAAGGGTAACAATTTCACCGTTCATCAACACCATTTCAACACCCAACACATTGTTGGTGGTCAGGCCGTATTTCAAACAATGCACGCCACCTGAATTTTCCGCCACATTGCCGCCAATGGTACAGGCAATTTGACTAGACGGATCAGGTGCGTAATAAAAACCATCGTCTTCGACGGCTTTGGTCAGCCCCAAATTGGTCACACCAGGTTGGGTAACGACACAACGATTATCATAATCGATGTCCAAAATTTTATTGAATTTCGCCAATCCCAAAGTCACGCCATCGGCCAAGGGCAAGGCGCCACCGGATAAACCCGTCCCTGCCCCGCGCGGCACGACTTTGACATCACCGTCCGTGCAATACTTTAAAATATTGCACACTTGGCGTGTGGTTTCTGGCAAAACGACGACCATCGGCAATTGCCGGTACATCATCAAGCCGTCACATTCGTAAACCCGCAACTCGTCTTCGTCTTTTAATACATTTTTACTCCCAACCAAATCAACAAGGTCGGCAATAATTTGATCACGGCGATTGATAACAGCTATATCCGGTTTGGGCATCAACATCTGATCAGTTTCCATAAAATTTATCAAGCCCTACTATTGTGCCGTTATTCACGTGTAAGGAAAAGCCCTTTCACGCCATAACCATTCCAAACACAATTACCCAGAAGGAACGAATATAAAAACTCATGATGAAAAGACATAAAAAAACCGCGCATAAAGCACGGTTTTAATAAAAACAAGATGCAGAGCCGGTTAGCAAAGGCGATCGTGTTTAACTGTATATCGGTTCAAACGGCTGCAAATATATATTTGCTGGTGATTAGCATCAACCTTGGCGGGCTTTGAACCGAGGATTCTTTTTATTGATAACAAAAACACGACCTTTACGACGCACAACGCGGCAATGTTTATCGCGAATTTTCGCTGATTTTAGCGAATTTAAAACTTTCATAACTTCAAACCTTATAAGCGTTGTGGTTCATGGGACGCCCCAAGCACCAAGAGCGCGGAAAATAGGCGGCAATTACAGAATTGTCAATGCAGAGTTTGCAAATTATTTACTGAAAAATTGACGCTTTATATTCGTCCCTAATGCCTCGGCTTTTGACACACCGTTTCAATGGGCAAAGCCAAGCCTTTAGCAATGTTTTTAATGACCCCGCCGAGAATTTCTTTGGTCGCGTTAGGTAGAATTAAATGCACACCCAATTTAGGCGATCCGTCCTTGGCCGTTTTCTTTTCCATCTCTTTTTGAAAAGCGAACGCTTCGTTTTTGGTATCACGTTGTGAAATAATTTCAAAGCCCGCATTTTGCAAAACAGTTTTGGTCGTCACCGGTGTTTGTACAAAACTTGTGGCTTCGGTCAATGCCCATGGCATAGGATAATCAGGCTTCCCCAGCGGGCCTTCAGCAATTTCTGTAAGCACAAAACGTCCACCCGGCTTCAGGACCCGGAACACTTCGGAACAAAACCCTGCACGGTCTTCGATATTCATGACGACAAATTGACTGTAGGCTTTATCAAAACTTTCATCACCGAATTGCAATGACAATGCATTTCCGGTTTGACAATCAACGCGGTCTGAAAGTCCGGTACGTTTATTAAACTCTTGACCCGCTTGGCAAAATTCAGGCGTTAAATCAATGCCTGTCATCTTACAGCCCGTTAAATCGCTAATGAAACGCATAGCCCCGCCAATGCCGCAGCCAATATCCAAAACATGATCATCTGATTGAGCATCTAACACATCCGATAATTCACGGGTGGCTTCTAATCCGCGGGAATGAAACTGATCCAAAGGCGCTAAATCTAGCGGCGTTAAATTATCGATATCCACACCGGCGTCTTGTAACGCGGTTAATAAAACACCTGTTAATTCAGATCGTCCGTAATGATTGGCAACGGCTTGGGCGTCAATGGTCATCGTCATTCCTTTATTTAAGTTATTCTAGTCGTTATGATATATGACAAATAGCGTCACGCGCAATGAAGCTCACAAAAAAAATGCGGGATTTAATTTCAGATACATTCTTTTATTTTCAAATTCATTCTTTACGCATCCTTTAATATCATATCGGCGGCTTTTTCCGCGACCATAATCGTTGGTGCATTTAAATTTCCATTGGGGATACTTGGAAATATGGACGCATCAACGACACGCAAACCGTCTATGCCTTTGACCCGACAGCGACTGTCCAACACGGCCAAGTGATCGTCTTTACCACCCATTTTACACGTGCATGACGGGTGATAAGCACTTTCAACGTTATTTTTAATCCAGTCATCGATTTGCTGATCCGATTGAACAGCTAATCCCGGTTGAATTTCGCCATCATTGTAATCATCAAAAGCCGATTGACCGATAATATTGCGGGTTAATTTAATGGCTGACCGGAACGCTTTGACATCATCATCAGCCGTTAAATAATTAAATAAAATCGATGGTTTATCAGACGCTTTGTTAGATAGGATATGCACCCGGCCCCGGCTTTTGGGTTTGTTGGGTCCGACGTGGACTTGAAAACCATGCCCTTTAAACGCGGCCCGGCCATCATAGCGCATGGCGGCGGGTAAAAAATGATATTGGATATCGGGCCAAGCCAAATCAGGATGGCTTTTGATAAACGCCCCGCTTTCAAAATGGTTTGTCGCGCCAAGTCCAGTTTTAAACAACAACCAACGCAACCCGATCAATCCTTTATGAAACCAGTCCAGTTGCCCATTCAGAGTTATTTTTTTCTTACATTTAAATTGGAAATAAATTTCTAAATGGTCCTGTAGATTGGCACCAACGCCCGGGGCATCTTTGATGGTTTCAATGTTTGCCGTTTTTAACACCGCCCCCGGCCCGATGCCGGATAATTGCAATAATTGCGGCGAGTTAATGGCCCCAGCTGACACGATCACTTCGCCATTTATTTTGGCGTTAAACGACTTTCCTTTAACCGAATAATTGACGCCCGTCGCTCGACCGCCGACAATATCAATGCGGCTGACCATGGCATGGGTGACGATTTTTAAATTTTTACGCTGTCGTATGGGCTTAAGGTACGCATTTGCCGTGCTGCAGCGGACACCGTTTTTAACAGTCATGTCCATGGGACCAAAACCGTCTTGGGATGCGCCATTAGGATCGGTTGTGACAGGGTATCCTGCCTGTTTTCCGGCATTAACAAACGCACCATAAAGCGGATTTTTCATGGCATTACCATTTGATGTATAAAGTGGCCCCGATCCGCCCCGGTAATCATCTTCGCCACGCATCCATGTTTCGGCTTTTTTAAAATAAGGCAGGCAATCGTCATACCCCCAACCTACGGCCCCTAAATCCCGCCATTCATCATAATCGCGGGCATTGCCGCGCACATAGACCATGCCGTTGATAGACGACGATCCACCCAAAACTTTACCGCGTGGACAATCCAACCGACGCCCCGACAGTTTGGGTTCGGGCTCGCTTTCAAATCCCCAATTGTACTTTTTTGTATTCATAGGGATCGATAACGCCGTCGGCATTTGAATAAAAATGCTATTGTCCCGGCCACCAAATTCTAGCAATAAAACCTGGGTTTTGGGATTTTTGCTTAACCGGTTGGCCAACACACATCCCGCTGATCCAGCGCCGACAATTATATAATCAAATATTTCGGTCATGATGCTCCTATTAACAAATTTAGGCTTTTGCAAGAATGCTCACTTTACGGGTTTCATCCCGCCTGTAAAAGACGCTATATTTCCCATCAACGACCACCACCGAAAGAATAAAAAAATGGCCATCAAAGGACTGTTATTTGATAAAGACGGCACATTGCTTGATTTCAACAAAAGCTGGGTCCCGGTCAACCGAATAGCCGCCATGACCATGGCGCAAAATGATGGTGATCTCGCCGATGTATTACTTAATAAAACCGGGCAAACAGGAAACAGCGTGGCCGCCAATTCCATACTTGCCATGGGCAATACCCATGAAATCGTCAGCGCTTGGCTGGATATCCTACCCGGCCAACATAATTTAAACAAAGCCGTCGTCTTGATCGATGGAATTTTCCAAACCGAAGGTGCCAAAAGCGCCGTCCCCTTACCGGACATGACCACCACCATTCAAAACTTGCATTCATCCGGTTATAAAATGGGTCTCGCCACCAGTGACAGCCACCAAGGTGCACTGAAATCATTGTCAACCTTTGACGTTATTGATTATTTTCATTTCATCAGTGGTTATGACAGCGGTCATGGTCACAAACCGGGGCCGGGCATGGTTCATGGGTTCTGCCAAGCCTTGCAATTACGCCCCCAAGAAATCGCGGTCATCGGCGACAATGCCCATGATTTAGATATGGGCCAAAATGCCGGGGTGGGTTTGTGCATCGGGGTGCTGTCGGGCACAGGCAATCGGGACACTCTGTCAACGGCGGATCACATTATAGAAAGCATCAGCGAATTGCCGACGTTACTGAGCAAATTTGAAATTTCATCAACCACAACACCCGTTTAATCACCCGTCTTGATAATAACAAACAAAACGTCATGGCGTTTTATGATTTAATGTTCAACAAATGCCAAGCAACTTGGCGTTAGGATGAATACAATTAATCGCTTATGGAGCGAAGCAAAGTGATTTAAGGTAATTAGTATCGAAACTATCCAATTTTCAATACAAGCTACCCATCGCACGATTAGCCATATTTTAGTTTTTTCTTAAGCAACATAGAGTTCACCAACTCGTCAAAAAACATGGTCATTGACTCCAACCATGCAATTTATATGTATTTAGTTAAAAAATAAAATGTGACCGCCCCATTACTGTGATACCCTTTAATTAATATGAGGCTATAATATTGCATATAAGTATTACATTTAAAAAGCTAGAGACCACCTAATGACCGAAACAACAATTGAATGGACAGATGCAACGTGGAATCCTGTAGCGGGTTGTACTATAGAATCAGCTGGTTGCACAAATTGCTATGCCATGAAAATGACGTATCGGTTAGAGGCGATGGGCGTTGATAAATACGTCGGACTAACGCGTAAATCTGGGAATAGACCCGTTTGGACAGGTAAAATAAAATTGGATTTTAAGTCCCTTGAGGCTCCAAAAAAATGGAAAAAGCCACGACAAATTTTTGTAAATTCCATGAGTGACCTTTTCCATGAGAACGTTCCCTTTGATTTTGTTATGCACGTTTGGGAAGTGATGGAATCAACACCAAGGCACCAATACCAAATCTTAACAAAACGGCCTGATCGGATGGCTGATTTTTTGGCCTCAACTGGGATTAAAAAGCTGGAGAATGTCTGGCTTGGTACAAGTGTTGAAGATGAAACGACTACGCACAGAATAGACATTTTAAGAACTATCCCAGCAACAGTGCGGTTTATCTCATTTGAACCATTGATTGGCTCTGTAGGGGACGTAAGCCTTGAAGGCATACATTGGGCAATTATCGGTGGTGAAAGTGGCAGCTCGGCACGCCCTATTGAAGAAAAATGGATTGACGAAATCTACTATCAGTGTATGTTTTATGAAACAGCATTTTTCTTCAAACAATGGGGAACGTGGGGAAAAGACAACAAGCGCCGCTCTAAAAAGGCTAACGGGCGAGAATACCGCGGTCGTCATTGGGACGGAATGCCAACCTCTGAAAGTGTTGCGTTTTAATATTTTGGGTTTTTTCTATATATGGTTAAGAAAAACTATAACTGGAGGGGCGGAGCAACCCTTGATTTTCATACCGAGAAAAAACACACCATTCTAAGTGATTATTTTCGCCAGTATTTACTGACTAGATGTCAACTGCCACAAATGGAGAAATTCAGACTTGTCATCGTTGATGGTTTTTCCGGTGGCGGCGTCTATAAATGTGGAAGCTTTGGTTCGCCTTTAATCTTTCCAGATACTTTGAATAAAACACTCAATGAAATCAATATAAAACGAGTTTCCGAAGGGTTGAAGCCCATCCCGATCGATTGCCTTTTATTATTAAACGACAACTGTCAAGAAACTCTCTTAGAACTCAAAGAAAATATCGCGCCCCTTCTCGCAGGGATTAAAGATGAAAACCATAGTCTTTCTCTGAATGTCGAATATTCAAGTTCTAAATTTGAAGAGGCATACCCCCAAATCAAATCCAGAGTTCAGGAAACAAAGTGCGGCAACGTTTTTTTTAATTTAGATCAATGTGGATATTCGTTAGTCCCAACAGCAATCATACGCGATATTATGCTTTCATGGGGAAAAGCAGAAATCATACTAACGTTTATGATTAAAAGCCTCCTGACATATATATCACCAGATCAGAAAGCAAATAGCGTTCCTTTAGAACCTCAACTTCAGGAAACGGTTAATGCTATACTTAAAGACCCTGAAAAACTGACCAGCAAACCTGAATGGCTAGGAAAGGTTGAACAAGTTACATTTAACTATCTACATAAATGCGCGCCCTACGTAAGCCCCTTTTCCATAAACAATCCAGACGGTTGGCGATATTGGCTTATGCATTTTGCCAATTCATATCGAGCACGACAGGTTTATAATGACATTCTGCATGATAATGCAAACGCACAAGCTCATTTTGGCAGAGCAGGTTTGAATATGTTGTCGTTCAATCCACAAGAAGAAGGCCTGCTATATATGTTCGACACACCATCAAGAACCGTTGCAAAAAATGAACTGTATGATGACATACCAAGAAAAATTGCCGAGTTTGGCGATACGTTGGGTGTCGGAGATTTTTATCAGGCTGCATACAACGAAACACCCGCGCACAGTGATGACATCCATGAAATGATAATCGCAAATCCAGACGTAGAAGTAATTACTGAATCTGGTGGCGAGCGCCGTAAACCAAACACGATCAAGCCTTCTGATACCTTAAAGCTTAAAGCTCAAAAAACCATGTTTTCTATGTTTTTAGACAATTAAATCATGCCAATTAATGAACTGTTATATGAAAAATATTGGACAATGTTAGATTTCAACAAAAGCATCAGCGATTTGCCCGCATTATTGAGTAAATTTGAAATTTCATCAATCACGGCACCCGGTTTATGACCCGTCTTGATAATAATGAATGCGAGCCGCGGGCTTAGCCTTGCTTTAAAAATTGATGACAGCGGCCCTATCTAAAACATTAAAGAATTGTGTGCGTTTCGTCCGCTACGCACCTCTATATCACTTACTTGAATTTTTCCATAACTGATATTATAATATCAATAACTACCAATTTATTAAGGATAGTAATATTATTATATCACTTATAATGCCATCCAAAGTTCAGAAAAAACTCGCTGAAAACGTTCGTCTGCGCCGATTGCAGATGGACCTAACCCAAGATGGTTTAGCTAAGCGTTCTGGCGTACCGTTGCCAACGCTCCGTAAGTTTGAACAAAAGGGTACGATTTCTCTGGAATCATTCCTGAAGCTTCAAATGGTGCTTGGCGGGCTAGAGGATATTTTGAAGGCTACAGAGGTGAAAGAAATAGAATTCTCATCAATTGATGACGTTCTTGAGGCCGCCAACACACCAACCCGCAAAAGAGGTAAGCGCAAATGAGCAACATAACTTCTATAAAAGAAGTAAAGGTTGGGATCAATTTTGGTGATGGTGCCCTGCCTATTGGACGGCTGGCCATGCGCGAGCACACTATATATTTTGAATATGACCGTGCATTTATTGAGCATGGGTTAGAAATATCTCCTTTGCGCTTGCCATTAGAAACAGGTGTTTCTAGCTTTGATTCCAATCTATTTGAGGGCTTACCCGGCGTATTTAATGACAGTCTGCCGGATGGTTGGGGACGTTTGTTATTTGATCGTTTTACCCGCGCACAAGGCAACCAGCCATCGGAAGTCAGCCCGCTAGATCGCTTGGCACATATTGGTGTGCATGGCATGGGCGCACTGGTTTTTGAGCCCGATCTCAGTGCTGATGACGCACATGATGAGATCAGCTTAGATAATTTAGCTTCGCTGGCACAAGACGTACTCGACGGTACTTCTGATGAAGTTTTACAAAAGCTTCTCGCCTTAAACGGATCATCTGCAGGAGCGCGTCCTAAAGCGCTTATTGGCGTTGATAAAGCGCGCGCGCATATCGTACATGGTGTAAATGACTTGCCTGCTGAATATACGTCATGGATGGTTAAATTTGCCAATAGCCAAGATGGTCTTGATGCCGGTGCGATAGAGTATGTTTATGCGCTGATGGCCAATGATGCAGGTATTAATATGCCTGATGTTCACTTATTTCCCGCACAAAAAGGCGCTGGCTATTTTGCCATTAAGCGTTTTGATAGAGAGGGCGACAAGCGATACCATATGCACACGGCTTGCGGGTTGCTACATTCAGATTTCCGCACACCATCACTAGATTATGAAGATTTAATCGCTCTTACAGGCATGCTAACGCGTGATGTGCGTGAAGTTGAAAAAATGTATCAACAGGCGGTTTTTAATGTGTTGGCGTACAACCGTGATGACCACGCCAAGAATTTCAGCTTTCTAATGGATAAACAAGGTCAGTGGACGTTATCACCTGCCTATGATTTAACGTTCTCATCTGGCCCAAGCGGGGAACAAAGCACCATGGTGGTGGGTGAAGGACGAAATCCGCAAGCAGAGCACCTCATTAAGTTAGGGGAAGAAGCAAATATCTCTAAAAACCGCATTCATGAAATTATTAAGAAGACACAGGCAAGCCTCGCAAATTGGCCAGATTTGGCAAAGCACTATGGTGTGAGCGCAACTAACATTAAGCTGATTGATGAGAAGCTATCACCACAAGAATGAAAGATATCCGTCTAAAGAGCGAAGTCCAATATTTATCCAGCACTGAAAGAGCTGACACTTAAACAAAGACGGGAGACCAAGGTTTCCCTTGATCTCCCGATGGTGGGCACGACTGGGATTGAACCAGTGACCCCCTCGATGTCAACGAGGTGCTCTCCCGCTGAGCTACGCGCCCTTTTAACAACGGCGGTTATATCCGCTTCGTCTGTAAATGCAAGCGTTTGTAAATCCATCCTACCAAAAAAAATTATTGCATTATAGCATGGGCGGAAATCATAATGAAAAAATCGCCTGGGATAAAATAGGGACAAACCCAAATGACGTCATCCAAACCATACTCGGTGACTGAGATTGATCGGCAAACCAGCCCGATTGTATTGGCCTCACCGCACAGTGGTAACTGTTATAATGAGGACTTTATCGCCAAATCCAGATTAACATTAGCCGAATTACGTCGCGGTGAAGATGCGTTTATCGATGACTTGTTTGAACCCGCCAAGGGTATAGGCATACCGTTAATCGCCGCCCATTTTCCACGCGTTTTTGTTGATGCTAATCGCAGCCCTTGGGAATTGGATCCAGATATGTTTGTCGGCCCCCTGCCGAATTTTGTCACCACCCAATCGTCTAGGATCACAGCCGGGCTGGGAACCGTCGCAAAATTTGCCGCCGGGAACCGACAAATTTACCGCCATAAGTTAAACTTTTCAGATATACAAAAGCGTATTAAAAACACGCATGTACCATACCATGAACAATTGAAAGAACTCGTCCATAAAACCCATCGTAAATTTCAACAATGCTTGCTCATCGATTGCCATTCTATGCCTTCAGGTGCCGAGCTTGGCAATTACCACGACAAAGGGTTAAGTGATTTTATTTTGGGCGACCGTTTTGGTTCATCATGCAATGATCATATTACCCGTTTGGTTGAAACAACACTGATGGATTTAGGCTACTCGGTGGGCCGCAACAAACCTTATGCCGGAGGATATACAACCCGCCATTACGCCGATATCAACCTAGGTGTTGAGACCTTGCAAATTGAAATTAACCGCCGACTTTACATGGATGAACAAACCATTGAACGCCACCAAGGTTTTCATCAAATGCAAACTGATTTAGGCTACTTGTTGCGCGTTTTGCAAAATCATACGAATGAACAAACATTAAAAAAACAACCGACCTTTGCAAAGGCCGCCGAATGACAAAACAAACTCAATCAAAAATCTCTGTGATCAAGGCGACCATAGACCATATCCCACGGATTACGGAAATTTACGCCCATCATGTGCTTTACGGTTTGGCCAGCTTCGAAGAAACCCCGCCAAGTGAAGGCGAAATGACGCGCCGCCTGAACACCATTACAAAAGACAGCTATCCGTATATCGTAGCCGTTGATGAAACCGGCACTGTATTAGGTTACGGATATTTATCATCATTTAGGTCGCGCCCGGCTTATCGGTTCACGGTTGAAAATTCAGTTTACATTGATCAGCACTGGCTTAGTCGGGGCATCGGTAAAAAATTATTAAAAGCTTTGATTGTTGAGGCCACCAAACTGGGCTTCCGGCAAATGATCGCGGTGATTGGCGACAGTGACAATGCGGCTTCTATTGGTTTGCACCGGGCATTTGGTTTTACCGATTGCGGCATCAATCCAGCCGTCGGTTTAAAATTTGGCCGCTGGGTCGATAGCGTAACCATGCAATTGCCATTAGGCGATGGGGCAAAAACACTGCCCGAACACTCGTTTTGACATAATCGTCGTTATGGCATGATGATTGCGTAGTCTTTAATGAAACACTTAAAGGCCAACGTTCATGTTTACTTTAAAAAAACGATGCAAAAGTTTAACTTTTGCCATCACAGCCCAAGTAATAGGCCTGATTACTACGCCTGCAATAGCCAGCCAAAACATTGATATGACGAACCTTTTTACCACACCCACTGTTGATCCGTGGACTTTATGTGGCGCTCAAACGACCGCCATTGAACAGCAAAAAAATATCCCGAAAAATTTATTAACAGCCATCTCATTAGCCGAAGCAGGCCGGTGGAACCCGGATACCAAGGCAAATATTGCCTGGCCGTGGACGGTTACCTATGACGGCAAGGGGCGATTTTTTGATAGCAAACAAGAAGCCCAAGCCGAAGTTGAAATTGCATTAACCGACGGCGTCCGCAATGTCGATGTCGGATGCATGCAGATCAACTTAAAATATCACCCGGATGCATTTGCCAGTTTATCAGATGCGTTTGATCCGGCAACGAATACAGCCTATGCCGCAAACTTTTTAAAATCCATCCAAGCCAAGAATAAAAACTGGGCTTTAGCCACTGGCGTTTATCATTCATCGACCAAGGATAAAGCTTTAAAATATCGGCGCCGGGTTTTTAAATTAATGCGTGATGTTAAAACCGCATACGGCCTAAAAAGCTCAGGCCAAGCCAAATCTACAGGGCGTAAAACATATTTGGTTGACCGTGGGCGCACGGAAAAATTATCCGCTGCTTTTAAAGCCCGCAAACAAAAACTGCGGGCCCGCAACAGTGCCGCACCAAACAGCAAAAAAGACACATTAGAAAATCAACGCCAAGCCCAATTATCGGCATGGAGAAAATCGTTGGCTGAGAAAAAACTTAGAGGAAGTTTAAGTCCAGGTGGAGGCTTGAAATATTTACTAGCCATGCGCCGGGCTGAACAAGCCACGGCCAAACAAAAAAAATTAACCCAACTGGGGAATACAAATTCAAAAGCGGTTATAGCCGCGAGAAGACGGGACGATTTAAATAAATGGCGCAGCCGTTATAACATCGCCAAAGTCAGCAATGATACGGCCCCCGAAACCGTCACCGAATAATTTAAATCACGCCTTTACCCCGCAAAGTTTGGCATTCATCCTCGGTCATTTGCAATATATCCTTTAAAATTTTATCCGTGGCATTGCCTAAGACCGGACCCGGCGCCCTGATGCGTCCGGGTGTTGCTGACATTTTTGGAATAACACCGGGCATCACCACATCGCCAATACCATCGACGGGAACGGTTAGTAAATTACCGCGGGCTTTGAACTGGGGGTCGTTGAATATATCGGCAATGGTGTTAAGCGGACCACTTGGCACGTCATATTGTTCACATAAATTCAAAACAACGTCGCGCGTCATTGATGACGTCCATTTTTCAACAACCTCATTGACTGTGTCTCGTGCTTTCAAGCGAGCTGCTTGATCAGCATAATTTTGTAATAATTTTTGCCCCGTCTCGCCCATAGCATGACACATCCGCATAAACATTTTATCCGTAGTGCAAGCAATGGCGATCCATTTATCATCCGTAGTTTTAAAATGCCCGTGGGGACAGGCGTTAACAGTGCCTGATCCTTCTGGTTCGCGGATGGTGCCATGCATGGCGTACGCCGGGGCAATTTCATCCAATACCCGGAACACACTTTCATAAAGTCCGATATCGATCATTTGCCCAACGCCGGTATTATCGCGGTGACGCAAAGCCATCAAAACACCCACCGCACCATATAACCCGGTCATATAATCAGCCAACGACGTTGACCCCGGCGTCACGGGACGCGCGCCCACCTGCCCCGATAAATGCGATAATCCGCCCACCGCATGGGCGACACGGGCGAACCCTGGACGCGCGGCATAAGGCCCGGTTTGCCCATACCCCGACACCCGAAGCAAAACCAATTTTGGATTAATAGCTTTTAATTGATCCCACCCCAATCCCCATTTTTCCAATGTGCCGGGGCGGAAATTTTCACAAACCACATCACTTTTAGCCACCAGCTTTTTTAAAATATCGACGCCTTGCCTCGTTTTGAAATTCAACGTCATGGAGTTTTTATTGCGGCTTTCGCTTAACCAACACAACGATTGCCCGTGTAATTCAGTGGCCGTGCCAAACTGGCGCAGTGGGTCGCCCACGCCCGGTTGTTCAATTTTAATAACGTCAGCACCAAATTCACCCATGATCCCGGCCGCATAAGGGGCCGCGATAAACGTAGCCAAATCAAGCACACGGATACCATCCAGCGCGCCTTTGAATTGTTCTGGGTTTATCATCTATTATCTAACCTTTGTTAAATTTGGCTTGGGCCATCATCACCAACGTCCCATCGTGTTTTTGGATCGTTAAATCAGCTAAGCTTTGATCAGATGAAGGTGTCCCCAACAGATTAAATGGCTCGCCCGCAAACAACGCTGATCGGGCGCGGAAATCAAATTGAGACAGTTTATAGTCCGAATGATGGCGGGCACATAAATCCATCAACAATGTAGCCATCAATGGCCCATGCACCACCAGCCCCGGATATCCATCGTGCCCGATAGCAAAGTCTTTGTCATAATGAATACGGTGACCGTTAAATGTCAGGGCGGAATAGCGCATTAACATCACTTCATTCGCCGCCAAAGACCGCATCCATGGTGCGTTGATCAACGGCTTTGATTTGGCTATTGGCAAAGATGACTGATCGCTACGGTAAACAATATCGTGTTGTTCTATGAGCGCCAATCCACCTTCTCCCGTCAACTGATGCTCGACGGTCACAAACACCAAGGGTCCAGAATGGCCGTCTTTAAAAGTGATCGATTTGACGGTTGATTGTTTTGTTACTCGTTCACCAATGTGCAGCGGTTTTAAAAACGACAACCTTCCCCCGGCCCACATACGGCGAGGCAAATCAACGGGTGGCAAAAAATCACCGCGTTTGCTATGCCCATCAATATCTAAATCGCGTTGCCGGGTGTGCTGCAAAAAATACAGCCAATGGGCACCCGGCGGGATTTCATCAGCGGTTTTGGCTGGTGCCGCATCCCCATCCAAAGTCGCCATTAACCCATTCACCGGGGCTGCGTATAAAGTTTCTTTTAACGATGTGCTACGTCCGACCCATTCCTGCCATTGTTGAACCTTGTGTTGCAATAAAATGTCCCCCACGTTATTTGATGAATGATTTCTTCAACATAACGGAGTTCCTATGAAACGGCAAAGCGGCGATGTAATCAGCGAACTGCTCTCTTTTGACGGCAAAAAAATTCTAGATATTGGCTGTGGCGACGGTTCACTCGTCAGGCGCATGACCATAAAAGGCGCACACGTTACCGGATTGGAATGCGGACATTTGCAATTGGAAAAAGCATACGGTACCGACAAAGCAGGCGATGAAAACTATGTCGAAGGGGTCGGTGAAAATTTACCCATGGAAGACAACACATTCGATATTGTGGTTTTTTTCAATTCCTTGCACCACATCCCGGTCAATAATCAGGCCAAAGCATTGATGGAAGCCGCCCGTGTTTTAAAACCCGGTGGCCAAGTTTATATTTCTGAACCCGTCGCCGAAGGCACACATTTCGAATTAAACAAACCCGTTGACGATGAATCCATAGTCCGCAAAGCTGCACTTTCGGCATTAAAAGACACCGCATCCCATGGATTAACGGAACAACAAGAATTAACCTACATCCACCGTGCCGTTCATGACAGTTATGCAACCTACCGCGAACGCATGATCCGCATTTTGCCCGAAAGAAAAACGTATTTTGATGCCCATGATGAAGCGCACCAAAAATCTTTTGAAAGCTTTGCTGTTAAAACACCCGATGGGTACGCGTTTGATCAGCCGGTGCGGGTAAATTTATTCACAAAACAAGGCCTTAACCCCAAACGTTAGGTTCAGGTGCGTGGATCAAACCATTGGAAAAATCCAAGCCCGGATTGCGGTCATTTTTTAACAACAATGGCCCATCCAAATCGATCACGCTGGCCACATCCGCGATCAACATCGCCGGTGCCATAGCAAGCGACGTACCAACCATACAGCCAATCATAATGCCAAATCCCAAAGATTGCGCGCGCTCGGCTAAAACCAAAGCTTCGGTCAAGCCGCCCGTTTTATCCAGTTTAATATTGACCATATCATATTTGCCAATCAGCGTTTCCAGATCGGCGCTACTGTGACAGGCTTCGTCCGCGCAAATCGGCACCGGTGATGTGTAATCCCGCAAACCCTGATCATCATTTGCCATGACGGGTTGTTCGATCATTTCAACGCCCATGATTTTTAGTTTAGGCGCATAGTCCATCAGTTCAGCTACCGTCCAAGCCTCGTTCGGGTCAACAACCAACCGTGCATTTGGTGCGTTATCCCGCACCGCCTGCATGCGGTCAATGACATCACTGGCACCTAATTTGATTTTCAATAATTTGGCATTGGATAATTTTTTAGCTTCGCAAGCCATGTTATCAATGCTATCGATACCGATCGTTTCAGCCGTCACCGATGGTTTCGGTGCGCTACGTCCCAACAGTTGCCAAACCCGTTTGCCCGATTTTTTAGCCGCCAAATCCCATAACGCACAATCAACCGCATTACGCGCTGCTCCCGGTTTCATCAACGACTGCAAACCATCGTTGTCCAATCCGTTTTTCAAATCACCCTTCACGGCATTGATTTCAGCAACCACACCACCTGTGGTTTCACCATATCTGGCATAAGGCACGCATTCACCGACCCCCGCCACACCATTACATGACAGTTTAACAACGACCACATGGGCTTCGGTTTTAACACCACGAGAAATAGCGAAAGGCCGGGCCAAGGGCCACCGTTCTGAGGCAGCCGATAATTCAAGGACTGTCATTATAAAGCATCAACCAAGGCAGCAACGCCCGTTTTCACCGGATCAACAGCAGGCATGCCGTAAGTATCTGCGAGTTTTGACAAATAATCTGTGGACGCGTCAGCCAATGCATGTGTATTAACCGATAATCCGATGACTTTGGCATCAGAATTGGTTAACCGCGCGGCGTGTTCATTCATTTCAATGCAATCCATAATAGTCGGCAAGGCATACCCCGGCAGCCCGCGCATATGGGTGCGGGTCGGTTCGTGACACATGACCAAGGCATCCGGTTGCGATCCATGCAATAAACCCATACTGACACCAGCAAAAGACGCGTGGAACAATGACCCTTGTCCTTCGACAATATCCCAATGTTCGGCATCGTTATCGGGGCTTAGGCCTTCGGTTGCACCAGATATAAAATCGGCCACCACGGCATCCACGGACACACCGTCGCCTGCAATAAAAATACCCGTTTGCCCGGTTGCTCGGAAATCCACATTGAAACCACGGTTTTTCATTTCCCGTTCAATGGCAAGGGCTGTATACATTTTACCCACGGAGCAGTCCGTGCCGACAGGAAGCAGGCGTTTACCTGAGCGTTTAACACCCGATGCAATGGAAAAATTTTCAGTGGGATGGCGCACATCCGTTAATTGGCGGCCCAACGCATCGGCTTTATCCACAATGACTTTGATGTCCCGTAAGCGGTTATGTAGGCCGCTGGCGATATCAAAACCTAAATCGAGAGCGTTTAATAGCGTCTGAACCCAAAGGTCTGAAATAATGCCGCCGCGATTAGCCACACCAATGACCACCGTTTTAGCACCGGCTTCCCATGCCGCATTTAAAGACATATCATCCAAGCCTAAATCAGCATGACAATCATCCAATTTCAATTGTCCCAAACACAGTTCCGGACGCCAATGGACAACACCCGATGCGGTTTTTGCCGATAATTGATCCGGCGCGTCGCCCAAAAACATTAAATACGGTGCACGGATGGTCATTTATTTGTCTCCTATGTAAACATACAAAGACCAAATCATTGATCTTAAAAAAGCCTGACACACTAACGCTCTAGCCACCATTTTGTCAGGGGGCCAATTGATAACCATCAACTGGTCCAGTGGCTTTATTTCAAGCGCTAAAGATCATCCACATAAAATCCTTGAAATAAATCAACGCCGATTTTTTGACCAAACTGAATGGCCGATGCGTCATCTACACGGGCAAAAATAAATTCAATACCTTTACCTTGGGCAAGGGCAATTTCCTGAGTAAATTTTTTCAGTACATCACCCGCCCCTTTACGCCAAAAAATTTTTGCATAATCCACATCAAGGTGCGAAAAATTCACAACGCCCATGGTTTCGGCGAAAATCGCATCAACGGCTATTTTCCCGCCTTCGTTTCTGATCCAGTCACAGGCCACGTAGAAAGCATCAAAATTAGCCATCATATCGCTTTGACGGAATTCAAAAACCAAACCCTGCAAACCCTGATCGCCACCGCCCTCAACAAATTGATTAAAGCTTTCAGAAAACACGCTTTCCACATTCAAATTCAACGATGCTAATATTTCTGTTTCATCGGCGCCATTGGATTTAATCGTGCGGAACCCGTTTAATAAAACATTATCCAACGTCAATGTCAGTTGATCAAACAGCGCGCCTGATCCACGCATATCGACGCCTTTAAACACATAGGATTTCAATGCATCAATGGTGACAAAATATTCATCCATAAAATGCTCTGGCGGCGTTCCGGTTTTGATACGCAACGTTTTTTGGCTACGAATAAACGCTTTTGAAAATTCTGATAAGCCTAATTCACGGCTGACTTTTGCTACTTTATCTATATCATCAATGGTTAACTGGCGGCCTTTAACTTCCGATTTTTCGCCGGTTCTTCCGGGGCGGCTTTCCAAGCCTTCGACAAATGACATCGCGTCAACAAAATCAGTTTTTAAATTGACTTCCCCCACTAGTCTGGCCTGCACTATGGTTTGGAAACTGTTCGGGAAATGACTTTTTATCAGCCTTAACAAGCGCACACGCAGATCGGTCAATGGTAATTTTTCAGGACCTTTGCCAATGTTTTTGTCACGCACTAGAACCGCCCTGTCGGTCATCGATAATTCATAAAGGGCGGCTTTAAACCTTGCTTTATAATCCCATAGCAGTTGATCGAATTCCGCCCAAAACGGATCACTATCGCCGGCCGTCGGCAGCATACCCACACTGATTATAGCCAAAGTGTCGTAGCCTTGAGACTGGGTTTGGCCGGTCATGGTTTTCAACCGCTTCAGCAGTTCTAATCCGGGTGGGGCGGTCATACGCACCATTCAGCAAAGTCTCCGTTCTAGTCCATCAATAGGACAAGACCATAAGCCAGTGTTATCCTTTGGTGAAGCCCTGAATGAAGTTACCGAAGAAAATTTTTAATTTATGAAACGCGTTTTAATTTCTTGGCCCGGTCGGAAAATGACCGCAGGGCATACTCTAAAGCTTCGTTGATGGTTTTTTCGATATCTTTGTCACCCGTAGCGGCGACAAATTGCGGATCAATTGGCGCTTCATACGGTGCGGAAACGCCGGTAAATTCAGGGATATCGCCGTTTCTGGCTTTAACATACAAGCCTTTTGGGTCACGAGCTTCGCACGTTTTCAAATCAGCTGATACGTGGACTTCATGGAAACCATCACCAATGATGGTGCGGGCCATTTCACGGTCATTGACCATCGGGGAAATAAATGTCGCCAAGACAACAACACCCACTTCTGATAATAATTTAGCGGCTTCGGCAGCACGGCGGATATTTTCGCGGCGGTCTTCTGGTGCAAAACCTAAATCAGCGGACAACCCATGACGTAAATTATCCCCGTCCAATGTGAACACTTGCCAACCACGATCAAACAGCTTTTTCTCAAGCCCCATGGCCAATGTTGTTTTACCTGACCCGGATAATCCCGTGAACCACAATACGCCTCCATCATGACCGTTTAGACGCGATCGGTCAGCGGGGACCAATTGATGGTTTTGATAGGTGATGTTTTTAGCATGGTTGCCTAAATCAATTTCAATGACGCACCCACCAACCGTGCGACCCTTTTGTTTCAAAACGCCGCGCGAAATCACCGAGCCATGGGTATTTATATCCAAAGCCATCATGGACCGGCTTTTTAAATGCACAATCGCCACCCGGCCATGTTCCAATCCGCCCGTTGGATCAACGACGTCCAGACTTTCGATATCGACTACCCGTTCAATGGCAACCACCCGAACCCGGTAATTTTTAGTCGCAACGCCCAAAGTTAATTCATCACCGTTCATCAAATGCCGTTCATCCAACCAAAACAGGCGAACAGAAATCATATCGGTTTCAACAAATCCTGCTTGATCAGTTTGTTGCGTATTGACCGCCACCAAACCACGTTCGATAAATAAATCATCATTCAATTCAACGGCGACCGATTGCCCGGCTGATACGGTTGATATTTTTTCTTCATCACTGGCATTGTCCAGATGGGTAATTTTACCAGTCGCCCCGCCTGGATAAAATGTCAATGTGTCACCTAATGTCATCTGCCCACTTTCAACGCGGCCAACGATTAATCGCTTGTCATCAACTTTATACACGTCTTGTACCGGGAACCGTAAAACTTGATCAGATTTCGATGGCCGGTGTTGTAATTCATCCAAAGCATCGACAAAGCTAATACCGTTATACCAATTAAATTCTTCGGCGGGCCCAATTAAATTAGCCCCGGTTTTGGCCGACACAGGTACGGTTAAAATATGGGTCATGCCTAATTTATTTAAATAATCACTCATTTCAGTTTTTAATTCATCGAACGTCAATGCTTGGTCTTTGATCAAATCCATTTTGTTAATGGCAACGACGATTTGACGAATACCCAACAAAGATAACAAACTGGCGTGGCGCATGGATTGCTCAGACACCCCTTCGACTGCATCAATCACCAAGACGCCGCCTTCGGCGTCTGATGACCCACTGACCATGTTTTTTAAAAACGTTTTATGACCAGGTGCATCGATCAACATATAGGGCCTGATTTTACTTTTGAACCAAACCCGGGTGGTATCCAATGTGATCCCTTGGTCGCGTTCGACTTGTAAGGCATCCAATAAAAATGCCCATTCGAAATTTTGGCCCCGGCGTTTGGAAACGTGTTTGACCTCTTCGACTTTGGCTTCGCTTAGGCTGCCCGTATCAAACAACAAACGGCCAACAAGTGTTGATTTGCCGTGATCGACGTGGCCGGTTATGACGATGGGAAATGGGCGGGATTTATGATCAAATGTTTTATTGTTCATGTCATATAGTCCTTACATATATCCGTCTTGGCGTAGGCGTTCAAACGCGTCTTCGCTTTCGCGGTCCATGGTGCGGCCTTCGCGTTCATCGCTGTTTGTGGCTTTTAATTCATCAATAATCGCGTCCAACGTATCGGCATGACTATCGATGGGTCGGGTCACAGAGGCTTCGCCCAAGGATCGAAACCGTTTGCCGTTTTTAGCAAAATAAAGCGGGACCACTGGAATATTTTCGCGCCTGATATAACGCCAGATATCGACTTCGGTCCATTGCAACAAAGGATGAATGCGCACATGCCCATCGTCGGAACTAAGGGTATGGTAATTTTCCCAAAATTCAGCAGGCTGATCACGGAAATCCCATTTACCGTCTTCGTCCCTTGGGCTGAACACGCGTTCTTTTGCACGGGTTGATTGTTCATCACGGCGGATTCCAACAAACACGCCTTCGACTTTATAGCGTTTGATGGCTTGTTTTAATCCGGCTGATTTACGGGCGACAAAACGTGAATTGGGGGGCAACGTCTGATCCATTTCTTCTAAGGGCGGGCAATCATCGGCGATTAAATCAAGCTCCCAGCTTTTACTGTATTCATTCCTAAAATCATAGGTTTCTGGAAACTCGTCGCCCGTATCCAAATGCATCACCGGAAACGGTAAATTACCCAAATAAGCTTTTTTTGCCAGCCATATCATCACATTGCTGTCTTTTCCCAAGGACCAAAGCATCGCCAATTTTTCAAAATGATGGCGGGCTTCGCGAAAGATAAAAATGCTGTCGGCTTCTAACTTATCAAGGTCGTTTAAAGTGGGCATTTCGGTTTCCATTGATTATTTTTTTAATATTAACACAGCGCGTCATTTTTACATACCGCATCCTACTTAAGGCGTATTTACATTTTCTAAACGCAAGCTGCCCGATGATGATAAATGAATACCGCATTCGGTTTTCCCCAACCCTTGCCAGCGCCCGCCGCGAATATCACCCGTTTCTGTAACTTTTTTGGTACATGTCATGCAGCCAATAGACAAAAATCCATCCTTTTGCAATGGGTGATGTGGTAAATCAAATTCATCCAGATAATTTTCCACGTCAGTTTGCCGCCAACGGGCTAAGGGGTTGAGTTTTAACCGCCCGTTTTGCGCATCAAACAAAGCCAAATTTTGACGTGTGCCACCGTGATATTGTTTGCGTCCGGTGATCACCACATCAAATTCCGACAAAGCCGTTTCAAGCGGTTTAATTTTACGCAAATAACAACACCGGTCAGCGTTTTTTTGCCATAACATTTGATCGTTGTCTTCGGCCATGATGTCGGTTTTGTTGGGCTGAATAAAGCGCACATTGGTTAAACTTAAACGGTTTATTAATTGATCTCGGTAACGCAACGTTTCACCGAACAGTTTACCCGTATCCAGAAAAAATATCGGTGCATCGGCATCAATGGACGCGACCAAATGCAATAATACGGCAGCTTCGGCACCAAAAGACGACAACAAAACAATGCGCCCTTTGAAATCTTGGGTAATGGCCTGACGCAACCGCATGGCAGCCAATTCCTGCACACCCAAACCAGACGACAAATCAGAACGCTGCCAAGCCAAGCTTAACCGTTTTGCATCATCATTAGAAAACATCATAACAGATCCCAACCAGTAAGAAAATTAGGGCAGAACGACTGCCTGAAACCAGTTACACAATTTTTTATGCGTATTGTCAAATATTATCTTATTTAATTTGTTATTTTATTATTTTAACAATTTTATTATGTAATTAATAGTAATGCAATGATTATTCAAGGATATAAACCAGCTTGTTAACGGCCGCCGGAAACGGGGATAACAGCGCCTGTGATGTAATTTGCCTGATCGGATGCGAGCCAATATATGGCATTGGCGCTATCTTCGGTGGTGCCGATACGTCCCATGGGCACTTCGGATTTCATTGTTTCAAAGCGCGCCATAATTTCATCAGCCCGGTCCATGTCCGTTAAAACATATCCCGGTGCCACGGCATTAACGCGAATGCTTTCAGTTCCAACTTCGTGTGCAAGACCTTTGGTTAAAACATCAATAGCGCCTTTTGTTGCGGCATAATCAACCCATTGGTTTGGGCTACCAAGTTTAGTCGCCGTCGATGAAATATTAATAATGCTACCACCCCGCCCGCCGTGACGCGTAGACATACGTTTGACGGCTTCTCGGCAAAACAAGGTGACGCCGATAACATTGGTCATCATCACATCGGTCAATGTTTCGGTCGTTGTTTCATCAAGCCGGCGTTTTGGTCCGGTGATACCAGCGTTATTAATAACCACGTCCGGGTAAATCTCCAAAGCATCTAGGTTTTTAAAAAAACCGACAATGTGATCGGCATTTGATTGATCACATTTAATGGCCCGCGCATCATGCCCGGCTGCGGTTAACTGACCGGCCAATATTTCAGAGACATCCTGATTTTGTCGATAGGTAAAAATCACACGCCATCTTTTTTCCGCAAACAATTTCACCACAGCCCGTCCAATACCGCGCCCACCGCCTGTAACTATAACTGTTTTCAAATTATCCATAGTGTTTCCCATTGGTTTTGAAAATAAGAGTATCAACATCGGGCAAAATTGCCAATGGTGCCCAGTGTGATGGTTTTGAAGTTCGTCACATTAATATGTGGCGAATTTCAAAGACTTTGTCACACGATATCCAAGAATCCAGTGTCCTTTGGTGCAGGGAATTCAGTGATATGGATTGTAATCAAAGGACACGGGCTCTTGATCTTTTCAAGTTATCGGCGTTAAATAAAATCCAATAATTTAGGGGATTAACTATGGGTGTCGATCTTTATCTGGCTTTTATTCTGGCGACCGCGGTTCTGGTGATTATTCCAGGCCCCGTGGTCACGACCGTGATTGCCGAAAGTGTTTCTTATGGTGTACGTCCGGCATTATTTATTGTGGCCGGGACGGCCGTCGCCAGTATTATACATTTGAGCATTTTCGCATTGGGTCTGAATTCAGTGATATCGATATTAGCTGATAGTTTTGAAGTTCTACGTTGGTTAGGTGTTGGCTATCTGGTGTATCTTGGCACCAAACAATGGCGGGCCACAACGGATCAAACGATGGAAGCCCCTAAAACGAAATCGGTAAAGCGGCTTTTTTTACGCGGCTTTCTTGTCAATTTAACCAACCCCAAAGTCTTGTTGTTTTACGCAGCGTTTTTTCCGCAGTTCATTGACCCCAGCCAACCCGCTGGACCACAACTGTTAATTTTGTGCGTCACTTTTCTGACGGTAGCGACGACCTTGGACAGCACCTATGCTTTTCTTGCTAGCACTTTGGGGAAAAAATTAACAAGCGCCAAAGGTGCCAAAATACGCAACCGCATCAGCGGCGGATTATTAATTGGTGCGGGCGCTGGGTTGGCATTGATCAAAAAATCTTGAGCGCCCTACCTTAGATTTTAATACGTTCATTTTTAGCATCGTAAAACGCGCTTAATGATGGCGTGGCTTGAATGCGATGACCCGCAACATCAATTTCAAACTGCCCTGATTTTAGATCGCTTGCGGTTTTAACGCCGTCAACATATGCCATGCCGATGGCCGCCCCAACAGTATGGCCATACATAGCAGACGTGATGTAGCCGACAATTTCACCGTCCCGGTAGACCGGTTCATTATGATATAAAAGGGCCGTTTTATCAGCCAACTTGAATTGCACTAAACGCCGTTCCACGCCTTTTTGTTTTTGTTTGATCAAAGCATCCCGGCCAACAAATCCGCCCGGTTTATCCCACGCCACTGCGAAACTTAATCCGGCTTGCAGCGGGGTGTCAAAATCAGTGATATCATGACCCCAATGACGGTAACCTTTCTCAATACGTAATGAATTCATAGCGTGCAAGCCAACGGGTTTTAAATCAAAATCATTGCCCGCTTTAATCAATTCATCAAATACGTGGACTGCGAATTCTGTCGGGATATAAAGTTCCCACCCCAGTTCACCAACATATGTAATACGTGAAGCACGGATTTTTGCATAACCCAATTCAATGTCGCGACTGTGAGCAAAAGGAAAGGCATCATTTGATAAATCTTCGGGCGTTAATTTGGATAACAGTTCGCGGGATTTTGGCCCCATCACTGATAAAACCGCCAAGCTCGATGTGATATCGGTAACAATAGCGAATTCATCACCTTTGATACTGCGGTTTAACCAATTCAAATCACGCACTTGTGATGTTCCTGATGTGACGATCATGAAATCATTTGCGCCGATTCGCGTGACGGTCAAATCAGCTTCTATGCCGCCGTGGTCATTCAGCCAACTTGTATAAACAATGCGGCCCACGTCTACATCCATATTATTCGCCGATACCCGGTTGATGACTGCAAGCGCGTCCCGGCCTTGTAACCTGAATTTAGCGAACGACGTCATATCAATGACGCCAACGTTTTCACGAATGGCCCAATGTTCACGTGCCGAAGAATCAAACCAGTTCTGTTTTGTGTAACTATAAACATATTCCGGTTTGACGTCCTTTGGTGCGAACCAGTTGGTGCGCTCCCAACCCGCTGCTTCGCCAAAACAAGCGCCCATATTTCTTAGTCGATCATGAAAGGGTGAGCGCCTGATATCGCGTGCAGTTTTGTATTGATAAAACGGCCAGTGCACGGCGTAAAGCAATCCCAAAGTTTCTGTTACCCGGTCATGCAAATATTTCCGGCCGCCTTGGAACGGCATGTTGCGGCGGATATCAACGCTGGCGAGGTCCGATGGTGGATGGCCGTCACGCATCCATTCAGCCAGCACTTTGCCGATGCCGCCGGCGGACTGAATACCAATTGAATTCAGGCCCGCCGCCACAAATAAGCCGCTTAATTCCGGGGCGGCACCGATATGATAGCGGTCATCGTGGGTGAAACTTTCCGGGCCACAGAAAAACTTTTGTATACCGGTTTGTTCCAATGCGGGAACCCGGTGCATGGCGCGTTCCAAAATTGGTGCGAAATGATCAAAATCATCAGGCAATTCATCAAAACAAAAATCAGGAGAAATACCGTTCATGCCCCAGGGTTTGGCAACCGGCTCAAACGCACCTAATAACAATTTCCCGGCGTCTTCTTTATAATAGGCATGGGCGTCATAGTCGCGCATCACCGGCAAATCGGGTGTAACGTTTGCCATCGGTTCAGTTACAACATAAAAATGTTCACAAGCATGAAGCGGCACATTAACGCCGATGTCTTTGGCAAATTCCCGTGTCCACATACCGCACGCCAGCACCACATAATCAGCATTAATGGTGCCGGTGGCGGTTTTAACACCCGATACTTTTTCGCCGTCGTGCAGGACGCGGATAACTTCGACATTTTCATGGATTTCGGCGCCGCCCATCCTGGCACCTTTGGCCAAGGCTTGGGTGATATCAATAGGATTGGCTTGCCCGTCACTGGGAATAAAAATGCCGCCCAAAATATCATCGACGTTCAATAACGGGTATAAATCTTTACAACCTTCCGGCCCCAATACATCGACTTTTAAATCAAAAACTTTGGCCATATCAGCCCGGCGTTTTAAATCTTCGAAACGCCCCGCATTATCAGCCAGTGATAATGATCCGTTGATTTTATAGCCTGTCGCTTGTCCGGTTTCGGCTTCTAGCCCTAAATAAAGCTCGGCTGTGTATTTTGCCAATTTGGTCATATTTTGGCTGTCACGCAGTTGCCCGATTAAACCCGCCGCATGCCACGTGGTGCCACATGTTAACTGTTTGCGTTCTAACAACACCACATCATCCCAGCCAATTTTTGTTAAATGATAAGCAATGGAACAACCAATAACCCCGCCGCCGACAATAACAACGCGGGCTTTTGTAGGAAGAGTTTTAGCCATTTCTTTTTCCTTATAAAATTTGATTAATAAGCGGGCGGGGAAATAATCCATAAAACAATTGTATCGGTTTTGCCGGGGTTACGGCTGCGGTGGGGGCTTGAACGTGGGAAGGTAAAACTGTCGCCTTCAACAAGATTGAAATGACGATCCCCAATCCACAGTTCCAATTCGCCTTTTATGATGACGCCTGCTTCTTCACCCGTGCGGGCATACTGCTCATCCGATGTTTCAGCATTTGGCGCGAACGTTCCCATGACCAATTCAAATGCCCCGGTCAGGTTAGGCGATAATAGTTCTTCAATCATACCGGTGCCGGTGAAATCCAGTTTACGGCGGTTTGATTTACGGACAATCACATCCCGTTCCCCCAAAGGCGCTAAGGCTGAACCTTGGAAAAACCACGAGATATTAACGCCCAATGCATCGGCTATGGTGCCCAGAACCGGTATCGTCACCACGGATAAATTGCGTTCAATCTGTGAAATATAGCCGACGGAACGGTTTGTGACCTCAGCTAGAGCCTGAATAGTCATGCCTTTGGCTTTGCGTAAATCGCGTACCTGTTCGCCGACCGGCATCATTTGAGATTGTTCAGATTGCGGCACGATATATCAACGCCTTGTTCTAGTTTCACTTCCAATAAACCGTGTATAAATCATAAATGAAAAAATATCAAATAATTTCATTTTGGTGAAAATTTATTCATTTCTAAGATTTATTATCCCCATTCCAGAAAGACCTTTTATCCAAGGCAATACAGGCAAAGGTTTTCCAAAGAAAACCAATGTATGTTTTCTTGACTGTTCTATTGGTTTTAATCTATTGCTCAACCACATTTGACCAAGCTTACCCAAGCTTTTAAGTTATTATAAAAGCCCATATTATTCATCTCTTAAGGTAATCAGGTGTGCGCTATCGCTTTGAACAACTCGTCTCAGAGCAATGTTGTTGGCCTGACAAAACGCCTTTGCGATTTCTATATTATTATCCGTTGCTGCGCTTCCCACTATAATTGCTCAGGGTTTTGGCATCTCAAGCTTCCGGTTTGCATGCTCCCTACCAATGGGATAAATAATTCGCCATTCCTGTTCATACGACCAGGCCTCGCTTTTCATCAGGCACATATATAAGCCGAAAAGGCTGTTGAAATCAGCTCCTCCCGTATCTGCTAAATACCGTGTTGCGTCTGTTTTCTTTTCCCGGTACAGAACTGGATAACACATGCGTCGCCTTAAATCATCTGGCGCCAGCGCTTTAAAATCATAAGCGATGCAAAACCCTTGGTGTCCGCCAGAATAATGCGACCACATAAGAATCGATGCCGGGTCAGCCGATAACGAAAGAACACTATACTCTGTTCTAAAAAATTTATTCATGCAATTACGCAGATCTTCACCAACATTTACCATCCCCTCAGAAACGAAGGAGGTCGGTGTTTTTCTTACATGGTTAGGTTCATTCACTAGAATTTTCGCCGTAGCCTGATACATCCGGTCATCGTAGCGGATTGGTTTTTTGATAGGGACCTGTCTCTGGCGCGTTTCTGTCTGCCTCTCACTATCCAAGGCTTTTGCTTGCCTAATACATTCTCCAACGGAAAGGTCTTCAATAAAAAAGCGTGACTGATCGAAAAATATGGTTGTGTCGAATAGATCATTAAAACGATCTGGAGAAGACATATACAAAATATCCTGACTCAGCGCGTCAAGGTGTTGGGCATTGAATTCACGGTACTTATACAGAAATTGCGGAATATGCTGATGTTTGGCTACAAAAGCCTCCTCTATCCGCAAACGTGAGGCTGAATAATGGAATAAACAGCGAATAAATTGGCGATGCCATTGCTCCATATAAATACATCCTTTAAAGACGTGTAAATAATTTTTGGGCGCTGCTCAACAGTCAGTAGTAAAAAGTATCAGAGTGGGTCTTTCTTTCCAAGACCCGCTCTCGGCATGTATCATAAAAAAACCTTTGCCTATGACGGTGCAAAGGCAAAGGTTTATATTTTAACGGTTCAGTTTCGGGTGAAACTAGTTACTGTCACTACCGGAATGGAAATTGAACACAGCGCCTTCTTTGATGCCCGACGGCCAGCGTTGGGTCGTGGTTTTAAGACGGGTATAAAAACGCACGCCTTCCATACCATGGACCGAATGATCACCAAACAAAGATGCTTTCCAGCCGCCAAAGCTATGATAGGCCACAGGTACCGGGATTGGGACGTTGATACCAACCATACCGATATCCACGGTTGCGGCAAAGTCCCGCGCTGTATCGCCGTCGCGCGTGAAAATCGCAGCCCCGTTACCGTATTCATGATCGATGACCAACTGTTTGGCATCGGTATAATTTTCGCTACGCACCACGCTAAGGACGGGTCCGAAAATTTCGTCTTTATAAACCGACATATCGGGGGTGACTTTATCGATTAATGTGCCGCCAACAAAAAATCCATTTTCGTAGCCTTGTAAATTAATACCGCGGCCATCGACGACCACATCAGCACCATCTGCTGTGGCTTCGTCAATATAACGTTCAATGCGGTCTTTGGCATCTTTGCTGATCACTGGCCCCATTTCGGCCGAATTATCCGTATAGGGTGCCACTTTTAATGACTGCACCCGTGGGGTTAAGGCTTTTATAAAACGGTCAGCCGTATCGTCACCAACGGCTACAGCGACGGATATCGCCATGCAGCGTTCCCCGGCCGACCCATAAGCCGCCCCCATGGCGGCATCGGCCACTTGGTCCATGTCGGCGTCGGGCATGATCACCATGTGGTTTTTAGCACCGCATAATGCCTGTACCCGTTTACCGTGGGCGGCGGCCGTTGCGTAAATATAACGACCAATATTGGTTGATCCGACAAAGCTAACAGCGGCGATCCCCGGATCGGTTAACAAGACATCGACGGCTTCTTTATCACCATTGATGACGTTCAAGCAACCATCCGGCAATCCGGCTTGGCTCATGAGTTCACCCAAAAACAATCCGCACGATGGATCCCGTTCGCTGGGTTTCAAAATAAATGTATTACCACATGCGAGGGCCAGCGGGAACATCCACATCGGCACCATGGCCGGAAAATTAAAAGGCGTGATCCCCGCACAAACCCCAACCGGTTGGCGCATAGAATACACATCAATACCGCCGGCGACACCTTCGGAAAATTCACCTTTTAACAAATGCGGAATGCCACAGGCGAATTCGACGACTTCCAATCCACGGGTCACCGATCCTTTGGCATCGTCCAATGTTTTGCCGTGCTCACGGGATAGCATTTCAGCTAATTTATCCATGTTTGATTTCAACAGGTCACGGAATTTAAACATCACTTGCGCGCGTTTTTGTGGCGGTGTTGCCGACCAACCGGGCAAGGCGTCATGAGCCGATTTTATGGCGGCTTTGACCTCATCAACAGAAGCCAAAGGGACTTGTGCCTGAATTTCACCTGTGGCCGGGTTATAAACATCACCCAAACGGCCACTTGTACCCGTAACATAGCCGCCATTCACATAATGCTTTAATTGATCACTCATTTATATTTTCCTTAAAATTTATTTTGTTATCATACTTTTTGAAGAATGGCTTCCAATTTGCTGATCAATTCATCAACGTGCGCTTCGGTGGCGATTAAAGGCGGTGCAACAATTGCCGTATCACCTGTGAATTTCACATGTAATCCCGACCAGAACAAATCTTTTTGTAATTGTCCGCCCAATACACCAACGCCGTCGACATGGGATTTTAGTTCAACTCCTGCCAATAATCCATATCCACGAATGTCTTTAATGCAATCGTATTTTTGTAATGCGTAAATTTTATCCAGGAAATAAGGCGATAATTTTGCCGCTTTATCAAACAAGCCTTCGTTTTCATAAATGTCCATGGTTGCCAATCCCGCCGCACAAGCCGCCGGATGTGCCGAATAAGTATAACCATGGAAAAATTCAATGGCGTTTTCTTCTGCGGCATCGACAATCGTGTCATAAACAAAATCGCGAACAGCCACCGCCCCCATGGGAATAGCGCCATTGGTCAAACCTTTGGCCATGGTCATGATGTCAGGCGTCACACCGAATGCCTGAGCCGCAAACGCCACACCCAAACGACCAAAGCCACAAATGACTTCATCGAAAACCAACAAAATACCGTGGGCATCACAAATAGCGCGAAGCCGTTCTAAATATCCTTTGGGCGGTACCAACACACCCGTTGATCCGGCAATTGGTTCAACAAAACAGGCGGCGATAGATCTGGCGCCGACATTATCCACAGCGCGCTGTAAATCATTGGCCAATTCCCAACCGTTTTCCGATTGTCCACGTTGGAACAATTGATCCGGATCCCACGTATGACGCATATGGATCACACCCGGCATAACGGCTGCAAATTTTTCCCGGTTGCGCATCAGGCCGCTTAGGGACGTACCACCGATATTAACACCGTGATAGGCCCGTTCACGCGATACAAATCGCATACGCTCGCCTTGCCCATTAGCGCGGTGATAAGCCATGGCAATTTTAAGCGCCGTATCAACAGATTCTGACCCGGAATTGGTAAAAAACACATGATTAATGTTATCAGGAGTTAATGCGCTAACGCGGTTAGCCAATTCAAACGATGCCGGGTGACCATTTTGAAACGGCGGCACATAGGCCACTTCTTGTAATTGCTTATAAACGGCTTCCGCGATTTCAGGGCGGCTGTGACCGGCTGCACAACAGAACATGCCGGACGATCCGTCCATTATTTTCCCGCCTTTATGATCCCAATAATAAACGCCTTCGGCTTTGACCATCATCCGGGGGTTATTTTTAAAATCGCGATTGGCGGTAAATGGCAGCCACTGATTTTCCAGCGAATTTGTTTTGTATTGCATAATGATGTTGCTCCTTAGACTATATTCATACGCATTAAAAACAAACACCGGGCTGGTCCGCCCGCAGTGCTTGTTCCATATTAAAAAACACCGTAATCTGTCGGCTGGACCCATCAAAGGGCCAATTTTTTTGTTTACACAGTACCAGCCGATCATCGGCCATTTTTTCTAGGCAGCTTTTTTCATGCGGGACAGTTTATTTTACCTTCCCCGGGTTAAAAACATATCGATCCAATCGCAAATTCGCGAAATGTTGGTGTCGGCTATTTTAGACGGACAATTGCCGGCTGACATGCCGTTACCATCAAGCCGGAAAATGGCAAAAACATTAGGCGTTTCAAGGAACACCGTGGTTTTAAGTTATCAAGGGCTTGTTGATGACGGCTATTTGATGTCCCGCGAACGCAGTGGATTTTATGTCGACCCTGAAATTCTTAAAGGCCGCACCCAACCTGAACACAGTCAATCGACCCCGTCAGATCAAGCCCCCGATTGGAACACACGGTTAAAAATTTGGCCGTCCAGACACCTTGTCGTGACGAAGCCACTAGATTGGCAAACGCAACCCTATCCATTTATTTCCAATCAGGTTGACCAAAATCTTTTCCCCATTGCTGCATGGCGTGAATGCACCCGCCAGTCTATGGGACGCCAAGGGTTAGACGCGTGGACCAGCGATACACGCGGTTATGACGAACCAATGTTGATTGAACAAATCCGCACACGTTTGTTACCAAGGCGCGGCATTATGGCGGCAGATGATGAAATCCTGATCACTTTGGGTGCACAAAACGCACTTTATATTTTATCTAACTTGTTAATGGGATCAAACACATCGGTGGTTATGGAAAACCCCGGCTATCCCGATGCGCGCAATATTTTTAATCTGGCGACATCACATACAATCCCGGTCAATGTCGATCATCATGGATTACCTGTAGATCAACGTTTGCCCACATGTGATTATGTCTATGTTACACCCAGCCATCAATCGCCAACCACCGTCACCATGCCTATGGAACGTCGCAAAGCTTTACTAAAACGCGCCGCCGACGACGACTTTATTATCTTTGAGGACGATTACGAAGCGGAAACCAATTATGTAGCAGCTCCAACACCCGCCCTTAAATCGTTAGACCAAAATGATCGGGTGATATATATCGGCAGTTTGTCAAAAACATTATTCCCCGGACTGCGTTTAGGCTACATGGTCGCGCCACAATCATTAATCCGCGAAGCCTGGTCATTAAGGTTAAATATGATGCGACACACACCCAACAACAACCAACGCACAACGGCGCTATTTTTATCGCTTGGTCATCACGAAGCACTAATTCACCGATTGCACAAAGTTTACCGTAATCGTTGGCAAGTGATGAAAGAAGCCCTTGATCATTATTTGCCGAACATGGCCGAAGCCACATTTGGCGGCACCAGTTTTTGGCTTCAAGGACCAGAACATTTGAATGCTGAAGTTTTATCTAAACAAGCCCTTGAACAGGGCATTGTCATTGAACCCGGCACTTTGCATTTTGCGGAAAAAAATCCGCCGCAAAATTTTATGCGATTAGGATTATCTTCGATTGTCAGCGAACAAATACCGACAGGCATTCAGAAACTCAGTCGGCTTATAAAATAATCTGAAATCTGGTCCGGTGTTATCATCAATTCTGGCTCTATTGGTTAATGACCAGCTCGTTTATCAATTAAAAGTATTTAATTTTTAAGGCGATAAAACAATGTTGATCGGTGTCCCCAAAGAAATCAAAAATCACGAATACCGGGTTGGTATGGTGCCAAGCAGTGTGCATGAATGTGTGCATCACGGACACGGTGTTTTAGTTGAAACCGGGGCCGGGTTGGGCATTGGTTTTACGGATGATGATTACCGCGCAGCCGGTGCCGAAATTGCGGATACGGCAGCCGATATATTTAGCAAATCCGACATGATCATCAAAGTCAAAGAGCCACAAGCGGTCGAGCGTAAAATGTTGCGCCCGGGGCAAGTCTTGTTCACTTATTTACATTTAGCCCCCGATCCGGACCAAACCCGCGATTTAGTTGATAGTGGGGCTGTATGCATCGCCTATGAAACCGTCACCGATGACCAAGGCGGGTTGCCGTTATTGGCACCGATGTCACAGGTGGCCGGGCGCATGTCCGTTCAGGCCGGTGCCCATTGTTTGGAAAAAGCACAAGGCGGAAGCGGCGTGCTTTTAGGTGGCGTGCCCGGTGTAGCGCCCGGCAAAGTCGTTATTATCGGCGGTGGCGTGGTGGGTGAAAACGCGGCATTCATGGCCATTGGGTTAGGCGCGGATGTGACGGTTCTGGACCGAGATGCCCGGGTCATGAATTCATTAACCAACCGATTTGGCCAAAGCATCAAAACCCGCTATTCGACAAAACATACCATCGAAGAAGAAGTCAAAGCCGCGGATTTAGTTATTGGTGCCGTATTGGTGGCCGGTGCCGAAGCACCGAAACTGGTTAGCTTAGATTTAATCAACGCTATGAAGCCGGGGGCAGTCGTGGTCGATGTCGCCATTGATCAAGGCGGCTGTTTCGAAACATCAAAAGCCACCACCCATGCTGATCCCACATACATGGTCGGTGACGTTGTGCATTATTGTGTCGCCAACATGCCGGGTGGGGTCGCTCATACCAGCACGTTCGCGCTGAATAATGTAACGCTACCCTATATTATAAAACTAGCGGATAAAGGCTACGTTCAAGCGTTAAAAGACGACGCCCATTTAATGAACGGACTAAACGTGCATAAAGGTGTGGTGACGTATGAAGCCGTCGCCAAAGATTTAGGTTACGATTATGTATCGCCTGTTCTGGCCATCAGCTAGTCCGTTCAGCCACCAAGCAAACCAAGGGCAGACACCAATAACAACGCGAGCACGGTTTTTTTAAACCATTCATCGTTCAGGTAACGGTAAATTTTTAAACCTGCCCATGACCCGAGAACAACCACGGGGAAAATTTGTAACAGGCTGATGAACAGTGTTTCATCAACCAGACCTTGCCACGCAAGCGCGCCCAATGTCAGGGCATGCATAGCCAAAACAAAGGGCTGGAATACGCCGCGTTGTTGGTTTTTTGACCAATTTTTAAGGCCTGACCACAGCGTTGGTAAAATCCCACTTAAACCGGCAAAGCCGCCTAAAATACCCCCGATAAAGCCAACAATGCCGTCACCCGTGACACCAAAATGGGAGATATTGAATTGTTTTTTTTGGGACACCAACATGAACAAAGAATACACCAATAGCACCGTACCAACACCAACCCGGAACAAATTTGGATCAATCACGGTTAACAACCAAACCCCGACCGGGACACCCAGTGCGCCTGTGACAATAAACGGCGGCAAATGCTCGAACGATAATTCATGGCGCAAGCGGAATAACGGGATCACGTGCATTAAAAACCCAGTGGCGACAATTAATGGCACAGCGGTCACCGGATCCATCACATATAACCAGACCGCCGCCAGCACCAACGCATCGCCAAAACCCGCAGCGCCAACCACAAATGACGCGGCAAAAGCCCCCAACAATGTAATAACTAATTGCATTGTCATGGACGCGCATTTCCGATTTTAATGAAATGGATATCCACACCAAATACCGCAGAAACATTAACACCGTCAGGAGAAATGTGATGAGCTATGTTGTTATCTATTAAAATATCTTCAAGTTTTTTTAAATCGTCAACGGCCACCGTAAATCCGCTGTAACGGGTGCCGCCCGTGGCTTTAGGAATGACTTCAACACCTGCAATTATTTCGTTCAAGTCAAGTTCCGATAAAAAAGACTTAAGCCCCGTTCCATTGTCACTTGAAATTTCTATGGACGTTACGTCGCGTGCACCATTGGCATGCTGTTGATAATCCGGTTTCCAGAAAAATTCAGGCGCGTGCTGATGATGACAGGTGAAAACTGGAATGCCCAACAATTCAGGGCCGGATACAAACGTCAATTTAAAACCCACGGTTACATCTCGGCCATCCGGCTGCCTAGCAAGCCTTGTGAATTCAAAGGGATTATAAAGCGTGATGTTTTTAAGGCTGAATTCCAGGCGGTCAGCATCACTGCCCCCACTGGTCAATGCCAGCATTGAAAAGCCTTGTTGAGAGGATAGATAGTCCCGGTTAAATGCAGGAAAATTGAAATCATTTTTCCCCGCATCTGGAATTAATTCAGGGCGCGTAACGGTGACCAATTCCAAAAAAGTCGTGCCCATTTGCACTAATCGGTTTGATGTGCCAAAGGGGTGATGAGCCAAAGGGGCCACCGTAAACCCGAGCGTTTCATAAAAATCTGATGCCCGGCCTAAATCGTCTACCGCCAACACCAAATGATCAAAACCTCGCATTTATAAATCCAGTTGTTCAACAAGGTTAAGGCGTTGTTTTTGATCCAGTGCCAGAACCAGAACCGCTAACTGACCGACATCCATATTGGACCATCCCGTTGTTACGTTGCCGTCTTTCCACAACACGGATACCGCGACACTTTCGATTTCATTTAGGTTTTCCAACCCGCTTTCAAAAATTTCCGCAGGTGTGGTACCGTGCAGGCTTGCAACTTTTCCCAAAATTTCTCTCCTTATGCTTCAGTAGAATTTATTAAGTAAACAGGACTGGACCAGACATAGTGCCCATCTTCTTGAGTAAGGCAAATATAAAGTGGGTTGTCTTGGCCTTTACGCAATTTTATCTGACGCGTCAAATCTACCGATGTGTGCGGATTATCATCGGGCATACGAAACACGCGGATACGCCGCCCAATACCACCGGCATCAAATACTAAATCATCCATGCCGATATCCGACACTTGGATATCGCATTTAACCAGATCCGTATCAATGCTAAGCGTACCGGATTGGGCGTCATCCAGCCACACATCAAAACCACCCAAACCGCCCGTCGTCAAAGCTTGCCATTCAGCACGGGTGTTTGAAATCTGATCAAAACGTTTATCAATATTATAGCGGTTAATGGGATTGAGTTTTTGAATGCGGTTGCCCGACACATCCAGCGACCCGTTCCAATGTGTTTCCCGGCCCCGGCCCCGGTATTCGGAGCCTTCCCAAACAATACGGATGCGCCGCCCTAAATCAGAATGGCTGTAGGGTTTAAAAATCTCCACTGGCTTCAGGCCATTACGGATTTCGATGCGTTCCACAGGGGATGCGGATCGGCTTTCAATTTTCAAAGTCACTTGATCGGCATCGGTTGCAATAATATCACCCATCATGGCGATGGTTGCGGGTTGCGATTTGGCTGCTCCTAAAGCAGGATCACGGTCATATAAAACGCCGGGCTGATGCAATTCAACATCGACCGACAACACCATCCGGCATCCGGTGGTGGCGTAATGATGACGCTGGCGCAAAGCATCGGCCAAAGCGGGCCTTGTTAATGCGGACGCCAACATACAGGTCAATCCGCCGTAGGATCCGAAACTTGTCGCCCCCGGATGACTGGCACCGGGGCGGCCTTTATGACCATCGGAATTGGACACGATACCAACGCGGTAGCCTTGTTCGAACGCATCATCGATCAACCATTCAAATGTGCCCCACGCCGAATGCACTTCGACGGAACATTCAAGGCGCGCATCATGGGCCATTTTAATATCGGCATACCGTCCGCCGATGTGGGCAAAAACAACGCAGTCCTCATTTTCTAGGCGATCAAATAAATCTTCTGCGGAATTGGCGTCGGTATCAAGGTCCGTTAAATCATCGATCAAAGCATGGGATGATCTGAATATCGGCCGCCCTTCGTTCAAATATAAAACATTGCGGTCACCACCAAGGCCCGTATTACCGGACCATTCGTACCCCGGAAAGACGATAAATTCTCCGTCCTGATTAAATTCTTTGGACAAATCATTTAAAGTCTTCCAAAAATCATTGGTGATTTGAAAATCGTTGCCTTGGTGTGAACAGGCATCCAAAAATGCCAAATCACGGGCAAACTCGTAAAATTCCCGTGCTGAATTGGTGCCGATTGTTTCTTCGGACTGTCCGTGCAAATCCCCCCAATACGGCAATAAAGATAAACTTTCCTCAACCTGCATCGGGTTCGATACACACACCACTTGACCATCATCATCCAATATGTCGACCGTTAATAACCCGGTTTCAGCAACCGATAAACCCGTGCATTCAACAAAAAACTGACCCGGTTGGGTGGTCACCGTTTCCGGCAGTCCGTTAATTTTCAAACTCGGTTTCAGCATCAAAGTTCGTGCGCATTGATTGGATGGGTTGCCCCACTTGTCTTCGCCTTTGATAGATATTTTAAACACATCACCAACTTTCCGGGCGGTGGGCATAATCGCTTTCCATAAAACCGGTGGCCCTGAAACAATGGCAATGGTCGGCTGGACAGGTAATTCAACAAAGTTATAGGTGGCGATAGCATCAACCAACACCCGAAATTCAAATGTATCTTCAGCAAATGTTTGCAGGCGGATACCGGGCGAGCCTTGGGCGGCGTCACCGAAACGCACAATAATCCGGTCGCCGTCACGTAAATACCCACGCACGACTTTGATGTATAAGGTTTTATCCCAAGGGCGGATGTTTTGTTTACCATCATAGGCAAAATCAAGAACCGCGCCATTGCTGGCTTCGACCGTGACATAGTTGGCAGCTGTTGGATCACTGAATTGCGGGCGACCCATGTCGGATGCAAAGCGGTGCACGATTTTAACCGCACCACTGTCATCAATGCCAAAATATCCAGCTTCATAAACAACCGTAAACGACTGATACGATCCGGCTTCGAACGCCCCGTTTGGTTCGACCCACGCGCGTCCCATTTTTTCAGGCAGATAGGTTGAATGCGGCATAGCCTTCGTCCTTTGGCTTGGTTAAAGTGACATTGTTAGTAAAGCTATATCGCTTTTTTCTGAACCGACCAAGGACTTTGCTGAAATGTTGTTTTTTGATCCATTGCTGATCGCCATGGTCACGGTCGCTTTGATTTTGGGCGGTATTGTCAAAGGTGTCACCGGTATTGGCTTGCCCATTGTCAGCATTGCCATTTTGTTGAATTTTCTGGAACCGCTTCAGGTGTTGAGCATCATCATTGTCCCGGCCATGTTAACCAATTTAATACAAGCCATTAAAGCCGGAAATTGGATAGCGCCGGTTAAACGTTTTCCATTATTAATTATCATGTTGGTGATTAGTCTATGGTTCAGTGCGCGGTTGGTCGCCGACATTGATCAAGCATTACTATTTGCCATGCTGGGCACAGTGATTGTATTGTTTGTTAGTGCCAGTTTTATTCACCCAGCCACCGGGATAAGCGCCAGAACTGAAGCGTGGGCAGGACCCTTGGCCGGATTATTGGGCGGTTTAATCGGCGGGGTTTCGACCATTTGGGGGCCACCGATCATGATGTTGTTTATCATGTTAAAACTGCCTAAAGAAGAATTTGTAAAAACCGTCGGCGCCATTTGGTTTATTGCATCCATTCCGTTAATCATTGCCTATATCAGCGCAGGCGTTGTCACGTTAGGCACTTTACCCATGTCTCTGTACGCCTGTATTCCGGGGTTGATAGGGCAATCAATCGGCACCCGTATCCGTAGCCATATTGATCAGGACCTGTTTAAAAAAATATTATTAGGCGTGCTGTTTTTCATTGGTTTGAATTTAATTCGCCGGGCGATTTTTTAATGGGTTTTGATAAATTTTCGCATGATTTTAAAAACCGCGTTAGGGTTTTCTAACATCATCATATGCCCGGCATCTTCTAATACTTTGCAATCCGCACCTTTGATTTTTGCGGCCAGTGCAAGCCCGCTTTTCACAGGCGTCATTTTATCCCGTTTACCCAAAATAAATTGTGTGGGACAGGTGAGTTTAGTGGCGGCCTCGGACATTGATCTGACATCATTACATGCCATTAAATCGGTGTGAAGTACACCGGATGCGGCTTGCCCTAGCAACACTTGCGACGCCCCCATCACCGAAAATCCGGGCGCGGCGCGGCCGCCGATCATCGATCCTGTACTGATGCCCCAATAGGTGATTAAGCCAGCCGCCAAAGATTGGTCATTAAGGGCTGCTTTCAATAAATCCCCATGCACCGGCATGGTCTCAGCCACACCCAGCACCACCAACCCGTGGACCAGATTTTGATATCTTGCCGCCAAATCAATAGCGATCATTGATCCCATGGAATGGCCGATTAACGTGGCTGATTTGATGTCCATGGCGTCCATAAATTGAACAATCCAATCGGCCATGTTGGGGATGGATGTCAGCGGCCCGCCCCCGGATTTTCCATGGCCCGGCAAATCAAGGGCTATCACACGCCCCCCTAGGGATGCCAAGGCACGTGTTTGCAATTGCCAAACGCTGCGGTCCATACCGGCACCGTGGATCAAAATACATGCGGTATCGCCCGATGTTTTGCCACCGCCGTTTGTGTAATGAGCCGTTGTTCCTGCAACTTTAATATGCATTTGATTAACCCCGACTGGCGCGGGCGAGCGCTTGTTTTAAATCCGCTATAATATCGCCAGCGTTTTCGATGCCCACCGACAAACGGATCATACCATCACCGATACCAGCGGCGGATAAGGCATCATCGCTCATTTGTTGATGGGTGGTACTAGCAGGATGAATGACCAAGGTTTTAGCATCGCCAATGTTGGCTAAATGAGATGCCAATTCGACACTTTCAATAAATTTACGCCCCGCTTCAAACCCACCTTTAACGCCGAAACTTAAAATTGACCCGGCCCCTTTTGGCAATAATTTTTTAGCTAGCTCATAATCAGGATGGGACGTTAAGGTTGGGTAATTGACCCAGTCTACGTGGTCGGATGCAGCTAAAAACTCCACAACTTTTTCAGCGTTGGATACATGTTTTTCCATGCGCAACGGCAATGTTTCCAAACCTTGGATAATATAAAATGAATTGGTTGGGCTGATGGCCGCGCCAAAATCTTTCATGCCTTCGGCACGGGCGCGCATCAGGTACGCTTCGGGGCCAAATTCATCGACAAAATCAATCCCGTGATATCCTGCGTAAGGTTCCGTCAAAGTCGGGAATTTATCCGACGCATCCCAATCAAAACGCCCGCTATCAACCAGCACCCCGCCAATAGCAATACCGTGGCCGCCCATAAATTTAGTGCACGAATGCATAATGATATCAGCCCCTAAATCAAAAGGCCGCATTAAACAGGGGGTTGTGAACGTCGCATCAATCATCAACGGCAATCCGGCATCATGCGCAATACCCGAGATGGTTGGAATATCCATCACTTCAATGCCCGGATTACCCAACGTTTCACCATAAATCAGCCGCGTTTCCGGACGAATGGCGTTTTTGAAAGCTTGCGGGTCTCGCGCATCGACAAAGGTTGTTTGAATGCCAAACCGTGGCAGCGTGTAACTGAATAAATTGTGCGATCCTCCATATAAAGATGCGGAGGAGACAATATGCCCGCCTTGGCCCATCAGCGTCACAATCCCTAAAAATAACGCCGCCATGCCGCTGGCGGTGGCGACGCCACCAACGCCACCCTCTAATGCGGCGATGCGTTCTTCCATGACGGCTGTCGTCGGGTTCGATAGCCGCGTGTAAATGTGCCCCGGCCGTTCCAAGTTATAAAGTGATGCCGCATGATCGGTATCTTCGAATACATAAGATGTCGTTTGATAAATCGGCACCGCCCGCGCACCCGTCGTTGGGTCGGGTTGCTGCCCGGCATGCAGGCTTAATGTGGACAAGTCCGGAAACTGAGGTTTAACCATTGCTGCGACCTTTTTACTTGCAAATCTTTGTCAGTGACCCTAGGCAGAGGCGTAGGGGTAGTCAACCATAGAGGAAATACAATATGCGCAAAATTCAATCCGTCGCCGTTTTAGGGGCAGGCACCATGGGATGCGGCATTGCCGGATTAGCAGCTGAAAAAAACTGTAAAGTTTTGCTGTTGGACGTTTCTATGGAATTGGCAGAAAAAGCATTAGAGCGCATCGTCAGCGGTCGCCCCCCGGCCATCAATAACCCTAAAAAAGCCAGCAACATCACCCTTGGCACACTGGAAGACGATCTGGGGGAAATTGCGGATTATGACTGGGTTTGCGAAGCGGTGATCGAAGACCTTGGCACCAAACGCGCATTGTTTAAACGCATAGAAAAACTGCGTTCGGAAAATTCGGTTGTCAGCACCAATACATCGGGCATTCCGCTGCATGCCATTACGGACGGTTTACCCAAAAGCCTACGGGAAAACATTGTCGTCACCCATTTTTTCAATCCGGTCAAAGTGATGCGGTTGTTAGAAATTGTACCGGGCGTTGACACTGACAAAGAGGTCGTAAAATCATTATCGGAATTTTGTGGCAGCGAATTAGGCAAAGGCGTGGTTCACGCCAAAGACACGGTGAACTTTATCGGCAACCGTATTGGCTGTTTCTGGATGTTATTGGGATTGCATAAAGCCGCCGACGCCCTAGAAAAAGGCGTTACCATGGAAAAAATTGATGCTATTTTATCATCGCCCATGGGTTTACCGCCGACCGGGTTTTACGGACTGATCGATTTGATTGGTTTGGATGTGATGGATTTTGTCGGTAAAAATTTAGCGAAAAATTTACCCGAAGGCGACCTTGGCTTACAGTTCACAAGTTTCCCAGAAACCGTGCAAAAAATGCTGGAACGTGGTCAATTGGGCCGCAAATCCGGTGGTGGTTTTTACCGAGTGACAAAACGGGAAGACGGCACAAAAAACAAAGAAACGTTTGATTTAATCGTTGGGAAATGGCGTCCTTTCCAAGACGTTCAATTAAGCCCTGATCAAAATTCACCGGACGTGATGTTTGATGACAGTGACGAAGGAAAAGCCGCGTGGCACATCATGGGCAACGCACTCTATTATGCGGCTAATTTAATTCCTGAAATTTCCGACGACGTGGTCAACATTGACCGCGCCATGCGTTGGGGATTTGGTTGGAAAAAAGGCCCATTTGAATTGATCGATGCCATTGGTGCCGACAAATATATGGCGAAAATTGAACAATCCGGACTGCCATTACCAGCCATGTTGGAACGATTGCAAGAAACGGGCTGCAAACATTTTTACCAAAACGGCAACCAAGAATTTTTTGGGGCTGATGGGCGTTACCATCCGGTGCCTGCGGAATAACCGTCCAGTTCTGTTTTAATGGCAGAAATCACCGGCCCCCAACCGCTATTTTTGGGTTGGGAAAACAACCGAAACGTCGGGTACCACGGGCTGTCGACACAGCCCCGCATCCAACGCCATTCTGGAACGTGTGGTAACAACAGCCACACCGGTTTGCCTAGCGCCCCCGCTAAATGAGCGGCTGCGGTATCCACAGTGATGATCAAATCCAAGTTTTCCATAACGGCGGCGGTATCAGCAAAATCTTGTATCAACGCTGTCACATCGACAAAACCACAAGCGTCACAGATTTTTTTCATGGTGTCTTGGTCGCCGCCTTTTTGCAAAGCGATAAATCGGGCCTTTGCCGTTTTAAAAGGCAGTAAATCTTTGGCCGATAAAGACCGACTGTGATCATTTGGGTGGTCTTTACGCCCGGCCCAAATCAATCCCACTTTAATATCCGTCATTTTATTAAATCGCCGCTGCCAACGTTTAACTTGTTTAGGTTTGGCGTGTACATAGGGCACATCCATCGGCACAGTTTCAAGGGTGGTTTTCATCAGATAAGGCAGACTTGATAACACCGAAAAATAATCAGCCGTTAAATTATGCGGGTCTTTTGGTCCTGTGGAAAATCGGTCGATGCCCGTCACCGTTTTAAACAGGCGACCTAATTCAGGGCCGACCGCCATAATCACGGAGGCACCCAATTCGGCCAACATAGGCACATAACGTACAAACTGTATGCTGTCACCATATCCTTGGTCGGCCATTAGAAAAATGGTTTTGCCCACTACATTTTCGCCCTGCCACTGGGGAATACTGAAATCCGGCAGCACCGATGCGCCGTCGGGTTTGGTTAACCGCCATTGGTATTCATCAAATCCGCGTTCAAAATCACCCATCGCCAACAAACTTTGCGCCAACAACACATGCACGGTTTCGTGGTTTGGTTTGATAACCAACGCTTTTTCATAACCTTGAACAGCTTTGTGCAAATCACCGGTTGCATCATCAACACGGGCTAAAAAAGCCAAAGCTTCGAAATCATCGGGGGCATGGTTTAAAACTTCATTTAATTTCAAACGCGCGGTTTTATAATCGCCGGATGCATAAGCATCTTTGCCTGCGGCAAGGAAGACTTCTGTATCGGTCATGGGGTTTTCAGGTACCCCGGATTGCTGATCTGTAATTTAATTTCGGCGACCTTCAATAAATGATCCTGTACCTCCTGCGCCTCATCAAAACCTTCAATAAAATCGCCAGCCCTAATTTTTGTTGCCAATTGACGGTTAAGCGTTTTCAAATCTTTGTCGCCTCCCGATTTCAGCAACTGCATCAAGTCATAGCGTTCCTGATTTTCTATATCACCCGCATCGATTTGTCGGGCGGTAATCGCCATGGCCGATGCGACCATCAAGGCTTGGTATTTTGCATCGCTTGTTAATTGATCCACCACGTTGGTTTTTAATGTTTCCATGGCCATGTCCAGCAATGCTTTGCCGCGCTGTTGTTCAACCATGCTATTTGCCCTCTGCGCTATTTTTGATCATCGTCAAAATTTGCCATTCCAATTCCGGGACCACATGTCCGGTTAAGGCCAATTCCAATGACGGCTCCACCCCTGAAACATGGCGCTGGTTTTGCTGAACAGCGATCACTGCCCACCGCACATGGGCCATGACTTGCCAATAAAATACAGCCGTTTTATCGATTTGATAACCGCTTTCGTATTCATAGCCTCGGTAAAAATCTTTTGCTTCACTAATGCCGCCTGCGCTTCGAACTGGTGATTTAAACCGCCAACAACGGGCTGTAAACCAACCGATATCTTCTAACCTGTCACCCCACCCGGAAAATTCCCAATCCAAAATAGCGGAGAGTTTCCCATCATCCACCAAATAATTCCCGGTACGAAAATCGCGGTGACAAAGCACCGGATCAGGCGTTTTTGGCGCGTGATTTTCAAGCCACTTCAATCCCCATTCAAGGGCCGGATAAGGCCAACCCGTTTCATCCAGATAGCTGCGGTATAATTTGATCGCGGATAACGCCGGATTGTCATCAACAGGACCTAGAAAATTTAAATCTTCAAGTCCCGGTTTCAGGCTATGAATTTTTGCCAGTTGCCGCCCTAAATCGTAGGCCAGTTCGGGTTTCGCCGGTCCACGGGTGATAATATGACCGTGGGCGACCCCAGCCATTCGCGCCATGATAAAAAAATCAACACCAAAAATTTGATGATCCGTGCAAACAACATACGGTTCCGGCACCCGCACCCCAGCGTCATAGGCGGCGCGTAACACTGTGTATTCTGATGCCCGGCTGTGGCTAGCGCTGACCGATGACGGTGCATCACAACGCAACACCAAATCATGGCAACCTTTGCAGGGCCCCTCATCAACAATTAACTGAAATCCCCAGTTTTCCTGTATCGCGCCGCCTGATAGTTTTTTCAGGTTCTTAATATCAACCGGGCTTTTATAATGCGCGCTTAAAAATTGTTGCAGTTTTGCAACGCTGTCGTCCCTTAACCCCATGACCAGAAATCCAAGCCTTTGGCTTCGGCATTTTTGGCAATGATCATTTTATGGACTTCGGACGCACCGTCGACCAGGCGCCCTTGACGGGCGTAACGGTATATCCATTCCAAAACCAAATCTTTGGAATAGCCTTTGGCCCCACACAATTGAATGGCCGTATCAACGGATTGCTGCAAACAATCAGCGACAAAAATTTTGGCTGCCGACACTTCAGACCTAGCAAAATCGCCTTGGTCCAATTTCCACGCCGCATTCATCACCAACAAACGCCCGGTGTGGATCGCCATAGCCGCATCACCCATCAACATTTGCACGCTTTCTTTATCCGCCAGTGATTGGCCAAAAGCTTGGCGTTCGCTAATATAGTCTGATGCAATTTCAAGAGCGCGTTTGGATAAACCGAGCCAACGCATACAATGGGTCAAGCGCGCAGTGCCTAAACGGACTTGCACACATTTCATGCCGCGCCCCACATCCATCAGCCGGTTTTCATCGGGAATTTCCAAGCCATCAAATTCAAGTTCACAATGCCCACCGTGTTCTTCGGGTCCCATAATCGGGATACGGCGAGTAATACGCCAACCCGGCTGATCGCCATGAAACATGAAACAGGTCAGCTCGCGCCGAGGATCGGTTGATGTTCTTGCTAACAGAACAAAATGTTTCGCTCCTTCGGCCCCCGTGATGAACCACTTGCGGCCACGAACAATCCATTTATCGCCATTTTTAACAGCCGTGGTTTGCATCATGCCCGCCGGATCGGACCCTGCCCCCGGATGCGGTTCGGTCATGACGATTGCTGAACGCACATCACCATCAATAATCGGTTGCAGCCATTTACTTTTTTGTGCATCCGTCGCCACAGCATTTAACAAAACCATGTTGCCGTCATCAGGGGCAGCTGCGTTAAAGACCAATGGGCCAAAAATCGACCTGTTCATTTCTTCATAACAAGCCGCCATACCAACCCGGCCAAAACCTAATCCACCACGAGATTTGGGCATTGATATCGACCATAGACCTTGGGATTTAGCTTTTACCCGTAACGTTTCAAGAACGTCTTCGTGAATATTTTCATGGTCGTCATAATTCGACGGGTCCAGTTCAAGCGGGATCACATAATCATCAACAAATTTACGTATTTTCAGGCGAACTTTGTCAACTTCCGGGTCAAGAAAAAAATCCATGATTATTTATTCCAGTTTTTTAAACGTTCAACGGCCAATTCCATATCGTCAAATGCACGGGCAAAAGAAAACCGCATAAACCGATGGCCACGGCTAGGGTCAAAATCCGCACCCGGCGTCGTCGCCACCCCGGTTTCAGATAACATACGCGCACAAAACTGCTGACTATCGTTGGTCAAATCAGACACATCGGCGTAAATATAAAACGCGCCGTCGGCGGACGCCAATTTATCAAATCCAGCGTTTGGTAATTCTTGTAATAATAGCGCCCGATTTTGCGCATAACGTTTAACATTCCCGTCTAATTCATCAAAGCAATCAAATGCGGCTAACCCGGCATATTGCGAAACGGCGGGCGGCGAAATAAACAAATTTTGCGCTAAACATTCTACGTTCCTGACCAAGTCATCCGGCAATACCATCCATCCTAAACGCCACCCCGTCATAGAATAATATTTAGAAAAACTATTAACAATGATGGCTTGGTCGGTGAATTCCAAAACGCTGGATGCTTTTTCCCCATATGTAATACCGTGATATATTTCATCTGACACCAACCGGATTTGATGACGCGCGCAAACATCGCATAAATCTTTTAAACCATTTGGCGTAATCATCGTGCCTGTGGGATTGGACGGGCTGGCGATGATCAAACCATCGATGCCGCCGGTCGTGTTTTTCACAATGCGTTCAATATGATCGGATGTTGGTTGAAAATTTGTGTCCGCCGCCACCGGAATATCGATTACATGAACGCCCAAAGCCGTTAAAATATTACGGTAGGCCGGATACCCGGGGCTCGCCAATGCGACTTTATCGCCAACATCAAAAGCGGCCAGAAACGCCAATACAAACCCACCCGATGAACCGACAGTCGCAATCACGCGTGATACCGACACGCCGATTTTGTGCTGCTGTTGATAATAGTCAACGATGCGTTGACGCAGCGGCTGAATGCCAAACGCATCGGTGTATCCTAAAACTTCATTGCCAAGGATATTTTTAACCGCCTCAACAACGCCAATAGGAGCGCCCGTTGATGGTTGCCCAACCTCCATATGCAGAATGTGTTCACCTGCAACTTCCATTTCATTTGCAGCCCGCATCACATCCATAACAATAAACGATGGTACGGCGCCGCGAGAAGATATTTTTAATGTCATAACAGCTCCTTATTTATCGGTTACTAACAGCTAACCCAAAGCCACGCGGGTCCGTATAAACGGTACATTGTTCGCCTTTTTCATTGGGGATACCCGTTGAACAATACATGGCATTCAACCGCCCTATGACAGGGACAGTTTGGGCCGCACTGTTGGATTTCACATTTTGTTCAGCGATCACCGCCCCCGATGATGGGTTCGAAAATACACGCCCTTTGTTAACAATGGTTTCCAACGTTAATTTATCGTCTTCGTCGGCAAACACATCCAATGCCACGCGGGTCATGGCAGCCGCGCTATCCAGCCCACCGCCACCGGTTGATGCATAAATAAATGTCGGGCGAATAATGCTGACAAGCATCATAGCGTTCATTAGCGGACCATCACCATTGCCATCTGGGACCGCGCCCATAATAATTCCGGTACCGCGCGCCACAACCCCGCTGCCAAACAATTTATTCATGGATAAATTACACGCCACCGCATTTCCAACCCGGTCAACGACCAAAAATGACGTCACTGATTTATCACCTTCACCGTTTATTTGCCTAAGTTTAGGCATTACTTTTTTTTGAATTTCTAGGAACCGCTGATCGCGAGCATTTTCAGGCAAAGCGGCATAGTTTTTAGGCTCCGCTAAAGCATTGATGATTTTATCGGCACCTGTATTGCTAACATCACCGGCATCGGGGAAAATAAATTGCGTACCCAAAACATAGCCCACTTTTTTAACATCACGCCAATTGGGTTTATAATTTCTAAGGGCATTTTCATTAATCTTGCCGCCGCCCAAACGCACGGCTTCCATAAATTTACGCCCACCGACACCGTGATACATATCACCGGACGTTTTAGCACGGATGGTCGCTAACTGTGCGGACAAATCAAGCTGACGCAGGTAATCACCTTCGCCGACAATGTTGCCCGCCCCGTTTTTCAATAATTGCTGCAATGCCGGACTGCCATCAATCAATGGTTTGGCGGCTTTGACATCTTTGGCAAAAGCGCGTGACACTTGATTGCCAAATCGTGCCAGGTTTTCAGCCGGGATCACCAATGATGCCCACGGTAACCGCCTGCCGTATTTTGAATGCAGCAAATAAAACGCCAATGGTGCCGCCGGAACGGGTACGGCTTGGCCCGCCCCACCAGCAACAGGGGTTGTTTGTTGCAGCCTGAAATCCAATGTTTCTGATTTTTGTGTGCGCCCTTCATAAGTCAGACACACACCGCCACTGGCTAAACTGGCACGAGACGGCATCGTCACAGTCAATGCAAAATAAATAGCGGCTGCGGCATCAGCAGCTTTTCCACCTTGGGACAATATATTGCGACCAACCAAAGCCGCGCGCGGTTCATCAACAGCAACACCGCCGTAAAAACCGGAAATAAATCCTAACTGTCCACGTTCAACTTTATTTTCGTCCACTGTAGACGCGCACCCAGCCAATGCCATCAATAAACTTACAGAAAAAACCCGCCCCCATTGGCCGCCTTTGATTTGACGCTTTTGTTGGCCATACCTACGTTTACCGTGATCAGTGACGTCAAAGCCTATAAGTCTATGATTTGAATTATGTGGATCGATCATGGTATTGTTTGCCTGTGTCATTGTTTTCTGGATCATATTTTTCTGCACTGGAGCCATTGTGAAGCCTGTTGTCCGATTATTCACTGTTTTTTTCATTCTATCCCAGTTTCTGCTTGTTTTTTCAAGTGCCCTCCACGCTCAAGGGGTGCGATTAATCCGCGACGTTGAAATCGAAGATACCATCCGCGCCTATGCAACGCCACTGCTTACCGCAGCAGGGCTGAATTCAGATGATGTTGAAATCTATCTTGTCGATGACAATACACTCAATGCTTTTGTAGCCGGCGGGCAAAAACTTTTTATCAATACCGGGTTATTAATGGCAGCAACCGGCCCCGGCGAAGTTATTGGCGTCATCGCCCATGAAACAGGGCATATTTCAGGCGGCCATTTAGCCCGTCTAGGTGCGGCTTTGGACCGGGCAGCAACAAGCCAAATCATCACAACGATTTTAGGGGGCGCTGCTTTGCTTGCCGGGCGCGGCGATGTTGGAGCTGCTGTATTTTCGGCTGGACAACAAACAGGGCAACGCACGTTTTTAGCTTTTTCCAGAACCCAAGAAGGGGCTGCCGATCAAGCCGCATTAACATTTTTAAATGCGACAAAACAGTCAGCCAAAGGTCTGGTTACATTCTTGGACCGACTTAAAGATCAGGAACTGTTAACCACGGCTAGCCAAGATCCCTATGTGCGCACCCACCCGGTGACGTTATCAAGGATCGACACCATCAAAGCGTTTATCAAAACATCACCTTATAGCGACGTGCCGCCGAATGCTGATTTCATTAAACGCCATGAACGCGTGCGCGCCAAACTCATCGGTTATTCTTTGGGGTTGGGGAAAGCCCGGCGCACATACAAAGATGATTTAACATCAGAGCCTGCACGGTATGCTTTGGCCATTGCCTATTACAGAAAAGGCGAGCTAAAAAAAGCATTGCCATTGATTAACAGTTTGCTGAAAGACGAACCGGAAGATCCTTATTTCAACGAATTAAAAGGCCAAATGCTTTATGAAAATGGCCGTCCGAAAGAGGCCCTTCCACCCTATATCAAAACCGCAGAGTTATTGCCAAAATCAGCATTAATCCGCCGGGCATTGGCCCAAGTTCAAATTGATTTGGGTCCAGAGTGGTTGGATGCGGCCATAGAAAATCTGAAATTATCCTTAACTGTTGAACGCCGTTCTTATTCTGCGTGGCGTCAATTGGGCATTGCCTATGGGAAAAGTGGCGATATCGCCCGCGCGTCAATAGCGTTGGGTGAAGCGGCGTTATTACACGGCGATGCAGATCAAGCATTATATAATGCCGGGAAAGCCCAACAAACCTTCAAACCCGGCATGCCTGAATGGTTACAGGCCGAAGATATTCGTAATGCGGCAGAACAGCTTCACAACAAAAAATAATTGTACTTTCATATGAAAATTTTAGCTTTGGCAAAGACATGGCAAAACAAAAAGTACTGGGTAATGCTGATTGCCATTTTATTGCTTGGTGCATGCCAGAAAAAAAATGCCCAACCGGACTTTAGCGGACGTTTAGATATCCTCGGCCCACGTCCGAGCTTTAATCTAGGCGCATTGTCATCTGATTGGGTGATAAGCGGCGATACGGGATCAGAACATCTTAGCCTTTTAAACGAAGACGGCGTGCCCGCGCTTAAAATCACCAGTGGAAACAAATATACGCTACTGGCACGGCGCATATCGGCTAATTTATTAGCCACTCCTTATTTAAGTTGGGCTTGGAATATACAACCCAATGCAGGCCAGCAATTCCCTATACGTCTCATCATTGGCTTAAGCAACAAACAATCCAACCTAAGCCTGTTTCCTGATCAAAATTTACCGGAACATCAACGATTGATTACATTAGGCTGGGGTCGATCCGCATTACAACGCGGCACACTTCGACTTAAAGATGGCAAAAAAACACGACCGAGCAAAATCACCAACTACACCGTCCGGGGGGGCGAAGAAAATACCGGATCTTGGTGGCTGGAAACCGTTGATTTATCAGAAGTCTATGACAAATCTTGGCCCGGCAAAGAAATGCGCGACGTAAAAATCGTTTTTATCGGCATTGCCGCCACAGCCAGCCCTGACAACACCAGCGTTTTGTTATCAGGTTTACGTTTATCGCACTAAACCCGACACGTTAATGACTTGCATACAACGTTTATATTCGCCATCATATACGGTAAATATAGAATTAAAACAGGCTATGTCCCATGAAAAAAAAACTAAAAATCGTTCGCGCACTTTCCAACAAGGCTTTAAACTCGTCGATTAAAGCGATTGTTTTAATAGGGTTATGGAGTTTTTCAGCATGGCCTGCCGCAGCACAATCCACGTTACCGTCATCTTCACCGGCTGCGGCACCAACCTCTTTTACTGTCGAGCAACAAAAAGATCTAAACAATCTGATAGAAAATTATATCCGAAAAAATCCAGAAATTATCATTCAATCTATTCAAGCATTGCAAGCCCGTGAACAGGCATCCAGCGAAGAACGCGCAAGATTACATTTGGTTGCCAGTAAACCTGAACTGGAACAGGACCCGACGTCTCCTGTCGGTGGCAATCCTAACGGCGATATCACGATCGTAGAATTTTTTGATTACCAATGTGGTTATTGCAAAAAAGTCTTCCCAATCGTCAAAAAATTATTGAAAGAAGACGGCAACATCCGCTATGTCTATAAAGAGTTCCCGATTTTAGGACCGGACTCGGTGGCCGCATCCAAAGCGGCCCTCGCGGTCTGGAAAATCTCCCCTGAAAAATATTCAGCATTTCATGGCGCGTTGATGAAAAACCGTGGCGCGTTACCGTTAAAACGTGTTTTGAAATTGGCAAAATCCGTCGGCATTGACGCGGTTAAAATTAAAACCGAAATGAATAGCGCCGAAATTCTAACAATCGTTGACAAAACCTATGCGTTAGCGACCCGCCTGAACATTAACGGCACACCAGCATTTATTATTGGTGATCAACTGATCCCCGGTGCCGCTGATGAAGCCACATTAAAACAAGCCGTTGCCTTGGCCCGTGAAAAAAACAAAAAAAGCTAAATTATTTAACCGCCAGCAATTTAAATTCATAACTGCCTTGGCGGTCAACGAGTAACAGTAAACGTTTTTTCTTATTCGCTTTGGCTTGTTTATAAAGCATTATAACTTGCGATGGGCTCCAGATGTCCTGTCGATTAATTTGCACAATTACATCACCACGTTGAAGCCCCAATGTGCCTTTAAATTGATCATCGACTAATGTGATCAACACCCCGACAGATGCCCAACGCAATTTAAACCGTTTGCGGATTTTAGGCGTGATCGCTGCCATTGTCAGGCCAAAAACCGGCAAAATAGAAATTGCATTTTTCGACACTTTGTATTGATCCGGGCGTACGCTTAACCGCATTGACAGATTAAGCAAGTCCTCACCACGCTGCACGCCGAATTTAACGTTCTGATTAGGTTCGGTTTTAGCAATCATCACCACCAACAAATCAAAACTATCGATGGGCACACCTTCGAAAGAAACTATTAAATCACCACGGCGAAAACCAGCAATGGCCGCGGGGCCGCCCACAGCCACATCACGCACCCACACGCCAGATGTGTTTTTCAGTCCTAAGCTTTCGGCGATTTGTTTGCCGTTGCCTTGAATTTGCATGCCGGAAAATCCAGCTGCCGAGGCATTATTTATATTAATGGATATAACTACAGCAACCAACACGGCGAAAAACATCGTTATCGACACCCGTTTTTTAGGGTTATTATTATACAAATGGTTTCTCCAACGTTGTTAATCAGCGTAGTATTCCATATTGATAATATCTCGTAAACATCTGAGGGCAAACGAAATCCTATCAGCAAAAAAATGCTTTATCACATCGACTTGACGACAACATGACAAAACGCTTTCTTGCGAAATCCTTGCACACACTATATCCATCCCATTAAGATTTATTTTTTATGGAAAGACCCGTGATCAGTGAAACGCATCCTTAGCATTTTTGGCACCCGACCCGAAGCCATCAAAATGGCTCCCGTTGTCAAAGCATTGGCGCGACAAGGCACCATTGAAAGTTTGGTGGCCGTCACCGCCCAACACCGCGACATGTTGGATCAAGTTTTAAATTTGTTTGATATTAAGCCTGATTTTGATTTAAACATCATGCGCCCCAATCAAGATTTAGGACACATTACCCAAGCCGTACTCATTGGCATCGGCAACATTTTAGACGACATCAAACCGGACCGCGTATTAGTGCACGGTGATACAACAACATCTTTTGCCGCTGCATTGGCCGCTTATTATCGGAAAATACCTGTCGCCCATGTCGAAGCCGGGCTTAGAACGGGCGATATATACGCACCGTTTCCTGAAGAAATGAACCGCAAACTAACGGATGCCATCAGCGATGTTTTTTTCGCACCCACCCCATCGGCTGCAGAAAATTTGAAACGTGAAGGCATTAATGATGACCGCATCATCATCACCGGAAATACGGTTATCGATGCATTGTTTGACGTCACCCGGAAACTAAAAACCGACAACGACTTACGAAAGTCCATAGCCGCCCCGTTTGCATTTTTAAACTTTGACCGGAAAACTATATTGGTCACCGGCCATAGACGGGAAAATTTTGGCGACGGGTTTGAAAACATTTGTCATGCACTGGCGGACATCAGCCAAACGAATAACGTCGATATTATTTATCCGGTACATTTAAATCCAAACGTGCAAGAACCTGTTCATCGCATTTTAAGCGGTGTTGATAATGTGCATTTAATCAAACCACTGGATTATTTGCCTTTTGTTTATTTGATGGAACAATGTCATTTTGTGATCACCGACAGCGGCGGCATCCAAGAAGAAGCCCCGTCATTAGGCAAGCCCGTCCTCGTCATGCGTGATGTTACAGAACGACCCGAAGCGGTCGCGGCAGGCACCGTTAAATTGGTTGGCACCGACCGCCAAGCCATTGTCAAGGCCGCCCAAAATTTAATCAACGATGATGATTTTTACAAAACCATGAGCCGCGCCCATAATCCTTACGGTGATGGCAATGCTGCGAAAATTATCGCATCTGTGGTTGCACAGCGCACACCCTGTTTGGAGAGAACACCATGAGCCGCCTGAATAATACAACAGCCCTTGGACCGTTTTCAACGGTTTGTGTCGTCGGCTTGGGCTATGTGGGTTTACCAACGGCTGCGATCATGGCAAGCCGAGGGCTAGATGTTTTGGGTGTCGATACCAATTCGCGCGCGGTCGATCTAATCAATCAAGGCAAGGTTCACATTATTGAACCGGACTTAGATATTCTGGTTAATGGCGCGGTGGCTATGGGTAAATTAAAAGCCGCCGCTATTCCAGGCGCTGCCGATGCGTTTATCATTGCCGTACCGACTCCGTTTAAAGACGACCACGTGCCCGATTTATCCTATGTAGAAGCCGCAGCCCACACCATTGCACCATTTTTGCAACGTGGTAATTTGGTGATTATCGAATCGACGTCCCCGGTTGGCACAACAGAACACCTATCAAAATGGTTGGCATTGGACCGCCCAGACTTAACATTCCCACACACCGACCAAGATAACAGCGATATATTTGTCGCCCACAGCCCGGAACGGGTTTTGCCGGGCCGCGTTTTAATCGAATTGGTCAGCAACGACCGGGTCATCGGTGGCATCACTAAAAAATGCGCCGAACGCGCGGGTGCCCTTTATGATCAGATTATCGATGGTAAAAGTTTATTAACCACAGCGCGCACGGCGGAATTGGTTAAGTTGGCGGAAAATGCTTACCGTGATGTCAATATCGCTTTTGCCAACGAACTCGGCAATGTCTGCGATGAAATGGATATTGATGTCTGGAAAGCCATTGCATTAGCCAACCACCATCCCCGCGTTAATATTCTGACCCCCGGCCCCGGTGTAGGTGGCCATTGCATTGCCGTCGACCCGTGGTTCATCGTTGATGGCGCGCCCGACCGGACCCCACTGATCCAAGCGGCTCGGCAGGTTAACGATTTAAAACCCGCATCCATTGTCGCCCAAATCAAAGCCGCTGCGGAAAAAATAAATTCGCCAACGGTAGCGTGTTTAGGGCTCGCCTATAAAGCCGATATTGATGATTTGCGAGAAAGCCCGGCTGTTGAAATCACGCGTCAGGTATTTGATTTAGGCATCGACCTATTGGCCGTTGAACCGCATGTAGACGTGTTACCGGAAAATCTAAGCGGCATTCAAAAAGCCGATTTAGAAGACGCCGTTAATCGTTCGGATATCATCGTTTTGTTAACCGATCACAGTCAATTCAAACAAATGGATAAAGCATTGTTAGCGGGCAAAACGATTATTGATACCCGAGGCATCTGGCGGCCATAAAATGAGGCATTACCTTCAACAACTTCACCCTTTAAGCGTTGCCGCGTTTTTAATCCCGTTTATTGTTCAGCCTTCGGGGTTGGCGTTGGCACCATTATTGGTGGTTGTTGGATTATGGAGCCTGATCAACAGCGCGCGCAATCACGATTTGGCGTTAATTTTCAAAACGCCTCTGGTACCGTTATTGGCCGGGTTTTTAGCTTATGCATTTATTTCAAGCCTGTGGGCCCCGGATATAGTCCGTGCCCTTCGCACTGTTTTGTTATTGACGGTTGCCAGTTGTTTCGGGCTCGCTTTGCTACACCAAGCAAAAACGGTTGATGACGTCAATCAAAGACGGATTGAAAAGGCCCTGTTGATCGGCATGTTTTTCGGCATTCTGGCTCTGTTTGCCGGGTTTATTTATGGCAAAGTCACAAATGTTCCCTTGTGGGGGAACGTTGATGAAAACCCCATCCGTAAACTGTCCCACGCCGCCACGGTATTGAGTTTAATGTTTTGGCCGACAGCACAAGTGCTCTACAACAGGCGCGCATTTAAAACGTTAATTGCGTTGGCGAGCGTGATTATTATTCTGTTTTATCTGGTCGAACACAGCGCATCGCTGTCGGCAATATTGATCAGCGGGCTTTCGTTTTTTATGATCCGTCAATTTGGTATCAAAAGCATAAAACCCGTGGCCTTGCTGGTTGGCTTAAGTATTTTCATGATGCCATTTTTGACCGAATTAATCCCGTCATCCGACCAAATGATTTCGATGGCAAACGAAAACGCTGTTAACCCAGCTAGTTTTCACCGCTTGTTTATTTGGCGATTTGCCACGGACAATATCTGGACATATCCTTGGTTAGGCTGGGGACTGGATGCCAGCCGGGCTATTCCGGGGGCCAAAAACCTGATCCTGTGGGGTGTTGAAACCATGCCTCTGCACCCCCACAACGGGGCTTTGCAAATTTGGCTTGAACTGGGTGCGGTCGGGGCTGTGGCTGTTACCATCTTAGTTTATAAAATAATATCTAGCACGGGGTCGGCTTTTAACCTGGCTTATGCCATTTCATACCTAATCTATGCCATGTTGTCTTACGGCACATGGCAAGGCTGGTGGTTTGCCGCCGCTTGGTTGTTGGCTGCATTGATGGCGGCGACATCAAAAAAACCTAATCCGGAAAACCTCAACCCGGCAACCCATAACCCGGTGAAAAATTGATTTCTAGCCCCAGCGCGTCCTGAAATTCAGCGGCCGTTTTAAAAGTATTTGCGGCCACTCCAGAAATATTTTTATCATCAACACTTTCCATTTCATCTAAAATGATGATCCGATCTTTTTTGATGGTCACGCTGCGTTTTAGTTTTTTTCCATAACAACCGTGTAGACCGATGAACGATTTTTGATCGGCTTTCAGGCAATGCGCATTGACGTTGTTTTCTAATTTAAATAACCCCAAATCAAGCCGGGAAGGTTCTATGGTTTGCATGCCGTATGGTTTTGGTGACGTGTGGGCATGGACGCTGCGGTACTGGTCACGGCGTTTTGGTTTAGCTGTATAAATATAGGTTCCCGGGTCCCGCGCCCAATGTTCACCATTGATCATTAATTCAAACGACAATTGATCATTATGACCATGGCCACCATTGCCATTTTGCCCGACAGGTCCCAGGCGCATGGAAAAAAATACATTTTCTGATGACCAGATATATAACCCAAAATTTGGATAGGCATAAAAATTTAAATCTTTAAAAATATTTTTCCCAAGGGGCTTGATAATGAAGTGGTTGAACGGTTGAAATTGGTTATGATCGTTTTGAGCGTCGATAATATCGCCGTGATTTTGAAGTCCCTGCCCAGAGATATTGGCTCCACCGGACAAGTTATAAATCAATTGGGCACACAGATTTTGGTCCATGCCATGGAAATCGAGAAAATCATCCCGGCCAAAAAATCCATTGATGGCGGCGACAAGGCTTATATGGTTCAGATGGTTTTCTTCGGCAACACCGACACTGTTATAGGTAGGCAAAATCTTAAAAAATCGACCATTATCGTTATCACCGATCTGCACCACTTGGCCGTCTGGTTTCGTGCAATGTATGGTAAATTCAGCCATTTTTTCTAACCGCTGCCAAAACCAGTCTGGAAATATTGATGTGTCGCCATGATGATGACCAACGATTATTGCAGCCGTATAAACAACCATTTCAGCAGATAAACGGTGATAACTGGTGGAGGCTTCGAAATTGGCACCATCCGATGTGAATTGCCGTTCAACCTCGGAAATGAGTTCAGTGGTGGAAAATTCTAGCCAATCACGGGCTTTTTTATCTTTACTTAAATACACGGCGACAAAACAAAGCCCAGCGATATCGGCTAAATAATGGTTAGCCCGGTGTTGTTCATGCCATTCCAGATTATTGCGAATATGCACACCGTGGGCGCAGATCAGACTTTCAAATTCCGCCAAGAATTTTTCATCAAAGGCCGCACCGAAGCTTTTGAGCAAATCAAAAGCCAATAACATATTAGCCGCCCTGATCGCCACATCCATTGTACAAAGCCAATTGACACCAAATCCCGGCGGGTTGGCGGCGGCGAAATCCAGCACTTGGTTACAGAACTCTTGTCTGTAAACGTCGGCGTCTTGAAAACCTTGCTCCCCGTTTCCCGTGTGATGATAAGCAAATGCGAGCCACGGCAAATGATGCAAACGCGCCAATTCCCACGGCACTTTGACATCGACACCCGGTTCATGCCCGTACCGCAACGTATTGGATCTGCGGTTTTCAGACCAACGGAACCCAGATTTAAAGTCCACTTGCCAATCAATCGGACTATAATTCACATCGATTAATTCGCGGATGCAGGATGCCCGTTTACGATTGCCGGGGGATAATAAATTGATCAAATGGATTTGGTCGGTTGTTGATACATTATGCTGATAAACATCAACCATCCTCCCATCGGCAAAACCCTTGGCGGCTAAATTATAATCGACGCGCACCCAGCCGGACCCTAATAAATCAAATTGGTGGTTCAATGTTTTTGCACATAAATCCCGCAGCACATCTGTTGGATAGTGAACGTGCGATTTCTGCATCGGCCCAAGGGCGGCTTTAAAAGGGTCTTGCCCACATCCAACTGGCGCATAAGAAATTCGGTAACGGCCAACCACCTGATCGACATAAGCCCCGCCAATGCGCCCAATTAATTTAAACATTTTTGCCGCCGCGATATGGGGCGGCATCGTCAAACCATAACGTAGATAGTATGAAAAACTCATGCGAGGTCCAAAAAAACGATCCAATTCCAAAGGATGGTAGCCGCTGATCACATTTTCAACAACCGTTTGATCAACATTTTCTGGACAGCACCGCCCATATCCTGCATTCAAGCACTATAGCGTTTATTAACATTCACCAAATTGAGAATTCCATGTGCGCCATCAACGGCATATTAAAAACTGAAACCGGCCCCGACGTCGAAGCTGCGTTATTGGCTAAAATGCGTGATACCATGGCCCACCGAGGCCCGGATGGGGATGGGTTATGGGTTTCAGGTGATGGAAAAATTGGTTTAGCCCATCGCCGATTAGCCATTGTTGATTTATCCAGCAATGCTGATCAACCGATGCATTCGGTCGATAAAAAATTATCCATTGTTTTTAACGGTGAAATTTACAATCATGCAAAACTCCGCACCCAGTTAGAAAAATCAGGGCACAAATTCCATACCGACCATTCCGATACAGAAACATTGATTTATGGCTATCGTCAATGGGGGTTAGAAGGTTTATTGCAACGCTTAGAAGGCATGTTCGCCTTTGCTATTTGGGATCACCATACAGAAACATTGTCTTTGGCCCGTGACCGCATCGGCATTAAACCATTATATTTTGTCAATGAACGCGGGCGATTTTTCTTTGCTTCTGAAATCAAAGCCTTGCTTGCCGATCCCCACATGACACGGGATTTAGAACCGCGCGCCCTGCATCATTTTCTTTCGTTCATGGTCGCTCCCGCACCGTTAACGATGTTTAAAAATATTTATAAATTACCCGCAGCCCATGTATTGGTCATCGATAAATCAGGCACCATGAAAACCAAACGTTATTGGGATGCCGTTCCAGGTCAGGGCATTGATGCGGACGTCACCAAAGGCATGTCACCGGAAACGTTAGAGAATTTTTACACAATCGGAATCCGCAGCCGATTAGAAGACGCCATAGATAAACGCATGATGTCGGACGTGCCGTTTGGTGTGTTTTTATCAGGCGGCGTCGATTCGTCGGCCAACGTAGCCCTAATGAGCCGCTTAATGGATCGCCCCGTCGATACGTTTACGGTTGGTTTTAAAGATTATCAGCATTTAAATGAAATGGACGAAGCCAGACGTGTAGCCACCGATTTTGGCACCCATCACCATGAAGTTTTAATCGATGAAAACGACATGATCGGTTATTTGGATGATCTGATCCATCACCAAGACGAACCGATAGCCGACTGGGTTTGCATACCACTTTATTTTGTCTCAAAACTCGCCAAGCAATCAGGCACCACAGTTGTTCAAGTGGGTGAAGGATCCGATGAACAGTTTTCTGGCTACGATAGCTATATGACCTATTTAAATTTATATAAAAAATTCTGGAATACTTACAAAAAGTTGACACCAAACGTTCTACAAAAAAGTATTGGTCATGCAGCACGAACAGCGGCATCATTGACACCGCGTTTTGATAAATTTGCCGAAGTTTTAATGCGTGCCGGCAACGGCCATGAATTATTTTGGACCGGGGCTAATGCATTTTGGGATGTGCATAAAAACCGTACCATTCAAACTTTACCCAGCGGAAATGATTTTGCCGGTTTATCAAAAGCCGGGTTTGATTTAAACGGCATCAACAGCCAACAAAGCGGCGATGTAATCAAAGGCTACCACGGCAACCTTGAGCGACAATTCCTCGCCCAAGACGATCTAACACGTATGATTTATAGTGAATTCAAATTACGTTTGCCGGAACTGTTATTAATGCGCGTTGATAAAATCGGCATGTCCACATCAATCGAAGCCCGGGTGCCGTTTTTAGATCATAAATTGGTTGAGTTCACCATGGACATCCCGGAACATTGGAAAACCAAGAACGGCACACCTAAATATTTACTTAAAAAAGCCTTAGAAGACATTTTACCAGACGACATCATTTACCGCAAAAAAATGGGGTTTGCCGCCCCCATGACTGAATGGTTGCGCGGGAAATTTGGCGAGCGCGCTGAAAATACCGTGATGGGGTCAAAATTGTTAGATCGCGCCCGATTTAATAAACACCACATTCAATCACTATTTAATCAGCACCGCAGTGGACAGGCCAATCACGCCCTGCATTTATGGACGTTGTTTAATTTAACCTCTTGGTATGATCATTGGATTGATGGCCGAGGTTAATTAAGGTGGAGTTAATTAATCTGGATCACTTAAAAATTCAGCTAAACCCAAAGCTACGATTTCAGTAACTTTTCGTAAATCATCTAATTTTAAATGTTCATTTAATTGAACGCCCAGACCATCATCAACAACCGATGGGTTGACGCCAAATAACAACACAGGAATACCGAGTTTAGCATAATGCCGCCCGTCGGTGTAGTCCGCCACACCAATTTCATCGACCGCAAAACCTAGGCTTTCTTCGGTTTGTTTTTTGATAATACCAAGCAAATTTTGCCCCATTGCTTGTGGACCAAACGATTTCGCCAAACTCAATCGACGGACTTTACAGACAACGCCATTGGCCCCAACCGATGCCCGCCCGACAACCCGAGTTAAATGAGCCTGCACACGGGCAGGATCTTCGTCCGGCAACACCGTTCTTTTAAATTGCACCGCTGCCCGTTCCGGCAATGTCCGCGGACCACGGTCAGCATTTATTTTTGTAACCGTTAATTCCGCCGCACCAACGCCTACGCAAGTTGAAATGGTTTGAGCACTGGCTTGTTTTTCTTTGAACAAGGCTTCTAAGACTTTGCTGACAGCGAATAACGCATCATTGGGTTTTGTTGAACTGCCCGGCTTCGCTGCGGTCGACGGGGCGGTCACTAATCGGCCGGTCATTTCCGCCTCTAATTCGATGCTTCCACACCCTGATGTAGCGATGTGTAATAAAGCTCCGGAAACGATGGCTTGATCCGGGTTGACATGAGATTTTTCCAGCAACCGTTCAACGCCTGATGATCCGTCACCTTCACCATCAAAAGAAATATGTAATTCAACGGTACCCTTTAATCCCTTTGCCGTTTTTTGCAGGGCCATCAATGCAAAGGCATAAGCCGCTATGTTGCCTTTGGATATGGCACCATTGCCATGCATGATACCGTTTTCAATCTCTGCATTAAAAGCTGAACTTTGTTCATTTTCAATTGGTGGTGCCGTATCACCGTGTGCGACCAAGGCAATAACTGGCCCCGGGCCAAATCCATGCCGCACGACTAAATTTGAAATGCCCGTTCTTTGCGTGTGGCCACGTTGATCACCGGATAGGGGTGAGGTTGGCACGGCTATGCGTTCGACTTTGAAACCCAAACCTTCAAATAGTTCAGCAACACGTTCACAAGCCGGTGCAAAATCGCCTGGTTGATGGACTGTTTCGATACGAATGAGTTCTGATAAAAATGCAAATTGCGCGGCGCGGTGAATAATCAAGGAATCCCGGATTTTAGTTTTACGTTGCAAATCCATGAATTTCAAACGCCCCAGATACTTTTCAGATAATTTTCAGATCATAATTAAGATCATTTTCAATGTGTTAATTATTTAATTGAGCGGCGTTCTTGAAACAAAATGCCCATTTTTTTGCCCACTAAAATATTGATCCATGTCGGGATGGTCCAAGGGATCATCACCATCTTGATCAGAGACTAAATTTTGTTCAGACACATAGGCTTCATAAGGAGCTTTATCAGGTGTTTCCGCAAGCAAATGGTAAAATGGCTGATTTTTACGGGGGCGCACCCCTTTCGGAATAGAGTTGTACCATTCTTCGGTATTGCCAAATTCCGGGTCAACATCATAAACCACACCGCGAAAACCAAAGATACGATGGCGCACACGTTCGCCGATTTGAAATCTGCCTTGTAATATTTTCATGACTTTCTCATATTCACCATTAACATGGACTTGGAAAAAACACCTGACCCAAAGTTAATAATAACTAATGGTATATAGTGTTGGGTTTTATCACCAACACCATCAAATGATCAAACATTAATGCAAACCAGAAAACTTTTACGTTAACGGCCAAATTTTACTGTAAACTAAAAAAATTTGGGGCCAATACATAACGTACCGCCCCAAATAAAATCGTTTAAAATGTTTTCTTATTATCCCAAACTACACGGGAATTAAATTACGCCGCAACCCCGCCTGAACGCCAAACAGACGTTTCTTTGCAGCTCGAACAAACGCGTTCACCGATATGGCTGGAATTGAATTTTTTACTACACATCAAACATTTGCGGTCTTTGCGAATATATTCGCGATCCGATTCTGGTTTTTTAGTATCAATACGACGAGATGCCATTTTTAAACTCCTGACCTGAGTCGTTAATCAATCGGCAATCCGACAAAAAAACGAACAATAGTTTTATCCATAGCGATTTTTTAACCGCAATTCATTCCTGTATCTGACAGTTATTCAATCTGAAAACCATCAGCCAAAACGTTTTTCATTTTCCAGTGTTCCAGACAAACCGGACACCCACCGGGTTCATCCATAGTAGAGCCGTGTTTCAAACGTAAATTGTAATTAAATGATACGCAAATTCAACACGAACTGAACTGTTACCAGTGATGTAGCACATTCAGCTTCATCCGCATAGTGTTTTTTTGTGCGCTGCAATATTATGAAACAATTCTGAAACAATTCAGACGCATAAGACTAAAACACGCCGCTAATCAAGCCTGGAAAGCGTTCTGCATAAACATTTAAATAGCGTTCTTTATCCATTTCTGTTCCCATTAATTGTGCTGGAGTTTCAAAAGTGTTTTGAAAAAATATCACCCATACAGAAATTCTTGGTTCCTGAACAGGGGCATCAAATGTAGATATCGGCATCATTGCCTCCTCAATCCAAAATATATTTTCACCGTGGCCTTTCTGGTTCATCAAAAAAGGCAACTTTGAATTCATCTTAGTCAACAAGTCCTTAAAAAACAGTTTATCGAGGTCATTTTATTCACCCAGAAACATTTTGAAACATTCCGCAACAATCAAGAGATAATTCCAGCCCTAAAATATGATATTGAATATCTCACGAAGGATGGTTTAAAAAATGTTGTTATATTATCTTGGATTATTGGCTGTTGCCGCCGGTATTGGATTAGCTGTTGCCATTTTGCTGCTGCGAAAATACGGTTCGCGGAAATAGCCGCCCCTACGCGGCCTTAATCTTTCGATATAACGTTCACCTTCTACGGATATTTCGTCATGACTGAACTATATCTGGCAGCCGTTTTGTTCTTCTTGACACATTTATTGCCAGTTATTGGCCCCCTACGCTCAACAGCGCAATCTATCTTAGGAAAAAAATTCTATTTCATAATTTATTCAGCGCTCAGCACAGTGTCATTAGTATGGCTGGCGTGGGCCTATAGCGCCGCACCTTTTATAGAGTTATGGCAACAACAGCCGTGGATGCGCTTTTTACCGTTTTTGACTATGCCCATTGTTTGTTATTTATTGCTTAGCGGGCTGACATTGCCCAACCCATTTTCATTAACTTTATCGACTAAAAAATTTAACGCCGAAACACCCGGCATTGTTGCCATTACCCATCATCCAGTGATTAATGCCTTTGTTTTTTGGGCATTATCGCATATCCCGGTGAATAATGATCAGGCTGCTTTCGCGTTGTTTAGCGTCGTGATATTAATATCTTTGCTTGGCCGCTTTAACCTACAACACCGCAAAAAAACGGCAATGGGCCGCTTAGCATGGAATGACTTAGCGGGCGCCGTCCGGTTAACATCACCATTAAAAGGATTTCAGCAAACAGGAATTTTGCGTTTTATCGCCTCTATCTTGCTTTATAGTCTTTTGTTGATGGCTCATCAGGGGGTCATTGGCGTTTCACCGTTTCCGGATATTTGATCGCCCTCAACATTGATCTAAGGCTTTTACCCATGATGCAATCCACGACCGCTAATGAATTTACACCTTATATCCGCACCGTTGGTCGCGGCCCAAATTTATCCAGATCGTTAACGCGCACCGAGGCTTTTGAAGCTTTTCAAATGATTTTTGCAGGCCTTGCCGATCCTTTGCAAGTCGGTGGGTTATTGATTGCATTGCGGAACAGAGGTGAAAGCCCAGAAGAAATTGCCGGCATGATCGATGCATCACGGGAATTAATCACCGCCCCTGATGTGGGTGAACTGATTGAATTGGATTGGCCCATCTATGCCGACCGACACCGTCAACAACCATGGTTTATTTTAGCGGCAAAATTATTAGCCGAAAACGGCATCCGCGTTTTAATGCATGGCATCAAAGGCTTTGCCGAAGGCTATGCCCCGACCCGCCCCGTATTAGAACAGTTGGGCATCACCATTTGCCCGTCGTTGGAAGATGCCGCCAATTGCGTTGAACAAAACAATATCGCCTATGCCCGCATCGAAGATTTTTGTGCCCCGGCCCATGAATTGTTTGGTCTTTCCCCGGCATTGGGGGTGCGCACCTGTATCAATACGTTTGCCCGAGCCATCAATCCGTTACATGCGACAGCGCAAATATTAGGCGTCGCCCACCCACCCTATTTGGAATTGCACGCCGAAACCGGACGGTTAATGGGCCAACAACGATCGACAACCATCAAAGGCGGCGGCGGTGAAGCACAACGGAATCCATTAAAAAAGTGCCGGGCAATTACTTTAATCGGACAAGATATTGTTGAAGAAATTTGGCCCGATATGGGATTGAGCGAACGTTACGATTGGCGAGATGAAAGCCTTGATGCGGCATTACCTGCCAAACTTTGGCGCGGAGACGTTCAAATAGAAGCCCCGGAAGCCGCCGTAATTGCATCTGCTGCATTAGCACTGCGTACATTAGGACGGGTTAAAAACATTGTCGAAGCCGACGAAAAAGCCCGTGACTGGTGGCAAAATCGAGACCGCACGATTTAATATTCATCCATTGACGCAAAGATAAAACAATGACGCAAACTGATCTAAATTTAAATTCAGAACGCCCACGTCAATCCAGAATGGAAGCATTTTTATCCTATGGTTTCAGGCCGTTTTTCCTGTTTGCCATGATATTTGGTGCAACAGCTATGGCGCTTTGGCTGGGTTGGATCGCGCAACAATCAGTGGGGTTGCCGGGTTTTGGGTTTTTCTCGAACATCGATATGCAACCTTATTTTTGGCATGCCCACGAAATGACATTTGGTTACACCGTGGCTGTGATCACTGGGTTTTTTTTAACCGCCGTCCCCGGCTGGACATCGACCAAACCGGTTTCAGGAACATTATTGGCAGCCCTAGTTTCAGTATGGGTTGCGGGACGCATTGCCAACGCCCTCTCTAATAGTATCCCCCTTTGGGTAACAGCAACTGTTGATTTAGCGTTCATTCCGTTTTTATTGGTTCTGGTGTTAAAAGCATTAGGGGCGCGTCCGTCCAAACGTAATGCCATTTTCCCGCCGATCCTGATTTTATTACTGGCGGCTAACACCATGACCTATTTAGACCGTGCCGGGATCATGGATGGTGGCATGGAAAGCGGGCTATTATTAGGCATCAACAGTATTTTGTTACTCATCACATTAATCGGTGGCCGGGTTGTACCATCGTTCACCACCAATCATTTGCGGGCCAAAGGGTTAACCGTTTTTAGCGCGTCTTTTTTGCCCATTGAAATTTCGACAGTGTTATCAATGGTCGCCCTTGTTGCTTTTGATCTTTGGGCACCCAGCAGCCCATGGGTCGGCGGGGCAGCGTTATTAGCAGCTTTGTTTCATTTAATCCGTCTGTACGGTTGGCGCGGCTGGGATGCTTTGGATAATCCCATGGTCTGGGTGCTCCATCTCAGTTATTTGTGGCTAATCGCAGGTTTGGCATTAAAAGCAGCGGCCATATTCACCGGGGCATTAAATGAAACGACGGCGTTGCATGCCTTAACCGCAGGTGCCATCGGGTCAATAACCGTCGCCATTATGACCCGCGCCGGGCTTGGTCATTCAGGCCGTTCGATCAAAGCATCACCGGCGTTAATCACGGCCTATGCAATGATTTCAATAGCGGCCCTTATGCGGGTCGCGGGTCCTGTCGTCATGCCCGAATTATACGCCCAAATAATGGTCATATCCGGGTTCATCTGGATGACAGCGTTAATCATCACCGGGTTTATTTTTTGGCCAATTTTAACCACGCCGCGCCCTCAGTAACAAAACCCTCTAAACACTTATTTCAAAATTATTTGTTGGTATTTTTTCGGCACTTGAAACACATAATCGGTATCGGAAACGATCGCATGACAGCCTGCACAAAATGCCACTTTGCCCGCCCCCGTACCTTGCGTATCGCCAAATAAACTACCGTCGGGCATGATCATTTGATAGCGCCAGTCGCCTGTGTCGAGGCTTTTACCTTTTCCAAGTTTTTCCATAATGAACAATGCGCCCGGAAAAACACTGCGGTCCTTGGTGACGGTAAAACTATCCTTGGCAAGGATCGATCCTACGGCTAATTTTTGACCCGCCTTTAATTGCCCATAACCTTTGGCCACAGCATTGGCGTAATTATTAACGTAGCGATTGCCGTGGGTGGCAGAGGGATAAGGCTGTATATTCAACAGCTCCCATTGTTGGTACCTGTTTGCGGACATTTCACCGGATTGCCCATATCCGCGCACCATGCGCGTCCGAACATTATCATAAACGCTTAACGCTTCGGGGCCTGTTAATTGTGTTGGTTTTAAAATTTTAAAATGCTTTTTTGGCACCATATCGCTTGCCGCCCAAGGTGCCGTTGCCGTTGCCAGCAACAGTGCCACTGCCACCACAACAGAAATTTTATAAACATCCATCCTATATCTCCTGATGCTTATAATTTTGCCTGTAAAACTTTATAAATAAACCCACAATAGCGTGAGGTCGCAGAAAATTGATGAGACCCCGTTCTGGACATTAACTATAAGGGTCCGCGGCATCCCGTAATCCGTCGCCTAGGAAATTAAATCCTAAAACCACAATCACCACCGGCAACATCGGAAACAGTAACCAAGGGTATAAAGCCACGGCTTCGATATTTTGGGCTTCGGACAACAACACCCCCCAACTGGTAATCGGTGCGCGCAGACCAAGGCCTAAAAAACTCAACGCGGTTTCCCCTAAAATCATGGCGGGTACGGACAACGTCAGCGACGCAATTAGATGCGACATAAAATTTGGCAATAAATGACGGGCTATAATATGTATAGGTGGTGCACCCATCAAACGGGCGGCGACAACATAGTCTTCTTCGCGCAAGGATAATAATTTTGACCGCACAGCACGCGCCAATCCCGGCCAATCGAGCAATCCTAAAATAAGGGTAATGCCAAAATAAATCAGCACCGGGCTCCACGTCACGGGCAATGCGGCTGACAAAGCCATCCATAACGGCAATTCGGGCAAAGAACGCAGCACCTCGATCACGCGCTGTACGGATTTATCGACCCAACCGCCGAAATAACCCGCTGCCCCACCAATTGAAATACCTAAAATAAAACTAATGGTGATGCCAATCAAACCAACGGTTAATGAAATCCGCCCGCCATATAATAACCGTGACGCCATATCCCGACCCAACCGATCAGTGCCGAGTAAAAACAATGTGCCGTTTTCAGGCGGGCAGACCAAATGCACGTTGCCATCAAACAACCCCCAAAACTGATAACCGTCGCCACGGCAAAAAAACCGGATCGATTGTGGACGGCTGCGGTCTTCGGAATATTCCCGTTTCAGGGTTTCCATGTTTAATCTGAACATTTGCGGATAAACAAACGGCATGCGCAATTGACCGTTATCAAAAAAACGCACCGTTTGTGGCGGGCTGAAAATAAATTCCGTATTGCGCGTTTGCAAATTATAGGGGGCTAAAAACTCAACAATAAAAATGCTTAGGTAGCTGAGTAAAATTACCCACCCCGCAACCAATGCCAATTTATGGCGTTTAAACCGCCACCACATCATGCGCCATCCAGACGCCATGAAATAGCGTTCTTGTTCTGGTGTTAATGGTATAACTGCGGCCACATCAAATGCGGCTTTTGATACCAAATGCGGTATTTTATCTGTCACCGTTTGATGCCCCCTTCGAGCCTGATCCTAGGGTCCAACACAGCCAACAACAAATCGGATACAAACATACCAACCACCGTCAACGCCCCTAAAAACATTAAAAAGGATCCAGCCAAATACATGTCCTGACTTTGCAGTGCGCTGAGCAACATCGGTCCCGTAGTCGGCAACGACATCACAGCAGACACAATAACCGCGCCAGAAATAATTTGCGGCAACAAACTACCGATATCAGCAATAAACGGATTTAGCGCCATACGTAGCGGGTATTTAATCAACAACCGGAATTCTGATAATCCTTTGGCCCGGGCCGTGGTTACATATTGTTTGCGCAATTCATCTAATAAATTAGCCCGTAGGCGGCGGATCATACCGGCGGTTCCCGATGTGCCAATAACCACAACCGGGATCCATAAATGTTCCATGACTGACGTCGCTTTGGCCCACGACCACGGTTGATCAATAAATTCCGGAGCCATTAACCCACCGATCGAGGTGCCAAAAGTCACGTTGGCAGCATACAGTAAAATCAATGCCAGTAAAAAATTAGGCGTTGCCAACCCGATAAAACCGATAAATGTCAAGCCGTGATCGCCCCAGCTGTATTGGTGGGTTGCCGAATACACACCAATGGGAAAGGACATGGCGTAAACAAATATAATGGTCGTAAAGTTCAAAACCAGTGATAAATACAACCGGTCGCCAACCACATCAGTAACCGGCAAGCCATATTCAAATGAATACCCTAGATCGCCTTGTACCAAACCCCAGGCCCAGATCAGGTATTGTTCAACCAACGTTTTATCAAGACCATATTGGGCGCGTAAAAATTCAATTTTTTCCGGACTTACCGTTTCGCCTTGACTTTCAAGTTCGGCTAAATAAGTACTGAGATAATCCCCCGGCGGCAGTTGGATAATAATAAACACCAAGATGCTGATCGCCAACAACGTCAGCGCCATGGTTGTTAATCGACGGAGCAAATAAAACAACATATTATCCGCCTTTCCTAAACCAGAATGTATCAGGTTTATAAATGCCAAAATGCGCGCCCGGGTCCCAGTTATAAATACCTTCGAGCGGAACGTTCATCAAATTGTTATTAACCGCCACGGGTTGCGGCACGCCGGCGACCAACCCAATGGAATAAACTTGTTCTGAATAAATCGATAACATATCCTGCCAAATACGTTTTCGCTGTGCACTGCTAACCGATCCGGACCACTGATTATAAAGTTCCAACATGCGCAGGATATCCGGCGTATCGGGCACATCACCGCCTTTACCGTTGGACGAGACATAAGCCCCCCACCTAGGCCATTGCAAATTGGTTTCGTCCGTTGGCACCAATTCACGGGGCGCAAAGTCCGCCGTCGGCACACCATTATCAAGCCCGTAAAAAATCGACATCACTGTTAATCCGGATAATACGCGGCTGCGTAATGTTTCCCGCCTCGTCGGTTTGATAAACATTTTAATACCGATTTTTTTCCAACTATCGCTGATCAATTCCAATACGTCAGCTTGTTCGCTGTCTTCGCCGGGGGTTTCAACAATAATTTGCAAAGGCCTGCCATCGGCCATTTTACGATAACCATCCGCCGTTCTGTTGTTCAAATCCAAGCCATCCAACAGTCGGTTGGCGTCACGGATATCAAAACGCGCGTATTTTTCAGTATATTCTTTTTTATACAATGGGCTTTCCGGTAATACCGTATTGCTGCCTTCGGCCGCCAGACCAAAAAACACAACTTGGTTTATTTCCCGGCGGTTAATTCCTAACGATAAAGCCCTTCTGAAATCGGCTTGGCGCAACAATTTTCTCCACCGCAAATCTTTCACATTTAAATTGGGATAAAGGGCTATTTGCGATCCTTTGGCATTAATCCAACGCCGCACGGTATAGTTATTTCGTTTTTCACCACGCTTTAAAAATGTATAATTTTTAAATAATAAAGACCGTGCTTGTAAATCGGCGTCTCCACTGCCGACTTTGGCAGGAATGAGTTTTGGTGATGCAATAGTAATCGTCACCTGATCGATATAGGGCAATTGTCGGCCTTGCTGATCGATACGGTAGTAATAGGGATTGCGTTTGAATTGAAATCGTTCCGACGGGGGACGCGTGGTGTTAACCCACGGCTGCAAGCTTGGCAAATCTGGATTGTCATTAGCGTACTGTCGATCTTTGCTGTAATGCAAAGCCACCCAATTACGGCGTCGTTGTTTTTTCACCATGGCGGCTAACTTTTCTGCATTTTGGTAGCGTTGATGAAATTGTTTTAAATAATGGGCTGGGCGGTAAATAAATAAGGGGGCAGCACCCGCCAGAGCACTTAGAAAAAATGGGTTGGGGCGGCTCCATTGATAACGCACGGTAAGATCATCAATGACTTCAAATTTTGGCAGTTCACCGTCAACACGCATGACTTTACTGGGACCCAAAGGCGACAGTTTTTTATTTAAAGCCACGTCTTGCCAATAGTAACGAAAATCTTCTGAGGTAAACGGTTGGCCGTCCGACCACCTATGGCCTTTGCGCAATCGGATGGTGAAAATACGGCCTTCTTTGACATCAATAGATTCTGCGATATCACTTTTCAGTTTCAATTTTTTATCATAACCAATCAAACGCGCATAACCATAAACCACCATTAAACGCACGTCTTTGCTGCGGCTCATTAGCATCCGTAAATTGCCGCCGTATTGACCAACAGAGAGCCCATCCTGATCCAACGACACACGCAATGGGTTTTCCGGCAGGCGCAATTCAACGGCTGGCAACAATCCATTTTTAACTTGTTCTGTTAAATTCGGGGCTTCTGTTAATGCTTGAGCATAGGCCATATTGATGCCCACGAAGGTGATAACCGAAACTAAAAAAAAGACCCCGCATTTATTCATGACGGCTGTCCGTGGCTACGGACAAAATGATGATGCTCCAATTCCATCATCATTGGCATTTCCTGATTTTGAAAATGGAACGGATGCGGCCAATTTTCCGGATCGTTCATCGGCGTGTTTTCCAACGCTTTAAAATCAAGTTTACGGCCCGGGTCCGTGGTTGGAACGGCGGCTAATAACATTTTGGTATAGGGGTGCTGTGGGTTGGAAAACAACTGATCCCGCGGCGCCAGTTCAACTAACCGCCCCCGGCACATTACAGCTATCCGGTCGGCGATATAATTGACCACTGCCAAATCATGGGAAATGAACAAATAGGTCAGTCCCATTTGACGTTGCAAATCTTTTAATAAATTTAAAATTTGGGCTTGAACTGATACATCCAATGCCGATACCGGTTCATCACAAATCACCAATTCGGGTTTTAATGCCAATGCGCGGGCAATACCGATGCGTTGCCGCTGACCGCCGGAAAAACTGTGGGGGTAACGGTTAAAATGACGTGGATCCAGTCCGACAACATCCATTAGTTCCGTAACCATTTCACGGCGAAATTGATCATCCCCCACGTTATGCAACAGCAACGGTTCGGACAAAATCTCGAACACCGTCATGCGCGGATTTAAAGACCCGTTGGGGTCCTGAAACATATACTGGATTTTTTTCCGGTAAGGTTTCATCTTTTTTTCATCAAGGCCTGAAAGATTTTCTGGTTGGCCTTGATTATAAAAAACAATCTCGCCTTCGTCGGCATCCATGGCCCGCATGATTAATTTACTGACCGTGGTTTTGCCACATCCGCTTTCACCGACTAAGGCTAAACATTCACCTTGTTTGACATCAAAACTAACCTGATCAACGGCTGTTACCGTTTGTTTTGCGGTGCGGCTAAACCATTTATTATCGTTACGAATGACAAAACTTTTACGTAAATTTCTAACCGATAGCAAAGGCATTATTATTTCTGGAAGCCCTATTTTATTTTGTGACAATAATTTCCCCGGCTTTGCATCGACCGCTCGTAACGGCACCAGTTTTTCTGACGGATCACCATCAAATCTGGGCACGGCTTTTAACAATGCCTGTAAATAAGGATGGCGCGGATTTGAAAACAAATCATCAGCCATGCCGCTTTCCATGACTTCGCCATGATAAACCACCACGACTTCATCGGCGATATTCGCGACCACGCCCATATCATGGGTGATCATCATCACCGCCATATCTAATTCTTTTTGTAAATCGGCAATCAGTCCTAAAATTTGCGCTTGAACCGTTACATCCAATGCCGTTGTCGGTTCATCTGCAATTAACAATCCCGGACCACAAACCAACGACATGGCGATCATGGCGCGCTGACGCAGACCACCGGACAGCTCAAACGGATAACTTTTAAAGGCCCGCGCCGCATCAGGAAAGCGCACCATTTTTAACATGTCAACAGACCGGCTATAGGCTTGTTTTGGCGTACAATCACAATGCAAATTCATGGCTTCTGTTATTTGATTACCAATGGTATGAAGCGGCGACAACGATGTCATCGGTTCCTGAAAAATAATCGAAATCCGACCCCCGCGCACGGCGCGGTACTTAGGCGATGCGGCGGGGACTTTAGCTAAATCCAGATAACCATCAGGGTTTGCGCTATCGGCCAATAAAATTTTTCCAGACGTTATCGCCGCGTTATTCGGCAAAATCCCCATGATGGCTTGGGCGGCGACCGATTTACCCGACCCGCTTTCACCAACAATAGCCACGGTTGAGCCTTCGCGGACCCGGAACGATACATTTTTTAACGCATCAAACGGCCCCGCCGGGGTTTTAAAGCGAATGCTTAAATTTTCAACGCGCAAAATATCGCTCATTTTCGAAACACTTGTTGGGGTGTTAACCACTGTACCGCCGGATGGTTTTGTGTGCGCGTCATAAATTCATGTAAAAAATCCCAAGCCCCATTATCATGAACCAAATGATGGCTTAGAACCCCGGTCGGTTCATCATCGACTTTTGATAAGCGTTTTTGTTTTAAATGATGCGTCGCCACGAATAGAGCTTGTTCAAGGCCAACAAACCCCCGGCACCCTTTCCAGTCGATAATGTCCACATGGGTATTCACTTGATAAAGACCGGGTCTGGGGTGTTTTTGACTTCGCAACCCAAATGTGGATAAAGCCTTAATTCCCGACGGCGGCAATAAATTGATGAATTTGTCCCCTACCCGGTTCCACGGCGGCACAAACACCGGTAAAAAACGATTAAACTGCGATAACGTTTTGATACCCGATTGCAATTCATCCCGCATAACGTCTTGATTTCTCAGGTCATCAAATTCACATGATTTTTGATTATTTGGCGCATGATTAACGTGAGCAAAACCGTGAAGCAGTACAGCCGCATCCGGACATTTTTTAAACGCACCGGTGAGTTCAGTGGCGGCATCTGCCGTTAACAAATCAGGGATCACGGCCATGCCCGGTGCGGTCCCGGTTATAGAGGCAACATCCAATAATTTTAACAATTCAGGCGTTACAGCAACAGCATCATCGTCACGCCACCATAGCGTCGCCGTTTTGCCAGCGCCTTGCCATAACGCCAGTTCGTCCATGAATTTGTCCCAAACGTTCATGCCCTCTCCTGCAATGACCTTAACCTGTCATTGCATGTGGGTCCAAAAGTATTTCAATTGATTTACCAACGCCATTTAAATTCGGATCAACCATAGGACACGTTCCTGATTGCAAGGCTTGATCAATGGCTAAGTTCAGTGAGTTTGGCGTTAAACCTACCTGCTCAATCATCACAAACCGGCCCTGATCAGCGAATTTTCGGGCCCGGTAGGTTTGCTCGCTCTCCCCATCACCCGAAAAAGGCACAATCACAGCCCGACTTTGATTAACCAGAATATCCATGACCGTGTTATAGCCGCCTTGGGAAACGGACACGGCCGCATTTTTCAACAATGTTTGAAAATCAGACCTTGCGCGCTCAACAACAACGCCCGCTGGAGCCTGATCTTTAAAACCCAGAAACTGTTGTTCAGATAAATTATGACCGACCAATATGCGCCATGTGCGGTTTTTATGGCGGCTTACCGGTTGTGCCAGCAATGCCGTTGCGATCAGATCCGCACCAACCGCCCCGCCGCCGGTTGAGACAACAATTTCATCAAACCCAACCAATGATCCGTCATCGAATACAGGGCGGTCCACCACATAGCCTGTATAACGGATTAAATGTTCAATTTCACCTGCCGCCGGAAAAGTTTCGGCAAAACCAATAAATTGTGGGTCGCCATGGACTAAAACCAAATTAAAATAGTGTTTCACCCAATCAATGGCTTGCTGCGTTTTATTATCATCACTTTTTTGCACCAACACATCACGTACGGAACAGGTTATAAAACAATCATCCCGCGCCCGGTCCAACAACGGCAACAACTCAAACCTAAATGCCCGGCGACCAAACGGAAATAATTCGACTATTAACACATCAGGTTGAATGTCATTGTAAATTGCCAGCAACTGACGACAACGGGCTGTTTTCCATGCTTTATTAATGGGCTGACCGATTGAGTCGACAATTGTTGAAAAAGTTTGGTCTAACGCCCTAGCACTTGGTAAATACACGCATTTTGCTTGTCCAAAATCTACATCCGATACCACCACCCCCCCTAAAACAACGGTCACATCTAAACCATTTTCAGACATGCCTTTGGCTAAGGAAGCCGCCCGTTTAACATGGCCGATACCCAATAAATGCTGCACATAAAACATCACACGCCGGGTCATGATACCACCAAGTCAATGTTCATTTGATTAATCAAAATACGGCCTTTTTCCACATCAAACAAATGCCCACAGTCGTCTTTGAATTTAATCGGCGGCTTGCCGATCATATCCCAGTTGGTGGCCAAAGCATGCAGGGCTTGCACTATACCTTTATGGGTGACGGCCACGGTTGGTTGTTGAATATTCCGTAACCATGGCAATAACCGGGTTTGCACTTCACGCGGACTTTCGCCGCCATCGGGCCTGAAATCCAATCCTTTGGCTTGGTAAGCGGGCCACGACGCGCCTAACCGTTTGCGCACATCCGGGAATTGCTGTCCTTCCCACGCGCCCCATGACATTTCAGTTAATCGGGGTTCGACCTTGGCATCGAGGCTTAAAATTTTGGCCGTGTGCCGCGCGCGGATAAGCGGGCTGGTGAGCGCCTGATAATCTTGGCATTCATCAGGAAGTTGCCAGTTCTCCACGGCTTTTATACCGCCCGGACTTAAATCTATATCCGTTTGCCCTTGCAGGCGTTTTTCTTCGTTCCATAACGTTTTACCGTGGCGCAATAACAATAATGCCGTCATTAAACCAACTCGCTGATGATGCGAGCGAGCGAGCGACTGGCCGCATCCAAGCTATGTATTTTTATGGCTTTCTGGCGTGCGGCTTGGCCCATTTGATGGCGTAAATTCAGATCATTAATCAAATTCGTAAGGGCACACACCATATCATCGACATCATTTGGGCGGCATAAAAAACCCGTTTGGTTGTGGTCGATAACATCAGGCACACCATATGCATCGGCCCCGATTGCGGGCAAACCAGCGGCTGCGGCTTCGATGAAACACATGCCCGGGGTTTCTTTTACCGCTGGCCAAACAAAAATATCCGCCGCTTGGTAGATACCCATCATTTGCGCGGCTGGAACGATCCCCAAAAACCGCACGCGGTTTGATAAAGGCGCCATCAATTGCTTAACATCCTGTTCCGCATCACCGCCACCTGCGATGTCAAGTTGCCAATCCAGATGGAATATTTTCTCCAAAGCTTTGGTCAACAGCTGATAAGATTTAAGTTTATCGCCGCTTCGCATCATGGCCACCGTTAACAGTTTGGCTGGCGCGGTTGTTATTGTTTTATCATCAATTTCAGGGAAATTCGCAACATCGATAAAAGGCGCCACGTCAACATAACGAGACAGGTCTGTTAAAATTTCCATGACACCCGGTTTATCCACCCGGCTTAGCCCGATGATGCGGTCCGCCGCCATAATCGCCGCCGTTGATTGTTTGTAACCCAATGCCCACGGGCCGGTTTTTTGTTTATTGGCATTTGAGGCTTCGATCAGCACATAAGGAATGTTCAACGCCTGGCTGATGGTCGGTCCCAACACATCAGGGGCTTTATGATAGACGTGATAAGTCATCCAGATTTTTGGTCGTTTATGATCAGGCATCGATTGATAACGCCGGATCAAACGGACACATAATTTACGCCCAATATGTGTGATGCGCCGTTGCCGTTGTTCATCCCCGGTTTTATCATAACTGCGGAACTGGCTGGCGAGGTCAACTTTATGGCCTACTCTTTCTAAAGCTTTGATCAATAAGCGCGCGATTAACCGGTCCCCTGACGGTATATCGCTGGTGGGTGGTTTCAAAGGTGCGTAAAAAGCAATGTTCATGACAAATTTTTACAAAATCGATTTGCCAAATTTTCAATGCCCTGTTCACAAGAAAAACCGGATGTGACACGCTTTAATCCGGCAGCACCCAATTGCTGGCGATATGTTGGGCTTGTTATTAATTTTTCTAATCCCTGACACAATCCATCGGCATCGCCCTGATCCACCAACAATCCGGTTTCACCATCATTAATCAGTTCCGGGATCGCCGAAATCGCCGTTGATATACAAACAATGCCTTGGCTTTGGGCTTCCATCAACACATTGGGTAAACCATCGCGATCACCGTTTTCACCAATAACACTGGCAAGAACAAAGATATCAGCTTGCCGGTACATTTTCAGTACATCAGTTTGTGGCTTAGCACCCAGCCAGCGAATACGGTGATCAATTTTTAAATCATCGGCTAATGATTTTAGGGACGTTAATTCATCGCCGCCGCCAATATGAATAAACTGCCAATTTAAAGGGGTCGGCAACATCGATAATGCGTGCAACAAAAACCGGTAACCTTTTTTTTCTACAGCCCGGCCCACGGATAAAATTTGAACAGGTTGCGTGGCATCCAACCCGTCACGTGATGACGGTGTTTTTTCGCCCGTAGGGAAGCGCGTAAAATCAAGACCATGATAGACCAAGGAAACACGGTCAGGAAATTTCGTTAATGTTTTCAAATAATCCACGTTGCTTTTTGTGCAGGTGGCGAGCCAGTCCATATTATTCAGTTTTTCCGTCAATTCCCATGTGGGCGATGTCCAGATATCTTTGGCATGGGCGGAACAGCTCCACTTTAAATTTAAGACCATTGCCGCATAGCGTGTCACCGATGCCGGGGTGTGTAAAAAATGCGCATATAACCAGCCCACATTTTTCGGCAGTTCCCGGGCGAGCACCAACGCTTGGCCAAACCTGCGTATCCGACTGAACGTTAAATCACGCTTTAAATCTTTGATCCAAACTTTAATAACCGCAGAATATCCCGGTTGTTTCCTTGACCACCACCACCCTTTGACCACACGCAACGGTTCCGACAACAGATATTCCGGCAAATAAGTGACCGGGGCGTTGATTTCATCATGAATAGGGTGACGCGTTTTATCTGTTGGGTGGCGTAACGAGATCAGTTTCAAATCGAGTCCAGTTTTTTTTAGACGTTTTTCAAGGCCCAAAATTTCTTGTGCGATAAAGGTTTCAGAAAGCCTTGGATAGCCTTTTAAAACAATCGCTATGGACGTGGGCTCATGCTTCATCTTGGACCAAAGTCAACTGCGGTTCAGTTTGAACGTCAGGTGCTGGTGAAAACCAGCGGTCAAACGTTGCATTGATTTCCGACAATCCGTCCAGCAGACCCGGAATATGCACCGATGAAGGTTTTTTCTGATGTGATAATTGCCGGATAGCATTAACCATCACCGCCGGATCACGTTTGCCATCATCCATTAACATTTTAATTAGTCCACGGTCTTGGGCACGCGAGGCCCGTATGTACTGTTCTAACCTTGGCACAGTGCGGGGCACGATCAACCCGGGCACATCGAACGATAAAATTTCACAAAACGTATTGTAACCGCCCATTGCAATGACACCGGATGCACCGGCGTATAAATCTTCTAAGTTTGCATCAAAAGTAATAATTTCGACCAAGTTTAAATGTTCAGCACGTTGTTTAAATTCGGTTTGCAGGTCCATGGACATAAAGGGTCCCAAAACAATCACCGCAGACTGGCTCATTAAAGGTTCATGTTCATAGGCGCGCAACACCCAGTCAACCAAACTGGCACCATCACCGCCGCCGCCGGGTGTGACTAAAATATACGGTTGTTTTAAATGCGCCAACCGCGCCTGCATGGTTGCCGACAAACTGCCAGATGTGCGTCTAAGATAACCTGTATAATAAAGCTTTTTCATCACCGATTTAGGCACACCAACGCCTTCTAATGGGTTGCATATTTCCGGTAATCCATAGACCCAAATATCGTCATATAAATCGCGCAACGCAGGCACCGCTGATTTACGTTCCCATTCTTCGGATAGTTTCCCCGGATCATCCATGACGTCACGCAAGCCTAGTACCAAACGCGTACCTTTAGCTTTTAACATTTCCAAAGTATTAGAAACTTCGCCTTGTAACCCCAACGGCTCTTTATCAGTTAAAAAAACATCTGGTTTGAACACATCGGCTGTGTTGCGGATAATGGTTTCACGAATGGCGAGCGCTTCTTCAACACCAATTTCAAGCCCCAAAGGTGTGTAAGAGCCGTTTCTGAGTTTAATCACCCCCGGTATGCGGACAAAATCCACACGCGAACGAAAATCAAAACTACCGATAATCGGCGATCCAGACAAAATAAGCACCGATAAATCACGGCGTTGATCAACCAGTGAATGGGCAATGGTCCGACACCTGCGCAAATGCCCTAATCCAAAGGAATCGTGGCTATAAATTAAAAGCCGCAATGGATCCGGTCGGTTATTCATGAATGATGCGTTTCCTTTATGCTCCGAACAATTCCTTAGTGTTCTGGATTATTTATTTAACAATAACTGAGTATAAGACCTTAAATAAAAGGATAACAGTTTTATAATTTTACTTTATAGTTGATCTACATAATCATGGGAACAGACTTGTTATTTAGGTGGACCAGCCATGGATAAATCCATATTCAAATTCATCATGCACTACAGCAAACCACAGCAATTGATGTTGCTGGTATTGACGTTGCTGTCATTCCCGTTTCTATACTATTCACTGGATTTACCAAAAACCATCATTAATGACGCCATTGACGGCAAAAATTTCCCGAAAATGGTGATGGGATTCGAGCTAAACCAAATTGAATACCTGCTGACGTTATGTTTTATCTTTTTAAGTTTGGTCTTCGTCAATGGCGGTTTCAAATTAGCAATTAATATTTTTCGCGGCAAATTAGGTGAGCGTATGCTACGCCGGTTGCGTTATATGCTCTATGCCCGCGTGCTTCGGTTTCCACAGTCTCAATTCAAAAAAACCTCACAAGGTGAAATCATTTCCATGGTCACAGCCGAGGTTGAACCGCTTGGCGGCTATATCGGTGAAGCCATATCATTACCCGCGTTCCAAGGCGGTACATTAATCACGATTTTGGCATTTATCATGATCCAAGATGTGTATTTAGGCTTTGCCGCCATTGCACTTTATCCCGTGCAGATGGTTTTAATTCCTAAACTGCAACGCCGCATTAATATATTGGGTAAAGAACGCGTGCAAGCGGTGCGCAAATTATCGGAACGTATCGGTGAAACCGTTAGCAATATTCAGGAAATTCATGTTCATGCATCATCGGAACGGGAATTATCAAACATATCATCGTGGCTGGGTAAAATTTACTTCATCCGTATTGATATTTATCAGCGTAAATTTTTCATTAAATTTTTAAATAATTTCATCGCCCAAATGACACCATTTTTATTTTATTCCATTGGCGGCGTATTGGTGATCAAAGGTTCCATTAGTTTTGGTGCATTGGTAGCGGTATTAGCGGCTTACAAAGATTTATCTCCACCATGGAAAGAATTATTGCGCCATTATCAAACAGCCGCCGATGCTCACATTAAATACGACCAGTTAACAGCGCAATTTCATCCAGACGATATGTTGGAAGAAAACATGCAACAAAACGCGCCCGATGAAACACCTAAATTATCGGGCCCCATCGTTGCGCAAAATTTAGTCGTCACCGATGACAATGATAACCGGTTATTAGATGGGTTTAACATCAACATCACAAAAAATTCATCAACGGCCATCATCAGCCGCGATGGTGATGGGGCTGATGAATTCATCGCTGCAATGTTACGTTTTATGACCCTCGAAAATGGGTCAATTAAAATCGGCGATTTATCCATACAAAACATGCATGAACAATCTATTGGCAGGCGTATCGGATATGCTAATCACAACGCATATACATTTAATGGTTCGGTTCGTGACAATTTATTTTATGGATTACGCCATCATTTACAAATCGCATCCGATGGGAAAGACAGCGTTTCCGAAGACTGTAAAAAATTCATTTCCGAAGCCAAATCATCGGGCAATTCCGTTCTCGATTTTAATGGCGACTGGACCGATTTTAAAGCCGCAGGCGTCACTGACCATGAAAGTTTACTTGCCCGCACCATTGATGTTTTGAAAATGGTTGAATTCGATGGGGATATTTATCAACGTTCATTACAATCCAGCATCGCGCCTGAGCATCACCCTGAATTAACGACACAAATATTAAAAGCCCGTGCTGCTTTAAAAAATCAGCAACAAAATCCAGAAATATCAGCATTAATCGAACCTTTTGACCGGGGCCAATACAATCATAATATGACTGTGGCAGAAAATATCATCATGGGAACCCCAATCGGTTCTGATTTCGATTTAGGTAACATGGGCCAGAACACGTATATGTTATCCGTTTTGGACCAAGCTGGGTTACATGAAACGTTTCTGGAAACCGGGCTAACGGTTGCCGAAACCATGGTTGAATTGTTTCAGGATTTGCCGCCCGATCATGAATTTTTCAGCCGCTATAGTTTTATCGCTGCCGAAGATTTACCGATCTACCAAGACATCATTCGCGATGCAGAGCAGTCCAGTTTAAATGATCTTAATAAAGACAGTCGGGCATTATTGATAAATTTACCTTTTATGTTAATCCCAAAACGCCACCGATTGGGTTTAGCCACGGACGAAATCATTGAAAAAATAATGCAAGCCCGGATATTATTTGCGGATAATTTGCCAGCAACAATGCAAAACGCCATCGCTTTTTATAATGAAAGCGAATATAATGCAGCCGCATCCATACAGGATAATATTTTGTTTGGGAAAATAGCATTTGGTCGTCAGCATGGCTCGCAACAAGTCAACGATTTAATTCATGACTTGGTTAAACAAAACGGCATTTTTTCTCAATTAATAAATATTGGTTTGGAATGCGATGTTGGTATTGCTGGCAGCAATTTATCCGCCGCCGGGCGGCAAAAATTATGTTTGGCACGCAATATTTTAAAACAACCCGATATCATGATTATGCAAGCGGCGTTAAACGCGTTGGATAAATCATCGGCCGATCAAATTATGAACAATGTCATGGCTGAATTTAAAGGCCGCACATTTATTGCAACGTTCATGGATTTACCGGACAAAACGACGTTTGATCATCACATCACCATAAAAAATGGCAAAGCCCATTAAACAAATTTGGCATTCCTGAGAGGACAACAAATGGAACTCAACGATACAGTACAAAGATTGGCTTCCAATCCGCTATTTAGCTGCCTTGGGCCATCAAAATTAAAACTGATCGCTTTTGCCAGTGATTATTTAGTGTTTCGGGACGGTGAAACTGTATTTTCCCAAGGCGATACTGCTGACGGTGCCTATTTGGTTGAAAGCGGCGAGGCTGTCGTTTTTACAGCTGACGGCGAAAAACAAGTTCAGGTGAACGCGTTATATAATTCCGATATTTTTGGCGAAATGGCGTTGATTTTAAAATCCGGACGGACGGCGACCGTTAAAGCCCGCGGTGAATTAACCGTGTTAAAAGTCGATGGTGATTTTTTCCTGAAATTGGTCAGCGAAAACCCGGAAACGGCATTAGGCGTAATGATGGTTTTAAGTGAACGCATTGCAAGTTTAAGCGATAAAGTCGCACAAAGCGCTCAGGGCTGATAAATTTGGAACTCTGGATCCCCATCACCCTTGCTGCTGCTTTTTTTCAAAATACACGCTCGGCCCTACAAAAATATTTAAAAAACCGCATGGGCACATCAGGTGCCACGTTTGCACGGTTTTGTTTTGCGTTTCCTTTTGCTTGGGTCTACGTTTTTGCCCTGAACACTATAACTGGCCTACCCATACCGTTGTGGTCGGGCACGTTCCTAATTTACAGTGCCATTGGCGGGGCGTCACAAATTTTTGCTACGGCGTTATTAATTCATCTATTTTCATATCGAAATTTCACCGTAGGCACGACATTTTCAAAAACAGAAACCGTTCAAGCCGCGCTTTTTGGGCTAATCATTTTGGGTGACGCTATTAGTTTACCGGCAATCGTGGCTATTTTCATCAGCCTGATCGGTGTAATTATTATTTCCACTGCAAAGCCCACCCACCAAGGTGACCGTTTATGGGCGAGTTTAACCGGCAAACCGGCGGTATTAGGCATCGCATCAGGGGCGTGTTTTGGTATTTCAGCCGTCAGCTATCGCGCCGCATCTTTATCATTAAACATGGAAAGCGCTGTAATGTCGGCGGCATTTACCTTGGCTACAGTCACCGTCATGCAAACCTTAGCCATGGCAGTTTATATGTACGTTCGCCACCCCGGAGAGATGAGCAAAGTATTTAAAGCTTGGCGCATTTCATCAATGGTCGGACTAACAGGCATGATCGCATCTGCTGGATGGTTCACGGCCATGACGTTACAAAATGCGGCTTATGTGCGCGCCCTTGGGCAAGTCGAATTAATTTTCACGTTTGCTGTATCGATTTTCATTTTCAAAGAACATATTAACCGTGCTGAAATCATTGGCATTTTATTTGTCACGCTCGGCATTTTGGGCTTGGTGTTTTACCGATAACGCATTCCATCCACAGTTAAAGTTACGACAAAAAACTATTTACAGTTTCAAATAATTAATGACATACTCAATTATGCAGTTAACGGCTTTCATTTTTGAATTGGTTCCGTTTTTGAATGTAACAGCGCATTTTAGAAACATTTATTTAATTGTTATTTCAATCGCTGCCGCTTTTTACCCAGCAAACGGTTCAATCGCGGCAACCGATCTAGCGCCTATTGCAATTGATGCCACACCAACGTTCACGGAACAAAAAAAAGGAAATAGTAAAACCGTGCGGGTGGGTGTGTCCCATAATCCGCCTTTTGCCCTACAAGGAAAAGGGCAAAAACCGACAGGGTTTGTCATCGATATCATCCGCGCCGTTGCCAAAGACAACGCATGGAATTTAGTCTATATCGAACGCCCATGGCCGGTTTTATTAAAATTATTGGATGCCGGGAAAATTGATGTTTTAGGGGGTATTGCCTACACATCTGAACGGGCAAAAAAATATCAATTCACCAAACAAACAACCGCAAATAATTGGGCTGTTGTTTACAAGGCAGAAAACATCAAAATTGATGGTATTGCTGATATGAATGGCAAACGTGTTTCCGCAATCCCCGGCAGCGTACATGAAGAGGCATTCAAAAAATTAGCCTCATCTTTTGAAATCTCTTATCAGTTGGTTGCGGCTAAAAGTTATGAAGAAACTTTGGAACTTATTGATAAGGGCATGGCAGATGTAGGTATTGTGGCCCGAAGTTTTCATATTTTTAATGGATCAAACTATCAAGCTGTTGCTACAAATGTACGTTTCAACCCCATAGAAATCCGGATCGCTGCGCCAAAAAATTCGAGCCCTGAAATTCTATTGGCATTTGATAAATTTTTATCATTTCAAAAAAACAAACCCAATTCCCAATACAAACAATTTCTTCTGAAATGGTTTAAAGGGCCGGCCAAATCGGAGACTTCACCATGGGTTATCAGGATCATCGTGGGCATCGGCATCATCATTATTTTAACTTGGGTTGCGATTGTTTGGTTGCACAACAAAATCGAAGCCAAAACCGCGGATTTGCAAAAAAGCCAAGCTAGGTTCCGTGATTTTGCTGAGACTACGTCTGATTGGTTCTGGGAAATGGATGCCGATCTATGTCTATCTTTCATGTCTCAACGGCCAAAAATTTTGTCAGGCCAAGATATGAATACATACATCGGCAGCAAACGTACAGATAACGCCGCCGAAGATACAAATACCGAAAAATGGCGCAACCATTTCGATGATTTAAAAAACCATCGGCCATTCCGCGATTTTCGTTATGATATAAATACGGCATCCGGGGCAGTCATGCCCATCCAAATCAGTGGCATTCCCGTATTCGATGGTGATGGTATTTTTACCGGTTACCGTGGCACCGGGACAGACATTAGCGAACGCACGCTTTTAGAAGCAAAACTACAACAATCCCAGCGCATGGAAGCTGTTGGTCAATTAACCGGCGGCGTCGCCCACGATTTTAATAATTTATTAGGCATCATGCTTGGCAATGCAGAAATACTAAAAAATAAAAGTACTAAGAATAACGAGTTATACCCTCGTATTGAAGCCATCCTTAACGCCATTGACCGTGCGGCATCACTAACAAGCCGTTTATTGGCATTTTCCCGCAAACAAACTTTATCGCCAGAAACAATTGATATTGGCCGGTTAATCGATGATACACATACTTTATTATCCCGAGCACTGGGTGAAACCATTGATCATAAGATTATATCTGATGCAGATTTATGGCCGGTTACAATCGATCCGCATCAATTCGAAAATGCCTTGATTAATTTAGCTATTAACGCCCGTGACGCCATGCTGGGTGGGGGAACGTTAACAATTTCAGCCAAAAACGTCACTATTGATGGCTCCGACACTGAACGTTTTCAGGGCATTACCAAAGACGACTATGTCCTGATCGCGGTTAGTGACACGGGCACCGGGATGTCCAATGATGTTGCCGAAAAAGCGTTCGAGCCTTTTTTCACAACCAAAGATGTGGGCAAAGGCAGTGGTTTGGGATTGAGCATGGTTTATGGCTTTGTTATTCAATCAGGCGGGAACATCATCATCAACAATCAAGCCGCCACAGGGACAACCATTGAGCTTTACCTACCACGGTCAGAAACAGAAATCACCACCCCTAAGAGAATAAATTCAACACCCGAACCTTTACGTGGATCAGAGCGTATATTAGTTGTCGAAGACGATGATCTGGTTCGTGAAATCCCCGTTAATATCCTACGGGACCAAGGTTATGAAATTGTCGAAGCCAAAAATGGGCTTGAAGCAATTAATCTATTACAATCTGAAAAACCATTTGCACTTTTATTTACCGACGTCATTTTGCCGGGCAACATCAATGGTGCTGACATTGCGGCCACGGCAAAAATGAAATATCCCGATATCAAAATTATTTTTACCACGGGCTATTCACAGGATGTGTTAATGAAAGATGGAACGATTGAACAAAGCACAACCATTGTCAACAAACCTTATACACGCAGTGAATTACTGGACATAATCCGAACCACACTTGATCAATAGGTTCCATGAAAATTTAATAGCCCAGCGCCAAACCGTCCTTTCTTGGTTCCGATGCGCCGATCAATGCATTATTTTGCCAATCAATTCGGATCGCTTGCGCGCCACCAATGGGTTTCGATGGCGGCGATATGTGGTGCCCCAAAGCTTTCAGGGTAGCCATGGTTTCGCCCGGAAACGCGCTCTCTGCTTGGACGCCATTCAAACCCGGTTTCGGAAACAATCGAGGTTCGTCAATGGCTTGTTGAATATCCAGCCCAAAATCCAGAACCCGGGTCAAAAAATGCGCGTGTCCCATGGCTTGATACTCACCACCCATTACACCAAAAGACAAATCGACTTTACCATTTTTCGTCGTCATCGCCGGGATGATGGTGTGCATCGGACGTTTCCCGCCTTCAATACAGTTCGGGTGTCCTTTTTCCAATACGAACCCTTGTCCGCGGTTTTGCAACATGACACCGGATTTAGGGGCCATTAAGCCGGAACCAAAAATGTTGAACAGCGAATTGATAAAACTCACCGTGTTGCGGTCTTTGTCAACGACTGTGATGTAAACCGTATCTTCGTGAGGGGCACCGCCGAAATTCGGCAAACACGTCATCGCGCATTCAGGATTAATTTGTTCGCGCAACTGATCGGCGAAATTTTTCGACAACATATGATCAACCGACGCTGTCATATAATCGGGATCGGCAAGCCACGCATCCCTGACACCATAAGCCAGTTTTGTCGCTTCGATTTCCAAATGCAGCCGTTCTGGTGATGTGGGGTGGCCGTTTTCCGGACCAAAACCAGAAAGGATGTTTAACAAGATTAAAGCAATCAAACCTTGTCCATTGGGCGGGCATTGATGAACGTTATAGCCCCTGAAATCATTATCAATGGGTGTCACATATTCGCCTCGGGTTTCAGCAAAATCTTTTAATGTATGCAGCCCCCCCAAACTGTTTAAATAATCGACCATATCGTTGGCAATCGGGCCTTGATAAAAACCTTCACGGCCATGACGTGCAATGGTTTCTAACGTTGCGGCCAATGCCGGTTGACGGTGAATTTCACCAACTTTCAGGGCCCGGCCTTTTGGCAGGAAGACTTGGGCCGTATTTTTATCCCGATCCAAGGTTTTAAATTCCATATGCCAATCGATGCTGACGCGCGGTGATATGGGGCAGCCATTTTTAGCCAAATGAATAGCGCGCTCGAATACTTCTGATAATGATTTTGTGCCATGATCTTTCAGCAATCGCGTCCACGCATCAACAGCCCCCGGGATTGTCACCGCGTGCGGCGATTGGCGTTCAATAGTCGTGATACCGCGTTGTTCAAACCAAGCTAAGTCTATGGCTTTGGGTGCCCGTCCCGATCCATTATAGGCGATGATGTCATCCGTGCCTTCGGGAGCATATAGCGCAAAACAATCACCACCAATGCCGGTTGACCCCGGTTCAACCACGCACTGCACGGCACAGGCCGCGATCGCCGCATCCACGGCATTGCCGCCAGATTTAAGCATATCAATAGCGGCCAAGGTCGATAGCGGATGTGATGTCGCCGCCATCCCATCCATGGCATGAATTGTTGACCGTCCGGGAAGTTCAAGGTTGCGCATTCTAAATCCTCTGGCACACTATAAAAAATATCAAAACCCATTTTCTACGAATTCCAACAGGAGCGCAATGTGACACAGTTAAAAAACATCCAAATGTATATCGATGGTCAATTTGTTGATGCCCAAAGCGGTGAAGAATTTGAAAGTTTTTACCCGTTCACTGGCAAAGCATGGTCAACGGTAGCCAAAGGCAGCCCGGACGATGTTGACCGCGCCGTTAGTGCCGCCAAAAAAGCTTTTGATGGCCCAGATTGGTCAAATTTAACGGCTACAGACCGCGGCCATTTATTACGAAAATTGGGTGATATCATAGCCGAAAACGCTGACCGGTTAGCGGCACTGGAAGTCCAAGACAACGGCAAATTATTGGCCGAAATGTCCATGCAGCTAAAATATATCCCGCAGTGGTATTATTATTTTGCAGGACTTGCTGATAAAATCGAAGGCCGCGTTTTACCCATCGATAAACCGGATATGATGACCTATACAGTGAAAGAACCATTGGGTGTAGTGGCTGCTATTCTGCCGTGGAATTCGCCCTTATTATTGGTCGCTTGGAAATTGGCCCCGGCGTTGGCCGCTGGGAATACCATTGTCCTCAAACCATCAGAATTTACATCTGCATCGACCGTAGAATTTGCCAAATTGACCAAACAAGTGGGTTTTCCTAAAGGTGTCATTAACGTTGTCACCGGATTTGGTGCCGATGTGGGGGATGCATTGGTTACCCATCCGGGTGTCGCCAAAGTCACATTCACCGGCGGCAGCGATACCGGCAAAAAAGTCTATCAAGCGGCGGCGGCTGGTATGAAAAAAGTAAACCTTGAACTGGGAGGCAAATCGCCCAACATCGTTTTTGATGACGCCAATTTGGACAACGCTATGAAAGGTGCCATATCCGGCATTTTTGCCGCCACCGGACAAACCTGTATCGCCGGTTCGCGGCTGTTGGTGCAACGTTCCATCCATGATGAATTTGTTGAAAAACTGGTCAATTTTGCCAAAACCGCGCGCATGGGCGATCCAATGAATTTGGACACCCAAGTGGGGCCGGTGACCACGTTACCACAATATGAAAAAGTCCTTAGCTACATGGATGTCGCGCGTCAAGACGGGGCGGAATGTTTGATGGGCGGTGGCAAAGCAACACGTCCCGAATGCGGTGACGGCTGGTTTGTGGAGCCAACCATTTATGGCGGTGTGCGCAACGATATGCGTATCGCCCAAGAAGAAGTTTTTGGACCAGTCCTATCAATCATACCTTTTGAAGATGAAGACGAAGCCATTCAAATCGGTAACGATGTAGTGTTTGGCTTAGCTGCCGGTATCTGGACGGAAAGCACAAGACGCGCGTTAACCGTTGCCAAAGCCATCAAAGCCGGATCGATTTGGGTCAATACATACCGGGCCGTCAGTTACATGGCACCTTTTGGCGGCTATAAACAATCTGGGTTAGGCCGAGAAAACGGTCAAGAAACCATTCAGGAATTTCTGCAAACCAAAACAGTCTGGCTGTCTTATGCCGAAGAAACACCCAACCCGTTTATCATGCGTTGACGCCATGGGCGGATTGAACATCATCCTTGCAAGTGGCGACCCCTATGCATTCGGGCGCGCCATTGGAGAGCAAGTAGGGCCCTTTTTTAAACAAAAGATATTGCCTTTACCATCGTTTCAAGCCCACGTGCAACGCTGGCGCGGGCAGGACCATACCCACCATCTGCTTAGCGCAACCCAATCCATGTTTCCAGAATTTGCACAAGAAATCAAAGGCATGGCCGAAGGTATCGACGTAGATTTTGAAACCCTGTTAATCTGGAATTTCCGGGGTGATCTGGCTTTTTCGGATACATATCCGCTACCGCATCCGGACGGCTGTACCACGGTACTGTTCCCCGGTCAAAACGGGCATCATACCATCGCCCATAACGAAGACGGTCCTTTTGATTTGTTGGAAAACGGGTTTTGGCTAAAAGCCAATCCGGATCATGGGTTGGATTTTGAAAGTTTTTTGTATCCCGGTATGTTGCCGGGCCATACATTAGGCATCAATGAACGTGGGTTAGTACAAACCATTAACAATATTCAGCCCTTTGATTTAAAACCGGGCGTGCCGCGTCACGTCATTGCCCGCGCCGTGCTGAATTGTGAACATCTTGACGACGCACTTGAATTGTTAAACAGGAATGACCGGGCGTCAGGCTTTCACCATTCATTAATGCAAGCGGGGGATCAGCGTTTATTATCTGTCGAAGCCCCGGCAAGTGGGTGTGATGCTCAAAATATTCTTAAAGCCTATGTACACACCAACCATTTAATCCGCCCGCCGTTATCAAACATCCCAGCCACCATCAGCCCATCATCAAAAACTCGGTTTGTGCGCGCTCATGAATTAATTGATCAAGACCTAAAAACAAAACTATTATTTGACCGAAATCCCGGATCTCTATCCCTATATAGAACGGCTGATGATAAAAATTTCGATGATGAATTCACATTAGCTACCGGGGTATTTACCATTACTGATACCGGCGTCAACTGGAAAATCATGACAGCGCCTGATGATCCATCAGCGTTACGCAGTGCCATTTTAGTTTGAAATTTTAGCCACCCGAACCGCACAGAATTTAAATTCCGGGATTTTACCATAAGGGTCCAAATGTGGGTTGGTTAACAAATTGGCGGCGGCCTCTGAAAAGCAAAACGGGATAAAAACCATGCCTTCGGGCACTTGTTGGTCTCGGCGAACTTGAATTTCAACCATTCCACGGCGGCTTTCGATTTTAACAAAATCACCGGGGTTTAAATTCAAATCATCCATCATTTTTGCGTGCATGGAAACTGTGGCTGTTGGTTCCAACGTCGATAATGTTTTCGCCCGTCTTGTCATGGCACCCGTGTGCCAGTGTTCTAATAATCGGCCTGTTGTTAAAATCACGGGATAATCAACGTCCGGCATTTCATCGGGATCAATGGAAAGTGCGGGCACTAATTTAGCCCGGCCATCATCCGTTGGGAATGTATCTTGAAAGAGTATATCATCTCCAGGCGCGTCATCACTTTGACAAGGATAGGTTACCGCCCCTTCGCTTTCCAACCTTGGCCAAGTGATATGATCAAGCGAGCGCATGGTTTGTTTCATTTCACCGAATATATTTTCTGGCTTTTTATAATCCCAATTCAGCCCAAAACCGTTAGCAATGGATTGCGTGATCGACCAATCAGGCCGCGTGCCAGATGGTGCATCAACCACTTTCCGAGCCATTTGAATTTGGCGGTTGGTGTTGGTGTAGGTTCCCGATTTTTCCGGGAACGCGCTGGCAGGTAAAATCACATCGGCGAATTGTGCGGTTTCCGTCATGAACAAATCCTGCACCACTAAATGATCAAGTTTGCCGAGCGCTGATCGGGCATGCCCCACATCGGGGTCCGACATGGCTGGGTTTTCACCCATGATATACATGCCCTTAATCACATCATCATGGATCGCGTGGATCGTTTCCACCACCGTCAGGCCGCGCTTATGATCCAGTTTCGCATTCCACAGGTCTTCGTAGACTTTTCTAACCTCATCATTTTCAACGGATTTATAATCGGGATAAACGATAGGGATCAGCCCCGCGTCCGATGCGCCTTGTACATTGTTTTGACCGCGCAATGGATGCAATCCCGTACCCGGTCGGCCAACGTGGCCCGTAATCATGGCGAGCGTGATCAGTGCGCGCGCGTTTTCCGTACCGTGAACATGTTGTGAAATGCCCATGCCCCAAAAAATAATCGAACGTTTGGCGGTGGCATACGTTCTGGCAACAGCGCGAATGATATCCGCCTCAATGCCACAAACAGATGCCATTTTTTCCGGGCTGAATTTTTTAACATGGTTTTTAATGTCATCAAATCCGGTAGTTCTGTCTGCGATAAAATCTTCGTTTGTCAATTTTTCTTCAATGATGGTGTGGATAATGGCGTTTAACAAAGCCACATCGCGCCCCGGTGTGAATTGCAGGGCATAATCCGCATGGCGCACCAAAGCTTGGCCGCGCGGATCAATAACGATTAATGTTTTACCCTTTTTGGCGGCATTTTTAATAAAGCTGGCTGCCACCGGATGATTGTTTGCTGGCCGTGCGCCAATAACAATGATCACGTCGGCATCAAGGGCGGCAGTAAAGGGGGCTGTCACTGCCCCTGAATTCATGCCTTCCATCAATGCCGCCACGCTTGATGCGTGACACAACCGCGTGCAGTGATCAACGTTGTTGGACCCGAATCCTTGGCGGACGAGTTTTTGAAACAAATAAGCTTCTTCGTTAGAACATTTGGCCGACCCGAATCCGGCCAAGGCATGACGTCCACGATCATCACGAATTGATTTAAGCCCGCCAGATGCAAAATTCAGCGCTTCGTCCCAACTGGCTTCACGGAAATTTTCCAGCGGGTTTTTGGATATGCCTTTTACCGTACCCGGTTTCCTGATCAAGGGTGCAGTCAAACGTCCGGGATGATCGATATAATCAAAACCAAATCGTCCTTTAACACACAATCGACTGTGATTAGCCGGGCCATCGATGCCATCAACCGACTGAATACGGCCTGATTTCACGTGATAAGTCATTTGACACCCGACCCCGCAATAAGGGCACAAACTGTCCACTGTTTTATCATCGGTGTCTTGAAATTGTGCCGGTAACAATGCCCCTGTCGGGCAAGATTGCACACATTCACCGCAAGCGACGCAGGTGCTCATACCCATGGCGTCTTCCAGATCAAAAACAATGCGCGCGTCCATCCCACGCCCAGCCATGCCAATCACATCGTTGACTTGAATATCTCGGCACGCACGCACACATAAATTACACTGGATGCAGCTATCCAACTGGACCGTCATTGCCGGGTGACTGGTGTCGGGACTTGGCACTGACGGGCGCGCCGGAAAGCGGCTACCCGTTAATCCCAACTGATCGGCCCAACTCCAAAGTTTGGATTTTTTATCATGGGCGTGGTCGCGATCCGGCTGATCAGCCAGCAAGAGCTCAATGACCATTTTGCGGGCATTTTTGGCGCGAATGCTGTGGGCGTTAACGATCATTCCCGGCTCGGGCTTGCGCTTACATGATGGGGCGAGTACACGTTCGCCATCAATTTCAACCATGCACGCCCGGCAATTTCCATCAGGCTTATACCCACCTGTTTCTTTGTGACATAAATGCGGGATGGTTTCGCCCAAGCGTTTACTTACATCCCAAATGCTTTCACCGGGGTGCGCTTCGACGGCATTGCCATTCAATAAAAATGAAACGGATTTTGTCATGATTGATCGACCCCGAAAAAGCGAAATGCTGATAACACCGGATTGGGTGCGGCTTGGCCCAAACCACAAATTGATGCATCGCGCATACAACTCGTCAATTCATCGATCAACGGTTTGTCCCAAACCGGGGCCGAGATCAATTGTTCAATTTTTTCACACCCCACCCGGCACGGTGTGCATTGCCCGCAGCTTTCATTTTTAAAAAAGTTAATCAGATTACGACAGACGTTTTTGACATCATCCATTTCTGAAAATACGACCACGGCCGATGACCCGATAAAACATCCCAAATCATCTAAGCTGCCAAAATCAAGGGGGGTGTCGGCTTGATCTCTTGGCAAGATGCCGCCCGACGCACCGCCCGGAAGGAACGCTTTTAAAGTATGTCCATCCCGCATACCGCCGGAAAAATCATCAATGAGTTGCCGCACGGTGACACCGCTTGGAGCCAATTTCACACCGGGGTTTTTGATGCGTCCGGAGACTGAATAAAAATGTGGGCGCCCTGCATTGACGTATTTTTTCACACCTGACTTTAAAATCTCCGTCACCCAGTACAAGGTTTCCACATTCTGAATCAATGTTGGCTTGCCGAACAATCCAGCATTTGCCGGAAATGGTGGACGGTTACGCGGCAACCCGCGTTTGCCTTCGATACTTTCCAACATGGCGCTTTCTTCACCACAGATATAAGCCCCGGCACCACGGCGTAAATGAATTTTTACACCACGCATCAAACCCGATTGTTCGAGCGATTTGATCTCGGATAACAAAATGCCTCTGGCCGCTGCGTATTCATCACGCAGGTAAATATAAATTTCTTTGGCCCCTATAACATAGGCTGCGATGAGCGCGCCCTCGATCATTTGATGAGGCTTAGTTTCCAAAATATGGCGATCTTTGAACGTGCCCGGCTCGCCTTCATCCGCATTGACGCAGACGTATTTAATGCCCGTGCTCCCGTCAAAAAAACCCCACTTACGGGCTACAGGGAACCCAGCCCCGCCCAAACCTTTTAATCCGGCCTGATCGAGTTCGGATTTGATCTGATTAACGCTGCGTTTAGAAATAAGACAATCTTGCCAAACGCCATAGCCGCCCGATTGTTGATAGGATTTCAGATTTTCATAATTAAACTTAACCGGTGTTGTTTGTTTTTTTATGATGGACACCGATACGCTTTCCAAAGTGGCATCGGTCACTTGGTTTTTCCCAACGACGGCCACCGGAGCTTTATCACAGCCACCCATGCACGGTGCTTGAGTGACATCAACTTGAGCGTCGAATTTTTCAGCCAAATCCGCGAACAGTTTTTTCGCACCCGACATTTCACAAGATAATCCGTCACAGACCCTAAGCGTTATTTTTTTAAGGCCGTCTGATAATTCATCGGTAATTTTAAAATGATGATAAAACGTTGCCACTTCATAAACTTCGGCCATGGATAGTTTCATCAACGATGCCAACGCCACTAGATGCGGTTTACTGAGTTCACCGTAATGATCATTGATGATGTGCAAATGTTCAATCAATAAATCGGGAGACGTTGAACGGCTCCCAAGAATATCCTGAACTTGGAGCAAAGCAGCAGCATCAAGTTCCCGCCCTTTGGGTAAAAATTTGTTATTTTTTTTGTGTTTAGGCGTGATCATATTTTTTCTCGAATCATGATTGATATCAAACCATTGCCAGAAATTTTTCATTAACGCAACCGGAATTAAAACACAATATTTTAAGGTGGCGCACTGGTGAAAAAATCAGTCGCATCCAGGTTACTGAAAGCTGCACCGGGTTGGTCTGCCGGGCATCATCAATTGGCTTTGTTTGGTGTTTCCACGGGCCACAACACGTCCGTTCGAAACCACATATAACCGAGGGCTACGCAGTCGGATGGCTTCAAACCGGGACGAAGCTTGTAAAACAACAAAGCTGGCCTGTTTGCCTATTGCAAGTCCGAAACCATCATGGCCTAAAATTTTTGCTGGTACCGACGTTACCGCATCAAAACATTGGGCGATTTCTTGTTGGCTGCTGAGTTGGCCTACATGGACCGCCATATTCGCCACATCCAACATATCCCCGGTGCCCAACGAATACCATGGATCCATCACGCAGTCTTGGCCAAAAGCCAGCGGGATATCCATAGTCATCATTTCTTTGACACGGGTTAATCCCCGGCGTTTTGGATATGTGTCGTGGCGGCCTTGGATCAGAATGTTAATCAACGGATTGGCAACAACAGAAATCCCGGATTCGGCCATCAACGGCAATAATTTGCTGACATAATAATTGTCCATGGAATGCATGGACGTCAAATGTGAACCCGTCACCCGGCCTTGCATACCTAATCGTTTTGTTTCCGCCGTCAACGTTTCAATATGACGGGAAAATGGGTCATCGGTTTCATCACAGTGCATGTCGACCATGCACCCACGTTTTTCAGCAATTTCCATCAACGCGACAACGGACTTTTTACCGTCTTCCATGGTCGCCTCGAAATGTGGAATACCCCCGACCACATCAACGCCCATATCCAGCGCACGGTTCATGTTGCTGATCGCGTTTTCATAACGGTAATAACCGTCCTGCGGGAACGCCACCAATTGCAAATCCAGCACATTTTTTACTTTGGTTTTAACCTCGAGCAGGGCCTGAACACCCAACAGGCGGTCATCGCAAATATCAACGTGGCTACGGATGGCAAGAATGCCGTTGGCGATGGCCCAATCACAATATTCCATTGCCCGGCGGGCTATGGCTTCAACAGTAAGATCGGGTTTTAATTCACCCCATAATTGGATGCCTTCTAATAAAGTACCGGACTGATTAACCCGTGGTGTACCAAAACTAAGCGTCGCGTCCATGTGAAAATGTGCATCGACAAAGGGGGCCGAGATTAAATTTCCACCGGCATCAATAATGTCTTTGGCATCACCATCAATGGTGTTTGCCAGATCGACAATCAGGCCACCTTGAACCGCTACATCAATTTTATGACCATCAACATGGCGCGCATTTTTAACCAGTAAATCAAACATATCAGGTTCGTTCTCCCCGTCTGAACGGGACCAGTAATGATTTTGGATAACGGGCTTTGCGTGAAATGAAAATCATCGCAACAATCGATAAGACATAGGGTGCCATTAAGAAAAATTGATAAGGGATCGACACGCCGGGGACTTGTTGAAGACGCACTTGCCAAGCATCAATACCTGCGAACAACAGCGCCCCAAACAAGGCTTTACCTGGCCGCCACGATGCAAAAATAACCAAAGCAACCGCTATCCAGCCGCGGCCATTGATCATACCAAAATAAAATGCATCAAAAGCCGACATGGTTAAAAATGCACCACCTACCGCCATAAAAGCAGAGCCAATAATCACAGCTCCGCTGCGTACCGCCAAGACATTAATGCCTTGGGCTTCGGCAGCCAGAGGATTTTCACCAATCATCCGTAGCGCTAATCCCATAGGCGTGCGGTATAAAATATACCACACCGGAAGTACGATCAAAATCGCCGCATAAGTCAGGGCGGTTTGTTGGAAAAACGCTGGGCCAAAAAACGCTAAATCCGACAAGCCGGGAATATCAAGAGGTTGAAACGGCACGATTTTCGGCGGCGTTGTCGCATCCGGTAATAACATACGAAACACAAAATACGCTAAGGCTGACGCCAACATGGTAATGCCGATGCCCGTGACATGTTGCGATAATCCAAAATACACCGTGAATAAACTATGTAGTAATCCAAACAACGCGCCAACAAAAGCCGCGAAAAAAATACCCGACACCAGATCGCCGCCCATATACACCCACATCCATCCGCTCATGGCACCAATGGTCATGATGCCTTCGATGCCGAGATTAAGCACGCCAGCGCGTTCCGATATTAATTCACCAAGGGTGGCGAAAATAAGCGGGGTTGCTATACGCAGTGTCGCTGCCCAAAATCCGGATGTGGCGAGTATGGCTAATATATCCATCATGGTCTTACCCCTACCGCAACCGCACGCGGTAACGCGTTAACATAAAACTGACCAACACCGCCAACACCGATGTGGCAACGATTACATCGGCAATATAGGTTGGCACGTTGATGGCCCGGCTCATGCTATCGGCCCCCACATAAATGGCCGATAAAAATAGTGCTGACGCAACCACGGCTAAGGGATGCAGGGCGGCTAACATGGCGACCGCAATGCCCGCGTAACCAAATCCCGGCGATAAATCCAACGTCAGGTAACCTTTGGTTCCGGCAACTTCGCTAACGCCGGCGATACCCGCCATGCCGCCACTGATCAAAGCCGTTAAAACAATTGTTTTATTAACAGAAATTCCGGCAAACCCCGCAGCGATAGAATTGAACCCGACAGCGCGGATTTCATGACCCCAGACAGTAAAGCGCATCACCACCCAAATGCCGACCGCCGCCACAACAGCCACAATCAATCCCAGATGCAAACGGCTGCGGCTTAAAATTTTTGGCAACACACCTTCGTCAATGATCGGGGCGGCTTGTGGCCAACCCAGCGACATCGGATCTTTTAATGGGCCTTCCAGCAAATAGTTCACAAACAACAACACAATAAAATTAAGTAACAAAGTTGTCACCACTTCGTCGACTTTCAAATGGGTTTTTAATAAAGTCGGGACCAATAACAATAGTCCACCGGCCAAAGCACCGACCAATAACAAAAACGGCACCATTAAATAAGGCGGCATGGTGATGGTCCCCGCCCCCAACCATGTGGCAGCGAGTGCGCCCATATAAAACTGTCCTTCGCCGCCAATGTTCCACAGTTTGGCCCGGAACGCGATTGCCGCCGCCAAGCCTGTTAAAATCATCGGCGTTGCTCGGGTTAGTGTTTCAGATAGGGCAAAGCGTGAACCAAGGGCGCCTTTAAACAACGCCCCATACGCTGCCAATACAGGCTCGCCCGCCCAAATAATCAACAACCCACAAATCATTAATGCGGCAATGACGGCGGTTACAGGTGCCATTAAATTCATCCATACAGGAATATCTGGTCTGGGTTCTAGGCGCATTGATCAAAACTTTCATGGCCGCCCATCATTAATCCCAGTGTTTGTGATGTCACATCACTCGATTGCATAGATGGGCTTAGCCGACCATCAAAAACAACATAAATACGATCCGATAGGCTTAGCACTTCATCAAGGTCTTCTGAGATCAGCAACACCCCAGCCCCCATTTTTCGTGCATCCAACAATTTTCCATGGACATATGCAATCGCCCCCACATCCAAACCACGGGTCGGCTGATTGGCTAAGATCAATTGTGGCTGCCCATGAAGGACGCGGGCGAGAATGAGTTTTTGCACGTTACCACCCGATAACAATCTGGTTTCCGCATCCCGGCCCTGACACCGGATATCGTTATGTTTAATCTGTTCATCACAATGATTTTGGATCGCCGACGAATTAAAAAATCCACGTTTAGAAATTGTTTTGTCATTGCGTTTTTCGATAATCAAATTTTCCCAAACTTTCATTTCACCAACAACCCCCACATGGTTACGGTCTTCGGGGATACGACCCACGCCCATTTCTATCATGTCTTGTGGTGTCGGTTTTTGCAAAACTTGTCCTTTGAACAACACCTCGCCTTGTTCAGCATAGGCTAATCCGCTGATCAGTGACGCAATGGCTTGCTGTCCATTACCAGAGACGCCAGCGATGCCAATAATTTCATGTTGTTTAATCGCTAAATCATTATTTTTAAGCTGGCCCATACCTTGGCCGTCTGACACTGTGACCTGTTTAAATTCGAGCACGGCATCACCTGCTTGCATGGCATCGCCTTTGGGTAAATGCACGGCGCGTCCTACCATAGCCTCGGCTAAACTGGCACGGTCAGCATCGATAGTTTTTGTTTCCGCCACCACCCGGCCCCGGCGCAATACTTGAACCCGGTCGCTGATTTGTAAAATTTCATGCAATTTGTGGGAAATGATAATAATCGACATGCCACGGGCGACGAGTTTTTTTAAGGTATCAAAAAGTTTGTCGGTTTCTTGCGGGGTTAAAACCGCTGTTGGTTCATCAAGAATTAAAATTCTGGCTTCTCGGTAAAGCGCTTTTAGAATTTCGACCCGTTGTTGTTCACCTATGGTTAAATCACCAACATACGCATCGGCATCCACTTTCAGACCAAAATCCCGGCTTAGGTTTACAAGTTTTTCACGCGCCGCCCCGGTGTTTTGTTTCCACCCCCAAAGCGGTTCCGTGCCGAGCGTTATATTTTCCAGCACCGTTAAATTGTCGGCTAAACTGAAATGCTGATGCACCATACCGATGCCGGCATTCAGTGCTGCATCCGTATGGCCGGGGCTAAGTATTTTACCAAACGCTTCGACATCACCACTGTCGGCTGTGTAATGGCCGAACAGAATATTCATTAACGTGGTTTTACCGGCACCATTTTCGCCCAGCAATGCCAATACTTCGCTTTTGTATAAATCCAACGAAATATCATCATTGGCAAGCAAGTCGCCAAACCGTTTATTAATGTGAATGAGACGAAGTATAGGGTCCATCATGAATTCCGGTCATTTGGATAGGTTAAGCCGGAACCACGACATAAGTCACAATTCCGGCCGCACCATTTAACAAGATAACAAACAGATAGTTTTAGTTTTTCTGTTTTTATCGCATATCTTAAGCCAAATCTAGTAAGTGGATTTTGGCTGATTATCATTGATTTCAACTGTGTATCCACCGGATAAAATAGCCGCTTTTTTAGCAGCGACTTTGGCTTTGATGTCTGCTGAAATACGGTTCTCGAACTCGTAATAAGGCGATAATGACGCGCCGCCTTTGCCCATCATCGTCCATTTTTTGTAATCTTCAGCTTTGAACGTTCCGGCTTTAACCTGTGCCACAGCGTAATTGATAGCGTTTTCCATGTGCCATAACGCAGATGCAACAACAACATCTTTGCCGTTTTCTTCTTTGTTCATGTCGTTGACGTTACCAAAAGCAAGAATGCCTTTTTCCCGCGCCGCATCAACAACGCCGGCACGTTCAGCATAAAGCACATCCACACCGGCTTCGACTTGGGCGAATGCGGCTTCTTTGGCTTTTGGTGGATCATACCAAGAACCGATAAAGTTCACTTTGAATTTAACTTTGGGATTGGATTCCAAGGCACCATTCATGAAAGCATTGAACAAACGGTTCACTTCACCAATGGGATAGCCGCCAACCAAACCAATTTTATTGGTTTTCGTCATGGAGCCTGCGACCATACCCATTAAATAAGCTGGTTCATGGATGTAGTTATCAAAGACCGAGAAATTTTTACCCGCCGGTTTAAACGGGTCGCCCATTAAAAATGCAACGTTTGGATAATCTTCGGCTACTTTACGGGCTTCACGGCTAATACCAAAAGCTTCGCCAACAATTAAATTCACACCGCTTTCGGCGTATTCGCGCAACACACGCACATAATCCGTATTGGCTACTTTTTCTGAAAACACGTATTCAATATCACCCGCGTCTTTGGCTTTGACCAAAGCTTGGTGCAAGCGTGCATCCCATTTTTGTTGAATTGGTTGCGTGTAAATTCCCACAACTTTAATTTTTTTAGCAGCATCAGCGGCTGATACCAACGCACCAAAACCGATTACCAAAGCCGCAACCATTAGCGCGCCTTGTTTGAATAGTCCTTTAAAGCTCATCTTTCTCTCCTGTGTGACGTTTGTTATGAAATGATTTATAGCCGACGATGCGCAACTTTACATCCCCGAACAGAAATAATTGGCCACTTTATATTCAGGCAACCGGATATGCAGGTCTGATTACCTGATAATTTTTTATCAGTTGGTAAACTTTAGCACATTTCAAGTGAGAGAGAAGAAAAAAATATCGTCGCTATAAATTAACGATGAAAAGGCTACATGCTGCGTCGATATTTGCCACCAACTTCGAACAAAGCACCGGTGATTTGTCCCATAGAACACCAACGCGATGCTTCCATCAATTCGGCAAATATATTGCCGCCAGATGTGGCCGTTTGTTTAACCCGGTCAAGTGCAGCCGCGGCCCGGTCGTGGTGGCGGATTTTAAAATCATCCAACCGGGTTAGTTGACTTTGTTTTTCTTCGTCCGTTGAACGTGCCAATTCTGGCGTTTCATCAATATCTGCCGCATCCGGGTTAATGAACGCATTAACGCCGATGATGGGATAGGAACCATCATGTTTTTTATGCTCATATAACATCGATTCCTCTTGTATTTTACTGCGTTGGTAACCCGTTTCCATGGCACCTAAAACGCCGCCGCGTTCGGAAATACGCTCAAACTCTTGTAAAACTGCTTCTTCGACCAAATCGGTGAGTTCATCAATGATAAATGAACCTTGGTTGGGGTTCTGGTTTTTAGCCACCCCCCATTCCTGATTAATAATCATTTGAATAGCCAATGCCCGGCGCACAGATTCAGGTGTCGGTGTGGTGATGGCTTCGTCATAAGCATTGGTGTGCAACGAATTGGTATTATCATAGGTCGATATCAAGGCTTCCAAAGTAGTACGCACATCATTGAAATCCATTTCTTGGGCATGCAACGTGCGCCCTGATGTCTGGCTGTGGTATTTCAATTTTTGTGATTTGGCATTGGCACCGTATTTAAAACGCATGGCCACCCCCCAAATTCTCCGTGCCACCCGGCCCAAAACAGCGTATTCCGGATCCATACCGTATGAGAAAAAGAAGCTTAAATTCGGCGCGAAATCATTGATATCCATGCCACGTGCCAAATAGGTTTCCACATAGGTAAAGCCATTGGACAATGTAAACGCTAATTGTGAAATCGGATTAGCCCCAGCTTCGGCAATATGGTAGCCGGATATGGATACAGAATAAAAATTGCGCACATCATGTTCTACAAAATATTCCTGAATATCGGCCATCATACGCAGCGCAAATTCCGTTGAAAAAATGCAGGTGTTTTGGCCCTGATCCTCTTTTAATATGTCCGCTTGAATGGTACCACGGGCAACTTTTAAAACTTGCTTGCGAATATCATCACGTTCAGTTTCAGATACGTTTTTTCCGGTTTCAGATTTCCGTTTTTCGACCTGTTGCTCAATGGCTGTATTCATAAAAAAGGCTAATGCAATAGGAGCCGGGCCATTGATGGTCATGGAAACCGATGTCGTTGCATCGATTAAATCAAAACCGTCAAATAATTCCTGACAATCATCCAATGTGGCAATGGAGACACCGGAATTACCAACTTTGCCGTAAATGTCCGGTCGTTCGTGCGGATCAAACCCGTACAATGTGACGCTGTCATAAGCCACGGACAACCGTTTGGCTTTGGCGCCTTTTGATAAAAGTTTATAGCGACGATTGGTCCTGAACGCGTCGCCTTCGCCTGCGAACATCCGGGTCGGGTCTTCATTTTCACGTTTAAACGGAAATACCCCAGCCGTATAAGGAAAATACCCCGGCAGGTTTTCTTTAAGCAGCCATTTCAACATTTCACCGTCGTCATCATAATTCGGCACGGAAACTTTCGGCACCCGGGTTCCAGATAATGTTGTTATTGCTGTTTCAGTGATAATCTCACGCCCACGAATTTCAGTAACGTGCTTGTCGCTTTGATAATTTTTCCGCACATCCGGCCATGTATCTAATAATTTAGCCGCCCTTGGGTCCAATGCCTGTTGTTTTTCAGCACGCAAATAGTCCAGATCGTTAAGGTTTGATTTTTTACCTGCCAATTCCAACATGCGCCCAGCCGCTGATAATTGTTGGCATTCACGGGCAATTGTTGACTGCAGCCCAACCGTTTTATGGTAACCACGCACGGTTTCTGAAATTTCCGCCAAGTAACGTTGTCGCTGAGCGGGCACGATCACATCTTCGTCGTTGGAGCAACGAACAGAAACCGGACCGGCATGACAATCCCAAATGCCAAGGGCCCGTTGGTTAAACAATGCGATCAAATGCTGATACAGCGCCATCACACCCTGATCATTGAATTTAGACGCCGTTGTGCCAAAAACCGGCATGGTATCAGTTGGTTTATCAAACGCTTGTTGATTGCGCTGTAATTGTTTGCTGACATCCCGCAGGGCGTCTTTTGCCCCTTTCCGGTCGAATTTATTGATGGCAACCACATCGGCAAAATCCAACATGTCGATTTTTTCCAATTGGCTCGCCGCACCAAATTCAGGGGTCATCACGTAAAGCGACACATCAGCATGGGCGACAATACCTGCGTCCCCTTGACCAATGCCGGGGGTTTCAACGATTACCAAATCATAACCAGAAACTTTACAGGCGGCGATCATATCCGGCACCGCTTGTGGCACTTCGGAATGGCCGTCCCGTGTGGCAATGGAGCGCATGAAAATGTTATCACCGTCAATGGCATTCATGCGGATACGGTCGCCTAATAACGCACCACCACTTTTGCGGCGTGACGGATCAATGGCGATGATCGCTATTTTTGGCTCATTAGAATATTCCCGAAACCGCAACACCAATTCATCTGTTAACGACGATTTCCCAGCACCACCCGTACCGGTAATACCTAATACCGGCACATCGGTTTTATCAACGGCCCGTTTACGAATTTCACCAAGCAACGGGGACGGACAAACGCCGTTTTCCAAAGCCGTCATTAACTTGGCCAAGGCTCTTGGTTGATCCCCCATCAAAGCTTTATCTAAACCACAGACATCGGCCGATAAATCATAATCAGAGATACGGATCATATCATCGATCATGCCTTGCAATCCCAAGGATTGACCGTCACGAGGTGCGTATATTCGGGTCACGCCGTAGTCATGCAATTCTTTGATTTCATCGGGCACGATCACCCCGCCGCCGCCGCCAAAAACTTTGATGTCGGCACCACCGCGTTCTTTCAATAAATCGATCATATATTTAAAATATTCGACGTGCCCGCCTTGGTATGAACTAACCGCAACGCCTTGTACGTCTTCATGTAGTGCGGCCGTCACAACTTCGTCAACAGATCGGTTATGGCCCAAATGAATAACCTCGGCCCCCGATGATTGCAGGATCCGGCGCATAATATTAATCGACGCATCATGGCCATCAAACAAACTAGCAGCCGTTACAAACCGCACCGGACGGGACGCTTTATAAGGGGATTGGATTTGACTTGGGTTAACACCAGCACTATCGGGCATAAAAATACTCCAAAATGACAGGCCAAATATATGTTAAATACATTTTGACCGAACAACAACAAGCACCCAGCTATTGGGTATAGTATAGACTGCAATTCATCTTTCGTCATGCCCTGCCAAGGATACCATTTTTATTCAAAACTTCATGGTAAACTGACTAACAGGCAAACAGACAACCTTTATTTCATATTTATCGCCGCCACCATACTTGACGTTTACGTAAACGTAAACAATTTCTGTAGACCGTAAATGAATTTATGGAACAAGAAGAAAATCCTTTTAAATTTGACCAACAAAATAATATATACCGCTGCTCTGCGGGCTTTTATGAAAAATTATTGCCACAAATAAAAACGGCACAGCTTTTCAGCCATGCCGTTTTAAGTATTTAACGTTGTAAAGACCAATCAGCTACCGGGGATGGCTTTCAATTTGGTTTCATCTTTTGTGGCTTTGACAAAACCATATTTGGCATAAATATTTTGCGCTGCATCACTTCTTAAATAGCCCACATAATGCATGCCGTTTTGTTGATTGCGCCCGGTTTTTAATATACCGATAGCATATCCCACTTCTTTTCCTTTGTTTAAAGGTGCCGGAATATCAACACCATCAATAGCCCGGTTGCGTTTTTTGGCTTCGATAATCTCTGTCGTCCAAACAATACCGACGTCCGCTTGATTTTTTTCAATCCGATCCGGTGTTTCGCGGTGGTGGCGTTTGGTAAACCATGTTTTGCCTTCGACCGCCCAACAACCACGACATTTGGCATTACCAGTAACTTGCTCATAAATCCCCATGTCGTTTAACATGGCGGCTCCATAAAATTTAAAAATGCCTTCTGTCAATGGATTAGGATGGGACTGCACCAAATCACTGCGCTTTAAATCTTCTGGTCCTTTGATGCCTTTGGGATTTCCTTTGGCAATCATCAGTGCCAATTTGTTGTGCGTGTAAATTTTATAGCTATCCATCATCGATTTGGATTTAAGCTTTTTAAGATGGCCTAAATTCACGCTGGCATACACATCCGGGTTCATGGCCGTATTTTGATTATTAATCTGCCCTTGTTTCAGTATCTGGCCTTTTAAAATTTGCCCCGGCGGAATGGTTTCAACATAAACATTGCCAATATTGGGATGTTTTTTCATAAAGTCTTTGATCAATTCATCCATCACCATAAACTGATTGCCTGCGAGATACATTACTAAATCCGCTGTGTAACTGTCACCAATTTGCCCATAAGCAACGTTACCGCCTTGGCTAAATGTTCGGTAATCTTTGTTCAATCCGGCGTCTTCTGCACTTTGAGAAACCGTCGGCGCGATCATCAGCGCAGCCATCGCCGCTGTCGCAAACATCATTGTTTTAAATTTCATTATAAAACCTCCATTAAGTGATCGACCTGTTATCCGGGTTATTTTTTATTCCCGTCGGCTCCCCTAAACACCACAAGATTAATGTGACTATGCAACATGTATATTAATATTACAATTTTTAAATAATATAATTAGCGAATGTGTTAACATCACTTCTTGGTGATGATCTGTTTTTATATTATAATCTCGACTTGCCTTAATTAACGTGTTTTCCCATCACTGAACAAGGACAATGACCATGACAAAATTATTTCGCCTAAAATTATTCCGTTTGGGGCCTAAGTTTTTTTTGATCAGCATTGTTCTTTTTGCAGGCGCCGGGATTTTTTCTATTTATTTAGGCACATCCAATATCAAAGCCATGGTTCAACTGTTCGCGCAATCAGAAAGCTCGTCTGCTGCGGCCAACAACCAAATGCAAAAACAAATGGTCAAAGCCATCGATCTTGACCGGGAAAAAACACTTAACCTTTTAGCGGCATCAAACGCTTTATCCTTGGCCCAAAAAAAACTGCAAACGGCACAACAAAAATCATATATTCAAGGTAAATTCGAAGGTGTTCTTCGCATTATAGCGTCCCAATTGGAATCTATTCTGGCCCCTATGAACATTGATGACCGGGACATGTTTGCCGTTGATGATGGTGTTTATTTACGGGTTTTAAAATCCGCTAAAGGCGTTGAGTTTTTTCCTATTATCAATGGGGAAACGTTGAATGATATCGCGGATAGTGAAGAATTTACGCCACAGCAAAAAAATAACTATGGCCAAGTTTTGGTTAAAAAAATGGGTGTTGGCAACCCGTTAATGCTCATTATTCCAGAAGATAAATCACTACAGTTATTGGCGCTCATTGGTACTGATGTTCAACCTTATGGCATTTTAGCCATCACATTGGAAGATTCCATCTCTCCCCTTGATCAGGCAACCACTCAGCTTGATCAAAATTTTGCTTTACAGTTTTCTAAACAGAAAAAACTGTTAGATACCCAATTTCAAAAACGTGCAAAAAGCCAAACTATGATGAGCAACCAAGCACAGGACAAACGGTTTCAAAGACAGCAAACCGTTGCCCAACAAACTGAAAAGGCCTACGACAACCAAACGAGGGTAGCCATCGTTTCCGCTCTGCTAGGAGCCGTTCTTATCAGTGGTCTGGTGATATTTATGATTACTAGGCCCATTGGTGCGACTTTAAACGCTTTAAACAAATTAACCAGCGGGGACACGGATATCCAACTTCCCGGCATTGGCCGCAAAGATGAAATAGGTGATCTTTCTGAAAATGTTTTAACCTATAAACAATCCATCCTTGACCGTAACCATATGGAACAACAGCAAAAACAAGAAAACCAAGCTAGAGATCAGGAAAAAATTCAAGCGGAACACAATATCGCCCAAAAAATTGAAACCGGTATGAAAGATGCTGTTAACACGATCGGACAACAACTCGATGCCATCAATCTTTTTAGTGAAAAGCTCAATCGCTCGGCTGACCAAACCAAAGATAAAGCTGATAGCGTTGCATCGACCACAATTGAATCCGGAAAACTGGCAACAGAAGTCGCCACCATAGCCAGCGATTTAACAACATCAATTGGACAGATTGAAAATACCGTCAATCAGGCGATTTCATTAACCGGAGAAGCCACAGAGTTGACTATCAATGTCGATGAAACAGTCACCCGATTAGGCCAAGAAACGGCATCCATCGGTGATGTTTTGGCATTAATCAACGACATAGCTGAACAAACTAATTTGTTGGCATTGAACGCCACCATCGAAGCGGCGCGGGCCGGGGACGCGGGCAAAGGTTTTGCCGTCGTCGCATCAGAAGTCAAAAACCTAGCCAGCCAAACCGCCAAAGCCACATCAGACATCGAGGCTAAAATTTCTGCTGTGCAAGCGGTATCCGATGAAACGGTGCAAGCCATCGCTTCCATTGCCAGCAAAGTGAGTGAAGTGAGTGAGGCCACCAACAGCATCACCGAAGTCGTTGAACGTCAACGCCAAGCCACTGATAACATCGTTGATCATGCATCATCAAGCGCTCGGGAAATCGGGCATGCAGGAACCCTGATCAAAGAAGTCGAAGGCCAAGCCCAGGAAACTGAACGTTTAAGTGCCGAGATTAAAACCGAAAGTCAAAACGTCAGCAGGATTACGGCAAGCATCGGCGACAAACTCATTGCTGATGTTAAAAATGTTATGGGCACCGCATAAAATGAATTGTTATTTTCGCGTATTTAACCAAATGCCCAATGCAATCATTGGCACACCAATGTAATGAAAAATATATAATTGTTCATTGAGCAGCATAATCGCCAAAATCGCCGCAAACACAGGGACTAAATGCATAAATGGCCCGGCGCGCACGGCCCCGATTTGCCGCACCCCGCTATTCCAGAACTGATAAGATAAAACCGAAGAAAAAATAGACAGATAGGCAAAAGCCATCACACTATTAAGTGTCCAATTAACCCCGCCACCGGATTGAATATCCCACAAATAAAACGGTGACAAAACAACAATCGACAGCATCATGGTTGAAAACAGCAATACGCTAGCGGGTAATTCCGTGGGGCGACGTTTTAACAATACCGAATACAATGCCCATAATGGTACGGCCGCCATCATCCATAAATCACCGCGATTGAATTGAACGTTTTTGAGCGCCGTTAAATCACCACGGCTGATCATCACCATCACCCCGCTCAAGGATACGAAAATGCCGATTAATTGTTTTATGCCCGGTTTTTCATCCCCCATGACAAAGGCAATCATGGCAATAAAAATAGGCGTTAAGGATAAAAACAATGATGCATTCACTGCCGTCGTTTCCGTCAACGCCAAATAAACCATCGTTTGAAACCCGGTTATCCCTGTTACACCCAATAATGTTAAGTAGCCGAAATATTTAAAGACCAAATGGCGATAGCGCCAAAAATCGGGAAAACCGAACGGCAGCATGATCATTAAAGCTGAGAAAAACCGCCAAAACGCCATGGCCACCGGAGAAACATCATCAGCCATGGCCCGACCAACAATTAAATTACCGCTCCAGAACAAAGTCGCCATTATTAACAATACATAAGGAGGTACGCGGAAAGGCATCAAATCATTTCAATAGTTCATTAGGATTGGATAGGTAAAAATTAAATACGGCAGAATAGTTGACCTAAATTTGATAACTTACACACGGACAAAAGAAAAGAAAATTATGTTTGAGCCTGTGGCAACTACAGGGTTTATGTTAATATCATTCAACATTATTAACATAAATAGGTTTCTATCCATGACCGTCTCACCAAACAGCACCGACGCCGATACCGACGCAAACCCAAGCGCAGCTACAGGCAATGACGCCGTCACAACCAAACAAATGAAAACCGGCATCGTTGGTTCTATTTTCGCCGCCATTTGTTGTTTTACACCTTTTTTGGTCATTGCTTTTGGCATGGCGGGAGTAACCGCATGGCTCGGCTGGATTGATTATTTACTGTTTCCCATGCTGTTCATTTCATTAGCCGTATTGGGCCATGCCTTTTATTTAAAGTCCGGAAAAATTGGCCCCGATCCAAAAGTCATATTAATGATCGCCGCGGCATCGTTTTCAGGCGCATTATTCTGGTTTAAATTTTTCTATGCCATCCGCATATCTTTGTTGGCGGCCTTGTTGGTTGCAGGCTACGCTTTTTATTTAAAATCAAAAAAGTCACGGGGCGAAAAAACAGCATGAAAATAAATACACAACAACCCTATGATTTAGCGATTATCGGTGCCGGATCAGCCGGATTTTCCGCCGCCATCACAGCGGCTGAAAAAGGTTTCAAAGTCGCCATGATTGGTTACGGCATGATTGGCGGCACCTGCGTCAATGTGGGATGCGTGCCTTCAAAAACCATGATCCGCGCCGTTGAAATAGTGCATCAGTCAAAAACGGCATCCCGGTTCAAAGGCATTCAAGCCGAAGCAGGTCTTGTTGACTGGCAAGCCGTTGTTCAGCAAAAAGACGAATTGGTGAAAGAATTGCGCCAAGCCAAATACATCGATTTATTAAGCAGCTATCCAGAAATTAATTATATCGAAGGCCGGGCTGAATTCACCGATGATCAATTAACCATTGACGGAAAAGTGCTGCCATCTAAAAAAATCCTAATCGCCAATGGATCGACGCCAAGCCTGCCTGACATTGATGGCATTGATACCATCGATTGGTTAACCAGCACCACCGCATTGGAACTAGAAACATTACCCAAGTCTTTAATTGTTATGGGGGCCGGTTACATTGGTGCAGAAATGGCGCAAATTTTTGCCCGCGCCGGGTGCCACGTCACCATTGTCTGTCGCAGTCGCCTGTTACCCGAAGCCGCCCCTGAAATCAGTAAAGCCCTGACAAAATGTTTCCGAGACGAAGGCATCATCGTGCGTGATAAACTAAACTACCAAAGCATTAAACAAACAACAGCAGGCGTTCAATTAAATATTTCAAGTGCGGGCGTTGATGAAGCGCTTAGGGCTGAAAAAATATTGATGACCACTGGACGACGCCCGAATACGGATGCTTTGAATTTAAAATCCGCAGGCGTTGAACAAACTCCAAACGGCGGCATTAAAATCAATGACCGTATGCAAACCAGCAATAAAAACATTTATGCAGCTGGCGACGTCACTGGCGACGATCAATTTGTTTACATGGCGGCATATGGTGCGCGGGTGGCTGTTAACAATGCGTTTAAGTTATCCGATATGCGGTATGATAACCGTGCCATGCCTTGGGTTGTGTTTTCCGACCCACAAGTGGCCGGCGTCGGTTTAAGCGAGGATGCTGCCATCCAAGCGGGATATGATGTCATTACATCCATCATTACACTGGATTATGTCCCGCGTGCCTTGGCCGCGCGCGACACCCGTGGTTTGATCAAATTGGTCGCCGATAAAAAAAGCGACCGTTTATTGGGTGCTGAAATCATAGCCCCCGAAGGTGCTGAGAGCATTCAAACAGCGGTCATTGCTATTCAACAAAACATGACGGTCCAACAATTGGCTGATACAATTTTCCCTTACCTAACAACGGTCGAAGGATTAAAGTTAGCAGCCCAAACATTTAATAAGGATGTGAGTAAACTGTCCTGTTGCGCCGGTTAATACCGTTAATATAAAGGAACTTTAATTCATGACGGGTGTTTTATTATTTGCCTTTATCGCAGGCGTCATCACCACGGCAAACCCCTGTGCGTTTGCATTGTTACCAGCGTATCTAGCCCACCGCATCCGCCCTCATGACCAAGACCACAGCCAACAGGCAATGGGATTATTAAAAGCAATGACGGTAGGGCTTGCAACCACATCCGGCTTTATAGCGGTTTTTATCGTGGTCGGTGCCGGGCTAGCGGTTGGTGGGAATTGGTTGATGGCGGCGCAACCTTGGGCTGGGTTTATCGTCGGCATCATCATGGCGATGTTTGGTTTGGCGGTTTTATTAGGTCGCCATATCCGCATTCCTTTACCCAATATCAAACCCGCTCAAAACCCCGATAGTGTTAAAGCTGATTTCATTTTTGGCGCAGGTTACGGAATTGCATCCATTTCATGTACCTTGCCAATTTTTCTATCGGTCACAGGCACCGCCGTTACCGGCAGCTATTTTGCCAGCACGTTAACATTCTCAGCTTATGCCATCGGCATGGCGACGGTATTAATGTCACTGTCGATCATGGCGGCGTTAGCAAGAAGCGGGTTGGCCAAAAACATGCGAAAACTGGCGCCGTTTATGAATGCCCTCAGTGGCGTCATTCTGATCTTATCAGGAACCTATCTGGCCTATTTTTTTGGCGCATCTGTATTCAATATGGATATCCCCGAAGGCTTTGATTTAATCGGTTCCGGACAAATGTTATCGGGCACATTGCAAACAATGATGAGCGGTGCCACGGGAACTATTGTTTTTTTGACCCTATCAGGGACAATCGTTTTGTTGTTTATTTATGCGATGATAAAAAAACACGGAGCGAGAATAGATTTATAAGGGCAAATGCAAACAAACGCGTAACCCTTGGGGTTTAAGGTTTTCTAATTTTATTTCCCCGCCATGCGCATGAGCCACACTTTGCGCAATGCTTAATCCCAAGCCCACACCACCGGTATGACGATTGCGCGATGTTTCACAGCGGAAAAACGGCTGAAACACATTGTCCATTTGATCAGCGGCAATACCCGGACCATTATCATCAACGATGATATCCACATCATGACCGCCTTTAATTAACTTAACCTCAGCACGGTCGCCATATTTAATGGCGTTTTCAATAATATTAACAATAGCCCGCTTTAATTGTTGCGGTCGACACTCCAATAAAATTTTATCAAAATCTTGAAATTCCACGGCTAATCCAGCATCGGCCATATCGGCGCAAATGGCATCAATTAACGCCCCCAAATCGACGGTCCGGCGTTGTTCTTTTTCAACCTCGGCCTCTTGGCGGGAAAACTGCAATGTGGATTGGATCATTTGCTCCATATCATCCAAGGTCGATAAAATTTTAGCCTGTTCAGTCAAGTCATCAACGGCTTCGGCACGTAATTTTAACAATGTAATGGGCGTTCTTAGATCGTGGGAAATGGCGGCTAACAATTGAGTGCGGTTATCAATTAAACGTTTCAATCGGCGTTGCATATCGTTAAACGCCACAGCAGCTTCGCGGACTTCCAGCGGCCCAGATACCGCCATCGACGGTGCATTAACATCCAAACCCAAACGTTTAGCCGCATCAGCAAAAGTACTCAACGGGGTGCTGAGTTGCCGCACGACCCAAATCGATAACAAAATCACCGCCAACGACATCACTAAAATCGATATCACCGACACATTAATCCATGGCGGTTCACCGCCATCAATATTGGTAATAAAATTAAGCCATTTGCCGGGTTCTATTTCTATGGACGCACGTAGCGCCTGTTGATGAGAGCGGCTCCCCATTTTTGACATCATGCCAGACATCCGGCCCATGCCAGACATGCGAGCCATGTCAGACATTTGGCCAACCCCGCGCGTATGGTTTTCATTTTGCGCACTGTGTTCTGTTTTTAAAAACTGGATAAGTACGGGTACTTCAGCACCTAGTTCAAGGTGCTGCCTTAGCACGTTGGCTAAAACGTTTTCCTGTTCCACATTATTGTTTTTCGAAACCAACACTGCCTCGGGCGTCAACAACACCCTAAAATTTGGTTCGTTTAAAGTTTCAACAATACGCAATTGCCAGTTATCTGGCGACCCGATAACCAACCGCGACACGTTGGCAATACGTCTGACCATATGCTGTCCACCAGCGACGGCAAGCGTATTTAACCGGTCACTGGAATAAATCATCATACTGATGATATGCGATAAACTAAGGCCTACCAACAGCACCAAAATCGTTTGCCCGATCATGGTTTTTGGCAAAAACCGTTTCATTTTTTGGTCACAGTTGGCGTAAATACATATCCCCCACCCCAAACCGTTTTAATCAAAACCGGATTTTTAGCGTCAACTTCTATTTTACGGCGCAACCGGCTAATTTGTGTATCCATACTGCGGTCAAAAGCAATACTGCTGCGCCCGCGAGAGAGGTCCAGCAATTGATCACGGTTCAACACATGGCCGGGGCGTTCAACCATAACAATTAACAGATCATATTCGCCGGTACTTAGCGGGACCACGACATCATCATCTGATACCAGTTCCCGTTTGGCTGTATCCAACGTCCAATTAGCAAAGCCAAAACGAGGTGTCGAAGATATTTCTTCGGGCATGGGGGCTTGCCCGGCGCGCCTGAGCACGGCTTTAATACGCGCCAATAATTCGCGTGAACTAAACGGTTTTGATACATAATCATCCGCGCCCATTTCCAAGCCCAGAACACGGTCAATCTCATCGCCTTTGGCCGTTAACATAATAATCGGCACTTTCGACGAGACCCGAAGTTCCCGGCATAATGTCAGCCCGTCATCCCCCGGCAACATCAAATCAAGGACGATCAAATCAATACGTCCGTCGGCCAAAACTTTTTTCATAGCGCGGCCATCCTTGGCCGTCGATACGCGGTAACCATCGCGGCTTAAAAACCGCGATACCAAATCCAGAATTTCAGGGTTGTCGTCAACAACCAGTATGTGTGCAGATGTTTTCATCATTTCATTATATGGGATCAAGACGGCTGTGGGAAAAAAAAATGTGACAAAGTTTGGCGGGCCTTATTTTCGGCAATCATTGTTACCATTTTTATCATTTGATGACACAATCCGGACACATGTCAAATCTATATTCATAGTCAACGAGATTACTTGTTAACATTACAAAACCCAACAGGAGAAGACCATGAAACAGAAAACAGCTATCCAACCCAACCACAATAAAATCATCAAAACTGTCCTTGGGGCCGCGGCTTTGGGTACGATCATAGCCCTGTCCGCGCCTGCTTGGTCACATGCAAACGCTAATCCGAACAATCCGGGTGGACAGAATATAAATATGATGGGTGCCGGACACGGACAACAATCAACACAAAAAGGCAATATGCCCCGGGTCGGACCGGGGGCGGCAACACTCTATTCAATGATGAAATTTGATGAAACCTGGGCCGATACAGCCAAAACTGAAATGGCGATTACTCCGGATCAGCTTGATGCCTGGAACAATTACATCAAGGCCGCAAAAACCATCAGTGACAATGCGCGCAGTCGGCTTAAATCCATGAACCCCGGCGAAGTGATGGCCATGGATAGCACAAAACGTAATACCTTTATTCAGTCCATGGGTGCCAAACACATGGCTGAACGTCAAGCTTTGAACACGGCCCGTGAAAAACTAATTGCAACCCTTGACGACACACAAAAAGCCAAAGCCGGATTATTAATTCCCGGACAAATGGGTGGCCGCCATAGCGCTGGCAGACAAGCAATGATGGGCGGCGGCCAAGGCGGAAACATCAACGCGATGATGTCCGGTATGATGTCTAACATGATGCAAATGATGCAGATGATGCAAAACCAGATGTCTGCAACACAAAAGCCCGGATCAATGATGGACGGTCAACAACGCAATCCCGGATCAATGATGGGTAAAGGCCACCCCTTGTCACAATAAAGTCACAATAGTTGACAAAACTAATTTAAAATTAAACCTGCCCTGATCCCGGGGCAGGTTTTTAGCTGCTTTCAAAAAAATTGAAATCGTTTAAATGATCGTTATGCTAAACTGCAAACAGACTTATGGAGCCAACAATGCCTTTTCCTGACATCGACCCAATCATTTTCCAAATTGGACCCTTTGCCTTGCGCTGGTATGCATTGGCATATTTAGCTGGGTTGTTGTTGGGTGTTTATTACATGACGCTATTGGCTAAAAAATACGCTCTGAATTTCGATAAAGAGACCCTTGATGATTTTTTGACGTGGGCGGTATTTGGTGTGATCCTTGGCGGTCGGCTGGGGTACGTGTTGTTTTATCAGCCAGGATATTACTTTTACAATCCGGGAAAAATATTACAAGTATGGGAAGGTGGCATGTCATTCCATGGCGGCGTCATTGGTGTTACAGTCGCAATGATTTTGTTTGCCAAAAAACGTAAGCTCGTACTTTTTGAACTCACCGATCTCGTCAGCGTTGCCGCCCCTATTGGATTGTTTTTTGGCCGCATTGCCAATTTCATTAACGGGGAATTATTTGGCCGGGTGACCGATGTGTCGTGGGGCGTTATCTTTCCAATGGGCGGGCCCGAGCCTCGGCACCCCAGTCAATTATATGAATCGATGTTAGAAGGATTTGTATTGTTTTTTATCCTGCATTTTTTGTTTCGCAGTAAAAATCTACGCAACCGTCCCGGATTTATGACAGGGGTATTTTTAATCGGTTACGCAATCGCGCGCATGATCGTTGAATTTTTCCGCGAACCCGACGCCTATTTAGGGTTTTTATTCGCAGGCGCCACCATGGGACAACTCTTATCCGTGCCGATGTTGGCATTAGGTGTTGTGTTGATACACCTGTCACTGAACAAACCGCAAAAGGCGCTTAAAAAACCGTGACAAATTTTGACAAAATTCAAACTGTCACAATTTGTCACAATATAGTCCATCTATGACACGGCTCTGTATCATCGACATGCCATAAAATGCCTGAAGCCGACAACTGGGAATTTATCCGTCAACTGCCCGACTATGAAAGATTAAGCACATGTCCGCAGAAAGTTCAGCCCCAACGCCACAAACAGCCGATGATAACGAACAAAAAAACCGTTTTCTGTATATTGTTCCGGTTTTATTGTTTGCAGTGATCGCCACAGCTTTTGCCGTTGGATTAACTTTAAATCCCAAAGATCTTCCATCGGTACTGATTGGCAAACCCGTGCCAGAATTTGACCTCCCTCCTGTCCAAGGGCGCACCGTTGGCTTGTCATCAAAATCATTAAAAGGAGAAGTTTCGCTGGTCAATGTTTGGGCATCATGGTGCACGGAATGCCGGGCAGAACACCCTTTATTCATGGAACTTAAACGCCGCGGCATTGTCCCTTTAAACGGGCTTAATTACAAAGACCAGCCCGCTGATGCGGCGAAATGGTTGGATGATTTAGGCGATCCATACACACAAAATGGTGCCGATATAAATGGCAGGGTTGCCATTGACTGGGGTGTTTACGGTGTCCCGGAAACATTTGTTGTCGACCGCGACGGAACAATTGTTTACAAACATATTGGCCGCGTTACACCCGATGCCTTAAATAATAAAATACTGCCGTTGGTGCGCAAATTACAAGCTGCACCCATAAAACAAACCAACACAGACGGATAACTTTTAAATCATGGAAATCGCAGGAATTGGAATATTTACGGCCTTCATAGCCGGGGTTATTTCGTTTTTATCACCATGCGTTTTACCGATGGTGCCGGGGTACGTGTCATACATTGCGGGAAAATCATTAGAAGACGTGCGCGACGATCAATCTTTTAAAAACCGCATGCAGGTGATGTCGTTAAGCCTGTTGTTCGTTATAGGATTTTCGATCGTTTTTATTGCCATGGGTGCGGGCGCCAGCGCCATTGGCGGATTGTTTCTCGAGTACCGATACGAAGGCGGGCTTCTCGCCGGGGCCATCATTATCATATTCGGCCTGATCATGATGGGCGTTTTTAATTTCATTTTTGTCAACCGGGATATTCGTTTCAACATAGAGTTTAAAGGAATGGCCGCTGCTGGCAGGCCATTAGGTGCTGTGCTTTTGGGCATGGCTTTTGCTTTTGGCTGGACACCGTGTATTGGGCCAATTTTGGGCGCTATTTTAACCATGGGATCATCGACGGCCAGTGTCGAACAAGGGGCGAGTTTATTAGCCATTTATGCAGCTGGACTAGCCATACCATTTTTAATCGTCGCCATGTACACCAAGCATTTCATGGCAAAAATGCGGGGCATTGGCAACCTTGGCCGCCACCTGCAAAAAGTCGCTGGGGCCATGTTAATTATCATCGGCATCGCCATGATGACCGGATATTTAAGTATTGCCAGCACATGGTTATTAAACAATTTGCCGTTCTTGCAAGCTTTGGTTATTTAATTTTATAAGGATTTTAAATGTCTGATCATCAAACAAACGAAGCAAAGAAAAAAACCAGCAAATTACCGATGATTATTGTCGGCATTTTTGTTATTGTCGGCATCGCTGTCGTCGCTAAAAACGCTATGTCACCTGCAAAAAACACAGCAATAGCTGTGGTCAACATCCCTGACTTTTCTGAACTCGCCAAAACTGGTGAATTAGCCTTCGGTAAAAATTGCCAAGCTTGCCATGGCAGCAATGCCGCAGGAAGCAACCAAGGACCACCATTGGTTCATACTACCTATAATCCCGGACATCACAGCGATGCGGCGTTTTTCTTGGCCGCCAAGCGCGGGGTTCAAAGCCACCATTGGCGGTTTGGTAACATGCCCCCGCAACCACAAGCGAGCGAAGATGATTTAAAAGCCATTGTTCAATATGTGCGTGAATTACAACAAGCCAACGGTATTTTTTACAAAAAACATACGATGTAAAGTGCACCGGAGTTTTTTTAATTCTTGCTCACGCAGTCGTCATTTGTCCTGATCAATAGAAACGAATAGGGTTCCACCAACGGCCTCATTCATTTTAACTGTTCAACAGGTGATCAATGCGTATTGTATTCGTTTTTTTAATGATGGTGTTTGCAACCTCAGCAAACGCTCAAGTCACAACGCCTTATTCCGGCACAAAAACCATTGAAACGGGCAAACAATTCACAGCATTTGTTAGCGATTTAAAAACCGCTATCCGGGCTAATCGCATGGGCATTGTGGCCGAGGCCTGCGCCACCTGCGGGGCAAAAAGTTTAGGCATTACCATCCCCGGCAACAAAGTCATCATGGTGTTTAATCCAAAATTTGCCGTGCGCATGTTAAAATTAAGCGTGGCATCCGGTATCGAAGCACCATTACGTTTTTATGTAACTGAACTGCAAAACGGCAACGCCCAATTAACCTACCGTTTGCCGAGCCACGTCTTTAAAGCCTATCAAATTCCCGCACTCACCGATATGGGCCAGGAGCTTGATCGTGTTTTATCCGCCATCGTCAAAGCCTCATTGAAATAATTTATGACCACAGCAACAACTGAGCGCCCCACCATTCAAACGCCAGCCGTGATTTTGGCGATGGTTTTAACATTAGCATTTATCATGGTCACCGGAAATTTGGCCGGAGATAAAAAAGTTGCTCTGTTGGTTATTGGTTTTGGGCTGGGTGTTAGCCTTTATCACGCGGCTTTTGGTTTTACAGCAGCGTACCGCAGAGCTTTTCAGGAACGTGATTTATCAGGCATCATTGCACAGGGCGTGATGTTGGTTTTAGCCATGATGTTATTTGCACCACTTCTATCGAACGGGGCTACGGGTTCCGTTGCGCCAATTGGTGTGTCGATGGTGTTGGGGGCTTTTATTTTTGGCATTGGGATGCAATTGGCCGGGGCCTGTGGGTCGGGCACGCTGTTCACTGTTGGCGGCGGTAGCCCGCGTATGGTTGTCGCTTTGATTTTTTTTACCATTGGCGGGTTTTGGGGCAGTCTGGATCTGGCCTGGTGGCGAACATTTCCGGAAATGGGCGGCATCTCGCTTGGGCAAGAACTGGGTTATGGCCCGGCTGTTGCCTTGCAAACGTTTGTGATTATCGCAATTTGCTATGGTCTGTATAAATCCGGTTTCACCATCAAACGGCCGCTTTGGTGGAACGGCACATTTTCTTATGAAAATCTATTAAGGGGCCCATGGCCGTTGCTACTGAGCGCCATTTTATTAGCGTTATTTAATTGGGCAACATTACTGGTTGCCGGGCATCCGTGGTCGATTACATGGGCCTATGCATTGTGGGGTGCTAAAATCGCAACATCTTTTGGCTGGGACGCAACGACGAGCGGTTTTTGGGCTACTGGATTTCAAGCCAACGCTTTAAAAAATTCTGTATTTTTAGACACCACCAGCGTCATGAATTTCGCCATTATCATTGGCGCGTTTACCGCCGCAGCTTTGGCCGGAAAAATGGCTTTAAATTTCAAACTGCCTTGGCGATCATGGTTAGCGGCGGTCATCGGCGGCTTGTTATTGGGCTATGGCTCAAGATTGGCCTATGGCTGTAATATCGGCGCCTTTTTCAGTGGTATTGCCTCGACCAGCGTTCAAGGCTGGGTATGGATTATTGTCGCTCTATTGGGCAATGCCGTGGGCGTTAGGCTAAGGCCATGGTTCCAATTATAAAGTTTGTTATTCAAGGCCTGACGACTAAACGAAACCCAACCAGAATATGTTTCAAATTTTCAGGTCTGGAATGACGCGCCGCCGGACGGCACACGCCACAGCCTTTGTCATCCCACGACCCGCCTTTGACAATATATCGCCCCGGACCCGCTTGGTCAGCGGTCCATTCATAAACTTGGCCTGCCCCATCCAACAAACCAAACGGGCTGGCACCGTTTTCAAACGACCCCACAGGCGTGGTATCAAATGGCCCTTTATCATTGGAGTTGAGCTTATCTGCATCAAAATCATTGCCCCACGGGAACCATCGACCATCGGTACCGCGAGCGGCTTTTTCCCATTCCATTTCAGTGGGCAGCGCCCACTTTTGGCCTGTTTTCTGGCTCAACCACCCAGCATAAGCAACTGCATTTTTATGCGAGACCATGACGACCGGATGATGATCACGGTTTTTAGGAAACATTTGATTGCCCCAAGCGTAACGACGGGTGCGGGAATAAGGATGGACTAATCCATAAGACGCCCAAGTTTTCCGGTCAACATTGGGCGCCGCCGTTAGGCTATCGGCAATAAAAGCCGCATATTGTTCATTGCTGATCGCGGTCTTGGTAATTTGATAGGCTTTTGTCGTTAATGATGTTCGCGTTCGTTCCCGGTCGTACCAACCACCATTGCGCGTCACACTGTGACCATAAGCTTGTTCATCCAAAACATAGGCCGCTTCCCGTTCAGATGCATCCGATCCAGCAACAAAAGGTCCTGCGGTGATTGTTATCAAAGGGGGTATGTTTCGATCTAAAGAACCACCAGAAAAAGCAGAAGATGTCGTGAAAATCACCGTTGTAAAAAAAGACGCCGTCAAATTGAGAGCGGTTTTCTGCATACTCATTTTCCTATACCGTTGTTATTCAAACTATCATGACAAAAATATTAGGACCCGTATTTCACAAACACGTGATAATGCGTGAATAGCCGTCCCTGTTACAATCTGTCACATTATAATCATAAGTAACTGTAATTATTATAACTCTAGTCTTTACTCTAATTTAATACGTTTCAAATCATCCGCAGTGCATGACAAATATGCTGCGATTTAAAAAACCGGGAAACAAAAAAGGGAGACCGTCGTGAGGTCAATTAAATTAAAACTTTTATCAAGTGCTGTTATACCAGCATTTGTCGGTGTCGGATTGGTCTTTATTCCATCAGGAAAATCAACCTCCGCGCATGCAGCGTCTCAATTATTGCCTGCGGCAAAAACACGCATCCTCGAAATTGCATCATCAGATAATCCTTGCAACCCGTGTGCGGCTAAAAACCCATGCAATCCTTGCAACCCGTGTGCGGCTAAAAACCCATGCAATCCTTGCAACCCGTGTGCGGCTAAAAATCCATGCAATCCTTGCAACCCGTGTGCGGCTAAAAATCCATGCAATCCTTGCAACCCGTGTGCGGCTAAAAACCCATGCAATCCTTGCAACCCGTGTGCGGCTAAAAATCCATGCAATCCTTGCAACCCGTGTAATCCATGTGCTGCGAAAAGTGCTAGTTATTCAAAAAGCTGTGTTGTACCAAGACTGGCATCAGCCAATCCATGCAATCCATGTGCGGCTAAAAATCCATGCAATCCATGTGCCGCTAAAAACCCATGCAATCCATGTGGCGCGTCTAATCCTTGCAACCCGTGTGGTGCAGGTGCCGTTGCTGAATTATCTGGAGCCGAAGCCACAACCGCTTACAACTGCCTGAAAAAAGAAATGGCCGCAGCTTATGGGAAAGCCGGACTTAAACAGGTTAAAGGTTACACAAACTGGCTGAACATTGCCAAAGAGCCTTACCAATCAGGCACCCATGGTGGGCGGTACGTCAACAATTACGTCGATAGCCACGGTGATTATCGCTATAAAAAATTCGAAAACGCGGGAACGTTACCATTAGGGACAGTTCTTGCCAAAGACAGTTTCACCGCCTCACCTGGCGGAAAATTATCCGTTGGTCCTTTATTCATCATGGAAAAAATGAACAAAGGTTACAGTAACAAAACGGGCGATTGGAAATACACAATGGTCACGCCGAATGGCAAAGTCGCCGGCACGACCAAAGGCAAAGGACTGAATATGCAGTTCTGTGCTGATTGCCATGCAACCGTTGCACCTGAATTGGATTATATCCTGCTCGTTCCTGAAGAATACCGTAAAAAGTTTTAATGCTTGGTCAAATTCTTCACGAAATGTTGAAACGACGTGACTCCCTGAATTGGCATTCTTTATGTATGTTAGATTTGAAATTCAGGTTTAAATGAAGTTTCAGAATATCTAATTAAACTTAACCAACTTTGAACAACCCACAAACACTTTTATAATAACAGGAGAAATACACATGTTTAAGAAAACCGTAGCCACTCTAAGCGTAGCAGCACTCACAGGCGTTGGCGCATTAAGCGTTCTGCCAACAGCACAAGCTGCAAACGTCAGCGATTCTGCTTTGGTTCAGGTTGCCGGCAACACCAACCCATGTGGTGCCAAGGTTAAACATAACCCTTGCAACCCTTGCAATCCTTGTGCGGCTAAAAACCCATGTAATCCTTGCAACCCTTGCGCAGCCAAGAAAAAATCTAATCCTTGCAATCCTTGCAACCCTTGCGCAGCGAAGAAAAAATCTAACTAATCAATTCTTCACTTTTTAAAAAACGCCGTGGGTTCAAAACTTGCGGCGTTTTTTTTGGCGGAATCTTAGCGGGCCAATACTTCACAACCCATCACTTCCAAGCGATAAGGATATAAAAACCTAGTATCGCATACCGTTTCACGGTAACTGTTTATTATAGAGTGATGATAAAATAAAGGTTCCATTAAACATGTGGCAGCGCATATCAGAATTTATTTTTGGTGAGCCTTTGCAAGGTGCGCTTCCTGAACGCGTGCGATTAGCCATTGGCAATCATCAAGATAACAGCGAAAAATTGATCGGCTGGGTGCAGCTTTTATTGGGCGTTATTTTTTCCTTTCTATATTCACTCTCACCCAGCACATCACCCGAAGCCGGGTTTCAACCCGTACCTTGGGCTTTGGCATTTTACATCTCGTTCACTATCATTCGACTGGTTGCATCCCATAAAACGGCCCTGCCTCGGTGGTTTCTGACCGTATCCGTGATTGTTGATATTGGGTTGCTTATGAGCCTGATCTGGAGCTTTCATATTCAATATATGCAACCACCATCATTTTATTTAAAAGCGCCAACAATGATTTATGTGTTCATTTTCATTTCTTTGCGCGCGCTTCGTTTCCAACCCGGCTATATTGTTTTAGCCGGATCCGCAGCTGCCATTGGCTGGGTGCTGATGGTGTTGTACGTCATTATTTCAGTGCCCGGCGACCCGATGATTACACGAGATTATGTTCAGTATTTGACATCGAATGCGATCCTGATCGGCGCAGAAGTCGATAAAATCATTACTATTTTATTAGTAACCGCGGTGCTGGCCATCGCCGTAATGCGTGCCGAACGCGTTTTCCAAAAAGCCGTTCTTGAAAGCATTGCAGCAGCTGATTTATCCCGCTTTGTATCACCAGAAGTTGCCGACCGTATTATATCGGCCGACCGCGCCATTCAAGCCGGTGACGGTGAAGCTAAAACAGCGTCGGTCATTTTCACCGACATAGAAGGTTTTTCAACATTTTCTGAAAAATTATCCCCCAGCGAATTGGGCCACTTAATGAATGAATATTTCGAAGCCATGTCAGAAGCCATTGATAAATATGGCGGCGTCATCACCCAATACCAAGGCGATGCTATGTTAATCACATTTAATGCGGTTACCGAAGACCCCGACCATGCCGGAAACGCAATTAAAACCGCCCTTGATATTCAACACATCAGCCAAGCCCATGTGTATTGCCATGGTGAGAGTTTAAAAACTAGGGTCGGCATTAATACCGGTGAAGTGATTGTTGGTGCCGTTGGGGCAAAAAACCGCTTGCAGTTCACCGTTCACGGCGATGATGTAAACATCGCAGCCCGGCTTGAACAACTTAATAAACAGTACGGCACGTATATTTTGGTATCCGAAGAAACCACTAAAGCCTGCGTAGCCCCGTATCCATGGCAGCGCCAAGGCGAAGTTGTCGTGCGTGGGCGGGAAAAGCCGACGACGGTCTATTCGTTGAAAAGTTAAGCGCGTAGCAACGCCTCGGCCAATTCAACAAAACCATCCCCACCCGGGGACGGCGTCAGATAGGCCGGTTTTAAATCCAGTCGATTTTCGAATTGTTTTAAATTGGCAACACCGACCGAATGGGGAAAATAGCCAAACATTGGTTGGTCATTGGGCGAGTCGCCAACAAAAACCATATGCTGTTTTTCAGCATCTAAATCCATATCAAAACATTCAGACATCATCAATTTAGTCATGGTCAGCTTATCATAATCACCGAACCATCCATTGACATGGATAGAACTGACTTTCGCTGTCAAGCCACGGCTTTCCATAATACCGACAATACCATCTATGGCATCGTCATTCAAAGCAGGCACGTCTTCGCAAAAATCAATGGCTAAATCGGCTTCGCGGTAAAGCTGGTCCGAAGCCAAGGCCGTGCCCGTAATTTGTGTTAAAATATCACGGCCAATGTCTTGGTACAAAACCCGGTTAGCCGCCCGTACGTTGGTTTCCATTTGAAAGCGTTTAATGAGTTTTCTCATGGCTTCATCATGGCGAAAATAAAACGCGCCGTTTTCACCAACGACGCCATCAACCGGCCACATGCGAGCGATAAGATCACACCAACCCGCCGGGCGTCCGGTTACGGGGATCATTAATATGCCCGCCTGCCGAATATTTTCCATGGCTTGATAGGCATTGCCATGCAGCCGCCCATTCAAAGTCAAAGTATCATCGATGTCGGCAAAAACGACTTTGATATTGGATAAATCAGTTCGTTGAAATTGTGCCAAGGGCTGCATGAATTTTTTGACCATCACGTTAGCTCCGCAAAACACCACCGGAGGCTTTTTTGACCTCAAAGATAACTTTATCCGAAACATCTTCAATTTCAGCGTCGGTTAACGTTTTTTTCCAAGGCTGTAACGTCACCGTTATGCCTAATGACTTTTTACCGTCACCTAAATTACCGCCAACAAACTGATCAAAAACTTGAACATCAGCGATTAATTTTTTATCGGCATTTTTGGCCGCAGCAACAATTTTCACGGCCCCCACATCGGCATCCACAACAAAAGAAAAATCACGGTCTACTGTATGCAGTTCGGGTAAATCCAAATGCGGGCGAGCCGCACTTTTACGTTTTTTAGGCTGCGCTAAATCGCTTAGATATATTTCAAAAGCAACAATCGGCCCTTTAACATCCATCGCTTTTAAAATACGTGGATGAATTTCACCAAAACAGGCCAAACGATTTTTAGGCCCCAATTGCAGCACACCGGAACGCCCTGGATGATACCATTCAGGCGCATCTGTTACCACTTGCGCACGATCCGCTGCAATGCCGAGTTCGTTTAGGATCGTGAGCACATCAGTTTTGACATCAAAAACATCAACTTTACGTGGCTGATTTTTCCAATGTTTTTGACCGGTTAACCCGGCACGAATTCCTGTCGCCTGAACAGATTGCTGATCCGGCAAAGGGCCAAAAAACACAGGCCCGATTTCAAACAAGGCTAAGTCTGCCGTACCGCGCGCTGCATTACGGCCTTGAGCTTCGATGAGCCCCGGCAAAATAGATGGGCGCATGACATTCAAATCCGAACTAATGGGATTAATTATATGCAGAGCATCGCTGCCACCACCAAATAAAGTTGCCGTTGTATCATTTAAAAATGAATAGGTTACGGCTTCGACCATGCCTAAGTTAGCCAAACCGCGTCTTGCCCGAGATCGGCGTTGTTGACCGGCCGTAGCAAAAACTTTTGCCATGTCCGGATCAATGCTTAACGATGTTACCGGGATTTTATCATAGCCAAAAATACGAACCACTTCTTCGACCAGACAGGCTTCGCCAACAATATCATTACGCCACGTGGGAACAGTCACCGCGAAATCAGAACCTGTAAAATCCACCGTAAAACCAAGGGCCGCTAAAATGCGTTTAATTTCTTGCACAGGCACATCAACTCCAGTCAAGTGCAAAATACGCTGGGGCCGTAATGTAATGACTTGGGTGTGTTCAGGTTCAGCACCTGCTGTCACCACATGGGATGGCTCGCCACCACAAATATCCAAAATCAACCGCGTTGCGATTTCCATACCGTCTTTGATAAAAGCCGCATCAATACCACGTTCAAAACGGAACCTTGCATCGGATAACACATTTAATTTACGCCCTGTAATGGCCGTGCGAATAGGATCAAAACAAGCCGCTTCGACAAACACTTCGGTCGTTGTGTCCACACACCCCGTTGCCAAACCACCCATGACGCCGCCCAAACTTTCAACGTTTTCATCGCCTGCGATCACACACATAGTGTCATCCAATGTGTATTCTTTGTCATTCAGGGCCATCAGTTTTTCACCCGTTTTAGCCAACCGTACATGCAGGTCGCCTTTGACCGTTTTGCTATCGAACACATGCAACGGCCGGTTCAAATCAAAAGTCATGTAATTGGTGATATCAACCAATGCCGATATGGGACGAAGGCCAATGGCAACAAGCCTGTCTTTTAACCATCCGGGGCTTTCAATATTTTTAACGGAGCGAATATGGCGTCCAACAAAAAACGGGCAAGGCGACGTGTCATTATTATCAAATTCAAGATGAACTTGAGTTGGGCTGTCATAGATACCCACAACGGGCGTTGCATCCAACGGCTTAAGCGTGCCCAAACCGGCTGCTGCCAAATCGCGGGCAATACCGCGCACACCCAAACAATCACCTCGGTTGGGCGTAATAGCAATTTCAATAACCGTGTCCGATAATCCCATCACATCAACAGCTTTGCTTCCGGGTTCAGGATTTCCATCTAATTCAATGATGCCGTCGTGTTCGTCGCTTAACCCCATTTCCCGTTCCGACAACAACATGCCGTTGCTGACAACACCGCGAATCACCGTGGGTTTTAATGTCAAATCCGTACCCGGGATATAGCTGCCGGATGGCGCAAATACACCCGTCAATCCCGTGCGCGCATTGGGCGCGCCACAAACCAGATCTACAATACCCGTGCCGGTATCGACTTGACACACCCGCAAGCGGTCAGCATTGGGATGAGGTGTGGCTTCAACAACATGACCAATGACAAATGTTTCCAGTCCTTGTGCCTGATTGGTCATTTTTTCAACTTCCAATCCGACCATCGTCAACATAGATGAAATTTCATCAATTGATGCGTCTGTTTCAAGGTGCTGTTTCAACCAGTTTACAGTAAATTTCATTGGCTTTCCCCCGCAGAACTTCCCGGCACTTGAAGGCTGCTAAAGCCATAATGACGAAGCCAGCGTAAATCGCTTTCATAAAATGTTCTTAAATCAGGGATGCCATATTTCAACATCGCCAACCTTTCAACGCCCATGCCAAAAGCAAAGCCTTGATATTCAGTGGAATCGATGCCGCAGTTTTCAAGCACCCGCGGATTGATCATCCCGCATCCCAAAATTTCCAGCCAATCATCACCACGACCAATACGGAATTCACCGCCTTCGCGTACACAACCAATATCCACTTCGGCAGATGGTTCCGTGAACGGGAAATAGCTCGGCCTGAAACGCACAGGCAAATCATCAACACCAAAAAAGGCGCGGCAAAAATCGATCAAACACCCTTTCAAATGCCCCATATTTGATGTTTTATCGACGAGCAAACCTTCAACTTGATGAAACATCGGCGAATGGGTTGCATCGTAATCACAACGGTACGTACGACCGGGAACAATGATCCGGATCGGTGGGGTCGTCGTCATCATTGTGCGAATTTGCACCGGCGATGTATGTGTCCGTAGAACCATACGTTCGCCACCACCGGCACCCGGCAAATAAAATGTATCGTGTTCTTGGCGTGCAGGATGATCGACTGGAATGTTTAAAGCCGTAAAATTGTGCCAATCGTCCTCAATATCCGGGCCTTCGGCAACGCTCATTCCCATGTCGGCCATGATGCTGACAATTTCATCAATGGTTTGGGAAATCGGATGAACCCGACCGGGTGACGCCCCCGCCACAGGTAACGTAATATCAACCTGTTCTTCCATCAGGCGTTTTTCAAGATCCGCATCTTCAAATTTGGTTTTACGCTGATCAATAGCACCCGCAATTTCGTTTTTGATGTGGTTTAATTGCCCGCCTCGGATTTTGCGTTGTTCCACATCGATTTGGCCCAAGCCTTTCATCAAGATCGTAATTTGGCCTTTTTTACCAAGGGCCGCCACACGGAAGTTTTCCAGCGCCACTAAATCTGCAACGCTATTTACTTCGTCCAACAAATCATTTTGCAGCTTTTCCAGATCCGACATGTTTTCTTTCCCATCAAGACAAACGGGGACCAGCGATTAAGCCAGCCCCCGTTTCTAAACACGATAATTTAGGGCCCAGACCCTAATATACTTATTGAGCGAGCGCAGCCTGAGCCTGATCAACCAATGCTTTAAAAGCTTCGGGTTCATGGACCGCAATATCAGAAAGAACCTTGCGATCCACTTCGATACCGGCTTTAGATAAACCATTCATGAATTGCGAATAATTCAACCCATGAAGGCGGGCGCCTGCGTTGATACGTTGAATCCACAAGTTGCGGAATGAGCGTTTTTTAGTGCGACGATCACGGTATGCGTATTGCAGACCTTTTTCGACGCGCTGGATAGCTGCGCGAAAGGTGTTTTTGCTGCGGCCACGAAAGCCTTTAGCTTTTTTGATAACTTTACGATGACGGGCGTGGGTTGTGACCCCGCGTTTAACACGTGCCATATTTCGGTTCCTTTTCCTGTAGTATCAGGGATTATTTTGCGTAGGGCATATATGATTTAACGATGCGCGCATCTGCGTCACAAAGAATCATGGTGCCGCGGGATTGGCGTTTCATTTTAGTTGGGCGTTTGCTCAACCCATGACGTTTAAACGCCACATTCGCGCGCACTTTACCGCTACCTGTCAGGCGGAACCGTTTTTTAGCGCTGGATTTCGTTTTCAGCTTGGGCATTTCATTTTCCTTATATCAAATAATGGAGGTGCCCGAACGCAATTGCGTCCGAATACCTTGTTCAGCAGCTGGGCATGCCCTGCCGGACCGCTTGTGAGGGCTGGTTTATAACGCCCATAAACCGTGATTGCAAGACCGCTTAACGAAAATTAAACCGGCCTTGAAAAAATCATGCAATTGGGATTTATTTTGGTGCGACAACCATGGTCATCAAACGACCTTCGGTTTTTGGAAATTGTTCCACCTTTGCCAATTCATCGACCTCTTCTCGAACTCGATCAAGCACTTTCATGCCCAAATTCTGATGGGCCATTTCCCGACCGCGAAAACGGATGGTCAATTTGACCTTGTCGCCGTTATCAAGAAATTTTCGCACATTCCGCATTTTCACATGATAATCATGTTCATCAATACCTGGGCGCATTTTAATCTCTTTGACTTCAATGACTTTTTGTTTTTTGCGGGCTTCGTTGGCTTTTTTCTGGGCTTCGTATTTAAATTTACCGTAGTCCAGAATTTTACATACCGGTGGATCAGCATTTGGTGAGACTTCGACCAAGTCGAGGCCTGCTTCAAATGCGAGTTCTATGCCTTCGGCAACGGATATAACGCCAACCATTTCACCATCGGCGTCTACGACGCGGACACTGTCCACTTCGATTTGATCATTCACCCGCGGCCCATCTTTGGCTGGCGGTTGATTAAAAGGTCGTCTGGCTATTGAAAAATCTCCTGTAACTGTTTTAAAAAATTAAAGTTGTTTAATAAAAATACTATGCAGACCCAAGCGGACCCGCTGCTTCAGCTTTAAGTGTATCAACTGCTTGACCAAGTGCAACTATTTCCTGTGATTTCCCGCCAAGTCTTCGAATAGCCACCGTGCCGTCGTTTTCTTCGCGCTCACCAACAACCATAATAACGGGTGCTAATGCATGACTGTGTTCGCGAATTTTATAATTAATTTTTTCGTTACGGGTATCGATTTTTGCCCGCAGTCCTGCGGCTTTCAGCGCTTGCAAAACTTTTTCACCGTAACCGTCCGCATGATTGGTGATGGTAGCGACAACCACTTGCATCGGCGCCAACCACAATGGAAACCGCCCGGCATAATTTTCAATTAAAATACCGATGAAACGTTCAAACGATCCTAAAATCGCCCGATGCAACATAACGGGGCGGTGTTTTGCACCGTCTTGGCCAATATAGTGGGCATCTAAACGTTCAGGTAAAACAAAATCCACCTGTAACGTTCCGCATTGCCAATCGCGGCCAATAGCATCACGCAGGACAAATTCCAGTTTAGGTCCGTAAAACGCGCCTTCGCCCGGATTCATGACCAAATCAGCACCGGCGGCTTGGCTTGCATCCATCAACGCTTTTTCAGCTTTATCCCAAACATCGTCTTCGCCAGCACGGATTTCAGGACGATCAGAAAACTTAATGACAAACTCATCAAAGCCAAAATCTTTGTAAATACTGCCAAGCAAATCAATAAATTTTTTGGTTTCGTCTTTAATTTGGTCTTCGCGGCAGAAAATATGTGCATCATCTTGAACAAAAGCCCGAACTCGCATCAATCCATGCAACGCGCCCGATGGTTCATTCCGATGACAGGATCCAAACTCAGCCATACGCAAGGGCAAATCCCGGTAACTGGTAATGCCTTGTTTAAAAATTTGCACATGACATGGACAATTCATCGGCTTGATCGCCAACACTTTACCTTCGGCCTCTGAAATAAACATGCTGTCACGGAATTTTTCCCAATGACCAGAAGCTTCCCATAAAGACCGGTCAACCATTTCAGGGGTATTAACTTCGACGTACCCAGCATCATCCAAACGACTGCGCATATAATTTTGTACGGCACGGTACAGCGTCCAACCCGGTCCATGCCAAAATACCGAACCCATGGCTTCTTCTTGTTGATGGAACAAACCCATTTCCCGACCAATGCGGCGGTGGTCGCGTTTTTCGGCTTCTTCGAGCATATGCAGGTGGGCTTTTAATTGTTTTGGATTAGCCCATGCCGTGCCATAAATGCGTTGCAACATGGCGTTATTGCTATCCCCACGCCAATAGGCACCCGCCAACTTCATCAATTTAAAAGCTTTTCCGACGTAGCCCGTGCTTGGCAAATGCGGACCTTTGCATAAATCAAACCATTTGCCTTGGCGGTAAATACCGATGTCGTCGCCTTCGGGGATGGCTTCGATCAATTCGGCTTTGTAGGCCTCGCCCATGTCTTTAAAAATTTTAATGGCATCTTCGCGTGACCAGACTTCGCGTACAAACGGCTCGTCGCGTTTGATGATTTCATGCATTTTTTCTTCGATTTTCGCCAAATCATCCAGGGTAAACGCCGCATCCCGGGCAAAATCATAATAAAACCCGTTTTCGATGGACGGGCCGATGGTCACTTGCGTTCCCGGGAACAATTCTTGTACGGCCTCAGCCAACACATGGGCCGTGTCATGACGGATTAAATCTAAAGCTTCGTCATCACGATTGGTGACAATCGCCACAACCGAATCACGTTCGATCAAGGTCGATAAATCAACCAGTTCACCGTCCAATTTGATGGCAACCGCCGCTTTCGCCAAACCGGGGCCAATGTCGGCGGCCAAGCCAAGCCCGGTTACGGGACCGTCAAATTGGCGAACAGTGTTGTCGGGAAGCGTGATGGCAACCATAGTCAAGTGTTCCTAAATCGGCGTTTCGTATAAAAGTGCCCGTTAATCGAAAAAGTTTTAACCTCGCCGGAATGTATAGGGAAACCCCACCCTGTCAAGAACCGTTACTGGGTTAAGACAGCATAAAATCCGATAAACGAACAATTACATCATTAGCAGATAGGCCGTTCAAATCTAAAACGTGCATGACGTCCACTGACGCGCCCCGTTGCCCGCATAATTTTGGATCCGACGTTTTGGAAAAAAGCACCAAGCACCGACCACCCACGACGGCGATCAAATGCATTGGCCCGGTGTCGTTGCCAACGGCCATAACGGAACGGCGCGCAAGGCCCGCAATTTGCAACAAATCGGTTTGACCACACAAATTACGCGCCCCCGGACAGGCCGTGGCTATCACTGCCAATTCATCCTGTTCTGCATGGGTTCCTATTAACACAGGCGTTATGCCTTGGTTTAAAAAGTAATCCGCCACAGCCGTATATTTATCAATACCCCAGCGTTTTTCCGGGCGGTGCCCGGCGCCGCCCGCGGCCAACACCATAAACGGTTGCGGCAAATCAAATGCCGAAATATCCCCATCCAGCCACGAAAGATCCGGGACTGGGACATCACCGATACCCGTTATTAATAACTGTTCCCGTTGACGATCTAAAGTGTGCATGAAATCGCGATCCGGGTTGGAATGCGGATGAGAACAACCAGTTACAATACCCGACCATTCCGGACGCGTCCCCGGTCCCAGTAGTTTATAATAAAATCCGCTTCGGTCGGATGTTTGCAGGTCATAAACCCTGTCAAATTTTTCAGCCAACAGTCGATTTCGCAATCGCCACCACTTGTGAACTTCAAACAGTTTTGGTTTTTCATCCAACCAAATGTCATCAAAATAAGCCGAAGCTTGGGCAATCTTTAAATAAGGCTGCGTTGTCAGCAAAACAATACGGTGCTGGGGATGGTGATTACGGATTGCTGCCATCGGACCTAAGGCTTGCACAAAATCACCAAGGGCACCTAATTTAACCACCAAAATTGTTGGTGTGTTCATGTAAGGGTCCATACCCATTTAATTCTTCCATTCTGCACGAGCCTATTTGTGCTTTGGATAAAAAAAGAATGAAGCAAATATGGTGCATTTTCAAAGGCTTTTGACGCATTCATAGGGCATAGGTGCCGCGCCCTTCGAGGTTTGAAAAACAAGGGATATATCCGGCATAAAGCATCCTCGTATATGCTATACATGTGCTTCATCAGCTTCATTTGGCTAAATTCCTTGTTTTTCAAACCCAATTGCATGAATTGCCCAAGATAGTAAATGAGTCTAGCCCCTAATTGGACCCGAGGTTTAGCACTTCGTCATAAACATTTAATGTACTTGCGCACATTTTGGCCGTGGAAAAATTCTCCTGAACGTGGCTGATGGCTTTAACTGATAGTTCAGAACGCTCGGCCTCATTCAAATCAATGACTTTACCAATAGCGCGGCTAAGAGCCCCCACATCTCCCGGTTTGACCAACCATCCCGTGACATTTTCAATCACGGTTTCTTGGGCGCCGCCATGGTCCGTTGCGATCACCGGGCGACCTAATGCTTGGGCTTCGATGACCACCCGGCCAAAAGCTTCGGGATCAGTGGACGCTGATATAACAACATCGCTTAACATATAAGCCGCGGGCATATCGTCACAATGATCAACAATGCGCACAACTTCATTCAAGTGATGCAGGTTGATTAATTTCTCCAATTCTAGTCGGTAAGGTGCCCGGCCCTGATCACTGCCGACCAATAAACAGCGGATATCTTTACGCCCCAGTTTGGCAATGGCTTCGATGACCACCCGTTGGCCTTTCCAGCGGGTTAATCGACCAGGCAACATAACCACAGGCAAACCATCGGTTAACCGCCAATTGGTCGCCAATTGAATGACCCGTTCCGCGCTCACTTGACTGGGGCTGAACCGCACCAAATCAACGCCTCGGGCAATGGTTCGAATGACACTGTTGGGCACACCATAATGGCGCCGCACATGACTTGCTATAAAGTTTGAAATAGCGATCACCCGAGCCCCCTTGGTCATCACCGAATTATAACTGCGTTTAAAAATATTGCCTTTGGAATAGGTCCCGTGAAACGTCGTGACAAAAGGCACCGATGCGCGTTTTGCCGCCAGGTAAGCGCTCCACGCAGGTGCCCGTGAACGGGCATGAACCACGTCAACTTTTTCATCAATAATGAGTTTTTGCAGACGGGAAATATTGGCATACATCACCAATGGATTTTTCGATTGCAACGGCATGGTCACGTGTTCTGCATGAATGCGCGTCAATTCATAAGTTTTTACCCCACCCGCAGAAGCCACAATAGCGCGGCCACCCGCACTAATAATCGCGTCGGCAATTTCAACGGTTCCCCGTTCAACGCCACCACTGGCCCCCATCGCGGGCACAACTTGTAATACAGTCGCCGCTCGGCTTTTGAACCGGGGACTATTCATGTTTGGCACACCGCCGTCCCGTTGTTCAGCGTTGACCTCGGGCTCGCTTTGGTCATTATATTCAACCATCGATAATAAGAACCTCATTCCAACAAAAAAAAGCGGTGAAAGCACAACAGCCAATGACACATGCAAAAATTCTGACCCGTGCCGATGGTTCAACTATCGCTTACCACAGCATATCTGGCAAGTCACCGGGTGTTGTCTTCTTACCCGGTTTTAAATCCGATATGATGGGAAGCAAAGCCTTAGCTGTCGAAGCGTTCTGTAAAAAACGGGGTCAAGCGTTCACGCGCTTTGATTATACCGGGCACGGTCAGTCATCGGGCGATTTCGGCGACGGCTGTATTGGCGATTGGGCCAAGGATACATTTGATGTGGTTAAAAATAGTACATCAGGACCGCAAATATTGGTCGGGTCCAGCATGGGTGGCTGGATCATGTTGTTGGCCACATTAATGGACACATCCCGCATTGTCGGATTGGTCGGCATAGCGGCGGCCCCTGATTTTACAGAAAATTTAATTTGGAACGAACTTTCAATAGAACAAAAAAAAGGACTTGAAACAAGGGGTTATGTGGATTTGCCCAATTGTTACGAAGGCCCCGCTTACCGTATCAATCAGCATTTAATCACTAACGGGCGCGAGCATATTTTGTTGGATAAACCAATTCCCATTCACTGTCCGGTGCGCCTAATCCACGGCCAGCTTGACGATGATGTGCCGTGGCAAACCAGCCTAGACTTGGCCCGACGGCTGGAGTCCAACGATGTTGAAATCAGCCTGATCAAATCCGGTGATCACCGATTGTCGGAACCGCTTGATTTAGAACGGTTAACGTCGGTTATCGACCGACTGCTTGATCAACTAGAGACATCCAACGTTGCATAAATCGAACGCAATCCGGTTTTATAATCGGGAAATTCTAAATTCACACCGAGTTCCGATTTAATCAGGCTATTATCCACAAGCCGATTATCCAGCCAAAAACTGCGGGCCATAGGCGACATGGTTTTTACCGCATCATCATAATCCAACAACGGCGGCAAAGGTTTGTTTAACAACTGACAAGCATATTCAATAACCGTTCTATTTTGTTGCGGGCTGTCGTCACAGACATTATAAATCCCGCCCGGTCTTGGGTTTTTAGTCGATGCCATCAGCGTATTTGCAATATCACCGACATGGATACGCGAAAATAAATGCCCCGGTTTATCAATGCGCGAAGCCCTACCCCGAGCCACCCGTTCAAGGGCTGACCTCGCCGGGCCATAAATGCCCGACAACCGGAAAATATGAACGGGAAAATATGTTTGTCGCCATAACGACAGCCATTGCTGTTCGGCACCCATGCGCCATTGGCTGCGTTTTGATGTGGGCTTAAGGCTTGACGTTTCATCAACTTTCCCACCATCCCTATTACCGTAAACCCCGGTCGTTGATAAATAGCCGCACCATTTAAGAGTTGGTAGATTTTCAAGCATCGGGCGGCATGAATTAAAAACTAAATCGCCGTTTTCATTGGGTGGGATTGACAACAAAATATGGGTCACACCGGTTAAAGTTGATGTCAGGATTTGTGCTGCATCCGTACCATCAAACAACACGGCATCAATGCCTAAGTTTTGCAATTCGGCTTGTCGGGTTTCAGTTTGGCACGTGCCTGCCACCTGCCAACCTTGTTTTTTTAAACGCTTGGCCCAAGTTAAGGCTGAGTACCCCAGTCCAAAACAAAATAAACGGGGTGGCTTCATATCATCCATAGTTTATATTCAATCTTTACCTGTTACGATTTTTTCCGGATGTTTAACCTATGACGACGAATAGAAAGTTACCAGAGACAAAAAAAACTTATAGGGTTGCTGCATTGATCATAGCAAACTTGATCTTTGCTGAGATGAATAGCGTTTGGGCGGCCAAGGATATTCCAGATAACAATGCTGAAGCCCGCTATAAAAACTGCCTGTTAACGGTTGATACAAACGCAAAAAAAGCTTTTGATGATGCCAGCCAATGGGCCGAATTAGATGGCGGGTTACCGGCCCGTCATTGCCAAGCCGCGGCATTAATGGCGCTTGGTCAATTTAAAGAAGCCGGGACGCGTCTGGAACAATTGGCCATTAGTAAAACCGCATCGGTTTTTATTCAAACCGATTTATTAGCCCAAGCCGCCACCGCTTGGGGACAGGCAGGTAATACAAAACGGGCCGATGCCAATTTAACGGCGGCTTTAAAATTATTACCAAACGATGTCCAACTGTTAATCAGTCGGGCACAAATCAGGGCATTACGCGAAGATTATCCGGGGGCGCTTTATGATTTGAATAAAGCCATTCGCACGCAACCGTTAAATGCCGAGGCTTATGCCTACCGCGCATCGACATACCGGTTGATGGAAAATTTTGGCGCCGCCATCAAAGACGCCAATACCAGTTTGCGGTTTGATTTAGATAATATAAGCGCGTTACTAGAACGCGGCATTTTAAAACGGTTATCCAACGACACTAACGGCGCGCGCCAAGACTGGTTACGTTTAATCAAAATCGCGCCAATATCCGCCGAGGCCGAAAGTGCGCGCAAAAATTTAGCCACGATGGATATCCGTAAACCGGTTCAATAATTATCCCGTTTGCGTACCACCGACGGTCATGTTTTCAACACGTAATGTCGGCTGGCCTACACCGACCGGCACGCCTTGGCCGTCTTTGCCACATGTGCCGATGCCCGGGTCCAATGCCATGTCATTGCCCAACATGGTAACGTTTTTCAAAACTTCCGGACCAAGCCCGATCAAAGTCGCGCCTTTTAACGGTTGACCGATTTTACCATTTTCTAACGTGTAAGCCTCGGTACAGGAAAAAACAAAATTCCCTGACGTAATATCAACCTGTCCGCCACCAAAATTAACCGCATAAATACCTTTATCAACGCTTTGGATAATTTCGTCGGGATCATATTGGCCGTTCAACATATAGGTATTGGTCATCCGTGGCATCGGTGCGTGGGCATAGCTTTGCCGGCGTCCGTTACCCGTTGACGATTGCCCCATCAAGCGCGCATTCATGCGGTCTTGCATATAACCTTTTAAAATACCATCTTCGATGAGAACGGTATTCTCTCCCGGCGTGCCTTCGTCATCGACGGTTAATGATCCGCGCCGACCTTCGATGGTCGCGTCATCAACCACGGTAATGCCTTTTGCCGCCACTTGTTCACCGATTAATCCAGAAAATGCTGATGTCCCTTTGCGGTTAAAATCGCCTTCTAATCCGTGGCCAATGGCTTCGTGCAATAAAATACCAGGCCAACCGGCGCCTAAAACAACCGTCATTTCCCCAGCCGGTGCCGGTTCTGACGATAAATTAACAACCGCTTGGCGCAACGCTTCGTCGGCGGCTTTTTTCCATTCAGCGGGTTCAATGAAAGGTTGGTAATCAGACCGCCCACCGGTGCCAAAACTACCCGATTCCATTCGTCCATTTTGTTCAATAACAACAGATACATTCATCCGCACCAAAGGCCTTATATCAGCGTGCTCTGACCCATCACCACGCATAATCAGCACCGCTTGCCATTCACCGGACAACGATGCGGTGACTTGGCGAACACGTTCGTCTTTGGCTCTTACATAAGCATCAATTTGTTCTAATAGATCAACTTTGCTTTCGAATTGAATGTTCGATAACGGGTTTTCGTCGCTATACAGCAACCGATTTGTCGGAGCCGGGCCTTGCGATAGGGTGCCGCCGTTTCCAGATTTTACAGCCGCCACGGTCTGACAAGCCCGCGTCAAGGCCTCATCGGTTAAATTTGATGCGTGGGAATAACCCGTTGTTTCACCAGATACAGCACGCAGGCCAAATCCTTGGGTGGTATCAAAAGCGGCACTTTTGATTTTACCGTCATCCAATACGATGCCTTCGGATTGGCGGTATTCAAAATACAGTTCACCATCGTCCGAACCATGAAGCCCGTCTTTGATTTGCCGCTGTGCCGCAGCCCGATCCATTTCCGTCTGATTAAAAAACAAGTCATGGGTGGTGGATATATGCGACATGATGAACTTTCTATAAATTATTAACGACCAATTGATACTATTAAGATAAACCGAAAACCCGAAAAATCCACCCCATATTCTAAGATATACAGAGTTCATGCTTGACCTTATGACCGGCCATCATATGATGATGGTCAGTGGAGATTTGCCCGATCGGCTTGCAACCACTTTAAATAAATAGCTAAAAGGTCGGAGCTTCCAAGCCCTGACTATAGTCATCGATAGAAGGAAGCATGATGAGCAAATTCACGCCCAACGTAGATCAACAAAAATGGCGCCCGGCCACGCGCATGGTCCGAAGCGGCTTGGAAAGATCCGCTTTTGATGAAACCAGTGAAGCGTTGTATCTGACATCCGGCTATGTCTATGCATCGGCAGAAGAAGCCGAAGCGACATTTAAAGGCGATAATGAACGTTATATTTATTCGCGCTATGCCAATCCTACGCTCACCATGTTCGAACGCCGTCTGGCGGCATTAGAAGGGGCTGAATACTGTGTGTCGTTCGCAAGCGGCATGGCGGCGATGTTTGCAAGCCTGGCGTGTCAGTTAAAATCCGGTGACCGGGTTGTGGCAGCGCGTGCTTTATTCGGATCTTGCCAATACATTATCAATGAACAATTACCGAAATTTGGCATTCAAACAGAATTTGTTGATGGCGGTGATTTGGGCGCGTGGGCCAAAGCTTTATCCAAACCGGCTCACGTTGTGTTTTTTGAAAGCCCGTCCAACCCGACGTTAGAAATTATTGATATCAAAGCCGTCTCAAAACTCGCCCACCAAGCCGGTGCCCGGGTTATTGTTGATAATGTTTTTGCCACTCCTGTGTTACAAAGCCCACTTGAATTAGGGGCCGATATCGTCATGTATTCCGCAACCAAACATATCGACGGCCAAGGCCGCACCATGGGCGGCGCCGTTCTAACCAATGATGCCACCTATATCGAAGACAGCCTGACACCATTCATCCGTCACACCGGCCCGTCATTAAGCCCGTTTAATGCTTGGGTTTTATTAAAAGGTTTGGAAACCATCAATTTACGCGTTGATCAACAAAGCCGGAATGCGGCCCAAGTGGCAGCATTTCTAGAAACCAAATCCCACGTATCCCGGGTTTTATATCCGGGACTCGAAAGCCATCCCGGGTATGAATTGGCGAATAGGCAAATGAGCGCCGGCGGCACTATGTTATCTGTCGACTTTAAGGCGGGCAAAAAAGCAGCTTTTGCCATCCTCAACGCTTTTAAACTAATCGATATTTCAAACAACCTGGGTGACAGCAAAACTCTGGCGACCCATCCGGCGACCACCACTCATCAACGGCTCAGCTGCGACGAACGCACAGAGTTAGGTATTTCAGATGGATTGATCAGAATTTCAATCGGTTTAGAAGACGCGGCAGACATCTGTGATGATTTTGAACAAGCGTTAAAAAAAGTTTGACCGTTAATTTTGAATCCACGGCAAACCGTCGGCTTTCCATCCGTTAACACCGCCCCGGTGATTGTTATCATCGGGCATGCCTTCGAAACCAAATTCGATATTATAACAGTTTGCATAACCCAACCCGGCCATCCGTTCAGCCGCGTACATAGAGCGCACACCGGATCGGCATAAAAACAAGATCGGAAGATTTTTATCTTCAGCCGCCTGTATAACGCTTGCCTGAAAATCGGTATTTTCCTGCATTTCAGGGAACAACACCCAAGGGATCAAATGTGGTTCGCGCCCTAGATCACGCAAATCAGGCAAGCCTACATAGGCATATTCCGCATCAGTGCGCACATCAACCAGCAAGCTTTCCGGGTGTTGAGACAATAAATCCCAAGCTTGTTTTGCTGATAGGTCGGCTTTGTATGTCATGGAAGCACTCTCCGTTGAATGAGTATCGTTATCAATTTGTTTTTTGCGGTCAAGCAGTCCAAGCATATCTTTAACGCGGGTATATTTACGCCTTGGCCCCTGACCATCGGTATTCATATGTTCGGCCGCATCAATGGTTTTCCAATCATCAAATGTAACGAACCGAACATGGCGATCATTTAATAATCTTTCAAAACCGCTACGTCCCGGTTTATTTTTTGCTGTAATCTGGTTCGCTATAAATTCTGCAACGATTTCACCGTCCGGGCGGTTTGATGAAATCACCCCGCTGGGGCCGCGTTTGATCCAACCCACCGCATATAAACCCTCATCAATATATCCGTCTTGGTTGGGGACAATGCCACGTTTTTCGTCATAAGGAGCGCCGTCGATGGCATCAGATCGATAACCAATGGCGGTGATCACCAATCCACAAGGGATATCAAAAAATTCGCCCATAGGTACGGCTTCGCCGTTAATCACTTGGGTGCGTTCGAAACGCACCCCTTCGACCCGGTCACCGCCCAAAATTTCTTTAGGTGATGCAAAAAATTCAAAGCGAATATGTTTGTGTTTTTCAAGTTCTGAGTGGCTGCTAAATCTTTTAAAAACGTCCAGATTTTTTTCAGCCATGCGTTTGTCACGTTCAGCCAACATCGTCAGGTGATCAGGCAATCGGTCGGGCAATTGATCGCTTCGCACCAACGGCACCGTTAAATTTAGCTGTTCTAGTTCCCGTAATTCAATGTTTGAAAATTTAACGTCCACCGGACCCCGGCGGGCTGTTAAAAAAACATCTGTAATCGGTGAATGGGCAATGGCATTGGCAACTGTTGTCGGCTCATCCGTATCAATCATGGCTTTGCTGGAGCGAACCAACACTCGGGCGCAGTCCATGGCCACATTCCCCGCACCAATAACCACCGCCGAACGGGTATTTAAATCCGGGTTCAAATCGGTGAAATCCGGATGGCCATTATACCAACCGACAAAAGCCGCGGATCCAAACGCACCGGACTTATTCATCCCTGGGATATTTAACTTGCTATCACTAGGCGCGCCAACGGCCAAAACAACGGCGTCATAAATTTTTCTAAGCTCATCAAGTTTAACGTCCCGACCCAATTCAACGTTACCAAAAAATTGCACCTGATCATTTTGTGCAATTTTTTCGAACTTTAACGCCACACGTTTGGTGGTTTGATGATCCGGGGCAACACCGCCGCGGATCAAACCAAACGGGGTCGGCAATCTCTCAAGGATGTCAATTTGATAATCGACCCCAGACATCCCCCCCAATTTCAATAAAGCGTTGGCCGCATAGAACCCTGCTGGTCCAGAACCGACTATCGCAACGCTTATGGTCGTTTTTGTCGTCATAAGCACCCCTTATGGTCAGTGCATCAATTCTTATCAGTTATGATTAATCAACAGTCCAAGTATGGCCTTGGCGTAATAAAACATTAAGATCACCTTGGCCTTTATCTTGTCGTAACGCGGCCAAGCGTTCGTGAACACGTTGATCATAACTCGGCATAGGATCGCAATAAATAACACCCAACGCAACGGGTAAATTGTTGCCGCTCATGGAGGCTAACATATTCGCTAATCCGCGGTTGGTTTCATCGTGAACTAAAATATCGTCCTGACTAATGCCGTTTTCACCAATGCGCACGGCTTCTAAATACAAAGCCCCCGGTTTAATACGTAACCCACGGTCACCGTCTTTGCCAAACATCATCGGCTTGCCATGGCCGAGCATCAGCTGTTTATCGGCAGCCACACTTTTAGCGGTAACGCCCGCGAACACATCATCATTATAAACAATGCAGTTTTGCAGAATTTCAACAAACGACGCGCCTTTATGCTGGCGTGCCCGATCAAACAACGGCACCAGATTTTTTTGCTGTGTATCAATACCACGAGCCACAAACCGGCCACCACAACCAAGAGCAAAAACAGCTGTTGATACAGGATTATCAATCGATCCATAAGGCGTAGATGGCGTACGTGTACCTGCACGCGACGTTGGTGAATATTGGCCTTTGGTCAATCCATAAATTTCATTGTTAAACAACAGATATTGAATATCCACATTTCGCCGCAAAACATGCATTAAATGGTTGCCGCCAATGGACAAGCTGTCACCGTCGCCGGATATCAACCACACATCCAAATCAGGGTTGGCGAGTTTGACACCTGTTGCAAACGCAGGTGCACGGCCATGAATGGTATGAAATCCATAGGTTTCCATATAATACGGGAACCGGGACGAACAGCCGATGCCCGATATAAACACGGTTTTTTCCGGGCGTGCACCGGTTTCCGACAAGCTTTTTTGCATGGCTTTCAGAATGGCATAATCACCACACCCCGGACACCAACGCACTTCTTGATCGGTGGCAAAATCTTTGGGCTTTAAAGCTTGGTTATTTGTAACAACGTTCATTTTATTTCTCCACCCGAGAACGGATTTCAGCTTCCAGCTCAATAATTTTAAAGGGCTGCCCGGAAACTTTGTTGAAACCTTTGGCATCGACCAAATATTCACTTCGCAAGACATTGACCAATTGCCCAGTATTCATTTCAGGGACAAGGATTTGATCAAAGCCTTTTAATAAATCACCCAAATTTCTAGGCAACGGCCAAATATGGCGCAAATGAATATGGGATACATCGAGACCGTCATCCCGCAAATTATTAACAGCCCGGCTGATCGGACCATAGGTTGAACCCCAACCGACAACGCACATTTTTCCAGAAACCGTTCCCTGATCAACGCCTTGCTCAGGGAAATCATCGGCGATGTTGTTAATTTTTGCAGCCCGGATATCGGTCATTTTTTGATGATTTTCCGGATCATAAGAAATTTGCCCATGGCTGTCACGTTCAATCCCGCCAATACGGTGCATCAAATCGGGTGTGCCGGGGATGGCCCACGGCCTAGCAAGAGTTTTTTCATCCCGCATATAGGGACTGAAATTTTCAGCATCACTATGAAAGGTTACCGGAAATGGTTCTATTTGATCGACATCAGGTATTTTCCAAGGCTCGGAAGCATTGCCAATATAACCATCGCTTAACACCATAACCGGCGTCATGTATTTAGTTGCCAAACGCACGGCTTCGACAGCCACATCAAAACAATCGGACGGGGAATTGGCCGCCAACACAACAAGCGGGCTATCGGCGTTACGCCCATAAACGGCTTGATAAAGGTCTGATTGTTCTGTTTTTGTCGGCAATCCTGTTGATGGCCCAGCACGTTGTACATTTACAATAATTAATGGCATTTCAATCGCGATGGCCAGACCAATGGCTTCGGTTTTAAGCGCGATACCCGGCCCGGAACTGGACGTCACTCCAAGGGTTCCGGCAAAGGATGCGCCAATAGCGGCACAGACGGCGGCAATTTCGTCTTCGGCTTGAAACGTGAGCACTCCATATTCAGGCAAACTCGCCAATTGGTGCAATATCGGGCTGGCCGGTGTAATTGGATAAGAACAAAACGTCATATCTAATTCGGCTTTTTTGCAGCCGGTAACCAACCCCCAAGTCAATGCCTCGGCCCCCGTAACGGTGCGGTACAATCCGGGCTCAACTTTACTTTCCAAAACCGTAAAGCCTTGAAACCCATCGGCGATTTCGGCTGTTTCACCAAAAGCATGGCCCGCATTTAAAGCGGCAATATTGGCATCGGCGATATCTTGGCGTTTGGCAAATTTAGTATTTAACCAATCCGCCGTCTCAACGCGCCCACGTCCAAACATCCAATAGACAAAACCCAACGTCCACATGTTTTTACAGCGCAATGCTTCTTTATTATTTAGCCCCAGATTTTTGACCGCATCCAAAGTCATTTTTGAAATATCGATTTCAACCACCCGGTACGCGTCTAATGCGCTGCCTTCAAGCGGGCTATCATCAAATCCGGCTTTACGTAAATTACGTTCCGTAAAAGATCCTGTATCGATGATTAACAATCCACCGATTTTAAGTTCATTCAGTTCAACTTTTAACGCCGCCGGGTTCATAGCAACCAGCACATCAAAAGCATCACCGGAGGTTTTAATGATGCGAGACCCGAAATTGATCTGAAACGACGACACACCAAACGTGGTTCCCGTGGGCGCGCGAATTTCAGCCGGAAAATCCGGGAACGTGGCGAGCGCATTGCCGGCCATTGCTGTTGCCAACGTAAAACGTCCGCCGGTTAATTGCATGCCATCACCGCTGTCACCGGCGAAACGAACGACCGCTGATATCAGCTCTTGTCGTTGTGTTTGGGGTTGATCCCCAGGGGTTACGATATTCATCATGGGTTATTGTTTTATCTCGTTGTATTTAACGTAAAAATTGAGCACATAAAATATATTAAACTTATACGAAGCAATCCAATAATTTAGTATTGAATTACGTCTTTATTGTCGCCCCGCGATCAAAATATTCATCTTTTCAAGTTCATAGGCATATCCCTAACGAGCAGTGTTTGCAACCTGCCAAAGGGGAAATTTATCGTCATATAAAGCATTTTTTGCACCAAAAATAACAAAAATCAGGGGGTACTTTCACTTAGGCTATCGCAAAGGGTTGTCCCTAACATAGTTCGCTTTTTAGCAATTTCACGGAAAAGGTCATTTTTTTTCCCGGACTTTCAGCGTATACCCACTGTAGTCATCATTTTACTGCGGTATGACTTGCCGTTACAAACATTTCGATCATATCAAAAGGTCGTGATATTTTTTTACTTATTTTTGGGGCCCCTATGGACACACATGCCGACAACACCCAGTTATTAGCTGATTTAGTTAAACGCGCACGGCTTCAAGGTGCCGATGCCGCCGATGCGTTATTTATCGAAGGCAGGTCGTTATCACTTTCCATGCGTTTAGGGAATACAGAACACCTCGAACGTTCCGAAGGATCGGATTTGGGGTTACGGGTTCTGATCGGAAAACGCCAAGCTATGGTATCAACATCCGACACCAAACCCGATGCCATTAACGAATTACTTGACCGCGCCATCAGCATGGCCAAAGCCGTCCCCGAAGACCCGTATTTAGGCTTAGCACCCGATGAATTATTAGCCACATCTTTTCCTGATCTGGAAGAATTTGACGACACGGAAGTGTCAGAGCAACAATTAACCGAGCTTGCCAAGCGTGCCGAAGAAGCCGCCCGAGCGGTCAAAGGCGTCACGAATTCCGAAGGCGCCGAAGCCGGTACCGGTCGCCACAGTATGACATTGGTAACTTCAAACGGTTTTGCCCGCACCCGATTACGTTCCAGCCATTCATTAAGCGTTTCCGTATTAGCCGGTGACGGCACGGGCATGGAGCGCGATTACGATTGGGCAAGCCGGGTTTATGCCGCCGATTTACCCTCCCCCGAAGAACTCGGTAAAAATGCTGGCAATCAAGCCGTGCGCCGGTTAAATCCACAAAAAGTGAACAGCGCCCAAGTACCTGTGGTGTTGGACCCCCGTGTTTCATTTTGGATGGTGGCACATCTAAGCAGTGCCGTGAATGGATCATCCATCGCCCGCGGCACATCATTTTTAAAAGACAAAATGGGCGAGCAAATTTTCCCATCCGAAATCCAAATCATCGATGATCCTTTGCGCCCGCGTGGGGTGAAGTCTCGGTCATTTGACGGCGAAGGCGTGGCGACTAAAAAACGCCACATCATTGAGGATGGCGTGCTGAAAAGCTGGGTCATGGATTTACGCAGCGCCCGTCAGTTGGGGCTAGAAACTACAGGCCATGCATCACGCGGCATTTCATCGCCGCCGTCACCATCGTCCAGCAATTTATACATGGCCCCCGGCAGCATCACGCCAGATCAATTAATCGCTGATGTTGACGGTGGATTATATATCACCGAATTCATGGGCATGGGCGTTAATGGATTAACCGGTGATTACAGCCGTGGCGCCAGTGGTTTTTGGATTGATAAAGGGGAATTGGCCTATCCTGTCAGCGAGGTTACCGTGGCTGGAAATTTAAACAATATGTTTAACGCCGTCACCGTTGCTGATGATTTAAAATTCAGGTACTCCAACAACGCGCCGACCATGCGCATTGATGGTTTAACCTTGGCCGGGAAGTAACCCATTTGAAAAAAATGCCCGACACTCCAAAAGCAAACAAGCCGACACCACAAGTCGCGAGCAGCGTGCTGGTCAAACGTTTATGGCACGACCACATCCGTCATTACAAAGGATGGCTGTTTTTAGCCATTTTAGCCATGTCAGTCGTTGCAGCTGCCACTGCATTTAGCGCGTGGTTGATGGAACCGGTGGTCAACGAAGTGTTTATCGCCAAAAACCGTAGTTTGTTATGGCCTATCGGGGCAGCCGTAATGGGCACGTTTTTGATTAAAGGATTGGCGAATTACGCGCAAACCACACTGATCAGCTTTGTCGGATTAAGGATTATCGCCGACGCGCAAACGAAGCTTTATAAACACCTAATTGCCATGGATATTCAATTTTTCCATAGCAACCCCACGGGCACACTTGTTTCACGCTTTACCAATGATATTAATTCCATGCGTGTTGCCGTATCCAACGCATTAACCGCATTTGGCAAAGACATGTTGTCGTTAATCGGTTTAGTTGCCGTGATGGTTTTAAAAGACTGGATGTTGGCGGTGATGGCGTTAACGGTTTTTCCGATCGCCATTTACCCGATTGTCCGCCTTGGCCGCCGCATGCGCAAAGTCACCGCCAACACGCAAACCGAACAGGGCCTGTTTATGGCGTTGCTAAACCAAACCTTCCAAGGCATCCGCGTGGTCAAAGCCTACGGAATGCAAAATTATGAAAAAAAACGTGTCACCATTTTGGTCGAACGCATTTTCGAACTGGTTATGAAGGCAACAAAAACCCGTGCCATGTCGAGCCCGATCATGGAAACCTTGGGCGGCGCGTCTGTTGCCATTGTTATTGTTTATGGTGGGTTCCGGGTGATCGATGGCGACACCACATCGGGTGCTTTTTTTGCATTCATTACGGCTTTGTTACTCGCCTATGAGCCGATGAAGCGGTTGGCCAATTTAAACGTCGCCTTGCAACAAGGTTTAGCCGGGGCCGAACGGCTCTATCAAATGCTGGATAGCCAAGCCCAAATCATTGACTGTCCCGATGCCCAAGTTTTGGATCGGGTCAAAGGTCATATCGATATCCAAAACGTAACCTTTTCCTATGACGCAGAACGAGCGGCTTTAAACGGTATTTCGCTTAATATTCCATATGGCAAAACCGTCGCTTTGGTTGGACCATCAGGTGGGGGAAAATCAACCATTTTAAATTTAATCCCCCGTTTTTACGATGTTGAAGATGGCCAAGTGATGATTGATGACCGGAATATACAAAATGTCACCATGGCGTCATTGCATGCTAACATTGCCCTTGTTAGCCAAGAAATCATGCTGTTCGATGACACCATCCGGGCCAATATCGCCTATGGATTAGAAGGCGCCAACGATGATGATATTGAACAAGCTGCAAAATTAGCCGCAGCCGACGGATTTATCCAAGCCCTGCCCGACGGCTATGATACCATGGTCGGTGAACAAGGCATCCGGTTATCAGGTGGGCAACGACAACGGTTGGCCATTGCTCGGGCGATGTTAAAAAATGCACCCATTTTGTTATTGGACGAAGCCACATCTGCGCTCGACACCGAGTCTGAACGCAAAGTTCAAGCCGCATTAGAAACGTTGATGGAAGGGCGCACAACGTTGGTCATTGCCCACCGCCTGTCAACGGTGGTTGACGCCGACATAATTTACGTCATCGATCAGGGCCGGGTTATTGAACAAGGCAATCATCAACAATTACTGGACCACGGTCAAGTTTACCGACATCTTTATGATCTTCAGTTTGCCCGTGACCCTATTTAAACAAAGGTAGATCAACCCGTGCGGCCCATTAAAGCCATTCTTAAGTCCCGTGTTTTTAGAAACATGCTCTGTTGGATCGGGGCGCAATACATTCGCATTGTCTATAGAACGGGCACTTGGCATGTGGACGGCGGTCAAATTCCGGAACAGTTATGGGCACAAAACAAGCCGTTTATTTTGGCATTTTGGCACGGTCGATTATTGATGATGCCCTATTGTTGGCAGCGTTCAAAACCTATTCACATGTTGATTTCCAACCACCGTGACGGACAATTGATTGCCCGCACAGTCGGCTATTTTGGCATTCATTCGGCCGAAGGATCATCCAGCAAAGGCGGCGCCAAAGCATTGCGTACTATGGTCAAAGCTTTAGGGCGAGGCGAATACGTCGGCATAACACCGGACGGGCCGCGCGGGCCGCGTATGCACGCCAGCCAAGGCATTGTTAGCGTCGCTAAGCTTTCTGGCGCGCCGGTTATACCGGCGGCATTCGGCATCAACAAAGGTCGGGCTTTAAGCACATGGGACCGGTTTTTAATAGCCCGACCGTTTGCCAAAGGTGTGATTGTTTGGGGGCCGCCGATTTCGGTTCCAAGGGACGCTAACGAAGCTGCATGTGAACAGGCGCGTATCGATATTGAAACCGCATTAAATACCGTCACCAACCGGGCCGATGAATTAACCGGGCGGGAACCTGTGATGCCAGCAACAATAAATTCAGAGCCCAGGCCATGATGATTAAACTCTACCGCATAGCGACCATCATCGCCGGGCCATTGATTAAGGTCTATTTGAACCGGCGTCTGGCCCAAGGCAAAGAACATCCCACGCGGTTTCCGGAACGATTAGGTCACACGTCAACACTAAGGCCCCAAGGTAAATTGATCTGGATACACGGTGCCAGCGTTGGTGAAGCCATATCGATTTTAACGGTTATCGAACGTTTGCAAAAATTACGTCCGGAATTTTTGATCATGGTGACCACGGGTACAGTGACCTCGGCTGCATTATTAAAAACCAGATTGCCGGAAAACGTCATTCATCAATTTATCGTCGTTGACCGGCCCGAATACGTAAAACGGTTTTTAGGTCACTGGCAACCGGATTTGGTATTGTGGGTAGAATCAGAGTTTTGGCCCAATTTGTTAATGCAAACAGCAGGATTAAAAATTCCTCTGGTTTTGATCAATGGCCGGGTCTCCGATAAATCATTTAAAAGTTGGCAACGTTTTATGCCGATGATCCAAAAAATATTAAATTGTTTTACATTGGTCATGGGACAAAGTGACATCGATACTGACCGACTGAAAACTTTAGGCGCAAACCAAGTTAAATCCCTAGGAAATTTAAAAGACGCAGCCCCGGCTTTATCCGTCGATGAAACGAATTTAAGCGCGCTTAAAAAAAATATCGGTCACCGGTCACTATGGTTGGCCGCCAGCACCCACCCTGGCGAAGAACAATTGATCGCGCGCGTCCATCAAATTATCGCCAAAAAAATTCCTGATCTATTGACCATCATTGTCCCGCGCCATGCGGAACGGGGGCCGGATATTTTTGACGTCATCAATCAAATGGACTTGACCATAAACATGCGGTCGAAACAGCAAAGCATAACACCAGAAACCGACATATATTTAGCCGACACGATGGGCGAACTTGGCATTTTTTACCGCCTTTCCAATATTGTTTTCATGGGCAAATCATTAATCCATCAAGGTGGGCAAAACCCACTAGAAGCCATTAAATTAGGCAAAGCCGTTGTTTTGGGCCCCAACATGGATAATTTTAAATCCACAGCCGAGCGATTAATTTATGCTGGTGCTGCGGTAACCGTCAAAGACAAAGACGCATTAGCGGCAAAAGTCGAAGACTTATTGTCTGATCACAAAGCCCTTTCAAAAATGATGGGCGCGGCTTCACTGCTGGCCCAAACAGAAAATCATATTCTGGAAAATGTTGTTGACGAAATTTTGTCCGTTTATGATCAACATCAGACGGGAAAATCACTTGGAGCCTGATCATGCGCGCGCCTGAATTTTGGAAGAACCCTAAAAACACCCGTGCTTTAGGGGCCGCCCTGACATTGTTATGGTCACCTTGTGGCTGGGTTTACGGCCAAGCCGTTGAAATTAAACAACGGCTTTCAGCCGAGCCATGGGTTTGCCCGGTGCCTGTCATTTGCGTTGGAAATTTAACTCTCGGCGGGGCTGGGAAAACACCTGTGGCGCTAAGCATCATGCAGCGATTGCAATCTTTTGGATTGAACGCGCATTTTTTAACCCGGGGGTATGGCGGCAAATTAACGGGTCCGGTGCACGTTGATACCAATCTTCACTCATTTCACGACGTTGGCGACGAAGCTTTGATTTTGGCACAAACCGCCCCCACATGGGTCAGCCCGGACCGGGTTAAAGGGGCTAAATCAGCCATTGAAACCGGTGCCCAGGCCATCGTCATGGATGATGGTTTTCAAAATCCGTCGCTCTATAAAAATTTATCTTTGATCGTCATTGATGGCGCCTATGGATTTGGTAACGGACGGGTGGTGCCTGCGGGCCCCCTCAGGCAACCTTTAAAACCGGGGCTTGATCGCAGTGATGTCTTTATTATCATTGGTGACGATCAATTTAATATTTCAAAAACTTTAAACAAACCGACCTTCAAAGCAAGCGTTCAAGAAAACGATTGGCCGAAAACTTTTGCACAACGCCCAATTATCGCTTTTGCCGGAATCGGGCGGCCTCAGAAATTTTATGATGCCATTAAAAACCAAGGCGGCAATTTAATTGAAAGCCATTCTTTTGCAGATCATTTTCCTTATGACAAGCAGCACTTAGAACCGATCATCAATTCTGCGAAATCAAAAAATGCGGTTGTTGTCACCACTGAAAAAGATATGGTGCGTGTGCCGGGAAACCTGCGACATGAAATTAAACCCTTATCGATTTCACTTGATTGGTTTGACCGGACGACGCTTGATCAAACGCTCATGCACACCATCAACTGTTCACCTCAATGATCCAAAAAGCTCGCTTCATTAACCGCTTTTTTGTCCACCCCCTACAGGCGTTGGGTGTGTTTATTGTCTATGGTTTTTTCCGTATCCTGCCCTTGGATTGGGCATCGGCCGTGGGCGGTTTCATCGGCCGTAACATAGGCCCACAATTACAGATTTCCAGACGCGCCACGAATAACCTGATCCGTGTTTTTCCAAACATGACCCCCGACCAACAACAACACAGTATCTATCAAATGTGGGATAACCTTGGCCGCAACGTTGGTGAATTTCCGCACCTAGGCCGGCTTGGCATCTATACCGAAAACAGCCGCATCGATGTTGTTGGAAAAAAATGGATCGAACAAACCATTGATGGCGAAAACTCTAGCATTTTTTTCACCGGCCACATAGGTAACTGGGAACTGGTGCCGCTTTCCATGACGGCCCTTGGCACCCCCATCGCCCGGGTTTTCAGAGAAGCCAATAATCCATTGGTCAACGGTTTATATCATTTAGGCCGCCGTTCCATGCAAGGAGAACTGATCCCGAAAGGAGCCACGGGGGCCCGAAAATTATTACGCACGTTAAAACAAGGCGGGCATGTGGGGATGTTGGTTGATCAAAAAATGAACGATGGCATTAGTGTTCCATTTTTAGGGTTGGAGGCCATGACCGCACCGGCATTGGCCGAAATGGTCCTGCGTTATGATTGCAAAGTTTTACCCATCCGTTGTGAACGGCTAACGGGGGCACATTTCAGAATCACCGTATTGCCACCGATTAATATCAACAAAACGGGTAACCGCAAACAAGACGTGTTTAATATCATGACGGACGTTAACCTGGTCCTAGAACGCTGGATCCGGGACAAACCGGAACAATGGTTATGGCTGCATAACCGTTGGCCTAAATAATTATAAAATTATAAATTCAAAGGCCCGGCAAGTAAGGCCGGGTCGAGCGGTTCTTGAAACCAATGCACACCCCAGTGCAAATGCGGGCCTGTGACCCGGCCACTATGACCAATGGCACCGATGGGGGTACCTTTTTTAACGTATTCACCGGCTTTGACTAAGATTTTGCTCATATGGATATAAGCAGATGTTAGCCCTAAACCATGATCCAAAATCACCGTTTTTCCCGATAAAAACATAGTGCTATCGGCAACCGCCACCCGACCGTCGGCGGCGGCCAAAACAACGGTGTTTTCAGAGCCTGCAATATCAACACCGTTATGGGGGCGTTTAGGAACGCCGTTTAAAATACGTTGTGATCCAAACACGCTGGAAAGCTGCGCCCGGACCGGCCATAAAAAACCACTTTCAAAACTCTTGCTGACTGTCGCTTTGTTGCGGACATTTCTGATTTTTGCGTTATCGGCACGGATACGTTTAACATCCGCCGGATCGGGCGTCACTTTTTTATGGGGCAAGCCTTTGATATTTTGCGTAAAATATCTGCGTTGTTGGATTTTAATAGTTTGGGATGCTGTTGTGCCATCCGGAAATTTAATATCCAATAGGGCACGTGGTTTTTGATCTCGGCCAAAACCAATAACAAATCGCCCGTTAGCTAAAATTCCAATCGGTTTCCCATCCAAAGTAACCGCCGCGCCGGACATTGTTTGCCCGACAACCAGCCCGCCTTGGATCAAATTGCCCTTAAGCTCTACGGCATTTGCCGATGAAAGTGTTGCCGCCAACAACAAAACAGCCATAAAAAGTCTAATCATAACAATTGCCCTTGTTGATTGGATGGGGGTGTTTTTTTAACTTTCTTTTTAAGTTTTCCACCACCACTAACCATTACCTGTTTTTTCCCATCAGCCAAACGCATAGATAACATATCTCCTGTTTTTAAACCTTTAACCGTTGTCACCGGTTTACCATCCGGGTCAGTCATCAATGCAAAACCCCTGTCCAAAACCCGCTCGAACGAATAACTGGTCAACAGACTGCCTAGATTTTCAAGGCGGTGTGATTTTTCTTTAACGATAACAGAAGACAGTGCCGTCAAAGACCTCGTTTCATTTTGTAATCGGTTTTCAGCCAACAAAATTTGATCGTCTGGACTTCGTAGACCAGCCACAATGCGCTCTAAATCTGCAACTTGTCTGGATAATCCTGTTTGCAGGCCACCGCTTAGTCGTTCGCTCCATTCATCCAACCGCTGACGCGCGGTATCCAACATGCGTTCCGGCCCTGATAATCCACGGCTTAAACCGTCAAGCGCCATACTTTTTTCGGTTTTTAGCCGCGCTATGGATTGGAGCAACCTGGACGCCATCGACATCACGCCCGCTTGTAAATCGGCATGCACGGGCACAGTCATTTCAGCCGCCGCCGTTGGTGTCGGAGCCCGCCTGTCGGCCGCGTAATCGATCAAAGTGGTATCGGTTTCATGACCAATCGCCGAAATCACAGGAATGGTACTTTCGGATACAGCTCGGACAACGCATTCTTCGTTAAAAGCCCATAAATCTTCTAAACTGCCACCACCCCGGGCGATGATGAGAACATCGGGGCGCGGTACACCGTTATTCCCATCAACCCTGTTAAAGCCATCAATAGCCGTTGCGATTTTTTCAGCCGCCCCTTCGCCTTGAACAGGCGTCGGCCACACCAAAACGTGCCTTGGGAATCGGTCTTCGAGTCGGTGTAAAATATCGCGGATAACGGCACCGGTCGGGGATGTCACCACACCAATCACGTCCGGTAAATAAGGTATCGGGCGTTTACGGTCTGTATCAAATAGCCCTTCTTCGGTTAACCGTTTACGGCGGTCTTCTAATAATTTTAATAACGCGCCGACGCCGGCTAATTCAATGGCTTCGACAACAATTTGATATTTTGATCGCCCCGGATAAGTGGTTAACCGGCCCAAAGCCACAACATCCATACCGTCTTCGGGTTTGATGCCTAATTTAAGCGCGGAGCCTTTCCAGCAAACGCTATCAATGACCGCGCTTTCGTCTTTTAATGTGAAATACAAGTGGCCGGAAGCCGCACGTTTAAAGCCTGAAATTTCACCGCGTATCCGTACCCGGTCAAAATTTTCTTCGACGGTGCGTTTCAACGCGTTGGAAATCTCAGCAACTGAAAGTACGGGAAGATTATGTTCAGTCTTGTTGTATTCACTATTGGCAAATTGGTTATCATCCATCATGGTGTAAGTATGTCCGAACAGCAGCCTTGCTTAAAGACAAAAAAACAATATTGGCAATGATCAGAAATAGACTGAACAAGGTCTATACTGCAATTGAATGAGGGCAACCATGAACGTATTAATTATAGGCTCCGGAGGTCGCGAACACGCGCTTGGTTGGGCCATTGCAAAGTCACCTTTGCTCACAAAGTTATATGCCGCCCCCGGTAACGCAGGCATTGCCGAATTAGCCGAATGTGTGGATATCAAAGCCGATGACATTGATGGCTTGTTGGGTTTCATCGAAACGGCAAACATTGATTTTGTTGTTGTCGGCCCCGAAGCCCCGCTTGTGGCGGGATTAGTCGACCGTTTGGATGAAGCCGGGGTTAAAGCTTTTGGCCCCAACGCCAATGCCGCCGAGATCGAAGGGTCCAAAGGCATGATGAAGGATTTATGCGGCAAATATAACGTGCCGACGGCCGATTATGCACGGTTTGATGAACCGGACGCGGCCAAAGAATACATCCGTGCCCACGGCGCCCCGATTGTTGTTAAAGCCGATGGGCTGGCTGCTGGCAAAGGCGTCATTGTGTGCCGCAACGAAAACGAAGCTTACGCCGCCATCGATCACATTATGATCGAAACCGCATTTGGCGATGCGGGTGCAGAAGTTGTCATTGAACAAATGATGGTTGGGGAAGAAGCCAGTTTTTTTGCCCTTGTTGACGGCACCCGGGCCATTCCCATGGGTGCCGCCCAAGACCATAAAGCCGCATTTGATGGCGACGAAGGACCAAATACCGGCGGCATGGGCGCTTATTCCCCGGCACCTATCATCACCGATGAATTATCAGACATCATCATGAAAACCATCATTAATCCGGTGATCGAAGGTATGGCCCACGAAGGCCGACCCTATAAAGGTGTGCTGTTCGCCGGGTTAATGATTACCGACGAAGGTCCCAAAGTCATTGAATTTAATTGTCGTTTTGGTGATCCTGAATGTCAGGCATTAATGATGCGCATCCAGTCTGATGTATTGGAAGCTTTACAGGCATGCGCCGAAGGACGGCTTGATGAAATCTCCCTTAAATGGAGCGATCAATCCGCTTTGTGTGTGGTTATGGCCAACAAAGGCTATCCGGATTATTATGAAAAAGGATCACAGATTAATAATCTTGAAGCCGCAAGCGCCGACCCAAACACGGTCATCTTTCATGCCGGAACAGAATTAAAAGATGGTCAATTATTAGCCATCGGTGGCCGGGTTTTAGGGGTAACGGCCGCAGCTGATAACATTAAATTGGCACAAGCCAAAGCGTATAAAAGCGTTGATGCTATTGATTGGGATCATGGGTTTTGTAGACGTGATATTGGTTGGCGTGCCGCCACGGGATAACACGGCGTGCCGCATTGGTATAATAAAGCGTGCCGTTAAATAATATTTTTTATAATTGGAGCACTATGACAGATGAATGATCAAACACGCACGGAACTAGAAGCCGCTGCATTTCGCGGGCTTGTACAGCATTTACAAAAACGCAATGACGTTCAAAACATCGACCTGATGAATTTAGCCGGATTTTGTCGCAATTGTTTATCGAAATGGTACATGGCTGCTGCCAAAGACCGTGATCTTGATATGAATTATGATCAGGCCCGTGAAATTGTGTATGGCATGAGTTATGGGGAATGGAAAGAAAACCACCAAGGCCCCGCCAGTGATGATCAAAAACAACTGTTCGAAGACACAAAACCATTACATGCCGACATCAGTGGGCATAACAAATAATTCCACAGCAATTTTATCATCAAGCTGGCTTTAACGCCGCTCTTCAAAAAAATCTTTAAGCATTTTAGCGGCCCTGCTTTCATGAAAGCCGCCAATAATTTCCGGGCGGTGGTGGCATGTACCGTGATCGAACACCCGCGCACCATGATCAACGCCGCCACTTTTCGCGTCAAAAGCTGCAAAATATAAACGCCTGATACGGGCCAAAGATATCACGCCAGCGCACATCGGGCACGGCTCCAACGTCACGTACAGATCACAATCGATCAACCGAGGTGATGCCAAATCATGAGCAGCCATTTTAATCGCCAGCATTTCGGCATGGGCGCTAGGATCATTTAATTCTTGGGTGCGGTTTCCAGCGCGGCCAATAATGTCGCCATTAGACGAATTGACAACCACGGCCCCGACCGGCACTTCTCCGCGACGGGCTGCGGCCTCGGCCTCAAAAAAGGCATGTTCCATAGGATCTTGCATAAAAACCAATGTGTTCTTTTAGGCATTCTTCGTCAAGGGTTGAATGCTTGCAGCAGAGCGCCTTCAAAAGTAAACTGCTATCATGACTGAAAAACAAAAAAATAATCGAATGAACAAAAAACACGCGGATACAAATACCGAGGCAAAACGCGAACGCATTGCCAAAGTCATGGCCAGAGCCGGGCTGTGTTCCAGACGCGAGGCCGAACGTTGGATCGAAGCCGGGCGGGTGCGGGTTAACGGCGAAACTTTATCCACGCCCGCGTTTACCGTGATCGCAAGTGATACGGTTATTGTTGACAACAAACCCATGCCTGTCGCCCAAGAAACCCGACTGTGGCGTTATCACAAACCGCCTGGGTTATTAACATCACACAACGACCCCGAAGGTCGAGCCACTGTATTTGAAAAAATGCCCCCTGAAATGCCGCGTGTGGTATCCGTGGGCCGCTTGGATATTAATTCCGAAGGATTGTTGTTGTTAACCAACGATGGTGAATTAGCCAGACGGCTTGAACTGCCCGAAACGGGTTGGACAAGGCGTTACCGGGTCCGGGTACATGGTATCGTCAAAAAACATTTATTGGAAAAACTCATCCAAGGCATCACAATTGAGGGCGTACGTTATGGCCCGGTCGAAGCCACGCTGGACAGCACCCAGCGCGCTAATTCATGGTTAACTGTATCTATTAACGAAGGCAAAAACCGTGAAGTCCGCCGCGTTATGGAACACATGGATTTACAAGTTACACGGTTGATCAGGCTATCTTACGGCCCATTTCAATTGGGTAAATTAGGGCGCGGTTCAGTTTCTGAAATCACCGGCAAAGCATTACGTGAACAGTTAAGCGTGCAAAACCCACCAGAGAAAAAAGCCCGTGCCAACAGTCGCAAGCGGGCACGTTCACAAAATTTAGAAGGAACGCGCACAGCCGATAACAAACCGACAAAGGAAACCAACCCTGACAAAATTAATTCATGAAAATCATTGCCGGTCGTCACCGCGGGCGCGCCCTTGACAGTCCGGACGGGGAAAATACCCGCCCTACATCGGCGCGGGCACGCGAAGCCTTATTTAATGTTTTAGCCCACGGCATAGATGATTTTGACCTCAATAACGCTGTTGCAGCCGATGTCTTTGCAGGGGCCGGAGGCTTGGGTTTCGAAGCCTTATCCCGCGGTAGCAAGCATTGTATTTTTGTGGACAAAGCTTCGGACGCCATAAAAATAATTCAAAATAACGCAGAAAAATTTCATGAAACAGACCGCATGACGCTGATCAAAACGGACGCCCGGAAATTGCCTGCGTTTCCAGCAACAGCGCCCGAACGTTGCGGTTTGTTTTTTTTGGACCCCCCCTACAATCAGGGTTTAGTCAATCCGGCGATTAGTAATTTAAAAAACCAAAACTGGTTAAAACCGAACAGTATTGGCGTTGTTGAATGTGGCAAAGGAGAAAAACTAAACCTGCCACCAGAATTCAGAATTATTTTGACCCGCAATTATGGGGCCGCGGAAATAACCTTCATCAGATTTACAGCGGGCTAAAAAAACCGGCCTTAATCAAACATGGCATCGATTTCAGATTGATCGAGGGTGGCGTGCTCCTCTTCGGCTTTTTCGCCTAAATCGCCATTGACAATAGCGCTTAGTTTATCCATATTTTTTTGAATCCCTTGGGTCACCTGAAATACGTTCAAGCGCACTTGTTCCGCATTCCCGGTTTCCAAAACGGCTGTAATTTCATCCATGCCTTGGTGCACCATTTTGTCAATTTCATCGACCGTTTCATCAAAAGGGTCACGGTAGTTATCCGGCGCATGGTTATAGGCCTCGACAGCAAGCGTTTTATCGGAAAAAGCACTGTCTTCAAAATGTTCTTGATAAGTTTTGGGCTGCCATGATTTAGCTTCGTCCAACATGTCGGGCATGTCGGGCACCAATTCTAACATCATGATGACTTCGTTAAAATGGTTCAGATAATCGGTTGCCAATAACGTCTGTTCGGAAATATTGGTATTCCGCACCAGCTTGCGATAAGTCTTTGTAAATTTAAACTTAAGATCCATTATCTAAACTTAAGCTCCGTTTTCTTATCCGAAAGTCATTTTAAACTCATTCATCTATGTTGCATGGATCAATAGTATAAACCGAACAGTTAATTGTACAGGGTGTTTCTTATATAGGGTCTGGACCCTGCGTTCCTGTTCAGAGTAAAAATAACGTATGATTATTCAGGAAACCCCGTTTGATATAGATTTAAAGACCGAGGTGGAAACCACCACCTTTGCTAAAAAACTGGCAAACCTTACCGGGCCCGGTGATGTGATCGCCCTTTATGGGGATTTAGGTATCGGTAAAACCGTTTTTTCCCGAGCCTTCATTCGTGCCCATGTCGGCGCATCCATCGATGTTCCTAGCCCGACATTTACGTTATTGCAAACCTATGATACCGCTCATGTGACGCTTTATCATTTTGATTTGTACCGCCTGAAAAACCCGGACGAAGCATTAGAGCTTGGCATTGATGATGCTTTTTACGACGGCCTATCGTTAATCGAATGGCCCGACCGGTTAGGTCAGTTTATTCCAAAAAACAGGTTGGATATTACTCTTGTTCAAGGACAGCATGACAACCAACGCACCGCACACTTAATCGGTCATGGTTATTGGTCAGCCCGGGTCAGCGAAGTCATCACCGGAGCCGCCATTCATGGATAGACGTACGTTTAAGCTCAATCAGTTTCTGACGAAAAATGGCTGGGGGGATGCGAAGCAAGCCCCGCTCAAAGGCGATGCGTCTAATCGTCGTTACATCCGCCTATCACAGCAAGGTAAAACGGTGATGGTGATGGATGCCCCGCCCCCCGGCGAAAATGTCAGCCCGTTTATCCATATTGCCGAATTTTTAAAAGGCCACCAGTTAAGCGCGCCGGAAATTATCGCCCGTGATACAGATAATGGATTTTTGATTTTAGAAGATTTTGGTGATGATACTTATAGCCGTATGCTTAAGTCGGAGCCAAATTGTGAATATGAATTGTATAAACTGGCCCTTGATGTGCTCATTCATTTACATTCATTACCAAATGATAATGCGCTGCCTGAAAACATTGAACTTTATAATACTGAACGACTGCTGCAAGAAGCCCTATTATTGGTTGATTGGTACATTCCGGCCGTAACGGGAAAGCCTGTAAAACAAACCATGCGCGATGACTATGAAATGATATGGCGCGATGTCTTTAAACCCTTATCCGGTAATGAGACGTGCATTGTTTTAAGAGATTATCACGTTGATAATTTAATGCAGGCGGGCAACCGCACCGGAATGTCAGCCTGTGGTTTGCTTGATTTTCAGGATGCCTTAGCCGGGCATCCGGCCTATGATGTAATGTCATTATTAGAAGACGCCAGACGCACGGTGGATGCCGATTTAAAACAACAAATGATGACCTATTATTGCCAGGCTTTCCCCGCATTAAAGACAGGCACCGAAGCACGCAAAAAATTTGATTATGCGTTTGCCGCATTAGGCGCCGGGCGCCACGCCAAGGTGATTGGCATTTTCACAAGGCTGTGTGTGCGCGACAATAAACCGGTTTATATTGATCACATCCCAAGGGTTTGGGGATTATTAGAAACATCATTATTGCATGATGAACTAAGGCCTTTAAAAAAATGGTTTGATGAACACGTGCCAACCTGCGACCGAGGATTGCCGCCTCTGTTAAAAGCCATGAAAGTTGCAAATGACTGATCTCAATTTCATCACCCATCAAAAATTAGTTCATATAAACATGCCGGACACAGCCATGGTCTTGGCCGCTGGGTTTGGCAAACGCATGCAACATTTAACCAGCGATTTACCCAAACCCTTGATCGAGGTTGCCGGACGATCACTAATTGATCGAACAATAGATCGCTTACAAGAAGACGGTGTCAAAAACGTTGTCGTCAACACCCATTATTTGGGTGAGCAAATCCAATCGCACCTAAGCAAGTGGAAAAAACCAGCCATTACTTTTTCCCCAGAATCCACCATACTGGAAACCGGCGGCGGCGTCGAAAACGCTTTAAAATTATTAGGGCAGAAGCCCTTTTTCACCGTCAATAGTGATACGTTATGGCTGAATAGTTTTTTTAGCGCCCTTGAACGGTTAGCAGAAATCTGGGATGGCGAACGCATGGATGGGTTGCTGCTATTGCATTCAACCGTTAACGCATACGGCTATGACGGACCCGGTGATTTTAACAGCGACCCAATGGGCGTGTTAACGCGTCGACCTGAAAATGAAATTTCGCCGTGGCTATTTACCGGTGTGCAAATTCTGCACCCCAGAATATTCAAAAATGCACCCGGCGGGGCTTATTCATTAAACGTGCTGTATGATCAAGCCTTGGCCCAAGGCCGATTATACGGCATCATTCATGACGGGGAATGGTTCCACGTCGGCACCCCGGACGGGTTACAAGATGCCGAAACCTATTTACAAAGCCGCTTTGGAGAAGCAAAACATCGATAATTATCTTCATAAAAATTCCTCCGGGCCTGCTGTTTATAGCATTCAGTCGTCGATCGCATTTTTGGATGCCTTGGCGATAGGAATTATCACGCGCATTCAAGCGGTTTCAGGGCAAGATGTGCATAGCCAGCTTGCCGCCACAACCATACTTTTACCAACAAGACGAGCGTGTCGGGCTTTGCAACAATCGTTTTTGCAATTCGGCCAAGGCGAGGCCATGATATTGCCACGCATGGTCCCCATTGGCGATATCGACGAAGATGAATTACTGCTACAAACGGGTGGTTTTTCTGTATCAGGCGTGGATCAGGATTTAGGCGACATTCCGCCTGCCATAAGCGGATTAAGGCGGCAAATGTTACTGGCTCGGTTAATCCGCGCGCAACAAAACACAACACCCGATCAAGCTTTAAAACTCGCCCACGAATTGGCGTTATTATTAGACCAAGTACACACAGAACGTTTGGATTTAGCTAATCTCGCACAATTAGTGCCCGCAGATTTTGCCCAACATTGGCAAATCACACTGGAATTTCTGGAAATTTTAAGTTTTCATTGGCCACAGATTTTAACCGCCGAAGACGTTATTGATCCAGCCCATCGGCGCAATTTACTGATCAATCGTCAAGCTGAGCTGTGGCGCAGTAACCCCCCTCCCGGACACATTATCGCGGCCGGCTCCACCGGATCGATCCCGGCCACAGCGGATTTGTTATCGTCCATTGCCAACATGGAACGCGGGGCTGTCATTTTACCGGGCCTTGACCGTGATATGCCGGGTGCCGCATGGGACGTTTTAGGCCCCCACCATCCGCAATTTGGCTTATCCCATTTGTTGAAACATTTAGATGTGCGCCGCGAGAAAGTCATGGATTGGCAAGTCAACCATACGTTAAGCACAGCCGACACACGGTGCTTTATCGTTAACCGTTCGCTTCATCCGGCCCATTCACAGGCCTTACCCGACATTGAAAAAAATCAGCTTGCAGCCGCATTTGCAGATGTCAACTTAATCGATGCCCAAGGACCGCTCGAAGAAGCGGCGGCGATCGCGTTGATCATGCGTGAAGTTTTACAAACGCCGGGGAAAACAGCTGCCCTTGTCACCCCGGACCGTAATTTAGCCAGACGCACACGGGCAGGATTAGCGCGTTTTGGGATTCGTATTGATGATAGTGCGGGAACGCCGCTTGGACAAACGCCCGTCGGCACATTTTTCAGATTATCCGTGCGTATGGTGGTTGATGGCTTTGCCCCTATAGCTTTGTTATCGGCCTTAAAACATCCGCTTGCCACATGCGGTTTAAGTCCGGGGCAATTCAAACACCAAGTCCGGCAGCTGGAAATTGCTGTATTGCGGGGACCTAGACCCGATGTTGGAATCAAAGGTTTGCGCCATGCATTAGCGGATGACTCAATCGATTTACATGCGCTCCTTGATACACTCGACCACATAACCCAACCTTTTAATGATTTAATAGCGCAAAAAACCGTTGCTTTGGACCAACTTTTAACCGCCCACATCCGCATAGTTGAAAGCCTGTCCGCGACCGATATAAAAACCGGGCCTGAACGGTTATGGCATGGTGACGACGGCGAAGCGTTGGTGGGCTTCGTTCATGAATTACTAGAAAATGCCGCCATTTTAGGCGATATAAACCCAACCCATTATCCAAGCTTAATCGATACGTTGATCCAAGGACGTTTAGTCCGGTCCACATACGGACTTCATCCACGCTTACATATTTGGGGATTAATGGAAGCCCGCTTGCAACAAGCCGATGTGATGATTTTAGGCAGCCTAAACGAAGGCAGTTGGCCGCCCGATGCCAAAGCCAATCCGTGGATGAGCCGCCCTATGTTAAAAGATTTTGGCATGCCGCAACCGGAACGGCGCATCGGTTTAACGGCCCATGATTTTGTCCAGTCGTTATCAGCCAAGCACATTTACATGACCCGGTCCGAGCGTGTCGAAGGGGCTCCATCACAACCCAGCCGATGGTTGCTACGTCTGCAAAATACACTCGCCGGACTAAGGCAGGAACATTTGTTATCAGCAAATCTACAATACCTTTACTGGGCAGATAAACTCGACCAACCGGACGCGTTCTCGCCCGCTCACCCGCCGCAACCCAAACCCGACATTCGGTTAAGGCCAACCGGATTATCGGTATCGCGCATTGAAACATGGATCCGCGATCCTTATGCGCTTTATGCCGAAAAAATTCTGAAACTCAAACCCTTGGACGCCATTGATGCCGATCCAAATGCGGCCGAACGCGGTACCATCATCCACCAAATATTGGAATTATTTTTAAAACGGTTCCCCGACCAATTACCGGATGACAGTCTTGAACAAATGTTATCCATTGGTCACAGCGTGTTTGAAAATCATTTATCTCGGCCCGGCGTGCGCGCATTTTGGTGGCCACGTTTCAGGCGCATTGCGCAATGGTTTATTTGCTTTGAGAAATCCAATCGAGCCCAAGGAAAAACCGCACTCGCCGTCGAAGTGATGGGCAAAATGCCAATTCATTATGGGGCCGACGCCGTTTTTACTTTAACCGCCAAAGTCGACCGCATTGACCGATTATTAGACGGCAGTCTACACGTCATTGATTATAAAACCGGCACCCCACCATCAGCACCGCAAGTGGAAACCGGATTAACCCCACAATTATCATTAGAAGCTGCGATGATTAAATACGGTGCATTTGAAAACATCAGCCCTGAAAGTCCAATAGGCGCATTGGTCTATATTCAGCTTTCAGGTGGGCGTGTGCCGGGCGTACAGAAACAATTAAAACTCGACGCCGAAGCCATAGCCGATAAAGCCCTCAACGGATTGCGTGGGCACATTCGAAAATACGCGGTTGCCTCGACGCCTTATTTATCCCATCCCAGACCGATGTTCGAAAGCCGGTTTGGTGATTACAATCATTTAGCCCGGGTCAAAGAATGGCAAAACAGTGAAGGCGGGGATCAATGAACGATCAACCTTTCACACCACAAATTCAAGCGGCTGATCCAACTCGGTCCGTTTGGGTGTCTGCCAACGCTGGAACGGGCAAAACCCGAGTTTTGATCGACCGCATTTTAAGACTGTTGTTAAAAGGTGTTCAAGCCAACCGAATTTTGTGCCTGACATTCACCAAAGCGGCAGCAGCGGAAATGGCCAACCGATTGACCGAAACGCTCAGTCAATGGGCCATACTTGACGATAATACATTAAAAAGTGTGCTTACGACATTGCTTGACCAAACACCGGATAATAACGAAATATCCCGCGCCAAACGGCTATTCGCCGTAACCCAAGATACGCCCGATGGGTTAAAAATTCGCACCATCCATTCGTTCTGTGAATCGCTTTTAGGCCGCTTTCCATTAGAAGCAAATCTGGCCCCGCATTTTTCCGTCATCGATGAACGCACGGCGGCTGAATTGCGGTTTTTAACCCGCGAACACGTTTTAGCATCGCCCAAATTATCAGGTGCTTTGGACCATTTAGCCGGGTTGGTAAACGAAGCCGATTTCACATCGATCATTCAAGAGTTGGAGCGAAACCGTGGGCGTCTGCAGCAGCAAATTGATCTCCATGGTGGCCCGGCTCATTTCGAAATCGCAGCCAAAAAATTATTGGGATTACAGGCCGATGACACGACCCTAAGCCTATTAGGGCAAGCCATGCGCGTTGATGTGTCCGCTATGAAAGGGGTTGCGGATATTTTATCCCAAGGCGGCAAACGCGATCAGGGCAAAGCCCAACTGATTAATCATTGGATTACGGTTGTTCAAAAAAATACGACTGATATAGACGCTTTTAACACCTATGTCCGGGCTTATCTAAAAGCCGACGGAGAACCATTTACGGAAAGTTATCTGGTTTCACAAAAAGCTTGTAAAATTGACGCTCAAGTCATGACAACAATGTTGCAAGAACAAACCCGCATACATGCCCTTGTTCAGCAATTTAAAGCTTTGCGTATTATTCACAATACCATGACGTTGGTTACCATCGGGACGGCGCTAATCGATGCGTATCAAACCATCAAACAAAACCGTGCCTCGATGGATTATGATGATTTAATTTTAAAAACCCGGCAATTATTAATGACCGAAGGACAATCATCGTGGGTGCATTTTAAACTCGACGGCGGCATCGAACATATTTTGGTTGATGAGGCCCAAGATACCAGCCCGGAACAATGGGATGTTATTCGTGCCTTGGCCGACACTTTTTTTGCGGGCAGCGGAACCGACAATAGCGACCGCCCATTACCTCGTACGATATTTGCTGTGGGTGATGAAAAACAATCGATTTATAGCTTCCAAGGGGCCGACCCCAAACGTTTTGATGCCATGCGCCAGTATTTCCAAAACAAAGTTCAAGACGCTCAAATGCAATGGCAGAATGTTGAATTGGGTTTATCGTTCAGATCAACCCAAGTGGTGTTGCAATTGGTTGACGATGTTTTTAAAAACCCAACCGCCCGCCACGGCTTGAACGCCAATGATCAGGACGTTAACCACCAAACGTTTAGAACCGGGCAAGGTGGATCCGTTGAATTATGGCCTGCCGAAGGCGCCGATGACGCTCCCCATGGCAAGGATCCTTGGAATGTGCCACTTGATCAAATTAGCCGCCACGACCCCGCAGCTATTGTTTGTGACCGCATATCATCAACCATCCAGGGCTGGATTAAAACCGGCGAACAATTACCATCAACCGGTCGCACTATCCGGCCATCGGATATTATTATTTTGGTCCGCACACGCGGTCAATTTACCGAACGTATGGTCCGTAGCTTAAAACAACATGATATCCCTGTGGCCGGATCGGACCGCATGGTTTTGGGCGAACAGCTCGCCGTGATGGATTTAATCGCCCTCGCCCGGTTTACGGTTTTACCCGAGGACGATTTAAATTTAGCCGTGGTTTTAAAAAGCCCGTTTTTCGGGTTAGATGATGACGATCTATTGCGCTTGGCTCCCGACCGCAAAGGCACACTATGGCAAGCATTACGTGATCATCCTGATTACAGCGCTGTCGCAACAAGGTTATCAGGATATTTAACCATTGCTGACTATTTACCGCCTTATGAATTTTTTTCGCACATTCTAACCGTTGATGGCGGCACCCGGGATTTGCTGAAACGCTTAGGCCCCGAAGCCGCCGACCCGGTCCATGAATTTTTAAGTATCACGCAAACTTTTGAACGCGACCACACGCCATCAATGGAAGGCTTTTTAAGCTGGGTCGAAGCCGGTGATACACAGATTAAACGTGATCTTGAACAAAGCCAAGGCGTGGTCCGCGTCATGACCATCCACGGGGCTAAGGGATTGCAGGCGAATATTGTTTTTTTACCTGACACCTGTTCAATGCCCAAGTCCCAACACACACCGGGTTTGAGATTTTCTGAACAACAGCTTGATGGCGGGGAAGCGATGTTTTGGCCGGCTTTATCGGCTGATGAAACAACATTGACTTTGGCCATTAAACAGCGTCTGAGACAAACCATCGAAGATGAGTATCGGCGTTTGTTATACGTCGCATTAACCCGCGCTCGAGATCGTTTAATCATCTCCGGACATTACGGAAAAAAAGATCCGGATGACGGTTGTTGGTACGCGTTAATCGCCGCCGCGTTTGAACAAAATGCAGACTGTAAAAACATTGATTTACCGTGGCAGCAACAAGGTAAAATCATCAAAAGCACGCAAACCGCACCGCCCGATTCGGTTGCAACCAGCGCAAAGCAAACCCCGTCGATTAAAACGTTGCCCGAATGGGCTGAAACCGCCCCACCACCGGAACCGAAGCGCCCGGATCCATTAACCCCGACCATTAACGAACCTGAACTTAGGCCCATGATCAGTCCCTTGGACAGCGATGACGGTGACATTTTTAAACGCGGTCGGCTGATCCATCAATTGTTGCAATTTTTACCGGATATAGATGAAATAAACCGCAGCTTTGCGGCAAAAACTTTTTTATCTCGCCCCGCACATGAATTAACCACTGAACAACAGCACTTAATTGCCCATGAAACGCTGATTGTTTTAAACCATCCTGATTTAAAGAACTTGTTCCAGCCCGCAGGTTTAGCCGAAGTTCCCATCGTCGGCGAAATCACCACCCAAGGCGCCAAAGAATCGGTGATTATATCCGGTCAAATCGATCGTTTATTGGTGGAAACGGATCAAATAACAATTGTTGATTATAAAACTGGACGTTATCCACCTAAAAATATGGCAGCAATTGAACCGTCCTATTTACGTCAAATGGCCCTTTACCGGGCCGTGATGCGTAAAATTTATCCGGATAAATCAATCCGTTCTGTGTTATTATGGACCAGTGGGCCGACAGTTATGACACTTGATGATGACGTGCTGGATAAAAATATGCCTACGGCCAACGCTTGACGCCGGGCTATTGCGCCCCTAGATTCTATGCAGCGGCATTGAAATAATTGCCCTAATAATTAATCACCACCGCACAAAAACAGTAACAAAAATACCTTTTTTTAAACCTTGAAAACCTAAGCGAGATAAAATATGCCCAAACAAGTAACCGACGATAGTTTCGAAGTGGATGTCTTAAATTCTTCCGGGCCTGTGCTTGTTGATTTTTGGGCTGAATGGTGCGGACCATGCAAACAAATCGCCCCTGCACTCGAAGAAATTGCCCGTGACATGGGTGATAAAGTAACCATTGCCAAAGTTAATATCGATGATAATCCTTCGACGCCGTCAAAATACGGCGTGCGGGGCATTCCCACGTTGATTTTGTTCAAAGACGGTCAAGTGGCAGCAACAAAAATTGGTGCATTGCCAAAAAACAAACTGATGGAATGGGTCGAGTCGGTTATTTAAGTCGAAGTAATTTTACTATCCATCTGTGATTAAAGACCAAAGGATCTATCATGAGCACCATAGAAATTCACCAGATAGCGGTCCTTAATGACAATTATGTCTATCTGGTTCATTGTCCATCAACAGGTCACACTGCCGTGGTTGATCCAGCCGTTAGTGAACCCGTATTAGCCGCCTTAAAAACCAAAGGCTGGACATTGACCCACATTATCAACACCCACCACCACCATGATCACATCGGCGGCAATTTAGATTTAAAATCGAAAACTGGCTGCACCATTGTCGGAGCAAAAAATGATCGTCACCGCATTGATGGTATCGATGTTGAAGTAGCGGATGGTGATTTATTCACATTAGGTGATGCCCAAGCCCACGTATTGGAAGTCCCCGGTCATACGACAGGTCATATTGCCTATTGGTTTAAGTCTGCCCATGCGCTTTTTTGCGGCGATACATTGTTTGCATTAGGCTGCGGACGGGTATTCGAAGGCACCTATGAGCAGATGTGGCAATCTTTGCAAAAAATCATAGCGCTGCCTAAACAAACCGAAATTTATTGTGCCCACGAATACACACAATCCAACGGTGCTTTTGCTTTATCCGTTGACCCTAAAAACAAAGCTTTGCAAAAACGCATGGCCCGTATCAACCGATTGCGTGCAGACGGACTGCCAACAGTTCCATCAACTTTGGAAATTGAATTAGAAACCAATCCGTTTTTGCGCCCAACTAGTCCCGGCATTCAAAAACACTTGCATTTAGAAGGAGCCAGTCCGGTACAGGTGTTTGCTGAAACTAGGCGATTAAAAGACAGCTTTTAAGGTCAAGCCACATTTAATTCAGCCACTCTCGGCCTCGGCATATTGAGATCAATATCTTAAAATGCTTTAAATCCAACAATTGTATAGGTTTCTTTGATCGATGGGATGGTTTGAACACGGGTTGTGACAAAATGCCCAATATCCGTTTCTTTGTCTAAATTAAAAATTAACATCAAATCGTATTCTCCTGATATTGAATAAGTATGTGGCGGTTGTTCCATCAAATCGGCAATATTCCCAGCCACATCATACACTTTACCAAGCTCACATTTGACCATGACAAAAATTGTTTGCATTTTTATTTCCTTTTTTAATCAACTGTGTTCAACATATTTGTATTCTTACGTACGACACGTACACTGAATTTTAGCTATTGTGCTTTGTAGAGTGTTGTTTCGCAACGCTTAAGAACTGTTGATTTACGATAAAGGATTAAAATATTGGCAAAAGTCTATCAATTTGAAAACTTTATCCCGGTTATTGATACTACTGCTTTTGTCCATGATGATGCCATCTTAATTGGTGACGTTATTATTGGCCCGGAATGTTATATTGGCCCGGGTGCATGCCTGCGTGGTGATTTTGGCAGACTTCGGTTGGGACGCGGGGCCAATCTGCAAGACACCTGTGTCATGCACGGGTTTCCAGGCACTGAAACTTTTATCGATGATGATGCCCACATTGGTCATGGTGCTGTGATACACGGATGTCAAATCGGTAAAGGCGCATTAATCGGCATGAATGCTGTCATCATGGACGATGCTATTATTGGCGACTATGCCATCATTGGCGCGCTGGCCTTTGTTAGTGCCGGTTTTGTCGTGCCGGCAAAAACGTTGGCTGTTGGCACCCCCGCCAAAGTCATCCGTGATCTTTCGGACAAAGACATCCTATGGAAACAACAAGCAACCCGGCAATATCAAATTCTGGCTCAGCGCTCACTCAAAACCATGCGCCCTGTCGAGGCGTTATCAAAAGTCGAAGCCAACCGTCCGGTGAATACGAATATACCCATCACGCCGCGGCATTTAGAATAGCTAATATCCCGCGACCCGTAACCACAGCCCTTGACAGTAATGGGCGCACAGAACACAATTCAAATATAGTTCGGTTAACGAACAATGTGTGAGCAGGTTTTCTTTTGGGTGTTCCTATGAACGGTGCAGATTTATTACTTGGCCCGGCTTTGCATCAAAAATTGGGCAATACGCCGGCGTTGATCAATGACAATGGCATCGTTACTTACCAACAACTAAGCGACAAGGCCGCGCGCACGGGTTCGGTTTTCTCAAACCTTGGTTTAGGAAAAGGTGACCGTGTTTTATTGATCATAGCGGACTGCCCGCAATTTTATTACGCTTATTTAGGGGCCATGAAAATCGGTGCCGTTCCCATTGCCCTGAATTTACGATTATCACAACATGAACTATGCCACATCATCCAAGATTGCACACCAAAACTGATCATTATTGATGCTGACTATGGCGACCTCGTTTCATCAGCCATTAATAACATGTCTCATCCACCGACCATTATCATCAGCGCACACCATGACCATCCGACACTGACATGGGCGGTTTTTGATGACCTGTTGTCGTCACACCTATCCGCCATTCATAGTGCCGACATGAACGGGAACGACACCGCTTTATGGATGTATACGTCCGGCACAACAGGAAAACCTAAAGCTGTCGTTCACAGGTTATCGTCACTGATTGGGGTCGAGGTTTATTTACAACAGGTTTATGGGCTTAAACCCGGACAGCGTATTTATTGCACATCAAAATTATTTTTTGCTTTTGCTTTAGGCCATTGTTTGCTCGCCGCCCTTCGCATTGGTGCCACAATTATTATAAATGCCTCATGGCCATCGGTCGAAACGGTTTCCAGCATTGTAGAAACCTACAAGCCACAGGTAATGTTAAGTGTACCGACAATGTTTCGAAATTTATTAACTGGAAATATGGCCCAAGGTGATGCGTTTAAATCCATCAATACATTTATTGCCGCTGGGGAAAATCTACCTTTATCGTTAAATGATAATTGGCATAAAGCTACAGGCAATTCCATTTGCGAAGGCATTGGTGCGACGGAAACATTAATGATGTTTATGGGGGCATCCCCTGATGATGAACTGGTTGGTGCCACGGGGAAACCATTGCCCGGCATTCAAATAAGTTTACGCGATGAACGGGGCAACATCATCACAGTCGCTAACCAGCCCGGTGAAGCGTGGGTTAAATCAAAACATTTAGCCACTCAGTATTGGCAACAACCTGAACAAACAGCTGAAAAATTTACCGGTCGCTGGTACCATACAGGGGACGTTTTTATTTGTGATGACCAAGGCCGGTATTTTCACCGAGGCCGCGCTGACGATATGTTGAAAATTTCTGGCCAATGGGTAAGCCCTGTGGAAATTGAAGAATGTGTATTGCAACATGATCACATCGAACAGGCCGGTGTCGTCGGCATTAAAAATGCTGATCATCTCATTCGCCTTGCATTGTGTTTGGTTACTACAAAATCATGTACTGATTTTTCACGTCTTGAAAATGAATTAACGGAAATGATGAAAGCCAAACTTGCTATCTATAAATGTCCTAGGCGGTTTTTGTATTTACCTGATTTTCCAAAAACCGCGACCGGAAAATTACAACGCTATAAACTTCGTGAATGCGTAATCAATGAGGCATGATTATCCAATGATAAAAAATTCTTGTTCATCAGAAACCATGAAAATCCAACTCAACAGGCTGGATCAGCTTATTGGATATCATCTAAGGCGCGCACAAAATTTTGTTTTTGAAGACTTTGTAAAATCCATAGGGGACGATGCCATAACACCCGGTCAATTTGGTGTTTTATCGGTGATTTTTGAAAACCAAGGGCTTAACCAATCAACGCTTGCAAAAACCATTGGGATTGAGCGTTCAACTATGGTCGGGGTTATTGATACCCTTGAGAAAAGGGGAATTGTTGTCCGCAAACGTTCTGAAATTGACAAGCGGTCCTATGGTTTGCAATTATCACCGACGGGAAAAGACCTTCTTAACCGGGTCGAAAAAAAAGTTAGTGATCATGAACAAAGGTTATCGGCAAATCTCACCGCCAAAGAGCGTTCACAGCTCATTAAATTGTTAAAAAAAATTGGATGACGGTATCGCCACCCATTTCAGTTAGCATCTAACGATTTATATATCATTTTATCAAACAGACACCGTTCTGCATAAACCATCGCGATTACTCGACCTAATTAACGGAAGATTTTCATATATCAATTTATACAACCAAAGATTCAATCATACAAATTATTGCACTTCATGGTATTATACTTTATAAATTCTCTATAATAAAAAACATAACACCATTTATTAAACAAAATTTTTTCCAACTTGCATGATTGCCATAGCCCCTTCGCCTTAGGAATTGATAATGCCTCCGCTAGAATCCAATGTTCGAAGTTACTGCAGAAAGTTTACTGCTCAATTTTCTAAAGCTTCTAAATCAAAAATAGTTGATACTTCAGGCGTCTCATATTTGGATTTTTTATCGGCCTGCGGTTCTTTAAATTACGGACATAACCATCCGGTTTTAAAGAATGCATTGATTGAACATATTAAAACCGATGGCCTAGCTATCAGTCTGGATCTGCAAACAGATGTTAAATCCGAATTTTTATCGGTACTTCATCAACATATACTTGAGCCACGCAATTTAAATTATGTGGCTCAATTTACCGGTCCCACGGGCGCAAATGCCGTCGAAGCCGCCATAAAACTTGCACGCAAGCAAACCGGGCGAACCAACATTATCACTTTTACAAATGCTTTTCACGGCTGCACTTTGGGAGCCCTCAGTTTAACGGCTAATGCATTTCACAGAAATTCTTCTTCGGCTTTATTAAACAACGTCACCCGCATTCCATTTAATGGTTATCTTGGCGAACACATCGATTGTGCTGATATATTGGCACGCATGCTTGATGATCCATCCAGTGGTTGCAGCCAACCGGCAGCAATTATTTTTGAAACCATCCAAGGTGAAGGGGGGCTTAATGTTGCATCTGCGGAATGGGCAAAAAAAATATCGGCCATTGCCGAAAAACACCAAGCCCTATTAATAATAGACGATATCCAGGCCGGATGCGGACGCAGTGGGGACTTCTTTTCTTTTGAAGCCCTAGATATCGAACCGGACATAGTTATTTTAGCCAAATCATTATCAGGTTTTGGATTGCCGCTATCCTTGAATTTAATTAATCCAAAATTTGATGTCTGGGAACCGGGCGAACACAACGGCACATTTCGTGGCAACGCACATGCATTTGTCACAGCCACAGCAACGATTAAACATTTTTGGTCCACCAATAAATTTCACAATGAGCTACAAAATAAAATCACGTTTCTAAAGAAGAATCTCAATGGAATAGCTGCAAAGCATGGTTTCAAAACCAAAGGTAAAGGGTTCATGCAAGGCATCAATTTCCAAGATGGAAATCTTTGTCAATCCATAGCAGCCGAGTGCTATGAAAATGGGTTAATTATTGAAACATGCGGCTCATATGATGAAATTTTAAAGTTATTACCAGCTTTAACTATCCCCGAAAGCGAGTTGTTGCGCGGATTGAAAATCATCGATAACGCCATAGGTCATATTTTAGCCACCACCAGCACAACAACTTCAATCCGAAATTAACACTTTATTATCCGGGCCCATAATTATGACCAAAGTGAAATTCCAACATCCGACAATTAATTGTGCCCGACAAATATGCAGCATGGTTAACGCAACACCTCACCTGGATAATAATAGCGATTATTTATATGCATTAATGTGCACTCGGTTTGCACAAAATTCTGCGGTAGCGGTTCAAGACAATGAAGTCATTGCTTTTCTTACAGGATTTCGCTGTCCAACATCACCAGATACGTATTTTTTATGGCAGACCGCAGCAAAGCCTCGTCACGGCGTCCCTAATCTTGGCATCAATCTCATTCATTATGCTGCGATGAATGAAATTGCTAAGGGTGCCCGTGCCATCGAAGCCTCTGTGGACACTAAAAATGCCCCTATTACCATATTAATGAAAATTTTAAACAAACGCTTAGGCGGAAAAATTTCAACAAGCATCCTATTTTCATCAGAAACCTTATCAACAAATGGTGTCGACCATCACGATGAAACTTTATACCGCATAGAGCTTCCTGTTTTGCCTTAATCCGTTCAAAAATTAATTTCATGTAAAAAGCGAACCCATACAATGGATAATTTACAACAACTTACGCTGCCGGATACCCCGCCCTGGAAGCCACAAAAAAAAGTGGTTAAGCTCGTTCATCAACAATTTGGAACTCCAGCATTTATATATGATCAGCAGTTTTTGATTAAAAACTTCACCAATCTCCGTCGTCAATTATCCACAAATCTTGATATTTTTTATTCATTAAAAGCTAATCCCAATATATCAATTACCGGTCAAATTTGCAGCCAAGGAGCGGGTGCGGAAGTTTCGTCCCTTGTTGAATTACATACGGCAATAAAAGCAGGCGTCTTGCCGGAAAACATTATTTTTGTTGGCCCCGCAAAAACATCGACTGAATTAAAAGCATGTATCGATCATAAAATTTTTGCCATCGTTTGTGAATCCATTGATGAAATAATTGAAGTCAACGCACTCAGCAAAAACATGGCTGACGGAGTCGAAAAAACGTCCATCCTGATCCGTGTCAACCCAGAATTCAAAGGCACGGGCTCGGGGTTAGCAATGGGTGGTAAACCAAGGCAATTTGGCATTGATGAAAATCAAATCCGTTCATCTGTAGAAACACTTAAAAAACTATCTTCAATTACCATTTTAGGATTCCATGTCTATATGGGCACGCGCTATTTAGATGCGCAACCGGTTATACAAAACACCACAAATATTTTGAACCTGTGCAAAGAATTATCATCAGTTTTACAGATCGATTTAAAAGTTGTTGATATCGGTGGCGGCTTAGGCGTTCCCTATTTTTCCAATGAAACTTATATAAATATTCCGGATTTATGCACAGGTATGAATAAAATTATCGATGCCTTTTCTATGCAATACCCCGGCGCACGCATCATTATGGAACTTGGTCGGTTTTTAGTTGCTGGATGCGGTGTGATGCTAATAAAAGTTCGTCACATCAAAAACTCCATGGGTGAAAAGTTTATTATCACAGATGGCGGAACAAATCTGCACATGGCGGCTGTCGGCATTGGTAGTTTTGTTAAAAGAAATTTTCCTATCGTCAATTTTTCTTCTACGTCTGCACAACTAGAAACTGTCAATATCACAGGCCCGTTGTGCACACCTAATGATATCGTAGCTAAACGCATACAGCTTAACCGAACAAAAGTTGGTGACATAATAGGAGTTCTATTTTCCGGTGCCTATGGCCCAACGGCATCGCCCACCCAATTTTTAAGCCATGGATATCCGGCGGAAGTTTTAATTATCAAGGATACCCCCCATTTGATCCGGCAACGTGATCGCCCCGAAGATTTACTTTCACAACAAATACTTGTCACCGGTTAAGGAACTAAATTTTGGACAATCAAAACATCTGTGTCGGTATGGACATTATGAATATCAAGGAAATAGACCCGTTATTGTCTCGTGACTGGTTCAAAAAATATATTTATAGCCCCGAAGAACTGCGTCTATGTGCCACTTGGCATAAAAACCGTAAATACGAATTTTTAACCGGCCGATTTTGTGCCAAAGAAGCAGTGTATAAAGCGCTTCCCTGGACCCATTCCAGCGCGATTAAATTAAAACCGCGCCAAATTTCCATTGGCCGCTTACCAGACAATCAACCCAATGTGCAAATTGATTTTTCAAATCATCTACTGAAACATCCAAAAATTTCTATTTCAATAACACATAAAGACAATGTCTGTGCTGCATTTGCGTTGGTGCAATTAGCAAATATCAACTCGAGTTCATCACAATTTCAGGTGGCCCACAATGAACCCTTTTAATATTATTGTTCGCTTCAATTCCAGTGATGCTCACTACGGCGGCAACGTGGTATCCGGCGCACGCATACTCGAACTTTTTGGCGACGCAGTGACCGGTTTATCGGCCATGAATGACGAAGACGAAGGTTTATTATCTACATGGAAAGATGTGCATTTCTTAAAATCTGCCTATCCCGGTGACTTTATTAAAATTGATGCCATCATCACGAGACAGACTAAACTTCGACGGTTTGTTTCAGTTACAGCATCCAGATTTATTCGGCACACCAGAAATCACAATTCAACCGTTGAAATAATAGAGCCGCAAGAATGCATTGCCAACGCAACCGGTATTATCGTTATCCCTTTCAAAACGGCCCATGATCGCTCAAAACATGAAAAATAACATTAAACTTGTGCATCATTTATTAGATGATGCGGCGGCACTTTGGCCGGACCGGACCGCCATTGAGACCAAAAATCAATCGGTGACATTTTCTGAACTTCAAAACAGGTCGATTTTTTACACATCTGTACTTAGCAACCTTGGTGTTTTTGCTGGCGACCGTGTGGTCATTGAAGCACACAACAACATCGATACCGTTGCATTGATGTTTGCAACACTTGCTATTGGTGCTGCGTTTTGCCCGCTCCATACTTCAGCCCCGGCTCTGCAGCGTGACTATGTTATGGTAAACTCCAAAGCCGTTGCATCCATATATCAAGATCACGATACATTAGTTGCTAAAACCGAAACTGGAACTGTTCATCTACCCCATTTTGTTAGAATAAAACCTCAACACGCGCGGCATCAATGTCTCGCAGATTTTTCTGTAAATACAATCTCCGAAGATATTGCATGTCTGATTTATACGTCTGGATCTACAGGCCAACCCAAAGGCATCACGTGTTTGCATCATCAAGTGATTTTTGCAGTCAACGCTATTTCTGAAGTTTTAAATTACCAGCCTTCGGATAAGGTTTTTGTCGCCCAACCTCTATCATTTGATTATGGACTATACCAAATATTTTTATGCTTTGAAGCTGGCGCGACCCTACACTTAGCCGATCCGCGTACGGCGAGTTTAAGCTTGCTGAAAGAGCTTTCAAAAACGCGCGCAACTATTTTACCCGCCGTGCCACCCATGCTCGATAATCTAGCCTTGCTTGGCAAACGTAAACCCGAAGCATTAAAGCATTTGCGGCTGATTACCAACACGGGGGCAGCAGCGTCTCAAGCATCCGTTGACCGATTAAGATCCTGCCTGCCCAATTTAAAATTCCAATTGATGTATGGGCTTACAGAATGCAAACGAGCCACCATCAATCCACCGGATGCGGATATTGATCGGCCTTCATCATGCGGGTTACCATTACGCGGCACCCGGATTACCATCATTGACAATGATGGTCATACTGTTGATCCCGGAATTATTGGAGAGATTGTTGTTCAAGGCCCACATCTGATGGCTGGATATTGGGACGATGATATACAAAATGCAAAACGGTATTTTGTTCGTAACTCGACCATCAAAGAGCTTAGAACTGGTGATTATGGCTGGCTCGACAAAGACGGCTACCTTTATTGTCAAGGGCGCCGCGATGATATCTTTAAACAGCGCGGTTATCGAATAAGCTGTTCCGAAATCGAAACCGCTGCCTGTATGATCAAAGGCGTTAAAAGCGCCGTTCTTGTCCCGCCAAAAAATAAATACCCCAGCGTATTATTTATCACCTTTGATGATCAAGAAATCGACGTCATTGAAGAATTAAAAAAACGGCTCGAAGAGTTTAAATTGCCATCAAAATGTATCTCGTTACCCGATATACCAACAAATTCTAACGGCAAATTTGATCGCAAACAATTAGAGCAATTAATTCACGTTTAATTTTTCAACCCAACAAAAGGATAAGATAATGAATATAAATAAAGAAACCGTTCGTGAGGCCCTTCATCAGGCCGTTAGTAAGGTTCTCGGAGAAAAAGTGCCACCCTTAGAAGATAAAATGTCGATGTTCGAAGAATTACGCATGGATTCAACCACCATGCTTGAAACCATGATGGAACTTGAAGACGTCCTACATTTCACCGTGGATCCCGAAGACTTGGACATCGAAGATTTTTTGACAGTAGATGCGTACATTCAGTTTTTATTACAAATCAAGCAACAGCAGCCGTCATAAATTTATCCGTCACACTATTTAAAACAGAATTAACAATTGCAATAATCAATAAAGGTGTATAATGATCATTCGTTCGCTTAATAAAATCGAAAACACAGATCGAGACGTTAAAGGGGCCCTAGGCACATGGCGTAGCAAACGCTTAATTCTTGCTGATGATGGTGTTGGTTTTTCCCTCCATGAAACCACGGTTTATCCCGGCACAGAAACTCGATTGTGGTATAAAAACCACATCGAAGCCGTTTTATGCGTCGAAGGTGAATGCGAATTAACGTGTGAAGAAACAGGCGAAGTTTTCACCATTAAACCGGGAGATATGTATTTGCTAGACAAACACGACCAACACACTTTACGGCCCAAAACATTATTCCGGGCGATCTGTGTTTTCAATCCTCCCGTCACAGGCCGAGAAGATCATGACCAAGACGGTGCATACCCGGCCCCACCAAGTTTATAACAAAACTTAGTCCACATAATTGCTGTGGATTAGTATCTAACCGTAATATCTGGATAATTCTTATGAACCAAAAAAAAAATGAAAATAACCCATCCACACCGAACAAATGGGGTATTATTACAGCGGCCATTTTTTCAATCATCGCAGCCGGTTCATATACAACATTAGCCGGGCTTATTGCGACACAGTTTGTTGAACAAGGATGGTCGGCCGCATCGATCAGCATCGGCGTCGGGGTCAACATGGCCATGTACGGCATCACCGCACCGTTCGCAATTTTTGCCATGCAACACTACGGCATTCGGCGAGTCGCATTAATGGCATTGACGGTATTAATTTTTGGCAGCTTTGTTTCTTTAATCCCAAATTTAATCATTTTTAATTTGTCATGGGGACTGTTAATCGGCATCGGAACAGGAACATTAACCATGGCTTATGGGGCGTTGATCGCGCGCACATGGTTTCCAGAAAAACTAGGCGTTATTGCCGGAGTTTTAACCGCAGCCGCTGTGTTTGGTCAATTTGCATTACTGCCAGCATGGGCAGAAATAGCCTTATTATACGGATGGCGCGCACCATTAATCGGCTGCGCTGTTTTGGCTATGATTGCCATGATCGCAAACATTCTATTTATGAAAAACCAACCGCTTGAAACAATGGATAATGAAATCCCTTTCAGCGCCCATGTTAAACGTTTCATGGATGTTTTTCCTATACTTATATCCGCTATGAAATCAAAAGCTTTTTGGGTGCTGGTCTTTGTTTTTGCCATTTGTGGAGCGACAACAAACGGCTTGTTATGGAGCCATTTCACCCCGGCCACCAGTGCAGTAGGAATTAGCGTGACTGTGGCTTCAAGTGTTTTGTTTCTAATCGGTGTTTTTAATATTGTCGGCACGATTACCTCTGGATGGCTAGCTGATCGTGTAAGTTCAAGGATGATTTTGTCTTTTGTCTTTTTCGCTCGCGCCGGCACATTATTTTGGTTGCCGGTTATTATCGCAAGCGGTTACAACCCGCAACTGATTACATTTGGTGTGTTGTTTGGCATTATGGATGTTGCCACTGTACCGCCAATAATTTTACTGTGCAACCGGGTTTTTGGCGATGATGGCCCCGCTATTTTTGGCTGGATCAATGCATTTCACCAAATTGGAGCGGGCGCAATGGCTTTGGCTGGCGGCTTGATCTGGGCCGAATTTGGACAATACGATTACATGTGGATGTTAGCAGGTGGGATTTCGGTTGTGGCAGCAGTTGCTGTTTTTTTAAGCCAATACAACAAACGGCAAACGGTGGTTTTAAAACCGGTCTAACAACCGCTCGATATAATCGAGCTCTTGCTGAGGGCGCGACGCATCTTCGCCCCGGCGCCTGAGTTCCTGCATAATTTTACGTGATTTTTTAAATCCCGTTTGATCTGGCAATGGAAATGACCCTGCTCCTTGAATGCCACCAAACCCACCACCACCTCGGCGGCCAAATGGATCCCGTCCGGGGTTAAACCCCCGAGCATTTGGCCCTTGCCCAAATCCAGGACCTTGGCCGGACATGCCACCAAAGCGTCTTGAAATTTGTTCGGAAATGTTTTCCATGGCTTGCCGTAAATTTTCAACAGCCGATGTTTCGGAACCAACAGCTTGCCCCGGTTTATTGTTTGAAAGCGACTTTTCAGCATTATTCATGGCCCGTTCGGCACGGCCTAATACAGGTGGAATGGCCCCCAACAACTGATCCATTTTTAACATTAACGTCCCTAGATCTTTACGCAGCTGTTGTTGTTTGGATTTTAACGCCTGACCATTCACCCCCGGTGATTTAGATTTTTTGGGCACCGCGGCATTAGGGTCTCCGGTTACTTTATTTTCTTGTTCGGTTGCGCTTTCGGGATTGTTTTTTGGCGGCAACAGTAGTTGTTGTTCAATTTGTCCCGGTTTCATCGAGTTAAGGTTTTGATTGAGGCGCTGCATTAGCTGAAATGTATTTTCCAGTAAATCCGTTTGTCGGCCCATTAAGGAACGCAATTCTTGCAATGATTTTCCGGCCTCTTTCATGCTCCGAGCTTGTGATCCAGTTTCCATGGCGCCGCGAATTTGATCCATCATTCGCCCCATTTGAGTAAGTAATTGACGGGCTGACTGTTGATCGCCGGTTTTAGAAAATTCGCGGGCTTTATTAATCAAACGCTCTAAATCTTGGCCATCAACAACACGGGCACCCGCATTATAAGGCATGTTTTCAACGCCTTGGCGGTTCATGAAATCGGCCAACGATGAAAGATAACGGGTGAGTGCTTGTTGCATTTCGCTTAACAATCGATCAATTTTTTTCTGATCATCGCCGTTTTCAATAGCGCGAATAATTTCAGCCCGCATGTCATTTAATTTTTTTTCAGCCACAGCAAAATCGCCTTCTTCGATTTTAAGTGCTAATTGCCACAACAAGGTTTGCATTGAAAACCGCACGTCGTCAGATGTTTCACGGATCAATCGACCACGGACAATACTGATGGATAAATAAACGCCTAAGTCACCGTAAAATGCAGTTGGGTCTTGGTTGATGATTGCCAACGCACGGGCTGCGTCTAACTGCACACCCGGTGATGGATTGTTTAACATTTTGCGCACACGAACTAATTGTTGGGCCACAGGATGATTGAATTTACGCGCAGGTAAAACCATTTCCAGCGGTTTGCTTAATGCGGTTTGTTGTTTTTCGTCAATCGCTTTCAACCGTAAAACCACTTGGTCCCCGGCCCATGGGTGGCTGGATAAATCTTTGGCTACTTTATTTTTGATGCTTTTTTTGCCCTGCCCAGCGCCGCCCAATTGTATGACGTCAAATTGCTCACCATTCTGCCGACGATATGCTTTTCCATGTTCAATCAACAGCTGCACTTTATCGATGCCATAATCATCGCTGGCCATATAGGAAAAACTTAAAACCGAAGGCCTGTTATTGGTTTGAATTGTATCCCATTCAATGGTTGGCCGCACGTCGGCGACAATGCGCACAGGCCACGTTGTTAAACCGCCATTTGCATCAGACACAATCAATTGTTTGGCCATCACATCGGTGATCAGAATTTCAGATTTAATTTGATAAGACGGATTTATATCGACATCGCTTTTATTGCGGGCAACGGGCAAAAAGTCTAATTTTCGAACACCTATTTTAAGCCAGTTTGACCGTTGGTCGCCATCGCCTTCGACCAATAACTGGCTGCCGACGGGAATATTTATAATCTGTTCGGGGTTATTGATTTTAATTTCTTCGCTGCGCTTTGTCGACAAAACAATGGGCGCGCGCGCGGTATAAGGTGGCGGTGTGATCCATAAACGTATGTCTGTATTGACCGTTTTCCCCGTTGCTATGCCGGGCCAAAAAGAGTTCAAAATTCTTGGCCATGCGTCCCCACCACCAATAGTCAGTGCGATGACAAAAAATAATGTCAGGGCGGCTCGCAACGCGTAAATATCTTTGGCCGCCAAACCGGGTTTTGGCCACGATGGTTTTAATTTGAATAACAGATGGGCTGCACGATTTAAATGTTCTTGCCATAAAATCCATTGATTTTTGTCACCCGCCACGGCAAATGGCTGATCAAGAATGCTGTCAAAGGGGCGGTGTTCTAGGCCATTATCCCGCTCGATGCGCCTGAGGACTAGGTGATCTTGAATATCAAGATCGCATCGTTTTAACCGCCACAGGGCGCGCGCTAACAGGGCCGCAAATCCCAACAACAACAAACCATGCAACGGACGGGATAGATAATCGAAAACACCGATCATCGCCAAACTAAGAAACCCAGCAATAATACCGATCAACGACCATAATTCAGGCCATAACCGTTCCCATTGCAAAGCCCATTTTGCCTGTTTTCGCAAACCAGTCGTATTTTTCCAAACGTGTTCGGCGGCACGTTCATCAGCCAAAGCGGGCACAGCATCATCACCGTTTCCAACTTTGGCCTGTGTCATCAGTCAATCCAGTCCGGTATGGTTTCAAGGTCCAGCATGTCTTCGATTTCAACACGTTTGCGCACCACCTGGAATTGCTTGCCATCGACTAAAACTTCTGGCGCCAAAGGCCTGCTGTTATAACCGGACACCATCACAGCAGCGTAAGCCCCCGCTGTTCTAACGGCTAATAAATCACCCGCTGCCAAGTCACCAAGTTTGCGTGCTTTGCCCAAATAATCACCGGACTCGCAAATCGGACCAACAACATCAACGATTTGCCCGGCATTGTTATGCAGCGATTTTTTAAGCGGCACAATTTCGTGATAGGCATTATACAACGTTGGCCGAATTAAATCATTCATGGCCCCATCAACTATGGCAAACCGTTGTTTTGTGCCTTGTTTCATATAAATCACTTGAGTCACCATAACACCGGCATTGCCAACCATCACGCGGCCCGGTTCAATGGCTAAATGACAACCCAAATCACCCACGGTTTGTTCAATGACAGCGCCAAATTCCTTAGGGCTAGGGGCTTTTTCATCACTGTAAGAAATGCCTAATCCGCCGCCTAAATCCAAGCGTTCAACGGTGTGACCATCGCCGCGTAACTGTTTGATAAAATCAGCAATACGCAAATAAGCTTTGCGGTAAGGTTCCAATTCCAATAATTGTGAACCAATATGAAGCGCCACGCCTTTGATGGATATACCATCCATTTTCGCAGCCCGCCCATATACATCCCGGGCCAAATCTAAATCAATACCAAATTTGTTTTCGGCTTTACCCGTCGTGATTTTTTCATGTGTTTTAGCATCCACATCCGGATTAACCCGTAATGTAATATCAGCAACCACACCTAATTCAGTTGCCACCTTTGATAACAATTCAAGTTCGAGTTCTGATTCCACATTGATTTGATAAATTCCCGCGCTTAGCACCAGTTTCATTTCACCCGCTACTTTTCCCACGCCTGAAAAAACCATCCTGCTCGGTTTAATACCAGCTTTTAGTGCGCGTTTAAATTCACCACCCGACACCACATCAGCCCCGGCGCCCATTGATGCCAAGGTTGCGATCACCGCAATATTAGAATTGGCTTTGATGGCATAAAAAATATCACAATCGATATTTTTAACCGCGTCTTGCATGGCTGAATAATGACGTTTTAATGTGGCCGTAGAATAACAATAAAACGGCGTGCCAACTTTTGCTGCGATATCATGCAGGTTACAATCTTCAACGAACAGATCACCGCTTTGGTAATTAAAATGGTCCATTTATTTATCCTGTATTTTTCATCACCAAACCGGACAACAAATCCGGCGTCATTTCAGATTTTTTTTGTTCGGCCGGGTATTTTCTTGGGAACATCGATCCATCCGGCGCCAATGGCGATGATTTCACACCGCACGCAGCCACGCTACTGATTAATAATAAAGCGATGACCGGGGTTAAATATTTTTTCATTTTCTTAAACTCTCTGCCATTATTTTAATCATTTATAAAAACCGTTTTCTGGCTTCTGTACAGGCATTTCCTACACGTTCAGGTGACGTGCCGCCAAAACTGGTCCGGCTTTTAACAGAATTTTCCACACCCAGAACCTCATAGACATCATCTGTGATCAATTTTGAAACCGATGTCATCTCAGCCAACGATAAATCTTCGAGCCCACAATTTTTACCTTCGGCCATTTTAACCAACGTGCCCGTCACTTCGTGCGCATCACGGAACGGCATAGCCGCCACCCGTACCAACCAATCGGCTAAATCCGTCGCCGTTGAAAAACCGCTTCCGGCATCATTCATCATACGCTGTTTATCAAAAGTCGCACCTGATAACATGCCGGACATGGCAGCCAAAGAAAGCGATAACGTATCGGCGGCATCAAAAACCGGTTCTTTGTCTTCTTGCATATCTTTTCCGTACGCCAACGGCAAACCTTTCATCACCACCAACACTGTATTCAACGAACCGATGACCCGCCCGGCTTTACCACGCACCAATTCCGCCGCATCCGGATTACGTTTTTGCGGCATAATCGAACTGCCTGTTGAAAAATCATCACCTAAACGCGCATAGGAAAATTGCCCAGAACACCAAATCACAATTTCTTCGGCCAGACGCGATAGGTGCGTTGCTAAAATCGCCGCAACAGATAAATATTCCAAAGCAAAATCACGGTCTGATACGGCGTCCAACGAATTTGCTGTCGGGCGCGCGAAACCAAGCTCTTTGCTTGTCATATCACGGTCTATGGGAAACGACGTTCCCGCCAGTGCTGCTGACCCCAAAGGATTTTCATTAAGGCGTTTTTGGCAATCTACCCCGCGCCCACGGTCCCGGCCCAACATTTCCACATAGGCCAATAAATGATGGCCTAATGTCACTGGTTGCGCCGTTTGCAAATGGGTAAAGCCCGGCATAATCGTATCCGCATGATTTTCAGCTTGATCAATTAATACCGCTTGCAAGGTTTGAATATCTTGGTCCAATTGATCTAGGGCCCCACGCACCCACAATTTAAAATCCGTTGCCACTTGGTCATTACGTGAGCGCGCTGTATGCAAACGTCCGGCTGCATCGCCGATTAATTCACGCAGGCGGTTTTCAACATTCATATGAATGTCTTCTAGTTCGCGTTTAAATTCGAACCGCCTGTCTTTGATTTCTTGGTTTATCATCCCCAACCCGTCCAAAATGGCATCGACATCGGTTTGCGATAGAATACCTGTGGCCGCCAGCATTTTTGCATGGGCTTTGGACGCATCGATATCTTGTTGATACAAACGTTGATCATAACCGATTGAAGCATTGATTTCTTCCATAATCGCAGCCGGGCCACCGGAAAACCGCCCACCCCAAATGGTGCTTGACGTTTTAGATCCTTGATCAGATTGTTTTGTCATTGAAACGGTCTCTATTCCTATATAATTTTCGGCAATTATTTAAATCATTTTGTAGTCACGTATATTTTACATTACCAACAGATATTTTACACTTATGATATTACTTAACAAACATCATCCTGTACCGATTTACTTTCCTTAACGGACGAACCAATAATGAACCATAAAACAATGAGCCGACGACACCTATCCCTTTCCATAGTAGCGGGGGCGGCTGGCCTGATTAGTTCTGGAATTTTGTTCAATTTACCCAGCTATGCAAGCGCTGATACAAAAAAATGCCCGGCAAAATTAAAAGGCATCCCAAATCTGGTTATCCATGATCAACCGACACCGGTTTCTGATTTACCTTTTTTTGCTGCAGGCGGCAAAGAAATTAGTCTGAAAGATTATCGGGGTCGCGGCGTTTTATTAAATTTTTGGGCCACATGGTGTCCGCCATGCGTGCGTGAAATGCCGCAACTAGACAATTTAAAAGCTCTTATAAAAAATCAAGGCATTGATGTTTTAACGGTTTCTATCGACCGAGAAGGTGAAAAAATTATCCGTGAATTTTATGACATCAATAATTTAACCAATTTGGACGTTCTTCATGACCGCAAAGGCAAATTATTGCGCGCATCAAAAATTATCGGTCTGCCGGGGACATTATTAATATCACCGGAGGGTATGGAAATAGGGCGCGTATTAGGGGCTGCTGAATGGGACGAACCAACGATCGTCAATTATTTATTAAAATGTTTATCCCCGAAAGCCGTTTGAATGATCAAGCCGCAGCTTACATTTTTTGTCATTGTAATGAGTATTTTTGCCGTTGGCGGCTGCGTCAAAAAAACAACCCCGCTTGTGAAACCCGGTATTGATGAGGCCGGGCAAGCCAAAGACAAAGCCTATTGCCGCGGCTGGGCGATCAAAGAGGCAGAACGCACCCCGGTTTATCAAAGCAGCAACGCGTTATCATCCGACAGCAGTTCATTATCGGCATGGCAATCATCCATTCAAAATTATGACAATCGACAATCGGTCATATCATTGATGCGGCGATGTTTGAAACGCCGTGGGTATCAACCTGTTTCCGCCGCACAATAATAGTGCGAAGCGAACAGCCACAAAAAAAACGCCGGATTAAAATCCGACGTTATTTAAACGAATATAAAATAAACCGCTAGGCCGCGTGGCGTTTAACTTTTTGCGGTGCGGTTTGCGTATTAACCGCATTCTGGCTACGGTTCGCATTGAAAAAATGTACATTTTCAGGAACCGGTTTTGATACAGGACGTTGCATGCCATGATAAACAACTTGGCGAATATCAGTCCGTGTAATACCAATGTCTTTTAACATTGCATCGCTCATGGATGACAATTCAGCCATCAAGCGGACGCGTTGATGCCAATCAACAATCGGCTTGACCACAGCTTTCAAGCCTTTTAACCAATTGACCGTTGGGTAAACCTGTTTAACAAAGCTTGGGATTTCAGCATATGAAATGCCGATGTCTTCGAGCATACGGGGATCAAGCTGTTCAAGACGTAGCTGCAAACGACCGCGTTTTGCCCAGCCAACCAATGATGATGCTAAAGCAGATAAGCCTGTTGAGGATGCTTGAGAAGAATAGTTATGTGTCAAGGTTGTCATTTTATTAATCCTTTAAAAGCCGCCTTACGTTTAATAGGTGTTCAACTGCGCCTGTTACAAACCTTATCTAGTCCCATTTGATGCGGCTGAAAACTGTTATTGTTGCACCGCAGCAATGCGTTTTGTGCATAGCTTGTTAAGGGCTGTGATTGTTGCTTATTTTGCCGCTTGTCAGAACAGCTTTGACGCCATAGTTTGAAGCCATGACTGACCTTAAACACACACCATCACCCGCAATTCGTTTGGCTAAACTCAGGCAACAGCTTATAACGTTAAACTTGGCTGCGTTGATCATCCCCCGCCATGACCAGCACCAAGGCGAATACGTCGCCGCCAATGCTGAACGATTAAATTGGTTAACCGGCTTTAGCGGATCCGCGGGACAAGCCATTGTGTTAACAGACAAAGCCGCGATTTTTGTAGATGGGCGCTATACTTTACAAGCCGCCAATGAAGTCGATGAACAACTTTTTGAAATTTGTCATTCGGGCAGTATTTCAGCCCTTGACTGGTTGACTGAAAATTTACCTAAAAACGCTCGTATTGGTTTTGATAGTTGGCTGCATAGCCCTCAACAACTGATCCCACTGCAAACCGTTTGCAACAACAAAAATGCTGAACTCATTGCCCTAGACAAAAATCCCATTGATGCGGTTTGGCATGATCAACCCGCCTCCCCGATGGCACAGGTTAACCACCACGATATTCAATATTCAGGTCTTTCATCAAAACACAAACGCCTAACCATTGCAGACACGTTAATTAAAAACAAATGTAACGGCCAACTAATTACCACACCGGACAGCATTTGCTGGCTTTTAAATGTGCGCGGATCAGACGTTGAATTCGCCCCGTTTGTTATGTCTTTTGCCCTTATTTATGAGGATGGCTGCGTTGATTGGTTTGTTGATCAGGGTAAAATCACAAAAAAGCTTATCGACCAACTTGATAATGATATCCGTATCCATGCCCCGCAATCGATTGAGCAAACGCTGATCGCTATTGGCAAACAACACTTAACAATAGCGCTGGATCCGGCGGTGGCTCCTGAACGATTGAACGCCTGCCTTAAAAACAATGGGGCCGAAGTTATTCACCTGACCGATCTTTGTATTTTAACAAAAGCCATCAAAAACAAAGTTGAAATCAGCGGCGCCGTCAACGCCCATAACCGCGACGGCATTGCATTGACCAAGTTTCTGCACTGGTTTTCCGTTAACGCTCCGCTTGGGCGCATTGATGAAATCAAAGCCGCCGATAAATTGGAACAATTCCGCCAAACAAACGAGTTATTCCAAGGATTAAGTTTCCCGACAATATCAGGCTTCGCCGGCAACGGGGCCATAGTCCACTATCGGGTTTCAAAACAAAGTTCAGCAGCAATCCACAAAGGGTCATTATATTTAGTCGATTCCGGTGCACAATACTTAGATGGCACCACCGATGTCACACGCACATTAACGGTTGGCACACCGACGACACAAATGAAACGTCATTATACCTTAGTTTTAAAAGGCCACATTCAATTAGGGTCGGCCATATTTCCCAAAGGCACCAACGGCGGACAGTTGGACGCGCTCGCCCGCCAACCCTTATGGGCAGAAGGTTTGGATTATGACCATGGCACCGGTCACGGTGTCGGCAGCTACCTAAGCGTTCACGAAGGCCCGCAACGCATATCTAAAATGCCTAGCAGCACGGCCTTAGAACCGGGGATGATTATATCCAATGAACCCGGATTATATTTAACCGATCAGTATGGTATTCGCATTGAAAATTTAGTTTTTGTGGTTGAACATCGGGTTCCTAATACACCAGTGCACCGTCCGATGCTTGGCTTTAAAACGCTGACCATGGCGCCTTATGATCGCGCGCTAATAGACACGTCTTTATTAACGACTGCGGATATCAACTGGGTTAACAACTACCATGCGTCTGTTAAAAAATTAATCAGCCCGCATCTGGATGATGATCAGGCGGCGTGGCTTGATAGCCAAACGGCAGCTCTTGGCTAACACCCATTTCATACAAATAAATTTGTGATTTGGAAAAGTCAGCGACCCCGACCCGGTCCAAAGGGGTCCAACCCGGCACGGCAAAATTGTTGGATAAAACCAAACATCCTATTGCTAATTCACTTTCAAACTTAGGTTTTAATCGCGCCATCATATCAGGCATCAAATAACAAACCACCAGTTGGGCATTACTTATATCAGACTTCAAAAAATTACACGATTTGATCTGCACACCCGGTTTTTTGAAAATCCATGTCCTTATTTTTGAGACAAGATAAGGTAGCGGTGCGCGTTCAAATCCGACCACTGACTGTTGTGGATATTTTTTAGCCAATGCCATCGCCACACCGCCCCAACCCGAACCTAGTTCATAGACCGCATTTTCGGACGACCCCGGCAACCGCGCGGGCAACATTTCTAACATCACCTTTAATACTGTGAGTGATGTCGGCATGGGCGGAGACCCGGTCATTAAAAAACCTATGAAAACTAGGGCAATCACAACCAAGGCAATGGCTAAAATTATAATTTCCAACATTTTACACCATAAAATTAACGCCTATTATTCGTTTTTACGATAGCAGAAGAAAAATATTTTCTAAAGCAATTCACATCAAACCTTGAAACAAACGGTGATGTCTGAAATAGATCATACATGGCACTATTTGGCAGAAAAAAAACCAACACAAACCTAACCGCACCACAGGATCCAAAATGGGTCCATGGTGAAGGCGGCAGGTTCCCGAGATTTTTGGACCTTGACCCCGAAGCGGCAGGGTTAAAAGGGCTATCCGGCGTGTTTGCCGTCTGGCATACAGGGGTCAAACCGGGCTGGGTGTATGTCGGTGCCAGCAAAGACCTTGAACAAACATTTTATAAATTGGGCGAAGACAAAAATGTCCTCGAATACCGAGACCGCGGCAACCTTTATTGTTCGTGGTGCCTAATCCGAGAAGAATTCCAAGCCGGTGTCGTGGCTTTTTTAACCTTGGCTTTAAAACCCAAAGTCAACAATCCCGACGCCCCCGATCCCGACACCCATTATAAAGATTTAAAAATCGATATGATCCCGGTTTATGCGCCCGGCATGGAACCCAAAGATGTCAATCCGCCCGGCAAGTTACCGAGCAAAATTCCCGGCAAACTTCCCGGCAAATAATAAAGTAAAAACAAAATTGCATAAATTGTCAAAGATATTGAATGAGTCTGAACTTTAGTTGGCTTGATGAATGATTTCTACTAAGTCATCCATAATTTGAAACAAATCAAAGTCTTTGGGTGTGTAGATACGGTGCACTCCCGATTTCAACAGTTCATCACCATCGCCGGGCGGAATAATACCGCCGACGACAACCGGCAAATCATCTAATCCTAATTGTTCAAGTTCTGTCAGCACCCCTTTGACCAACGGCACATGAGAGCCGGATAACACCGACAATCCAATGATATCAACGCCCTCTTGTAAAGCGGCGCGGGCAATTTCTTTGGGTGTTAAACGGATGCCTTCGTAAATCACTTCGAAACCACAATCCCGGGCGCGTACGGCGATTTGTTCAGCCCCGTTGGAATGACCGTCCAATCCTGGTTTGCCGACCAAAATTTTTGGCCTCGCGCCCAAATTTTTGGACAATTCATCAATGCGCGCACGAATATCATTCAAACGTTTTAGCACATCATCAGACTGAACAGATTGTGAAACCTGAACTCCTGTAGGCCCTCGGTATTCACCAAATACATGGCGTAATTTAGATGCCCATTCGCCTGTTGTGACACCTGCGTGAGCGCACTGAATTGATGGCTGCATGATATTTTCGCCCGCACGCACAGACGTTTCCAGATCGGCCAAAGCTTTTTCTACCAGATCGTCATCGCGATTTTCCCGCCACGCTTTTAAACGTTCAATTTGTTCACTTTCAGCTTTCACATCGACATTTAAAATTGGCGCGGCTTCGCTGGTTAATGGCGATGCTTCGCTTTGTTTATAGGCATTAACCCCAATAACTTTTTGTTTCCCTGTTTCAATGGCTTGCATACGGGCGGCATTGCTTTCAACCAAACCCAATTTCATATAAGAAATCGCATTTTCAGCACCGCCCATGTCATCAATCCGGGTCATTTCTTCGCGGGCTTGTTGTTTTAAGTTTTCAACTTTGGCCGTAACTTCTGTTGACCCATCAAATAAATCACCATAGTCCAATAAATCCGTTTCATAAGCGACGATTTGCTGCAACCGTAATGACCACTGTTGATCCCACGGCCTCGGCAATCCCAAAGCTTCGTTCCACGCAGGCAACTGCACGGCGCGCGCGCGGGCATTTTTTGATAAAACCACAGCCAACATTTCCAATAAAATGCGGTACACATTATTTTCCGGCTGCTGTTCGGTCAGGCCCAATGAATTAACCTGTACACCATACCGAAAACGTCGCATTTTTGGGTCCGTGACAGCGTACCGGGTAGCCGTAATTTCATCCCATAGTTCGGTAAACGCACGCATTTTACATAGCTCTGTGACAAACCGGATACCCGCATTAACAAAAAAACTAATACGGCCAACGACGGCAGGAAAATCTTTATCGGAAATGGCGCCTGATTTTTTTACCGCATCCAATACCGCCACCGCATTGGATAAAGCATAAGACAATTCTTGAACCGGGGTCGCGCCGGCTTCTTGTAAATGATAGGAACAGATGTTTGTTGGATTCCACTTCGGCATTTCTTTACACGTAAATGAGATCACATCGGATACCATTTTCATGCTGGGTTCAGGTGGGAAAATATATGTGCCGCGCGACAGGTATTCTTTCAAAATATCATTTTGGGTGGTGCCTGATAATTGATTGCGGTCCGCACCTTGGCGTTCAGCAGCGGCAATATACAACGCCAACATCCATGGCGTCGGCGCGTTGATGGTCATCGACGTATTCATTTTATCCAGTGGAATGCCATCAAACAAAACTTCCATGTCACCCAAATGACTAATCGGCACACCGACTTTACCGACCTCACCCGCAGCCAACACATGATCACTGTCGTAACCGGTTTGTGTGGGTAAATCAAAAGCCACCGATAAACCGGTTTGGCCTTTTCCCAAATTTTTTAAATACAATTCATTAGATGATTTGGCTGATGAATGCCCTGAATAGGTGCGAAACAACCATGGCCGATCAGGTTGAGGACTTGTTTTTGCTGCATCCGCTAATTTTTTTGGCATTAGAATCATCCCTTTAAGTCATGAAAACAGCTAAGCATTTGTAATATATCATTATTGAAAGAAATTATATTCCACAATAATAGGGATATATGTAATTTGTCAAATTGTGCATTGCAAAAAAAATAACAACAAGTTATGGGTATTTGCAAGGCAGCCGCGTCGATCAGGATGTATTGCCCATACTTTTGGAATTATTCCCCGTTCAACACCTGATAAGGAATGACAATGAGTGACACCACAACAAAGACCGACATTCAAAGCCAACAGGCCCGAAAAGATCTTTATCAACTCGGTGAAATACCGCCACTCGGCCACGTCCCTAAAAACATGTATGCTTGGGCCATTCGCCGTGAGCGTCACGGTGACCCGGACCAAGCCATGAAAGTCGAAGTTGTCCCAACACCCGAACTCGATAGCCACGATGTTTTGGTGATGGTGATGGCGGCAGGGGTTAATTACAACGGCGTTTGGGCGGCATTGGGTCAACCTATTTCCGTTTTTGATGTGCACAAACAAGATTACCATATAGCCGGATCTGATGCGGCGGGCATTGTCTGGGCGGCGGGATCAAAAGTCACCCGGTTCAAAATCGGTGATGAAGTGGTTGTGCATTGCAATCAAGATGATGGTGATGACGAAGAATGCAATGGCGGCGATCCGATGTTTTCCACCAGCCAACGGATTTGGGGGTACGAGACCCCGGATGGATCGTTCGCGCAATTCACCCGTGTTCAAACCCAACAGGTCATGCACCGCCCACGTCATTTAACGTGGGAAGAAAGTGCCTGTTATACATTAACGCTAGCCACCGCATACCGCATGTTATTTGGTCACCGTCCGCATATTTTACGGCCCGGACATAATGTCCTGATTTGGGGCGCATCAGGTGGGTTGGGTTCTATGGCGATACAGTTGTGTGCCACAGCGGGGGCCAATGCCATCGGCGTCATATCGGATGAAAGCAAACGTGATTTTGTCATGCAGTTAGGTGCCAAAGGCGTTATTAACCGCAAAAATTTCCATTGTTGGGGCCAATTGCCCGAAGTCAACGGCGAAGGCTTTTCTGATTACATGAAAGAAACCCGTAAATTTGGTAAAGCTATTTGGGAAATTACTGGCAAAGGTAATGACGTTGATTTTGTCTTTGAACATCCCGGCGAAGCCACATTCCCGGTATCGTGCAATGTTGTCAAACGCGGTGGCATGGTGGTATTTTGCGCGGGCACCACAGGGTTTAATTTAACCATGGACGCACGTTTTGTCTGGATGCGGCAAAAACGTATTCAAGGCAGCCATTTTGCCAACCTAAAACAAGCGTCCCAAGCCAATCAATTGGTCATCGAACGCCGCATTGACCCGGTGATGTCAGAAGTTTTTTCTTGGGATGATATCCCAGCGGCGCATACCAAAATGTTAAAAAATCAGCATAAACCCGGCAACATGGCTGTCTTGGTCCAAGCCCACGCCCCTGGCAGGCGTACTTTGGAAGACTGTGTGGAAGGCTAAAACATGACGACTGAAAAAATCATTATTAAAGATTTGTTAGGCCTATCAGCAAGTGCTTTACAAAGCGCCGAGGATTTATATGCACGCGCCCAAAAAGCCGTTCATGATTTAGTCTCGAAAGATGGGCGTATTGTCGCGGCCACCTTAGATGAGCAACAATTCCCGGCCCACGGGCTGGCATGGATGGCGACCTACGTCGAAGGCTTGCGGCAAATGTTGGGTTGGGCGCAACGGCTTAAAAACGAGAACCAATTTGGTGAGCTGGAGCAACTCATCTTACAAGCGGCTTTTGGCGAATATTTAAATCAAATGGAGGGCGGCATTGCATTATCCCAAGGGGAAGTCTTTCGTCCTCAAAGCCTCGGCATCAATGGTTTGAATACGACGCCAAGGGACGCTGTCTCGACACTTAAACAACGGGGCAACACCAATACCGTGCGCATGCGCATTGCTGAACTCATCACAGACGGCCACTGGGGGCATTTAGGTCTGGGTGACGAGATGTTGGAAATGGTGCGCGATCAATTTCACCGTTTTGCCGAAGAACAAGTCATTCCATATGCCCATGACTGGCATTTAAAAGACGAACTGATCCCGGACGATGTGATTGCGCAAATGGCTGAATTGGGTGTGTTTGGATTGACCATCCCCGAACAGTGGGGCGGTTTGGGCATGGGTAAAACCGCCATGTGCGTGGTCACCGAAGAATTAAGCCGGGGCTACATCGGCGTCGGATCATTGGGCACGCGGTCTGAAATTGCGGCGGAACTCATCCGACTGGGTGGCACCGATCAACAAAAAACCGACATTTTGCCCAAACTGGCAAGTGGTGAAATTTTACCAACGGCTGTGTTTACTGAACCCGGGACAGGGTCGGATTTAGCGTCTTTGAAAACCCGCGCCATCAAGGACGGCGATGATTATGTCGTGACAGGAAACAAGACATGGATCACCCACGCCGCCCGCACAGACATGATGACCATGTTAGTGCGCACCGATGCGGATCAACCGGGGTACAAAGGCTTATCTATGTTATTGGTTGAAAAACCGCGCGGCACGGATACGGACCCATTTCCCAAAGGCGGTATGGACGGCAGCGAGATCGAAGTGCTGGGATACCGCGGCATGAAAGAATATGAGCTGGGTTTTGATGGCATGAATGTGCCGCAGTCATCTTTATTGGGCCATGACGAAGGTCAAGGATTTAAACAACTCATGGCGACATTCGAAGCCGCCCGCATTCAAACCGCCGCCCGTGCCGTCGGTGTGGCGCAATCAGCCATGGAATTGGGCCTGAATTACGCCAAAGACCGCCAACAGTTCGGTCAATCGATTTATCAATTTCCACGTGTTTCTGGGAAAATCGCATGGATGGCGGTGGAAACCATGATCGCCAGACAGTTAACCTATTTCGCAGCGAGAGAAAAAGACAGTGATCGGCGCTGTGACATCGAAGCCGGTATGGCTAAATTACTGGCCGCCCGTGTGGCGTGGTCGAACGCCGATAATGCTCTGCAAATTCATGGCGGCAACGGTTATGCGTTGGAATATCCCATATCGCGGGTTTTATGTGACGCCCGGATTCTCAATATTTTCGAAGGGGCGGCTGAAATTCAGGCCCACGTCATCGCCCGCGGTTTACTCAGCCCCCGGAACTAACTTTTATTTCCCCGATCCCCCTTCCCTGCTCCTAAAATTTACAATCGAGAGAGCGAAACGGTGAGTAAAAGGTAGTAGAAGGTGACTGTTAACTTTGTTTTCAAAACCCAACAACCCCTTGACGGGGGATATGTGATTGCCTAACGTTAAACCATGATTGTTCAAACGCCCATAAATAACGTTTCGAGGAACGTTGCGCTAGCCCTACTTAGCGGCCCGATGTCCTAAGGGATATCGGGATATTTTGCTTGGCCCCGTCTTTTTGGCCCTATCGTTATCGACTTTTTATTGAACAATCTGACCCCATATATATTCATGACAATGATTTTTTTACCCTTATCCGGCTATCTTAACCTTAATTCGATGCGTTTCCTCAACGCGCTGCGACTTATGGGCGGTCGTCGGATCGATTTAACAGTGGCCCCGGCGGCCGAATTCTGCCACCCTTATTGACAATTTCCGGTCACAATCCGGACAGACAGATAGAGATTAAAACCATGAAAACCAAGGCAGAAGACAAATATAAAGCGTTCACACCGATTGATTTACCGGACCGCAAATGGCCGGGAGCTGTAATTAATCAAGCGCCTCATTGGTGCAGCGTTGATTTGCGCGATGGCAATCAGGCATTGATTGAGCCCATGGGAGCAGAGCGTAAAATGCGCATGTTCAAAGCGTTGCTGGATATCGGTTTTAAAGAAATCGAGGTCGGGTTTCCCGCCGCATCTCAAACCGATTTTGATTTTGTCCGTGAAATCATCGAAAATGATATGATCCCGGACGGTGTTACTATTCAAGTTTTGACCCAAGCCCGGGACGCATTGATCGAACGCACGTTCGAAGCCATCAAAGGGGCCAAACGCGCCATTGTTCATTTATATAATTCGACATCATCTGTTCAGCGCCGGGTGGTGTTTAACATGGACCGCGCGGGCATCACAAAAATCGCCGTCGACGGCGTAAAAAAAGTCCGCGCCATGGCCGATCAAGTGGCGGACGGTGAAATTGTGTTTCAGTATTCACCAGAAAGCTTTACCGGAACCGAGCTTGATTTCGCCAAAGAAATTGTTGAAGCCGTGATGGATGTATGGGGGCCAACACCAGAAAACCCGGCCATCGTCAATTTGCCGTCAACAGTGGAAATGTCGACACCTAATATCGGGGCCGATCAAATCGAATGGATGAGCCGCAATTTAAAAAACCGAGATTGTTTACTGTTAAGCCTGCACCCGCATAATGATCGGGGAACAGGTGTGGCGTCCGCTGAATTAGGGGTGATGGCCGGGGCTGATCGTATCGAAGGCACATTATTTGGTAATGGCGAACGCACGGGCAACGTTGATTTAGTCACATTGGCGTTGAACTTGTTCACCCAAGGAGTCGACCCAAAACTGGATTTTTCCGACATTGATGGTGTGCGCCGGACGGCCGAACATTGCAACCGGTTACCCGTGCATCCACGTCATCCCTATGCCGGGGATTTGGTTTTCACGGCATTTTCAGGATCCCATCAGGACGCCATTAAAAAAGGCTTTGCGGCCCGCGAGAAAAGCAACAGCGAATTATGGGAAGTGCCCTATTTACCGATCGACCCCATGGATGTGGGCCGCGATTACGAAGCCGTCATCCGCATTAACAGCCAATCAGGTAAAGGCGGCATCGCGTTTATTTTAGAAAATGATTACGGGATTAATTTGCCAAGACGTTTGCAGATTGAATTTAGTAAAGTTGTGCAAAATCATACAGATCAGTCGGGTGAAGAAGTACGCCCCGAAGACATATGGGCCATCTTTAACAATGAATATCTGGAAAATGATGGGCGGTTCCAATTTGTTGAACACCGCACCCGTCAAGCGTCACATGCATCAGAAATTCGCAATTTAACGGCAACCATCATCGATAACGGAAAAACTGTCGAAATCGAAGGTCAAGGCAATGGCCCCGTTGATGCTTTTGTTGATGCTTTGAAAAAACATGCAGACATCCATTTTGAAGTGGCTGATTATCATGAACACGCTATCGGCACCGGGGCTGATGCCATGGCCATTGCCTATTTGGAACTGGCCATGGATGGCAGGCCAACATTGTTTGGTATTGGCAAACACACCAATACGGTTCAAGCATCCCTGCAAGCGATTTTAAGCGGCCTGAATAGATCCGTTTAATTAAAATAAGCAGCCTGCGTTTTTATGATAATGCGTAGGCTGCAATTTTTCTTAGGTTACGACCACTTTTCGCATGACGAAACACTTTGCAATGCGTATAATTAGTTTATGAATAATTTTTTACCATATTTTTTGTTCTTTGCCATGGGCGCAACCTTGCTCGTATTGGTTATTGGTGTTGTGTCTTTTGCCCGGCACGGCGAATTTTACCAGCGTAATTCAAACTATTTGATGCGGCTGCGGGTTTTATTCCAAGGCATTGCGTTGGCTGTATTGGCTGCAATTGTATTCGTTTCCACGACCTGATTATGGTTAAATTGACCAAAATTTACACCCGTGGCGGTGACAACGGCCAAACCTCGTTGGGCGATGGTGCCCGTGTCGCAAAACACAATATACGCGTTGATGCCTATGGTTCTGTGGATGAAGCCAACGCGGTTGTTGGCTTGGCCCGTTTACATACCGCTTCTGATGCCAAAGCAGACGCCATGTTAGCACGCATTCAAAACGATTTATTTGATTTGGGTGCTGATTTATGCACCCCCGAAAATGGCCGCAATAGTGAAGGCGCACTCCGCATCACTTTGGGCCAAGTTGAACGGCTAGAAAATGAAATCGATCAAATGAATGCCCGTTTATCACCATTAACGTCGTTCATTTTACCGGGTGGTAACCCTGCATCGGCCGCATTACATCTAGCCCGCACCGTTGTCCGCAGGGCCGAACGATTGATCACTGAATTAAGCGAAACAGAAAAAATCAGCGAAACCGCTGTGCAATACACAAATCGCCTGTCTGACCACTTTTTTGTTCTGGCCCGCGCATTAAACGACAACGGACAAAAAGATGTTTTATGGACACCGGGTGCCAATACATAGGCGATTTCACCGCTTTTGTTAGCCCCAATAAAATATTATTTTTCTTTATCCTTAGATTCCCGGGACATATTTTCGTCACAAACCCGTCTTGACCTCCGGTTTTATGGCTCTTATTGTGCAGTTGCGAAGACGCTCAAATAAGTTCATAGTCATGATCGTTTTTGATGCATTGTATAACCCTATTTTGCGGAAGGTTGCTCATGAAAGTTCTTGTCGCTGTTAAACGTGTCATTGATTTCAACGTTAAGGTTCGGGTCAAGTCTGATCAGACCGGGGTTGAAACTGCCAACGTTAAAATGTCCATGAACCCGTTTGATGAAATTGCCGTCGAAGAAGGCATTCGACTGAAAGAAGCCGGAACAGCGGCTGAATTGATCGCCGTTTCATTGGGCGTTAAATCTGCACAAGAAACCATTCGAACGGCATTGGCTATGGGTGCTGATCGTGGCATTCATATAGAATGTGAACAGGATTTACAGCCTTTGGCCGTTGCAAAGTGCCTAAAGGCTGTTGTTGAAAAAGAAAACCCCGATCTGGTTATCCTTGGAAAACAAGCCATCGATGATGACAGCAGCCAAACCGGACAAATGCTGTCGGCTTTGCTGGGTTGGTCACAAGGTACGTTTGCATCGAACCTAGAAATTAAAGATGGCGCTATTAACGTCACCCGCGAAGTGGATGGCGGGCTTGAAACATTATCCGTGACTTTGCCATCTGTTATTACGACTGACCTGCGCTTGAACGAGCCGCGTTACGCTAGCCTGCCTAACATTATGAAGGCCAAGAAAAAACCGATTGATGTTATGACGCCCGATGAATTAGGCGTCGATATCCGCCCACGTTTGCAAGTTATTAAAGTTAGCCCACCAGAAACCCGTAAAGCAGGCGTTATTGTTGCCGATGTAGCCGAACTGGTTGATAGACTAAGAAACGAAGCAAAGGTGATCTCATGAGCGTTTTAGTTATAGCTGAACATGATAACAGTGTTCTTAAACCCGCCACATTAAACACCGTTACAGCCGCTCTTGAACTCGGCGACGTCACGGTTTTAGTCGCCGGTCATAATTGCCAGTCCGTCGCATCCCAAGCTGCAACAGTTCAAGGTGTTGTGAACGTTTTGCTTGCCGATAACGAGCTTTATGGCCATTCATTAGCTGAAAATTTAGCAACATTAATTGTTGGTTTGGCCGCAGATTATACGGCCGTTTTGGCACCGGCAACAACGTCCGGTAAAAACACAATGCCACGCGTTGCAGCCCTATTGGATGTGGCACAAATTTCAGAAATCACAGCCATTGAAAGCGGCGATACATTTCAGCGTCCTATTTATGCTGGTAATGCCATTGCGACCGTTAAATCAGTTGATGCCATTAAAATCATCACGGTGCGCATAACGGCTTTTGATGGTGCGGTTGACATCGGTGGCAACGCCACGGTAACCACCATTGATGCGGCGAACGATGCCAAAAAATCAACTTTTGTCAGTCAAGATTTAACGCAATCGGAACGCCCGGAATTAACCAGTGCTAAAGTTATTATTTCCGGCGGTCGCGGCATGCAATCAGGTGATAACTTTCACATACTAGAAACAGTCGCTGATAAATTAGGCGCCGCCGTTGGTGCAAGCCGGGCCGCTGTTGACGCTGGCTACGTTCCCAATGATTATCAAGTCGGGCAAACCGGTAAAGTTGTTGCCCCTGATTTATATATTGCTGTCGGGATTTCTGGTGCTATTCAACATTTAGCCGGCATGAAAGACAGCAAAGTCATTGTCGCCATTAATAAAGACGAAGAAGCGCCGATTTTCCAAGTTGCTGATTATGGTTTAGTATCTGATTTATTTGATGCCATCCCGGAACTTTCCAAAGCGCTTGATAATTAATTTTTTATAAAAGGATCAGACATGTCTACAGAAATCAAAAAAATCGGCGTTATTGGCGCGGGTCAAATGGGCAGCGGCATCGCCCATGTTTCCGCAGTCAAAGGCTTTGATGTCTATTTAATGGATGTGTCAGAAGAAGCAGTCATAAAAGGTGTTGAAAAAATAACTCAATCCATGGACCGCCTGATCGCCAAAGATAAAATGTCTGATGCTGAAAAAACGACGGCGCTTGGGCGCATTCAAACGGGCACGGATTACACCGGATTTTCAAGCTGTCAATTGGTCATTGAAGCCGCTAGCGAAGATGAGCAAGTAAAAAAATCTATTTTGAAAAAGCTCTGCGAAGATTTACCAGATAACATATTGATTGCATCCAACACATCATCAATTTCCATTACCCGATTAGCCGCGCAAACCGACCGACCCGGTAAATTTGTTGGCATGCATTTTATGAACCCGGTTCCATTAATGGAATTGGTCGAATTGATTCGCGGCATCACAACGGACGAAGACACCTATAAAACCATTTATGATTTGACTATCCGGCTTGGCAAACAACCGGTTAATGCCGAAGATTTCCCGGCTTTTATCGTCAACCGAATTTTATTGCCGATGATCAACGAAGCCATTTACACACTCTATGAAGGCGTCGGTTCTGTTAAATCCATCGACATAGCCATGAAATTAGGCACCAACCATCCCATGGGACCTTTGGAACTCGCCGATTTTATTGGACTGGACACCTGTTTGGCCGTCATGCACGTGCTGCACGAAGGTTTGGCCGATACCAAATACCGGCCTTGCCCACTCTTGGTCAAATACGTCGAAGCCGGATGGTTAGGACGTAAAACCAACCGTGGTTTTTATGATTATTCTGGTGATGTCCCCGAACCCACCCGGTAATTTATTTGGGCTGGGTTACCCGCTACCGATTACAAAAAATCAACAATGAATTCCTCAATGATCGCCTCTAATCGGATATCTTGTTTTAGTCCCAGTTTTAGGGCCCTTTTGTTTGACATTTTCCCGGGCCACGATGCAACGATGCGTTCAACATCCGGGTCCTGTTGATAATCAATGTGACCTAGTTTTATTTTATTATTTTCAGCCACGGATTTAAGTGTCGATACCATATCGTTAACCCGGCACGACAGGCTTGGCAATGTCACACTGCGGTCATCAGTGACAAAATGCTTGTCTCCGGCATCATGTAAATCGATCAGTCCTTGAATACATGTTCGGTAACCTATCACGGCTAATTTCAGCTGTCCATCAACGGGGATCGTCGTCGGCTTGCCCAATAACGGTTCCCGGAATAAACCGCTGATAAAACTTGATGCTGCTTGATTGGGTATACCCGGCCGGATAATCACCGTTGGCAAGCGCGCAATACGCCCATCGATAAATGATTTTCGCGTCATATCATTAATCAACAATTCGCCAAACACCTTGCTCATACCATAGGTTGTAACAGGAGTTTGCCGCGTGCTATCCGTTGTTTCTACAGGTAATGGACCACCATATACGGCCAGAGAACTAGCAAACACGACTTTGGATTTTTCTGGTTGTGCACGGCACACATTCAAAACATTAATTAAACCGTTGATGTTAACGTTCATCGCCAGATCAAAATTTTTCTCTCCTTCGGCGCTGACAACGGATGCCAAATGGAACACAGAAACGTCCTCGCCATTAAATAAATCTGCAATATGATCTGGATTGGCAACATCACCTTGGACCATGTGCGTGCGATCATCTAAACCAGCGGACAAATCGTCCGCAATAATTTGATCAAATAGCACAATTTCTGTGATGTCTTGAACAAGACCGGATGACGAGGTCAAATGACCGCGCTTGGTTAAACTTTTAGCCAACTGAATGCCTAAAAATCCGCAGCCTCCGGTGATGATGACTTTCATATTAGCTATCCTTGTGATCGATACAGTCTAATATTATTTCGGGAAGATTATTTATTTGTTGTTCCGTATTTTTTATTATCGTCGCATTCAACACATGATATTGATTTATCAATTCTTTGCCCAATGCCGTTAAACAAGAATGCCCCCCAGCGCGACCCCCAATTTTTGTTTGAATAACATCGGCATTTAATACGTCGTTTAAGGTTTTGATTAAATATTGCGCCCGGCGAACATTCATTTCCATGCTACGTGCGGCAGCAGAAACTGAACCACAATCAGCAATTTTTTCCAATAAACGAATTTTTCCAGGTCCTATTGCGGTTTCACCAATGACCAGTTTAAAGCGAATATCAGCCTTGATGTTGTGTTGTTTTATGGTTCCTTTATTCATAATGGCATTATTTCACTTGTTGATTTTTATCTGTTTTAAAAACATCTTGCACCGTTACGATAATTTTGTCATAACCTTTTATAATGAATACGAACACCATTCACATGCCCGCATAGGAAATCATGAATATGAAACTTTTGAAACCTTTATTTGTCTTTGCACTACTGGTGTTTGCTCAACCCCTGCAATCTGTTGCGGAAACAAATTTTATCACCGTGGCATCCACCACATCTACGGAAAATTCCGGATTATTTAAATGGATTTTACCAAAATTTACCGCCGCCACCGGCATACAGGTCCGCGTTGTCGCGGTTGGCACGGGACAAGCCATCCGTTTGGCACAAAATGGTGATGCCGATGTCTTATTTGTGCATCACAAACCGTCTGAATTAAAATTCGTTAAAGACGGGTTTGGCGTCAAACGCTATGATGTCATGTATAACGATTTCGTCATCGTTGGCCCGGCCAAGGATCCAGCGGGCATCAAAGGTGAAACAAATGTCAGCAGTGCCTTACAAAAAATAGCCGCCAAAAAATCTATCTTTGTGTCTCGTGGTGACAACAGCGGCACCCACAAAAAGGAAATGTTTTTGTGGAAAAACGCCAGCATTGATCCCGTTATAAGTTCAGGAACCTGGTACAGAGAAAGCGGATCCGGTATGGGAGCTACTTTGAATACGGCTGCCGCCATGAACGGATACGCTTTATCAGATCGTGGCACATGGCTTAGCTTTAAAAACCGCCAAAATTTAACACTATTATATGCCGGCGATCAAAATATGTTGAACCCCTACGGCGTCATTTTGGTTAACCCCAAAAAATTTCCCCATGTTAAAGCCAAACTTGGGCAACAATTCATCAACTGGGTGGTATCCGAAAAAGGACAAACGGCCATTGGTGCATTCCGAATTAATGGCAAAGTGTTATTCAGGCCCAATGCGAGCGGTGGTTAAAAAAACAAACATGTTCTCAACGTATACGTTCAAAGAGGTGTTTCTTTCAAATTTTAAAACAATACCCCACAAGATAAGAAACATATTTTTTTAATTCCTGATAGTATCAAGATATCAAAATTAACGCGGACACAGACCTGTGTGCCGTCGCTACAGACCAATTTTTGTTGCTAATTTTACTTTGTTTTGAATGGGATTTAAAAATGCGCGTTTATTATGACCGGGATGCCGATGTCAGTTTAATCAAATCCAAAAAAGTCGTGATCGTTGGATACGGTAGCCAAGGCCATGCCCATGCATTAAACATGCGCGATTCTGGTGTCAAAAACATCACCATTGCTTTACGCGCCGGATCAGCATCGGAAACGCCCGCAAAAACTGCAGGCTTTCAGGTCAAACCTGTTGGCGAAGCCGTTAAATCCGCCGACGTGGTGATGATTTTAACGCCCGATGAAAACCAAGGTGCGTTGTACCGGGATGATTTAGCTGCCAACCTGCAACAAGGTGCAGCCATTGCTTTTGCCCACGGATTAAACATCCATTTTAATTTGATCGAAGCCCGTCCGGATTTAGACGTGTTTATGATCGCACCGAAAGGCCCCGGTCACACAGTGCGTTCCGAATACCTTCGTGGTGGCGGGGTGCCGTGTTTGGTCGCCGTTGACCAAGACGCCACCGGCAACGCGTTAGAAGTGGCATTGTCATACGCATCAGCCATCGGCGGCGGACGTTCAGGCGTCATCGAAACCACATTCAGAGAGGAATGCGAAACCGATCTGTTCGGTGAACAAGCCGTCCTTTGTGGAGGATTAACCGCATTGATTAAAGCCGGCTATGATACATTGGTCGAAGCCGGATACGCACCGGAAATGGCTTATTTCGAGTGCTTACACGAAGTTAAATTGGTTGTTGATCTCATATTTGAAGGCGGCATTGCCAACATGCGCTATTCCATTTCCAATACCGCTGAATACGGGGATTATGTATCCGGCAACAGACTAATTGATGATGGTGTTAAAGCCCGCATGAAAGACGTTCTAGAAGACATTCAATCAGGTAAGTTCGTGCGTGACTTTATGTTGGAAAATCAAGCCGGGCAGCCAAGCTTTAAAGCAACCCGCCGGCGTGAAAGCGAACATGGCATCGAAGTCGTTGGTGCCAAATTACGCTCAATGATGCCGTGGATTGGCGACAATGCTATCGTCAAACAAGACGCCGCATAGGAATAAAACAAAAAAAAGTTCCTCCCGGGGGTGGTGTTCAAAATCAAAACTGTCATGGTCCAGTTATTGAGCGCATCAATGACTGACGGTTTATGTGTGATCGCCATCCCCACCCTTCATTAAATATTACTTTCCTAATTTTTGTTGTCTCGTAAATGAGGCGCCATGTGTTAACTTCAATCCATGGAAAATGCCGTTCATTCAACATTAACCGGAATCGCAGGGATAAGCTTGGCCGCGCTTATTTGTGGTATTTTTCTTGAACGTTTAAAACAGCCCGCCATTGTTGGCTATATTCTGGCAGGCGTTCTGCTAGGCCCCTCTGTTTTTGCCGTCATCCCTGAACGTGAAACCATCGACACCATCGCCGAATTAGGTGTGTTAATGTTGTTGTTTTTAGTCGGCATGGAATTGTCTCTTCGCTCGTTTCGAAAACTTTGGCGCTTAGCCGTTTCGACAACGGTGTTTCAAATAATCGCCAGCACTTCATTGATGGCATTATTATCGATCGTATTTGATTGGAGTCTCGCTTATACCATTTTATTAGGCTTTGTCGTGGCCTTATCCAGCACTGCTGTTGCCATTAAAATTCTGGAAAATATGGGCGAACTTAGGACCCGCAACGGGCGCATCGCGGTCGGCGTTTTAATTGCCCAGGATTTAGCCGTGGTGCCGATGATGTTGGTGCTATCATCCCTAGGTGGGGATGGGTTTCAATGGGTTGTCATTATTAAAATTATTTTATCCATTGCCGTTTTAGCGGGACTTATTTTTTATCTTAGCGGCGGGCGAAAAATTAAACTGCCTTTATTACAAATCGCCGCTGGTAACGAAGACTTAAAACCATTGGCCGGGTTAGCCATTTGTTTTGGCTTTGCCGCCCTGTCAGGGTTAGCCGGGTTATCAGCGGCTTATGGTGCGTTTATCGCAGGCCTCGTCATCGGCAACAGTACCGACCGTGGATCGATGTTAGAAGCCGTCAAACCGATCCAAAGCATTTTAATGATGGTGTTTTTTGTCTCTATCGGATTGCTGGTAGACTTAAGCTACATGTGGCAACATTTAAGCCTTGTTGTTCTGTTGTTTTTATTCATCGCTGTTTTTAAAACCGCCTTGAACGTTATTTTACTCAGGCTTTTTGGTCAGCAATGGAAACATGCTTTTATGTCCGGGTTAATGATTTCACAAGTCGGTGAATTTTCTTTTCTGTTATCGGTTGTGGCCGTTAATGCCGGATTGATTAGCTTGGATGAACGACAATTGATCGTCGCCATTACCGTTGTCAGCCTTATATTTTCACCGCTTTGGGTTTTCACCAGCAGGCGTCTGCAAACGCTTATTCAGTATGGTGTGACCAATGCCCGCGATATGCTTCAATTGGTCTATGGTCCAGAGGCTGAAATGGTCGTCGATACTTTTGATGAAGCACGCACACAAAGCCAGCGGTTCGTACGTTATGGTGCTGGAAAATTTAAAAAAATGAAAAACCCAATCAAAAAACCCAAACTAAAACTAAAACCAAAATCCGAGTCGAGCAAAAAACCCGATGCCTGATTTCAAATTCGAAGATGAAGCGAGGGCCCGAGGCTACCAAATCATCGCCGGCATTGACGAAGCCGGACGCGGTCCATGGGCCGGGCCCGTGGTGGCGGGAGCCGTTATTTTAACCCATGACGACATCAGTGATGAATTATTAAACGGTTTGGACGATTCGAAAAAGCTTAGCCATAAGAAGCGTGAAGTTTTGTATCCACTCATAATGAATAAAGCCCAAACCGGCGTCGGTATCGCAACCGTTGATGAAATTGATGAGCTAAATATTTTAGGCGGGACATTATTAGCCATGCAGCGGGCATTCAATAGTCTTGGCAGCCCGGTGGCTGATTATGCCCTGATTGACGGCAATCGATTGCCAGAACTCCCCTGCAAAGCCATGACCGTTGTCAAAGGAGATCGTTTAAGTCTATCCATCGCTGCGGCATCAATTATCGCCAAAGTCACAAGAGACCGCATCATGACCGAGCTGGCAAACGATTTTCCCGGTTACGGTTGGCAAAACAATGCAGGTTACGGTACCCGGCAACATATCGCTGCACTTAATTCGCTTGGCATTACGGAACATCACAGAAAAACTTTTGCACCCATACGCAAGATATTGCGCTCTTATTCTAAGTGACTCCTATATATGGACTCAAGAAAATATTATAAGCCATTGAATCTATTTGATTCTTGACGCAGAGTCTCGGCTTTGTCATTGTCTGCCGCATGGCTACAAAAACCAAAGTAATTGCGCAAATCTCACCCGATGACGCGCCCGCATCGATCACTGATTTCACAGACCAAGTGTTAGTCGGTGATTGCATTGATTTGATGAACGGGCTTCCCAAAGCGTCGGTTGATATGATTTTTGCCGACCCACCGTATAATTTACAGTTATCGGGCGAATTATTGCGACCCAATCAGTCAAAAGTGTCGGGCGTTGATGATGCTTGGGATCGGTTTGATGATTTCAAGACCTATGATGATTTTACCATCAACTGGTTAACCGCTGCACGGCGTCTATTAAAACCCAACGGCACCATTTGGGTGATCGGTAGTTATCATAATATTTTCCGTGTTGGTGCGACATTACAAGATTTGGGATATTGGATGCTGAACGATGTGATATGGCGCAAAACAAATCCCATGCCAAATTTTCGCGGGCGGCGTTTCACCAATGCCCATGAAACCATGATTTGGTGTTCCAAGGATAAAACGTCTAAATACAAATTTAATTACGAAGCGATGAAATCGTTAAACGATGATTTGCAAATGCGGTCCGATTGGGCATTGCCATTATGCACTGGATCAGAACGCATCAAAGGCGATGACGGCAAAAAAGCCCACCCCACACAAAAACCGGAATCACTTTTACACCGGGTCATTTTGTCATCGACCGATGTCGGTGACGTTATATTAGATCCTTTTTTTGGTACAGGAACAACAGGAGCATCGGCAAAAATGCTAGGACGACATTACATTGGTTTAGAAGCTGAACAAAAATATGCCGACGTTGCAAAAAAACGGTTAGATAACGTCGAACGCATTGATGATTTAGAATTACTCAAAACCCCCAACAAACGTGCACTACCACGTGTACCATTTGGATGGTTGGTTGAACGTGGTATTTTAAAACCCGGTCAGACTTTATTTGATCAACGCCGCCGCCATTCAGCACGCGTTCGGGCCGATGGTACTTTGGCCGCATCCAGCTTTAACGGTTCCATCCACCAAGTCGGCGCGTTTGTTCAAAAAGCCCCGGCCTGTAATGGATGGCAATTTTGGTATGCAGAACAAAAAGGCAAGCTAATCCCCATTGATGTGTACCGGCAAAAAATCCGCGCCGAAATGCCCCGCGCTCAATAAGATCTCACCCATTCATAAAAGTGTTATTATTTATGAATGTGAACATCTTGTTGCGGATACGGGATAGAGACCCCTGCTGCCAACAAGTTTTGTTTCAAGGTTTGGATCATATCGCTTTTAAGGCTGCCAAAATCCCCACGTGCGCACCAGAAACGGACGCTTAAATCAACAGAACTAGCCCCCAGTCCGGTGATAAAAATATCCGGTTCCGGATCATTCAAGACACGAATTTCGGTATTAATAACATCCATGATGATGGTTTTAGCCTGATCAATATCATCCCCGTAACCAATTCCCAGAATGATTTCAGCGCGGCGGTTGTCATTGATGCTGTAATTAATGATCGATTGTCCCCAGAGGCGCGCATTGGGAACAATAATACGTAAATTATCCGCCGTATTGATTTCTGTAACGAATAAAGTAATCAACAAAACGCTGCCACTGGCTCCGCCACCGTCGATATAATCGCCGACTTTAAAAGGTCTGAACAATAATAACATAATCCCGGCGGCGGCATTCGACAAAGTGCCTTGTAAGGCCAATCCAATGGCGAGGCCCGCTGTTCCAAGGACAGCGATAAAGCTGGTGGTTTCCACACCAAATTGCGACAACATGGCAAGGACGGTAAAAACCAAAACCACATAACGAGACGTTGAGGAAAAAAAAGCAGTTAGCGTGGCGTCCACATGGTGCGTTTTTGCCAGCGCACGTGATAGTATACGTTCAACCACACCCGATGCGATCCAGCCGACGATTAAAATAATAATCCCGCCAATAACATCCAATCCATAAACGCTGATGACGCTCACTAACTGGGATAAAATTTCCTGCCAATCGCTTGTCATTGTCATTCTCTCTTTTGCATTGGATAAAAATGCTGCACTTTATGCTGCACTTTATGCTGCAGCATTTTATGCAGCAAAGTGAATTAAATCAACAGGTTGCGTATTTATGGCCCAGACTCTAGTCATCGCTGGATTTAAGGGCCGCTAAAAATGCTGATTGAGGTATTTCCACATTACCGAATTGGCGCATGCGCTTTTTACCTTTTTTCTGTTTGTCCAACAATTTGCGTTTCCTAGATACATCACCGCCGTAACATTTAGCCGTCACGTCTTTGCGCATGGCATTGACCGTGGCACGGGCGATAATTTTTCCGCCAATGGCTGCTTGAACAGCGATTTTAAACAGCTGCCTTGGTATCAGTTCTTTTAGGCGTTCACAAATAATGCGGCCTCGGCTTTCGGCATGGCTGGCATGCACCATAAATGATAAAGCATCAACAGGTTCTTGGTTAACTAAAATCGAAACCTTCACCAGATCGCTTTCGCTATAGCCGTCCAGATCATAATCAAAACTAGCGTAACCTCGAGATACGGATTTAAGTTTATCATAAAAATCAAAAACAACTTCGTTTAACGGCAATCGGTACACGACCATGGCGCGGTTACCCAGATACGTCAGTTCAACCTGTTCCCCACGGCGTTCCGTGCAGAGTTGCAAGATCGAGCCTAAAAATTCATCGGGCACTAAAACTGTTGCCTTGATCCACGGTTCTTCGATTTTTTCAATACGCGTAACGTCGGGCATATCCACCGGATTATGCAACGAAATTTGGCTGCCATCGCGCAAGAATATATCATAAACAACCGACGGACTGGTGGTGATCAAATCCAGATCAAACTCACGTTCTAGGCGTTCTTGAATAATTTCCAGATGCAACAGGCCTAAAAAGCCACAACGAAAACCGAGGCCGAGGGCGGCTGAACTTTCCGCTTCAAAATGGAAACTGGCATCGTTTAGGTGAAGTTTTTCCAGACTGTCACGCAGATCTTCGTATTGGCCAGTATCGATGGGAAACAATCCGCAAAAAACGACGGGTACGGACGGTTTAAAGCCGGGCAAGGCTTCGACGCAAGGGTTACGTTCATCGGTTATCGTATCGCCAACGCTGGTATCGGCCACGGTTTTTATGGCGGCTGTGAAAAAACCCATTTCGCCGGGACCAAGTACATCACAAGCCGTTTGTTTTGGTAAGAAATGCCCAACCCGGTCTACCTGATAACTGGCGCCAGTCGCCATCATCCGGATTTTCATGCCTTTTTTAAGGTAGCCATCTTTGATACGCACCAAAATCATCACGCCCAAATACGAATCATACCAGCTATCGACCAGCAACGCTTTTAATGTACTATCGGCGCTGCCTGTTGGGGCCGGTAATTTTTCAACCAGACCTTCCAGTACGTCTTTGATACCAATGCCGGTTTTGGCAGAAATCATCAATGCGTCGGATGTATCCAGACCAATGACATCTTCGATTTGTGCACACACGCGTTCGGGTTCCGCTGCTGGCAAATCGATTTTATTTAAAACCGGGATAATATCGTGATCATTTTCCATGGCTAAATAGACATTTGCTAAAGTCTGTGCTTCGACGCCTTGGGATGCATCGACCACCAACAATGATCCTTCGCAAGCGGCTAATGAGCGGCTGACTTCATAAGCAAAATCAACGTGGCCGGGGGTATCCATCAAATTCAGGATATAAGTTTCGCCGTCGTCGGCTATGTATTCCAGCCGCACGGTTTGGGCTTTGATGGTGATCCCACGCTCGCGTTCGATATCCATGCTATCGAGCACTTGCTGTTTCATTTCACGTTCGCTCAGGCCCCCGCAGTATTGAATTAAGCGGTCAGCTAGCGTGGATTTTCCATGATCGATATGCGCAACAATGGAAAAATTTCGAATGTGCTTTAAATCTGTTTTCATAACAGGGGTCGTAGCATTCCCCGGCCCTAATCTCAAGTCACCCAATGGCACCTAACCCGCTCTATTCTGATTTGTTGTCCATATCCAATGATTTTATGAGTTGTTCATCAGTTAAAGTCGGATGTTCAACAAGATCATCTAGGGCATCATGGCCTGAATGGTCGGGTTTACGGTCATCCACATGGGCATCTTCAGGCCCGCTTTCAATATGAGCTTGTGCGGCCAATTCATCATAGAGTTTAAGCGAAATTTCTTGTTTCCTGAATTCTTCTTCTTGTTCGGGGGTGATTTTACGACCTGGGCGGCAATACCACGCCAATAACACGCCGGGAAAGCCAAATATAAACCAAGCCGGCAACATCAACAGATTTTTAACAATAGGATCCCACAAAATCGGTGCGATACGTTCAAGACGAATTTGCAAAATCACAGGGCCCGAAGGCCACGCCGTATGCCACAAATCATAGGCGGATACCCAAATCAGGCTAATCACCGGCGAAATTGTCATCAAACTTTCCGATGCAGCGGCAACAAATGCTAACACCAATAAAAACCAACCCAGATAAAAAAGAATAATCATAGTGCTATTTTAACGAATTCTAAGGGATTGCAAGAAAAATCCGTGATTTTTACTTATTTTTACTAAAACGTGATTGAAAAACATTGCCCTTACCGCCGTGCTCGGCTAGTTTCCGCCCCGCAAGCAGTCGTTATTGGATGTTTGTTGCTGGAGGGGTGGCCGAGTGGCTGAAGGCGCACGCTTGGAAAGCGTGTATGCGGGAAACCGTATCGAGGGTTCGAATCCCTCTCCCTCCGCCACTATTCTATCGGCAACTGTCTCTCTGCGAGGCGGTTGCCGATAGAATTCCCAGCTTCTGCGCATCTTCGAGACTGAAGCTGTTGACCTGACGTTCTGCGAAAATTTCCAAATTCTCTCTCTAAAGGCCTGTTCTCTCTCAAGCTGTTGACCACGCCGATTTAGTACGGGTTTGTAAGTCATTGATATTACGCGCATTACATAATTGGCAATTTCGATAATTTAGAAGCGAATTTGCACGGGCGGACGTGACTGGTATTTAACTGAAAGAGTGCCAGATACGTCAATCCTGGGCTTTATTGTGAATAAGGTAATGGTAATAAAAAAGAGATTTTATAAGCTGATGCAATCTATTCATTTCCCTATAGGCGATGAGAATTCGTCTCATAAATTCCAGGAAATACATTTCCTCTGATTTGACCTGCTTGATACCTTCATTGCGTGGAAAATAGGTGATTATTTGAGTGATCTCATCATAGTCAGTTTTGAAATGTGCGATTGCGTTCCGAAGCTGATTGTCAGCGGCATCGTCGCCAAAGGTGAACCAGCTGTCATCGATAAAATCTTGTTTCTGGCCGAAGCTCACATCTGCAAAAGCATGTAAATCTCTCGGGGTATTATCCTTCCCTTTTCTCGTCATGCCGATGCCTGGCTTAAAGGTATTATGGTTGCCTCTTTTCAACAGATTATTTAACCCCGCGATTAATACAAATTGTCGGGAGATGATCTCAGAAATGTCCTTGTATAGGTCTTTATAGGTATCAAATTGATCAGCAGAGACCCGCATCGGGATGGCTTGGCTTTGATATTCATCATCGAAATCAAGAAATAGGACGGGTCGCAATGGAAGCTCGGCTTTTAGAATTTTCGGATAAATTTCCAAACAGGCGATTTGCAGATTTTTTAGGAAACCCGTATCCAAAATTTCAACGATGAAGGCATCAAGCGCTGCCCTGTTATTTTGTGCCAAGTTCATCTGAATCTGCATATATTGCTTGATGTCTTCTGCGCTTTGATTTGGCATTGAAAATGGCCACATGGTCCGGGCAATAGCCTCGTATAAGGCAGCATTAATATCCTGCATTTTGTCGGATGCCACTTTGCTACCGAAACGACACTCAATGGCGTTTTTAAAGGGCCCCCATTTTTCACGTATGTAGAATTTGAGCAGTGTCCCGAAATAACTGAAATCAGCGTATGTGGAATCAAGGTGGTTCAACCTTTTGCCATGTACCGCGATTTTCTCGGTTCCAATACGCTGTGCCGCTCTCATGAACGGGGTATCACCCATCTTGTATTTTCCGAAATGCACAGGGAAATCAATATGAAGATCAACGAAGTTCGTTTCGTCATCGAATGGTTCGTTGCCTTGAACTTGAACCGCACCTGAAATTTTTGATTTTTTGCCGCCAAACAATATGTCGATTGGAGAGCCGCATTCTTGGCAACAGAACCGTAATGGTTGCTCGGCACGATTTGACATGCCGATCCTGCAATTGGTGATTTCACCACAGGCATCACATTTGAGGGAAACGTTAATATTCATCTATCTGCCCAATTCGGCCCATACAGGGGATATTAAGAATTTTCATTCCGCTCTTGCCAATGCAAGAGGCGCAGCCAAATCACAACCCCAGTATTTCAGAACTTGCCGAACACTCTCTCTTGGATAATGAGGGCCTGCTTTTTCCATATCGCTTTGGATCCTGCGCCATCGCCTATCAGCACTTTCCCGAATATCAGGGGTAATGGGCATTGTTCCCATAGGTATGGACGATCCTGGTTCTCTGGGCCAGCTCTCCGGGTAGTCCGTCCAATCATTCCAAACACCCAGCTCCGCATTAACACCAGCCATTTCCGTGTGATCGCACTGCCATCTGTACGTATTGCGCGCACAAATGCGGAGCATGGCCTTCACTTCAGGCACGATATCGGTAAAGGCCTTTAAGGGCGCCGGCAATAAAACCATGTTCGCTACGCACGAGAAAAAGCAAGGATCTTGGACCACGACATTTGCCTGTTGATAGGTTTGATCGTCAACGCCCCAGAGATGACAGCAAGCCCAGCCCTTTCGTCCGTCTGATCCCAATCCAAGGGCCAAAGTCAAAGCCTTGCTGGCGTGAACATTGCTCTCGGATTTATGGGAACTGATACCCGTTTGCTGATTCATATTCATTTGTGGCTCGGACCAATTGGTCTTGTAGAAAAGAGCCTGTCGAGCGTGTTCCGGATACCATACTGGGAGAAGATTAAACGTTTCGACGTCTACCCACTTTGCCGTGCGTTCAATTAACCGCATGACCTCGCCGAAACTCAATTCAGCCATTAAGGCATCAGTGCCTTCGGGTAGAGAAGAAATCGGCATCAATATTTTGTCCGTTCGTAGAAACGAAAAGCTCCGACTGAAACTTGTTCCGCAATTTCTCTACTTGGCAAAAATTTATAGAGTAGCATCAAATATTTTCCTTTCTGAAGTAGCAATAATATAGTTCGTCATTCTAACATCACTCAGCTTATACGATCCTACTCTTCGCCGGAGGGTCAGGATTGTAGGCCGCAACCCAAACTCAAGTTCAAAACCATGAAACTATCCAGAAAGCATACGCGATATTGAATTTTTTACGTCTTCCGAAGATGTCCCGGGGAAAACAACAAGCTGTGGAACACCAGCATTTTCGAGAGCTTTCTGCTTCACGAGATCGCGATTTTCTGCATTGCCCTGATAATGGCCTGATCCATGGTATTCGATCACGAGGCTGGGCATTCCCAAAGCATCGATGATTAGAAAATCAACCCGTTTGCTATTAATCGATTTAAAAGCACGGTCATTTTTTGTCTTTTCTTGCCATCTATCCTTATTTTGCCATCCATTATCGTCATAAGATGTCTTTAAAAAGCAACCCATAGAAACTTCCGCGAGAAGACGATAATTTCTCGGCATACTCTCTAAATGCTTCTCCGCAACGGCAAAGACCGCTTGGTAGGCTTCTTTGTTAATTGGACGCCTTGCGGAGAAATCGCCTTGCTGTACAAAGCGCAACTGATTGTCTGAATTGCTAACATCAAATTTTTGGGCCTTTAGCTTTCGCAGGAATTGCCGCGTTTTTAGCCAGGCGTAAACGGCTAAGCCTCCAGCTATGGCCCCGATGATGTGATTTCCTGTGATGGACAATAAATCTATCTTTCCGTGTCTTACTTTTTATTTTTACAACCATACAGGTATCACAAGTGAACCGCACCAGCCATGGTAAAAAAGAAAAACTTAATGATAGGGCGATTTACAACATTCAACAATTTTCAAAAAAATGTATTTTTAATCGTTGTTTCCCATGGGTTTTTAAAAAAACAAGCACTCGGAGGAATTATGCTTTTTAGTAGCAAGTTATATCAAAAACGTTTGCCCTCAGCCGGTTCCAAACAAATCCGTGAACAGGCTGACATCATCATCGTACTATTAGTTTTTCCGAGGCAAGAAGGCGCTCAACAGCATACCATTGATACGCTCAACCGGCTGGAAAAAAATCCCGTTCAGTTTTCCAGCAAGCAATTTTGCGACGACGACACTGCATGAGGCAATCAGCAAAGATGCCAACATATCAAGTGGGAAGTGGACGCCTAGATAGACCCGCGCCCAAGCAACGGCAAATCCTAAACAGCTAATTCCGACACCAAGCCAACGTAAAGGGCGCGTTATGATGAGGCCAAATCCCAACGACCATAAAAATGTCGCGTGGTCGCTTGGGAACGATGTTTCAAGGCTGTGCGTTAACAACGACTGACCGATACCAAGTTCGAACGGACGCGACGCATAAAACAAAAATGCCAAGGTAAAATTCACAGCCAACCCTATCCCTAAGGCAACACCGGCGATCATTAAAGAGCGGCGTATTTCGGCTGTTTTGAATATCCATAACCAGACAAGAATGGCGATGACCAGCCACGGCGAAAATACGGCCAGAGCTTTTGCCATCAAAACAACAACGTGATTGGCATTTTGGCTGGCGTTGATCAGGTTGAACAATTTCAGATTCAATGGATAAGATGTTTCCAATTCCGTTCCTTTCAGTAAAGTTTATTGAAGCCCTATATTGTTTTGACATGAGTCTGATTTTTGGGAGAAAATCAGCAACGGGGAAGTTTTGTTCTTATACATTGTGGGCTGAAAGACAAACAATTCCTGTCTTGCTTTTAATTCAGAGATAATTTTATCTATTCTGTCCGCTGACGAAGGTTTATCGCGCAAAATATTGATGCCTGTGACCGGATGCGTTACCTGTTCCTGAGTAATGGAACCTGCTAAAATAATAGACGGGCCGGATGGATTGCCAATAACAACATCAGTGGGCCACAGGCGAAACACTAGACGCTGATTGTTTGTGCCAGAATTTTTTACCATCGTTAGCACAGCTGCCTTACCATTGTGCAACAATGGTAACGGGGTCAAAGAATCAAGTCCCTTTTTGCTACCAAAAAAAGACATCAATTGGCGCCAACCCATGCCGGTTTTCTGAACCCAGCCCAGGGATTTAAATGTTGTTTTAATGATGGCATGTGGCATGGCGATCTGGAACGATAAGGGTTCTTCATATTCGCCTTTTAAATCGATGCGGGCCCAAGAAATTTGTTGCCAGTCCCCCTTGCACCAGTCCGGCAAAACAATCGAGATTATTTTTCTTTCTGGCTGATAACGCACCATATTTACCTCAAATGCAACTGTAGCGTGATAACCCCATGCAATCATCAGTACGGCAATAGCACTGAATACAAAGGTTTTTGCCCCAGTAACGGGTTCTTGCATCCGTGTCGTCATCAAACCGAATAACGCCGCCATGATCCATCCAAATAATAAACCGCCGATCACATCTGATGGCCAATGTGCGGAAAGATAGATGCGCGATAGGCCCACCCAAATGGATACCGTCAGGGCAACCGCCCAGATTGTCGCCTGTGTTTTGCGCGGCAAACCGCGCGCGGCTATGACTGCGATCATGCCAAGCACAACGGCGGAAAAAGAAGCATGGCCGCTGGGAAAAGAAAAGGCATCGGCACCGGAATACAAATCAAATGGCCGTGGTTTGTGAAGGATTGTTTTCAACAACGGGACAAAAGCCGACGTTGTTAACAGAACAACAAACGCCATGCCCGCTGTCCGCCAAGCCCGCAACAATAACAGGCTAACGACAAGGAATGTAGATGTCGAAAGCACGACTGTCATGTCCCCCATCGATGTAACAACGGTCATAATTTGATCACCGGTCTGGCTACGAAAACCCTGAACCAGCGCGTTTATGGCAACATCCATCCGCACCAGCGGGTCGTTGGCGATCACATCTTCAAGTACTCCGACAAAGGAAAGCACAAGACTTACTATCAATATGATCCAGATTGCGCTGATCAATGAAGTCCGGGTATCAGAACCGACGAACAAAGTCATTACTCGTGATACCCATTTCGGGTTACGATCCGATTTTTGGGTAAGCTTTAAAACCATGCTTTCCATGTGCGGCAAAATAAAACGCACGGTGATATGCCCAATAATCACAGCAAGGATAAATACGGCAACAAACACCGCCAGCATAACGGCGAGACGACTACTGGTCTGATTGATGGCGGTAAACGCCAAACCAACGCCTGCTGCTGGCAAAACGTTCATCAATGCCCAGCCGATAGCGGAAACAATGTTGGCCATGTAAAAATGAACAGGGTTCATGCCAAGCATGCCTGCCGCAACAGGGACGACAGCTCTGGTAAACGGCAGGAACCTTCCGATGATAATACTTTTACCGCCATTTTGCTGAAAAAAATCTGTTCCCTTTTCCAGATATTCCGGGTGTTTACGGAAAGGCCACATGGATTTCAGGTGATTGCCGTACCGATGCCCGATCCAGAAAGAAGCACCATCGCCGACGATGGCTCCCAAAGTACACCATAATACCAGCATCCAGATACTCGCCCCTAGAGATGCCGCAACACCGGACACCGCCAAAACGATCGTCATACCCGGGAACAAGGAGCCGATAAAGGCCATCGATTCCAGAGCCGTTGCCGCGAATATGACCAATCCGATCCAATGCGGATGAGCGGTTATAAACGATGAAATCGCGTTTACCGTTTCCATAATCATTTGCCATGTCCTTTATAGTAGATTGTAAAAACGGCTCCTGGATGATTGTCTGTTACGGTAATTCCGGCCATGTCAAGATCGGCTACCGTTTTGGCAAGTGCTCATCCCTAACCGGCAAAACCAAGAGGCACCCGCAGGTAATCTCATAGGTACGGCCCGCTTTTTTTTAGATAAGTCCAAAAGATTAAATGTGGAAAGTTAATACCTTTCCAAATCACCGCTATTCAATTTTTCAAAATAAAAACGGCTAGAATACGCAAGCCCCGATCTTGTACGGGTACAGTTCAGGGCATATTTAGGTCATTACTATCTGGTTATCGTTTATTTACTATTTGCTGCTCGCCAAGTGCTAACGACAAGAATTACCGCACAACCCAAGAATAATAGTGGTGCAATCCAGAATATATCAACGGGAAACTTCGACAGTTCAAGTGCGGCAAAAGCAACCCAACTCAGAATGGCTACCGAAAACCAGACATCATCAACGAATATCGAAAACAATTCACTTATAGCCGCTTTTATCCAACTCATAGGGCGCCCCTCCTGATTTTTGAACGGCGGGCAATCCGAACCGCCAATAATGCCGTGACCAGAAACCCAGCAATCAGGGCGAGTACGGCAAGGTCTTCTCCAAGCCAAGGCAATCCCGTACCCTCGCCTATCCAGAATACCCCGAAAGCCGACAACAAGACCCCGACCATGAATTTCAACGTATTTTCTGGAACTTGCGCCAGTGGTCGGTGAACAACTAGGCCCACAATAATAACGAGAATGAGTGCTGCACCTGCTCCAAAAGCCGCAGGGACAAGTGACGTTCCCGTTGACCCAACGGCGATGACAATAAAAATGACCTCAAGTCCTTCAAGTACAACAGCTTTAAAACTTGTGATCAACGCTATTGGATCCCAGCTTCCGATAGGGGGAGCGTCACCTTGTAGAAGCGCTGTTTCCTTGGCAAAAATTGCCACCTCATCGTGCAGCGCTATGATACCAGCGGATCGAAGCACGGCCTTGCGTAACCACCGCATACCAAACAACAACAGCAATAGACCGACAACTAACTGCAACCAAGTAATAGGCACTGCCGAAAGAAGCGGCCCGAAAAAAGCAACAAGAGCAACAAGAAGAATTGCCCCGGCACTGGCACCGATCAACGCGGGTCGCCATCCACGGACGGTTCCAACAGCCAAAACAATAGTTAATGCCTCAACAAATTCCACTATAGAAGCAAGGAAAGCGGCGACGGCTACTGTCACGGATGACGTTGTGATGCCCCAGAAAATATAATCCAAAACGGTTACCTCTTTTTTCAAACTATAGTATGATTTACAATAGTTGCAAACACTACATTTTTATTTATTGTGTTGTATTTACAACATAAGGCGTCAAACATAATGAGTCAACGAGGAACTTGATGAAATGAACGAACCGCTCTTTGAAGACAGGGTAAATGCTCATATAGGCCAAATTCGTCGAGCCGAAAAACGTGTTGCCCGTTTCTTTCTCAATAACCGGGAAAAGACACTGATCGGGTCTGCTGCATCTCTTGCAAACCAAGTTGGGACCAGTGACGCCACGGTAATTCGCACGGTTAAGGCGCTGGGGTTTTCCGGAATGGAGGAGATGAGACGTAATTTGGCAGACGAGATGCAGGCAAACCCATCACCGTCAAACAGGTTAGCGCGAACACTGAACGAAGTTAATGACGAATTGATATCTGCCCTTGATCTAACACTTGATATTCACCAAAAAGCACTTGAGTGCCTGCGTCACGAAATCAAACCAGAAGATTTTGAGAAAGCGGTCAAGTATATCGTCAACGCCAACAGAGCCTATATATTTGGTATCGGGCCATCAAGTGCGATGGCAAATTATTTCTCCATCCAACTCGAACGATTTGGTATCCAGACGGTTAGCCTGACGCAAACCGGGTTGCTTCTTGCGGATCGCCTGCTGCACCTGAAACAAGGCGACCTTATGATGATTTTTGCCTACGGGCGGGTTTATCCTGAACTCGTCACTATTTTGGATCAAGCCGCCAAACACAACGTATCAACCGTCTTGTTTTCTGACACCCTTGGCACAAAGCTGGATGATCAAGTCAATTTAACCCTTTCCGTTCAACGTGGACGCACTGATATGCTTAGCATGCATACGACAACACTGGCTCTTATAGAAGCATTGTTGGTCGGGGTGGCAAAAACGCAACCTGAAAAAACAATGGCCAGCCTTAAATTATTGAACCAACTTCGAGCCGAGGTGGTTGGCAAAAGAATGGATATAGCCGCACGATAAATCACTATGCCGGTTTAACCCGAATTTTATTTTTACCAACTTTTTGACCGTGCAGTTCTGCAATGGCTTTTTCTCCGTCGTCATCTTGTTCCATATGAACAAAGCCAAAACCTTTAGATGTATTGGTTTCCAAATCCAGCACAATATTGCTCATTTTAATTGCACCATAGGGTTCAAACAATTGGCTGAGATCGTCTTTTGTAAAATCACGAGGTAAATTGAGAACAATAAGGTTCATTTTGGCTCCGCTGAACAAGTATTAAGATCGCGCCACAGCATAAGCGGAATTATCTTTAACAGAAAGCAAGAACCCTTCACCAATCAAATTTTCAACAATCCGAACCTATGAATACTTAATCAATTGGCAGGAAAATTATTAATTTAAATCCGTATTTTTTTGCTGTGCGGTCGGTGTTGCAGGGGTGTTTGTTGGCGGTTTTGGTTTAAGATTAGGGGTTAAGGGTTGCCCTGATTTAATTTTTAGTTTTATCTCGGCTATGGTTTTTTCCAATGCCAATGCCCGCGCGGGTGTAGTCGGGTGCGTCACTGCCATTTCAATATTTCCCGGCGCTTCTGCCGCCATTTTTCGCCAAAAGTCCGGAGCGACTTCAATATTACCCCCGGCCATCGCCATTGCGTAAAGCCCTGCGTAATCAGCTTCTGATTCAAAATCTAGGGTATAGGCATTGGCACCAATGGCCGCGCCTTTCTCCGAAAAAGCGCCCCCGGTATTAACGCCAAGAACGGCAAACATCATATCCACAACAAAACCACCGGCCGCTCCGGCATTCTGATTTTGTTCTAAAGCTTTAATATGCCCCATGGCGTTATGGGCAAATTCGTGGCTCAGGACGAGGGCTAATTCATCATCGGTATCGACAAACCGTAACATACCCTTGGTCACGACCATTTTATTACCGGTTGCATAGGCATTGACGATACTGGCATTTTGAGAATTCATATCGGCCGAAATCGCGTAATCACAGACCAATTGCCATTCGATATTCGAAACTTTTTTCTTGCCCTTGCGCAGCGTTTCCACTTTGACAAAGCGGGCTCGTGTTTTTGCAAGTGCCGACAATTTTTCTAAATAAAACGACCGTGCATTAACACCTTTTGGCAAATTCCATTGGCCCAAAGCCGTGACTTCATCACCGGCTTTCAAGCCTGCCCGGTCAGCGGGCCCACCCGGGGCGACAACATTAATAACCAGTTCTTTATCCAGCCCATAAGCCGTTGCCAAAGCTGCTGACCATTTTGGTTCACTTTCCAGAAATCTATTCCAGACATTAAATCCAAGGTCTTTTCCTTGTTTATTTTTACACATTGAAACGGCCCCATAGAGGATGGGCGCGCCGACACGGTAAACACGCTGCTGAGCATCATAATTAACTTTAGCAACAACCGCCCGCTGCTTTTTGGCTTCGTTTTCTGTTGTCATCCTATTAAATTTAAAACCTTGAGTTTGCGGCTGCACACATCCGGCGACAAACAACACAGCGGCCAATATAGCCAAATATCTTATTTTCATCCAACCCCCCAAATATAATCCGGATTTCATAAACACCGGCCCTTAAATCGATATAAAATATTTATAATTATTCTTTATAGTAGTATTTACAGCTTGTAAAATACAATTGGTTTTCCCCACAAAGTCTTTGCATTTGTTTTTCAGGAAAAAAATACCGGCACCAACGATGACAACAACAAAACGGCCATGCCGATATTAAAAGCCTTAAGCCGTTTTTGGCTGGTTAATAAACGTTGCATTTGTTGGCCCAGCATCGCCCATGTACTGACAGACGGTAAATTCACAACGGCAAACACAATGCCTACCAACAAAATCGCCTGCATGTCTTGGGACGGGGTGTAAACGCTGATGGCGGTTAACGCCATCACCCAGGCTTTGGGGTTAACCCATTGAAATAATGCCGCAGCAAAAAAAGTCATAGGCTTGTTTGTTTTATTGTTATTTTCAGGTTTCGAAGCGGTCGCTATTTTCCATGATAAATAGATCAAATAAATAATACTGATTATTTTTAATATCTGATAAGTAATAGGGAAACGGTCAAAAATTTGCACCAACCCGGCACCGACCAAAACCACCATAAAAGCAAAGCCTAAGGATATGCCCACCATGTGGGGCAATGTGCGCCTGAAACCAAAATTGGCCCCCGACACCATCAACATAAGATTATTTGGCCCCGGCGTAATTGACGAGACAAAAGCAAAGGCAGCGAGTGCTGATACAAGTTCATAATTCATAACACAACTATATTACATTAATTCGACAATGTGCTTGCTTTGTTGCGCGCTAATACCGTATTTACACAACACATGATGAAAAAAGATCAAATTAACGACAAAATATTGTGCGAACTCGCATTTGACGGACGTATCAGTAATACCGATCTGGCAGAAAAAATCGGTTTATCGCCATCAGCTTGCCTGCGCCGGGTACAAGAGCTTGAACGGTCCGGCGTCATCAAAGGCTACCGCGCCATCTTGGACCCTTCCGCCATGGGAGCCGGGTTTACGTCGTATATTCTGGTCGGTTTATCCGATCATTCAAAACAATCACAAGAAACGTTTCAGCGGTCAATATTGCGGTCTCCAGAAGTCAAAGAATGTCACAACATCACCGGCACCAAAGAATATCTATTGCGTGTCGAGGTTCATGACATAGCCGCTTATAAAATATTTCACACCGATGTGTTAGGCACATTACCACAAGTCAATGCATTAACAACCTATGTGGTGATGGCATCACCAAAAGACCTTAGGGCTTAAATTAGAGTTCAGACTCATTTAATTAGCACTGTAAAATGAAACTGTGCGCTCAGCCATTCTGTTGCTTTCAATCCAAATTTCTCCAGCGTTGTGTTCGACCATACCGCAACAGTCCGAACATACGGTTCACATCCAAAGTTGCAATTTATATTTGCGCATTCACAAAAGGTATGGATTTTTTGCAACCAATCATATATCATGAAACGGTTAATTTTAGCATCTACATGCTATATTTTAAATATATGATTGTAAAAAATAGTACAAACCACATATTAAATAACTAAGTATTCATTATTCATAGGTGCACACACAAAGTAGAATAAATAATTTGAAGGACTTGCATAACTTCATTGGCAACACTTTAATTGATGAAGCTTTTATGTATTGGGGGGGAAGAAGAAAGCACCACATTGCTTGCCTTTCTTTGGATACCGTATTGATTGTGTAATTGCCCACGTCAATTCAATCCAAGAGGACGCCAAGCTTACCCTAACATGGAGCCACCCCATGACCGCGTTATTAATCGTAGAAGACGAGCAAGCTATCCGCGATATTTTCTGTGAACGCCTCACGGACGAAGGGTATAAAGTTCATCAAGCTGAAAATGGCCTTGACGGGTTAAAACAAGCGCGGCAACATCGACCTGACCTTATTATTTCTGATGTTTCCATGCCAGAAATGAACGGCGTTGATTTTTTTAAAAACCTGCAAAATGACACTGCAGAATTAGCCGCTATACCTTTTATTTTTTTAACAGGCAAAGCGGGTGAAGGCGATGAGGTCGCCAATCTTAATCTTGGCGCCGATGGACATCTTAATAAACCTGTTAAATTCGACTTATTAATAGCGCTTATTAAATCTCGGCTCGGGTACCGTGAACGTCAGCTTAGTTTGTTGCGGGCAAGATTAAAGTCTTCGTTTGATCCTTTGTTCAAAAACAATAAAAGTGCTGTTGGTGAATACCAGTCGCTGGAAACATTGATCAATCATTATAAAGAAATTACGGCAACGATCGCTCACGCCGATGTTAACTATTCTCAGTTAACACATGCGACATTTTCTCTTAAAACGCTTAAAGATGCCAAACAAGTGTCGTCGATATTAGCCAACATGTGCCCGGAACCTGATCTTGTTATTGTTGGCATTATTGAAATGATCATTAATGGCATTGAACATGGAAATTTAGACATTGGTTATCAGCTTAAAACTGAATTATTAAAAAAAGGCACATGGACAAACGAAATCGAGCGGCGATTGGCCTTGCCCGAAAATGCAACAAAATCTGTAACTGTCACATTTGAAAAAACGGCCGATAAAATTAAGTTAGAATTTATTGATGACGGTGATGGTTTTGATTTTAACACTTATCTGGACTTTGACCCGATGCGATCACAAGATTTACATGGTCGCGGCATCGCGTTGGCAAAAGCCGTTGTTTTTGAAGATTTAACTTATTTGGACAACGGTCACCGGGTTATTGCCCGCATCAACAGTGCTAACTCAATAAGCTAATCGTCGGCAAATATTTCACTAAATCGTTCATGGGCACGACATTGATGTCGACCAAACCTATGTTGTTCAAGTGATAAATGCAATCACCGCATCAAGACTTGTCGAGACTGTTCCTGATATTCAGCAAGAGGTCTTCTTGCCGGTAGGGTTTACTGAGCAACACCACGCCATCGTCCAGTTTACCGTCGTGAATGACCGCGTTTTCCGAATAACCTGTGGTGTACAAGATTTTGATTTTGGGGTGAAGCCTTAAAGCTTCTTCGACGATATCAACGCCGTTGATACCTCCCGGCAAGATAACATCCGTAAATAATAAATCAAATGATGGCCCTAGTTTTAGCAAGTCAATGGCCTCAAGGCCGCCTCTGGCCTCTGTCACCTGATAACCATGACTTTTAAGTATACTAACCGGAATTTCGCGCACGCCATCATCGTCTTCAACCACCAGAATACGTTCTGTACCATGTGGCATGTCTGGCGCCACGGATGTATTTTTGGCAGCCTTGGCACCATCCATAGACCGGGGCAGGTAAAGTTTGATGGTCGTGCCTTCGCCAAGTTCACTATAAACAGAAATATGCCCATCCGATTGAATGACAAAACCGTAAACCATACTTAGGCCTAAACCGCTGCCTTTACCCACGTCCTTGGTGGTGAAAAATGGCTCAAAAACTTTTTCCTGAACATCCATTACCATTCCGGTGCCGTTGTCGCTAACAGCGACGCAAATATATTCACCAGGGGCAACATCATCATATTTTTTGGTGTAATCTTCATCCAACGTTACATTTTTGCATTCGATGGTCAGAACCCCACCATTCAGCATGGCATCGCGGGCGTTCAGGGACAAATTAACCAATACATTTTCTAACTGATGCGGATCGATCATCACGGGCCAGACATCGTCACCAGTCACCACTTTTATAGAAACAGTTTCGCCCAAAGTACGTGACAGCATGTCATCAAGCCCGGCAAGAAGTTCTGAAATATTTGTGGTTTTTGGTGACAGTGCCTGTTTTCGGGAAAACGATAATAAACGGCTGGTCAAAGACGCTGCCCGTTCAATGGCTTTCAAAATCGCCGATATCTGATGGGCTGTTTTGTCGTCTTGGTGAACTGTATCTTTTAACAGTTCTGCATTGCCAAGCATAATTCCTAAAAGATTATTGAAATCATGGGCAATTCCGCCCGTTAACTGCCCCACCGCTTCCATTCTTTGTGATTGACTGAGCTGATGTTCTAAGTCTTTACGTTCTGAGATATCCATCTGGATACCTGCCAAAACCCGTGATTTTCCATCGTTCCCGACCAGATTTTTACCCACATTATTGAGCCAGATAATATCGCCATTCGGGTGGACCACCCGATAGTCCATACTGATGTCGGTTTTGTCGCGGACACTATGCTCCAGCTTCCGCATGGCTTCGTCTCGGTCATCGGGATGAAGGCGCGCAACCCAATTTTCATAACTGGCTTCGACTTCGCCCGGCACATAACCCAACAGGCGGTAATTTTCATCGGACCAGAAGACGTTCGTTAAAGGCACATCACGCATCCAGTATCCGGCTTTGGATGCGGCCATGGCGATGTTTAGGCGTTCTTCACTCAAACGTTTCTTTTCTTCAGACAGTTTTTGTTCAGTGATATTGTTTGAACTTCCCCGGTAGCCTGTAAACGTACCATTTCCATCAAACAACGCAATACCGCTGGTATTGATGTACAAGCCGTGCTCGCCTCCTTCGCTTAGATAAAAAACATAATTTTTGAAAGAACGTCGGGCTTTAAGATCGCGCAGATGTGAAGCCCAGACGGAGTCCTGTTGCAACAGGCTAGTGTTTCCCCAGCGCCATTTACCAATCCAGTCTGCGCCTTTAAACCCGGTAATTTCGTCAAACCGCGGGGAAAAATAAGTGAACCGTAAATCCGCATCCATTTCCCAGAACCAGTCGCTTGATGCCTCGGCAAAGTTTTTAAACCTCTGCTCGCTCTCTTTCAATTCAATGGTTCGCTTAATAACTTCATCATCAAGTTGATCCCGTTCAAGGAGAAGACTGTTTTCTTGTTTTTTTCTTGAAGCTAAAAGAAAAGCCGCCATCCAAATTACAAACAATGCTAATCCACGGTTAAACATAACCACCCAAAAAACACCGCCACTACTCGAAAAATAATAACCCACAACCGTCATTACCGAACCCAATAAGGCTAAATAAAAAATTTGACTAACTTTGGAAAACCATACCCCCATCAGCACGATCAACACATAAAGCACCCCGGCTGCAGCACCAAGCGGCAGCGAACGATCAAGCATAAAAATGATAATTGTGAGCAATAAAGTTGCAATAAAAACGCTTATAGGAGTTTTGCCAGATGCTTTGCCGCCAAAATCAAAACCTTTTCTCCGCCCAACAACGGGACCTAGATCATCATGCATTTGTTACAGCCAATTCAGTTCAATCACAGATAAAAAACCATGAATTTCAAATGATTGCTTTAAATATAACGTTTGCAAGCAACTTGGTTTCTCAACGCATCGAATTGTCAAAAATTTTGTCTATTCTATATCTTTAACACAACTTTTAAAAAAATAGCAAATTTACCGTCACGATTTGCGGAACGCTACGTAAAGCCCATAAAAGCGTGGTTTCAATGACGATTGATGGCGAGGAAGGGCACATAAATAGTGATAAATAAAGACTTAAACAAAATCAGCAAATGACGTGGCATCAATGGTGCCTAAATCAGTGTTGCTTAAACCGTTAAATGTCGCCACTGTTTCTGCGGTATCCCAGACACCGCCGTCACCGCTGTCGCTAACACGGTAAAGCGTGCTATCCGTTCCAGCCGAGGCCAGCATGTAAAATTGATCACTGGCCGTAATCCCGCCCGACAGATTATTCGCCTCGGTCAAAGCAACCGCTGCGGACAGCCCGGTCACCGCCCCAGACACAACCAGTAATCCCGTGTCGGTGCCGAGCGTTGTCCCGCTGGCCGTTGCTGCTGTTTGAAAACTTGCCCCGGTTCCACGTAAATTTGCGCCCGATACACTGGTGCCTAAATCAAAAATATCAGCTCCCGAAGTCGAGCCACTATCAAGGAAATCCGTGATTACATCGCCAAATCCCGTGGCATCAGCCATGATAAAAGTATCAACCCCGGAGCCACCTGTTAACGTATCGGCACCACTGCCGCCCGTCAAAGTATCGTTACCAGCGTTACCATTGATCGTTGTCGCTGTGCTATCGGAAACCGTGATGGTATCCGCACCGGCATTTCCGGTCACCGTTTCGGTGCCTGAAACTGTTAGAATGTTAGTCCCCGAAGCCAGCGTGACCGTATCCACCCCCGCACCTAAATTCATGACATTGCCATTAACAAAGGCACTGTCACCAGATACATTATCATCACCCGTGCCGCCGGTAACCGTTTCAACGTCTTCCCATACGGAAACCGTATTGCCACCATCGGCCAAAATTAATTCATCCGACCCGCCACCCAAACGCACAGCCAGACCATTTTGTGTATTGGCCAAAGTCATGGTATCGGCCCCGGTGGAACCGTTAGTGATTGACGATACATTTGTCAGCGTAAAATTATAGGTACCGGACACACCGGTATTCAAAGTGACCGTATTGGTGCCCGTGCCCAGATCGATATTCCATGTGCCTGTGGTGCTGATGGTCACCACATCGCTGCCTGTGCCCCCCGTAACCGTTTCGATATCGCGCAAATCGACCGTATTGCCGCCAGCCGCTAATGTCAGGCTATCTGTGCCGCCATTCAAATCAATGATATCACCGGATACGGCGGATGCCGACAAAGTTACGTTATCAGCCCCGGTGCCGCCGTTAACCGTTTCCACATTGCCAACGCTTAAAGTATTCGTGCCGTTAGCCAGCGTTAAACTATCGCTGCCTTCTTTCAAATCGACGCTACCCGATGTGATGGCCGTGGCCAAAGTGATGGTATCGTTGCCGGTGCCGCCGGTGATTGTTTCAACATTGGATAAGGTCGACGTGTTGGTACCGTTGGCGAAACTCATCGTATCGGTACCGGCCCCCAAATCAATGGTGGTAAATTGTGTTGTCGTCAATCGGCTGCCGGCTTGCCCGTTCACCCAGGTTTCCGAACCGGGTGTTTGATTAACAAGTGTTCCTGCATATAAATTGCCGCTATCATCATTAATGTTTGTTCCCGTGCCGTCATTGAACAACCATTGCCCGGCAATTTGTGTCAAATCACCTTGCACACCCGTCGCATTATAAGCGCTTACCAACATGCCCGATTGAATTTCAGTCTGTGTCCGCGCGGCCGTCCATGCGCGAACGGTTGACAATTGACCATCAAAAGCCCCGCCGCCTCCAATGGCGCTACCTAAAGAAGCGTTGGTCACAGTAAAATTCGGGGTCATCGATTGCGTTGGTCCGGTGGTCTCGCCATCCACATAAAGCTGAATTAAACCACTGGTACTGGTCACGGCCACATGATGCCACAAACCATCGGCAACCCCGCCAGATACGGTTGATGTGGGCCCTTGGGTATTGGATAGGTCAAATCTAAGTTGACCACCAAAGACAAAAAGATACCCGCCGGCACTGGTTGTTGTATTATCCCCTACAGAAATAATGTCCCCGCGGTTTGTCGCTTCCGTCGTCCGGATCCATGCTTCATACGTGAAATCACCCGTGCCCGTTGCCAGTTTCGTCGCATTTGTAATATTAACAGCGTCATCAACGCCATCAAAAATTAACGATTCAGACGGCCCGTTAATGCTGGTTTTGACTGTGTCGTTGCCGGTGCCGCCCGTAATTGTTTCCGCACTTAACACCGCCACCGAATTCGTGCCATCGGCCAAGGTCAAAGTATCAGTTCCACCGCCCATACCGATCACCCCGGATGTAATAGCAGTGGTTAACGTAACATTGTCCGCACCCGCTTTTGCCGTGATCGTTTCTGTATTGGCAACGGATATGGTATTCGCTGTTGACGCAGAATCGAAAATTAATTCATCCGCCCCGGCACCACCATCAAAACTGTCATCGAATTCCGCATTGCCGCTAAGTGTGATCGCATCATCACCCGCACTTGCCGTAATAATTTCACCTTGTGTCGCCGTCAGCGTATAAGATTGTGTGCCGCTGACGGTGACCGTCACATCAGGCCCTGAAATTTTAAAATCAGCCGTTCCAAGGTCAGCCAGACTGACACCGGTTAAAACCATTTCCATATCCGCCGCACCGTCACCATCCAAGTCGATTTCTAAAACCTTGGTAGTGTCATCAAACCGGGCTTCGGTATTCGACCCGGCACTGAAAGCCGATGCGCCAATAAATGAAAACGTTCCCGTTTTCAATTTTTCTAAATATATCTGCTCTGTATCATCGGTGGCGTCAAAATCGGTTATGGTGTCGGATGCGGCACTGGTGGAGGAGCTGGCGGCGGTATAATCGAAACGGTCATTGCCCGACCCACCGGTTAATGTATCGGCACCGGCTTCGCCGGTTATTAAATCATTGCCAAGACCGCCCGTTAAAACATCATCCCCCGCCCCGCCATGAATATCTGTTGATGTGCTGTCACTGACGGTCACCGTATCAATGCCGACGCCGCCTGTGATGGTTTCAACAGCCGATACATCGGTTAATGTGGCACCATTACTGCCTAATGTAATGCTGTCGGTGCCGGAACTACCGACCACAGTTTCAATGCCGCCAGATAAAGTTAAATTACTGGTGGCGCTGGCTAAGCTAACGCTATCTGTACCATCACCCCCGTTAACTATTTCAATACCAGATAAATTACTGATATCAGCGCCAAAAATACCCAAATTCAAGGTATCGCTGCCAGAACCGCCCGTCAGTGTATTAAAGCTACCATCAACTTCCAAAACATTACCAAGGTTATCCAACGTTAAATTATCGGCGACAAATTCAGCATCATAGATATCGCCCAAAGCCGCAGCCCCGCTAAGGGATACCGTTTGTGTACCGGCATTGGAGGTAATGATGATATCATTTAAATCGGTCAGCGCGATGGTTCCGGAAGTATCGGCAAAATCGACAAAATTATCAAGGGATGGATCAAATTCCGGGGGCGGAAGATCAGGGGGCGCATCATCAAAAAACGGATCCAAATCCGGGCCCAAAGTGGGATCAAATATCGGATCGAAAGCCGCATCAAAAAAACTATCCGGCCCGGTCAAAGGATCGCCAAATAAACCGGCAAACGGATCAGGTCCAATCGGTTGGCCAAAATCCGGTCCAAAATCGGGGCCAAAATCAGCAGCCGGTCCATCAATCGGGCCGCCATCGTCAAGTGGCGCGCCATCATCCGGCGGCGGCGCACCGTCTGTGGGGGCATTACCATCAATCGGCCCATCACCTGCGTCCGGCGGTACTCCTGCATCAGCGGCTGCTTGGGCCTGAGCATCTTGTGCCGCTTGCACGGCTTGCACGGCGGCTTGTACGGCTGCATCGGCGGCTTGTAACGCATCGGCACCGGGGACCGTAATGCCGGCGGCTAAAGCAGCCCCAGCAACAGCACCGGTTGCACTGGTTTGCACCACAGCGGCTTGGGCTTGGGCGACAATGGATGCAGCTTGGGCGGCATCAACTTGGGCGGCGGCGGCGGCCACTTGCGCGGCACCAGCGGCATCAGCAGCAGCTTGGGCCTGGGCTTCGGCTTGGGCAGCGTCGGCTTGGGCGGCATCGGCGGCGGCTTGTTGTTCTGGTGTGGCACCCGGCGCCTGGGCATCAGCCGCGGCTTGGGCCGCGACTTGGGCCGCGGCATCAGCTTCGGCTTGGGCGGCATCGGCGGCCGTTCCGGCTTGGGCGGCATCGGCTGCTGCGGCATCGGCGGCGGCATCGGCATCAGCCGCGCCAACGGCCGCATCAGCGGCGGCTTGTTCAGCGGCTTGTTGTTGGGCTTGGCCTTGCGCAGCACCTTGAATAATATTATCGGCGATCGCAGCGGCGTTTGGCAAGGCCGACATCGCGCTGCCAAATGTTTGACCCAATTGTTGAGCCGTCATGGTAAACGGTGCTGTAGGTGCACCATTAATACTAGCAATATTCACTGCTTGCAGGGCTTGGTTTATAGTTTGTGTACCAGCGCTATTACCAATGGTCATTTCACCGACAAAACCGGACACTTCGGGCATCAGCGCCGCCGTCGTCACACCCAATCCATCAATACTGCCGCCACCAGCGGTGCCGCGAATACCGATGGTTGCTGTCGGGGTTGTGATTTCCATGGCGTTGGGGTCGGTTTTGGCAATTTGCCCGGATACAAATGTAAATGCACCTTGTAAAATCGAAACGCCCAATGATCCTTCTTGTCCGCCGGGATCATAGATCATGTCATCCATGGTGACGCGACCATCTTCGCCTAATGAAAATGTGCTTTCATCAGCGAGCGTGATACCAACAGCACCATCCGATCCAGTTTCTAGAATATCACCTAAAAATATAGAATCGCCCTGAGACAAGGTTTCTTCGCTGCCATCAGCACGAATGACTGTGATTTCACCCGTCGCTGTTTCAACCCGACCTATCGGGTCAGCGGTACCGCCGGGTGCGCTTTGTGCATATTGACCGGGGGTTTGAGAACCTGCCAAGCGAACAGCAATGGCACCTTTTAATACAACCCCAGCATCTGTCGTGATATCCGGCGGCGATGATTGTAGAAAATAATTTTCGATGACCATCACTTGGCCATCTTCGCCTACGATTTCCAGATCAGATCCATCACGGGAAAAATCAGCGCTTAAAAACCAAGGCTCACCGGAAAGTTCGATCGGAAGCTCAGAATTTGCTTGAATATATTGAGTTTCGGAGACTGCATTCTCTGAAATGCCTGGCCCCCCATTACCAGAAACGCTTGCCCCAGAGACTGTAGCAAGCGTTTCTTCGCCGGCCATAACATTAAACCGGCCAAGCACGCCAAAACCCCCGCCATCACCAACATCCGATAAATCGACGTTTCCGGCCGGGTCCATTTCAATTTTTACGTCATCTGATCCAGCTTTTGCAAAATTCTTTGCAGCGAGATCACGTATTTGTTCTACAATTTCAGCAGACAAAGGCTTCTCCTTCTATCTTCGCCCACTATAATGCACTTAGCTTTTTTTTCAAAGACAATTTTATTTTGTTGTTTTAGGACCCAGACTCATTCAATTTACGCAATTCTGATTGCGAAACAACGGATTTAGCCAAATGAAACTAGCGAAGGACATGCATAACATATTCAAGGATGTTTTACGCCGGAGAAATCGTTTGTTTTGTAAATCTGCTCGCGTAGAACGGATAAATTGCCTGCTCGCGTAGAACGGATAAATTGCCTGCTCGCGTAGAACGGATAAATTGAATGAGTCTCAACCCTAGTTATTTACTTTCAGCATCTTATCAGCATTACGCAGCCCGTTGTTTTTCCAATATCGCCTGTATTTCCGGGCGGCACGATCCACAATTGGTACCCGCTTTTATTAAATCACCAATGGTTTCAACCGTCATCGCCCCATTTTCAACGATCGCTTTTATCAACTGATTAAGCCCCACACCAAAACATGAACACACCAATGCACCGGGATCGATCACAGGCCCCGATGACCGTCCCGCCAAGACAGCCAAGCGTGTAGTTTTTTTTGTGTCTTGATCGGAAAACTGTTCTTCGATCCATGTTAAATCGGGTAAATTAGGATGTGGGGAAATGAAAACGATCATCTGTAACTGGCCCGATAAAAAACCAGCAAAGCGGTGGATGCTTTTAACGCTATCTGAATAACTGACCCATTCAAAATCATGTTGACCTGCCATTTTATCGATAAAAACTTGCCAATCATCAGGAGCCGTTAACCCGGACATGGTCATTACCGAACATCCACGGGCTTGCATACGTGTCCAATAGTCAACATCCGGCCCATCAATGTATGATTTTGTCACCACCAAACCGGACCATGCTGCATTAAAGGGTGCGACAGCAACGGCTGTATTTTTAAATTCTGGCTGCCCGGACACGGCATCTCGCCCCGGGCTGATGAGTTTACTAACAACGGCGTTCGATGCGTTTTGATCACTCCAATGGATGGGCACAAACACCGTACCTTGCTGGCACCCTTCATCAATGCCAGCGCGGACAATGATATCACCCCGTTGACTGCTGACAACAGCCAACTGTCCGGCAACTAAACCATATTGTTTGGCATCGTCACTATTGATTTCAATAAATGGTTCTGCCCGGTGGCGAGCCAGTTTTGGACTTTCACCCGTCCTCGTCATGGTGTGCCACTGATCCCGCACCCGTCCGGTATTCAGCAGCAACGGGAAGTTTTTATCGGCAAACGATAACGGCGGCTGAAAACTAAGCGGAACAAAACATGCCCGCGTATCGTCAGTATCAAACCGACCGTCGGCAAATAGTCGCTCTGATGGCGCATCCGCATTTTTCAAGGCAGGCCATTTTACCGGCGGAAAATGATCATAACCCGCCGCTGACAAATTTGTTAATCCGGACAAATTAAAAACCCGGCTGCCATCATTTTCAAAAGCCGACAAACGCGCGTGTTCATTAAATATTTGTGCAGGCCCCGAATAATCAAAGGCGTCATTGAAACCCATTTTTTTAGCCACATCACAAATAATGCGCCAATCGGCACGGGCCGATCCGGGTGGCTTTTTAAAGCTGCGTTGCCTTGACATCATGCGTTCTGAATTCGTTACAATACCGTCCCGTTCGCCCCAAGTAGTAGCGGGGAAAACAACATTCGCATACTTCAAAGTATCCACATTACGGCTACAATCAGAAACCACAACAAACGGACATTTTTCCAAGGCGGATTTAACAACACTGCTTTCCGGCATGCTCACAGCCGGGTTTGTGCCCATCACCCACAACGCTTTTATTTGTCCGGAGTTGACGGCTGAAAACAAATCAACGGCTTTAAGCCCCGGTTTCCGGGCCATGTTTTGAGCTTGCCAAAATCGTCCGACCCGATCCATTGAGGCAACACCAAAATCCATGTGTGCGGCTAATACATTCGCCAAGCCCCCGACTTCGCGGCCACCCATGGCATTGGGTTGCCCGGTTAATGACAATGGTCCTTGGCCCGGTTTACCGATGCGCCCGGTCATCAAATGCACATTCAAAATAGCGTTGACTTTATCCGTACCGCTGGACGACTGATTAACGCCTTGGCTGAACACGGTGACCGTTTTTGCGCGTTGTTCGAACAGTTGATAAAATTTAATCAGTTGTTGTTCATCAAGCCCACAGACAGCGGCGACACCCGCTATTTCAGCCCCATCTTGCAGGGCTGCTATAAATGTTTCTTCGAACCCGCTGGTATGATTTTCAGTAAACCGTTGATCAATTTGGCCTGTATTTACCAAATGCACAAACAGGCCATTAAATAATTTCACATCCGTTCCCGGTTTTATGGCCAAATGCACATCAGCAATATCGCAAGTGGCGGTTTTTCTGGGATCAATAACCACCACCCGGGTACCGTTGTTTTGACGGGCTGCGACCAAACGCTGATATAAAACCGGATGGCACCATGCCATATTGCTGCCGACGATAACAACCAAATCGGCTTGTTCTAAATCATCATAACAAGTCGGGACCAAGTCTGATCCAAAGCATCGTTTTTGCGCCGCCACCGTTGATGACATGCAAAGCCTTGAATTGGTATCAATATTGGCAGAACCCATAAAACCTTTCATCAGTTTATTGGCGACGTAATAGGCTTCGGTCATCAACTGACCGGATACATAAAAAGCCACAGCGTCCGGACCATGGTCACTAATCACTGTTTTGAATGAGTTAGCAACATGGCTTAACGCCCGGTCCCATGACGTATCATTACCACCGATGGCGGGCATAAGTAGTCTGTTATCATCGACTAAAGTTTCCGACAACGCCGCCCCTTTGGAACACAACCGCCCAAAGTTGGCGGGGTGATCCACATCGCCTTTGATATCAACCGAACCACCCGGTTGAGGCGTTGCCACGATGCCGCAACCTACGCCGCAATATGGACATGTTGTTTTAACCGTGCGGCCAAATTCAGCCATGGGTTCCTGTAGCTTTTTCTAACCTAATTGAAATCTCCTGACCGTTGATAGCAACAGGAATGCTGCGTGTGCAGCCGTTATCCGGCCCCAATACATCACCGGTTTTCAAGTCAATGTTCCAATTATGTAACGGACATGCTACTGCACGGCCATGAACGATGCCTTGAGATAAAGCGCCACCTTGATGAGGGCAGCGATCATATAAAGCAAAAACCTCGTCGTCTTCGGTGCGGAAAATGGCAATATCACCACTTAAACTTTCAACCACACGCGCGCCCAGTTTTGGAATATCGTTAATTGTTCCGACTTCGATCCACATTATAGTTCTCCTATTTTGTCAAAAATTTTTGATTGCTGATCAGGCGACGATTTTAAGCTTTGAAAATTCATGAGCGTCTTTTTGTTCATTGGCACGCTCTGCCCACGGGTCTTTTTGCAAGTGGTCCTGGGTGGCCTGAAAACGAACTGATAATTTTTCCCGCAAGTCTTTATCGTCAACAATGCATTGTTTGATGTGGTCCATCCCAACCCGTTCGACCCAAGGCGCTGTGCGCTCTAAATACCTAGCCTCTTCTCGGTAAAGCTGCATGAATGCGGCTGCGTACTCTTCGACTTGGTTTTCATCATCAACCCGACACAATAAATCCGTAACCCGCACTTTGATGCCCCCGTTGCCGCCGACATGCAACTCGAACCCGCTGTCAACAGCAATGATGCCAAAATCTTTGATGGTGGCTTCGGCGCAATTTCTGGGGCATCCGGATACAGCCATTTTATATTTATGCGGCGTCCATGATCCCCACATCTTTTTTTCAAGCCGAATACCCAAGTCGATGGCATTTTGTGTACCAAAACGGCACCACGTCGACCCGGCACAGGTTTTTACCGTGCGCAAAGATTTACCATAGGCATGTCCCGATACCATACCGGCGGCGCCTAAGTCGGCCCAAACAGCGGGCAAATCTTTTTTATCAATTCCAAACAAATCAATACGCTGACCGCCGGTGACTTTGACCGCAGGCACATCAAATTTATCAACCACGTCAGCAATGGCGCGTAATTCATTGGCCGATGTCATACCGCCCCACATTCTGGGGACCACAGAAAAACTACCGTCTTTTTGAATGTTGGCATGAACCCGTTCATTGATAAAACGCGACTGGGCATCGTCGACATAGTCGCCCGGCCTAGCGCACAACAAATAATAATTTAATGCAGGGCGACAGGTCGCGCACCCGTTGGCCGTTGTCCATTCCAGTTCTTGCATGACTTCGGGGATGGATTTCATTTTTAAGGCCGTGATCAAATGCCGCACATCATCATGACCAAGGGCCGTGCAGCCACAAACGGCCGTAACGGCGTGGCTTTGGAAATCGTCACCTAATTGGACGCTTAATAATTGTTCGACCAAACCGCTGCAGCCGCCACAAGATGCCGATGCTTTGGTGTGTTTGCGCACGCCATCAAGCGTTGTCAGACTATTTTTTTTAATACTTTCAACAATGTCGGATTTGCAAACACCGTTACAGCCGCATATTTCTGCATCCCCGCTTAACGCACGAACGGCAGAATGAACATCTTTATCATCGCCGCTATCAAATGATTGCCCAAAAATCAATGTATCTCTCAGGGCCTTTATATTCGTACTGTCTTTGATCAGTTGGAAATACCAATGCCCATCCGCAGCGTCCCCATAAAGCACGGCCCCGATGACCATATCATCACGAATAATCAGACGTTTATAAATGCCTTGGGCAGCGTCCCTGAAAACAATATCTTCGCATCCATCGCCCCCGGAAAAATCGCCAGCGGAAAACACATCAATGCCGGTAACCTTTAATTTAGTCGACGTCATGGTGGGTATAAAAGCGCAACCTGTGTCACCACATAAATGGGCGGCTAAAATTTTTGCCATATCATAAAGCGGGGCAACCAACCCATAAGTCATGCCGCCGTGTTCTACGCATTCACCAACGCTGTAAATATGATTATCGGATGTTTGCAGTTGATCACTGACGATAATGCCGCGGTTAACATTTAAACCAGCCGATTGCGCCAAACCGGTGTTCGGTTTAATCCCCGCCGCCATCACTACTAAATCAGCCGGAATGGTTTCACCATCCTCGAACACCACGCCCTGAACACACTCATCACCAATAATTTCCTTGGTATTATGCGACGTTAAAATACGCATGCCCCGACGCTGAAGCTCGGACGCCAATAAAAATCCTGCGGCTTCGTCCAGTTGCCGTTCCATTAATGTATCCATTAAATGAACAACGGTAACATTCATGCCTTGGGCCATCAATCCGCTGGCGGCTTCTAAACCTAATAACCCACCACCAATAACCACGGCATTGGTTTTTTTGGCTGCCACGTCCAGCATTTGTTCCACATCATGCATGTCTCGGAACGTAATGACGCCCGGTAATTTGTTACCCGGAATGGGTAAAATAAATGGCACCGATCCTGTCGCAATCAATAGCTCATCATAATCTAATGTTAAACCGCTGGCTGATTTTATGGTTTTTTGATAACGGTCAATGGACGTCACCTCATCGCCAGTATAAAGCGTCACGGTATGGTCTGCATACCAATCGGCAGAATGAATAATAATATCATCGTATTCTTTTTCACCGCTTAAAACCGGCGACAACATAATACGGTTATAATTGACCCGAGGTTCCGCGCCAAAAACAGTAATATCAAATAGATCACTGTTGCGTTTCAATACGTCTTCTACGACACGCATTCCAGCCATCCCATTGCCAATAACAATCAACTTTTTTTTCTGGGAAGTCTTGGGCATATGTCGGTTCCTTATGAGCCAGAGGTTTTAAAGCTGCACACACCCCCAATTAGAGGCCAAGCTGCGATATTTCCGCAAACATTGCAACGGACATGCCAATTTAGTCGATCAACAGCATTATTTTTTATTGTTTTACATCAATACGATAGAGCTATGCACGATGAGGGTTCATGAAACGTTCGTTCCATAGCTTTGATTAATGATTATTTTTTAAGCAGAAAATTTATTTAGAGTATTATTTAGGCAGTTTTTTTCCAACCTCTCATCCCATCATGATAAATACCTTAGGTTTCTTAAGCTTTTTTAATCTGGCACAGGCATTGCTCTATAGATTTCGTACGATCGTGTTAATCAAGAGCCCGTTTCTTGGCTCAATCATCACCACTCGCCGGAGAACAAAACACTATGCCAAAAACACAATCCTCATCATTCACGCTATTTTCTTTCCAAGGACGGACCAAGACACTTCATCTAACGTGGCTGGCTTTTTTCATCAGTTTTTTTGTCTGGTTTAATATGGCGCCATTGATGTCAAGCATCCGCGATACGCTGGGACTAAGCGATCAAGAAGTAAAAACCCTGTTAATTTTAAACGTCGCTTTAACCATCCCGGCACGCATTATCATCGGCATGTTGGTCGACAAATTGGGACCCCGCATTACCTATTCAGCGCTTTTAGTTTCATCGGGTGTTTTATGTCTGTTGTTTGCCATGGCCACAAGTTTTCAAATGATTGCGCTAACACGGTTTTTATTAGGCTTTGTTGGTGCTGGGTTTGTCATTGGGATTCGCATGATCGGCGAATGGTTTCCGGCCAAACAATTAGGTGTAGCCGAAGGTATATATGGTGGCTGGGGCAATTTTGGCTCTGCGGCTGCGGCCATTCTACTGCCCACATTGGCATTAACCATTGGCGGCGATGACGGTTGGCGATATGCTACGGCGACAACCGGGATCATCGCGATGATCTATGGTGTGATTTATTTTTTCAGCGTCACCGACACCCCCAAAGGCGCGACCTATTTCAAACCCAACAAAGTCGGCGCCATGGAAGTTTCCAGTAAAAGCGATATGGTATTATACGTTTTATCCAAAATTCCTTTGTTTCTTGCGTTGGCTGTGTTGGCGTGGAAATTGGGACCCGGTAATTTGGGAATATTCAGCCAAACAACAACATTACTGATCTATGCTGCATTATTCGGTTTGTATTTTTATCAGGTTTTTCATATCGTTCACGTGAACCTAAATGTGCTTCGAGGCCCTGTAGCTGACATCCATAAATATAAATTCAAACAAGTGGCTGTATTGAATTTAGCATATTTAGTGACGTTCGGATCAGAACTGGCCGTCGTTTCTATGTTACCTTTGTTTTTTCAGGATACGTTTAATTTATCTTTGGTGATGTCTGGCGTTCTGGCATCAAGTTTTGCATTTATGAATTTAATAGCAAGGCCCGCAGGAGGCATTTTAAGTGATCGATTTGGTCGCAAGGCGACACTACTTGTGCTTCTGTCCGGTTTGGTTGGGGGATATATAATGTTGTCAAATGTCGATAGCACATGGAGTCTCCCTGTGGCTGTATTCGCCACAATGAGCTGTTCATTTTTTGTACAGGCAGGTGAAGGGGCCGTATTTGCCATGGTTCCATTGATCAAACGACGGATGACCGGACAAATTGCGGGTAATGTCGGAGCTTATGGTAATGTCGGCGCCGTATTGTTCCTGACGGTGTTGTCATTTGTCACGCCAAGTGTCTTTTTTACCGTGATTGCCGCCTCTGCCATTTTGACATTGGTCGTTGCCTTTTTCTTTCTTGAAGAGCCCGGCGGACAGATGGCGGAAATCATGCCCGACGGTAGCATTGAAATGATCGAGGTTCATTAGTGCCCGATACTTTAAAACTCATCATCGGCCAACATTCAAAGGCCGGGCGCAAACAAAAAAATGAGGATAGCTATGGCATTCTCATTCCAGAAGCGCCTTTGCTGCAAAACAAAGGGGCCGCTATAGTCATTGCCGATGGAATGAGTACATGTGAAGCAGGCAAAGAAGCCAGCGAAATGTGCGTTAAAAGCTTCCTTAGCGATTATTTTGCAACCCCTGAAACCATCAGTGTTAAATCAGCAGCAAAGCAAACCATCAAAGCATTAAACCAATGGCTATGCGCGCAAGGGCAAAACACTTATCATTCAAACAAAGGCATGGTTAGCACCCTGTCAGCAATGGTGTTAAAATCCAGCACAGCCTATCTATTCCACGTTGGCGACAGCAGGATTATTCGCATTCGCGGCGGCGCATTAACGTCACTAACCCGCGACCACCGTGGACAGAACGGGGCCGATAAATCTGTCTTAAGCCGGGCTATGGGTGTTGATCCACATATTGAGGTCGATTACAAAACCACCAACGTTATCTGTGGCGATATCTTTATTTTTACGACCGATGGCGTGCATGATTTTATATCCGCCGACGGTTTTCTGTTAATGTTTAAAGATATCAATATTACAACGGATCAAACGGCCAATGATATTTGCCAACGCATCGTCACCAAAGCCTATGACAATAACAGCCCGGATAATTTAACCTGTCAAATTGTTGTGATTAGTGAATTAGATGTGGATAGCGAAATTGATCAGTTGAACCAATTGTTGGCGTTGCCTTTCCCTCCCGCGCTTGATGTGGATGTAACCATTGATGGCTATCAAATCGTTCGCGAAATTCACGCCAGCTCCCGCAGTCAAATTTATTTAGCCCTTGATCAGGAAACCGGATCGAGGGTCGCCATAAAAACCCCATCCATCAATTTCAATGACAATCCCGACTACATTTTATCATTCAAACGCGAACAATGGGCCGGTCGGCATGTCAAAAGCCCCCATGTCATTAAAATATTAAACCCGGACCGAGATCAAAAATTTTTATACACGGTGACAGAATATTGTCCGGGCATCACATTACGGCAATGGATGGACACGCATAAAACCGCATCCCTTGAACAGGTACAAAATATCATTTCACAAACCGCCAAAGGTTTACGGGCTTTTCACAGAAAAGAAATGATCCACCAAGACATTAAACCAGACAACATCATCATTGACGGCAATGATAATGTTAAAATTATTGATTTTGGTTCCATCCACATCGCCAACGAAGAAACCACATCCCTATCATCCGATATCCCGGTTTGTTTAGGAACAGTGGATTACAGCGCACCGGATATGTTGTTGGGGTTAGACATCGACAATCGGGCTGATATTTTCTCCCTCGGTGTCATTGCTTATGAATTGCTATGTCAGCATTTACCCTATGGCCAAGGCTTCAAAACCCCCCGCATGGTGTCTAGTTTACGCTATATCCCGGCGACTGAATTAAACGATTTAATTCCGGCATGGGTTGACCGCGCTATTCGCAAAGCAACGGCCCGCCAACGCCATGACCGTTATTCAACATTATCCGAATTTATTCGTGACCTTCACCATCCTAACATGGTTTTATTAAAAACAAACAAACAACCGTTAATCGAAAAAAATCCCGTCGCTTTTTGGCGGGGCACATCGATCATTCTGTTGATCACTATTTTATTTTTACTGTACCGATTAAATCTTTAGCGGCTACGCAGCGTCCGCGTGTTTGCCGTTAAAAACCAAGCCATCCGGACCGATGCTGACATTCACCTTGCTGCCATCGTCGACGTCACCAGATAAAATTAAATTAGCCAACGGGTTTTGCAAAACCGTTTGTATCACACGTTTTAATGGTCTTGCGCCATAAACCGGATCATAACCTTTGTTCGCCAAATAAGTCATTGCTTGTTCATCCAGCGTCAATTCAATACCTCGATCATCAAGAATTTTTTTGAACGACGCTAATTGAATATCAACAATTTTCCCCATATGTTCACGGAACAATCGATGGAACAAAATAATTTCATCCAAACGGTTGAGAAATTCCGGGCGGAAGGCTTGTTTAACAACGTCCATAACCGGTCCGCGGACGATTGAGGAATCTTGGCCTTCTTCTTGAGCCGCTAAAATATCGCCGCCCAAATTCGACGTTAAAATGATCATTGTATTTCTGAAATCGACCATCCGTCCTTGGCCATCTGTCAGGCGTCCATCATCCAGAACTTGCAGCAATACATTAAACACATCGGGATGAGCTTTTTCAATTTCATCAAACAAAATCACTTGATACGGGCGACGGCGAACGGCTTCGGTCAAAGCCCCGCCTTCGTCATACCCGACATAACCGGGCGGTGCGCCGATCAACCTAGAAACCGCATGTTTTTCCATGTATTCCGACATGTCGATACGCACCATGGCATGATCATCATCAAATAAAAATTCTGCCAACGCTTTGGTTAGTTCGGTTTTACCAACCCCTGTTGGGCCTAAAAACAAAAACGATCCGATGGGTCTATTTTGATCTTGAAGTCCGGCTCTCGACCGGCGAACCGCATTGGCCACCGCCGTCAGTGCTTCTTGTTGCCCGATCACGCGATTATGCAAGACCGTTTCCATGTCTAATAATTTTTGCCGTTCGCCTTGTAACATTTTATCAACCGGAATACCGGTCCAACGCGATACAATGGATGCAATATGTTCCGGCGTTACGGCTTCTTCGACCATCCGGGTATTTTCAGCTTTTTCAGCTTTTTCTAACGCTTCCTCTAACCTAGGAATGGTTTGATATTGCAATTCTCCGGCTTTTTCAAATTCACCGGCACGGGTGACCTGTTCAACTTGAAGCCGAGCTTGTTCTAATTCTTCTTTGACTTTGGTGGCACCGGCCAACGATTGTTTTTCGGACTCCCACTGTTTTGTTAACCGCCCACTTTCGGCTTCTAAATCTTCAAGTTCGTCACTAATAACTTTCATGCGTTCCTTGGACGATTTGTCGGTTTCTTTTTTGATGGCTTCGCGTTCGATTTTCAACTGCATCACGCGGCGATCAATTACGTCAATTTCTTCGGGTTTACTGTCAATTTGCATGCGTAACCGGCTGGCGGCTTCATCCACCAGATCAATGGCTTTATCCGGTAAAAATCGATCTGAAATATATCTGTTGGACAAGGTCGATGCTGATACCAAAGCGCTATCCAAAATACGCACACCATGGTGCAGCTCGTACTTTTCTTTGATCCCGCGTAATATTGAAATGCTGTCTTCGATGGATGGTTCATCAACAAACACCGATTGGAAACGCCGCGCCAATGCCGCATCTTTTTCAACATATTTACGGTATTCGTTTAATGTGGTGGCGCCAACACAGTGCAATTCACCACGAGCTAAAGCGGGCTTTAATAAATTGGACGCGTCCATTGATCCTTCGGATGCCCCCGCACCCACAATCGTATGCATTTCATCAATGAATAAAATAATTTGCCCGGCGCTGGCAGTCACTTCGTTTAACACAGCTTTTAATCGTTCTTCAAATTCGCCGCGAAATTTAGCCCCGGCAATCAATGCCCCCATGTCCAAGGCCATGAGTTTTTTATCCAACAAATTTTCAGGCACATCCCCATTGATAATGCGTTGCGCCAAACCTTCGATGATGGCCGTTTTACCAACACCCGGCTCACCAATCAGGACCGGATTATTTTTTGTCCGACGCGATAACACTTGAATGGTGCGGCGAATTTCTTCGTCGCGGCCAATGACCGGATCAATTTTGCCGTCGGCGGCAGCGGCCGTTAAGTCATGGGCAAATTTTTTCAACGCATCATAGGTGTCTTCGGCGGTCGCACTGTTGGCTTTGCGCCCTCCGCGGAAATCTTCGATGGCTTGACGTAATTTTTGTGGTGTGGTGCCCGCATCGACAATCAGGGTCGCCGCATCAGTGCCTTGGGATAAAGCAACGGCCAACAATATTGTTTCACAGGTAACGAAGCTATCACCGGATTTATCCGCCACCTGTTCGGCTTGTTCGAACAATCTAGCCGTTTCCGGGGCCAAGAAAATTTGCCCGGCTCCGCTGCCGTCAACTTTTGGCATTTTATAAAATTTAGCATCCAAGGCTTCGCGTAATCTAGGGACATCACCACCTGCGTCTTCGATCAAGTTCGCCGCCAAGCCTTGTTTGTCTTCCATTAATACTTTTAAAATATGCAAAGGCGTTAATTGTTGATGGTTGGACCGCAATGCCAAAGTTTGTGCCGATTGGATAAACCCACGTGCACGTTCCGTATAGTTTTCAAATTCCATTATATGTACCCCTAATATATGAGCCAATTTCGGCGCCCCACCATGGCAACGCTTTAAATCTCTCAAGGACAATAATTCTTATAAAATAATATGGCCTCATGCTCGCTTTGCGCAAGACTTACCCGACGATTGTTTTAGTAAAACCGATTGACAACAACCCAATTTAATCATCACCTGAATTTCATGGAAACTTTATTAAAACAAATTTTGCGTTGGCCGGTTAAAGGATTAAGCCCCGACTGTTTATCCTCAACCCATTTTGAAACCGGGCAAGCGATTAAAGCGGACCGGAAATATGCCCTTGCTCCTGGGTCATCAACGGCGCGCGGACAAGTAAACGAATGGATGTCAAAAAATCATTTTTTGATGTTGGCTAGGCATGAAAAATTATTAAGTTTGGAAACAACTTTTGATGAAAAAACCAACACATTAACGGTTTTACGCGGCGACCGCCAAGTTGCCAAAGGCGTACTTTCAACCCCCGTCGGACGCAGCATCATCGAAACTTTTTTTACATCTTTTATGGGCGATAAAGCTCAAGGCCAAATCCGTGTCGTCGAAGCCGCCCCCGGCCACACTTTATCCGATCACAATAATCCTGTAGTATCGTTGATTAATTTAACGACCATCAAAGATTTAGAACGGGTCATCGGCAAACCCGTCGACCCTATCCGTTTTCGTGGTAATCTATATTTCCAAGGCGCCAAGCCGTGGATGGAATTTGATTGGGTTGGTCGGGAAATAAACATCGGCGCGTGCCGGTTATTTGTCACAGAACGCATTGATCGATGTGCGGCCACCAACGTTAATCCAGATACAGCCAAGCGTGATATGAACATTCCAAAATCATTACAGCATGGTTTTGGTCATATTGATGTCGGCGTTTATGCCAAAGTTATCACGAGCGGGGAAATTAATGTAGGCGACACCATTACCCCGGCTGATGGTGTGTTGTGATCACAATCAAGCGTTAATGACGTCTTTCGGTGGAGGCGGTGTTTCAGCATCGGAACCATCCGTTTCTTTTTCCGCTTTCGGGTCCGGTAGCATGGAAGCTGGCAAACTACTTTCATCATTTTTAACGATTTTTGTTGTTGTCCGCGGACGCCTAACCCTCTTTTTTTTCCGAGGCTGAGCAACGGATTCATCGGATTTTGTGGAGGATGCTGTGGAGGATTCCGCAGAGAATTCTGCAGGGGATGCTGCGGGTTTTTGTTCCTGAGCGACGGCGGCTTGCCCTGTGACCTGTTCATTAATCGGCACCACGGTCACATTTGTTGGAGCAAATGTGACGTCCGGTTCTGCATCAGCCGCAGAATTTTCACCTGTTTTAGTTTCTGGGGAAATATTTTGCGGCATCTGTTGCGGTGTTGAATTATTTTGCCCCTGATGCTGTTGATCGCTGCGTTCACGTTTGGCTTGGTTATTGGCATTATCTGCATGATAAATACGATAATAATGTTCAGCAAACTGAAAAAAAGCTTCCGACGTTATCCGGTCCCCCGCTGAAAACGCATCACGGGCCAAGGCTTGATATTTTTCAAAAACTTGTTGCGCTGTACCGCGCACTTTACCGTCTGGTCCATTGCTGTCAAAATTGTTACGGCCACCGCCACCTTGGCGTTTGTTATTATTCCGTGAACGGGGACGTCGATTATTAGATGATGGTTTCATAAGCCCTTGTTTCGATTTAATGTTTCCTCTCAAAGCTTTACAGCGGGCATCCGCGCTAAACTATCCGTCCTTGGCCGATATAAATATCGGTAAGCCAGTTCAGAATTGAGAGATCGTTTGGTTTCCAGAACAGCGGCATACTTTTCCGCTTTACCGTTTTCTTTTATAAGGTCTTCAGCCGACCGGGTCAGCGTGCTCCTTAGAAAGTTAGAAACCTTGCCCTTTCAGGCACCCAACGCCATAGAACCTACTGGGGAAATGCCGATTTTCCAACCCTTTTTTTTAATAAACATTTTACTGATCCGCTCTGGCCACAACACAGCGCGGAATTTCTGATAAATCTTGTTTTATTTCAACTACTTGAAGCCCTGATGATTGCAAGATATCAGGCACGCTTTGGTTTTGACCATAACCGATTTCACATATAAATAAGCCATCAGGCTTCAATAATGACAAAATATTTTTTGCAATAGAGCGGTAAGCCGACAAACCATCCGCCCCTCCATCAAGGGCACCTATAGGGTCATGATCGACTACTTCCGGGGCGAGATCTTTGATCGTATTGCGCGGAATATAGGGCGGATTGCTGATGATCAAATCATAGGGCTGTGTATCCGTGCCCCCGGCGTTTAAAAGCCTGCCGGCCCAACCCGCATCCAACCAGTTATCATGAATTAAATCACAACGATCAAATAATCCTAGGTTTTTTGCGTTGAATGCGGCAACATTCAAAGCGCCTTGGCTCGCGTCAAGTCCAACACCCGTTGCCTGACCCAGTTCATGCAGAACCGATAATAATAAACATCCGGAACCCGTCCCCAAATCGGCAATGCGTTTAAATAGGTGACCCGATTTGCTTAATTGTAACACCGTTTCAACGATCACCTCGCTATCCGGGCGTGGGACCAAAGTATCTGCTGTGACTTTAAAATCTAAGCTCCAAAATTCGCGCAACCCCGTAATATGGGCAACCGGGACACGCGCCACCCGGCGTTCAATAACCGCGTCATAGGCCGTGATTTCGGCTTTGCTTAAAACCCGTTCCGGATGGGCAAACAAACCCAACCGGTCCGTTAAAAGCACATGCTCCGCCAACACACGGGCATCAAGCCGGGCCGTATCAATGCCCGCAATTTTTAGTTTTTTTTCACCAATCCGTAAAATTGATGCTACGGTTTTAAGATCGCGGTTCACGATAATTGGCTAAGTTTTTGCGCCTGATCTTCGGCTGTCAAAGCATCAATAAAATCGTTTAGATCCCCAGCCAAAACTTTATCCAATTGATGTAACGTTAAATTAATGCGGTGATCGGTAATGCGCCGTTCCGGAAAATTATAAGTTCGAATACGTTCCGACCGGTCCCCTGATCCGACTTGTGATTTACGGTCCGCCGCCCGCGCGTCATCCAAAGTTTTGCGTCTGGCTTCGTAAATGCGTGACCGTAAAACCCGCATACCTTTGGCTTTGTTTTTATGTTGTGATTTTTCATCTTGTTGCGAGACCACAATGCCCGTTGGCAAATGGGTAATGCGTACGGCGCTATCGGTGGTGTTTACCGATTGTCCGCCGGGGCCGCTGGCGCGGAACACATCAATGCGCAAATCTTTGTCTTCGATTTCAACGTCGACTTCTTCGGCTTCGGGCATCACAGCAACGGTGGCAGCTGATGTGTGTATGCGCCCACTGGACTCGGTCGTTGGTACACGCTGCACCCGGTGAACACCGGATTCGAATTTTAACCGAGAAAACACATCCGATCCCGATATAGACGCAATGGCTTCTTTAAATCCGCCAATCCCGGTGCTGTTGGTTTCCATGATTTCAAATTTCCAACCGCGCAATTCAGCAAACCGTTGATACATGCGAAATAAATCCGCGGCAAACAAAGCCGCTTCGTCTCCGCCAGTACCAGCCCGCACTTCTAATAATGCGTTTTTACTATCGGCTTCGTCTTTTGGTAACAACATCACCTGTACGCTGCGTTCAAGACTTGGCAAGCGTTTTTCAAGGTCACGCACCTCCTCGTCTAACATGGACTGCATGTCTTTATCGGTTTCGCCGCTTTCTATCAAAGGCTTTAAATCATCCAGTTCAGATTTTACTTTTTTCCATTCAATGATGGCAGACACAACGGGCGTTAATTCTGCATATTCTTTGGACATGCGGGTAAAGTCTTCGGCCGAAGCGTCACCAGTTGACATCAAAGCCGCCAGTTCTTCGTGTCGGGACTGAACCCGGTTTAGGTTTTCTTCGAGACTCAACTTATGGCTCCTTTTTTATATTGCCGGGTTTTGTTTCGCCCGCATTAATTTGGGGTTTGTTTGTTAATCCAAACAACCGTCGAATGGCGAGTTCGGCCATTTTTAATTCGCTGGGTTGGTGGGCGGCCAAGCCACGTAATTTTTCCATGGGTATATGCAAAATTCTGTTCATCATTAACCGGGTGGCTTTTTCAACATCTGACCCGGCTTCTAATAAAGCTTGTTCCCGTATTCCCTCAAAATGATTACGTAATTCTTTGAGTGCGGGAACAGCCCTGCGTTCTGCCCCATCCAAAATAAATTGGCTGGCTTCCAAGGCAACGATTTCATGGGCATGTAAAGCCTGTTGAACACGTTCCGAGCGACCATCCAAAGCAATACGTTCCAAATCACCAAGATCATATAAATAACAGTTATCGATGCGGTTAACGGCTGCATCCACATCACCCGGAATCCCTGTATCTATGATGAGTTGCAGCCGCTGCCGACGGGATTTCAAAGATTGCACAACTTTATCACTATCTAATACCGGATGACGTTTTCCCAAAGCCGTTATGATCACATCAGCTGTTGCCAATACATCCGGCAACTCATCCATATCGGCCACATGGCATTCTAATTTACGGGCCAACATCCCAGCCCGTCGTTCCAGCGGGTGCATAATGGTGAGGTGATGCAAGCCGTTATTCAAAAACCGAGTGGCGACCAATTCGCCCATTTCACCAACACCGATTAATAATGCACGCAAATCTTTTAAATCACCGTGGACATCGTCAACAATATTTTCAGCCGCGGCTGCGATGCTCACCGGGCGTTCACCAACCGAGGTTTCGCTGCGTACTTTTTTAGCGACCGAAAATGCCGCTTGCATCACCCCATCCAAACAGGGACCCATCATGCCATGATTTTTTGCCAACTGATGGCTTGCTTTTACTTGTCCCAAAACTTGTGGTTCGCCAACGATTTGACTATCCAAAGATGATGCCACCAGAAACAAATGATTAATCGCATCTTCAGCCACGTATGAATAAAGTTGACGATCCATATCATTGCGATCAACTTGTCCATGGTTTGCCAACACAGATTTAATAACCCTTGCCACATCCGTTGATGCCCGACCCACCGCCACGATTTCAGTGCGGTCACAGGTCGACAACACGAGGGCTTCATCAATGTCTTGGTCACGTAAATCATGTAAAATATTTGCCACGTCTTTGTCTTCGACAAATAAACGGTCACGCAAACCCATGGTGCTGGACCGGTGATTAGCACCGATCAGCACAAGGTTCGTTACCTGATCTATAATTGACTGTGAAGCCCTGTCGTTCATATCGTTGCTAACGGTAGCGGGCGAGCGAACCTTCTATAGAAGTCATTGCGACTTCGTTTTGCTCGCCTGTTTTCATGTCACGCACTGTGACATTATTTTTTACCAGTTCATCTTCACCTAAAATCAAAACCGCTTGAGCGCCAGCCTTATTAGCGCGGTTCAAACGTTTTTTCATATTACCCGAATATCCAAGATCTATTGTAAAACCTGCACCCCGTAATTGTTGGGTTAATTGCAATGCTGCAGTGGCCGCAGCATCACCAATAGGAATGACCACAATTGGTCCTGAGCTTTCCGGTAAATCATCGATCATCATGACCAGTCGCTCAATTCCCGCCGCCCAACCCATGCCAGGTGTTTGTGGTCCGCCCATGGTTTTCACCAACCCATCATACCGCCCGCCAGCCATCACCGCGCCTTGGGCACCCAAGGTGGTGGTCGTAAATTCAAAGGCCGAATGACAATAATAATCCATACCGCGCACCAACCGTGGATTAAGCGTATAAGCAATGTCTAAACTTTCGAGACCTGACGTCAAGGCGGCAAAAAAATCTTGGGACGCCTGATTTAAACTTGCCGATAACAGCGGTGCACCCGCAACAATAACGCGGTCAACTTCGTCTTTTGAATCCAAAATACGCAATGGATTTTTTTCTAACCGAATGCGGCTGTCTGCGGACAATTTGTCCAGATGGTCACTGAAATATTCCACCAACAAAGTTCGGTAAACTTGACGGCTTTCCGTATCACCCAATGTATTCAGTTCTAACTGAATGCGGTCCGACAAACCCAATTCATTTAATATTTGCGCGCCTAACGCGATGACTTCGATATCGGCTTGGGGGTCAGCGATACCTAACAGCTCAATATCAATTTGGTGAAATTGTCGCAACCGGCCTTTTTGTGGACGTTCATAACGGAACATTGGCCCTTGGCAAAAAACTTTAAGCGGTAAATTTTGCTGCAAACCGCCGGACATAAATGCCCGGGCGATGCCCGCTGTGTATTCAGGGCGCAACGTTAAACTTTCGCCGCTGCGGTCATCAAAAGTGTACATTTCTTTGGTGACGATATCCGAACTGTCACCTAATGTGCGGGCAAAAACTTCGGTACGTTCGAAAATCGGCGTCGCCATTTCTGCGAAACCATAAAACTTAGCCACGCGCCGTGCGCATTCAATCACATGTAAATGTTTTTTGAAGTCATCAGCCAGAATATCATGGGTACCGCGAACGGGTTGCAAAGAAGCCATTAAATTATCCTGTTAAATCGCCGTTGATGTTTTTATGACTGTATTTTTGTTCAATATAGTTTTCAACTATTTGCTGGAAATCCTCAGCAATGTTTGCACCGCGCAAAGTGACCGCTTTTTTACCATCAATAAAAACCGGGGCAGCCGGTTGCTCACCTGTTCCTGGCAAACTAATACCAATATCGGCATGTTTACTTTCACCGGGACCATTCACAATACAGCCCATTACGGCCAAATTTAAATCTTCAACGCCAACATATTTTTCACTCCATTTGGGCATTTGTTCGCGCACATGGTTTTGAATTTTTTCGGCCAACTCCTGAAACACAGTCGACGTCGTGCGTCCACACCCTGGGCAGGCTGTGACCAGCGGCACAAAACTACGCAAGCCCATGGTTTGTAAAATTTCTTGAGCAACGACAACTTCACGCGTGCGGTCACCACCCGGTTCAGGCGTTAGTGAAACGCGGATTGTATCACCGATGCCTTGTTGCAATAAAATACCCATGGCCGCCGTTGAAGCGACGATGCCTTTGGACCCCATACCAGCCTCGGTCAATCCAAGATGCAGGGCATAATTGCCACGTGCTGCCAAATCTTTATAAACGGCAATCAGACTTTGTACATTGCTGACTTTGCACGACAAAATAATTTTGTCAGCCGCCATACCTAATTGTTGTGCCCGCTCAGCACTTTCAATAGCCGACTGCACCAATGCAGCACGGGTTACAGTCGCCGCATCCAACGGGTTATCAAGCCTGGCGTTATCATCCATCATACGCACCACTAAATCCTGATCCAAACTGCCCCAGTTGACTCCGATGCGGACGGTTTTGCCAAATTTTAATGCGCTTTCAATCATTTGCGAATAACGATCATCGCGGCTTTTGCCATGGCCGACATTGCCCGGATTAATACGGTATTTAGAGAGCGCCTCGGCGGTATCCGGATATTTTTTTAATAAACTATGGCCGATGTAATGGAAATCCCCAACCAAGGGAACTGAGACACCAGATTTCACTAAACGGTCACGGATATAAGGTACGGCCTTGGCCGCATCATCACGGTCAACGGTGATGCGTACGAGTTCCGATCCGGCACGGGACAATGCTAAAACTTGTTCAACTGTCGCTTCAACATTTGCGGTATCGGTATTGGTCATCGATTGCACAACAATCGGAGCGCCGCCTCCAATTTTAACGCCGTCAACATCAACCATCACCGTATCGTTTCGAGGCGATGCTTCGGCGATCTGATTATTTATAGATGACGGCTTATTATCTAACATCATGATTTCCGTTAACAAAACGCCTAAAGGCAAAGACGTTATTCCGTTGCTTGCCCGGAAAGCAACAATGCCGGATCCAGTTTCACACCATTTTGTTGGGCTGCGGCTGCTGTTATATCAGGCACCTGCTTTCCATCAACTAATATTTCCAAAGCATCCGGCTTGCCGGTTAAAAGCTTTAGCCCGGATTGATCAGGTACTTGATAGATATCGCCTTGGCGCAACAAGCGTGTGGCTAACAATTGGTTTTTTGTTTCATCAAATATTTGGATCCAGCCATTGGATATGGCTTTGATAACAATACGAGGTTGAGCAGGTTTTGGCACGGGCAAAGACGCTGTTTCCGTCTTTTTTGCAACCGTGGCAACCGTCGCTGATACGGGCGTTTCTAAGGTTTCTGTCGGTGTAGCCTCACTTTCGTTATCGGCGACATCCGCCCCCGGATCAGACACCTGTGACTGATTGGTCAAAGGTTCAATGTTTTTGTCTATCAACGACGGCGTTTCTGCTTGTTCGGTAATTTTCTCGGGCACTTGTTCGGCAGTGTTTTCAGTATCCGCAACCGCCACTGCCGCTGTTTCGGCATCTGCATTCAATTGTTCGCCTTCAACCTGAGTACGGTCACCATCTCCGTCAACATGTCCGGGCTGAACAACTGCCGGTTCAGGAGCCGCATCGTCATGCGGAGTGATCGCGGTCGGTGTAGCAGGAGTGACGGATGCGTCAGGTGTAACAGATGGGGCGGCTTCGACAACTTCGGTCGATGTTTCAGTAACGATCGTCTGCGTTTCAACCGGCGTTTCATTAGTTGGCATTTCATTAGATGGAGCCGTGACCGATGATGTTTCGGATGGTGACGATTGTTCTACTGTTGTTTGCAGCGGCACCTCAGCGATAACTTTGCTGGCTTGTTCGGCTGTTTCTTCTGTTTGGGCATCAGTCGTTTCTTGCACGGTCTCTTCAACAGTTTCTTCGAGCGTTTCAACAATTTTTTCAACCGCTGTTTCAGAGCTCGATGTTTCTGTTTGAGAGACCGTTTGTTGGACTTCGGTTTTAGGTGTTGTTACATTTTCTGAAACTGTATCGTCCACAACTTGATTTGATGTTTTTTGTTCGGTTAATTCTTCGGGCACGAGTTCAACAGCAGTACCCATGAAATTTTGATCAGACGATTTCAAATACCAACCGCCGTAAACCAATCCGGCTAAAATAACGGCGATGATAACAACAGCCCCGCCCGGCATACCCGTATCAGGAATCGGTTCCGGAAAGCTTAATACAGTTTTATCACCACCAGCAGCCTCGGCTTTATATCGGCGCAACACTTCTTCGCCATCAAGCCCTAGATGATCTGCATAGGCGCGAATAAAACCAACGGCATAGGTTGCCCCCGGCAAGTCATTGTAACGCCCGGCTTCAATGGCTTCTAAATAAGGATACCTAATACGTAATGCACTCGCCACGTCGTGTAAATCGGCGCCTAAGCGCATCCGCGAAGCTTTTAATAAATCGCCAACGCCATGAGATTGCGGGGATGCGTCTTTAGCATCATCAACAGGTGGAACTTTCTGATCAACCAATCTCATCGTCTCCTATAATTCAACAAATTGCGTAGCCGTTACAAATCACAATAGCTTAATGGTTATAATTACACCGAAGGTAACGGCACGCCAAGACTTGATCCAGTGATTATTTTTAAAATGCTTTCAAGGCAGAAACAACATTAGGAAATAGTGACATTATGGTCCATGGCATAACGGCGCAAATCTTCGCGTAATGAATGCACGGCACTGCTTTGTAACATACTGCCTATAAAATCCTGCAATTCGGCCACGGACAAACTTCTAAGCATGGCTTTAACCGGGCCAACAGCTGCTGTTGACAGCGACAAGCGACGAAATCCCAACCCGATCAAAGCCATGGCATCCAATGGCTTGCTCGCCATTTCACCACACAAACTAAGCGGCACGTTTGCCCGGTCACATTTGATCACCAAGGATGACAACAAGTTCATCATGGCCGGAGACAAATCATCAAAGCGCCCGGACATTTTGGGATTACCGCGATCACTGGCAAAAATAAATTGTGCCAAATCATTGCTGCCGACTGATATAAAATCAACGCGTTCAAGCAAAGCATCCAGCTGAAACAACAAGCTCGGCACTTCCAACATCACGCCCACCGATATGTTTTCTGGCATCACGGCACCCCGCCGACGTTCCCGCGTGAGCTCTTTGTTCAACAGTTCACGTGCGCTTTCAAACTCGGCAACTTCGGCAATCATCGGGAACATGATCGATAATTTTCGACCCGCCGCAGCCCGGATCAAGGCCCGCAGCTGTTGACGTAATAAAGCCGGTCTGTCGATCGAGACCCGGATCGCACGCCAGCCTAATGCAGGGTTCTCTTCGCGTTGGCTTTTCCAATACGGCAAAGCCTTATCGCCACCGATATCAAGTGTCCTAAAAACAACCGTTTTACCATCGGCCGCATCCAACACAGATTTATATAAATCCATCTGTTCATCAACGCGTGGGAATTTCGAGCGCACCATAAATGGCAGTTCGGTGCGAAACAAACCAACACCCGAAGCGCCCGTAGCGTTTAAATGTTTCATGTCGATCATTAGACCTGCATTGATGGTTACATCAACCCGCACTTGGTCCAATGTTTGCGATGGTTTATCACGCAATTCAGCATATTTGGCTTTTTGTAATACCAAGGCCGCAGCGCTATCGACAAAAGCCTGATGCGCTTCGTCGCCGGGACGAACAAAAACCAGACCGTGCTCGCTATCAACAATCACCCGATCGCCCGGTTCAATACGGCCTAATGCGTCTTGGATATAACCGACAACCGGCACGTCCAGTGCCCGCGCCACAATCGCCATATGTGATGTCGGCGATCCGTCTTCTAAAATAATGCCTTGTAATTTTTTACCGTCATATTCCAATAATTGTGCTGGCCCCATGGAATGGGCAACAACGATCGCTCCATCGGGTAAATCGGCTCCGGTTAATCTATTTTTGTTATTGGTTAAATGGTTTAACAACCGGTGCGCCAAATCATCAAAATCATGAATACGTTCGCGTAAATACGGGTCTTTGACCCGTAACATGCGTGCACGCAGATCATTTCTTACTTTTTCAACAGCAGCTTCGGCCGTCAGCCCCGATTGAATGGCGTCGTCCATGCGCCGTAACCATCCGGCGTCTTCGGCAATCAGACGGTATGTTTCTAAAATTTCTAAATGCTCGCCTTCGTCAGCTAAGCCCGGCTTGTCCATCAATTCATCAAGAGCGCCATGCATTTCAGTAAATGCCAAGCCTAGTTTACGACGTTCATGATCGGCATCGGTCGCCACGACATTTTCAACTTTGAATTCTGGTTGATGGAAAAAAGCTTCGCCAACGCCTAAGCCGGGACTTAATGAAATGCCTTCTAGTCTAACCGGTTTTAAATGCAGGCCGTCATTTGCGCGAATTTCATTACCATCGACTAAATCACCGGCGGCGATCATTTCTGCCAATACCATGGCAACTGTTTGCAAGGTTTCAACTTCTTCTTGCACGTATTTACGAACGATTCGGTTTTGCACGGCCAAAACACCGATTACCCGACCACCGCGCAAAACAGGCACACCCATCATCGAATGATAATCGTCTTCGCCGGTTTCCGGGCGGTATGCAAAATTCGGATGTGCCGGGGCATCCGCCACGACCAGTGGCCTACTGCTGGCGGCGATATCACCAATGATGCCTTCGCCTACCCGCAACCAGGTCCGGTTAACAGCGGATGGTTTCAAGCCATGGGTAGCAAACAGTTCCAAAATTTCACCGGCACGCATAACATAAACAGAACACACTTCGGCGACAATATCAGCGGCAATAACTTCAGTGATTTTTGACAACCGAGCCAACGCATGATCAGGACCGGCCATAACATCGCGGACACGCGACAACAACCGACGTTGACCCCGAACCATTTTCTGTCGTTGCGATGTAATGCCATCAACCATTCAAACAAACTAACCCATTAAAGAATATGAAGCGCCAATTCAACGCGGACGCGAAAAATTACTAACAAATTTAAAGCCATTATACAAAACACAAATAATGTCGACGCGTAACAAGAAACCCATTCAATTCAATGAGCAAACTTTGATTCCGGCCCGTTCCTAAACAGTCGCCAAAGTTTATTTATTTTTTTCCCCATCCAAACCATAAGCCGTGTGCAGGGCACGCACAGCCAGTTCCAAATAATCCTCGGCGATTAAAACGCTGACTTTAATTTCAGACGTTGAAATGACCTGAATATTAATGTTTTTTTCAGCCAAAGTTTTAAACATGGTTTGGGCGACTCCGGCATGGCTACGCATACCGACACCAACAACCGATATTTTGGTTACGCCCTGATCGGATAAAAGATCTTTATAGTCAATGCTGGCCCGTTCTGCTTCTAATGTTTTAACAGCCCGGTCCAATTCAGTTTTCGGCACTGTAAATGTCACATCTGTACGTTTTCCATCGGCCGATACGCTTTGCACAATCATGTCCACATTAACACTGGCATCAGCCAAAGGACTAAAAATCAACGCCGCTATCCCCGGCTGATCAGCAACCTGTATCAATGAAATTTTAGCTTCATCTCGGCTAAATGCAATGCCGCTTACTAATTCCTGTTCCACGATTTCATCCTCATCTACTACAAGTGTTCCCGGGGTATCGTCAAAGCTTGACAATACCTGTAACCGTTGACGCCGTTTCATGGCCATTTCCACGGCCCGTGTTTGCAGGACCTTAGCCCCTGACGAGGCCATTTCCAACATTTCTTCGTAAGTGATGCGATCTAGTTTTCGTGCATTGGCAACGATTCTGGGATCGGTCGTATAAACCCCGTCTACATCGGTATAAATATCACAGCGGTCCGCACCTAAGGCCGCGGCCAAAGCCACCGCACTGGTATCGGTGCCACCTCGCCCTAATGTGGTTATCCGGCCATCGGGTCCAATACCTTGGAAGCCGGCTAAAACAGGGACTTCGCCCTGTTTCATGCGGCGGTCTAGTTCGCCAACTTCGATGTTTTCAATGCGCGCTTTACCGTGCACGCCATCGGTTGCAAACGGCAATTGCCAACCCAGCCACGACCGCGACGTAATACCCCGTTTTTGCAACGCAAGCGCCATCAAGCCCGATGTCACCTGTTCACCAGTGGCGACAATGCTATCATATTCACGGGTATCATAAATATTTGAGATGGCGTCAACATAGCCAACCAATTTATTGGTCACCCCCGACATAGCAGAGACCACAACCGCCACTTCGTGTCCGGCATCAACGGATGCTTTAACCCGGTCGGCAACGCTTTCAATGCGTTCGATATCGGCCACCGATGTGCCGCCATATTTTTGAACAATACGTGCCATTTTATTCCTAATTCACAAAGAGATTGTGCATTATTTATAAGTCGTGATGGAAAAACCAACAAAGATGGTTGCACCAACAGCGGCGCATACATACTCTATATCACGCTCTGCTGACAGCAAAAAACTTAAACCTTATAGGAATTATCTTTGATGCCCGCTGAAACCAATCAAACCAATGATCGACCCAATACGGCTTCCAAAGAGGATGTGGCCAAGTTCACAGCTTTAGCCGATACATGGTGGGACGAACGCGGTGCGTTTAAACCATTGCATCAAATCAACCCGTTACGTGTGGCATTTATCCGCGAACACTTGATCCAGATTTTTGCGTTGGATGACAAAAATACCGCGCCACTTCAGGGGCTTAATGTTTTGGATATTGGCTGTGGCGGCGGTATACTATGTGAACCCATGTGCCGATTAGGGGCCACTGTGACCGGCATTGATGCGGGTGAAAAAAATATCCAGATCGCGCAACATCACGCAGCCGAGCAAGGCTTGCATATATCCTATAAAAACATGCTACCCGAAAATATGAACACGCTCGATCAACAATTTGATGTGATATTAAACATGGAAGTCATCGAACACGTCACCGAGCCGGCATTATTCATGAAAGCATCCAGCGAATTGCTGCGTCCGGGCGGGATTATGTTTATCGCCACGTTGAACAGGACATTAAAGTCTTTGGCTTTGGCAAAAATCGGAGCTGAATATATTTTACGCTGGTTGCCTATTGGCACCCACGATTGGCGGCAATTTGTTAAACCATCAGAACTTGCCCATTGGATGCGGCCCTATGGTTTGACCATCAAACACATGGCGGGGATGCAGTATCAAATTTTACAGGATTGTTGGCAGTTAAGCCCGAATTTAGATGTTAACTATTTGCTGTGTGCTGAAAAATCAGAAAACCCATAGGCTGCCTTATTTAATGATCTTGTCTTGATGCCGGCCCTAATGGAATGACATCAATGCCGTCTTCGTCCAAGGCTTTCACTTCGTCTAAGCTGGCCTCGCCAAAAATAGCCCGTTCTTCAGTTTCACCATAGTGGATTTGCCGCGCAACTTCAGGGAAATTTGTCCCGACATTTTCGCACGTGTTTTCCACATGGCGTTTAAAATCAGAAACGGCCTCTAAAACTTTTAAAGCCACCTCTGTTGCGCGTTTTTCATCCGCCCCCGTTTCATTAACAACAATTTGCGGGGTAATTTCAGTTGAGGCTTTAGCCGTTGCGGGTTCGGCAGTTACGTTTTGTTCAGACTGCGGGTTCGATCGTATAAGGTTCTGTTCAGCGCCACGATTTTTTTTTGCCGAAATATTGGGGGACATGATGGCTTTTTCAACAGACGTGCTGTCACAGGTCGGGCACGCGACTTCTTTGGCTTTCATTTGCCGTGTGCATGCTAGGCTACCTTGGAACCAGACTTCAAATTCATGGTCATTATGACAACGCAGTTGATATACAATCATTTCATCAGTACCTTTCTTAAAGACTGTATAGCCTATCATTCCAAAATTAATACAAAAAAGGCACGTCCCCTTATATTAATATTTATCATCTAAATCTGATTGAAATCCTGAAAAATGGCTAAAAAAAACACCCCTACAACCAATGAAGTACGCCACCGCCATCTGCGCATCACCCAACCTTCGCCGTGGGTCGAACGATTTGCTCGGCTCATTCCTGAAAACGGTTCGGTACTTGATTTAGCCGCAGGCGGTGGACGCCACAGTGTGCATTTATTAAAATCCGGCTACCGGGTGACGGCCATCGACCTAAACTCAGAACCGCTTGAACATTTAAAAACCCTGAAAAATGCAGAAATTTTGTGTGCCGATTTGGAAACCCAGTCGTCGCCGTTTGCAAACAATGGCGTTTTATCAGGTCGGTGTTTTGACGGCATTATTTGCATTAATTATCTACATCGCCCTTTGTTTAAAGACATTTTAACAGCCCTTAATCCGGGTGGTGTTTTGATCTATGAAACCTTTCAACTCGGCAACGAAGCCTATGCTCGTCCCCGCAATCCGGATCATTTATTAAAAAATCAAGAATTACTGGACTGGGTCCAGGGACAAATGCAAATTGTCGCTTTTGAACAAGGTGTCGTTCAACAAAGTGATATTCCCGGCGTCAAACAAAGGTTGTGCGCAGTTAAAGATTTGCACACATCAAAACGCGGCGATCTGCAACCGGACGTTCATCCATTATATGCAATGGACGATTAATAATCTCGCTCAAGAAATAAAGATGGAATTTTTCGACGTGCGTCATCAACTTTGACCGGGTCAATATCAGCAATAATAACACCTTTTTCTTCACCACCATCGGCTAAAATTTGCCCCCAAGGATCAATGATCAAAGACCGACCATAGGTTTTACGCCCGCTTTGGTGAACGCCCGTTTGCGCCGGGGCAAAAACATAACATCCGGTTTCTATGGCCCGCGCACGCAGCAAAACATGCCAATGGGCGGCGCCTGTGGATTGGGTAAAAGCCGACGGCACGGATATATAACGCGCCCCACTTTGCGCCATTTTACGGTATAATCCGGGAAACCGTAAATCATAACAGACGCTCATGCCCAACGACCCCCACCGCGTATCGGCAACAACCATTTTGGAGCCGGCATTATATGTGGCGGACTCATGATAAGCTTCGGCCCCTAAATCCACATCAAATAAATGCATTTTGTCATATCGGGCTTGAATTAGACCTTGGGCATTAATTAAAATTGATCGATTAGCGGCTTTACCCGACGATTTAACAACGACCGACCCTGCCAACAGGTCAATTTTATGTTGTTTTGCAAACCGGGAAAATTGTTTGATCGCCGGATCATCGCAGTCGTCATAAATGGTTTTGAGTAATACGTTTGCATCGGGTTCCATCAAATTGCAAACTTCAGGCAACATGACAAAATCCGCGCCCAAATTACAGGCGTGTTCTGCTAATTTTAAGGCTGATTTAATATTCTCTTGAATATTTTGGCCTGTAGTCAACTGTACACAGGCCGCTTTAAATGGTGCAAGCGACATCACGCAGCGCTTTCAATCCCCAGCTTGGCATCCAACAAGCCATCAAAATCAAGTTCATACATTTCGTCACAATCACCGATGTGTTGATCATCAACAAAAATTTGCGGCACAGATCGGCTGCCAGCGCGTTCGCTCATTACCCGCCGGGTCTTAGGATCCATAGTGACGTCAATTTCTTTAAATTGTACGCTTTTTTTCTTTAACAATGCCTTGGCCCTATGGCAAAAAGGACACATCATTGTGGTATAAATCGTAATTTCTGACACTCGTGTATTACTCCTAATAATAACGCTTACTGATACATTCGGCGGGCACCGGTTTTCAAGATTTCATCAAAAAATGCAGACAATGGTTGGTCATTCTCAATGGTTTCAAAATAAAAAATATTCATTCCGTTGCAGATGTTAATCCCGTCCGTTGATAACGGCAACCGTAACACCAGAGCGCGGCCAAATAAATTATTATGTCGGATAAATTCTTTGACTTCATAATCAGGCCTAAGAAATTTCAATAACCGACCACAACCCCCATTAATATTCATTCCCAAAGATTTAGGTGGGACATCAGCAGGTGATTTTCCTGTAAAATCACCGCCAAAAGCCTGCGTTAAAGCCGTTCCCCAAAATCGGTAGCTGGACGTCAAAGGATTTGCTGAAATATCCGTGACGCTGATCAATGGGATCACATCGACCGAGAAATCAAGCAACGGCATTTCTTTGAAACTTGGGGCGATCCTATCGCCTTTGCGCTGTTGCCATAAAGCATGTGCATCTCGGTGATAATCAACCGGCATATCTTCGGCTTCCATATACACAGAACGGATCGCATTTCCGTTTGTCATTGACGTTTACCTTCTTTTGATCCTTTTTTCAGGTCATGACTTTAATTTTAAGTTTTTCAGACTTTATCTTACCGTTTTTGCAAACGAACCACCACAAACTAATCATGCTGCGCTAGCATATATCATTCAAAATCATGGCTTCAAGCATTAAAATATTTCAAAAGATGTCAGCGGCCTAACTTAATGTGATTACAGTCTAGGCATTATGCAGATTTTACTGCACGGGCAAAGGTCAGCACATCAACAGCATGGGCGCCTGCATCAAGCAATGTTTTGGCACAGGCATCAACTGTGGCCCCTGTTGTGTACACATCATCAATTAATAAAATTCTTCGGCCTTTGATCATGCTTTTTAATTTAGGAGCTACAGAAAATACGCCTTGCACGTTTTTACGGCGTTGTTTTGGACTAAGGTGACCTTGGGATGGTGTGCGTTTTTTCCGCACTAACACATCCGGTTTAACAGGGCGGTTTGAAATTTTCGCTAAATTTAAAGCCAACATAGCAGATTGGTTATATCGTCTTTTGAACAACCGCGTCCAATGCAAGGGAACCGGTACTAAAAGATCACAGTCATTTAATAATTTGGCCGCAGACGTTTTCATCCATCCGGCCATAATCGGTGCTAGGTCCGTTTGATCCGCGTGTTTAAAACGCAACACTATTTGACGACTGGCGTCATCATAAACCAACACCGCACGGGCCTGATCAAAAAATGGTGTGCGATCAGCACACGCGCCGCAAATCATCCCAACCGCCGCATCAAATTCAAAAGGCAAACCACAACATGCACATTGCGGCGCTGTAATAAACCGCATATCACGCCAACAAGTGCTGCATAACATATTTTTTTCTGTCGTTGGTTGATGACAGTTTGCGCACATCGGCGGCCATATCACATCGGCAAATAACCGCCCTATAGCGCGGCACAATTCGGGAAAGCTATTTGCGGGCGGCGTCGAGTGTGTCATAAAGTGAGTATGCAAGACACACCCCACATTTTCAACCGACAAGCGAAAAAATTACATCGCAATCGCTGCACAAAATCCTATACAGCGCATAATTTTTTAGTTCAAGAATGCGCCAAACGGTTGATAGACCGCTTACTCGATATTCGAAAAAAATTCCCGCAAGCCTTGGATTTAGGCTGTCATAGCGGTGATTTATCGGAAAATTTGGGTCGTTACACAGGCATTCAGCATCTTATTCAGGCTGACCTTTCACCAGAAATGGCGGCATTAGCATCCCGACATGGCCCCAGCTTGGCCGCTGACGAAGAATGGTTGCCTTTTAAACCCAATTGTTTTGATTTGGTGTTATCTAATTTATCCCTGCATTGGATCAATGATTTACCGGGCACTTTTGTACAAATTCGGCAAACACTTAATGACGACGGATTATTTTTATCATCAATGCTGGGCGGGGAAACGTTACGTGAATTGCGCCATGCATTGATGACCGCCGAACTAGAACTTGAAAACGGTGCAAGCGCTCGCATTTCACCGTTCGCCGATGTCAAAGACTTGGGTAATTTATTGTCGCGTGCTGGATTTGCATTGCCCGTATCCGATACAGAAATCATCACCGTCAATTACCAAGACCCGTTCAGGTTACTAACGGATCTGCGTGGTATGGGGGAAAGCAATGCCGTTCATTTACGCAAAAAATCGTTTATGCGCAGGCAAACATTAATGCGCGCTATGGAAATTTACCGCGAACAATTTGGTAATCCAGATGGTACGTGTCCTGCCACATTCGAAGTCATTACGTTAACGGCTTGGAAACCCCACGCATCTCAACAGCAACCGCTAAAACCGGGATCAGGCAAAATTGACTTGGCATCGGTCATTGCAACCGATGATCAAGACCCGGCCATATAACCCGGCAACCAATTTTCATGGGCTTGTTTTAATGCCGCAACATCTATGCTGCCTTCGCCATTGACCATAATTTGATCACCACCGGTCAAACCAAGGCGTAAAATTTCAACACCTGATTTGGCCGCTAAACTGATAATGTTATCGGCATCGTCCGTGACCAATAGATAACGTGCCTGATCTTCGCCAAATAACCACGCGTCAAGTGAAGGCAGATTTTCTGGTGTTTGGACAGCGACACCGATGTTCCCGGCCATGGCCATTTCAGCCAAACCGACCAACACGCCGCCATCGGATAGATCATGACAGGCGGACAACATTTCTTGATCAATAAGGCCGCGAATAAAATCGCCATTTTTCTTTTCTTCGATCAAATCAACCGGTGGCGGGGTTCCGTCTTCAATGCCTTCGATTTCACGCAGATAAAGGCTGGCCCCCAAGTGGCCTTGAGTTTCACCGACCAACAACACCGTTTCACCAACGGCTTTAATTCCTAGTCCGATGGCTTTACGGTAATTTTTTAACAATCCCACGCCACCAATAGTTGGGGTTGGTGGAATACCTTCGCCATCCGTTTCATTGTATAATGATACATTGCCGGACACCACAGGGTAATCCAAAGTTTCACAGGCGTCCCCCATGCCCTCAATACAGCCGACAAATTGGCCCATAATTTCAGGACGTTCCGGATTGCCGAAATTCATATTATCAGTAATGGCCAAGGGCAATGCGCCAACAGCTGTGATATTACGCCACGATTCGGCGACAACTTGGCGGCCACCCATCACCGGGTCCGCATAACAATAACGCGGTGTGCAGTCGCTGCTGATAGCCAGACCTTTATCCGTTCCGTGAACGCGGACAACGGCACTGTCGGCGGCCCCAGGCCTGCCAAGGGCCAAGGTATCAGCCATCACCATGTGATCGTATTGTTCCCAAATCCAGCGTTTACTGGCCCCATCCGGACAACTAACAAGAGTTTTAAGCGCCTGATAATGATCAATGTTTTTCGACAAATCGGCGGGTATTATTGTTTTGGCTGTTGGTGTTTTTACCCAAGGGCGGTCGTATTCAGGCGATGCCAATGCCAGCGGATCAATGGGTAAATCAGCCACCACCTCGCCTTTATGACGCAACACCATATGGCCGTTGTCAGTTAATTTTCCAATTATCGAAAAATCCAGTTCCCATTTTTTAAATATGACTTCGGCTTCGGCTTCACTACCGGGTTTCAGGACCATCAACATGCGTTCCTGACTTTCCGACAGCATCATTTCGTAAGCCGTCATATTGGCTTCACGCTGTGGTACTTTATCCAAATCCAGTTCAACGCCAACGCCACCTTTGGACGCCATTTCAAATCCGGATGACGTTAATCCAGCAGCCCCCATATCCTGAATACCAACGATGCAATCGGTCGCCATCAATTCAAGACAGGCCTCGATTAATAATTTTTCTGTAAACGGATCGCCGACTTGTACCGTTGGCCGCTTGGCTTCGGTGTCCTCAGAAAATTCTGTCGATGCCATGGTCGCACCATGAATACCGTCACGTCCGGTTTTTGATCCCACATAAACGATGGGAAATCCCGACCCAGTGGCGGCAGAATAAAAAATCCGGTCTTGATCAGCGAGCCCGACCGTCATCGCATTGACTAAATTATTGGTATTGTAACGTTTATCAAACTGGCATTCGCCGCCGACTGTCGGCACGCCAACACAGTTACCATAGTCACCGACACCGGACACTACACCGGACACCAAATGCCGGGTTTTTTCATGGGCCGGGTCGCCAAAACGCAATGCATTTAAATTGGCAACAGGTCGTGCGCCCATGGTAAACACATCACGCAAAATACCACCGACGCCGGTTGCCGCCCCTTGATACGGTTCAATAAATGACGGATGATTATGGCTTTCCATTTTGAAAATCACCGCTTGGTTATCACCAATATCAATGACGCCTGCGTTTTCACCGGGCCCGCATATTACCCAAGGGGCTTCGGTCGGTAACGTTTTTAACCACTTTTTTGATGACTTGTAAGAACAGTGTTCAGACCACATCACCGAAAAAATACCAAGCTCGGTTAAATTGGGAACCCGTCCTAGAATTTCCAGAACTTTATCATATTCTTCTGCTGTTAGGCCATGGCTGGCAACGATTTCAGGGGTAATGTCGCTCATGACAAATCATTTCTTTCTTTATAAATTTAATTCAAAGTCTGAACGAGGGCGTCAAACATCGGTTTTCCATCTGTGCCGCCCAAAACCGTTTCAGCCAAACGTTCGGGATGTGGCATCATACCCAAAACATTTTTTTGTTTATTTAAAATACCGGCTATGGAACGCTGTGATCCATTGGGATTAGCACCATCCGTCATTTCACCTGCCGCCGTCACATACCGAAAAGCGATCTGATCATTTTGTTCCAAATCATCCAAAATATCTTCTTCGGCAAAATAGTTACCGTCATGATGGGCGATGGGTATGCGTATCACCTGATTTTTCTCATAGCCTTGGGTGAACACGGTATCTGCTGTGGCAACCGATAAATGAACGTCTTTGCAGACATATTTCAATCCGGCATTGCGCATGAGCACACCTGGAAGCAATCCGCTTTCGGTTAACACTTGAAAACCGTTGCAGATACCCAATACGGGTACGCCTTTATTCGCCCGGTTAATGATTTCTTTCATCACTGGCGAATTTGCAGCAATGGCGCCTGCGCGCAAATAATCGCCATAAGAAAATCCGCCCGGCACGACGATTAAATCCACATCGGGTAGTTCGCTGTCACCATGCCAGCACATGACAGGGTCCGACCCCATGGCGTTTTTAAGGGCCATCTGGATATCGCGATCACAGTTTGATCCAGGAAAAACAATGACGGCTGCTTTCATCAGTATTGCCCTAACCTTAATCAGAAATTTCAATGGAATAGTCTTCGATCACCGTATTGGCGAGCAATTTCCGGCACATAGCATCAACTTGGGTGCGTGCTTTATCGGCATCGATCTCGGCTAAGTCCAGTTCGATATATTTGCCTTGGCGAACGTCATCCACGCCTGAAAACCCCAAAGCCCCTAATGCATGCTCGACGGCTTTGCCTTGTGGATCAAGAACACCTGATTTTAATGTAATATGAATTTTAGCTTTCACAGTGAAATTCCTTAAATCTATTCACAATTATTATTGCATAGCCGCTGGTCCCGGCATATCGCGCGGGCCGCTTTCAGGTAGTATACCCAATCGGCGGGCGACTTCTTGATAGGCTTCTTCGACGCCGCCCAAATCCCGACGAAACCGATCTTTGTCCATACGTTCATTGGTTTCAACATCCCACAGACGGCAATTATCCGGGCTGATTTCATCGGCGATTATAATACGTGGTTGTTCATTTTCCCAAACCCGACCAAATTCAAGTTTAAAATCAACCAGCCGCAAACCGACGCCCAAAAATAATCCGGATAAAAAATCGTTGGTGCGTAAAGCAATCGGCACCATTTCATCAAATTCAGGTTGCCCGGCCCAACCAAATGACGAAATATGTTCTTCTGTCACCAACGGGTAATTCAATTCTTTGGATTTGTAATAATATTCAACAATGGAACGCGGCAACGGGGTGCCTTCGGCTAGTCCAAAACGTTTTGATAACGACCCAGCGGCAATATTTCGAACCACCAAAGAAACGGGGATAATTTCCACTTCCCGGATCAACTGTTCCCGCATATTCAAACGTCGGACAAAATGAGTTGGAATACCGATGTCGCTTAAATGCTGCATTAAATACTCGGAAATGCGGTTGTTCAAAACGCCTTTACCCGCAATGGTGCCTTGTTTAGTGTTACCACAAGCCGACATTTCATCTTTGAAATATTGGACCAAAGTCCCTGGTTCCGGACCTTCGAATAGATCCTTACCACGGCCTTTAAATATGGATCGGCGTCGTTTCATGATATCTCGCTTTGCCGGGCGACGGAATTTACCAAAAAGCCATTATGACCAAACTTTACATTCTTTGCCCTTTATTTACGCGCCCGTATAACAGGAAGCTCCATAGAACACAACGCCGACTACGGCGACAAATCGACGGGCTTATACGCATTGTCATCCGCACTGCCATTTTTAAATAACCAGTGCGGCCGTTTATTGCTTTTTTCAAAGCTCGGCAATGCCAACAGAGTTGATGAAACCGTTTTAAAGCCATTTATAAAATTGATATTCATGACCGTTTCATCAGTCTGCCCAGCCCCTTGGTCGCCAAGCAACGTCGCCCAAGCGAACCAGTCATCGTTGTCCGGGTCGGGTACCGGGCTGTTCATAAACCTCGGCAAATGATGCTGGGTGCGCGGACAGTTGGCATCGTTCATCCCGTATGCCGTAATCATGGATACACCGTATGGAATTTTTTGAACGTGAATGTCCTCACCTGTTGATAAAATCAACAATGCTTGTGCGCGATCAGCCACAACTAAATTAAATGCTCGGTAGCTTGTTGCTTCTAAATTCGATAACGCCTTTGCCGCATCTTGGGCGTTGCTATGGTCCAAAGCTTCGAGCGGTAATTCACCACGGCTACGGTAGCCATCTTTGGGCCCAAGCGTGCCCATGCGGTTTAGGACAGCAGCCACCACCCCATCATCGTTTATTCCAAACCACGTACCACCCGCCATCTCGTCTATCCCTGCCACGACAAAATCTCGGTCCGGCCAATGCCTAGCTGGTCCTTGCCACGGTCGGTTTTCCATTTCATCACGGTTGGCGGCGATTAACAGCGGCCACGGGTGATCAGGGCGATATAATACAACAACAGTACACATAGTATTTTGTAAAATGCTTAGTCCTTGTTCACAAGCAGCGCATTTTCATAAGCTTTGCATTGGCCCTTGCAGAACCGCGTAAAGCTACATACATTCCCTACAGCGATTAACTACTTTAATACACTTGAGGAGACTTCAATGTCAGACGCATTTAGTGACCGGGAAAAAGGCTTTGAAGCCAAATTCAAAAACGACGCAGATTTTATCTTTAAAGCCGAATCACGACGCAACAGATTATTAGGCGAATGGTTAGCCGATCAATTCGGAATAGAAGGCGATGCCAAAAAAAAATACGCCAAAGACGTGGTCATTGCCGATCTCGACGAGCCGGGCATTGATGATGTTGTCGGTAAAGTCATGGCCGACATCAAAGAAAACTCATCAACCATTAGCGAAGCCGATGTGCGCGCCAAAATCGTTGAATTAGATGCCGTTGCCATTGACCAACTAAAAAGCAGCTAAGGGCATAGGTCTTTTTTAATTTATAAACTGGATATCAGGTTTTGCCGTTAAGCCGCCCTGATATCCAGATTTCACTCCCCATAGATTTATTTAAAAACCCGTTTGAAAATGGTATCCACATGTTTGGTGTGGTAGCCCATATCAAATAACGATTGCAGGATGTCTGGGGTTAATTTTTCCGTGACTTCATCATCGGCTTTTAATAAATCCAAGAAATTACCGTTGCCGCCCCATACATTCATGGCGTTGCGTTGCACGGCTAAATAAGCATTTTCTCGGCTCATGCCCGATTGGGTTAACGCCAATAAAACGCGCTGTGAATAAATCAAACCACCCAATTGGTCGAGCACTCGCTGCATGGCGTCCGGATAAACCAACAATTTATCAATCACACCCGCCAAACGGTTAAGGGCAAAATCAAGCGTTACCGTCGCATCGGGGCCGATCATCCGTTCAACGGATGAATGGGAAATATCACGCTCATGCCACAATGCCACATTTTCCATGGCGGGCACCACAGCGGAACGGACAATACGTGCCAATCCTGTTAAATTTTCAGTGAGCACCGGATTGCGTTTATGCGGCATGGCGCTTGACCCTTTTTGACCCGGCGCAAAAAACTCTTCGACCTCGCGCACTTCGGTGCGTTGCATATGACGAATTTCAGTAGCGATATTTTCAACGGACGATGCGATCACACCTAATACTGCAAAAAATGCCGCATGGCGATCACGCGGAATCACTTGGCTTGAAACCGGTTCAACTTGTAGACCTAATTTTGCCGCCACATGGTCTTCGACCGCGGGGTCAATATTAGCGAACGTTCCCACAGCACCTGAAATAGCACAACTGGCAATATCGTCGCGAGCTTGAACAAGGCGTTTGCGGCCACGTTCAAATTCTGCGTAAAAGCGCGCGAGTTTAACACCAAACGTCGTCGGTTCAGCATGAATACCGTGGCTGCGTCCCATGCACGGCAAGTCTTTGAATTCGAACGCGCGTTTTTTCAAAGCCGCTAAAACTTTATCCATATCCGCCAACAATAAATCTGCGGCCTGTTTCAATTGTACTGCCAAACAGGTATCCAACACATCAGACGAGGTCATGCCTTGGTGGACAAAACGCGCATCCTCACCAATGGTTTCAGCCAATTCCGTTAAAAACGCAATCACATCATGGTGAGTTGTTCGTTCAATATCATCGATCCGGTCAATGCGTTCCTGCGTATACGGTTTATCACCATTTTTCCATACAGTATCCGCCGCTGATTTAGGGATAACGCCAAGTTCAGCTTGGGCGTCACAGGCGTGGGCTTCGATTTCAAACCAAATACGAAATTTATTGGCGGGTTCCCAAATTGAGGTCATTTCAGGACGGCTATAGCGGGGGATCAAAACATCTCTCCTAAAAATTTCAGCCTATTCACAAGGCGTTCGAAACATAATTACTGATACATTAAAAAGTTCCGGCAAAATCGGGTCAATGACCCTGTCTGTCAAGGGTTTCCGGTTTTTTTAATAACTTAAGGCAGATCAGAACTAATCTGCTTGGCCTTTTTGATACACAAAATACCAAATCAACCCAATGAGCTGGATCACAATCATTACAAAAAATGCCACCTGATAGCCTGTTTCTGAATACCCATCACCACCAGAGTTTGGCCAAAAGTTAATAATCCAACCCATCCCCCACTGCGCCAAAAACGCGCCAACAAAAACCAGCAAATTAATACTGGTGACAACGCGCCCCGACAAAATAAGCGGAAAACCACGTGTTAATGATGCATAAGGCAAAATACCCGAAGTGCCAAAGAATCCAAAAACCATCCATAAAATTACGGGCGACACCCCTATGCCGGATGTGATCAAGCCTTGAATGGTGATAAAAACAATCATACCTGACAAACCAACGTTCATCGGGCTGATGCCAAACCGCCCTAGTCGTGCGCTAATAACACCTAAGCTGAAAAAACCGGCGACCATTGATGCCGCCACCAAAAATAATGTTTCGGCGACTTCGGGTCTGGAATATCCGGCAACATCCATTAGCCAAGGCCCTGACCATAAGCTTTGAATGGCTAAAAAACCGCTTTGGGATGCAAAAGTTATCGGTGCAATGCGCCAAAAATACGGGCTACTAAACACTGTTTTTACACCGTTCAATTGTTCCCGGAAATTATTATGACCCCCGCTTTGGGTTTTATGCTTGGGGACAACAACAACTAAAATTACAGAAATCACGATGGCAATAATGGCAAAACCATAATACACGCCACGCCAATCCGTTACTTCCAATGCCATTTCAACAGGAACCGTTCCAGCCAATGCGCCCATGCCACCGGCCATCATTTGGAAACCATTGATCATCGGAATGCGGTCTTGCTCGAACCAGCTAACGTAGGCTTTAAAGGCGGCCATCAAACACGCCGATGTACCGAGTCCGATCAATGCCCGGCCAATGATTAAATCCGGCAACCCTTCACCAAGGGCAAATAGCATTGCCCCTAATGCCGCAAATAATAACAATACGGCTTCGGTCCACCTTGGACCGTAGCGGTCCAACAGCATGCCAAGCGGCACTTGAAAACTTGCAAAACTCAAAAAACTAACACTGGTCAAAAGTCCAAGGTCAGCTGCATTTATCCCTAAATCCGTTATCAAATCGGGCGCAATAACAGCGTTTACCACCCGTAGTAGATAGGATAGAAAATAGCCAAGGGCAAAAGGGATAAAAATTCGAAGAGCGTTCATGACCCGCATCATAATGATAAATCTGGAAAACAAAACCCTATGATAAGAAACCGTATTGCTGTTCCCATACTCAGTTGCTATGAATTCAATAATTTCATGGTCGGAGAAACACACTGTCCGCGTTTAAATATTATTCCAAGCTGGAACGGCTACAAAGACTTTTACGGTTTAAGTTACTGGTCCCCATCAGGCGAAGCCCCCACCCACCAGAATTCAGGGCGCGCGGCGTCGCCGTCGGTTGTTTTTGGGCATTCACACCATTGATTGGCATCCAAATGACATTGGTTTTTATACACTGGATATTGATGCCTCGGAATTCCAAGTTCGATTTTTCATTGTTGGTTGCATTTGCTTGGACGTGGGTGAGTAATGTTTTTACGGCATTGCCGATTTATTATACATTTTATACCACCGGGCAAATCATGCGTGGGCGCTGGAACGATGTCGCAGGGTTCGATGCTTTTGCAAAAATGTCCGGGCAAATGTTCATCCATGAAAGTTTGTGGGAACGTATTACGACTTTTGCTCAACTGGCTTTTGAAAACATGGGTATATCATTACTGATTGGCAGCCTTCCCTATGCGCTGTTTTTTGCATGGGTTGGTTATGTGTTATCACTTAAATTTATTCTTCGGCATAAAAAAACCGACCTATAATATTCCCATTTCTTTGAACGACGAATAACCCGAACGTGTAACGATCAAATGATCATGTAAGGTGATCGATAATTTGGTCGCAGCGTCTCGGACTTCGCGTGTCATGTCGATATCGGCGCGAGATGGGGTAGCGTCACCGCTTGGATGATTATGCACCATAATCAGTGCCGTCGCCCCCAACTCCAACGCACGCTTAATAATTTCACGGGGATAGACCGGTGTGTGATCAACCGTGCCTTGCTGATGCACTTCATCGGCCATTAATGCATTTTTTGAATTTAAATACAAAACCTGAAAACGTTCAGTTTTTTCCTGCGCCAACCCAGCACGGCAATAATCGATGAGTTTATCCCAGCTTGACATCACTACTTGGTCAATGACCTCGGCACGTGCTAAACGCAGCCCTGATACTTGGACGGCTTTGATCAACCCGACCGTCGTTTGTTTAACTCCATCCAATTCCATCAAACGTTCCGGGCTTGCGGCTAAAACACCCGCAAAAGAGCCAAAACGTTTGATCAAAGATTTTGATAATATTTTGACATCGCGCCTTGGAATTGCATAAAATAACAACAATTCCAACAATTCATAATCCGGCAACGCATCTGGATTACCATCCAAAAACCGTTGTCTCAACCGTTCCCGATGACCGTGATAATGAGGGTTTTGTTTTTGTTTTCCGCTGGTGGTTGTGTGATGAGGCAACGATGATGGATTGGTCATAGGTATATCAACATCATTTTTATTCGGTTTCGGCTATATCGTAGGGCGGGAGATCAAGACCCATCGGTGATTTTGTAAAAATTTCATAGCCGGTTTCCGTCACCGCCAATGAATGTTCAAACTGTGCCGATAACGATTTATCACGGGTCACCGCCGTCCAACCGTCGCTTAGGATTTTAACATCAATTTTTCCTGCATTGACCATCGGTTCAATGGTAAAAAACATGCCTGGCACAAGTTTCATACCTGTTCCGGCCTGACCATAATGCAAAACATTTGGCGCATCATGAAATACCCGCCCCAAACCATGACCGCAAAAATCACGGACCACGGAAAGCCGGTTTTTTTCAACATAGCTTTGTATAGCATGGCCAATATCACCAAGCGTTGCGCCCGGTTTAACGGCGTCAATACCTTTCCATAAGGCTTTGAATGTCACATCAATTAACCGGCTGGCTTTGACACTCGGCTTACCCACCGTAAACATCCGGCTGGTATCACCGTACCAACCATCCAAGATCACCGTAATATCAATATTGATGATATCGCCGTCTTTAAGCGTTTTTTCACCCGGAATGCCATGACACACAACATGGTTAATGGATGTGCAAATGGATTTTGGAAAACCCCGGTAATTTAATGGCGCCGATACAGCGCCTCGGTCAATGGTGAACTGGTGGCACATGTCATTAAGTTCATTTGTGCTCACACCTATTTTAACAAAAGGAGTGACAAAATCGAGCACTTCAGCGGCCAAACGTCCGGCTTTACGCATGCCTTCAAAATCCTCTTGTTTATGGATTTTGACGCCGCGGTGCGAATGGGCAGTATCGATATTTACATTATCCTGCATCATTATCTATCAGTATTCTTATAAAATTGTGTTCTTTTAAATTATCGAGCTTAATCAATGTTAATGTCAACCTTGCGGTCAATGACTATTTCTTTATCATCTAACCTGCAACGATAACAAATCATTTCAACGCCGTTTGTTCGCGCCTGTTTAAATGCGTCTGCGTAAACAGGATCAATATCATCGGCCAAGGTAAATGTTGTCGCGTCATCGCGTTGCACAAAATAAAACATCACGGCCCGTTTGCCCATTTTAACCATTCCTTGCAATTCGTTCAAATGTTTAGTCCCACGTGCAGTCACGCCGTCGGGAAATTCACAAGGGGCGTTTTTTGATAAATCGCGTTTCAAAGTGACGTTTTTAACTTCAACATAGCAATCGGGCTTATTGTCGTCTTCGAGCAACACATCGATTCTAGAATTGCTACCGTATTTGACTTCGCGCCTTAAATTTTCATAGCCTGAGAGTTCCGGAATAAGTCCATCTGATATGGCCTCGGCAACAATTTGATTGGGATGACTGGTATTGACGCCGACCATGGCATCACCAACTTTAATCAATTCCCATGTGAACTTTAATTTACGGTCCGGATTGCGCGCTGGGCTGATCCAGACTTCGGATCCCGGTTCACGAACGCTGATCATCGAACCTGAATTTGCACAATGGGCGGTGACAACATCACCGTTATCCAGTTCTATATCGGCCATGAAACGTTTATAACGTTTAATCAACCGACCGTGGTATAGGGGGTCCAAAAATTTCATGTTTGGACACTAACGCCATCTTTATGAATAAACAACATTGTTATATCCACAATTCACAAAGGGTTGACGACCCCGCTTTCAACGTCCATATCCTATGGAGTATAGAGTAGCCGTTTTTTATCGGCTGTTTTTTTGATTTGCTGCACCTATTTATTCAAACCCGGACGGAGATATAGCCATGGCCATGGAAGCGGCTGAAATCGAACGACTGATCAAACAAGGCATCCCCGGTGCTGAGGTTAATATCGAAGATTTGCGCGGTGACGGAGATCATTATGCAGCTTACGTTATTTCTGATTTATTCACCGGAAAATCCCGCGTTCAGCAGCACCAAATGGTTTACAAAGCATTAGAAGGCAGCATGGGTGGCGCATTACATGCATTGGCTCTGCAAACCAGCACCCCTGAATAATCTACTTAAGCCACTGATTTTAAACAATATTTAGTTTTTAAGGAAAGATAATGACTGATACTTCCATTAACCAAATAATCCAAACCGAAATTGATGAAAATCCTGTTGTTTTATTCATGAAAGGCAACCCGATGTTTCCGCAATGTGGTTTTTCGGCCGCCGTATCGCAAGCATTAACAACGATGCAGGTTAAATTCAAAGGTGTCGATGTATTAGAAAACATTGAACTGCGTGACGGCATCAAAGAGTTTAGCTCTTGGCCAACTATTCCGCAGCTTTATGTCAAAGGCGAATTTGTTGGCGGCTGTGACATTGTCCGGGAAATGTTTGAAAGCGGTGAATTACAAACGCTGTTAACCGACAAAGGCGTCGATTTCGCCTCCTGATACAGGCCTTCAATATCTATTTTAACAAACCATCCAACTCGTGGCCTCGGACAGCAGACAAACCCCGTCTTTTTTGGCGGGTTTTTTTTAAAGATCGTTCCGCGGTGGATTAGCGTGTAAAGGTTGCTCTTTAATTCTTATGATCAGCAGGAACTAGTGTGATGGTTTTGAAATTCGTCACATTAACATTTGGCGATTTTCAAAGGCTGAATCACACGATATCCAATAATCTAGTGTCCTTTGTAACCGGAAATTCAATGATACGTATTTCTGATCCTGGACACTAGAATTTCGATAACGCTGCGGCAATGCCCCTTTAATATTACTTCATACTCTTTTCCGTACTGGGGAATATCAAAAATGATAATGCCCCAATTACAAGCAATAGAGCGAACAAGGTAGACATAGTGAGAGATTCTCCATCAAAAGCAAAAGATAATATTACTGCCGTCACAGGACTAAGCCCGAGGAAAGCTGTAACATGCCCGGCTGGTGCATGAGACAGCGCGTAAAGCCAACACCAAAAGCCTATACCGCTTGAGAGTCCGATGCTAACGACAATGATTGCATTCAAGTTCGACCAACTTACCAACCAAAGCCCCTGCGGTTCGAGAACGGCGGTCAGTCCAAGCGGTAAAAGCGATGCCATCATGGCCAATAGGCTGACTTGGACAGCCCCATAACGACAGACATATGGGCGAAGAAATAGGCAACATACCGCACCTGTGAACGTTGCGGCGAGCGCTGCCAACAGACCCATTCCCTCCGTTATGGAAATATTTTCAGCATACAGTTCAGCCCCAAGCAAGACTGCGATGCCGACTAATGAGATCGCGATTGCACAGATTTCTTTCAACCCCATCCGGGTTTGGAAAATTATCCGCTCAAAGGCAATTGTTGCAAATGGTAGGGTTGCAAACACGAACGATACCCGCGCGGAAGCAGCCCAGAGCACAGCAACGTTCAATAGTGCTATTAAAATACCGAACTGGCCAAATCCAATCAAAGAAATCGGAAGGATGTCCCGCCGGGCGATGCGTACTTGTTTGCTCGCAACCCAAAACGGGACAAGGATAACAGAGGCAATCAAATATCTCCAAAACCCCAGCCCGGCAGGCCCAATATCATTGACAACGGCTTCACTCGCGACGAGTGCTGCGCCGACTTGAATACCGGTCACGGATGCCGCAAAGTAGGGCATAAGCCGCGATTTCAAGTCGGGTGTGTCCGAAGGAACTCTTGCTCAACGACCCGTGTTCCCCATTGCGACCCAGGACTTTCAGTTACAAGCTGAAAGCCTTGTTTTTCATAGAGCTTGCGCGCAGCATCAAGCCCTTTAAACGTCCAAAGCCGTGTATGCTGAAATCCTTTTTTATCCACAAATTCTACGGCCCTTTCAATCAGCTGGTTCCCAATACCCATACTTTGCGCGGTAGGGCTGACGATAAACCAACGAAGATGACTGACACCCGCGCCTAAGTCTTCACCATCTAGAGAAATTGACCCAAGTAATTCATTGTCAAGATAGGCGGAAAAAATCGTATTCATCGGCCCCTCAACCCGCCCCATAAACTCCGACAATTCTGATGCAACCTTTCGTTCAAAAACAGCCCCAAACCCATAATTTTTTGAATAAAATGATGCGTGCAACTGTATCACCTTAGCGATGATGCCGGGCTGATATCCCTCTTTGATTTGCAATTGTTCACGAGGGTTGTCTGGTAAATGTTTTGAAACGCTGAGTGCGTCTGCAAATGCAAAAAGGCCGCTCTTAATGGTCGCTACTTCTTTCGTGGAAAGGTCATCAAGAGCGGATTGCAGTTGCCGCCTTGCAAATTTTTCGATCTCCCTAAGTCGAGCTTTACCGCTTTGTGTCAAAGAAAGGCTGCGGGTCCGCCTGTCTGATGGGGCGGGATTAATTTGAATGAGCTTATCTGCCTGTAGCTTCTTCAGCAACCGACTAACACTTGATTTTTCAAGATGGAGCAGTTCACCCAAAGCACTTGCGTTTGCTACCGTGCCATAGCCCAATTCTATGATGGTATGGACAGCTGATGGTGACAGGTTTGTTCCTGCTAGATTGCTTTGCATGAAGCCAAGTTCACGCACGATATGTCGCGCGGCAGAACGGATTTCGTCGATGCGGCTCATATCATGTGAGTTCAACATAGTTTCATGTGTGTTCAACATAGTTGCATATTACAACTAATATCACATCCTGTCTAGTCCTCGTGGTCATTCATCACAATCCAAAATCGACAGCGAGGGATCGAAACAGACATCTTTCCAAAATACTCATAAAATATCATGGGCTAGTCCGGGCTTTTGGCCGCATCCCATGTCAACAATCTGAGGTCACCAACGGGTGGCTTTTTTTATGATCTATAACCAAACGCTTTGACAAAGGGTTCAAGTTGATCAAGGTAGTTCTGCAATGGCCCCAAATAGCGCTGCCAACGCCCATTAGCGCGCTTGTACAAAGGTTCGACCACGTCTTCGTAACTTGGTGTGCTGATATCGCGACCAATGGCTTTGTCCCGGTAATCCAGAATCGCATCATCCCACGACAACCCCAAAAATTGGACCGAACGCCTAACGACGCTTTCATAATCAGCGATCAAGTCTTCGTATTTATAGTCCATCAAGTGAAGTTTAGAATACTGTTTATAATGCAGCCATAAATTCATGACTGCGCTGTATAGTTCCACAGTCGAAGCCAATGATGTAAAATTAACCATCGCTGCATTAGCGTCAAAATTTTGCATGAAACAGCTTAGACAAACATCCCGTGGGTCGCGAATAGAAACGATCACCCGAGCATCTGGAAACAAGATTTGTATCAAACCCAAATCAACAATATTCAAAGGCATTTTATCGACCAGCAAACGATCATTTATAGCGTCACCAATTTCAGTTTCGGCAAAACTGTAAAAAGCATCGCGCCACCCATCAATTTGTTGCTGACAGGCTGAATTTAAAACATCCGGGTAATCGCTCTCTTTTTCCATCATTTGTTTAACGTGGGCCAAAGGGCTTTTCTCGCCCGTAGTCACAACCTGAGGGTGAGCATCCAACATGCGTTCAAACAACGTTGTTCCTGAACGAGGAAAACCAACCATGAACGCAGGCGGGAGTCTATTTTTTTTGTGTATATGAACGGCTAATCCACCAAGTTTTTCTGCTGTGAACCAACGCTGTTCTCGCTTCACAACTTGGTAAAATATATTATTTTCAACTCCTGTAACGCCGGAGCGCTCAATAACATCGCGATTGCCTTTAAGGAACGATTTGAACGCCAACTCGGAACACCCATCCAAATCATAACCTTGGCCCAAAGCATAACGCACTCGGGTTTTAATTTCTGGATGAATAGAGGTACGTTCTAGTTTTTCCAACAATTCAATCGATGCTTTGACATCACCTGAACGCCGCAACAATTTAGATTTCAGTAATAATCCCATAGCATCATTAGGTTGAAGCTTAAGTAATTGTTTGCAAACACCATCGGCATCATCAAGCAGGCTTAGGTTTTCCAGGCAATCGACTAAATTCTGCAACGCTTTTATATCATTTGGCTGCAAAGCAACCGCGCGTTTTAATGGCCTAAGCGCTTGTTCCCGGCGTTTGCTTTCTTTTAACAAACGTCCCAAATTATTTAATGCACCCACATGATCCGGGTTTTGTTTCAAGACCTGTAAAAACAAAGCCTCAGCACGTTTTAGATCTTTATTATTTAAGGCAACGTTGCCAAGGTTAAACGACGCGTCAATATAATCAGGATCAATTTCAAGCACTTTTTCAAAAGCTGAGATTGCATCATCCAGTCGACCAAGGTCAAGCAAAGCCACACCCAAATTATTGTGATAATTTTGTTCATTGGGACAAAGCGCGGTCGCTTGAGTGAAAAAATCAACGGCTTTATCAAGGTTTTTATTTTGCAATTCAACAACGCCATGCATATGCAAAAGCGCCCCGTTAGCGGGGTATTTTAGCAAAAGCTGAGCATACGTTTTTTGTGCGGCTTGTATTTTCCCGGAACGATGCGCTTTCAAAGCGTTTTGATACAAACTTTCGTCCGCATCTGTCATACCACTAACAAGCGCCGTCATCACATCACAAGCCTTGTTATGATAACAATCATTCAGATAAATTCTTTATTATAAAAACCGGGCAAGGACATAAAAAGTCAATTAAAATGGTCCTAGAACCGATTCCATTTTAGTTTTTAATGTCGCGGCATTAAACGGTTTGACGATATAATTACTGACACCAGCTTGTTTAGCGGCGATCACGTTATCGGTTTTGCTTTCGGCAGTAATCATAATGAACGGCAGATGTTTCAATCCAGCATCGGCACGAACTTTACGCAGCAATTCGATCCCGGTCATTGGTTCCATATTCCAATCCGAAATGACAAAATCACATTTCACTTCATTAAGTTTGCGAAAAGCTTCAGCGCCGTCATTGGCGGTTTCGATATTGGTAAAACCAAGTTGTTTAAGGAGATTGCTTAGAATCCTGAGCATCGTGCTGTAATCATCGACGATCAGAATTTTCATTTTTTTATCAACAGCCATTCGTATCTCCAACGTTTCGAGGCAAGTTTTTATTATAAAGTTACTTAACTTTTATCATTTTGTATCAAGTCATGGACAAATGAAAGTATAATACACGACAGAATGTATAATATTTTAACGCAAAACAAACATATTTAGCAATCATTCAGAAATTGCAGTCTATTTAACCCCGCGTAACAAACGTATTTACAGCAGTCGCACGTACGATACAATAATTCAAACGGTTTAACTGCAACAGTTAATAAAATTACCGCATATCTATTTATTTATGATTTCTATGTGAATTTTTCTATTTTTAATATGTTACTGATGCTGACAATACGTTTCGCGGACGAATAAACATAAAATCACAGCAAAGAATGTAATCCCGACTACGGGCGCCAATGCCCATTGAAAATCAACCGTGGTGTACAGTCGGCCGCCATTCAACATTCCCCCTTGCCAGCTTAAATCCAGCAACCATCCGACCAAAGGCTGCAAAATAGCGGCCGACACAATAACCGACATATTTGCATAGCCTATCGCCGTCCCAGCACTATTTAGTGATGCATTTTCACGGACAACAGCAAAGATCAAAATCAGGGCCGATGAACAAAGGCCATTAATGATCAACAAAATTTGTACAGCCAACATCGGTAACCCGGGCATGTACAAAATCATGACGAGGCTAAGAAATGCTCCTATTGAAGATATCAACAAAGGAATTTTTCTGCGCCTAAAATGATCGGAAACCCACCCTTGTAACGGCGCACCCAAAGCCCAGCCGATTAAAATCAACGACATCATTGCGGCCGCTTCGGCTTTGGGCAATTGATAAGCAGTCATCATATAAGGCACCCCCCAAAGGGATGCAAATGCAAACAACGCGGCAGGAAGACAAAACCCAACTCCGGCGGAAATACAAATTTGAGGATTTTTTAGAACCGTTGATAGATTTTTGATAAATGGTACGGTTGTGAGATCAGCATTGTCATCTGTGTGTTTTTTGTCACGAACAACAGTTCCTAAAATAATCGCCAAAACTAAAACAAAACCGGATGCCCATACCATGGTATCGCGCCAGCCCAAACCATCGACCAAAATAGCCAGTGGCGCTTGTCCACCAATGCCGCCAACCATCCCTAACATCAATGTTAAGCCGCTTAGCAACGCAAACCTTTTAACCGGGAACCACAGAGATATTAATTTTAACGTGCTGACAAATGCGACACCTGATCCAAGCCCGATGAATAACCGCCCTAAATAAGCGAGCCAAATAACATTAGCCCATGCAAACATCAAACTACCAATGGCACACATCAATGCCGCTAAACATAACACCCGGCGCGCACCTAATCGGTCAACAAGCACGCCGACGGGGAGTTGCACTGCTCCATAGGCATAAAAATAAAAAGCCGATAAATTTCCAACTATAGCCGCGCCAATGGTAAAAGCCGTCATTAAATCATTGACCATGACGCTAGGAGCAACGCGTTGAAAAAAGGCATACAAATACAGCAGGCTTCCCAAAGTCCAATATAACCATGGCCGCCAATTAAGTGTACGTTCATCAGTCATAATGGTGTTAGGGCCTTCAATAATGGTGCCTTGTTTGCTGATTGTAGCATGCCTATGTTATGAACAATAGCTTGGCATAAGGCAACGTTAGATACACAACAGTACTAAATATTTTCTCGCAAGACAGGAAAAAAAATGAAATTTCTACATACCATGATCCGAGTTAGTGATTTAGACGCTTCATTGGATTTTTATTGCAATAAATTAGGTCTTGTTGAAAACAGCCGCAAAGAAATCAAAGCCGGGCGGTTTACATTAATTTTTCTAGCAGCGCCGGAAACGCCTGATGCCGAGATTGAATTAACCTACAACTGGGACCCTGAACCCTACCCAGATGGCAGGAATTTTGGCCATATAGCCTTTGCGGTGGATAATATTTATGAATTGTGCCAGCAGTTAATGGATCGTGGCGTTACCATCAATCGCCCGCCACGGGATGGGCACATGGCGTTTGTGCGCTCGCCTGATGGCATATCCATTGAATTGTTGCAAAAAGGTGACGATTTACCTCCTCAGGCGCCATGGAAAGATATGGAAAATACCGGGTCTTGGTAACGGTATTAAATTTTGCGGGATTTAAGACGATTTAATATTGCCCGTTTTTGTCCGTCACTTGCATCTTTCCAAAGCATTATTTCTTGTTTAGTGCGCAAACATCCCTGACACAAACCGCTGTCAGGAGAAATTTTACAAACGTCGTTACAAGGTGATTGAACGGGCATAATTCGTGAACTTCCTATATCGGCGATGGGCTTATCATTAACGGCGGCTGAATTTTTGGGCGATAAAAATACCCGTTAATACAATCACTATCCCGATCCATTGCAACAGTTCAAGTCTTTCTGCCAAAATCATCCAACCAAAAGCAACCGCAAAAACGGCTTCTAAAACAATTGTCACAGAGGAAAATTGTGCCGGTAAATGCGCCAAGGCATAAGCGATCAGGCCTTGGCCCAAAACATGGGATATCCACGCTAGGGCAATTAATACTATCCAGCCATTCAAAGATAACGGCACTAAATTATCTGCGCCATACAACGCCACAGGAAATAAAAACAGGGCTGTCCAAATCGTCCCCCACAACATTAATGTTGCCGTTGAAAATTTTGCCCGCAGCCGCCCGATGGCTAAAACGTAGGCTGCAAAAAACAAACTGGTTATTAAACCAAATCCATCACCGAGCACCGATGATGCAGAATACGCAAAGCTATTACCAACTAAAAACCCAGCCCCGATGATGGTCAACACCATACCCACAACAAAAATTTTAGTTACCCGTTCCCGGAAAAGAAAATAGCCGCCGATAGTCACAAAAATCGGCGCAAAATTAGCGAGTAACGTGGCATTGGCAACGGACGTTAATTTGATGGAAGCATGCCAAAAAGCCAGATCACCTGCAAACAACAAACCCGGCACCGCTAAAACCAGTTGATCAGATAATTTAACGCGCTTTGACAAAGGCTTTTTCAAATCTACCCATCGCCATAGCCATAATACCGGGATCGCCAATAACGCCCGGTAAAAAGCGGATGCTTCGGGCCCCAGGTCGCTAATGCGAACAAAAATCGGCGACAGACCAACAGCCAGGGCTCCGATGACCGTTGCAATAATTGACAAGCTATAAAGATGTGAATTCATTCGGGTCCATTAAAAATAATCCGTGCTCGACTGTTCGGATACGTAAGATATAGTTGTGTGCAACACAATAATATACAATTTTTAAAGTGACCACCCATGAAAGTAACACTCGAGTCTGCGGCACCTTTTTTGGGACCTAACGACCCCGCTCCATTTCAAATCATTAACGCCAATGCTCCACTGGCACTGCAGCTGATTTGTGACCATGCATCCAACGTTGTTCCCGGATCATTAAATGCCTTAGGTTTGGATCATCATGTATTCGAACGCCATATTGCCTATGACATCGGGGCCGCGGCCGTTACTCGCAACATCGCAAATGCATTAAATGCTCCTGCAGTTTTTGCTGGTTTTTCAAGGCTTGTGATTGATTTAAATCGTCCGTTAGGCCACCCCGAATCGATGCCCGAAACATCCGACAACATTGATATCCCGGGCAATCATGATTTATCAGAAACCGCCCGAAAAATCAGATCGGACGCCTTATTTAATCCCTACCATGAAGCCATCAACCAATCTATTTCACATACTTGGCAGAAAGGCCCGGCACCGGTTTTGTTTTCCATCCATAGTTTCACGCCCAATATGAACGGCGAAGTCCGCCCTTGGGACGTTGGCATTTTATGGAACAGGGACCCACGTTTAGCGTTACCTTTAATAGCAGGCCTTAAAAAAACGGGGCTTAACGTCGGCGACAACCAACCCTATTCCGGACGGGATAATTTAGCCTATACCGTTGATATGCACGGTACAGCCGCAGGGTTAACCAATTGTGTGATTGAAATTCGCCAAGATCAAATTGCCGACAAAGTAGGCACCGACAGATGGTCTAAAATCCTGATCCCGCTCTTAAGGGACGTGTTAACGGACCTAAGTTTATTTCAAGTTCAGCATTTTTGATTTAAAGTCTACGCACGCTCATATTTAAGGAATGAACCATGCCCAAGGCGTCGCCTGAATTCACCATTGGCATCGAAGAAGAGTACCTGCTTGTTGACCCGCTTTCACGGGATTTAGCGACAACGCCACCAGATCAGTTGCTGGCAGAATGTGAAAAAAAACATCCCCGGCAATTAAAACCTGAATTTTTAAAATCACAAATCGAAGCCAATACCAAAGTCTGTAATACAGCCGCCGAAGCCCGTGCTGATCTCGCTTCACTACGCAAATCAGTTATCAAAGCCGCCGACCGGTATGGGCTTGCCCCCATCGCCGCATCGACCCATCCGTTTACCGAATGGCAACAACAACATCATAGGGACAAAGAACGTTATAATGTTCTGGCAGAAGACCTGCAAAGTGTCGTCCGCCGTCTGGTGATCTGCGGCATGCATGTGCACGTGGGGATTAATGATGATGAGTTGCGCATCGATTTGTTAAGTCAGGTGAGTTATTTTTTGCCGCATTTGCTGGCACTCAGCACATCGTCACCATTTTGGCGCGGTGAAAATAGCGGATTGATGTCCTATAGGCTAAGCGTTTTTAACGAGTTACCCCGCACAGGACTGCCCAATAATTTTGCATCCTATTCCGAGTACAATCGTCATCTAGATATGCTCATTAATTCAGGCGTCATCGAAGATGCCAGCAAACTGTGGTGGGATGTTCGCCCCAGCGCGACGTTCCCCACATTGGAAATGCGCGTTACCGATGTTTGTACAAACATTGATGATGCGGTCGCCATCGGCGCATTATTTCAATGCATTTTACGAATGCTTTACCGTTTAAAATTAAACAATCAACGATGGCGACAATATGCGTCTTTATTAATCAATGAAAACCGCTGGCGTGCGCAACGTTACGGCATGGACAAAGGGCTGATTGATTTCGGCAAAGGCCAGATTATTAGCTTTGCAGATTTACTCAACGAATTGCTCGACATTACCTATGAAGATGCCGAGGCATTAAATTGTCATCAAGAACTCGCCCATTTACGCATCATGCAAAAACGCGGCAGCAGCGCCCATCAGCAATTAGCGACTTATCAACAGGCCATTAAAATGGGTGCCCGCAAAATCGATGCTTTAAAAGACGTGGTTGACATGTTGATCAAAGGCACACAAGAAGGATTGTAAAACCGGGCAAAAGGCTGCAAAAACACGCCCGCTATCAGCCAACTATTTTACGTTTTTCAACACTTTCTTTTAAATGGCGCGATAACATGCGCCCGGCTTCACCACCGTCGCCTGAGACTTTATCACGGATAACGGCTCGCATGGCATCGATATGACATTGCACGATTTCAACGGCGCTGTTGTCCTCAACGCAACCTTCGCCCGTGCAGTCAAATAACATTTTACCAAATTTTGAAATCAATGGATAACCAAATGTGCCGCCTTGCCCTCGTAGTTCCAAGGCTAAAGTATGAATTTCTCCAAACATGGCCGACCGCCCGACTTCGGCATCAACTTCCATGGCATCGGCGCAAATTTTTGACAGTTTTGTCAGATAATCTTTGGCCCATGTGGTGAAATCCAAAGCCGCTCTTTCCAACTGTTTTTCGGCCTGCTCGATTAAGTTAGCAGGAACTTCACCTTTAGCCCCCGGCCCTGCACCACCAGATACTTTTTCCTGCAAAGCATTTGATAAACGCCAATACCAAACGTCGCTTGGCGTTTTTGGTTTAACCACCTTGTCGGCGGAGTAAACAACGATTACGCTGTTTACGTCTTTTTCCCGGCGCTCGCCATGACTGCTTAGTACGGCTTCTTTTTTTCGCCTGCGGTCGGGGCCAAAATATTTTTGTGTGGTCACAAATTGACGCGGATAATCGATAATTTCCAGCAACCGTTCATACACAGACGTTGCCGAAAAAGGCTTGGCAATAAATTCTGAGGTACCCAGATCACGGCTGGAATGGACATATTCCCGGTCTGCTGCCCCGCTTAGCATAATAAACGGCACCATCCGGTTTGGGCTGTCTTTGGCCGTTCGGGTCCACCGTAACAACAACAATCCATTGATCGGCGACATCACCAAATCAGAAATAACAACATCAGGGCCAAATTGCCGGGCGATATTCATGGATTTCAAATATTCAATGGCTTCTTGACCATTGGCTACCGCCGTGATCCGTTCAATTTCATATGAACGCAACAATTCTACCAACGTATTTCTCATAAATACATTATCTTCTACAAGCAGGATATTCAATCGGGTAAAATCATACATCGCTGTGGCCGACCATTCGCAAAGGTTTATTTTTTAGAAAGATTATACCTATAAAGATTGCTTAAACCTTAACGTTTTCAATATTTCGAATTTTTTGAACTCTCCTTTCCGACAGCCCTGTTAACTTCATCAGCGGTCTTGCAATTATCCATCATTTTTGAGTATGGTGGGCGCCGTTACTTAAAAACTCTGTTATTGTAAGCTTAAAAACAAAGGAACACTAAAAAAAATGGCTGATATTGGTGGCGTCGCAGGTGATCGGCTACGATCAATTATTGAACGTATTGAACGTCTTGAAGAAGAAAAAAAGGCGTTAAGCGATGATATTCGCGAAGTTTATTCCGAAGCCAAAGGTGCCGGTTTTGACATCAAAGTCATTCGCCGCATCATTAGCCTTAGAAAAATGGACAGCCAAGACCGCGATGAAATGGAAACAATCCTAGAGATTTACAAACAATCTTTGGAAATGTGACAACTTGGTTGCGGCATTATGCAGCATTTATTTACAGGTTTCTAAGCGCGCTTAGAAAATCGGCGTAAATTACAGAAAGGCTTACATTCAGCGCATTGACAATGCCGCTGACCGTCTCGTTTTCAGCAGGTTCTTCGATGCGGTATGTTTCTAAGGCCAACAATGTTCCATTTTTGCTATCGCGCAAGCTCAACTCAATATCAATCAACGCCAAATCTGCTTTTTTGCTGATAACGCGTTCCAAATGATTGATTTTCCCCGCCAATACGTAGCGGGCATTAACCCGCATTTCAGGCGTGACAACAGCGTCGGCAATTTTAGATTTCCGCAAAAACCCAATAAGTTCATCGCGCAACATGATCGTTGGTGGCTTAATCCAGAATTGATAATGATAGGCCCGCACCAAATTGCTGTCTTCTTGTTTGGAAAAAACGATTGGTCGGTTGGCCGTCAAACCATCAGCAACAAACCGGTCAACTTCGATTGATCCTTTAAATAACGGTATGGTCAACGGGTCATCGGCATAGACGGCCTGCAAGCGGTAGAATTGGTCTTCGGGCACAGGCGGCGCTGATGCACAGGCTGATAAAACCACAAGTGCAACCAACATAGATACTCGTCGCTGCCAATATTGTTTAAACACTTTTTTTCCCCTCAAATATGACACACACCGTGTCACCAATTACTTTATCCGTTCTTCAGATTTTATTGTTTTTGTGCCTGATCTTGTTGCGGGCTGCCATTGAGCAACAGCCCCGGGTTGGCCCTAATCTGCCTTGAAAATTCGTTCATATTCCTGGCGGCGGCTTCCATGTTCTGATTAATGCTATCGATGTTACGGGATACCGATTGCACGATATAACGGGTTTCTCCCAATATGGCATTAATATCACCGTCTTTGCTCATGACAACACCATCTATATCATCCAGCGTTTTATTCAAAGCGTCGAGCGAACCGCCAAAAGTTTCTGTTGCCACATCAAGGTTTGTAATAATTTTTTCAAGAACCGCCCGGTTTTTTGGTGTGATGAGTTTCCTCAACTCAATGCTGGTTTTATTCATATTGCCCGCGAACTGATCAATATCATCAGCAATGCCCGGCACCCGGTCTGTGATGTCTTGCACCAATTTTGTCACATCCCCGATTAGCACTTTTCCATCACCCAACATAAAGCTGTTAATTTCTTTAACGGTTTGATCAAGGTTCCTTAAGAACGGTCTTATTTCACTATTGGCCATATCAGAAAATTGCGCAGCCAAATCATTAACAGCGCCAAAAACGTTGGTGGCTTCACGTGAATTTAAGCGTTCACCCACGACCGATGGATCACTACTAAAGCCCGCACTGATGCTTAATGTTTTGGCCGACAACAATCCGGGTGATGCAATTTCAACAATGCTGTCATTGGGAATACGCCAACCTTGGGCGACTTCAAAATCAACCCGGAATTCCATTTTTCCTTCGCGTTCCTGGGGCGTTACTTTTTGCACCTGCCCGATGGGATAGCCTTCGTAAACAACTTGGGTTCCAAATTTGACACCGGACACGTTGTTATAAACCGCAAAATAACGGTCCGTTGCCCCGGATTGACCGGTTAATTGCGCAATGGACACCACCAATCCAACGGCCATCAAGATGACAAAAATACCAACGGAAAAATAGTTAATCTTGTAGTTTCTCATAACTGTACGCCTTCACCACCGTCTTCGCCGGTTAATCGGCGAAGATATTCATCTGGGTCCAGCATTTCTTGTTCTGGCACCCGGTTCAAAAGATTATGCACCCGTTCATTAGTCGATTTTTTTACTTCGTCCACAGTGCCGACCATTAATATATGCCCGCGATCAAGTATGGTTATACGGTCGGCAATTTTAAAGGCGCTTTCAAGTTCATGGGTGACGACAACAATGCTCATACCCATGGCGTCGCGTAATTTCAAAATCAAATCATCCAATGCCGATGCCACCACAGGGTCAAGCCCTGCGGACGGCTCATCACAAAACAATATTTTTGGGTCCATAATTACGGCACGGGCAAAAGCCGCGCGTTTGATCATTCCGCCCGATAACTCCGACGGTTTCAAATTTTCAAACCCGGCGAGTTCAACGACCTCTAATTTCATGCGGGTCATGATATCCATGGTCATGTCATCAAGTTTGGTATGTTCCTGAAGCGGTAGCATAATATTTTCACCGACCGTCATTGAACTGAATAATGCGCCGCTTTGAAAAGCCACGCCCAATTGTTTACGCAAATCAAAAAATTGGGCCTGACTAAGGTTATCAATATTTTGCCCCAAAATTTTCATGGTCCCCGATGTTTTATGTTCCAACGCCATCAGGTGACGTAACAGCGTGCTTTTCCCAGACCCACTGCCGCCCATAATCACCATAATTTCATTGGCGCGCACATCCATCGTCACGCCTTTTAATATTTCACGGTCACCATAATGGGTCACCAAATCTTCGACCTCGATCACTTTTTCCATGGATGCATCTGTATAGCTCATTACTGACCACTCACCGCGTTGAAATATAGGCAAAAAACATATCAGTGACGATAATTGCCAAAATCGCCTGCACCACAGACTGGGTCGTGGCTTTACCCACACCTTCGGCGCCACCTTTAACCCCGATCCCATTGACGACACCAATAACAGCAATCAAAACTGCGAAAATAACGCTTTTGCCAAGACTTTGGTTAACGTCTTCGATGCCCAGAATGTCAATGACATCATACATATAAGATACCAGAGAAATGCCTAAATCAGCGCGCACATACAAACCGGCTGCCAACAAGCTGGTAAAATTGCTTAAAATCGTTAATGCAGGTACCATAATCAACAAAGCGATCATCGGTGGCACCACCAAATAACGCACGGGGTTAATACCCATCACCACCAAAGCATCAATTTCTTGATTGATTTTCATGGTTCCAAGCTTTGCCGCCAACGCAGATCCTGATCGTCCAGCCACCAATATGGCCGTAATTAACGGCGCAAATTCGCGTACAACCGAAAACGAAATACCAATGGTAACTCGACTTTCGGCGCCAAAAATACGCAGTGAATAAATTCCTTGGATCGCCAGCATAATACCGATGGCGGCGGCTAAAACCACAACGATAGGGATGGCGCGCACACCAATTTCCATCATTTCAGAAAATAACGCGCGCACCCGCACCGGTTGTTTCAGGCGCGGGCCAAAAACCAACCAATAAAAGCTTTCGACCAACATGACGCCGCCGCTGCCGACTTCTTCGATGCCATCGACTGTTTTTTTGCCGATACTCTCGATCCACCGGGACACTTTATTCCCCGTTCCCTTGGGTGCCATTTTTTATCACCCTTTCATTTTTTTATGGCTTTATAAGGCTTTTGCAAGCCCATCTTCGATGGTATCGCAAATGACAAAAACTTTATCAAGTCTAGCAAGTTGCAGAACCCGTATAGCGCCTTCGCTCACCGACACCAAGACCAAATTTAAACCTAATTTCCGGGCACTTTGAAAACTTTCAACGAGTGACGCAACACCCGAACTATCAATATAGTTGACCTTGCTTAAATCGATTAATACTGGTTTTCCTTTGGCGACGGTTTCCAACAGTATTTTCCGTGCATCCGGAGAGCTTTGCAAATCCACATCACCTTCAAATGCAACGATGTTTGCTCCGGTTTCTTCCCTGACTGTAAAATTCATTTTTTCCCTACTTTGTTATATTCATTCAGGCTATTCAATGCGGCGACTTAACCGTAAAATATTTCCGCCCTCATCAGGGGGTGGTAAAAAATCAATTTCATCCATAACTTCTCGAATGAAATGTGTCCCCAAACCGCCGGGGCGAAGATCATCTAAGTCACGTGGCTTAATATTATCAACATTTACGCTTAAGGCAAAATCTTGAATTAGAATAACCAGTTTTCGCCCTTTACGGCTAACTTTTAATATTATTTTTTTATCATGTTCACCACTGTAACCGTGACGAATCACATTTTGCAGGGCTTCATCGACGGCAATCACAACATCACGGCTGACTTCTTTGCTACAGCCGCTTAGACTTGCCGCGTCACCAATGGCTGAACGCACCAATTTTAATCGATCAGGTGATGATGATATAGAAATAGATAACAATTCCATTTCCAATACATTTTTATCCGTACGGTCATCCGTTTGATCAACACCGGATTTTTCCTGTGCATGTTGCCCGCGGCTACGAATTTTATAGGCTTCGGCATCATCAATAGCTAGCAAGGTAATATCATCTCGCAGCTCTTGCCCTGGCCGATTAACCCCGGCACTGACCACCACCAAACGTTCATTGGTTGATAAAGTCACGTTTTCATCGATCAATTTTTTTAATCCATCAACGCCAAATTCTTGGCCATCTTGCATGTAACCTTCGGTGACGCCATCAGTAAAAATATATAGCGCACCCCCATCAAGGCGCACTTCGCGTTCCGGGAAATCGGCACTTTCATTTAAAAAAGGAGAAATCCCGAGTGGCGGCGCATCGGCTGGAAATGGTTCATAGTTGCCTTGTACATTTCGAAATAATGGCGGTTCATGACCGGCATTTGCCAAACGGACAATGCCGGTTCGCGGATCATAAACACCGCCGGTCATGGTAACAAACATACCGCGCGTAACGGTTTCACATAATTCGACGTTAATACGGGCCAACAAACGGCTTGGCTGTTCAATGGTTTTCCCTAAACAACGGTACAAACTGGCTGTTTTTGCCATTAACAAGGCTGCGTTCATGCCTTTGCCTGAAACATCGCCCAAATTAAAACAAATGCGCCCATCATCCAGTTCAAAAAAATCGAAAAAGTCACCGGATACGGTACGAGCTGGATAATTAACCCCGTGCACTGGATAGTCGCCATCAACAACGCCCGGCAATAATGAGCGTTGGATTTCTGCTGCTAATTCAAGTTCTCGGGCAATCCGTTCTTGTTCCACCAAAGCTTCGGCCATACGCGCATTTTTAATAGCTAATGCCGCCGACGCCGACATAGCGCTTAACAAATGTAAATTATCAACGTCAAACAGGCCGTCACCACCGCGTTTATTAATCAATTCAATGGCACCAATGCGTTCGTCCTTCACGCTCATCGGGGCGCAAAGAATAGATTTGGTTGTGAACCCGGTTTCATCATCGACGGCTTTATGGAAACTGGCGTCTTTGGATACATCACGAACGATTTCAGATACATTATTGCGAATAGACCGACCAACAATGCCCTGACCTTCGGTTAAGGTTAATCCGGTGATTTCTGTTGCACCAACTGAGGCATGGCATTTTAAATGCCGGCCATCAGGTTCCAGCAAAAACAACGCGCCGCCTTCGGCATCCATATACTCGGTAATATGAGAAATGGCTTTTTTTAATGACGCCGTCATATCCAAAGACGCCGCAAAATCTTGGCTCATTTCAGCCAAAAGTTCCAGATTGTCATAGACACGTGCACGGCTATCGGCTCGGTCTTTTGCCGCCGCTTTATCCACAACTAATTTCCTGGCGTCAGTCATCAATACGCACCTTAACGTATGATCCCGGTGTATCTTCGATGGCTTTCAGTTTACCACCACCAGGCTTCCTTGCGGTGACTTTAGCGCCGTGATGCGGTTTCATCCAATCTGACCAATCCATCCACCAAGACCCATCATACTGTTTTGCACCAGCGAACCAATCATCAGCAGATTTTGGGCACGTATCATTCAACCAATAACAATATTTTTTAGCCACTGGTGGATTAACAACCCCCGCTATATGCCCGGATGCAGACAAAACAAATCTCACCCCCCCTTTATAAAATTCCGTCGCCCGGTAAACAGATTTCCAAGGCGCAATGTGGTCGTCTTTGGTGGCTAAACAATAAACAGGAACTTTGATTTTGTTTAAATCAATGGCAACACCGCCAAGCGTCATACCGGCTTTGTCTTTTAATTTATTTTTCAGGTACATTTCACGTAGATAGGTTTTATGCATCATCGATGGCAGTCGGGTATTATCCGCATTCCAATACAATAAATCAAAAGCCATCGGTTCACGGCCCATTAAATAGTTATTGACCACAAACGACCAAATTAAATCATTGTCACGCATCATGCTAAACACCTGTGACATTTCAGAGCCTTCGAGATAGCCTTTGCGTTCCATGTGCTTTTCAAGATTGTCCAGCTGTTCTTCGTCAATGAACACGGATAAATCACCGGCTTTTTCAAAATCAACCATGGTTGTCAAAAACGTCGCTGATTGAACGCGATCAAGTTTTTTTGCTGCCAAGTAAGCCAACGTGCATGCGGTTAATGTGCCGCCGATGCAATAGCCAACAATATTGATTTTTCTTTCACCACAAGCTTTTTCGATAGCTGCAATGGCCTCGATAGGGCCTTCTAACATGTAGTCTTCGAAACCTTTATCCGATAAGCTTTCATCGGGATTGACCCATGATATGACAAAAACTGTATGGCCTTGGTCCACGGCCCATTTTATCAGCGAATTTTTCGGCTGCAAATCCAGCACATAAAATTTATTAATCCATGGCGGCACAATCAACAAAGGACGTTTAAACGCCTTGTCCGTAGAAGCGTTGTATTGCAACAACTGCATCATATCATTTTGGTAAATCACTTTACCTTTTGATGTCGCTATATTTTCACCCAATGTAAAAGCGTCGTTGTCTGTCATTGAAATACGTAATTGGCCTTTACCTTTTTCAAGGTCACGCAGCAAATTTTCCATGCCGCGAATTAAATTTTCACCTTTTTCATCAATTGTTTTTTTCAACACTTTGGGGTTGGTCGCGACAAAATTTGTAGGCGATAAAGCATCAACAAATTGACGTGTGTAAAAATCAACTTTTTTGCGTGTGGCCCCATCTAAACCATCGACATCACTGACGACATTTTGCAACCAATTTGACGTCAATAAATAGGTCTGTTTGATGGTGTCGAACACGATATCTTCGTTCCATGCATCATCTTTAAAACGTTTATCGCCTTTATCGGGATTGATAACAGGATCATTGTGTTCCCCAGAAATCCGTTGCAAAGTTTGCTGCCAAAGTTCACCAAAACCCGTCATCAAACGGCCCTGAGCTTCGAATAATTTGGTTGGATCGGCCGACATTTTACTGGCTAAATCCATAAAAGCTTTCCCAATCACAATAGGATCGGAAAATTGATAATCTTTATCTTCCATACTTTTTTGATAAAATTCAGCCATTATTTTTTGACTACGTTGATAAAAATCAACATAAGACTGACTAAGGGCTTCAATGTCGACTGAATTTATTTGTCCGGGTTGTTGATCTTTGTCTTTGCCAGTATTTTTAACCATTTTGCAATTCCTTAAAAACCATCTGCCTATTCCTATGTCACAGCGGTTATGCTGCGCTAATCAACCATAGACTAGCCTGCGTCAAATTGGATTGCTAGTGATAGTAACACACGTGTCTTTATTGCCATAATGCGGCTATCCTAATTATCCGCACTTCTTTAACTGTTATTGGCCACCGGGCAATGTTTTTTTATCGGTATCACGGTAGCGGTACTGCAACTGAACGGCTAAGCTTTTAACCCGCCTTAACATGACAAAGGTCGATATTGTGACAAAAGGCACCCATAAAACAACATGCACCCAAACCGGCGGCAAATAGGTGAATTCGACGCATAAAGCCAAAGAAACAACACTTGTCCCGATCACCAGAATCAACGGCACAACAGGAGCATCGCCAATATCGTTTTCTTCCAGACCTAATCCACAAACAGAACAGCGGCTCCGAATTGTTGCGTATCCTTTGAATATAGTTCCCCGAAGACATTGCGGACAACGGCACTTCATCCCATTTAACAAAGCGCCGCCCAAGGATAAATCCCGGACGGTGCCTTGATGAACGTTATGATCGGGTGTTTTCATAACACCGCACAATATCTATTCGAAGACGTAACCGAATCCGCCCCACCAATAAACGGTAACGAACAGGAACAACCAAACCACATCGACAAAATGCCAATACCATGCAGCGGCTTCAAAACCGACATGTTGTTCTGCTGTGAAGTCGCCTTTTTTCACTCGGTATAAACAGACGGCCAAGAAAATTGTACCGACAATCACGTGGAAGCCGTGAAAGCCCGTGGCAAGATAAAATGTAGAAGAATAGATACCGTCTTTGAAACCAAACGAAGCATCAACGTATTCATAAGCTTGCGTGCTGGTAAAGATAACCCCTAATACAACAGTCAGCACCAAGCCAATAATTGTTTTTTTACGATCGCCTTTTAACAAAGCATGATGGGCAAAAGTCAATGTCGCGCCAGATGTTAACAAGATCAACGTATTGAAAAACGGAAGCCCCCAAGTGTGCAACGGCACGATGCCTTCGGGTGGCCAAACATCAAATGCCGTGCGGCTGATCATGGGTACTGTGCGGTCAAAAAACGCCCAGAAAAAAGCGAAAAAGAACATCACTTCAGAGACAATGAACAACACCATGCCAACCCGCAAGCCGTGGCGGACAGTAACCGTATGGTCGACGCCATTATTAGCTTCGCGTACCACATCGCGCCACCAGCCGAACATGGTGATCAGTATAATAGCAATACCGACATAAAATCCGAAAATTGGGCCGTCGTCCATATAAATTATTCCGCCGATTGCGGCAACAAGCGCACCAAAAGCACCTATAAAAGGCCATTTGCTGGGTTCGACCATATGGTAAGGATGTGATTTCACAGCACTAGACATTTATGTTCTCCACTTATTTTTCAATCGTTATACTTTTAAGGCAATGTGCGCCCTATAGTTTTTTTTCTTTAATCGTGTCATTAATATTCAATTGGCTAATTTTATCATTTACGTTCTCTATGCTCTCAGGATTTTCAACTTTAAAAAAAGTATAAGACAGCGTAATCGTTTTAACCTCTTTGGTGTTTAGATCTTTAAAAATTTCTGGATCCACGCTGTATTGCACGGGCATAGAGACTGTTTCACCGGGCTGCACCGTTTGTTCATCAAAACAGAAACAGGCAATTTTTGAAAAATATAGTCCCACTTTATAAGGCGTAACATTATACGTAGCCCGACCTGTAATCGGTTTATCCGATAGATTAGTGACTTCATAAAAAGCCATATTTTCTTCGCCCACACGGACAGAGGATTGGTTTTGTTTAACCGTAAATTTCCAAGGCAGTTTTTTGCTCATATTGGCATCAAAGCGAACTTTGATCGTTGGCGCATTCGTTTCAACTGCTGGTTTTTTTACTGATGGTCCAGCTTGTTCTGCAACAATTTTTGGCGTACCGCCATACCCGGTAATTTGACAAAATAATTGATAAAGCGGAACCGATGCATAGGCGAGACCGCCCATCCCAACAACCACAAGGGTCAAGACAGTGACAAGTTTTCTGTTTTTTGCGCTGCGTTTGTTCATCAAGCCCTCATGGTGGTTCTATTGATCATAAACGATATCAAGCCAGTTATTCCGCGACTGCTTTTCCAGACACATCAGGAAGTTCTTCGTGTGTATGGAACGGTGCTGGCGATGGAACAGTCCATTCCAACGTAGTCGCGCCTTCGCCCCATTGATTGGCTTCGACTTTTTCAGCGTTTTTAAAGGTTCTCCAAATCACTACAAAGAATAACACTGTACCAATCGCTGTGATCAATGCACCAATAGAGCTAATCATATTCCAGCCCGCATAGGCATCGGGGTAATCAGGAATTCGGCGCGGCATTCCGGCAAGACCTGCCATGTGTTGTGGGAAAAACAAGACGTTCACACCAACAACAAAGAACCAGAACTGCACTTTAGACAGTGTTTGGGGATATTGATAACCTGACATTTTACCAATCCAATAATAAAACCCGGCAAACATACCCAGAACTGCCGCCAGCCCCATCACATAATGGAAATGAGCCACCACATAATATGTATCATGAAGCGGCAAATCAGCACTGGCGTTGGCTAAAGTAATGCCTGTCACGCCACCGACAACAAACAAGAAAATAAAGGCAATCGCATAAAGCATTGGCACTTCCAAACGGATAGAGCCGCCCCACATTGTTGCTAACCAGCTAAATATTTTAATACCTGTCGGAACCGCGATAACCAAAGTAGCCGCCGTAAAATAAGCCCGCGTATCAACGCTTAATCCCACCGTATACATGTGATGCGCCCAAACAAAGAAACCGACTACGCCAATGGCCGACATCGCATAGGCCATACCTAAATATCCAAACACCGGTTTGTTGGAAAACGTTGAGACAACTTGAGAAATGATGCCAAAGGCAGGAAGAATAATAATATAAACTTCAGGGTGACCAAAGAACCAGAACAAGTGTTGCCACAACACCGGATCGCCCCCCAGTTCAGGTTGGAAAAAGGCGGTGCCAAAATTACGGTCTGTTAACAACATGGTCAACGCACCTGCCAAAACGGGTAAAGCCAACAACAATAAAAAGGATGTAATCAAAATTGACCATACGAACAAAGGCATACGGTGGATCGTCATCCCCGGCGCACGCATGTTAAAAATTGTTACAATCAGATTAATCGCACCCAAAATCGATGACGCACCAGCCAAATGCAATGCTAAAATACCAAAATCTACGGCCATTCCCGGGTTAAACTCTTTGCCTGACAATGGTGGGTACACGGTCCAACCTGTCCCCGGCCCCCCATCAACTTGGGTCGCAACAACCATCAATACCAAGCCTGCGGCTAACAGCCAAAAACTAATATTGTTCATACGCGGGAACGCCATATCCGGTGCGCCGATCATCAACGGAATAAACCAGTTACCAAATCCGCCAATCATGGCCGGCATCACAACAAAGAACACCATTAAAAAACCGTGGGCCGTCACCAAAACGTTATAAAATTGCGTATCATCGATGAATTGCAAGCCCGGTTGCGCCAATTCAAGCCGAATGTACCAAGACATTAAGCCGCCAATGACGGCAGAAATCATCGCCAAAATAATATAGAGGGTTCCAATGTCTTTATGATTTGTTGAAAACAACCAACGTTTTAACCCGGTAGGGTGATGGTCGTCGTGACCTGTTTCAGTAGCGCCGTATGCCATGATATCAATACCTTATTTCTAAAAAACTTTGACCTGCCGACAACCGTTATTGGGTTGCTTGGGTTAATTGAGCGACATTCATCGCATTTGATTTATCCGAAGGGGCCGCTGCAAACTCGACCTTGGCTTTAATCACCCAAGCTGCAAATTCTGCTTTACTGACCGCTTTCACAGTAATGGGCATATACGCATGGTTAATACCACAAAGCTCGGAACACATACCGTAATAATCACCGGCTTCATTGATTTCGATCCAAGTTTCGTTGGTCCGCCCGGGAACGGTATCCAATTTGACAGCAAATGCGGGGATCGCCCAATTGTGGATAACATCATTTGATGTCATCAACAGACGAATTTTAGTGCCAACTGGCAAAACCACTACATTATCAGCAGTTAACATCCGCGGTTGCCCCGGTTGCAAATCTTCCTCGCCAACAAAGTTACTGTCGAAAGCAAGTTCGCCTTGATCGGGGTATTCATAAGACCAATACCATTGATTGCCCGTAATTTTTAAAGTCATTTCTGCATCCGGCGTGCTATCCGCCAGATACAAAGCTTTTAATGACGGCACCGAAATCAAGATCAGGATCAAAATAGGAACCCCCGTCCAAATCACTTCCAACAAAGTATTGTGGGTGGTTTTTGAAGGTACGGGATTGGCTTTGGCATTAAATTTAATCAGGATATAAATCAGCAACGCCAAAACGAACAAAACGATAGCCACTTCAACGTAGAAAAGCATGAGGTTTAAGTCATATACAGCTTCGGCTGCTGGTGTTTTCGGGTCTTGAAGCCACCATTGCCAAGGCGAAGCACGCCCAACCAAGGCAGCGCCATCCGAGGCGGCCAGAGTTACGCCACTATTGATCATTCCTAAAACAAACAATGGCACAAGTGCCAGCAATTTTTTCAGCATGTTTTCCATCCACGTTATCTTATTGTCATGAGCAACAGGCGCTCTTGTAATTTTGATCTGCTTATACAGTCCACTTTAACATTACCCTATTTATAAAGGCCGCTATAAGTGACTGTTATATTCCCTTTTTATGTTCTTATTCCTTCTTTTATCGTCATGTCGGCTTAAGCGCAAGAGGCAGTTTAAATAATTTCACAACTTTTTTAGGGGCATTGCATGACTTTTTGTTTCTATATTTGCCATTTTTCAGAAATATCATTGAAACCCCTCGTTAACCACAGTATGGTCCGCGCTTCATCATCTTTTTCCAATGGATTCCTTTATGAAGAACGTATACATCGCCATTATCTTAGCCATCATGTCGGCATTTATGTACTATTCCGTCTTTAATTATGTTGATCTCTATTAAATTAACATTTTTTAATCTGGAATTTTTAATTTAAATCGGAGCAAACATGTTTGTTATTCAGGACTTAGTTCATGTTAATGCAACACTGAACGCATTGAGTGTCGTTTTTTTGCTTGCTGGTCGATATTATATTTTTCATGGCGACATCCAACGTCACCGTAAAATGATGGTGTCGGCATTAACGGTATCCGCCTTGTTTTTAATCTCTTACTTAACCTACAAAGCCAATTCAGGATTTGCTAAATTTGGTGGCGATGGCGCTATCCGTATTTTTTATTTCTCCCTGTTAGCCGCCCACGTTTTAGGGGCTGCTGCGTTAACAGTTCTGGTTCCCATCACCGTATTCAGAGCATTAAAAGAACGTTTTGATCAACACAAAAAAATCGCTCGTTTTACTTGGGCGTTATGGGTCGCGGTGGGATTGTCTGGAATTATCGTTTACATTATGGCCGTACACATTTTCCCCTACGTCACAAATTAAGTCACAAATAAATATGCTAAATAAAAATACCCATGGGACACCATTAAACGCCGGGCACCCACAACGCTGGGATATGACCGGTGGTTTTTCAGCAGCTTTATCATCGAACGCTGGTAAATCAGAACTTCGCGGCTGGCTGGGGCTAGCTATTGGATCATTGGCGATTGCCGGTGTTTTTGCCCTTCTATTAGCATTTTCCAGACTTCCTGGCATCCAAGATACGTTCCCATGGCCTTTACAGTTTTTCAAAAAAGGCTTGGTCATCCACGTCATTTTTTCATTTGTTGTTTGGTTTTTGAGCACCCTTGGTGCCATCTCGGTTATCGTTAGTTACCGGCTGAGTGACGGTCAACCCAAAGGCAAATTGTTATCACGCGCGGCTCTATATGGAAGCTATTTAGCCGCAGTTTTACTCTTTATTCCAGGTTTTATGGACCGGGGCCTGCCCTCTTTAAGCAATTATATTCCAGTAATTATTGATCCTATTTATTATGCTGGTTTGGGATTAATGGCATTGTCCATGGCATTGATATGTTTGCGCATGTTGATCAATTTGTTGGGCCGTGTTGGGCCATTGGATCCGGTAACGGTTGCCACGTTGTTTGCCGGTATTGCCTATTTTGCAGCCCTTGTTAGTTTTTTTGTGGCGTGGTCACAATTAGGGCAGACCGACATCAATGATGCCTATAACGAAGCTTTGTTTTGGGGCGGTGGTCACACGTTACAATTTGTCAATGTGATCTTGATGATGTCTGCATGGTACATTTTAGGCGGTATAGTTTTAAAACGCCCGGTGCTGGCACCTCGTTTTTTTGTCGGCATTTTACTGATTACCGTTTTGGCGGCTTTGGCGTTGCCTAGTTTATATTATTTCATCCAACCGTTTGATGATTTCGATCAGCGCCAAGCGTTCACATACATGCAATATGCGCTTGCCCCACCGGTCACGGTTATGATGATCGCTGTTATTACATCATTGCTGGCGGCGCGCAAAGCGGGTGCTGTAATTTGTTTTAAAGATTCGGCGACCACTGCGTTGTCTTTATCCATTTTGGTTTTTTCTTTGGGTGGCATTTTAGGCTTGTTTGTTGACGGGGCCGATACCCGGACGCCTGCTCATTACCACGGTGTGATCGGCGGCGTGAACTTAGCCTTCATGGGACTTTTCATTACTTTTTTCCTCCCCCTTTCTGGCCGTAAAATGGTCTCTGGAAAATCCGTCATTACCTTGATCCATCTTTACGCATGGGGGCAAATTTTACATTCGTTGGGCTTGTTTTTAGCCGGCGGTTATGGCGCACCAAGAAAAACCGCAGGCGCCGAACAAGGGATTGTAGCTTTGGGCGCTGAAATTGGGCTTTACATGATGGGTGTGGGGGCGCTAATTGCCGTTATCGGTGGTGTTATGTTTATTTGGAAAGTTGCAAAATCCTTGTTTTTCTCAACCCCATAGCCTTTATCATTGGGGTTATACTGGCAATATTGTTTTTTTTAATTTATAACGCTTCTAATTTCTCCCTTTGAATTTTTGGATGACAAAACCCGTCATGAACACACCTAACGATACCCACAACATTTCACCTGATAATCGAATGGATCAACCACGGTTTCGGCTGCAAGACTATGCGTTGATTTTAAAGCCCCGGGTTATGTCGCTTGTCGTGTTCACGGCGGCCGTCGGGTTGTTTTTAGCCCCCGGAGAAATTCCTGTTTTAACGTCCGTAATTGCCATTTTATGCATCGCTGTTGGTGCCGGGGCATCAGGTGCCATTAATATGTGGTACGATCAAGACATCGACCATATTATGGAACGCACACAAAAACGCCCTATTCCTGCAGGCCGCGTGACACCTAAAGAAGCTTTGACTATCGGCAGCATTTTATCGATTATTTCTGTGCTTGTGTTATATTTTTATGTAAATACACCGTCTGCGATTTTATTAGCCATCACAATTTTCTATTATGTATTCATTTATACCATGTGGTTAAAACGCCGGACGCCGCAAAATATCGTTATCGGGGGTGCAGCCGGAGCTTTTCCACCAATGATCGGTTGGATGGCCACAAGCGGCGACATCACCACAGGCCCCATCGTTTTATTTGCTATTATATTTTTATGGACGCCGCCTCATTCTTGGGCATTGGCGTTATTTCGCCGTGGGGATTACGAAGCCGCGGGCGTACCAATGATGCCTATTGTCGCAGGCGACGCATCAACTAAAAAACAAATGTTGATTTATACCTGTTTATTAATACCAACCACTTTACTGCCTGTGTTCATCAACATGTCAGGAGCCATTTATGGCATCACCGCATTGGTTTTAGGTGTTGAGTTTTTCCGCCGCTGTTTCAAATTATGGCAAGATGACGGCATTGATAAAGCAAGGCCCTTGTTTTTCTTTTCAATCTTATATTTGACCTTCATTTTTATGGCCTTGATTATTGATAAATTCCTTTTCATCCCTGTCCCTTTGATAAACATTTTCTAAATGACCTCGCCATCCCCTTCATCAGAAGTGGATATAATAGGGCCTTGTCTCGGCCCTGTTTTATCATCGATCCCATCACATCCAGCGTTCCGGTTTTAACGTTGCTTTCACGGCGCACAGCCTTGACCAACGATGCTTCCGGCCCCGGTTCTTGCAAAAGACATTGAACTTTTTTCTGTTTCATCTTGCGGCGTAATGCCAATACACTGGCCAACCCCATTGGATTCTCGTTTGCATCCGTCAAAGATCCGATGTTTTCAAGCCCATATTGGCGTTCAAAATATTGAAAAGCATCATGATAAACAACAAAAGGACGCCCTTGAACAGGTTCAAGAATTCTGATGATTTCCCGGTCCATTCCGGCAATCGTTTGCAGGGCTTTTTCTGCATTACTGGCATATCCACCCCTATGTTGCGGATCAATTTTCTGCATGGTTTCAGCAATCCCCTTGATTATAATTTTAGCATTTTTCGGATCAAGCCAAACATGAGGGTCCAATTCGCTGCCATCTTCATTTCCAGTTGCTGTATTTTCCGATGCTTCCATTACTTCGGTTTTTCCAAAGCCACCAACGCGAATACGCAAACGTCGCAAATTTTTTAAATTATTCATCGCCAACACCGCAACAGCTGTTGGCAAATTCACAATCGGTTTTATAAATGGCCGTTCCAGTTCAGGCCCAATCCAAAAAACTGCGTCCGCATTTATTAATTTTCGCATATCAGAAGGTTTCAGGCGCTGATCATGAGGGGAGACATTGGCACGTAACAGGTTTGTCGATGTTGCAATATCCCCCAACACCATATCGACAAGAGACTTAAGTGGTAAAATTGACACGATGACCTGAAGTTTGGATTGCGCCCCTGTTCCGGCCGCCCGCACCGACGAAATTATCACCATAGATACCATCAATGACAACAATAATGACACGACACATTTTCGCATAAACATAATTCTCAACTCCGTTGGATCGCATTTTTCCAGCTCTTATTGATCCGGAAATGGTCTTTTCAGTCATTTTGAAAAACAACCTAGAGAACAAAATTAATGGGGTCAACAACAGTTCAAAATTCGAGTTCACATTTTTTTTGCGTGTTTATGGTTAATAAAATCGACAGGTAATAATAGGCTTTTTCGCTTCTTAGCTGATGGGCATGAGCGGTTGCTTTTTTTATCCGTTCGTCAAATACTTTAAATCGGCTTTTCCCATTTTCGACACACATTATATCTATCCTTTATGCTGCAAATGGTGCTAAACCATTGCCAAATGACCAATTTTCTTTTGATGTTTCGAGCAAATTAATCACCACGTCCTGTTGGCGCACACCGGCATTTTTTGCCGCGTTTTCCGATATCGCTTTATATAGCGCTTTTTTCTGATCTAGCGTGCGTCCTTCGGCACAGGTAATTTGCACAAAAACCAATTCATCCGTATGCTTGATACCTAAAAAATTTTGTGGTCCGATAATGCCGTCTTTGCGTGCGTGTTCGGTAACAATTTGAAAATAATCGTCTTCTGGCACTTGAAAAGCATCCATCAATGCCGAATGAACGGCCTTGGATAAAGATTTAGAATAACTGTCCGGTTTTCCAGAAATATGTGAAATTCGTGCGAGGGGCATGTTGCAAAATCCAGTGTTTCAATAAAGAATAAAATTGATATTATTAAATTGTGATCGTTATGTTACTAATTTATGATATAATGTAACGGTCGCTATGTTGTCAACTATTAAATACCGATCGTTATGCAAAGGATTTCTTATGCGCTACAAACCCGGCCACCGTGAACAGGCCAAGACCCATATTTTGGGCGCCGCAGGACGTGGATTTCGCAAATCTGGATTTGGCGGCATTGGTGTTGACGGGTTAGCCAAAGAAGCCGGTATGACATCCGGGGCTTTTTACGGTCATTTCAAATCCAAAGATGCGGCTTTTGAAGAAGTCATTTTGCACGGATTAACAAAACTTAATAACACCATCACCACCATGCAAAACGATTTAGGATCAACATGGGCCCAAGAATTTATCGATTTTTATTTGGGAATTCGGCGCACCTGTGATATTTCAGAAAGCTGTACATTACAAAGCTTGTCATCGGAAGTTATTCGCGCTTGTGACGATACCCGTGACACATACCGCGAACATTTAAACACCATTGTGATAACCGTCGCCAGTGGATTAGATCAAATTCCAGAATCCCAACGGATGAATAAAGCGTGGGCATTATTATCCTTATTATCCGGCGGTGTCACCGTGGCTCGCGCGGTTAATGATAAAACAACGTCCGATACCATTGCCCATGCTTTGCGCGATGCTGCGTTAGATATCATCAATACCTAAACCCCATAAAATCATTCACCCCTATTTCAGAAAGTTACCCTCCATGTCCGATATCGCCTACGCCTCTCTTGAAACGCGGTTTCGCCGCATCGGATTGTTATCAGAAACCGAGGCCATGTTGCATTGGGATTGGGCAACGGTGATGCCCACAGGCGGTGCCGAAGCCCGGTCAGAACAATTGGCCGAAATTAAATCGATAATTCATGGTTTGATCACGGCTGATGACATGCCAGATTTAATCGAGGCGGCGCAACAACATACCAACCTATCAAGCTGGCAGACCAGCAATTTAACGCTGATGCGCCATCATTGGATAAAAGCCACAGCGTTAACCAGTGAGTTCGTTGAAACTTTTTCCAAAGCCTGCTCTGATTGTGAACAAGCTTGGCGCATCGCCCGCCCCAACAATGATTTTGCATCTGTGTTACCCCACATGCAACGGGTATTGGAATTAACTAAAGAACAAGGGGCCGCTTACGCCGATGTTTTGGAATGCAGTGTTATTGATGGATTGCTGGATAGTTATGAGCCGGGCGCAAAGTCAGCGGCCATATCCCCTGTTTTTGAGGATCTGGAAACATTTTTACCTGACTTTTTAGGCACCGTTTTAGACCATCAGGCCAGTCAACCAAGCCCCATCCCCATCGACGGTCATTTTCCCACCCAACAACAAAAGCAATTGGGCGAAACGCTAATGAAACAGATCGGCTTTGATTTTGACCATGGTCGACTGGATATTAGCTTGCATCCGTTTTGTGGTGGCATCCCAGACGATGTGCGCATCACGACGCGTTATGAAGAAAACGATTTCACGCAATCATTGATGGGTGTTTTGCACGAAACCGGCCATGCCCTCTATGAACAAAGCTTGCCAAAAAAATGGCAACGGCAACCGGTCGGAGCGGCGTTGGGTATGAGCATCCATGAAAGCCAATCGTTATTGATCGAAATGCAGGTTTGCAGGTCACGTGAATTCATTGAATTTGCAGCCCCTTTAATGCGTGATGCCTTTTCTGGCCAAGGCCCGGCGTGGGATGCGGAAAATATTTACCGTCTGCAAACCCGGGTCAAACCAGACTTCATCCGGGTCGATGCCGATGAAGTAACGTATCCGGCTCACGTTATTATCCGTTACCGCATAGAAAAAGATTTAATCGAAGGACGCATGAAATTATGCGATTTACCCGCCGCTTGGAATGAAGGCATGGAAAAATTATTAGGTATCGCCCCGCCCAATGACCGTTTGGGGTGCCTACAAGATGTACATTGGTTCGATGGGGCGTGGGGCTATTTCCCGACCTATACTTTGGGTGCTCTGACCGCCGCACAATTTTTTAAAGCCGCAACCGACCAAGACCCAACCATAAAAAAAAGCATTCAAAGCGGCGATTTTAAACCGTTGATGTCGTGGTTAGGCGGCAACATCCACGACCAAGGGTCACATTTGCTCGCACCCGATTTAATTAAACAAGTGACCGGGCAACCCTTGAACGCGGATGTTTTTAAAACGCATCTAAAAAACCGTTATTTATCCTAAACCCTAAACGGCAGCAACAGCAGGCACCATGGGTCCGTGATCAATCCGTTCCGGGGCTTTGTGGATCATGGTATAAGCATAATCGACACCCATACCGTAAGCACCGGAATGGTCTTTGACAATTTCAAGGGTTGCGTCATAGGTGTCTTGGCGGGACCAGTCACGCTGCCATTCTAACAACACTTGCTGCCAAGTCATCGGCACGACACCAACTTGGAGCATTCGCTCCATGGCATATTTATGAGCATCTAGCGAAGTCCCGCCAGACGCGTCGGCCACCATATAAATTTCATACCCGCCGTCACGTATGGCGTCGATGGCAAACATGGTATTACAAACCTCGGTCCACAAACCGGAAACAATGACTTTTTTACGGTTGTTTTTAGCCAAAGCATCCCGAACTTTCTGATCATCCCACGAATTCATCGATGTGCGCTCAAGCAATGCATGGTCCGGGAAAACAGCCAACAGTTCCGGATATGTATGACCGGAGAAACTTTCAGTTTCAACGGTGGTGATTGATGTCGGCACATGAAAAGTTTTTGCCGCTTTAGCCAACGCGACCACGTTGTTTTTTAATGTTTGCCGATCAATACTTTCAACGCCAAAAGCCATTTGTGGTTGATGATCAATAAAGATCATCTGGGAATTATCGGGGGTTAACAATTCAAGCTTTCCTGAAATCATGTTCTGTTTCTTTCATAAATTTTCAACTGAAAGGAACCTGAATGACATTAACTAAAAAAGATACTACCATAAATGATAGCTTACGTTTCCAGCTCATCCACATCCTTAAAATAGTATTGCGGGAAATTAGTATAGTCGGTCAAAATCAAGCCCATTCGCACTGCCTTGGCAACAGCCTGACTGCGGTTGGTGACGTCCAGTTTCTTTATGAAATTTTTGATATGAAAAACGACCGTCGATTCAGAAACACCAAGAATTTGGGCGATTTCACCCGATGTTTTACCATCCGCCGCCCACACCAGACATTGCTTTTCCCGCGGCGTTAAATCCACTATTTTGTCTTCTATAAGTTTTGCCCCGGATGCGGCGACGATTTTACATTGCAGACTGGCAATAGCTGAAGACAACGCAACAACGGTTTTTTTATAGGCCTTTGTTGATGTATCAATAGGTTTTTTTCTGGCAAGACTGATTAGACAAAAAGTTCCATCATAGCCTTTATGGCCGATACTCATACCATGACGCAAACCGACATCGTGGGCTTTCCTGAAAAAATCTTCGATAACGTTGTTCCCTTTTCCGGTATTTTCATCCCAGACAATCGGTGTATGTTTACTGAAACAATGTTCGACAACCGGATCAAATTTTGCGTATCCGGATTCCATATATTCTTCGACCCATTCGGACGGATAGTTTCCAACAGAGATATTCTGACTTTTGGAAAAAGTGATGGGGAAAACAACGGTAAACAAGCCGTATTCAAATCCAAGCCCGCTTCGCAAATCATTAAATACCGTCTCAATATCCGATATGGTTTCAGCGTTTTCTATACGGTCATAGAGCTCAATCAGGAAATTTTCGAAATTCATGATAATCCGTTCCATCCTGTTCTGTTTGCTTGCCCCGGCCTTGCCTGAACGGTATAGGTTTAGAGCATTAAATCACAGGAGCATACCCCGTTGAAATACATTTCCACCCGCGGCGAAAATTCCGGTCTCGATTTTGATGATGTTTTAATTTCCGGTCTGGCGTCCGATGGCGGGCTTTATCTTCCGGATACATGGCCAACTTTTTCCAAATCACAAATAGCCGCTTTTAAAAATCTCAGCTACGGGGAAACCGCTTTTCATGTAATGCGGCCATTTATCAACCGCAATACAGCCGACGATGCCACGCTAAAATCAATTATTAATGACGCCTACAGCCATTTTGACAGTGACAACGTCGCCGAACTTGTTGATTTGGGCGATAACCAATGGATGCTTGAATTATTTCACGGCCCAACATTGGCGTTCAAAGACATGGCCATGCAGTTTTTAGGCCCCATTTTTGATCACGTATTAAGCATCCGCCAAGCCCGGGCCACCATCGTTGGCGCCACATCCGGCGATACCGGGTCTGCTGCCATCGAAGCCTGCCGCGGTCGCGAAGCGTTGGATGTGTTTATTTTATACCCGCATAATCGGGTATCTGATGTGCAACGCCGGCAAATGACCACGGTCGCTGATAAAAACGTGCACGCCATTGCCATCAACGGCACTTTTGATGATTGCCAGGATTTGGTCAAATCCATGTTCAATGATCAACTGTTTCGAAATAAATGGAATTTAAGCGCCGTTAATTCAATTAACTGGGCACGCATCATGGCGCAGATCGTTTATTATTTTTATGCTGCGGTCCGTGTCGGCGCGCCGGAAAAAGCGGTCGCATTTTCTGTCCCCACCGGCAATTTTGGCAATATATTCGCTGGTTTTGCGGCAAAAAAAATGGGGCTCCCCATTGAACAATTGATCGTCGGCACCAACCAAAATGATATTTTGGACCGGTTTTTCAAAACCGGGATCATGAAAATGGACGGCGTTAACGCCACCATCAGCCCTAGCATGGATATTCAAATTTCATCAAATTTTGAACGTTTGTTGTTTGATTTATTCAATCATGATCATCAGCTTTTATCCGAAACAATGACAGCGTTCAGACAATCTGGTGAATTTTGTGTCAATGCAGATACATTGTCCACGGCACAAAAACTATTTTCCAGCGCGCGTTTTGATGATGATCAAACCAAGGCCCTAATCAAACAGCTATACCAACATCAAGGCAAACTTATTGATCCGCATTCAGCCGTTGGATTAGCGGCAGGCCGGGCTTGTATAAACAATAACAATACACCGCTTGTCACATTAGCCACGGCTCATCCTGCAAAATTCCCAGACGCCACGGAACAGGCTTCGGGTGTTCATCCCGCATTGCCAGACCATTTATCCGATTTGTTTGATCGCCCGGAACATTTTAATATTTTGGACAATGATTTAAACACAATCGAACAATTTATTTCCAATACGTTGGGAACAGCTTCGTGACAACCCATATCACACGTCAATCAAATGGGCTACGTATTGCCAGCACATGCATGGAAAGCGTCGAAACGGTTTCCTTGGGGGCATGGGTTAATATCGGCGCTCGTGATGAAACAAAATCTGTAAACGGCATTTCCCACATCCTTGAACATATGGCGTTTAAAGGCACAAAAAAACGCAATGCTTATGAAATTGCAGAAACCATCGAAGCCGTTGGTGGACATTTAAATGCCTATACTTCACGCGAACAAACAGCCTATTACGCTAAAGTTTTGAAACAAGACGCCCCGTTAGCCATCGAGCTCATATCTGACATTTTACAAAACTCCGTTTTTGATGAACAGGAACTTGTCCGGGAAAAAGATGTTATTATTCAAGAAATTCACCAAACGGCAGATACGCCTGATGATTTAATCTTTGATCTGTTTCAAGAAACGGCCTACCCAGATCAAGCCATGGGCCGCCCGATTTTAGGCACCTCCGAACGCGTATCAGCTATGGACCGCACCACATTAAAATCATATATGCAGGATAACTACACAGCCCCATCCATGGTAATCTCTGCTGCTGGTAACATTGGGCATGAGCGTTTTCAAAATGAAATCGCCCAAGCTTTTTCTCAACTGCCCCCGGACCCAACGCAAACTCTATCAACCCGCGACAAAACCCAGTATAAAGGTGGCGAACTCATCAAACACCGGGATTTGGAACAAACCCATGTGGTTTTAGGTTTTGATGGCGTATCCTATTATGATGATGATTTTTATGCGGCTTCTGTTTTTTCTACCTTGCTGGGGGGCGGCATGTCGTCCCGCTTATTTCAACAAGTGCGTGAAAAACGCGGGCTTGCCTATTCCATCTATTCTTTTTTATCGTGCTGTTCCGATAGTGGCTTTCTCGCCATTTACGCAGGCACCGGCAAAAACGAAGCGGCTCAATTATTGCCTATAATTGCTGATGAAATCAGCAAAGTTTGCGATCAGGTTGATTTGTCTGAAATTGCCCGCGCCCGCGCTCAATTAAAAGCCAGCACATTAATGGCCTTAGAAAGCACATCATCAAGAACAGAGCAATTAGCAAGGCAAGTTCAACTTTTTGACCGCGCCATCCCCACAGAAGAAACCGTCGCCAAAATCGATGCCGTTGATGTGAATGCTGTAAAAAACATTGCAACCCGGATTTTTAAAGGCATACCGACTTTAACCGTTCTGGGGCCTGTGGAAAAGTCCACAGGGCTTGATCAGATCGTCGGCAAGATGCCCTCGTCCTAAGCCGCATTATTTGCTTCTGCTTTCACCATTCGTGCAACGGGTTGATAGCCATGTTCAGCGATCATGGCCGCACCTTGGGCAATTGATTTTTCATCACCTTCGATACCAAGCCCGTCTACCAGTCGGTTCAAAAATGAAAATAGGGACACCACGGCGATTACATTTTCAACAGCTTGATCTGACCAACCTGCCACTTTAATTGCATCAATATCGGCCTGATCAACTACCCCGGGCTGTAATGTCAATTTACTTGAAAATGTTAAAACGCTTTGCATTTTTGCCTCCGCTGATTGTCCTGTTTGTATCTTTTTTATGACATTCACATTGATGCCTTTGTGGATCAGCACAGCCGTATGCGACTGCACACAATAAAGACAATCATTAACATTGGATACGTGTAGCGCGATCATTTCACGCTGTTCAGTTGTTAGGTCAGATGTTCCTGACATAATATGTGCGAGCATCTCGGCGAAGGCACCATAGAGGTTGGGGTCACGCATAAATGTATCAACGACGCCATGATCGTTTTTGGATGACTTGAGAAATGACATGATTAATTTCCTGTGTTAATGTGGGTGTAGGTAACGTTAATATAGTTTACGTTACGACACGTAACATAATAGTCTTTGAAAAGGCAAGCCCTGTGATTGAAAAAAAACAAACCGCAGCCAAACACGGGCGGCCACGTAGCGAAGAAACCCACCAAGCCATTATCAAAGCCACCACCCAATTAATGGAAACCACGCCCATCCGCATCATTACCATGGGCGCTATCGCTAAAACGGCAAATGTTGGCAAACCCACCTTATACCGATGGTGGGACAATAAATGTTCTTTAATAATGGATGTTTTTCTAACGAACGTTCAGACTGAGATTTCTGTGGGTGAAAATCTAGGAACGACACAAGCATTATCAAGTCAGCTTGAAAGTGTGATGAATATATTACGTGGCAGATCTGGGAAAATTGTTGCCGAAATGATTGGTGAAGGACAATCGGACCCCCATATACTGGAAGAATTCCGTCACCGATTTTTTAATCAGTTTCTAAAACCCGCGCGCCAGATTATTGATCAAGGCAAAACAAACGGAAATATCGACGACACCATTGATACAGATTTAATTCTCGATCTGATTTATGGCCCAGTATATTACAGGCTGCTGGTGGGCCATCAACCGCTTGATGATGCATTCGCTAAAAGCTTGATAAAACGTGTCCCAATGGCATTGTTGGCGGCCGTTTAAAATTATTCTGCTTGATCAAGAAAATCTTCGATCAAGCTATAGATCACCTCGGCATCGTCTTGGTTGGTAATCACTAAATTGCTGTTTGTTCCCTGAATATTCAACACATACCCACGAGCTGCGGCAATTTTTTCCAAGGCGGTGACAAACGGGGTTAACACTTGATTGTTCAATGCGTCTGCATCCGGGCAAGCCGCCATGCGATCAAACAACATTTTGGTTAAGTCACCAGTGTTTTTGTTAGCCGTTTTTTTAGGCATGCCCAGCGTCTTCTGAAAGCATTACTGGATCAATCCCGATTTTTGTCATAGCACGTTGCCATTTTTCGTTCAAATCCAGATCAAAAACCAATTTTTCATCGGCGGCCACATTTAGCCAGCCATTATCACGCATTTCCTGATCCAATTGCCCCGCGCCCCACCCTGCATAACCCAAGGCTAACAGCGATTGTTTTGGCCCGCCACCACCAGCAATAACACGTAAAATATCGATGGTTGCGGTTAACGCCATATCGTCATTAACAACTAACGACTGGTCTTGTAAGTAATCATTGGAATGCAATACAAACCCACGGCCCATTTCCACCGGCCCACCAAAATGCACATTGATATTATCTACATCCGTTTGCGGCACGATATTCAATTGTTCCAACAAATCCGGAAAAGACATATCATCCAGCATTCGATTGATCACCAGCCCCATAGCGCCTTCGGCATTATGAGCACACATATAAATGACGGTTTTAGCAAATCGCCCATCATTCATTGCAGGCATGGCTACCAACAACTGCCCAACAAGGTAGCCATCGCCCGCATCATCATGACCTAAATCATCCGCGCTTTGATTAATTGAGTTCGATTTTTCAAAACCCAATTTCATAGAACCCGTATTACCTAAGCCGAGATTTTTAAAATTATCTGTCATTCTATAAATTTAAGCATCCTTAGGCCCTCTGGCAACAACAGATCATCAATTACTTTTGAATTTAATGATATTTATATCACAAACAAAACTCAGCAATTTGATGAAAAGCCATTAAAAACACGTGAAATACGCGCTAAAACACCGTAACTTATGGTTCAGACTAGCAATTAGAGGCAAATAATGCGGCAATTAATGACGTTTTCATCCACCCTTGAATTCATAAATAAACGCGTTTATGGCGTTTATGGCGTTTTTACCTTGTTATTTATCTTGAGTCTTACAACGCCTGGGTTGGCGCAAACAGCACAAATAGGTGCATCGGACTGGGTGACCACCGAACAAACGGCCATACGGTTGATATCGGCTACGGATACGGTAAACCAAAACCAGCAACAATTCGGATTGCAGTTTAAACTTAAAAAAGACTGGAAAATTTATTGGCGATCACCGGGGGATGCCGGATTCCCACCACGGCCTGACTGGTCGGCATCAAAAAACATCAAATCCGTTGATATGTCGTGGCCCGTGCCGGAACGATTCTCGGTCCTTGGCCTAGAAACACTGGGTTATAAAAATGAAGTCGTATTTCCGCTTAACGCCGGCATTACCAATCCCGGCGAAAACACCACATTATCGACAACTGTGGATTATTTAACATGTGCTGAAATATGTATTCCCTATACGGCCAATTTAAAGTTAACGTTAGCCGCCGGTCAAGGCGTGACAACGGATATGGCCATACTGATTAAACAATACCAAGACCGTGTCCCCATACAAAATGATGACTTCAACATCACAAACGCAACCACCGAACAAACCGTCAAAGACGGCGAAAAAATTACTTTATTGTACCTTAATGCTCGCTCCAAAACTGTATTTTCAACCCCCGATGTTTTTATCGAAGGGCCGCCGGAACTTGCTTTTTCAAAGCCCCAAGTTTCTGTCAATGCAAATGGCACGGAAGCTGTATTGAACATCGAGGTTTATGGCGCTGAGACATCTATTGTCGGACAAACATTCAAAGTCACGTTGAAAGATCAGGCACAAATATCGGAAACCGCCATTCGTATATTTGAAACCAAAACACCGCCTAAAACATCTACGCCGATCATAGCAACCGTCACGACTTCACCAATATTGACCATTATTTTATTCGCCTTTATCGGTGGCATGATCCTGAATTTAATGCCCTGTGTGTTGCCGGTTTTATCTATCAAACTATTAAGCGTTGTCAAATCCGGCGGATTAGAAGCCAGACGTGTGCGCTATGGATTTATTGCTTCAACCCTTGGCATTCTGTCCGCTTTCATGATTTTAGCGAGCGCCCTGATAACATTAAAATCCATCGGTTTGACCATTGGCTGGGGCATTCAGTTTCAGCAACCTTGGTTTTTAATCACCATGATTTTAGTGATCACTTTATTCGCTTGTAACATGGTTGGCATTTTTGAGTTTTCATTACCAAACTGGATCGGATCACGGCTTGGCAATTCAGACCACAGCAACAGATTGCGCGGACATTTTTTCCAAGGCATGTTAGCCACCGTGCTCGCCACACCGTGCTCGGCGCCGTTTTTAGGCACGGCTGTTGGTTTTGCTTTGGCCCGTGGGCCTTTTGAAATCCTGGCTATTTTCTTAAGCGTCGGCCTCGGTTTATCGGTGCCTTATTTACTGATCGCAGCGTTCCCCGGCACCGTCCGCCACATCCCCAAACCGGGACCGTGGATGGCGCGCCTAAAACAAGTTCTAGCCCTCGCGTTAGCCGCAACGGTGCTCTGGTTATTAAGCATATTGGCATCAAATATTGGGCTGGAAACAGCCACGGCAAGTGGCATACTGGCCCTATTGATCATCGGCTCGTTGTTATTTTTCAAAACCCGTCATAAGGACCGCATCAGCCGCCCCGGTTGGGCCGTCACAGTGGTGTTGTCAGCATTGGCGCTTAGCACGCCATCGCTTTTGGGCCAATCCGTTTCAGCCAAACCTGAAAGCCAAGCACAAAAACAAAAACCTGTGACTTGGCAACCTTGGGACCTACAAGCCATTCCAGAGCTTGTAAAACAAGGCAAAATAGTCTTTGTCGATGTTACCGCAGAATGGTGCATTACCTGCCAAATCAACAAAAACTTTATTCTTTACCGCGGGCAGTCGCTGGAATTGCTCAACCAAGAAAACGTCATTGCAATGACGGCCGACTGGACAAAGCCGGATCAAAAAATATCCGATTATTTATCCAGTTTCGAACGTTATGGTATTCCTTTTAACATTGTTTATGGACCAAAAAAACCGGATGGCGTCATTTTACCTGAATTATTAACCCAAAGCGCTGTCACCCAAGCCTTTGCCAAAGTAGCAAACCCAGCACTGGCGAAAAAATAATCTCATCTGGAGCAATTTTTTATTGGACACTCAGATTTATTTGCTTATCTCCAGTAAAGGCATAACCAACGTGCCGATGTTTTCATTCACCAATATTAAGGATATACACCATGACCATTCAAACAGGCGATACGATCCCCAGCGTCAATTTAGCCACAATGACCACAGACGGGCCGAGCGGCGTCAGTACAGATGACATTTTCAAAGACAAAAAAGTTATTTTGTTTGGTCTTCCTGGGGCTTTCACACCGACCTGTTCAGCACAGCATTTACCCGGTTACATTAAATTGGCTGATAAATTCAAAGCCAAAGGCATCGACACCATTGCCTGTTTGTCTGTTAATGATCCGTTTGTCATGGGTGCGTGGGGAAAAGACCAGAAAGTCGGTGATGAAGTTTTATTATTAGCCGACGGCAGTGCCGAGTTCACCAAAGCAGCGGGACTTGAATTTGACTTATCCGCCAAAGGTTTAGGTCTGCGTTGCCAACGCTTTGCCATGATTGTGAATGATGGAAAAGTTGAAAAAACCGCTATCGAAGACGCCGGCGCATTCGAGGTTTCCAGTGCAGAAGCCATGTTAAGCGCGCTATAAATTAATTTTGGGTGCAGCCGCCAGAATGTAAAAAGTCTATAATTTTACATATTTTTACTTCCGCGCGGCTGCGGCCGATCCTTTGGTCGCCAACGCATCTGCACGTTCATTATCAACATGACCATCATGACCACGCACCCAATTCCATGTAATGTTGTGCTTGTTCGCCAATTCATCCAGCCGTTGCCATAAATCATGATTTTTCCGAAAGCCGCCGCCTTTGACGCGGTAATCTTTGGCTTTCCAACCGGCCAACCATTTGGTCATGCCTTGCTGCACATAGGTGCTATCCGTTGTTACCGTCACATTGCACGGCCTTTTTAACCGTTCCAGACCTTCGATGACAGCCTGCATTTCCATGCGGTTATTGGTGGTATCCGCAGCACTTCCAAAAAATTCTTTTTCTTCGCCGCGCCATCTTAAAATCAATCCCCAACCGCCGGGACCGGGATTGCCGGAACAGGCCCCATCGGTGATAATTTCAACAGCATTTTTTGTATTGTCTGTCATGGCCGTTCCCAATTCGTATTCTTTTTATGAAAATCCAATATGCGGTAAAATTCGATAGGGTCTTTCGGCGCGACCAATGCTTGTTCGACCGGGTTTAACGCATCATACAAACGCGTCAACAAAAACCGCATGGCGCTACCCCGGAGGCATGTATTCAATGCATTAAACTCGTCCTCACCCAAAGGCCTCGCACGTTCATACCCCGCCAATAGTTTTTCAGCCAACCCTTTGTTAAATATCCTATTTGCATCAAAACACCACGCATTGATACAAACGGCCAAGTCATAGACCAACACATCATCACAGGCGAAATAAAAATCAATATAACCGCTTAAACGCCCATCATCGAAAAATACATTATCAGGAAACAAATCTCCATGAATGATGCCGCGAATTAATTTTTTAGGCCAATTCTGATCAAGCCAATTCAATTCATCGGCGATATATGCTGCGATCCCGGGCTGAATTTCATCAGCCCGGTTTTTAATCCACCCGAAAATGTCATGCCATCCGTTTAAAGACAGATTGTTTAAACGCCTGTTTTGAAAATTTATTGTGGCTAAGTGCATGGACGCCAACCCGTACCCCAACTGCTCAACACAATCAACGGTCACGTCATTTATCGGGCGGCCGGGTAAAAAACTCACAATCAACGATGGCCGTCCACAAAGTTGTGATAAAGCCTCACCAGATTTATTCAAAACCGGTTTTGGACACGCGATCTGGGACGATGACAAATGGTCCATAAGCTGAATAAAAAAAGGCAAATCGTCTGCATCTGTGCGTTTTTCAAACAAGGTTAGAATGTAATTTCCCATCGATGTAACAAGATGAAAGTTACTGTTTTCTATGCCTTCGGCAATTTCACTGAAATCGGTCACCATGCCGAGATCATAACCCGTCATAAAGTCTTTGATTTGATCATCACTTACATGTGTATAGACGGCCATTTTTAATCCATAATTTTTATTTTAGGCGAAATGCATATACCATATTAATTTACTGCTCTTGTGCTTCTATAGAAATATTTCATACATTTAAACATTGTTTTCATGACGATGAATGGACGGATATTTCAAATGGTTCGTGTTATTAAATTTTTATCACGATCTACAGGCTGGTTAATCACCGTTTTGTTGGCATTCTTGGTCATCCTGCCTCCATCATGGGCGGCACCTGAAAATGGCAATGAAATTACTGATGATATATACATTAAAAATGCCCCCCTTCGCCGCCAACCCGCCACTGAAAAAATTCTAAGTATTCAAAAATCCCTTTCGGAAATAGGCTTGTACCAAGGCACCCTTAGCGGGCGCATGAATAATGAAACCCGGGCCGCCATCAAAATTTATCAACAATCCAATGGTTTGAAAGTTGATGGCTTGATCAATAATCAGCTCACTGAAACCTTGGAAAACGCCATTAATGTACGGAAGTTACTATCAAAACTTGGTAAAGCCCGTGAACAAAAAACCAGTGCTGCACGGTTGGCATTGTTAAGCCACCCTGCGACCAAAGATTTAATCGACAACAATTCAGATGAACGCGCCGATGCCACAAGGGACCAGGAAAGCTGTCTTGAAAATCCGACGGTACGCTGTTTGTTATTTGATGCATCGGAAACCGCCAAAGCGATATTTAAAACAGAACTGCGTGATTGGGCCCTTGGCGAAATTCTTATTGTCCAAGGTCGCGCCGGATTAAGCCAACAAGCTATGCAAACAGCTGGCCGCATCCAAGACCCAAGATTGATTATGGTGGCCCTTGGTGATATCGCCAAAGCTTTGGCCACAGCCCAGCAATACAAAAGCGCCAGCGACGCTATTGCCATCATCCCCAACATCACAGAACGCATTGATACACGTCTATCCGTAGCCCGCATTCATATCAACAATGGCCGTAAAGTTGACGCTTTATCAACTTTGGAAGCCGCCGAACAAGATCTTAATAATACCAAAGACATATATAAACGCATTGGCTTCGAGACCAGAAAATCTTTTCTATTATGGCGCCTTGATGAACAAAAAAGTGCGGCAAAAAATCTGGAGCTGGCGACGGACTTAGCCCGATCAATAACCGAGGCAAGCCAACGGGAACTAGCGATAAGCACCATCGCCACCGTCTATGCCGAAATATCGAATACGGAAAAAGCGTTATTTTTAATGGATGAAATTGGTAACGCGGGGCGCAAGACCCCAACTCTTATTAAAATTGTCAGCGCCCAAGCAAAAAAAGGCGATATTACCATTGCCATGGCAACAGCTATCAACATTCCGCAAATGCGTTACCGGGTGATTGCACTAGGGGATATAGCGTTAGCGGAAATTAAATCCGGAAATGCGGCAACCGCCCAAGCTATTTTAAATGACGCTCTGATCAATGCCGAAACCATTCGCTTGCCCTATGCCCGGTCATTTGCCTATAGCCATTTGGCAACAATTTACAGTCAATTACGATTTTTGACCCCAAACGATGAGATGAACAAAGTACCCGGGGAAATTGATCAGGACAAAGCCATCGGTATTGCCAACAAAATAAAAGACCCACGTTTACGTGCTAAAACAATGTGGACAATTGCTAAAGATTACAAAAAAACTGGCGACAAAATGGCTTGGACCAAGACCCAACAAAGGGCTAGAGCAGAAACCGACAACATCATCGCACCGTTAAGTCGGGTGTGGCTGTTAAGCCAAATGACCCAAGAATTCAGCCGCGTCAAAAACACCGATGACGCTAACATGGCTTTTCAAGAAGCCCTTAATTACACGCAAGAAATTGATAACCCATGGACCCGTGCACGCGCCCTCGCCAAACTCGCGTCGGCTTTGTTGGAACTTGCCGGATTACCGCAGCCTGCAAATAACGCTACGGATCGAAAATTCCCAACACAGCCTTGAAAGAGTATGGACCCTTGGCGTAAGCTTCGTTAGTGTATCGATCCTGATGCATAAACCGCGTTTTTAAATATGATTTAAAAATACAAATTTGGAGTTTTTACATGACTGATCCTGTCGTTGCACAATCCAGCCCCTATGCGGTGGATGTCGAAGAAGGCAAAAAATACGCTTGGTGTTCATGCGGAAAAAGTCAAAAACAACCGTTTTGTGATGGCACCCACAAAGACACCGATTTCAGTCCTTTGGTGACAACGGCTGAAAAAACTGAAACCGTTTATTTTTGTGGCTGCAAGCATACCAAAGCCGCGCCTTTTTGTGACGGCAGCCATTCTAAACTATGACAACTTTTCAAAACTCTCTTAGGCGTGGTCGACTTGGGCTGTCATCAGCGGTTGTTTTAATCGTTGCGACCGCCTGTTCATCGGTCAGCAATTTAACTACGTCCGTTGATAGCTTGTTAAGCAAATCGCTGGTGTTGGATTGCCCTGACATTAGCATTCCATCAAGTACGGCGAATTTAGTCACATTCAAACCCGGTGGCGGCGAAGATTTAACCGATGTTTTGCTTGAAGGGGTGTTGGCTGACATCCAGCTTGAATGCATCAGCAGCGTCGATGCAAAAACCAAAACCGGTTCCATGGATATCAACGTCCGCATTGCTATTGATGCCAACCGCGGCCCGGCCGATAAATCGCAAAAAGCCACACTGCCCTATTACATCAGCATCGCCAATAATGAACAAAAAATTCTGTACCGCGAAGCGTTTAATTTGAATGTCGGGTTTTCCGGCAATCGGTCACGCGTACAGGTTTTGACCCAGCCAGTAACATTTATATTACCCATAACGGAAAAATTCACCAACCGCTATTACACTGTTTTTGCCGGATTTTTAGTCAATAAAGAACAACTTCGTTTCAATCGCAAACGACGCAAAGCCCTTGGCCGATGATTTCGTTTTAATTTTTTTATGCACAGGCTTGACCATTGACCGCCACGCCAAGACATGGGAAAATATGGTCAAGATAAGTACTCTCAGACGACAGCTGTGGGAGAGATTTAAAGTCAGCCAACTTTGGCAAAACACATTATTCATGACTTTAAACGCCGAAGGAGCAACCGCCCCGGAAACTCTCAGGCAAAAGGACCGCAGCAGGATGAGACTCTGGAAAGTGGGTGCAGCAATTGTTAAGCAATATGTTGGATCCCACCGAAGATGTAAGCCGGCGTGATTTATTATAAATCTTTCTGGTCAATCTTTCAGGTTCCGAGACAGAGGGGGCGTTTGAAAGCCGTATGAAACGGTTTTCTAAGTTAGCAACTGCTGATGATTAACGCCGCTGTTTAGGAGAGTTTCAAGATGTCACAGGATGATACCCTTAAAACCACACCGCTTGACGCATTACACCGAGAACTCGGTGCAAAAATGGTTGCCTTTACTGGCTATTCAATGCCCGTACAATATCCCACAGGTGTTTTAAAAGAACATCTGCACACACGCAGCAAAGCGTCTATTTTTGATGTTTCACACATGGGTCAAGCCCGTATTGTCGGCGACAATCCAGCAGCGGCCATTGAAAAATTAGTCCCCGGCGACATTCAAGGGCTGGCTGTTGGTAAAGCACGGTACACATTATTAACCAACGATCGTGGTGGCATCATCGATGATTTGATGGTCACCCAAGCTAGCGATCATCTATATTTAGTTGTTAACGCCGCCTGTAAAGATGCCGATTTTGCCCATATCGAAAATAATTTAGGCGACGGCTATCAGATGGAAATCCTCGATGATCAGGCGTTGATCGCCCTGCAAGGCCCGGCAGCCGCTGACGTTTTATCCCGTTTCATCCCAGCCGCGCGCCATATGTTGTTCATGACGGCCGAAGCTTTTAATTTGGGTGATGCGCCCTGTTTTGTCACGCGGTCTGGTTACACTGGCGAAGACGGCTATGAAATTTCAGTACCCGCGGATCAAGTCGACGATTTGACCCGTTTGTTATTGGGTGAAGACGAAGTTGAAATGGCCGGATTAGGCGCCCGCGATTCGCTACGCCTAGAAGCCGGATTATGTTTATACGGCAGCGACATCGACACCACGACAACCCCGATCGAAGCGGGACTGATTTGGACGGTCAATAAATGCCGCCGCGAAACCGGCGGTTTTCCCGGCGCGGATATTATTTTAGCCCAAATCAAAGACGGTGTAAGCCGTAAACGTGTTGGCATTTTACCTGACGGCAAAGCCCCGGCCCGGGCGCACACAGAAATTATGGACAGCGCGGGTAAAAAAATTGGTGAGATTACAAGCGGTGGCTTTGGCCCATCAGCAAGCGGACCCGTTGCCATGGGATATGTTGACATCGACCATGTCAAACCTGATACCCCTGTACAATTAAAAGTACGCAATAAATTGCTGCCCGCGAAAGTCGTCAAATTACCGTTTGTTAAACAGAATTATTTCCACGGATAAACCAATTCAAAAACCCCCTATTAAAAATCATTAAATCTAAGGAGTTCACAGATGACCATTAAATTTTCAGAAGACCACGAATGGGTCAATGTTGACGGCGATATCGCAACCGTTGGCATCACCCCCCATGCCCAAGATCAGTTAGGCGACATCGTTTTCATTGAATTGCCTGATACAGGCGCTGCCTTTGATATCGCTGATGAAGCCGGGGCCGTTGAAAGTGTGAAAGCCGCAAGTGAAATTTACGCCCCCGTTTCTGGAGAAATTACAGACGTTAATGGCGATCTCGAAGACAATCCGGGCGTTGTCAATTCTGATCCCATGGGTGACGGTTGGTTTTTCAAAATAAAACTCAGCAATACGGACGAACTTGAAACCTTAATGGATGAAGCCCAATATAAAACATTTGTGGAAGGCCTCGACGGATGAGCAAAAGAGCCCTTGGCAGTCTTTTTCAGCAGGACGATTTCACAAAACGCCACATTGGTCCCAGCGATCATGACATCGTCGACATGTTGTCACTGATCGGTGTGAAATCATTAGACGCGTTACTTGATCAAGGGGTGCCAGACAGCATCCGTAGTGATCAAGATTTAACCGACGCCCCGTTGACAGAACGCCAAGCGCTCGACACTTTATCAGCATTAGCAGCTGAAAACACCGTCATGAAATCAATGATCGGCATGGGCTATTACGATTGCCATATGCCGTCAGTGATCCAACGTAATGTGCTGGAAAACCCCGGCTGGTATACCTCATACACACCCTACCAAGCGGAAATTTCCCAAGGGCGAATGGAAGCGTTATTAAACTTTCAGCAAATGATCGTTGATTTAACAGCCATGGATTTAGCCAATTCTTCGATGTTGGACGAAGGCACGGCAGCCGCCGAAGCCATGACCATGATGAAACGTGTTGGCCGCAATAAAAATAACAAAATTTTTGTCGCCAATGATTGCCACCCACAAACCATTTCCATTATTGAAACCCGGGCCGAACCTTTGGGATTTAACGTTCAAATTGGAGATCCGTTAGTTGATTTGGACCCGACACAAGTTTTTGGTGTTGTTCTGCAATACCCAAACACTTTTGGTAACATTAACGATTACAAGGATTTATCTGACAAAATTCATGGCGCCAAAGCGTTATTAACCGTTTGCACCGATTTGATGGCTTTGACACTGTTAACCCCACCTGGTGAATGGGGCGCCGACATTGTCGTTGGTAATTCACAAAGATTTGGTGTGCCCATGGGTTACGGCGGACCGCACGCAGCGTTTTTTGCCACCCGTGATGCCTATAAAAGGTCTGTCCCCGGACGTTTGATCGGTGTTTCTATCGATAGCCGTGGTCGGCCAGCATTACGGTTGGCGCTGCAAACCCGAGAACAACATATCCGCCGGGAAAAAGCCAATTCAAATATTTGCACGGCACAAGTCTTGCTCGCGAATTTAGCTGGATTTTTTGCCACCTATCACGGGCCTGAAGGCATAAAAACAATCGCGTTACGGTGCCACCGTTTGGCACAATTGTTTGTGGTTGGGCTTAAAAATTCAGGCCTTAATATTTCTGATGGCGCATTTTTTGACACCGTTGTTGTGCCTGTGAATAACGCCAGCGAGACACTTAAAAAAGCCGTTGATGCGGGCTATAACTTGCGCGCACTGGGTGATAAAAATGTCGCCCTTTCGTTTGACGAAACCAACACTGTTGATGACATCAACGCACTGTGGTCCATTTTTGACGTCTCAGCCGACATTCAGCAATTGGATAAAAAAACGACTGATGACTTACCTGTAAATTTATTAAGGACCTCGGGCTTTTTAAGCCACGGCGTCTTTAACAGTTATCATTCTGAAACCGGGATGATGCGCTACCTACGCGCGCTTGAAGACAAAGATTTAGCCCTAAACCGCGCCATGATCCCACTTGGGTCATGCACCATGAAACTCAATGCCGCAAGCGAAATGATCCCCATTTCCTGGCCGGGATTTGCCAATATTCACCCCTTTGCGCCATCAGATCAAACCACCGGTTACCGGAAAATGATCAAAGACCTAGAGGACACATTGGTTGAAATCACAGGCTACGACGCGGTATCTTTGCAACCTAATGCCGGATCACAAGGCGAATACGCGGGGCTATTAACCATTCGCAAATACCACCGTTCGCGTGGCGACATGGACCGCAATGTGTGTTTAATCCCGTCTAGCGCCCACGGCACCAACCCGGCTAGCGCTGTCATGGCCGGATTTAAAGTGGTGGTTGTTAACTGTGATACGGACGGCAATGTGGATGTTGAGGATTTAACGACCAAGGCCGAAAAACATTCCGAACACTTGGGCGCATTGATGATTACTTATCCATCAACCCACGGTGTGTTTGAATTATCGATCCAGAAAATTTGTGGCATCATTCATGATCATGGCGGCCAAGTTTATATGGACGGAGCAAATTTACAGGCCATGGTTGGCGTCTGTAAACCCGGTAAATTCGGCTGCGATGTATCGCATTTAAATCTGCATAAAACTTTTGCCATTCCCCACGGCGGCGGCGGCCCGGGCATTGGCCCGATCGGCGTTGGCAAACATTTAGCACCGTTTTTACCTAACCATCCTGTTGTTAAGGACGCCGGCCCGGATACAGGCATCGGTGCCATTTCAGCCGCCCCTTGGGGATCTGCTGGGATTTTACCTATATCATGGGCCTATATCCGCATGATGGGTGGTGCGGGGCTTAAAAAAGCCACGCAAGTTGCTATTTTAAACGCCAATTATATCGCCAAGCGTTTATCGAACCATTATCAGGTTCTGTACACGGGGCTTGGCGGTTTGGTGGCTCATGAATGCATTCTTGATACACGCCCGCTCAAAGACGCCGGTGTCAGTGTCGATGACATTGCCAAGCGTTTAATTGATTATGGTTTTCACGCCCCAACCATGTCGTTCCCGGTGGCTGGAACGTTGATGGTTGAACCGACAGAATCTGAAACTAAACAAGAACTAGACCGGTTTTGTGACGCTATGATTGCCATCGCTGATGAATCCCAAAAAGTCGCAGGCGGTGTTTGGCCCGAAGACGACAATCCATTGCACGGCGCACCGCATACAGCCGATGTGGTGTCCGCCGATACATGGGACCGGGCTTACAGCCGAGAAGATGCGGCCTATCCATTGGAAAGCTTGCGGTCAGCAAAATATTGGTCACCCGTTGGACGTGTCGATAACGTTTATGGTGATCGGCATTTGGTCTGCACATGCCCGTCGCTTGACAGTTACCGTGATGACGAGGAATAAGTAACAGATCGGGAATTTAAATAATGTTGGCATAAGAAAGTATAATCAATGGCTGAGAAAAAGAGTGTGTTTCCGGATCCATCGTTGCGCTGGCAAGGCAACACCCCGGAATCAACTCTTTTTGCAGGTAAGTATTTTACCCAAGAAAACGCATTGGCAGAAAGCCATTACATTTTTATTAAGGGCATTGGTGCACCAGAAATTTGGCAGGACAAACCTGATTTCACCATTATCGAAGCTGGTTTTGGATGTGGGCTTAATTTTTTAAACACATGGCATCACTGGCAACAAACGGCTCCTGCCTCGGCCAATCTTCATTATATTGCCATCGACGCTTTCCCTTTAACAACCGACGACATTCTAAAAGCAACGGCACCATTTGATGTATTAGGTGATCTGCGTCAACAATTGGCAGATCAATTGCCGCCCCATCATCCGGGGTTCCACCGCATCGTTTTAGGTAGAGGGCGCGTGCGTTTGACCTTGCTTTATGGCGATGTCATGGAAATGCTGCAACGGATCAGCCCATCGACCACATTTGATGCCTGTTATTTGGATGGTTTCACGCCAAGACGCAATCCGGACATGTGGACGCCAGACGTTTTTAAAAAATTGAGCCAGCATGCCAAACCGGACGCGCGCTTGGCAACTTATACAGCGGCTGAAAAAATTCAGTGCGATTTATCAGCTGCCGGAGTTGTTATCGAAACCCGGCCTGGTCGCGCACATCAACAAGACTGCTTGCAGGGACGGTTTACATCTAGGCCCACCCCCATACAAAGCGCGCCTTGGTTTGCCCCCCCACCGCCGCAATCCCAAAACCCGACAATTGCCATTATCGGAGCAGGCATTGCTGGGGCTGCTATGGCCTATGCTTTAAAAAGCACACATTCTGATATCGTCATCATTGACGCTGAAAAAAAACTGGCTGCAGCAGCCTCTGGCAATCCGGTTGGAATTCTGCATCCACGTTTGACCTCTGACAATAGTTTTGAAGGTCAATTTCATGCTCAAGCTTATCTGCATACCTTAAACACCTTAAAACTTTTGGATCGCGAAGGCTTCAACGTCCAGCCGGGTAATGAAACGGGATTGCTCGCTTTACCGCTTCATGACCGGGACAAACGGCGTCAGCATAAATTAGCCGAAAATTTTGCCCTGCCCGGCACTCATATGCGTTCCGTTTTAAAAAACCAAGTTCGCGAATTAACCGGCATTGAAATCGAAAGCGGAGGATTATGGTTCGAAGGGGCTGGGTGTATTGATCCGGTTGCAGTGTGTCAGGCATTAACAAAAAACACGACAATGCGGCTAAACCAACACGTCGAACGGTTTGAAAAAACCACTGACGGTTGGGCGTTAATCGGTGACGCAGGTCAATGCATCATGGAAAGCCATGTTGTGATTTTGGCCAATGCTTTGCATGCTAACCGGTTATTGAAAAATTCTGAATTCTCGGAAATTTTCGCAATGAATCCTAAACGCGGTCAGATTAATTTTGCCGCAACAAATGACATCAGCCAACAGTTAAAAGCGCCGATTACATATGGCGGGTACATCACACCTCCATCGGCCACAAACAATCAACATAGTATAGGCGCTACGTTCGAAGATTGGCCTCGAGGTTTAAACCGTTCTGACTGGCAACCATTACAAACCATCAGCCAACAACGCAATTATGAACTTTTACATGAAAAAATTCCGAGCCTTAAAAGTTTGAACCCGCAACAACCGATACAAGGGCGCGCATCATTACGCGCCACCACAGCAGATCGGCTGGTGATCGCGGGAGGCGTGCCGGATTCCAATTTTTACCAAAAACATTACGGTGATTTACGCCATGGGAAATCCGTGGATCATTACCCGAATGCACGCTATCAACCGGGGTTATATTGTCTAACGGGATTAGGGTCACGTGGATTTCAAACGGCTTTGCTGGCAGCCGAAGCCGTTGTTTCAACCTTGTTTTCAACGCCTCTCCCTATCCCAGAAGACATCATGCATGCCGTTCACCCCGCCCGGTTTTTGTTGCGTGATTTGAAAAAAAATTAGGATGGTTTTGTTGTGTTAAGCGTCATCATCCCGACTTTAAATTCAAGTGATCATCTCGAAACCATACTGAAACCTTTAAGTCGTTCAAATCACATTGATGAAATCATTGTCGCCGATGGTGGATCAAACGACCAGACGAAAGACATTTCAGAAACTTACAATGCACAATTTATACGTGCTCCTCAAGGTCGTGGATCACAACTCTCAACAGGCGCCCTTGCCAGTATCGGCGACTGGTTATTGTTTTTACACGCCGATAGCCGTTTATTGCCGGGATGGAGCAGTCTTGTTCAAAAACACATGAATAAAGCCCATCATCAATACCGCGCCGCCTATTTTCGTTTTGCCCTTGAAACCCGCCATCCGCAGGCTCGGTACATTGAAAAAATCGCCAATTGGCGGGCCCGATCTTTCGGATTACCCTATGGCGACCAAGGCTTGCTCATTTCCAGACGGTTTTATGAACACTTAGGTGGTCATGATGAGCTGCCCATCATGGAAGACGTCGATATAGCCCGCCGCATTGGTAAAAATAGACTAGACGGTTTACCGCTTGCTTTATTAACGAGTGCCGACCGCTATGACCAAGATGGCTATATTGCTCGTCCCATTTTAAATTTATTTTGTTTAAGTCTGTATTTTTTAGGCGTGCAACCCCAAACCATTAAACGGCTTTACCAATGAGCTGGCTATGTTAACCCAACACGTTGTCATATTTGCCAAACAACCGCGCATGGGGCGCATTAAAACGAGGTTAGCAAGCGACATTGGAACGGTTAATGCGTGGCGATTTTACAGTAAAACCTTAACGATGTTGGTGAACCGAGTATCAACCAATGACAGGTGGCAAACGTATATCGCAGCCACGCCTGATCACACCATTTTGCGGGACTATGCCCAACCGGTTCGGTCGAACAACTCTATACGCCTGATCAATCAGGGAAGCGGGGATTTAGGTCAACGCATGGAACGGGTTTTTAAATCATTACCCCCCGGCCCTGTGATCATCATAGGTGCCGACATTCCCGACATTAGGAACCATCACATCAAACAGGCCTTTAAAATTTTAGGTTATCAAGACTGTGTTTTTGGCCCGGCCCATGATGGCGGATATTGGTTGGTCGGGTTTAAACGCCGTCCGCGTCTGCCCAAATTATTCAAAAATGTGCGTTGGTCAACGGAACACGCATTATCTGATACCCTATCCGGATTGCCAGAAAAAATGCAAATTGGCATGGTGGAAAGGCTGAACGATATCGATACAGCGGCTGATTTAAAACCGATGGCAAAAAACGGCCCGTCAAAAATTTAACGTAAATGTTCAGTGAGGCGTGGCATAATTTCGACAAAATTACAGGGCTTGTGTCGGATATCCAATTGATAAATGAGAATATCATCCCATGCGTCTTTGCAGGCACCGGGGGAACCTGGCAAGGCAAACAAATAAGTGCCACCAGCAACCGCACCCACGGCCCGGGATTGAATGGTCGAGGTTTTAATTTTTTGATAACTGATCCAGCGGAACAATTCACCAAATCCGGGGATGTCTTTTTCCGCAACCAAAGCCAAAGCTTCGGGTGTGATATCACGCCCAGTTAATCCCGTTCCCCCCGTTGACAACACAACGTCAACATTAGGATCCGCAATCCATTTCCGGTAACACTTTTCAAGCAGCGGAATTTCATCTTTGACAATGGTTCTGTCGGCTAGATTATGTCCCGCTGCCTGCAGGCGTTCGACCAAAATAGACCCGGATTTATCCGTTTCTAAATCCCGGCTATCGGATACGGTAACAACAGCAATATTGACCGCCACAAATTCAGTGGGTTTATTCATTTTCTGCCAATTCCAGCGCTTGTTGACCAAGGGCCGTATATCCCGGCCAATTTCCAGCAGCAATGGTGTCCAATGATGGAGTTGGTTGCCCTAACCTATTCCTGTAAACCCATAAATTAGACAAAACACGTTCTATAAAAACACGCGTTTCCCGTGATGGAATGCTTTCGATAAAAAATAGTGGGTCATCCATGTAATTGGTATTTCGTCGCCATTTATTAAGGTTGCCCGGACCGCCGTTCCAAGCCGCCGCCATCAAAAACAAATCGCCTTTGATGCGTTCATCACCCAACAAAATTTCAATATATTTTTGACCCAACCGCAAATTCACTTCCGGCTGATACAAAACATTGCGTTTGGAGCGGCGCAATGACCGGTCCCCAGCAACAAAACTAGCCGTTCCCGGCATCAATTGCATCAACCCACGAGCTCCAGCTCCGCTTTTGGCTTTGGGATTAAATCGCGATTCTTGGCGAATAAGTGCATAAATTAAAGCCCGGTCAACGCGGAACCCATCGGCCGGTTGCCAATCAGGAACAGGATAGGCCGCACTATCCAAACCGCCACCCGCAGGATAGAGTCGGGCATCCAATTTAATTGCTAATGCCGCCAGTTTTGCACTGGTTGCCAAGACCATCAATCCATTGGCCATCGTTTCATCGGCACCATAGGCTAAGGCTTGCAATTCCCGTTCGGCATTTCGAATTTCACCAATTTGCAACAGTGCCGCAGCCCGTCGACCGCGGCTAGTCGCCAACACTTTGCCAACAACGTCACCATACTTATCTGATAATTGCCAACGGTAATCCATGGGTTGCCCCAACATCCGTCTTGCTAACATACCATAGAACGTTCTCGGGTGGATGGCCGCTTTATTTAAATAGGAAACAACTTTTTCTGGATTGCGGGCAACTAAGTTGGCCCGCGCCGCCCAAAAAGCAGCCCCGGAGTGGAACCATGTATCACCGGCACCTTCAACAGTCGCGGCTTCAAAATGTTTAGCGGCTTTTTCCGTTTGCCCTAAACGCCATGCGGCAAGCCCTGCTGTAAAGTGCGCGCCGAGTAAATATTTACCGGACCGTTTGGTCGCCTCGCCTGCCCATTTCAATGCCCATTCATCACGTCCGGCTGAAAAATATGCGCGCCCAAGCTGCCCTTTCACTTGATCATATTCTGCCTGACTGAATAATTGTTTTGTTTTCTTATCGTCAAGAAGACGTTTTACCGCCAACGTATACCCCCGGCGCAACAACCCTTTAACCCGGCGTTGAATTTTGCGAACTTCACGCGATTGATCACGGCTGCGGCGTTTTTTGGGTATTGCGAGTTGGCGCGCACCGCCATAGCGTTTTGCCCGCTGTCCACGGGCCAATGTTTTTGGCGCAACAGGCGAGCGCCAGTTTTTCGGCTTACGGCGCAGAGCAAGCTTATAAATTTGCGCAGCTTGTGGTAAATCGGCATAAGCCGCCATCCATTTTTTAAGCTCTTTATAATGAGATCTATATTTAGTGGGATGCAAATATCGTTGCGCCAATACATGGCCCATCAATTCTTTATTTTCAAGCTGGGCTATTAATGTGTCAGCTCGTTTCCACTGGCCATTAATCTGGACCGTAAAAATTTGTTCATATAGTTGCTGATCCCGGCTAGACAAAATTTCGGGCAGTGCCGATATTTCAACATCACTGACCTTATGTGATGCCTGTCCATTGAGTGCGGGCGTTTGAATCGGCTGAGTACGTTCGCGGACAAAGTCTTCGGCACGCACATCAGTGATGCCAGAGCCCACAATCCACGCCGCAGTTGCCAAAAAAAACACCGCGGCTACGCGCGGCACATAGTCAATAATTCTAACGGTCATGATGTTTCATTCATGGTTTTATAATTTTTATTCCCTCAAGTTCACTTTTTATACAAGGTTTATGACCGCTCGGCAACAAAAACTGACATAGAAAAATACACGCTGTTTTTCTATATGAGCACTATAGGCAGTAGCAGATTATCAAATCTATACAAAATCTTGATCACTAAACACGGCACTACGGTTCAGTCGCCATGCAATCGATGTTTCAATTTCAACAAATCGGCCCATGCATGGCGTTTTTGTTGCGGTGTTTTGATTAAAAAATCAGGATGATACATTGCAAGCACATCAACAGGGTGCGCCATCTGAGCTGTGGAATAACTATTCCATTGACCATGCAAACGGCCAATGCCTTCGGATTTTCCGAGGATGTATTTCGCCGCGGGCCCGCCAAGAGGAACCAAAACATCAGGTTCAATCAGTTCAACCAAGCGTTCCAAAAAAGGCATACATAATGCCATTTCATGCAATGCAGCCGTTCTGTTCCCGGGCGGGCGCCAAAAAACGATGTTTGTTGTGACCACATCATCCCGATCATAGCCAATAGATGACAGCATTTGGTTCAACAATTGCCCCGCCGGACCAACAAAAGGTTTTCCCTGACGATCTTCTTCGGCGCCGGGCGCATCGCCGATTAACATCACGCGGGCTTTGACCGTGCCATCCATAAACACTAAATTTGTCGCCGTCGATTTCAGCGAACAATCGCCGAAATTGTTTAAAGCTTGTTTAAGCTCGTCAACAGTATGTGCATTTCGCGCCAATTTAACGGCATTGTGAATGCCTGTTTCGACTTCACCGCCAACGGTGTTACGCGCTGAAATCAATGGGCGTTTATCCGCAACGGTTGGTTTTTCCCTATGCGCTTTTACGGGTGCTGCTTCAGCAACCGGAAATTTCTTTTGTGCCGATTGGGTTAACGCATCAGCGAACCTGTTGAACGGCTGATCTGCAATGGTTTCATCAACACCCATATGCACATACCATTGCATTAAATTTTTCAACGGGTCCGTATTTTTTAGGGCATTTTTTATGGAGGTCGCATTCATCATAAATCAACTTTACACATTTTTATATGAATAAACCATCACCAACTCAACAAACACCCACGACCCATCGACAAGCCGATACAACGTGATATAAACAGAATAGAAAGGCATACCTTCATACAGGAATTTTTTATATTCATTACAGTCAAAAGATGCAAACAGGATATATGATATGAGCACGGATACAGCCGATAATTCTGATGAATACCAACGTGAAACGATGGAGTTTGATGTTGTCATTGTCGGTGGCGGCCCGGCCGGACTAAGCGCCGCTATACGTTTTATGCAGTTGGCAAAAGAAAAACAACAAGAACTCAGTGTCTGTGTTGTTGAAAAAGGTTCTGAAATCGGTGCGCACATTTTATCAGGTGCGGTTTTAGAACCGCGTGCCCTCAACGAATTATTCCCCGATTGGCAACAGCTAGGCGCGCCGCTAAACACCCCGGCCACAGAAGACAAATTTTTATATTTAACCAAAAACCGCGCTTTTAAACTACCGACCCCGCCACAGATGAATAATCACGGTAATTACATCATTAGCCTTGGCAATTTTTGCCGCTGGTTAGGTGAACAGGCAGAGGCATTAGGCGCCGAAATTTATCCAGGATTTGCCGCAGCGGAAGTTGTTTATCATGATGACGGCACGGTCAAAGGCATCGCCACGGGCGACATGGGTTTAAATGAAGACGGAAGCCGGGGCGCAAATTTTGAACCGGGCGTTGAGTTACACGCAAAATATACATTATTTGCAGAAGGTTGCCGCGGCTCATTGACCAAACACTTATTTGCAAAATTTGATTTGCAAAACCGCCATCCAGACGGCGGCCAAGCCGGACCACAAACCTATGGCCTTGGCATCAAAGAATTGTGGGAAGTTGCACCTGTTAACCATCACCCGGGGCGGATCATTCACAGCACCGGATGGCCCATGAACAATTCAACCTATGGCGGGTCATTCATTTATCATCTAGAAAACAATCAAGTGGCCGTTGGATTTGTTGTTGGACTGGATTACAGCAATCCTTACCTCAGCCCGTTTGAAGAAATGCAACGCTTTAAAAACCATCCGGCAATCCGCCCTACATTCGCTGGCGGCAAACGAATTGCTTATGGCGCCCGCGCATTAAACGAAGGCGGCTATCAATCTGTTCCGGGTCTGGAATTTCCAGGCGGTGCATTAATAGGCTGTTCGGCTGGATTTTTAAACGTCCCCAAAATCAAAGGTTCGCACACGGCTATGAAAACCGGCATGTTAGCCGCCGAGCACGTATTTGCGGCCATTACTTCAAACGCTGCTCCGGCCGATGGCTTGCCAAGTTATACCAAAGCCGTACGCGCATCATGGGTTTGGCCGGAACTTTATAAACAACGCAACATCCGCCCCAGTTTCCGCTGGGGGTTTTGGGCCGGTGTTGTCTATTCCGCTATCGACACCTATCTATTTCGCGGTAAAGCGCCATGGACATTCAAACATCACGCAGACCATAAATCTTTAAAGCGGGCCAAAGACAGCCAACCCATCGATTATCCTAAACCCGACGGGGAAGTCACATTTGACCGATTATCATCGGTGTTTATTTCCAACACCAACCATGCGGAAAATCAACCTGTTCACCTTAAATTGACAGACCCGGCCATTGCCATTGATGTCAATTTAAAAGACTATGCTGGACCGGAACAACGGTTTTGTCCGGCGGGCGTTTATGAATTTATCGAAGAAAAAGGTGAACAAACTTTGCAAATCAATTCGCAAAATTGTGTGCACTGCAAAACCTGTGACATTAAAGACATGTCACAAAATATTAATTGGTGTGTGCCCGAAGGCGGCGGGGGCCCGAATTATCCAAACATGTGATAGAATAGCATGAAATGCCGCCGCTATGACATTATCGTTCACGAGCTTTTCAAGACACACTGTTTTGCCACCCCACGCACAAGGCCAATAAGTACAGGACACCAATATGATGCAGACCGGACTTTCAATATTTCCTCAGACCCACGACCGTAAAACGGCGGACGACAGTATAGATCGTTGTTCAAATCGCGGGACAATAAAACGGCTATGGGCTTGTTTGGCGGTCGCTCTGATGGTGAACGTTTTGTGGTCGTCCGGACAAGCCATGGCCCAACAAGCGAGGCTGGGTGATTATTTATCAGCCCGGGTTGCCGACAATCAGGGTGATTATGCAAAAGCCGCCAAGTTTTATAAAAAAGTGATCAGCCAGAGCAAACCAGCACCGGCATTGGCCGCCCGTGCACTTACTATTTTTATTTTGGCTGGAAAAATGGACTGGTCTAAGCCACTCTCTGACAGGCTGATTACTGATCAGCCAACAAACCAAACGGCGCAACTCGCCAAAGTTTCTTTTTTAGTGGCAAATGGTGAAAACGATCAGGCTGGGGAAATACTTAAAAATCCAGAAAACTCTGGCATAGCGGTCTTCACCACACCGCTATTTCAGGCTTGGTTACTCGCCGCCAATGGCAAAATCGATGCGGCCATAAAAGCCCTTAAGCCTCTGGATTTACAAGGCACTAAAGGCATTTACAATAGACAACAAGGGTTGATCAATGAAATGGCTGGACGGTTTGAAAAAGCCGCTGAAAATTTTCGCGCCCTTGGGTGGCCTAATGGGATTTTATCGCCCCGTGACAGCCGCGATTTAATCAGAGTTGATGTCAAAGCTGGTAATATAAAAGAAGCCCAAGCTGTTTTAAAAGCAGCCATCATCAATCAACCAGACACCCGTTTTTATAAAGATTTAGAAGCTGTTATCGCAGGGCGGCAAAAAGCTAAAGACGCGATCACAAATGCCAAACAAGGTTTTGCCATATCTTTATACGGCATCGCCCGCGTCATGGAACAACAAAGAGCCACTCAACTTCCGCGTCTACTTAGCCAGTTGGCTTTATACTTAAACCCTGATTTAGCCGTCAACCGGATTTTGTTATCAGGATTACATAACGTTAAAACCGAGCCTGATGCATCATTGCAATTATTAAAAGACATCCCATCAACTTCGCCCTATATATGGCAGGCAAATTTGGAAATTGCATTACTGATGGACCGTATAGGCGCCACCGGCCAAGCGGAAACTTTATTATTAAATTTGTTATCCGATAATCCCAAATGGATCAGGCCGGCATTATTATTAGGCAATATTCGCCGCGCTCGCGAACAAGATATCGAAGCGATCAAAGCATACGACATGGCTATGAAACGCATTGGAGAACCAACAAAAGCCTATTGGCGTGCTTTGTATTCACGCGGCATATCGCTTGAACGATCCGGGCAATGGGCAAAAGCGGAAAAAGATTTATTAAAAGCGCTATCGCTGCAACCCAACGCACCCTTTGTTCTCAACTACTTAGGCTATTCATGGATTGATAAAGGCATTCATCTGGACAAAGCCATTGTCATGATCGAAAAAGCCGTCCGCCTGCGGCCACGAGATGGCTATATCGCCGATAGCTTGGGTTGGGGATACTATAAACTAAAACGCTTTGACGAAGCCGTTAGTGAACTTGAAAAAGCCATTGAATTACAGCCCGCCGATCCGGTCATTAATGATCACTTAGGCGATGCTTATTGGCAGGTCGGGCGCACCATCGAAGCTAGGTTCCAATGGAACCGTTCATTGTTAATGAAACCGGACGCTACGCTTGTAGAAAAGATCAGACTTAAACTTGAAAACGGGTTAACCGACCCCATGCTTCCGGCAAATGCTGTGAATACGACTAAAAATCCAGATAACGGATAACCGTCGTTGATCATTCAAGAATATGCCCTTGCCAAAATAAATTTAAATTTGCATACCACCGGACGTCTGGAAAACGGTTATCACAGTCTGCAAAGCCTTGTTGTGTTTGCCAGCGTCCATGACACCGTCGAAGTCCGCGCGGCTCAAAGTTTATCCTTAACCATCTCCGGCCCTTTTGCCGACGGCTTATCAACAGGTCCTGATAATCTGGTAATGAAAGCCGCTTTAGCCCTGCAAGCGGCAACCGATTGCCAATTAGGGGCAGCCCTTCATTTGCAAAAAAAATTACCCCTTGCATCGGGGATCGGCGGCGGCTCGGCAGATGCAGCAGCTACCATCAAAGCCCTTTGCAGGCTTTGGCAATTATCGCCACCTCGGCACATCATTGATAAACTCGCTTTGTCGTTAGGGGCCGACGTCCCTGTTTGTATGGCCGCGACCGCACAAATCATGAACGGTATTGGTGATATTTTATGCCCCGCACCTTTGTTGCCAGAAATTCCCGCCGTGTTGGTTAATCCGGGCATTCGCGTTTCAACGCCTGATGTCTTTAAAGCCCGCAAAGCTGATTTTTCTAAACCATTTAATTTTGCTCATCAAAAATTTGAGTTCGATCAACTCGTCACATTGTTAAAGCAAACCCATAACGACTTAATGGCCCCTGCCATCCAATTGCATCCTGAAATCAACAATGTAATCGATGACCTCAATCAATTTTCAGGTTCATTTCTCGCCCGCATGTCCGGCAGTGGGGCTACGTGTTTTGCCGTTTTTGACACGGTCCTTAATGCTGAAAAAGCGGTTGAAATTTTACACAAAACCCATCCCGATTGGTGGGTCGTTGCGACCACTTTAAACTGTAAATCGCATAGCCGTTGACCCTTTTTTTCATTTTTTTCAACAAGCTATACCCTTTGATGCATTTAAGGTCTTGCCCGCTCCCATTTTTCCGCTTATGGTGCCGCCGAATTGACTAATGGGGCGTAGCCAAGTGGCCTAAGGCGCCGGTTTTTGATATCGGTATTCGGAGGTTCGAATCCTCCCGCCCCAGCCAATTTTTTTCCGCTCCTATTCGGATGCATGGGGGAACTTTTATCTCTAAATTATTTTTCATTAGATGCCCTTTGTTTCGAATAAATAGACTGTCACAGTAATTCGGATATAGCATCAATACAAATGAGCATATCGCTTTATTTTCAAGGGGGTCTTATTAAATTATAGTTTCAGGTAACCAAAATTAAACATTCTTGAACTTCGCGTTGCCTGTCATTTTTGCGCCCTAGAGTCATATGGATATGATCCGTTGTTAAGAGTTCTATTTTTCGCTTTGAAAAAATAGATTGAGCGAGGTCAGAAACTTCGTTCATAGAAATCATCCCGGTGTTACTGTAACTTAAAACCATATTTGATTTTGTATTTTGAACACCATTGAACAAGTCCTCAAATGATTGTTTCACCTTCGACTTAATGCAAAAAGGAGACTGGTGACGATTATCCCTATACCGACCTTTGACGATTTTATCACCTTTAATCTGTAGGGTTGGATAATCGTATAAAACGAGAGTTTCAAGTGCATGGTAGAAACGACTGTAATGAACAAAGCAATAAGGTGGGTCAGCATATACAGTGCCACCTTCAAACGAATTTATACAATCTTTAAAATCCATATGCGTTGATTTATGGTTTAATTTCTGAGGGACTGTTGGTAGGTAAGAACGTAATTCATCATATTTTTTTCTGAAATAATCTGGAAGAGATCTTCTGCGGTAAATCAAAATATCTTTTAGAGAAGATGCTGTTTTTGCATCACGATATTGAGCGTAATGACCTGTTCCTTGGCTGGCGTATGCCATAGCATACATCAAGGCAGACATAATTGCTGGATAATGACCTGTTGGTTTATGTTGTTCCGCTAGGGAGCGAATAGCATCAATCCACATACACTGTTCATGAGACCACCAAGTGCCGGAATAATTTTTAGTAAAAAGATGCCATTTGTTCGTAAAAGAGGAATTTATCAATAACTTTTGTTGTTCTTCAAGTTTTTGAAATTCATGTAATGTAATGTTTGCGTAATAATCTATATCTATATTTGATAAATCTCTAATTTCAAGAACGACGACGGTTGCATCTTCTAAAATTTGGTGTGCCGTAGGGGTTTGATTCGTTATATACGCTTTGTTATATGTGTCAGCCAAAATATTTGAATAGTGTTGGATATCATTCGAATAAACAGGGGCTTGTTGCGAAATAGCCCCAGCAAGAGATGCGCTTCCGGCGAACACATCTAATATTACTCCCCCATTATAAACTTCGTTAATACCTTCAAAAACAAAATTCATAATTTTTGATTTTGACCCCATATATTTTATCAGACTGGGGTAGTCCATTTTTGATAAAGACTGTTGAGGCTTGCGTATAAAATTCATTTTTAATTTCCAAACTAAATCCCGAAACAGGATATTATATACACTATGATATTAATTTTGAAAGGTCAAATTGAATAGGTCGAAAATGAGTTTAAGCCCTTGGGATTCCCAAAATGTCATTCTTCAAGAACTTCTTACTAACGTGAGAAACGATGCCCAACTGACGCAAAAGCAGTTGGCTACTTTGATAGGGAAACCGCAGAGTTATGTATCCAAGTATGAAACCGGAGAGCGTCGCCTTATCCTGCCTGAAATTCGTAAAATTGCAATATGCTGTGGTTCCGATTTGAAAATGTTCGTTGCTGCTTTTGAAAAAGAAATTAACCTTATCGGGGGAAATGATGAGTCTTGATGATTATTTTTGCACGGACTTTCAGGATAAATTTTTTATACGAGAATGGCGTCATGCACTTGCTATTTTAAAATATGAATTCCCCGTTGAATTCAAAGATCTTCTGAATGTGTTGTCTCCATTTGAATTAAGGAAGAGTAATATTACTACGGGTGGTGGGGGTAAATCAAAAGTATCAGGATACCTCGATAGCGGATTATATGACCGTGGTTGGGAAGAAAAACAATTTGATACAGTAATTACTATCGATGGAGATGCACATAAAACACCTACGCATAAAATTGATTGTGTAAAAAATAGGATTGCCCTTGATATTGAATGGAACAATAAAACGGAATTTTATGACAGAGATTTGAATAATTTCAGGCTATTGCATGCTCTTGGCGCAATTAGCGTTGGAATAATTGTGACAAGAACTTCTGAATTACAGCAAAAAATATTTAAACCATTAGGTATCCATAAAAAATATGGATCTTCAACTACGCATTACGATAAGTTACTTCCTAAAATTGAGGGTGGTGGTGCTGGCGGGTGTCCTTTGTTGGTTCTTGCCGTTAAACCTGATGCTTATGTAAATGATGATTAATTTTAAATTATTTATATATTCTTGAGAATGTTGAAGTTTATTGTTGCGTGACTTTCCCTGTGACTCGTGAAATACTGACCATTGGAATATCCTTTTAAAATCAAGGATTTAACTCGTGTTTTTGCTCGGCCTCCTCCCGCCCCAACCAATCCTTTTACTGAGAATGCGACCGCCTAGACACCTTAGCTTTGCTTGAACTCTTGCATCCTGGCCTTCTTCATAAACCTTGATCTATTTTGAAGTTAACGGGTTAGTGCATATAGATGCGGGTCGGGCGGCGTCTTAGTTCAGTAATGCACCGGTATATGTCACCCTTATGGCTCCTACGAAACGTCTGTGTCGTTCCAGTTCTGCTTCAAGATCGGCTTTTCGACCTTTACCCATTTTGACACCGGGTTCCAGCCAAACCCCAAGGACTTTCAGATCGTCATCTATTCGCTTCATATCAATACGCCCAATAAATTGATGGCCCTCCAATATGGGAAATACATAGTAGCCGTATTGACGTTTGGCTTTCGGCACAAACACAATTACGGACTACCAAGATTTTGCAGCACCATCGCTTTCAAGCTCGGCAATACATCCGTTTCAAACCATGGATTTTTACGCAGCCAGATATTATTGCGCGGGGACCGGTGGGATGGGGCATTCGAGTGCAGTTGAAAAAGCCCGCAGCATTTCCATTTCATCGGGGCATAGTTTTTGGTCATACAAAGCACTTGTGATACAAGCCTGAAGCAGTCGTTGTTTATCCAAAGGTTTGAGTTTTACCAGTTTTTCAAGTGACAGGTCCAGTTTTGAAGTCTTCAATTCTTTATGGGCAACCATTTCAATCGCACCTAATTTCAGCGATTTTTTTGCCGCAATAAACGCTTTTTCTCTCTGGATTTGATCTAGATGACCAGCCGAAGCCATAGCCGACAAGATCAACGCGGTTTCTTTCTGGAGTTGATTGAGGCGGGAATACCACACATTCATATTTTTTAACTTGAAAAAATGTCCGTCCAAATGGCCCAGCAGAATTTTCTGCATTGACCATTCCAGCATATCGACCTTGCTATCAATTTTAATCAACTGGCCAAAAATATTCCTGAACACTTTGTACTGACTGATAGACAATTGTTTTAACGACGGAATGACCATTTCGATCAGAGGCAACCTAAATTTAATATCAAGATCGGACATCTCTGGCATCAGTTGATTCATAACCACCATGACATCTGGATCGGCATACGACTGCAAAAGTTTCAATTGTCGGTTACGAACTTCCGGATAGGAATTAAGCACTAGGGAATAAATAACAGCGCGGGCGCCAAAAGGTTCACGGGCCGCGTTTTTAATGATGTCGGGAAACTCTGATATCAATTGACGCGCATAGGCGATGGTTTCAAGGCTGGGATTGCCGATTTGATCAACCGCACGGAGGGCATCGCTTAGTGCAGCACCGGCAATTACTGTGGCAATTTCTGCAGTCATTTTTGGTGGTGTTTCAGAAGTTTGTTTATTGGATTTTTTTTGAACACGTGGCGTGTCTTTGGTACCGGACGTAATAAATTTTTTATCCCAATGCGGGTCGATACGCAGGATACGTTTTATAAGTGGTGGATGCGTGGCTGACAATGATTGCATAGCACCAGAAATACCTTGAGCAAAAAAAGCGTGACTGATTTCCGAGGCACCGGGGTTTTCTATTTTTGAGCCCATTTCTAGGCCGCCAATTGTTTTTAATGCACCCGCGATCCCGTCCGGATTACGGGTGAACTGTACAGCCGAAGCATCGGCTAGATATTCCCGTTGCCTGCTAACTGCCGCCTTGATAAGCGATCCAAAGAATGTGCCCGCATAACCTATAACCATCAGCCCTAAACCTAAAAAGATGACGCCGCTAGACTTTTTGTTATCTTTTCGGCTGCTTCGGGAATATGAAGCATACCGTAAAATATAATAGCCAATAAGACCGATGATTAGGATACCATGGAGCACGCCGATCAAGCGAATATTAAGCCGCATATCGCCATTAAAAATATGGCTAAATTCGTGGGCAATGACGCCTTGCATTTGATCGCGACTGAAATGATCAACGGCCCCTTGAGTAACCCCGATAACGGCATCACTGGATGTGAAGCCCGCAGCAAATGCATTGATCCCCGGTTCATCCGCCAACAAATAAACCGTCGGCGTTGGGATACCGGATGCGATAGCCATTTCTTCGACCACATTCAACAACTGGCGGCATTTTAAGTCGTCAGTATTATGTGGGATTTGTTTTCCGCCCAGGGCTTCGGCAACTGTTTCCCCGCCACCCGACAGGACCATGATTTTATACAGACTGCCTGCCAATACAACGATACAAACACCGCCGCTAATAGCAGCAAAGAGCTGCCAATCCATTTGGTCGAACAGCCCGCCAACGCTTTGTGACCGTTCGCCATTGACATAGCCAATGACAACCATCACCAACAAATTGGTTAAGATGATTAAAACAACGACTGCATTAAAAAACATAAACACAAGCCGAGCCGTGTTTTTGCGGCTGCGGTCTTGCTGTTCAAAAAAATTCATTTCATAAGCCCGCCTGAAAACAGAATTTAAAACGACACTTTTGGTGCAGCTTGGATAGCTACGCTGTCTTCAAATTCTAGCAAGCTGGCATCTTTTTCATGCCCGAATATAGGTGCTAAAAAAACCGGAGGGAAACTTTGTTTAAAAATATTATAGACCATCACCTGATCGTTAAAAGCTTGGCGGGCAAATGAAACTTTGTTTTCAGTACTGGTGAGCTCTTCGGTTAATTGCATCATGTTTTGATTGGCTTTCAAATCCGGATAGGCCTCCATCACCATATTGAAATTCATCATCGCACCAGCCAGTTTTCCATCAGCACCGACTAAGTCTTTCATGGCACCGTCACTGCCCGGATTTGCAGCCGCATTTGACAACATATTTGCAGCCGTATTGCGTGCCTGAACGACCGCTTCTAGCGTTTCACGTTCGTGCTTGATATAGCCTTTGGCGGTTTCAACAAGATTGGGGATCAAATCGTACCGTCGTTTTAATTGCACCTCGATCTGGGCAAATGCATTTTTGTAGCGATTGTTTAGCGAAACCAGTTTATTATATATTCCAATCACATAGATTGCGATTAGCGCAACAATAACCAAAATGACGATAAGTGTGATATCCATTTTTTTGCCTTTTTAAAAATTATCGGTATCGGTGTAATCGTAACTGACGTTACTCTATTTTTAAGATCGCCGTCAAACGCGTGTATTTTACGACACATTTTCGTGTTTTTCTAATCTTACACACGCCTCATTAAAAAAAGCATATCGGCGTTATTGAAATTTTGAACGCCTAAGATTTTTCTGCACCCGCATTTTCAGGTTCGGCAATACATCTGTTTCAAACCATGGGTTTTTACGGAGCCAAATATTATTGCGTGGGCTGGGATGCGGCAAAGGTATGACGTTCGGAGCAAAATCCCGCCACGTTTTGACCGTATCTGTAATCGTTTTCTGTGGATTATTCGGTAAATGGTATTTCATGGCATACATACCGATCACCAAAGTTAATTTTATATTGGGTAGCTGGGATAACAATTGCTGTCGCCATTGAGAGGCGCATTCCGGGCGTGGCGGCAAATCGCCGGATTTTCCGGTTCCCGGGAAACAAAAACCCATGGGCAGAATGGCAATTTTACCCGCATCATAAAATATTTCTTTGTTGATCCCCATCCACAATCGCAATCGATCACCGCTAAGGTCATCAAATGGCACACCACTTTCGTGGACTTTCCGCCCCGGGGCTTGTCCGGCAATTAAAATTTTTGCGGATCCATTGGCTTGCACAACCGGTCTCACACCACCGAGCAGATACGGCTCGCATATCTGGCATGCTCTGATATCCTGAAGCAGCGTTTTCAAAGCCATAGATGACATATATTCCTCTAATCAATTAATCCAACCGCGCGGCGGCCTTCTTCGGTTTTTAATGAAAAGTCATCGCCATCATAATCCAGTCCTGCATCTGTTGCCAACCAAGCAATGGTTTCCCCAACCCAGTCTGGAGAAATGTGGTTGGACCAGTCCATCTGGCTAACCGGATTGATGCCTGATGATTTAATAGCAACTTGCATATCGGTAGCAACGGTTCCGGGAGATAATCCAACAACACGAATGCCTTGGTCGCTCCATTCTTTATGGGCGCAGCGGGTTAATGATAATACAGCGGCTTTGCTCGAACAGTAATGGCTCCAGCCTTCTAATGCGCTGGTGGCAGCACCCGATGAAATATTAATGATCACACCGCCAGCATTTTTTTTCATTGCAGAGTAGGCGGCGCGCATTCCGTGATAAACACCTTTGACGTTGACATCGATCACCCGGCCCCAATCGTTAGGGTCGGAGTTTTCTATATTGGCGATGGGTTCTATGGTACCTGCGTTGTTGACCAGAATGTCCAAGCGACCAAAATGATCCACAGCTTTTTCAACGGCTTTTTCTAAGTCATTATAGGACGTTACATCGCATTGTACGGTCAACGCCTGATCACCGATTTCAGCGGCAATTTTAACAATATTTTGCAATGACCGCGCCGTTAATACAACATTACAGCCATAGCTTGCCAATTTACGCGCTGCGGCTGCGCCAATGCCTTTTCCTGCGCCCGTTATCAATGCTGTTTTATTCGTTAAATCGATGTCCATAGGGCACCTCCCATAAAAATTCCGGTGGATTGAGTTCAAATAATGTTAAATCATATCTAGAATTGGTATAACCAAAGCAAAAAATGACGATGGTGTAAAAATAATGTACAAATTGTGGTGGGTAAATACTTGTTTATTGAAGCTTTCCTTAAAAATTGATATAGATCAATGAACACATAAGACAATAAGATTAGAAACCAGTTGAACAAATAAACTTTTATCAGAAGAGTTAAAGGATAATCATGCGTACATTATTTAAAATTATGATCGCCGTTGGATTGATGGGGACGTCTATATCGATGCTGGGAAATAATGCCTTGGCCAATGCAGATGATAAAGCCATGGCGAAACAGACGCCTATGGAAAATAAATCTGTGACCCCACAAGGTTTTTTATTGCCCTATATTGATCCTGCGCGCGGACGCAAACTTTTTGCCAGCAAAGGCTGTGTCGTTTGCCATTCAATCAATGGAATTGGTGGTGAAGATGCACCGTCCTTGGTTTCTGGTGAAATGAAGGCTGTGATGAACCCTTTTGAATTTGCAGCACGGATGTGGCGCGGGGCGGCAACAATGATCACGATGCAAGAAGATGAACTTGGCGAACAAATCGAATTCTCGGGCAGTGAACTTGCTGATATGATTGCTTTTATTCACTCACGTGAAGAACAGAAAAATTTTACTGAAGACGATATTCCTGAGCGCATCAAAAAATTGATGGGTCACCTCAGCGATGGAGACGCAGCCCCCGAAACCAAAAAACATGATTAACCCCCTGACTTTAATTAATTAAAGTCAGGTTTATATCTGAAAAAATATGGTCTCGGAGCTGATGAATGCTCTGGGGCCATTTTTTTATAATTCCATGCCTGATTATCGGCGTCATTAATTTTTTAGCCTTTTATGATGTGTTCATTACTTTTACTCATTAATTAAAGGCGAACTTAATATGGAATTTGAAAATAAAACAATTTTTGTCACTGGCACTAATCGTGGCATCGGCAAAGCATTAGTCGAAGCCTTGTTAGAGCGTCCGGTTACTAAAATTTATGCAAGCGCTCGAAACTTGGACTTGATGCCTGATTTTAAGGATAATCGGGTGCAACCAATTGCATTGGATATTACACAACAATACCAAATTGAAAGGGCCGTTAAATCCGCACCAGATACCGATATGTTATTTAATAACGCAGGTGCCGCAGCTTACATCAGCGCCATTGATGGGGATTTAGACCTGATAAAACGTGATATGGACATCAATTATTTTGGCACTTTATCAATGATGCGGTCTTTTATCCCGATGTTGAAGTTGAAAAAACAAACGGCTATTATCAATACAGTGTCCATAGGTGGATTTGTTAATTTCCCTTTTCTGGGTGGGTATTGTGCATCCAAAGCGGCCCTCTATTCGGTCACCCAAGGGGCACGAATGGAATTGGCGGGTAGCGGCATTTCTGTCCACAGTGTGAACCCAGGCCCCATTGATACGGATATGGCGGCCGGTTATGAAGGCGAAAAAACAAGCGCACTGATGACCGCTAAAGGAATTATTAAAGGCCTATTATCTGATCAAGCTGATATTTTCCCAGATCCCAATGGCAAAGATATGTTTGATATATGGGATAACCATTACCGTGACTTGGAACACATGGTCATGGATATGATGGTAGAATCTTAAATAAATATCCGACAAAGGTTTTAAAAGAATGTTGGCAAAAAAACAAAACCGTGAATACTACGATGCGTTTACCCAACGTAATTCTGAATATGAAGGCGTGTTTTTCACAGGCATTAAAACCACGGGTATTTTTTGCCGGCCGACGTGCGTGGCGCGCATCCCAAAATTTGAAAACTGTGATTTTTTTAAAGATACAAAGACGGCAATTTTAGCAGGTTACCGACCATGCAAACGTTGCCGTCCCTTGTCGCCTCCTTTTGCTATTACGGAACTTGTGCAAACCCTAATTGACGCCGTTGAAAACGAGCCCGATAAACGGTGGAATGAAGACACATTTAAAACGTTGGGCGTTGATGCATCGACGGTGCGCAGGCAATTTAAAAAACGTTTTGGCATGACGTTTGTGGCTTATGCGCGGGCAAAACGAATGGGTTTAGCCATGGACCAACTAAAAAATGGAGAAAGCGTTATCAACGCGCAAATTGATAGCGGCTATCAATCGGGCAGTGGTTTTAGGGATGCTTTTTTGAAATTGATGGATCACGCACCCAATACTGCCCATCATCAAGTATTTAAAGCCGAATGGTTAGATACAAAATTAGGGCCAATGATATCCATAGTCGATCATGAGAAATTATATTTATTGGAATTTACAGACCGACCGGGACTGGATTTAGAAGTCCAAAAACTGCGCGAAAAATTTAATGCTGCTATTGTCCCCGGACGCGAAAGCGTTACCGATCTAATAGACCATGAGTTACAAGATTACTTCGCCGGACGTTTAAAAAAATTCGAAACGCCTGTACATTTAACAGGTACAACGTTCCAAAATGAAGTCTGGTCGGTTTTGCAAACGATACCTTATGGTCATACGTGGAGCTATCAACAACTGGCGACACAGCTGGGTAATAAAAATGCATTCCGAGCCGTAGCCCGGGCTAATGCAACCAACCAAATGCCGATCATCATTCCGTGCCATCGAGTTGTTCATAAAAACGGCAATTTAGCTGGGTACAGTGGTGGATTAGTACGCAAAAAATGGCTGATTAATCATGAGCAATCTTTTGCATAACGCTTTTAGATAGTACCCTGATGAATGGGCAAGGTCACGGTGACCGTGGTGCCTTTGCCCACGTCGCTAACGATTTGTAAATGGCCGTTATGAGCATCGGTTAAAGATTTAACAATGGCCAAGCCTAAACCAGTGCCCGGGTGCGCAGAGTGAGCACCGTTAATAACTTGAAAAAAGGGTTCGGTGATCTGCTTGATTTTATCAGACGGTATACCGATGCCGTTGTCTTTGACGGTCATCCGTAAGTATTTTTTATCAAATTCTGCTGAAATCTCAATCGTCCCGTTTTCAGGAGTGTACTTCACCGCATTGGATAAAAGATTTAACATGATTTGCATAACCGAGCGTTCATCCGCAAATAATTCGGGCATATCTGATGCAATTGATGTTTTTATGGTGATATCCTCGTCGTCGGCAATTTTTTGAATTTTTCGAACCGAGGCCAGTATTAAACCGACAGCGTCAATATATTCAAATTCAATTTGCCGTTTGCCGGCTTCGATGGCGGAAATATCCAGCACATCATTGACCAATGTTAACATATGTTCTCCGCTGGTATGAATATCATTGGCATAATCTTTATAAGTATCGACCCCTATTGGCCCAAAATATTCTGCTCTTAACATCTCGCTGAAACCCAATATGGCATTCAAGGGAGTGCGAAATTCATGGCTCATGGTGGCTAGAAATTCAGATTTTGCACGGTTGGCTTTTTCAGCTTGAATGAGTGCGTCATCGCGTAAAATTTCAATGTTTTTTTGTTCGGTAATATCGGTGGTGGTGCCACGGTACCCGGCGAATGATCCGTCATCATTAAAAACCGGCGTGCCGTTGACGGTGACAACAATTTTTTCGCCATCGGCTTTGAATATAGCGTAGCAGAAACCTCTGAACGGTTGATGTTGATCAAGGGTGCGTAAATGTGATTTCCATTTTTCCGTATTGGTTTCTTCTGCTGCATAATCCTGCCTAGACTTTCCTGCAAAATCTTCTGATTTAAAACCTGTGACAATTTCGAATTTTTCAGATAAGTACATGATTTTCAAATTTTTATCCATTTCCCAGAACCAATCTGATGAAGACAAAGCATAATCACGAAATTTCTCTTCACTTAATTGTTTGGCTTTTTCAGCATTTAAAATTTCAGAAAATGCCAATGCAACACGTTTTGAAATATCATTAATCGCGCCAACGACTAAATCCAGCTCGTCTTTTTCAGATTTGTTTTTTCTGTTCCGCGCTAATTTCAAAGTTGGATTTATTGAATCCGGTTTCATGGATGCTAAATAATCGACGATGGCCGTTAAATGGCGAAACACCAGATTATGTAAAATTAAATATAAAAAACTAACAATGGCTAATGTTTCAATAGCTTTGTTGACAAGAATTTCTAGGCCCCGATCGAAAACGCGTTGTTCTGCGCCTTTGGTATCAATGATGACTTCCAATGTGCCCAACAATAAATCACGCCCGCGAAAACGGTATTGCAATGGATACGTTTTGGAGATGGATTTTTTTTTTGGTTTTTTACCGGTGGATACAATAGACGTACCGTTTTCATGAATAGCCACAAAGCTCACATCGCGTAGGTTAGCCATGCCTTCGATCAGCGTTTTCAATCGCTGGATGTCGGTTACCCACAAACCATTCGTAATCGATTTAACGTACAGTTCATCAATTTGTTTAAATTCTCGGCCAATGTCGACAGTGATGACTTTGTAGTCACGCCATACCTGAATGGATGTAATCAATAATGTGATAACAATGCTGCACAAGGCAATGTAAGCCACCATGCGTTTTGCAATAGAAGACGTTTTTATATTACCTGCGTTATTCATTGGCGCTGTATTGTTTTTCAAGGGCATTCAGTTTTTGGCTGTAGATCCCTTCTGATTTGATTTCTTTCATGGCTTTGTCCAGACCGGGAATCAGACTTTTGTATTTTTTGTGAAGGTAAAGTTTCATGTTTTTCTGCACTAATGGCGGCGATAACAACCTGATACCTTTAATCCTTTGTCTGAAAATAGCCTCTGCCCCCAATAAACGGCTAATGAGAACAACATCAGTCCGGTTTTTATCAAGCAATGCAAATAATTGCTGTGAATCGTTGGCAATGATTGTTTTTGCCGATTTAGGGATATTGAATTCAAAAACTTTCCAACCTTTGATATAGGCAACCGTTAACAGTTTCAGATCGTCCCAACCGTTGATTCCAAGAGACGGGTTGCGGGTGAAAGCGACAAAATCCTGAATGAACATTGTCTCCGGCACGGGGATCAGGTTTTTATAATTTTTTTCCATGCCCTCAATACGGAGCAATTCACCATCAATGATGCCGCTATTGGATGATTTTAGCGCCCGTTCTGCCGGCAAACGTATAATTTCCAGACCAAGATTATTACGTTTGAACATTTCCTTGGCGATGCTATCCAGAAATCCATCCTGCGACAGGGTCGATAAAGGCGGCGTTGCCGCGGTGTTGATCGTTAAAGTTTGGGATTGTGCCAAAAGCTGCGTGCTGGAAAACACCATCAAAGCTGTTGCTATGATAAACAGATGCATTAAAAGCGGCAGCACCTTTTGTGCTTGCCTGTATTCAACAATGATTAAACTCTGGGGAAAACTAAGTCTGTTCAGGCTCATAACGAAGATCCTTATATTCCTTCGTCTTAAATTTTTTATACTATAAAATATTCTACAGTCTGCCCCCAAGCATCTATAGATTCAAAGATTGGACTATTTGAATAGGCCTGTAAAGGTGTATTTAGGCGCTGGTTTGCAGGATTTATCTGGTTATTATCTTGTTTCCAAACGTATTTATAGGATAAATTGAATTGGCCGGGCCATTTGCCGCGGATAAGGAAAATTATGATGAATTTGGGCCTTAAGGTTGCTGACAAAGGTCGTCACGCCACGTGGTTGGAGCTATTTTATGATCTGATTTATGTGGTGGTCATTGCCAAGCTCGCGCATATTTTGGTGGCGCCCTATGATGATGCATTGACGATCATGGGCTTCACTAAATTTCTTGCATTATTTTTGCCCGTGTGGTGGGCGTGGACCGGGCACACGATGTTTGCCAACCGATTTGATCCGGGTGACGCCACGCACCGTGTGTTAACATTATTACAAATGTTCGGTGCTGTTTTAATGGCTATTTTTATCACCAAAGCCTTTGATAAATACGCTATTCCTTTTGCCCTTAGTTACGTGTTTGTGCGGGCATTATTATTGGTGATGTACGGCCGTGTTTATAAGTCCAACCCCGAATTAAGACCGGTCACAGGGCGATTCCTGATCGGATTTTCCATTGGTGCCGGGTTGTGGCTGGTCTCGGTTTTTGTGCCGCCGCCTTATCAATTCTGGCTGTGGGGTTTTGGGTTGCTGGTTGATTTCGCAACGCCTTGGATATCAAACAGGCTTTTATCAAAAGTATCCGTTCATGCGTCTCATTTGCCGGAACGATTAGGCTTGTTGACCATCATCGTCATGGGTGAAGCCGTGCTAAGCGTCACGACGGGATTATCGGATACCCAATGGACCGCCCCCGCTATCATTGCCGCGATTGCCGGATTTTTACTAATCACCAGCGTCTGGTGGCTGTATTTTGATGCTTTGGAACAATCATTAATGGGTGGTGAATACAAATCCGGACAGTTGGCTATTTATGGTCATTTGTTTGTCTATGTAGGTTTAGTAACTATGGCTGCGGGCATTCAACATGCAATATTACCAAAAGTTCCTGCCCAAGAAATAGGCTGGCTGATATCAGGCGGTTTGTTAATGTTTCTGGTTCCCCTGCAATTTATCCACGGACTTAGAATAACCGGACGCCAGAGGTATACTTTTATTGCAAGAAACCTAATCCTCGATATTATTCTTGTGGTTTTGGCGGTTTACACTCCAATTCTTGGTGCCTCACGAATTCTTGTATTGATTGCAGTCATTTATGCGGCCTACGTTTTCATTGAAACGCGTTATGGGCTGATACCCGTCATTAGCAAAGAAAAAGAATAGGTGAATTTAATTATGATCGATGTTTATTTTTGGACCACGCCCAATGGTTATAAAGTATTGCTGATGTTAGAAGAAGCTGGGATTGATTATACTCTTCATGGCGTTAATATTTCAGCAGGTGATCAGTTTAAGCCAGAATTCCTAAAAATATCTCCAAACAACCGTATCCCTGCGTTGGTTGATCATGATCCGGCAGGGGGCGGTGAACCGCTTTCGGTTTTTGAATCCGGAGCTATGCTTGAATACATGGCAGATAAAACCGGCCAATTCCTTCCTACCGATATTCAGGCGCGTTATAAAGTACTGGAATGGCTGTATTGGCAAATGGGTGGATTGGGGCCGATGGCCGGACAGAACCATCATTTTTCACAGTATGCGCCGGTTGCCATCGATTACGCCATTAACCGCTATGTGGATGAAACCGCCCGGCTTTATGGTGTGCTCAACAAACAAATCGGCAATAAAAATTTTATCACGGATCATTATTCCATTGCTGATATGGCCTGTTATCCGTGGGTGGTATCCCATGAAAAACAAAAACAGAATTTAAATGATTTTCCCAATCTACAACGTTGGTTTGAACATATTAAATCCCGGCCCGGAACGGTCAATGCTTACGCTAAAGGTGAGGCTGTCAATACCAACCCGACCATGAGCGAAGATGCAAAAAAAATCCTGTTCGGGCAAAACGCCGCCACCGTGCGATAAAAATTTACGTCAATATTTGCTCTAGCAAGTCATGGCTGCTGTTTAACCGTGTGCGCCACAAGTGCCTATCGGCGGCTTCTTTGAACCGTTCAGCCATTTCTTTTAACGCCGCCGGATTATGGTTTTGCATGAACGCGCGCACATCATCATCACCTATGTAGGCTTCGAACAACTGATCAAAATGATGGTCTTTAACAGCCCCTGTGGTGGCGGCAAAAGCAAACAAATAATCCACCGTTGCTGTCATCTCGAACGCACCTTTATAACCATGGCGCATGACGCCCTCGATCCATTTGGGGTTGGCGGCGCGCGCCCGGACGACGCGGGCTATTTCTTCATCCAATGTGCGGATGCGAGGGTTTTCAGGTCTGGAGTGATCATTATGATAAACCGTTGGCCGGGTGCCGGATAAATGGGATATGGCCGCTGTCATACCGCCTTCGAACTGATAATAATCATCGGAATCGAGAATATCATGTTCCCGGTTGTCTTGGTTATGCAGCACGGCGTCCACCGATTTAAGCCGGTTTTCAAACAATCCGTGTTGGGCGTCACCATCCGTGCCGCCGCCGTAAGCATAACCACCCCACATGACGTAAGCGCGCGCCAAATCGCTTTCATCGGTCCAGCCTTTTTCATCAATTAAAGCTTGCAGTCCCGCACCATATGCCCCCGGTTTTGATCCAAATACCCGGTAGGCAGCTTGAATTTTTGCGGTTTTTTCATCCACACCGGACTTTACGAATGTATCCGTATCTTGTTGGATGCGGGCGGCAAGCGGATTAGTTTCTTCGTCTTCGTCGAGTTCAGCCACATCACGCACGGCACTATCAAATAAATCAATCAATCCCGGAAAAGCATCCCGGAAAAACCCGGAAATGCGTAATGTCACATCAACGCGCGGCCGACCCAGAACGCTTGACGGCATAATTTCAAACCCTGTGACACGGCGCGACGCCGCATCCCATGTTGGTTTAACACCCATCAATGCCAAGGCTTGCGCAATATCATCCCCACCGGTGCGCATGTTGGATGTCCCCCACGCAGATATAGCCAGCGTTTTTGGCCAATCACCGGTGTCTTGTAAGTGACGCTCCATTAACAACGTGGCCGATTTCCAACCCAACGTCCATGCCGCAGGCGTCGGCACGGTGCGGGTATCGACCGAATAAAAATTACGTCCCGTAGGCAATACATCGGGGCGTCCACGCGTTGGTGCGCCTGATGGTCCCGGTTCAACAAAATGCCCGGATAATCCTGTTAACAGACCATCAATTTCAGCAACACCACAGGCTTCAACCGATGGCCGGATATGGCTGCTCATTTTTTCCAGCACGACTATGGTTGCAATCCAGCTTTCATCAGGCTTTTGTTCGCCCGCCACCAATTTAGAAGCCAACAATTCAATGCGTTCAACGGCATCGCCATTGGATCGCCATACATCATTTGTTAAAATTTGTTTCAAAATATCGGGCTGTGGGCCATGCCATGCATCACCCGGCGTCATATGCAATGGGTCAAAGCCGAGTTTCAAATCATCGGCAATAGCGCGGTGCAATGACTGATCGCCGTCTTTGCCAGAGCCCCTCGGCACGCGCACCAACGCCACTAATAAATCGGTGAGCAATCGTCCGGATGGGGAAATTCCAAATATATGCAGACCGTCGCGGATTTGCATTTCTTTCAATTCACACAGAAAATTATCCAACTTAGATAAAGCCTGATCATCGTCGTCACCGGTTTCCATGGCGCAATCATCATCAATGCCTGTGGCCCGACATAATGCGAGAATATCTTTTTTCAAAACTTTCAGGCGTCTGGGGTCAACGCCAGCGGCTTCATAATATTCATCAACCAGTTGTTCCAAATCTCGCAACGGCCCGTAACTTTCCGCCCGTGTTAATGGTGGCGTTAAATGATCAATAACCACGGCCCCGGTACGGCGTTTACTTTGCGTGCCTTCACCCGGATCGTTGACAATAAACGGATATAAATTGGGCCATGGGCCAAGGGCAGCTTCCGGGAAACAATCGGATGACAACGCCAAAGCTTTGCCCGGCAGCCATTCCAAATTACCGTGTTTGCCCATATGAACAATAGCGTGGGCTGAAAATTCATGGCGCACCCACGCATAAAACGCGAAATAGGAATGCGGCGGCACTAAATCGGGGCTATGATAGGTTTCGGTGGGATTGATGTTATAGCCCCGCGCCGGTTGCAACGCGATGGCAACATGACCCACCCGATAAGCAGATATGGCAAAATGACCACAATCCACATCGCCTGAGATATAAAATGGGTCATCATCCGGCGGCCCCCACCGGTCAATTACAGATTTCTGTACGGCGTCTGAAAGGGAGGCAAAAAAAATCTGATAGTCCGCCATGGACAAGGTTTCTGTGACGGTGCGGTTTTTTAAATCTTTAAAATCGTTGGTTGGGCCAGATTGCATACGTTCAATTAATGCGTCGCCATTTTTGGGCAGCGGTCCTGTGTAATAGCCATTATCACGCATGGCTTTTAACATGGTCATGGTCGCCCCCGGCGTATCCAACCCAACACCGTTTCCCAATCGTCCATCCCGGTTGGGATAGTTGGCTAAAATTAATGCCACCCGGCGATTTTGGACAGCGGTCGTTTTTAGTGTAATCCACCGCGCGGCCAATTCAGTGACAAAATCGATGCGGTCCTGTGTGGGCTGGTAATGGACAATATCGATTTGGCAGTTTTCATCACGCACGGTTCCGGCTTTGAACGATACAGCACGAGATAACACCCGGCCATCGACTTCGGGTAACGCCACATTCATGGCAATGTCGCGGGCCGATAGTCCGCGTGTTGATTGCCGCCAATCGGCTTCGGTCCCGCCGGAAAACACCACTTGTAAAACAACCGGTGGCGCGCCCGGTAACACATCAAACGGGGTTTTTGTCCGCTCATTGCCTGGCATCGATACAGCGAACCCGGTTGCGTTTAAAATCACATCGGGCGTGGTTTTTAATAACACCGTTTCTAACATGGCAGCGGCCACCGGATCTTTCAGGCTGGCTACATAAACCGGCACCGGATTCAGGCCCAAATGAGATAAAGATTGGATGAGTGCATCAACGGCAGCCAAATTTCCGGCTTGGACCAAGGCCCGGTAAAAAACGATGGCCACACTTTGACCATCCGTTTCCCAGTGAGGCGTTAGTGTTTCTAGGGTCGGCGTTTCCAGCCCCGGCCAATATAAACCCGCCCTCGGCAAGGGAGTCGGTTCCAACCAGTTTTCATTTTCGCCGATTAAAGAAGCCGCATAGTTTAAAAATTGCAGGGCATTACCCGGTCCGCCGCCGACAAAATATTGCCATAGTTTATACAGCGGTTCCACCCCTAATGATGACAGCTCTGATAATTCTTGGTCGGGTTGATCATCCCCCGGCAACAACGCGAGAGATATTTTTTTATCCCGGCAAATTTCAACAATACGTTCCACACCAAACGGCCAATACCCGCGTCCACCGAGTAAACGCACCACCACTAGTTTGGCGTTACTGACAATATCGTCACAATATAAATCCACGGACATATTGTGATTTAAATGCAATATACTGGCGAGCCGTAACGATGGCGAATTTTCGCCACGACCAAGTTTTAGGTTTTGTGCCCAAGCCAGCGATTTAAGCTCGCTATCCGCCGCTGACAAGACAATGATATCACCGGGAGTTTGGCCTAAATCGATGGCTTCATCGCCATCCATGACAGTCCCCGGTTGGGCGGCTAACAGATGCATGGTGAACGCGGTCCCTTATTCAGCTGCTGCGGTGTGCAAACCCAGCCCGCCCAATGCGCTGATAATGGCCGTACGGTCCAAACCCGTTTCACCAATGACGACCAAACGGCTCATCCGCGTTTCTTGGACTCCCCACGGACGGTCATAATAAGTTTCGATGCGTGGGCCGACGCCTTGCACAACTAAACGCGCATGTTTACCGGGCACATTGACAAAGCCTTTCACACGTAAAATACCGTGATTGCTGACGGTTTTTAATATGCGGGTTTCTAATTCTGATGGCGTGTTCACATCGGTTAAATTAACGGTGAAACTTTCAAAATCATCATGATCGTGATCGTCTTCGCCATCGTGATGAGATTTCCTGTTCTCGATGTCGTCTTCGACGCCGGCGGCTATCCCCAACAAAACATCAACATGAATGTTGCCGTTGACTGTGGCCACTTGTTTGACCGCTTTGCCGCATTCTTTATCAATTAATTGACGCACGCTTTGTAATGTTGCCTCGTCCACTTGATCGGTTTTATTCAGCAACACCAAATCAGCGGCTAATAATTGGTCTTCGAATACTTCTTCTAATGGCGAATGATGATCGAGCATTTCGTCATCCGTGCGCTGCTTTTGCACGGTGGCCGGATCATTAGCAAATTGTCCAAGGGCCACGGCCGGGGTATCCACCACGGCAACCACACCGTCAACGGTAACCCGGGATCTGATTTCCGGCCAATTAAACGCCCGTACCAATGGTTTTGGTAACGCCAATCCCGATGTTTCAATTATAATATGATCAGGCGGCACATCGCGGTCCAGCAACATTTCCATGGTCGGCAAAAAATCATCCGCCACCGTGCAACAGATACAGCCGTTGGCGAGCTCAACCACATCGCCATCATCACACCCTTCGAACCCACAGCCATCGACAATATCCCTGTCCACACCCAAATCACCAAATTCATTGATGATCAGCGCAATCCGGCGACCGCCTGCATTTTCCAACAAATGACGGATCAGGGTGGTTTTTCCAGCCCCTAAAAAACCAGTGATGACGGTGGCGGGAATTTTCATGTGTGTTCCTTTAAAATAACGGGCAAGCCAGCGACGACTAAAATAACGCGGTCTGCGGCTTTAGCAATAACCTGATTAAGACGTCCTTGATAATCCATGAATTGCCGCATTTCTGCATTGGCGGCAACGCCCCCTAATCCAACTTCGTTGGACACTAATACAACGGAACCTTGGACGGTTTCAAGGGTTGAAGCCAAGTCTTTAAAAGCCTGATCTATAGCATTGTCTGTTTCCATTAAATTGGCCAACCATAATGTCAGGCAGTCCACTAAAATAGGACGGCTCGGTTTGGCATTCTGTATCATCACATCAGCTATTTTTAATGGCTCTTCGATCAATTTCCATTCCGGCCCACGTCTGAGTTGATGTTTTTCAATGCGGGTTTGCATATCATCATCACGGGCTTTTGCTGTGGCGATGTATAGCCGTGTTGGGAAACTTTTAATCAAGTTTTCCGCAAACAAACTTTTACCGGACCCAGCCCCACCCAACACCAATGTGACGGCACGGTTCATGGTGTGACCTCGGGCTTGGCCGACTGGTTGACACAACTGACACGCCACGATCCACCTTGGCCTCTTAATAAACCGCCTTTGATATAATCCAGCCGAGTTATGGACAATGTGTCAATGCGAAAAGACATGGCATCAATGGCCGATAATTTTAACGCGTGGGCAATGGCCGCGCGAATGGTGCCACCGTGGGCGACGACAACAATGTTAGATCCTGTGTTGTTGTCATTGATGCGATCAATGACTTGACCAACGCGGGTTATTTGATCAGAAAAACTTTCACCACCGGGCGGGGCGTTATCAGCAGGCGATTGCCAAAATGTTTTGTAAATATCAGGGTGCTGGCCTTCCATTTCATTCCAGCTCAAACCTTGCCAATCGCCAAAAAACTGTTCCCCTAAATTTGTATCATGGACGGGAATAGGTGCTATTAATCCTTCATTTAAAATAGCGTTTGCGGTTTTATGAGTGCGCGATAAATGGCTGGTCATCCAAAATGCATCGGTGGGTAAAACGGATGCTAATCCTTTGAAGGATGCCTGATCGGAAACGTCGCAATCCACATCTGTCGATCCATAAAGCTTGCCTTGCTGGCCGACAACCGGGGCATGACGCACCCACCACCACTGTTTCGTAGCTGTCATATCCACAAAGTTCCAACGAATAATACGGTCAACTCAGCCATACTGACGACCGTTCCCAAGACGTCACCTGTGTATCCATCTATTTGTTTTTTGGCCCAAGCAGAAATTAAAAACGCACATAGACAAGCCGTTAGTGTAGCGGTGATTGCCAGCCCCCATGGCAGCAGAAACCCTGTTAATACAAGCCCCCACAGCAATGCCCACCCCGCATTGCTTGGTGTTGGTTTGCCAGCCTCCGCCCCTAACCCATCACGGCGTGCCGGATTAAAAACAACCATGACCAAGGGCAATACAGCACGCGACAAAACCATTGCTGAAACCCATAAATAAACCGTATCCGAAATATCCACAGGAGCCGTCAATAATGCCGCTTTTAATGTGATAAATAAAATCAACGCCAATACGCCATAACTACCAATGCGGCTGTCACGCATAATTTCAAGTTTTTGTTGTACTGTCCCCCCGCCGCCCATGCCGTCAGCGACATCGGCTAAACCATCTTCATGCAAGCCGCCGGTAATTAATACTTGAATAGCAATGGCGATAATAATCACAGCCATCGTTGGCAACCCAAATGCCATGGCAATCCAAAAAACGGTGGCCGTCAGAACGCCAACAATGACGCCAACAAATGGATAGGACCATGCGGCGCTGGCTAAATCCGCCATGCCCGCATTTTCCGGCCACTTTATGGGCAATCTGGTCATGAACCCGGTGACAATACGTATATCTTTTAGAAAATCCATCAAATGTCTCTTTAGTAATTGCGCTCTCTAGGTTATAGGGATGCTAGGGTCCAGATTAAGTCAATTTATGCAATTCTGTTTGCAAAACAAGGGATTTAGCCAAATGAAACAGCCGCAGGACATGTATAACATATTCAAGGATGTTTCATGCCGGGTAAATCGTTTGTTTTACAAACCCATTTGGGCGCGGCATATTTACCCCCTAAATACGTCAAAAGGCTTTGAAAATGTACCATATTTTTCTGCATCCTTTTTCCTGTTTTGTGAACAAATCTGCTCGCGCAGAATGGATAAATTGAATGAGTATGGACCCTGGCAGATTAAGGAAACATTGTGATGTCATCTTTAACAACTTTAAATGATTTTAGAAAGCTCTTGGCGGATTTACCAGGGCCAAGTTTGGCGGCAGAACATGCTGTCCGTGCGCGCGAACCGCAATTAACCAAACCGCCGGGGTCTTTGGGTCGGCTCGAAGAATTGTCGTTGTGGATGGCCGGATGGCAAAACAACACATCCCCTAAAACCAATACCGTGGAAGCCCATGTGTTTGCCGGAAATCACGGCATCACAGCCCAAGGAGTTTCGGCTTACCCACCGGAGGTCACCCAGCAAATGGTGGCCAATTTCGAAAACGGTGGGGCCGCCATTAATCAACTATGCAAAACCTTTGATGTGACATTAGCCGTGCATGCACTTGAACTCGGCCGCCCGACGGCTGATTTTTCCGCTCAACCAGCAATGACGGAAACCGACTGTGTAGCAGCGCTTAGTTTTGGCATGAACCAAGTAACCGATGGTATTGATATTTTATGCCTCGGCGAAATGGGCATTGGAAACACCACAGTTTCAGCCGCCATTTGCCATGCTTTATATGGCGAAACGGCCGCTTTTTGGACCGGCCCCGGCACGGGGGTTGAAGGCGATGCTTTGGCCCATAAAGCTGAGGTTATTGCAGCCTCAGTACATTTTCATAAACCCCATTTGAATGACGGACTGGATGTCTTATGTCGCCTTGGTGGGCGGGAACTAGCCGCCATCGCAGGGGCCGTATTGGCCGCCCGCATCAAACGCGTACCCGTATTATTGGATGGTTATGTGGTGACGGCCGCCGCCGCCATATTAAACGGGGTCAACACCGCGGCCTTAGATCATTGCCGGATTGCCCACACGTCGGCAGAGCCGGGGCATCTTAAATTAGCAGAAACACTTTCTCAAAAACCGTTGCTTGATTTCGGCATGCGTTTGGGCGAAGCCTCGGGTGCTGTGTTAGCCGTAGGTTTACTGAAAGCCGCAGCGAATTGTCACAACGGCATGGCGACTTTTACCGAAGCCGGGGTTACGGATAAAGATTAATCTTTGCCCGTATCGGCTAAAACCGTTGTTTTGAGTTTTTCAGTCATGTAATCAAAAGCTTCATCGACATCATCACAAATATGGAACAACGACAAATCTTCTTCTGAAATGGTGCCAAATTCGGCCAAGGCATTTAAGTTTAAAACCCGGCTCCAGAAATCTTTACCATAAAGCACTATGGGCAAGGGCTTAGTGATCTTTTTCGTTTGAATAAGCGTCAAGATTTCGAAGAATTCATCCATGGTGCCAAACCCGCCGGGGAAAACAACAATGGCTTTGGCTAAATAAGCAAACCAGAACTTGCGCATGAAAAAATAATGAAATTCAAAACTCAGTTCACGCGTGACGTATGGATTTTCATGTTGTTCCATGGGCAGTGAAATATTAAAGCCGATATTTAATCCACCGGCTTCGCAAGCGCCCCGGTTGGCGGCTTCCATAATGCCCGGACCTCCGCCTGTGCAAACGATAAAACGTTTTTTTCTGTCTTCTAATTGTTTTGACCAGTCGGTCATTTTGCCGGACAAATCCCGCGCGGCTTCGTAATACTGAGACATACTGACGTCAAGTTCAGCTTTTTTTGTGTCCGCACCTTTGGTCCGTGTGGTTTCAAGGTTTTGTTCGGCGACGTCTTTTGGTAACGTGCGGGCGGAACCAAAAAAAATAATGGTATCTTTGATGTCATGACGGTTTAGCCGTGCTTGTGGTTCTATATATTCCGATAAAATACGCAGCCCGCGAGCATCAGGACTGGCTAAAAAAATCTCGTCTTTATAGGCTTTTACAGGGCCTTTGTCGTCGTCAATCATGAGGTTGTCCTTATAAATTGATTGTGCAGGGCTGAAAGGTCATCAATAGTGCGTGTACCGATGGGAAAAGGAGAAGCCCGTCCCGGTAATACGCGACCAATAAAATTCATCCCCAGTAATTTTGCTGCATTGTAATCAGTCATGGCGTCGCCAATAAAAATGCAACCGTTTAAATCATACTGAATGCGCGCGAACACGTCATCAACGATGATATTTTTCAGCCGCGGTGAACCATACACTCCTTTGAAGTAATGGCCCATGTTACGCTCGCGGACGATATCTTTTAATTCGTCTTCGGGCGTACCGGATGCCACATAACAATCAATATATTTATGAACGGTTTTTAATAACTGTTCCGCACCCGCCACCCACGGGCAATTGATCACAGCATTTTTAACATATTGGCTGTAGCGTTCACAAAGTTCATCAAGACCATCATCGGTCAAATCGATATTCAAAAAGCGTTGGTGGCAATGACGTATTTTTTCAACCCGTGAAATGCCTTCGTGTTGGCTGTGGTAATCCAAAACCAAATCAAGGACCTGTTGATCATATTCACGGTAAAGCGATGTAAAGGCATCTTTTTTGATGGCTGCCGATTCCGCCAGCACACCGTCAAAATCAAAAAATATAGCTTGAATATTCAGCTTACTTCTTTGCTATTCGAGGTTTGGCGGCTTTTTTAGTCGTCGTTTTTTTAGCCGCTTTTGAGGCAACGCGCTTTTCAAGTTCCTGCACGCGAAGCTCTAATTTTTCTTGGCTCCTGCGGGCTTTGATAGCGATAGCTTTGATGGCGTCGAATTCTTCTCGGGCGACCATGTCCGCATCGGTCATTATTTTTTCCAACACACTGCGAACCTGACTTTCAAGTTCTTGTTTCACACCGGATAAAGCGGACACAGCACCGCCGGCGACTTTGGCAAGGTCATCAAGAACGCGGTTCGAAGTTTGCATGGTCATTCTTTCTTTCATTCTTTCATTCATCAAAAGCATAAATATTATGGGCTGCAAAAGACAAAGGTGCAAGTCTCTCATCATCTTGCAGTGACCGTATGCACGGCTTATAACTCTATCAGGTTTATAAATTGAAACCGTGGCAAAGTCCCGGTCTGGAGATAAAAATGTACGTGGTCACAGGTGGCGCAGGGTTTATAGGCTCAAACGTTTTAGCAGCCTTGGAGGAACTGGGATTAGCTCCGCTTGTGGTTGTTGACCGGCTGCGTGATGGACTTAAATGGCGCAATATTGCGAAACGGGAATTGTTTGACATTGTCGCTCCGGAAAATTTGGGGAAATTTTTAGAAATCCATAACAGCGACATCAAAGCGATAATCCATATGGGGGCTATTTCTGCGACCACCGAAACCGATGCCGATTTAATCGTGCGTAGTAATTTTCAGTTATCGATGATGTTATGGAATTGGTGTACGGCCAATGAAACGCCATTGATTTACGCATCATCGGCGGCCACTTACGGCGATGGGCAAGCCGGATTTGATGATGTCAGCGGGTGCGCTGATTTAAAAACCTTTCAGCCGCTCAATGCCTATGGTTGGAGCAAACATTTATTTGATCGCCGCATCGCGCGCATGCTTGATGAGGATGAGCCAAGACCACCGCAGTGGGCGGGTTTGAAATTTTTTAATGTTTTTGGCCCCAACGAATACCACAAAGGCCGCATGCAAAGCGTTATTTCGCAGCTTTACCCCCGTGCAGTTCAAGGCGACCCGGCTGTGTTATTCAGATCCCATAACCCAAAATTTCAGGACGGCGGACAATTACGCGATTTTGTCTGGGTTGGCGATTGCGTGGATATGATTTTGTGGCTGGTTGCTCATCCGGATATCAGCGGCCTGTTTAACTGTGGCACTGGGAAAGCCCGCAGCTTTGCTGATTTAACCCTTGCCGTGTACCAAGCCGTGGGCCGAGAAGCGGTCATTGAATTTGTTGATACGCCAATTGATATCCGTGACAAATATCAATATTTCACCGAAGCCTGCATGGATAAAATCCGCAGCGTTGGTTTTAACGTCCCGGCGACGTCACTTGAAATGGGCGTAAAAAACTATGTTGCCGATTATCTGTCAAAAGACGATCCTTACAGGTAATTCAAGGACACCTTTAACATGTCCCATGCTTTAACAGACATCATCCGCCGCCTTATACTTACCAACGGCCCGGTGACGGTCTCTGATTATATGGACATATGTTTGGGGCATCCGGAATTTGGCTACTACAAAAAACAGGACCCTTTTGGCGACCAAGGCGATTTTATCACAGCCCCTGAAATCAGCCAGATGTTTGGTGAGTTGATTGGTTTATGGGCCGTTTTTGTGTGGCAGCAAATGGGCCAGCCAAAACATTTTAATCTTGTTGAACTCGGCCCCGGACGCGGCACATTAATGATGGATGCTTTGCGTGCGGCCAAAAAAAACCAAGCGTTCTTGGCTGCCATGGTCTTGCACTTTGTCGAAACCAGTCCGACTCTTTGTCAAATTCAAAAACAAACGATGTTGCCGTTCACGGTTCGTCATTTAAAAAATGTGGGTCAAATTCCAGATGGGCCGTTGATCGTTATTGCCAATGAATTTTTTGATGCATTACCCATACGGCAATTCCAATTTTTGAATGGCCGCCGGTATGAACGCATGATTGGGCTAGATGACAAACAACAATTTTGTTTTATGCTAAACCCAAACCCTGTGGACAGAGGTGCCGGTTTAGGATTTGATAAATCTATTGATGATAATGCGATTTACGAAGTGTCGCCCGCGGGTCAATCCGTGATGAATGATTTAACAAAACGCATACAATCTTTTGGCGGGACTGTGTTAACCATTGATTACGGCTATCAAGGGTCGGCACTTGGCGGCACATTCCAAGCCATTTACAAACACAAATTTCATGACCCGCTTCGTTTGCCAGGAGACGCTGATTTGACAGCCCATGTGGATTTTTCTGCTTTGGCTCAAGTTGCGGGTGAACACCCGTTGACGGTTTCAAAAGTCACAACCCAGCGGGATTTTTTATTGCAAATGGGAATTCAAGAACGCGCGCAAATGTTAGCAACCTATGCTGATAAAAAAACCAAGGCCGCACTTCAATTGGCAATGAAACGGTTAATCGATGACGATCAAATGGGCGAGTTATTTAAAGTCATGGCGATAACATCAAAAAATATTAAAATCGTGCCGGGGTTTGATGATCAACCGTTGCAATCTGATGGAGGCTCAGTAAAATCAAAACATGATTAAAGCCAGTTTATTAAAACAACATACACATTGTCATCACGGATTTTTTAACCGCCGTCCGGCCCGGGGAAACGGTTTATACAAAGGTTTAAATTGCGGTTTCGGGTCTGCCGACGATAAAAAAATGGTTGCCGACAACCGGGCATTCGCAATGCAACAGCTTGGGTTTTCATTTGATGCACTGACAACAGTTTATCAAATCCATTCAGCCGATGTCGCCACAATAACAAATCCTTGGGCACATACAAACGCGCCCAAAGCCGATGCATTGGTCAGTGACACACCGGGTGTGGTGTTGGGTATTTTAACAGCCGACTGTGTGCCGGTTTTATTTTCTGATGATAAAGCGAGTGTAATCGGTGCTGCCCATGCGGGATGGCAGGGCGCGCTTAAAGGCGTTGTAATGAATACCGTTAACGCCATGATCGATCTGGGAGCCAACATTGATAATATCACAGCCGCTATAGGGCCCTCAATTCAGCAAAAATCTTATGAAGTGGGGCCGGATTTCCCTAAACCTTTTGCCGAACAAAATTCCGACAATCAGGCTTTTTTTAAACCCTCGATTAAACCTGAACATTATATGTTTGATTTAACCGGGTATGTGACGCGCCGCCTCTATGACACCGGGGTCAAGTCGGTTGAAATCACGCCTTATGACACCTACAGTGAAGAAGGTCTTTTTTACAGTTACCGCCGCGCCACGCATTTAAACCAACCCGATTACGGGCGTCAATTATCAGCCATCGGCCTGATCGATTGAAACGCATTGATTGAAGGATAATTATGGCACTGCATTTTACCAGACAAGAATTTGCCCAACGGCAAAAAGCGTTGCAAAAAGCGTTGCGCGGCCAAGGCTTGGACGGCATTTTATTGTTCCGTCAGGAAAGCATGTATTATCTATCGGGATATGACACATTTGGTTATGTGTTTTTCCAATGTATGTTTTTTGGCAAGGATGGGGGTCCTGTATTATTGACCCGGTCCCCGGACCTTCGTCAGGCGAAACATACCTCAACACTAGAAGATATTCGTATTTGGGTTGATGGACCGGATGCAAATCCGGCGGCAGAATTGAAAACGATCCTAGATGAACGGGGATTAAAAACCGCTACATTAGGCGTCGAATGGGATGCTTACGGACTGACGGCGGCCAATGGCATGAAGTTGACGGCTGCACTAGATGGGTTTTGCGTGCTTCAAGATGCTTCAATACTGATTAGTCAGATGCGGGTTGTTAAAAGCGAAAGTGAAATTAAATTTGTGCGCCGGGCAGCAGAGCTCGCCGATGACGCCTATGACCAGGCCGTCAAATTAACAAAATCGGGGGCTGATGAAGGTGATATTTTAGCCGCTATGCAAGGGGCCGTGTTTAAAGGCGGTGGCGATTATCCGGGCAATGAATTTATTATCGGCTCCGGCCCGGATGCGTTGTTATGCCGGTATTTTTCTGGTCGCCGCAAATTAGATACCCAAGATCAACTGACATTGGAATGGGCGGGCGTTTATCGGCATTACCATGCGGCCATGATGCGCACATTGATTGTGGGAAACGTCTCATCTGAACAACAAAAAATGCATGAAACGGCTTTTGCGGCGTTGGCGGCTGTTAAACAACAAATCAAACCGGGCAATACTTTTGGCGATGCGTTTCAAGCCCACGCAACAACAATTGACCAAGCAGGCATGAGCGAACATCGATTAAATGCTTGTGGGTATAGCCTAGGCACGACATTTGCGCCTAATTGGATGGATTGGCCTATGCTTTACGCCGATAATCCCGTAAAATTCCAACCCGGTATGACTATTTTTTGTCATATGATTATTTATGATTCCGGTTTGGGATTGGCTGTGACTTTGGGCGAAACGGTGTTGGTGACAAATGATGGTCATCAACGTTTATCGCGCTCGCCACTTGATTTGGTGGTAACGGGTTAAACTCATTAAATTGGTGATCAAGTGACATAAAAATGCCGCATATATTTATACTGATGAGTTTTTTTATAATAACCTTGGTCGCAAGCTGTGTGATGACCGGATGAAAATGCGTTTAAAATTTTTTGTCATATTATTATTGTTGATGTTCGTTGCTGCCTGTGGGCAATTACCGCGTCCGTTTCAGCCCGTGGCCGACACGCCGCCCAACCCATTGGTGGAAAAAGGTGTTGTTGATGGTTTGTGGATTGCCCCCTTAGAAGGCACCACCCGGCCGATGGCTGATTTATTGTCCCAATCCGTTATTCAAGAATTAGCGCGCTATGACATTCTTGCCAGTGCCGGAGAAAAAGGTCCCAGCAATTTCATTTTGAAAGGTAAAGCCCGGATCAATGAAACCGACGCCACGGTGCCTTATGTGATCTTAATCGATTGGACCTTGTATGATCGAAACGGCGTTAAAGACCGCGACTTTACCCAAGGCATCGAAGGCAGCCGTTGGGAATGGGATTACGGGTCACCCGAAGTTATTTCCGATGTGGGCAAAGGTGTTGCCAAACATTTGGCAACCGTTGTTGGATTGACCAGAAAAATTAAACAAGCCAAAATCGATCCTATGAAACCAAATTTAAAAGGTGTCTGGATTGAAACGACGGTTGATGCCCCCGGCGACGGAGCCAAATCATTAACCCGCGCCATTCGGTACCGGTTAATCGCCCAAGGCGTAACTGTTGAGCGTGATAAATCCAAAGCCAAATATATTTTGTCGTCACAAGTTAAATTAACCAAACCTTTTAAAAACAAACAAACCGTTGAAATTATCTGGCGAGTGACGGGACCGGGCGGCAAACATATCGGACAAGCGGTGCAGAAAAATTCAGTTCCCGCCGGTATTTTTGACGCAAAATGGGGATCAATGGCTGGATTGGTCGCAACGGCTGCTGTCGGCGGTATCGTTAATATTATTAATCTAGGTGAAAGCCGCCAAGCGGGATTATTGCCAGGATTAAAACCGATCGGCTTGCAGCTGCCGGATGCATCGTCGGAGGGAGCATTGCCGGATCCTAATCAACAGCCAAATACAGCCGATAAACAATAAGTTATTTTGCGGGTAGACAGAACCCTTGTTTTCAATGAAATTATCAACCTATGCTCTATCATTTTACACCGTACTAAAAACTGCACCGAACTAAAAACAAACGAAAAGAACAGATGACGTGTTCATGTATAGCGATCCTCCGCGAATGATTAAATCGCCTGTTTTTGTTGGCCGTTGTCGTGCGCTTGGGAAATCATTCATTATATTGAGTTTCTCATTGATTGTTCTATCACAGCCGATAAGAGCACAAAATGCCAAGCAGCCCGAACAAACAACATCGCCAATCAGTGTCATCACAAAAACTAAACCGGGTGAAAATCTGATTTTTGTATTACCGGTTGAGGGCACGTCACGCCGCGTTGGATTAATTTTGGCCGATGCCATTGCCGCCTCATTACGGGATATCGGTGCCCCTGCGGTGTTGGGGGATGTTGTCAATAGAGAAGGCCCGACAGTCAAAGGTATCGCGCGCAAAGTCCGCATCCGGGATAAAATCGTCTGGATCGAATTAACCTGGCAACTGTTGGCGCCTTATGGAACAGCGGTGGTTACTTATCGCCATGAACTTGTCCTTGATAAAGCCAAATGGAACCAAGGCTCTATCGAAGCCATCAATGTGTTGATTGGTGAAGCCGCCCCCGAAGTGGGTAAAATGGTTAAAGATTTTGTCGGACCCAGATTAATTGCAGTTCTAGGTAATGGGCAAAATAATGAAATCATCGCAGCACGCGCCAAACCTAAACCGAATGTCAAAGAACGCGTGCGGCCAACGGTTAACTTAACCCCGATCACCGTGCCGCAAAGTGGGTTGCCGGTTGAAAAAATACCCGTCATCCCCCAAGCCATGATTATTCCAGTAAAAAAACTAAAACAGGTCATGCCGCCACCAAAAAGACAGCCTATACCCATAGTAAAAGTAAATCCCGTGCCGTCGTTTGCGCAAATGCCGGTGATGAAAACACCCGGAAATAAGACTAAAAGAATACGCCCTCAAACAGCGGCAGGACCGCCAAAGCGATTAATGCCGGGAGCAGGGCCTCAAGCCATTGAAAAGCCAAACCTTGCATCGGCGGGACAACCCAGCAATTCAACACAGATCCAAAAAAACGAAAAACCCATTATTTGGGGGCGACCATCTTTTTTGATCAAACCGGTTTTAGGCGCACCCGGTAATGGCAACCGTGAATTAACAGCGGCCATCAAACAGGCACTGCGTGCAAGAGACTTAACCATCAGCGAAGACCCCCGGCAAGCGGGCTATGTGGTTGCTGGAAAAGTTGTTGTGAGCGAGCCCGTCAATGGCCGTCAACAAACGTCCATAATCTGGACGGTGAAAACCTTGGCAGGCCAAGAAGTAGGACGGGCTGTGCAAGAAAATGCTGTGCGCGCAGGAAGTTTGGATGGCCGTTGGGGGCGGGTAGCAGGCATTGTGGCCAAAGCCGCGGCCGACGGTATCGAAGGCTTGTTTGACCCCGAAGGTCGGCCGTTAAACAGTGGTGAAAAACCACCGCCTTTTAACGCGCAAACAAATTTGCCACAAATCCCCGGTCGCGCCCCACCGCCGCCCGGCAATTAAAAAAGCCGCCGCCCGGCAATTAAAGATTATTTTCTAAGCTTGGTCCGCATCGATAATGGCACGGCGAATTTTCCGGGTGCGCTCAAACACACCTTGCAATGTATCGGCTTCCCCACGGCGAATAGCGCGGCGCAAAGCGGTTAAGTCTTCTGAAAACTGGCTAAGGATATCGAGCACAGCATCGCGGTTATTTAAAAACACATCGCGCCACATCACCGGATCAGATGCGGCTAGGCGCGTAAAATCCCGAAAACCGCTGGCAGAGAATTTAATAACTTCTTTTTGTAAGTCTTGTTCCAGATTGGTTGCCGTATCAACAATGGTATAAGCAATTAAATGCGGCAAATGTGATGTGATCGCCAGCACCTGATCATGGTGGGCCGCATCCATAATTTCGACCATCGACCCGCAACCTTGCCAAAATGATTTAACTCGGGTTACGGCGTCGGTTTGAGTGTTTCCATCCGGCGTTAAAACACACCACCTGCCGATGAATAAATCGACAATCCCGGCTTCGGGGCCGGAATGTTCGGTGCCCGCAATAGGATGGGCTGGGACAAAATGAACGCCTTTTTTTAATGTCGGCGTGATATCAGCAATAACTGATGATTTGCTGGACCCAACGTCACTTAAAATGGCCCCCGGCTTGATGGCGTTTGCGATGGTTTCAGCGACCGCTTTCATGGCACCCAAAGGCACACATAAAATGATAAAATCGGCATCTTTGACAGCAGACACAGCATCGATGTTGTAGTCATCACCAAGATTAAGCTTGCGTGCTTTATCCAATGTTTCTTGGCTGCGGGTATATATTGAAATGTGGTCGACCAGCCCTTCTGCCCGGGCTTTCAGGGCAATAGATGCTCCTTCTAATCCAATGCCAAGCAAGGCCAGTTTTTTGAAAATCGGGGGTTGAATGTCGGTGGTCATGTGTTTTTTCCCATAAACAGCCGAAGGTTTTTAATCACCGCACGCATTTCATGTTCAAGTCCGATGGTGATCCGTAAGCAATCAGCCAACCCATAACTTTCGAGGCGGCGGATAATAATATTATGGCTTTGCAGGAACGCATCGGCATCGACGGCAGTTTTGCCGGGCGTTTCTGGGAACCGCACCAAAATAAAATTGCCAACGTTGTTTTCAGGCACAAACAAATCCAGTTTTCTAAGTTCGTCAGCCGTCCACGTTAACCACGTATCATTATGGTCTTTACATTTTTCAGTGAATGCCAAATCGTTAACAGCAGCTTCACCACAAATCATGGCCTGGCTGCCAACATTAAAAGGCCCACGGATGCGGTTTAAAATATCGCAGATGGACGGTGGGCAATAGGCCCAACCCAGACGCAGACCACCAAGCGCATAAATTTTGGAAAACGTCCGCGTCATAACGGTGTTATCACCCAAATCGACCAAATCAGCGCCGCTTTGGTAATCTTTGCGGTCAACAAATTCAGCATAGGCCGCATCGATGACCAAAATAATATCGGAGCGTAAATTTTTTCGCAGGCGGTGCATTTCAGAATGGGATAAATAAGTGCCCGTCGGGTTATTGGGATTGGCTAAAAACAACATCCGCGTTTTATCGGTGACACAAGATAACAAGTGATCAACATCCGCTGTTAAATCAGTTTCAGGCGCGCTGACGGGTGTCGCGCCAACGGCACGGGCCGAAATTTCGTACATCAAAAAACCATGGCGGCTGTACAGGATTTCATCCCCCGGCCCGGCGTAAGCTTGGCACAATAAACTAATCAGTTCATCAGACCCGGCTCCACATACGATTTGTTCCGCATTCAGGTTATAGATCTTGGCAATAGCTTGGCGCACATTTGTGCTGCCGCCGTCTGGATAACGATGGGCGGATACGGCCATATTTTGCAAGGCTTCGACAGCTTTAGGGCTGGGGCCAAATGCACCTTCGTTGGATGACAATTTAATAACCTCGGCTTGCCCTTTGATGGATGATGTGCCGGCGACATAGGGCGCAATGTCCAGTATCCCGGGGCGCGGTTTTGGTGAATTCATGTGGCCAGATCGCTTTCGTTCAAAGGGGTCGCGTAGCCGCCTAAATGAATGACGCGCATCACATTTCCTTCTAACGAGCGGGTCAAAGCTGATAATTGCGCACCACCTACGTCAACAAAACCCATTACTTCGACCATATAGGTCCAAGCCGCCGGGCGGTTCGGGTCGTGCCACAGTTCATTAAAAGCCGAACTAAGTCCGTGTTCAGATAAAGCCGCATCGATAGCCGTAAAGCCAATATCGTACTCGGCTTCAAAGGCTAAAAATGATCTGTCGCGTCCCGTTTGTTGTTGTTCGATGGGACATATGACCAAAGCTTCTAAACCTTCTTCGCGGGCGTTGGACCCAGGAATAAAGGGCAGCCGGGCAATAATTTTTGGTGTATCCGGCAAATCACTGGCTAAAAACCGCCACCAGCTTTCGCTTTCATCGCGCGACGGTAATGGCAATATTCCCAACGTCGATGTCCCATCACGCACGGCTTCGACAACGCTGCCAAGGTTGCCGTGACGATTAAGCTTAGAAAAAGTTCCGTATTGATCACGTGCCAAATCCCAATAGCCATTGACGCCATCAGGAATATACACCGATACAGAAAACGGTCCTTCAAAACTTAATGTGGCAACAATCAGTTCACGCCAAATTCGACCCAATTCACGTTTTGGAAATGGGCCTTTGTGACGCGCCATCAGCCTGTAAAAAATCTCGGCTTCCCGTGACGGACGGATCATCACAGCGCCCTCTTGTTTCGCCGCGCGCACGCCTTCGACAATGTTTGTCCGTTCCATAATCAAATCATGAATAGTATCGTCAATGCGGTCTATTTCCCGGCGTAGATGGTCCAGTTTTTCGTGATTATCGGTCATGGCTATTTTGAACTCTAGAAAAATAAAAAAAGAAGGCGTCTATATCGGCAAGAATGTATCTGAAGCGGGCAAAAAAGCAATGATATCATGATGATTTACTAGGATGACGATCCGCAAACCTCACAAGAGTGCGTTTTTTTGCTTTGGGTGCATCTCCGGATAGGGCATAGATTTGTTTGACGGCTTCGGTCATGACCACACCACCAAAAGATTTAAAGGCATAACTGCCAACGGTTTCAAAAGCCGAGGCACTGGAAAAAACCATATTTGAATTAACCGGCGGCATGTAGAGTGCGCGTTCCGACCCCAACGGCGTGAACAAATTATCACGTAATAACTTGGACAGTTGCCGGGACGAAAACGGTTGCCCGTGACCAAATGGTGTGCTTTCAAACCGTGCCCATAACCCCCGGCGATTTGGGGCAATGATTAATAACCGCCCACTGTCGCTCAAAACCCGCCAAATTTCACGTAACATAGGACGCAAATGTTCGGCGCATTCAAGCCCGTGAATTAAAAGCACACGGTCTTGGGAACAATCAGCAAAGGGTAAATCCAGTTCATCTACCAACACTGTGTTGCCGGGGCTGTCTTTAGACCAACCGAGCACACCTTGGGCGGCGGGCATGGCACAAATGGTATGGCTAGCCTGTTCCCGAAAGCCATTTAAATAAGGCGTTGCAAAACCAAGTCCCAAAACCGACAGGCCGTTAACGTCCGGCCAAAAATCACGCATCCGCCGACGGATCATACGTTGAGCAACACGGCCGCGTCCGCTTTGGTAAAAATCTCTGAGATCAATAACATCTATCCACATGGCTTCACAGTATCGTCATGTGCGGGAAATCGAAAGAGTGTTGGCGGAAAAAAACATTAATGCTATTAAATATGGCAGGCAGGTTTTTTTTATCCGCTCAAATTATTTAACTACCCATTTATTTACATGAGGAACAGTTCATTATGAAACTTCGTTATTCTCCGACATCACCCTATGTGCGCAAAGTCAGCGTGGTTGCCATTGAAGCCGGTATTGCCGATGACATTCAACAGGTAGCGACGAATGTTTGGGACCCAGAAACGGATATCGCATCATCGAACCCTTTGGGCAAAGTACCTGCTCTTGAAACACCGGATGGGCATATGCTTTTTGATAGCCCTGTGATTTGTGAATATTTGGACAGCTTAAACACTAAAACAAAATTATTCCCAAGTGAGGGCCCGGACCGGTGGCATGCATTGCGGCTGCAAGCCATGGCCGATGGTATTCTGGATGCGGCCATTTTACGTCTGCTCGAAGGCAAGCGCGCTGACGGTGAACGGTCCGATAAATGGACCGCTCGGCAAATATCTGTGATCGACCGAGGCCTTGATTGTTTGGAAGCCGAAATCGAAGAGTTCTCAGGATCCATTAACATCGGCACTTTATCTATTGCCATCATGCTCGATTATTTAGATCTACGTTTTTCTGCTGATCATTGGCGCCGTAACCGCCCAGCCTTGGCTGATTGGTTTGAAACCATAATCACACGCCCGTCAATGGTGGCGACCGTGCCCCGGGAAGCAACTTAAAAACAATGAGCGCCCAGCAAAAAGATTTGGGGCGTATACAGAAATGGTTCAAAGCGGCGCTCAAGGATCAGCAACTTGGGCGTCCGGCTTTGGCAGAAAAAACTTATCTTAAAATACTTAAAGTCCAACCCCGTCACGCAGGCGTATTGGTCAATTTGGCCATTGTGCAAGGCCGCCAAGGGAAATTGGAAAAAGCCCGTGAAAGCGCTCTTCGCGCGACTACGACCGATCCAAAATTAGCCGCAGGGCACACCGTTTTAGGAGCTGCATTTATCCAACTTGGTCAGTTTGCCGCGGCGATCAAGGCCTGTCGGGTGGCATTGAGCCTAAATCAAACCGATCAATCCGTTTTGCCGATGATGGGGGCTGCTTATAAAGCGTTGGGGCAATTTTGTGATGCTGAAAAATGTTTCCGCCAAGTATTAGGTGACACGATAACGGATATATCTGCTGTCGGTAATCTTTCGTCAGTTTTAGTGGACCAAGGAAAATATCAAGAAGCCAAAACTTTATTAGATCAACAGATTAATAAAACACCGAACGTAGCAAGCTTATGGAATACCTTAGGCAATATTCATTCATCATTGGCTGATCATGATGCGGCTATGGCGGCTTATCAACAAGCAATTACCATTGATCGCTTTTTTCCAGACGCGCTTTATAATCTAAGCCTGCTACATTTAGTCGCAGGCCAACTTTCAAAAGCATGGCCGGGTTTCGAGAAAAGATTAGACTTATTTGGCAATGACCAAACGTTTAATTCATTCAAACAAGCACAATGGGACGGTATGCCCGTAACGGATGGGTGTTTATTAATTTGCGCTGAACAAGGGTTAGGGGATACGTTACAATTTATTCGTTACGCAGTTTTGGCAAAAAAACGTGTCGGCCGCATTATTCTGATTTGCCAACCGCCCCTTAAAAACTACTTGAAACGCATGGAAGAACTCGATGCTGTAGTGGCTTTTGGCGATCCCCTGCCCGACTTTGATTTTTATATTCCTATCCTCAGTTTGCCGCAAATTTTTACACCGGATTTGCCCTCAATCCCAAACCATATTCCTTATTTACCCATCCCGGATATCACCAAAGGCGAGCCGGGTAAAACCATTAAGGTGGGACTGAATTGGGCGGGCAGTGAGACAAACCCAAACGACCATCGGCGTTCAACGACACTTGATGTTTTCAAGCCCTTATTAGATATTCCAAACTGCCGTTTCTTCAGCCTGCAATTTGGCGGCCGTGGCAATGATATAAAGGATTTGGGATTAAGCACTGTTATTGAGGATTTAAGACCACAATTGGATGGATTTAAAAATACCGCGGACACTATTCAAACACTTGATCTGGTCATTAGCGTTTGCACATCTTTGGCGCATTTAACGGGTGGCATTGGGCGACCTGTATGGGTGTTACTCAACCATGATGCTGATTGGCGCTGGTTTAAAAACAGAGATGATAGCCCGTGGTATCCAACGGCTCGATTATTCCGTCAACCCACCCCCGGTGATTGGCAAGATGTCATCCGAAATGTCCACCAAGCGTTATCCACTTTGACGCTTTAACATATTTTTTGATGCGAATAACGCACCGCCCGTGATTAATAACCCGGCACTGAACACCGACCAGGTTAGCTCGCCTTTACCCGCCAAGATTAAAATCAGTGTAGATAACAAAGGGGCCGCATAAGACAGCGCGCCCAAAACTTGAATATCGCCGTGCTTGGTGCCGATATCCCAAGTGTAAAATGCAGCCCCAACAGGCCCCAAACCAAGCCCTAATACGGCCAGCCATGAACTTAAACCACTAGGCCAAATGGTTGTTTCAAAACCAAAATGCATGCCCCACGCAAGGATCGCTGTAGCCCCGCAAAAACCACCGATGCTGTCCGTTGAAATATGACCAATACGACGGCTGAGTAACGAATACCCGGCCCACGTCATGGCACATAGTCCCGCCAGTATATATCCAAAAGCAAAATTTGAATTAAATGCCGATAACCGCCCGCCACTGGTGACCAACACATAGGTACCAACTAAACCGGCTAAGGCGCCAAAAACATGGGTCCGTTGTAATTGTTCGCCCGGCAGCAAGCCTGAAAACACAACAATGAGCAGCGGCCATAAATAAGCGATTAATCCCGCTTCGACCGGGGGCGCGTTGGCTAAGGCCTGAAAATACAAAAAATGATAGCCGAATAAACCAATGATGCCTAATGCCCAAACTTTGGCTGGCAATTTTAAATGTGACAAAATATTTTCATTGCGGGTGATCCATTTGCCAAAGGCCAGAAAAAACGCAATAGTGAATGCCATCGCCACCAATTGAAACGACGGTATTGTGCCAGCCATGGTCGTCAATAAGGCTAAAAATGCCCACATTAAAATAGCGCTACTGCCGATCAAGGTCGCCTGAATTTTATTGGTTTTTTTCATATCCCATCCCTATCTTATTTTATGATTATGGAAAAGCATTTACGGTTTTTGGTGCTGTCATGAAGTCGTCAGCTTGATCCCTCAAACATAGCCCAATTGGAGAAGTTTTAATGATACTTTATTTAGCGCTGGCGTTGCAGTTTTGGCGAAAAATTCCTTTGGCCTTGCTGATGTTTGTTTTGTTTACAGGCTTTAGTCTGCCGTCGATTGCCAATGAAGATAACGAACAATCCGAAGATCACCGAGAAGATTTAAAAATAAAAGAGAAAGGTGACCTTAAATTTGGCAAAGTCGCCAGCAGCATCAATCAGCCGGGAAAAGTGATTATCGATGCCGCATCGGGGGCTAAAACCGTCACCGGTGGGGTATTTGATTTTGGCGGCACCCACCGGAGGGCAAAATTTAAAATTAAAGGAGAAAAAAATGCGCGCATCTATGTGACATTGCCGACATCCATCACCATCAAAGATAATGGTGGCGGGTATTTAGCAACAGTTGATACATTCACCATGAACAAAAACAATCCTGTGAAACTAAATAATAAAGGTAAGGTGACGCTTTATGTCGGCGCTACATTGCGCGTTGGTGTAAATCAAAAAGATAAAAAGTACAAAGGCGAATTCGACGTTACCATTGAATATCAATAATTTTTCCATTTAATTTTATGAAGCTCTGTTGGTTTAAAGCGGCTTAAATCTTTGGCTTTATCTTTGTTGCCTTGAAACGTCTCACGTTCGATAAAATGCGGATTACTAATAGCCTCAGTCACCGTTGAGACGATATTGCAACACACGTCTTTGCCCGAAAAAAGCTGTTGCCAATGGCTTGAATTTTGTGTGGCTACAATTTTAATAATAGCGGCTTTAACGTCATTCGGGTTGGCATTCTCAAGCCGTAATTCATATGCTAAATCAATGCACTGGCAAAAATTGGCCCAAAATTTATCTTCCAGTGCTGCAACAGCTAAATGCCTGCCGTCTTTGCATTTATAAATTTGATACCGCGGTGATCCGCCGCTTAATAATTCACCGCCAGATACCGGGTTTTTGTTCAGGTCATGAACGCTGGCTATTGCGGGCAGCATAAACGGGGCGATATGATCGGTCATGGCGATATCAATATGACAACCACGTCCTGTTTTTTGCCTTTCAATGATGGCTAATAAAATTTTCATAACAGTCGGATAACTGCCGCCTGCGATGTCGGCGATTAACGTCGGTGGAATGACAGGATTGCCATCAGGTGTGGCGCCTAAAGATAACAACCCGGCTTCGGCCACGTAATTTAAATCATGACCGGCGACACTGGATAACGGCCCGGTTTGACCGAATCCTGTGATTGAACAATAAATAAGTTGCGGATTGATTTTGCTCAAAACTTCATAACTTAAGCCTAAACGCGCCAGTACACCGGGGCGAAATTGTTCGATCAATATATCCGCCGTTTTGATGAGCGTAATAATATCAGTCATATCATCAGCATTTTTAAAATCGGCCATAACAAAACGTTTGCCTGTGTTCAAAAACCTGAACAATGTCCCTGTACCGTCCATATGGCGCATGTCGTCCCCACTGGGCGGGCGTTCGATCTTGATCACATCAGCCCCGCATTCCGTCAGCATCAAACTCGCCAATGGCCCCGGCAACAACGTGGTAAGATCAATCACCCGTACCCCGCCGAGAGCTGATATAGACCGAGACGAGGGGGTTTCATGTCTCATTTTCATTCAGACCAGATGGCAAGTTCATTGCCGTTAGGGTCAATAAAGTGAAACCGACGACCACCGGGAAATGAATAAATTTTTTTGGCTATTTTGCCACCGGCGTTGATCACGTCTTTGACTTTTTGTTCCAGATCGTCGGTGTACAGAACGATTAAAGCCCCAGGTGATTTGTCCTGAACTTCACCTGTACCATTAAAACCACCGTCAATTCCGGCGCCGGAAAAACTGATATAGTCCGGTCCCCAGTCGATGAATGTCCATCCAAAAACCTGTGAATAAAAACGTTTGGTATTTTGGTTGTTCACCAATGGAAACTCAATATAATTTATACAGTTGTTTATGTTCATTGCATTTTTCCGGACATCCTTGAAGGATCGTTGATGGTCTCGATTGTTGATCAATATTGGCACAGAACGGACATCTCTGCTATACTATTGATTGTGGTTTTGTTTGTAACGATATTTTCCCAGCCGCATGTGTTCTGACCATGAGGCATACGTAAATGAACCCTCAAATTCTGATCTCGTTGATTTTTCTGACGGCCCTGCTGTTGTTTTTTTGGGGGCGGTGGCGACATGATGTGGTGGCTTTTCTGGCTTTGGTCGTGGCTGTTATAGTAGGTGTTGTCGATCTTGACGATGCGTTTAGCGGGTTTGGTCATCCGGCGGTGATCACAGTCGCAACCGTTCTGGCCATTAGCCGGGCGCTACAGATATCAGGCGTTATCGACATCATCGCCAAATATTTCGCCGGCATCGCCGCCAGCCCGCTGGCTAATTTGGCGTTACTGACGATTGTTGGTGCTGTTTTGTCGGCATTTATGAATAATGTCGGGGCGCTGGCCCTGATGATGCCGCTAGCCATGCAGACGGCACGTTCGCCAACGCAAGTTTTAATGCCATTGTCTTTCGGTACAATTCTGGGCGGTATGATGACAGAAATCGGAACCCCGCCAAATATTATCATTGCCACCTACCGACGGGATATTACCGGATACGGGTTCGAACTGTTTGATTTTGCCCCGCTCGGTGTTCCTATTGCTGTGGTCGGGGTCGGCTTTCTGGTGGTTCTGGGCTGGCGATTGATCCCCAAAGGTCGGCGCGGAGGCAAAACGCCCGCTGAAATTCTTGAAGGTGCCATGTATTTAACAGAAGCCAAAGTTGAAAAGAATTCCCGCGCAATCGGCAAGACCGTCCGCCAACTGGAACGCATGGTTGACAATGAAGCTCTGGTCATTGGTATCATTCGTCAAGGTTTTCGCCATTTGGGACGGGTGCGCGACATGGCTCTTGAAGAAGGCGATATCGCGATCCTGAGAACGGAAAGCAGTGCTTTTCACAAGCTGCTGGAAATTGCTGATATGTCGCTGGTCGGTGATGCCAAAATCGGTCTGGATACATTGCGTTCTGACGAAGTCGCCCTGCAGGAATTCGTTATTATGCCGGGGGCGCGGCTTGAGGGCCGCTCGGCCCGTGATGTGCGGTTAACCGAACGTTACGGCGTCAATATGCTGGGCGTCGCTCGTCAGGGTGAACGCATCATCGTGCGTTTGGGCCATGTCCGGTTTCATGCCGGGGATGTGTTGTTGATACAGGGCGAAAAAGACACCCTGCAAGATACAATGGTAACGCTGGGCTGTGTTGCGCTGGCGGAACGTGGTTTGCGCCCAGTTCACCGTCGCCGCCGACGGTTTTTGCCGCTGGCAATTTTTGCCATCGCCATTGTCGCCACCTCAGTCGGTTTGCTGGCGGTGCAGATTTCGTTTTCCGCCGCCATTGTCACCATGGTGATGCTTGAACTGATATCACCCCGTGAAGTCTATGAAAGTATCGACTGGTCGGTGATCGTTCTGCTGGGGGCTTTAATTCCGTTGGGTGCGGCCCTTGAACACACCGGCGTTACCCTTGTTTTAGCCGACTGGATTATTGGTTCCGCAGATTTATTCCCGGTATGGGCGATCCTTGGCTTTGTCATGGTGTTGACCATGGCATTGACGAATTTAATTAACAATGCGGCAACGGCGGTAATGATGGCACCAATCGCGGTTGCCATTGCTGTCCGGATGGGTGTTAATATCGATCCGTTTTTGATGGTTACAGCCATTGCCGCGTCATCGGCTTTTCTGACGCCGGTCGGTCATCAGAATAATGTTCTGATCATGGGGCCGGGTGGCTACCGGTTCGGTGATTATTGGCGTATGGGATTGCCATTGCAAATCCTGATTGTTGTTTTGACCGTGCCGTTGGTGATGATCGTCTGGCCCTTGTAATCGCTGTTTTTATGGACCCCCCGCAAAAAAAACCGCATAAACCCCTTGGGAAAATTTCCCAAGGGGTCAGTGACAGTACAGCCGGGTCTGCGCCCTGCTGAGGCTTTGTTAGGCCCGGATCAGGTGTAACGGTATGGACGTCCGGCTTTGTCCATAACGTTGTTGTATTTCTTGAAGATATCGACCACTTTTTTAGCTCGTGGGCTTGTTTTGGCGATATCGTCCCAGAATTTACGGGCTTCACCTTCGACGGTTGCCCATTCTGCATCAGGGATTGATGTCAATTTAAGCTTGGTGCCATTAACCCGAAGATCGGCTTCACCACCCCAATACCAATGTTGACGATAGTAATGTGAACTATCCATTGACAGATTGAACAAGGTTTTAAGATGTTCTGGCAATTCATTCCAACGGTCTTCGTTGGCGAAATATGACCCAATCCACGCACCAGAGATGTTGTTGGTGAGGAAGTTGTCGGTGACATCAGCCCAACCGACCGTGTAATCTTCGGTGATACCAGACCATGCAATACCATCTAATTCGCCAGTTTGTACGGCGACTTCGATGTCTTCCCATGGTAACGTTACGGGGATAACGCCAAACCGCGTCAGGAACTTACCAGCAGTCGGGAACGTAAACACACGCAAACCTTTAAGGTCGGCCAAGCTGTTGATCGGCTTAACCGTGTTGAAATGGCATGGGTCCCATGAACCGGCACTCAGCCATTTTACACCTTTGATTTCGCTATAGGCTTCTTCCCAGATTTCTTTCAAACCGTATTGGTTGAACAGAACCGGCACGTCCAACGAATAACGGCTGGCAAATGGGAAATAACCGCCAAAAACGGAAACATCGGTGGGGGCGGCGATGGAATCGTCATCGCTTTGCACGGCATCGATGGTGCCTTTTTGCATGGCGCGGAATAATTCGCCGGTTGGAACCAGCTGATCAGCATAAAACAGCTCAATCACCATGTCGCCATTGGCCGCTTTGTTAAAAGCATCAATTTGCGGCTTGATAACATGTTGTGCCAATGCAGGACCTGCATAGGTTTGCAGGCGCCATTTTATGGTTTTTGCAGTTTGTGAATGAACCGCTGGTGCTGCAAGTGACGATGCGCCAACAGCGACCGTTGCAATTCCGGCATTTTTTAGAAACTCGCGTCTATTGCTCATAGTTTTAAACTCCCTATTTAAATAATCGGTTTTTAATTTTTTTCTAACACAGCGCGCCATGACGACATTACCTTCGTCACAACATCAGTATCGTACATGTCTTTCCCCAATCGATGATACGACCACTGAGTTAAAAATCCAATCAAATTCCGTGTTTCCTGTTACTCCTTTAGTGCACTAAATGGTTTACCGGCTATAAAAAGTATTCGGCAGCCACATAGCGATTTCGGGGAAAATCATGACAAGGATCAAACCAAAAATCATTACCGCGACAAACGGGTAAACGGATCGGTAGATATCCTTGATGGTAATTTCAGGCGGGGCCATCGCCCGCATTAAAAACAAATTATAGCCAAACGGCGGTGTCATATAGGCAATTTGACAGGTTATCGTATACAGCACGCCGTACCAGACCAGATCAAAACCCAAAACTTTAACCAACGGCACATAAAGCGGCGCAACGATCACCAACATCGCCGTATCGTCCAGAAACATGCCCATGATCAGATAGGAAAGTTGCATCAAAATCAGCACCTCCCACGGCGTCAGGTTCAGTTTACCAATAAATAACCCTTCGATGGATTTAACCGCGCCCAATCCGTCAAACACAGAGCCAAATGCAAGAGCGGCTAAAATAATCCACATGAACATGCAGCTAACCGCCAAGGTTTTACGCAATGTTTTTTCCATAACATCACGGTTTAGTCGACGCTGTACCAATGCGGCAATTGTCGCGGCTGTGGCGCCTACGGCCGAGCTTTCAACCAAACTGGTAACACCTAAAATAAATAAACCGGTCATGGAAAAGAAGATCACCAGCGGCAAAATACCCGCCTTTAATAAACGGAGTTTTTCCCACCAAGACACGTTGCGCTCTTCTTTGGATAACGCAGGCCCCAGTTCGGGCTGTAATTTGCAACGCACGACAATATATAAAATAAATAAACCGGCCATCATAAACCCTGGAATAGCACCGGCGAGCCAAAGCTTGCCAACGGGTTGGCGGGCGATCATGGCGTACAAAACCAAAACCACGCTCGGCGGCACTAAAATACCCAACGAGCTGCCTGCCTGTATGACCCCGGTGACCATGATTTTATCATACCCCCGTTTTAACAGTTCCGGCAGGGCAATGGTGGCGCCAATGGCCATCCCCGCCACGCTTAGACCGTTCATGGCTGAAACGGCGACCATCAAACCAATGGTACCGATAGCCAGACCGCCGTTTAGCGGCCCCATCCAGACATGGAACATTTTATATAAATCATCAGCGATGCCGGATTCGGATAACATATACCCCATGTAAATGAACAATGGTAACGTCAACAGTGGATACCATTTCATCAGTTTCATAGCAGCGTTAAAGCTCATTTCCGAGCCGCCATCGCCCCACAGAATTAAAGCGGCCGCGGCTGCCGTAAATCCAATAGCACCAAAAACACGCTGCCCTGTTAATAACATCAACATCATGGTTGAGAACATTAAAAGAGCGATTAGGTCGTAACTCATATTGTTGTTTCCTCAACCTGATCTGTATCCACGATCGGTCTTCCTTTGATTGTATAACCCCGTGACCGGGCTAAATCTTTGATGAATGTGGCAATGGCTTGCAATAGCATCAGCAATATTCCAAATGACATAATAATTTTGATCGGTGCCATATAAGGTGCCCATGATGAATAGCTTTTTTCACCATATTCAACGGCGTATCCCGTGCTGGAATAGCCACCATACAACAGCAGTATTAAATAACTGATCAAGGCCACGGATGTTATTGTGTCGGAAAACCCTTTTTGTTTTGATGTCCAGTTGCTGTACAGTAAATCCATGCGCACATGACCACCCAATTGCATGGAATAGGCACCGCCTAACATGTAATAAGCGGCCATTAAAAATTGCGCCATTTCCAAAGTCCATAAGACAGGCAGGAAAAACGTTTTCATGATCGATGAATAAAGTAATACACCCAACATGGCGAAAATCATGTACATGGCAAAACGCCCGACAACGCGGCTGATTTTATCAATCACTTCGACGTAGCCAATGACGATTTTTGGCATGGGTTTATTCATAAAATACCTGCCGTATCTTGTTTGCGCATTGAACATTTTATCATAAAACCATTTTTCATGACGACAACGGTTTTATTAAAACAACGATTATTGATCATTGGCACAGTCTTTCACCGCTTGCTCTATATATTTGGCTAATCGATTTACCATACGCTGACAATCGGTTTCATTGCTGATGAGATCATTGCGTATTTCAATCATCACATTAAGCAATCCGCGTGATACAGCGTGTTCAATTAATGTATAGGTGACATCGTCTTCGGGCCCATAAGGTTGATTACGCATCACCGACAACGCACCGTCGGCTTTAGCGCAGTCTAACAATTTATCAGCTAACCGGGCATCGGCATCATGCAAAATGCCTAAATCAAAATCGCGGATAATACCTGCGTAAACCGGTGTAAATGAATGAATCGTAACAACGATGGGCTTTTGTTTGATTTGTATCGTTTGTTCAATAACCGATATCAGCGTATCCCGAAAAGGTTTGTAGTATTTTTCTGCACGATTTTTACGCTCTTGGCTGCTGATGCCAACATTGCCTGGAATAATATGGTTTTCGCTTCGTTCTGGAATCGCGCTTTTGACGTCTGCGTGCCTATTGCAATCATAAACCAACCGGGACACAGCAGGCGTCACCAAGGGCGTATCAAAATACTGACTTAATCCTTTAGCAACGGACAATGCCCCAGGATCCCAAGCTATGTGACTTTGTAATGTCGCTGCGTCCAAGCCTAAATCCGAATATTCCGCAGGGATGGCATTCGATGCATGTTCACAGACCAGCACAATTTGTCCACGGCCATTTTTATTGATGACGTGATCATTTGCAATAATTTCTGTTTCCCCTGATCGCAACTGTGGCTTCACGTGGTTCTTGCCTTGTCCCTGAGAGCATAACCGATGGACGTTTATGCATTTGTTGGTTTTTGAACGGATCAATTCACCGTGAAACGTTCGTTTCAGTAATGATTAGCACAATCAATGCCGGGACTGAAACAATTATTTCTGTTTTTACTCCAAAGTTTGCTTTTATTCGGTCATAATCTAAACTCGTTTCAAGGTCCATACTCATTCAATTCATCCATTCTGCGCGAGCTGATTTGCAAAACAATCGATTTATCCGACATAAAGCAACCTTGAATATGTTATACATGTCCTGCGGCTGTTTCATTTGGCTAAATCCCTTGTTTTTCAAATAGAATTGCATAAATTGTCAAGGGGATAAATGAGTCTGGACCCATGTTATTCGTGGTCAATTCCTACTGGACATATTTTTTAATACAAGGTGAAATACGGTATGAGCACATCAAAAGATCTGACGGTTGCCGAACGTATCCGCAGCCAGTTCGGGCAGTTAACCCGTGCCGAAAGACAGCTTGCGAATGCCGTACTTGGTAATTATCCCGTATCGGGTTTGGGTAGCATCACAGCCATTGCCGAAGCATCAGATGTATCAACGCCAACGGTCGTTCGAATGGCCAAAAAATTAGGATTTAAAGGGTTTCCGGAATTACAGGCTGCCCTACGCCAAGAAGTCGAAGCCACCATTTCCAACCCGATCAGTAAACATTACAGGTGGACAGAAGAAGCCCCAGATACTCATATTTTAAATCGCTTTGCCGATGCCGTCATGACCAATATGCGACAAACGTTACGGCAAATAGACCCGGTAGAATTTAATGCCGCGGCTGATTTGCTGGCTCAATGTGATGGTACAATTCATGTTGTTGGTGGCCGTATTACACGGTCATTAGCAGATTACTTTTTCACCCATATGCAAGTTATTCGAGATCGATTGACGTTGATCGCATCCAATTCCAATACGTGGCCTCACTTTATTTTAAATATGCAGCCGGGCGACGTCTTGGTGGCTTTTGATATCAGGCGTTATGAACGTGATATTCATCACTTGGCAGAAATGGCCCATTCAAAACAAGTAAAGTTGATTTTATTCACCGATCAATGGGGGTCACCCGCTGCTAAACACGCAGAACACGTGTTTCATTCTCGTATCGAAGCTCCGTCAGCATGGGATTCGTCCGTAGTCACTTTATTCATAATCGAATCCTTGATCGCCGCTATTCAGACGGAAACATGGGATGAAACCGAAGGTCGCATGAAAACATTGGAGCATCTATTTGATCAAACCCGCATGTTCCGAAAATTCAGCTAGCACCTCTATTTTCACCTTAACAATAAAAGCAATAAAAGCAATAAAAACAATAACTTAGCCTAAATTTCTCTACTTACTTTCTTGACATTTCATGAATTTAATGTCACACTTACACCTTGTTTTTATTTCGACTGGAAATGCGGGCCGGGTGCAGCAACGGGCTTATTGATTTCCTAGTACAACATTTTTATAGGATTTCGGGTGCTAATCTAATTGAGTTTCCTGATTACCTTGTTCACTTGCCGATTCCTGCATAATGGAGGGTTGCGCGATGTTCTTGAACGTACCATACAAAAACTATTTTTTTCTAATCGTTTTCACCCTGTTTCTGACAACGGGTACAGGGGCTCATGTCAAGGCTGACCATCCAAGCTTTGAACATAATATTTATCCTATTCTCAAACTTTATTGTCTTGATTGCCACCAACCCGGCGGTAAAGGGTTCGAAACCAGCGGACTTGATTTACGAACTTATAAAAGCCTCATGAAAGGGACGAGGTTTGGTTCCGTTATTGTGCCCGGCGATGCTTTTTCTAGTAATTTGATGGTTGTCATTGAAGGCCGGGCTGACAAGCGCATTAAAATGCCCATGGGCAGCTATCGTCAACAACCGACCCGCAAGGATCGGTTACTTATAAAACGTTGGATTACTAATGGCGCCAGAAACTCGACCACCTTCAAAGATAAGGTTGTCCCTATTTTCGAAATGTACTGTTTGGAATGTCACCAGCCGGGTGGCAAAGGATATATTGCCAGTGGTTTTAATATGAGCACCTATGATAGCCTAATGAAAGGCACGCGTTTTGGCTCTGTGATTGATAAAGGTGACGCCTTTACCAGCAATTTAATGGTTGTGCTTGAGGGGCGTTCTAATAAAAAAATCAAGATGCCACATGTTGAGAGAAGCGATCTGTCCAGATGGGAAAAACATTTGATTAGGGCATGGATCATCCGGGGCGCACGCGACAATTAGGGTGAGCTCTCGGGGTCATCAACCAATACAATCAACACAGGCCATACTCACCGTTCCAGGTCAGGCAAATACCGCTAAACGGTTGAGTGCGGCCGGGAATAGGAACACATAATCCGCTGCCACCGTTCATTTCGAAGCATACTGTTTTTCCGCAACTGTTGTAGTGAAACACAAAAACCCCGTGAAAAACAACACCCCTGATTGAAATGCTCATAAAAAAACACGTTTGTTTGCCTATGCGTTTTCATATACTATTGTATGAATGAAATTGTGCCCTCCCTTAATCAGCCACGCCTAATATACGAAAGTCTTGCACGATTATGGTAAAACCAACCATTGAAAATATACTAAAGGAAATTCGCCTTGAATTTATTGGCAGCACTTCTGAACGATTAACCGTGGTTGATGATTTAATATCTTCAATGATTAATGAAGACTGCGAAATTGATGAAACCTTAATTGAATTTCAGCGCCATATTCACAGCATTAAAGGCCAAGGCGCTACTTTTGATTTCCCGACTGTAAGCACCGTTGCTCACCGATTAGAAGACTATATCGAAACGGCACCTGCTTTGCGCAACAAACAGCTACTGGACATGCAGACATTTGTTGATGTCATCCGTCAAATAATCGAGTCCGGAGACGACCCTTCGGAAACGGATACCAAGACAATATTAAACGATTTGCCGGTCACAACCGCCGTTAGTACAGCGACAATTAGCGAGCAATCAAAACTGCGTGTCGTACGTATTTTGTTGGTCATGGATAAAGGAACCCAACGACGGATCATTGGCAAAGAATTAGTGTCTTGTGGATTTTATGTAAGTAACGCAGACACACCATTGATCGGGATTGGCGAAGCTTTAGCCCATCCACCGGATATCATTATCGTCAACGGCGTTATGAAAGAAATGTCAGGGCTGGAATTCGCCAAAACCATGAGTGTTTTAAAGACTACACAAAAATGCCGCATCGTTGTTGCAACGGCGACGGATTTTTCCAAAGCTGATTTAGAAACTTGCCCTAAAGAGACGGCGATTGTTAAAAAAGGTAGCAATTTTTCTGAAGATTTAACAGAATACCTGATCGATTGGGGTTATTTCGGCGATATAGGTAACCCAACCGCCACCACGTAAAATCAAACGTTCGCCCCAAATATCCATACCGAATTGAGTTTCAATTGCTTGATGGCTTTGATCGTTGACGATAACTGCCGAACGCCGTGGCGATTCCAATACCGGAAAAAATAAGTGCAGCTGGAATGGGTCCTGTGTTATTAACAACGAAACCAACAAGGTCATTCACAAAGTTCATAAAACTTTTTGAATGACCTGACTCAAAGCCGTTTCCAAAAATGGCTATATAGGATAAATAAAATCCAAAGCCCAAACTGCCAATTATACCTACGTAATTTTTCCAATTAATTTTGTTCATTTCCCCTCCCTAGAATAGTACTTATATTAAATTCAAAGTTATATAGCTAAATATTTAACCTTATTCTTGCAGCGGTTATGGACCGAACAGCCTAACTCAATAGATTTTATGGTTTTCTTTTTAACATCCGTTAAACGATATCTACCGGGTGTCTGCCGACGATGGACTGATAAATTTCAGGGTCTGTGGCCCCTTCCGTACCGATGATCAACACACTCGATTGTTCATCCAGCTTTAGTGCATGTTTCAGTTTTGGTGCACGTGTTGCTGCAATCAGCCCGGCTAAGCCGGCCACCGCAGACTCGCCGGCAACAACAGGCGGGTCACTTTCACCATTAGCTAACAACCTCATCGTCGGACCGACCAGTTCGTCGCCAATCACCAACACATCATCCGTGCCTTTATTTATAATATCCCAAGCCAAAAGTGAGACCTTGCCGCAGGAAAGCCCCGCCATAATGGTTTCATCCGTAATATTCACATTGATCATGCGCCCCTGAACGGAGCTTTGATAAATACAGTCTGCTTTGTCCGGTTCAACAACAATAAACCGAGGACGATCTTTTCCATAGGAATGCCAAAAGTGAGCACAGACGGCAGCGGCCAATCCTCCACAGCCTCCTTGAACAAAGACATGACTGGGTGTGAGTTGATCAGGCAGTTGGTTCATAATCTCTGATGTCATCACCGAATAGCCTGCCATCACATCTCGTGGCCTATCCAGATAACCTTCATAAGAGTTGTCTGACACAACAAACCAGTTATTTGTTAGGGCATCGCTGGAAGCCTGAGCAACAGAATCGTCATAATTCCCTTCGCACCAAACAATCTCAGCGCCATAAGCTTCGATAGCCTTCGCCCGCACCTGACTTACACCCGGATGCATATAGATCTTGCACGGACAACCAAATTTCTGAGCACCCCAAGCAACCGAGCGGCCATGGTTACCGTCTGTCGCTGTGATCACCATCAAATTTTTAGTAATATCGTCATATTTTCCAGTGCCTATATCTGTATCAGATACTGGTTTACCCGTTATTTTTTCAATCTCTTCTGACAACAACCGAAGAACAGCATAGGCCCCCCCCAAAGCCTTAAAGCTCCCCAATCCAAAGCGGCTGCCCTCATCCTTATAGTACACGCTTGAAATACCAATATCCCTTGCCAGAGCGTTGAGCGCATGTAGGGGCGTCGCCTTGTAACCGCTCCATTGGCTGATCACTGATGTCGCCGTGGTGAAATCTGATGTGCCCAAAATGCTGTCAAGGCGTGCGGGATAGTTTTGTTCCTGTGTCGTATTTTCATTGCCGTGATGGGCGATACTCGCTTGATCAAAAGCTTCAAATTTCATAAATACGGTCCTTGACCCTAGCATTGATTGCAATAAAGCGACAAGAACACCATTGCCACCTTTTTTAATTTGATTAATAAATTAATACGCAACACATAATTTATTCCTATAATCATAGTTGTTATTTTAAGACGATGGAAGCGCGCCGTAGACTAATTCCATGCGCAGCGTCTGGACTTGGGGCACAGGTCATCAGCTAGAAGAACCCTTGCCAAGTCAAGGCAATACCGTAACGTTAACGGAGGAAGTAACGGTTATTGAAACGGACAGCACTGTTGATGAGGACGCAGCAAAGAAAGAATTCATTCGTCAAGCAATGTCTGAGCTTGGGAAAAGAAGTGCTGCAAAAAGAAGGAAAAAATTGACTAATACATTTGGCATATTGACGTAGGTACGCGCATAAGGTGATTAAAGAGTGTGACCTGCGCCCTTTAAATACCCCCAAATATAAGTACAGTCTGTCCACCACAAGAGACAGATTTATGAAACGAAGTCGTTTTAACGAAGAACAGATAATCCGCATATTGAAAGAACAATAAACTGGCGTTGTGACGGGCGATTTATGTCGCCATCACGGGATTGCCGAAAGCACATTTTACAAGTGGAAGGCCAAATATGGTGGCATGGAAATTTCTGATGCCAGACGGTTAAAATCACTTGATGATGAGAACCGTCGCCTTAAATCTTTGTTGGCAGACGCGCACTTGGAAATTTCAGGAAATATTTTTCCAGTGAAACAGCCGGGGCATGACGAAAAAATTTGGCAATATTGGCGGTCATTTACATTCCTTTCTAGCCTTTGATGTTGCGGGGGTCATTTCCGTGGGAATCGGACTGGCTGATCTGGCCGTCCTTGTTGTGGATCTTGAATTCCGTACCGGCGTTGCGGCTCATTTCGCGCCCATGATCGATCGCTTCCCGTTTCGTGTCGAAGTGACCACTGGCGCGCTCAGCGCCGCCGCGACGGACGTCCCAGCCTGCGTTAGAGTTGGGCACAACGTGATGGGTCCCGGTAGTCTTGCTGCTCTTTGCCATTTGAAATCTCCGCAGTTAAAATCCACCAATCCGGCGATCTGCTAATTAGCGTATCAAAGGCGCGAGCGAAGTCAATCAAAAAAATACGCACATCCGCGAATTTGCTGTTTTCTTTAGTTAAACAGGGATTGTTGCTTGTCAGATGCCGTCAACAAGTTGAGCTTCAACAACCGAATCCGGGCCGCTTCTTCTGAAACAGCGAATCGCTCAACCACTTGTGCAATAAGAGCCAAGCCATGCCGGGACCCCTGAAAGACGGTTCCGTGAAGACCGAGCGGCTGACAATAATCGGAGACAATCTGGCGAACGTGCGTTAATGGCATCAAAATAGATCCACTGACATAGCCTGCTTGCCATTCCATCCAATCATACTGGTTGGCATTGAGGACCGTGTCTCGTTTACAGATTGCCTTGTTCTCCGTGCTTTTCCGGTCAAAAATCTTGCCGGACATGAACTTCTCAGCCCACAAATACCCATGAAAATGAACATGCCCGAACTCGTGCGTCAGGGTCGTCCGCAACCGGTTTTCCCGTCGATCATCGTTCGCCAACTTATCTGAGATCGATACCTTAGGCCCCTGGTCGGGAAAGAATTCCGTCATTCCTTCGACATCACTGCCGAAAGATGACAGATCGGCATAGGCATCAAGCGATGCATCCGCCTGCTCGATCAGGACGTGCAGTTCATCGGTGAGAATTGGAAACGCCACTGTCCCGCGCTTCTTTCGCAAGAACGACGAAATGATACGTTCGCATTCGCGGTCAAGGTCTTCTGGAGAATAATGGGGCCGCTCTGTAAAACGACCAGTCTTATCCGGGACCATCTTAACCATGACCATTATTCCGCTCTACTTAGTGATCGATTTTCGAAAGTTAGCAAAACTGGCCACGACTTGATCGCGATTTGTTGCCTGCTTGCGAACGTCGTCTGGAATTTTGCCCGCGAGGACAAACAAGTAGCCCTCATCTTCCTCAAGAACCTTGGCGAACTGCTTGATTAAGTGGTCCGATGTGGGGCTCCGTCGATCGTGCTCAATATCATTCAGATACTGTGGCGATATAGCGCCACCCTCCTCGTCCTTCACGACCAAGGCAGCAAGCTCCTTCTGGCTCAATCCTTTGGCTTTGCGTGCCTTACCAATTGCCTGGCCGAAGCTCACTGATTGTTCTGACATGGCCATCCTACTGTTGTCATATTGGTTTCCTCCGTCAATCCGCTTGTACGCTGATTTGCGAACTGTTACACCTTATTCCTAAGGTAATCAACAGTGAAGCGAGATGTGGCCCAAGAAGATGATCAAAATCCTTCACACGGCGGACGTACATCTCGACTCACCGCTGAAATCTCTTGCTTTGCGTGACGAGGAGTTGAGGGATCAAGTCCATACTGCAACACGAACAGCCTTCACCCGCATCATTAACACCGCCATCGCCGAGAACGTCAGCGCGCTTCTTATCGCCGGCGACCTCTTTGACCGCGTCGAACGCAGCGCACGGACAGCAGCATACCTGACGGGCCAACTGGACCGCCTTCGCGATAGCAATATCCGTGTTTTCTACGTCAAAGGTAACCATGACGCAGAGAACCCACTGACAGGGGAACTTAGCCTGCCCGACAATGTTCATATTTTTGATGGTCGCGGCGGCAAGGTCCAATTGTCAGAAGATATTTGGATCCATGGCGTGAGCTTCGCCAATCGTCACGCCCCCGAGAGCCTCCTGCCCAAATTCTCTGCTCCTGTTGCTGGGGCCATCAATATCGCGATGCTTCACACGTCGCTGGCCGGAGCCGCAGGCCATGACCCTTACGCCCCCTGTACGGTGAAGGATCTCGTCGCGGCCGGGTTCGACTATTGGGCGCTTGGGCATGTGCATCGAAGACAAGTCCACGCGGAAGCTCCATGGATCATTATGCCGGGAACGCCGCAAGCTCGCGACATCGGTGAGCCTGGACCGAAATCTGCGACTCTTCTGACCATTGGCGAGACAATAGAAGTCGCGGAAGTGCCGACATCGTCGGTCGAGTTCCTGAACGTCACGATCGATGCCACTGAAGCCGAGAACGAAGACGGCCTGCGCGGTCTGCTTCGGAATGTATTACGCGAAACAGCCAACAGCCTCATCTCGGACAGCGGTGTGATCCGTCTTTTTCTGACGGGGAGCACACCACGCCGTTGGCAAATCCTGCGCGACCAGGACGTATGGATAGAAGCGGTATCCCAGTACGCCCGCGAGACTGGTAGCCTATGGCTAGACAAACTGGTGTTCAACCTATCGGACGTTGCCGAAACGGGCAGCAGCGCGACTGACGAATTGGCCGCGATCATGGAGACCATTCGCCAAGAACCAGGGTTTGCCGAAACATGCCGCGCAGATATAAAAACGATCATGGCCGAGCTGCCCGCACAGCGGCGTGGCGAGCTTGTACCAGATGAGAACTCGATGGATGCGCTCGCGCGGCGTCTCTCTGAGGCAGGTACACAGCGCATGCTGGCACGCATGAAAGGAGCAAGCTCCTGATGCGGATACAGAGACTTTCTTTCGACTTCTTCGGACAGTTCACCGACAAACCCTTCGACTTTGGAAAAGCAGACGATCCCTCGGATTTCCACATCATTTATGGGCCCAACGAGGCCGGAAAAACCACGGCCATGGAAGGCTATCTGCGCCTTCTGTACGGCTTCCCGCTGAAAGAGCCGTACGGGTTTCAGCATCAACGGAGCAATCTTCAGGTCTCAGGCCTTCTCGAAATCAATGGAGAAGCGCGCAGTTTTACACGCCTCCCGTCGCGGAGCGGCAACCTGCGCGGCGACGCCCGAGCGACGCTGCCCGAAACCGCCCTGGCTTCTCACTTGGGCGGCCTGTCCTTGGAAGATTATCGCAGCCTGCTCTGCCTCGATGACGAGACGATCGAAAAAGGCGGCGATGACATCGCAAGCGCGCGAGGCGATATCGGTCGGTTGCTGTTTTCTGCTGCGGCTGGAGTGGCTGATCTCAATGCCGTGCTAGAGCAGGCACAGGATGAGGCCAACGGCCTTTACAAGAAAGGCGGAAGCAAGAACCGAGTTGCTGAGCTCAAGCGTCAACTGGTTGAGGTAGAGCGTCAGATCAAGGATCTCGACATCAACGCCAATGCGTGGCGGAAGTTGAAAGAAACACTCCAGACCGCAAAAAATGAAGAGGTTCAAGCCAAGAAGGCCCGCGATACGCTCCGTCTTGAACTCGCACAAATATCGGCAATGCGCCGTGCCCTCCCCAAACTCGGTGAAATCGACCGACTGCTACCCGAGATCGCGGGGTTTATAGACTACCCAGATAAATTAGACGTCAACAGCGAGGACCTCGTCGCGCTGAAAACCAAACAAGTGACTGCACAAGCGGAACTTCATAGGCTGACGGACGAGATCGATAAAGCGCAACAGGAGCTTGGCGAATTCGTTCTGGATGAAGATCGTCTGTCGCTCGCCGCGCGTTTAGACGAGCTGGACGAGCTACGCAGTCGGATGCAAACGGCCGCACTCGACCTTCCAAAACGTCGCGCCGCATATGACGAGGCGCTCGCCGATATGACCAGGACTGCCCGCGAGCTCGGCGCAGCGGACGATAATAGAGCCGCGAGTCTCGTTAAGACCCCCGCCGAGATTGCCAGCTTGGAAAGCCTAAGGGTCGCAATGAGCGGTGCCATCACCGCAAAGGAAGCGGAAGAGCGTGAGGTCACGCGACTTCAAAGGCGGTTCTCCGCTGCCCAAGAAGAGCACCAGTCTTTGCTGGATAATGCACCTGCACAAAGCGGTTTGCTTGAACTTTTCACCAAGTTTGATGTGGATACCCTCACCCCAGCCGCAGCCACTGCAAACCAAGCAAGAGCATCTTCCAACGAGAGTTTGCAGGATGCGCTTGCTGCGCTCTCGGTTGGCGAGCGGGCGTTCGACCAGGTTCCAGATTGTCCGGTTGACCAGACGGAAGCCGACGAATGCGCTAAACAGCATGCCGGGCTGACAGACAAGATTACGCGCACTGATGAAACTATTTTGCTTCATGAAGAAGATTTAGCCGTCAAGACCGCGCAAATCGGCAAACTCGAGGCCAATGTCGGCGTCACAAACGACGAAGATGCACGCCAGGCACGGGATCGGCGGGACAACCTTTGGCGCGACCACCGTGCGACACTGAGCGCGGAAACCGCCGATGCGTTCGAACCTTCAATGAAGCAGGTGGACGACATTGATGGCGCGAGACTTGCGCACGCCAAAGAGCTCGGCGAGTTGCGGCAACTGGAGCAGGCCCTCGTCGAAGCGGAAACACGGCTGGCAAACACCCGAAAAAACCGTGAAGGGTTCAGGTCACAGGTGGAAACGATCGAAACCCGCGTGGAAGAACTGGCAGCCACAATTGGGCTCCCAAGCATCTCCCCCACTCGTTTCAGGGATTGGGTTGAGCAGTGTGGTCTGGCGGTTGTAGCAAAGCGGACCCACGAAAAACTTGCGCAGCAACACCGGGAAATCCTTCATCAGGCAAAGCAACTGCACGAGGCTCTGCTGCCGCTGCTGCCAATGGAATCCCCTAACTTTGAAGCCGCAATAGTCGCCGCAAGGAGGCTTGCCGAAGAAGAGCGCGACCACAAAAACAAGGTGCATGCAGCACTCGAGAAGAATGCTGCACTGGAAAGAGAACTCGAAGGCCGCCGTCTGGATCTTGCTGCGCTCAATGACGCTGCAGACAAGTCCATCGGCGACTGGACTACGAATGTACAAGAGCTTTTTGATGGCACTGTTCCGTCTGGCGTCCTAGAAATCGCCATCGGTCAATTGCGCGATATCCGAGAGCATGACGCGAAACTTCAGCAGGCCGCCCGTCAGATCTCGTCCATGGAAAGCGATCAGCTACAATTTCTGGGTGCGATAACAACTTTAAATGTCGAGTTTAACGTTGACGAGAGTGAGCCCCTAAAGGCGTTCCGGATGCTGCAAGGCATCGCTAACAAAGCGCAAGATGACAAGACCCAATACGATGTGCTTAGCACTACAATCGCCGAAGATCAGAAAAAGCATAAAGACGTAGAGGCGCAGCTTCTAGAAATCGAGTTGCAGGTCACTGAACTTGGCGCGTTATTTCCAGCGACCGCAGACACAACCACACTTGATGCCCTGCGTATTACAGTAGGCACGTCTGCTGACATCATACATACCCGCGCTCAGATTGTCGGCCTTGAAAAACAAATTTTTGCGGAATTGTCGGTTCACGCCGTGGCCGATGCTCGCAATATGTTGCACGAAGAAACATCGGCTACTCTGGAGGCGAAATCTGCATCCATCGAAGCAGATATTGAACCGGCAGAGACACGGCTTTCAAATGCGACGGTTACGCGCGCAAATGCTGAACGTGATCTAGATACCGTTACCGGCAATGCCGAAATAGCAGAACTGGTTGAACAAAGCACAACCATACAGTTAGAGATCGAGGACGCGCTGTTGAACTATATGGAACGGGACTTCGGCCTGCGCCTCGCTGAGGAAGCAATCCGTCGTTACCGGGACAAGCATCGCAGCGAAATGATGGATGCGACTGAGCGGGCGTTCTCGGATCTAACCAACGGCGCATATCATAAGCTTTTGACGCAACCGGACGGCTCATCGGAGATTCTGCTCGCAGTCGATGCGAACGGCACGCCTAAACAGATCGGCGATATGTCTAAGGGTACAAGGTTCCAGCTTTATCTAGGCCTGCGCGCAGCCGCCTATGAGCAGATGGTCTCCCAAGGTGTGCAGTTGCCATTCTTTTGTGACGATGTCTTCGAGACATTCGATGAAGATCGTACGCGCGCAGCCTGTCGTTTGATGGAGAGGATCAGTCGAAGCGGCCAAGCTATTTACCTGACCCATCACCGCCATGTCGTCGAAATTGCCAAGGAGGTGTGTGATCTACAACCTGTCATTCACACGATTTGATCTTTGGGAAAAGCGGCCAATCGTCAATTATGATTTCCTCTTTAATTGTAATGCCTTCGCTCCACCTTTAGTGCATTTTTAGTACATATAGCAAAAAACCGCCCCAGAGGGACGGTTTTCTGATTTCTTAACTCTTTGATTTACAAAGAGAATTTTGGTTGCGGGGGTAGGATTTGAACCTACGACCTTCAGGTTATGAGCCTGACGAGCTACCGGGCTGCTCCACCCCGCGTTAATAATATACCGAGCCTTGCCCGGTAGCAGTTTTATTTGTGTTACTCCGCTAGTCGCTTCGTAAACACGGGCGGGCTGCTCCACCCCGCGTTAATAACATACCGAGCCTTGCCCGGTAGCAGTCTGAATGCTTGAATGGACCAAACACTCTTTTATTCGCGCTGTTGCGCTTACGCTCACAGACGCTAGGGCGGGCTGCTCCACCCCGCGTTAATAACATACCGAGCCTTGCCCGGTAGCAGTTTTATTTGTGTTACTCCGCTAGTCGCTTCGTAAACACGGGCGGGCTGCTCCACCCCGCGTTAATAACATACCGAGCCTTAAATAATCCAAGCCGTCGGGTCAATATCCCCTGTCCTACAATTTTTCTGTAGCACAAGGAACGTACAAACCATAAAACCGCCCCCGAGATTTCCTTGTTCAGGAAAATAAAAGAGCGGTTCAATGTCTGTGTTTGATTTGTGTCAGGTTTTGCCGTTGCCTGCCCTTGTTTTTTGTTTACAATCTTGATCGATCTTCGCTTTGAAGACCTGGCAGCGACCTACTCTCCCACGCCTTAAGACGCAGTACCATCAGCGCTGAGGGGTTTCACGGCCGAGTTCGGAATGGGATCGGGTGGGTCACCCTCGCCATAACCACCAAGTCATCAAAACGAAGACCCAAAGAGATTATAAACAGAGTTTGTTATGCCAAAGATCACACCATGATCATCGGCACACAAGTGTGCAGCAACGTATCCTAATTAAATTTTGTAATTTGTTTTTAGTATTTCAGCGTAAAATATAAATATTACGGGTGCGCTGAATAAATCTTGGTTTCACAGTATTTGATGATGCCCAAACGCGGGTTCATCCATACGTATAAAAGAGATCTAAAGCCTGTCGAGCAATTAGTACCAGTTAGCTACACGCATTGCTGCGCTTCCACACCTGGCCTATCAACGTGGTGGTCTTCCACGGCTCTCAAGGGAGAACTAGTTTCGAGGGGGGCTTCCCGCTTAGATGCTTTCAGCGGTTATCCTGTCCGTATTTAGCTACCCTGCTATG